>Ga0222427_100023_pt1 | contig 517899 bp, 475 predicted proteins | sample 2B20Ametagenome_FD_182890 | JGI IMG/M metagenome (GOLD analysis project Ga0222427, IMG submission 182890) | Enriched microbial communities from leaf-cutter ant dump, University of Wisconsin, Madison, United States - 2B20A (version 2) | ecosystem: Environmental > Terrestrial > Nest > Insects... | reverse complement strand
TCGGCTGGCGCTGGAGCTGGGCGGCAGCGATGCCGGGCCGCCGGGCGTGCGGCCGCAATATGACGATCATTATTATGGCGCCTTCGTGCGCGATCCCGACGGCAACAAGATAGAGGCGGTCACTTTTTCGGCGCGATAGGCTGGGCGCCCAGCGCAGCCAGAACCGATGCGGCGGGCTGTGGCCGGCCATAATGATAGCCCTGCGCGATGTGGCAGCCATGCTGGAGCAGCAAAGCGGCCTGTTCGGCGGTCTCCACGCCCTCGGCCACCACCTCCATGCGGAAGCTGCTGCCCAGCTTGATGACGGCGTCGACGATGGCGGCGTCGCCGGCGTCGCTGTCGACATGGCTGACGAAGCTGCGGTCGATCTTCAGCACATTGACCGGATATTGCTTGAGATGGCTGAGCGAGGCGAAGCCGGTGCCGAAATCGTCGAGGGCGATGCGCACCCCGCCGCGCGCGAACCGATCAAGCGCGCGCGCGACCTGATCGGCGCCGCGACCAAGGAAGACCGACTCGGTCACTTCGATCTCGAAATTCTGTGCCGGCACGCCATGCTGATCCAGCCGGGCCAGGACATGATCGGCGAAATCGGCCTGGAGCAGATCCGCCGCCGAGGCATTGACCGCCACCCGGCCGGGATCGAAGCCCATCCCGAGCCAGGTCGCCATGTCGTGCAGCACCGCATCAAGCATGAGGTCGGTCAGGCGGATGGCCAATTCGCCATGCTCGAAGGCGGCGGCGATGGTGGCGGGCGCCTGCACCCCGAGCCGGGGATGCTGCCAGCGCAGCAACGCCTCATAGCCCAGCACCTGCCCGCTGCGCATGTCGACCTTGGGCTGATAATAGGGCACGACCAGCCGCTCGGCGATCACCTGGCGCGCCATGTGGATCATCGAACTGCGCTGCTGTGCGTCGGCGCGCAACTGGGAATGGAACATGGTGAGCCGGCTGCGGCCGCTCGCCTTCGACGCATAGAGCGCCAGGTCGGCCGCCTTGAACAATTCATGCGCATCGTCGCCATGTTCGCCGAACACGGCGCCACCGACGCTGACCCCGGCTTCGAGCAATTGCCCCTGATAGGCGAAGGGCACCCGCATCTTGTCCAATATCGCCTGACTACAGGCCTGAACGGAGGCACTGTCCACCAAAGAGGCGGCGATCAGGCCGAATTCGTCCCCACCCAGGCGACCGACCACCGCATCGGCCGGTGCCGCCGCCGCCAGCCGCTCGGCAAAACCGCAGAGCAGCGCATCGCCCGCGTCATGCCCAAGCGAATCGTTGATCCGCTTGAGGTCATCAATGTCGAACAGCATCAGGCCGAAGCCCGCGCCGGTCGGGCGCGCCCGATCGGCCAGTTCCTCCAGCACGCCCTGCCACAATGTCCGGTTGGGCAGCCGCGTCATCGGATCGTGGGTGGCGGCCCAGCGGATACGTTCTTCCGCATCGCGCTGTTCGGTGACGTCCAGGAAGGTGACGATGATCCGGCGCAACTGGCCGACTTCGGTGCGCGTCGCCCAGCCGGTGCTGCGGATCCAGCGCAGTGCGCCCGTGTCGGCGCGATGGACGCGCAGGGTCGCCTCGAAATGCGGCGGCAGGACATTGGCGGCGACGCTGTCCATCATCGCCTTGAGCTTGTGACGATCATCGGGATGGACGAGCGACAAGGCCAGTTCGGTGGTCGCCGGCGCGTCCGCCGATAGGCCCAGCATCGCCCGGAATTCCGCCGACCAGCTGCGCTGGCCCGAGCGGGCATCATAGTCCCAGATACCCAGCCGCGCCGACTGCACCGCGAGGCGGAAATGCTCCTCGCTTTCCGCCACCGCCTGCTGCGCCAGCTTCTGGTTATGGATATCCTCCAGCGTGCCATACCAGCGGATGATCGCGCCCTTGCCATCACGCCGTGCAGCCGCGCGGGCGCGCATCCAGCGATAGCTGCCATCGCGCAGGCGCAGGCGATAATCGACATCGACCGGATCGCCCGACTGGAGCCGTTCGCGCCACAGCGCCAGGGTCCGGTCCATGTCGTCGGGATGCAGGGCGTTGATCCAGCCGGCGCCCATCGCCTGTTCGGGTGAGCTCCCGGTCAGATCGCGCCAGCGCGGCCCGACCTCCTCGATCGCGCCATCAGGCGTGGCGGTCCAGGGAACCTGGGGGCTGAGTTCTACCGACCAGCGATGATGTTCGCGACTTTCCGCCAGCGCGGTTTCCAGCAACTCAGCCTGTTTGTCGCGACGATCATGCATATCCTCGACCGTTCCATACCAGCGCCATGCTCCTGCGGGCATTGCCTGCCGCGTCATGCGGAGCAGGCACCAGCGGCTTGCGCCATCTGCGCAACGCAGGCGAACGACCAGCGGTTCCGGCTGCGACGAGGCGGCGGCGGCCCGTATGATGATCCCGATATCGACCGAATCAAAGCCCTTGCGCCAGCCATGGCGCATCAGCCCCATGCGAAGCCCCCCGCCCCGCACCTCGCCCTCGACCCAGTAGGTCAGCAGGCGACCGCGATAATCCGCGAACCAGTGAATGACGGGCGGGCGGACATGCTTGATCTTGGCCGATAATGTCCTGTGCGCGATGTTGGCGCCGGACGGCATATGGGCTGGAGGCCCGCCAAGTTCGCGGGCGCCATCGGCAAAGCGCCGATCAGCGAAGCGATCCATCGCCCATCCCCGATTGCCGTGCCGCCCTGTTCGTCATGGCAGGAAGGATGCAGGAAAAGCTTAAACAAGCCTGCACGTAACCGGAATGATCGGGAATTTGTAAATTACAGAAATTGCCCCGTCAGCGGCGCAAGATCGCGGCTAGTTCGACCGGCAGCGGCGGCTCGTCCCGTGGCATGACGACGCGGATCGCCTGCGCCTGTTCCTCCGGATCGAAGCGGACCCAGCCGGCGCGGCTGAGCTTTTCGAGCGGACGATAGCGGATCTTGTATTGCATCCGCTGCGAGCCATCGACCCAATAGCCCAGATACACATAGGCCAGGCCCGCACGGGCGGCGCGCTGGATATGATCCATGATGATGAAGTTGCCGAGGCCCGGACGATCTTCCAGTTCGGTATCGAAGAAGCTGTAGATCATCGACAGGCCGTCACCCTGGCGATCGGTCAGGCAGGCGCCAACCAGCTTGCCGGGGCGGCCATCCTCGCCGGGCAGGCGGTATTCGACGACGTGGCTTTCGACCGGGGTCTGTTCGACCATGTCGGCAAAGTCCATCTCGTCCATTTCGGTCATGCCGCCACCAGGATGCCGCGCGCGCAGATAGCGCTGGAGCAGTTCGAACTGCTCCTCGGTCGACCAGGGCTTGCAGGCGGTGACGACGAGGTCGCTGTTGCGGCGGATCAGCTTGCGCTGGGTCGCGTTGGGCTTGAATTCCTGCGCGACGACGCGCACCGACACGCAGGCCGAGCAATCGGCGCAGCTGGGACGATAGGCGACATTCTGGCTGCGGCGAAAGCCGATGCGGCCGAGCGCATCATTGAGTTCCGAGGCATTGTCGCCGTTGAGTTCGGTGAAGACCTTCCGCTCGCTCTTGCCCGGCAGATAGGGGCAAGGGCTGGGGTTCGTCACGAAGAAACGCGGAAAGCGGAATGGTGCGCTCATGCCTCTCCCCCCGATTCAGTCATGCGAATGTGCCTTTTCATGGTCGGACTATGCCGTCCCGGCCCAACCATGAAAAGGTCATTTACCACGAAATTTTTACCGATGGTTAAGCATGTCCCAAAATCAGGCAACCTCGATCGGCGCGACCTCGTAACCGGCCGCGCCCAGCGCCGTGATCAGCCGCTGGAGATGGGCGCCATCGCGGGTCTCGCACTCGACGTCGAGGCTGAGCCCCTTGGCCGGCAGATTGGTGAAGATGCGCTGGTGCGACAGCTCCAGGATGTTGACCGCTTCCTGATCGAAGATGCGGGCGACATGGAACAGCGCGCCGGGCCGATCCTGCAGGATGATGCGCAGGCGGGCGAGACGGCCCGAGCGGGCGAGATCGCGCAGCAGCACATTGGCGAGCAGGCGGGTGTCGATATTGCCGCCGGTCAGGATCAGGCCGACATTGCGACCGGCAAACTGCTCGCGATGGCTGAGCAGTGCGGCCAGGCCGGCAGCACCGGCCCCCTCCACCACCGTCTTCTCGATCTGGAGCAGCAGGCTGACGGCTTCCTCCAACCGGCGTTCGGTGACCAGCAGCACATCGTCGGCCAGACGCTCGACGAAGCGGCGGGTGAGTTCGCCCGGCTGCTTCACCGCAATACCCTCGGCCAGCGTGTCGCCGTCGCAGGCGAGGTCCGCGCCCTTGATGAAATCATACATCGACGGATAGAGTTCCGCCTGGACGCCGATCAGGCGGATGTCGGGCTTCATCGCGCGCGCCGCGGTGGCGATGCCCGAGAAGAGGCCGCCGCCACCGATCGGTATGATCAGCGTGTCGATCTGCGGCGCATCCTCCAGCATTTCCAGACCGACCGTACCCTGGCCGGCGATGATGTCGGGCTCGTCGAACGGATGGATGAAGGTCAGGCCCTGCTCCACCTCCAGCTTGCGGGCATGGGCATAGGCGTCGTCGAACTTCTCGCCATATTGGACGACGGTGGCGCCATGGCCCTGGGTCTGGGTGACCTTCACGATCGGGGTGGTGGTGGGCATGACGATGGTGACGGGCACGCCAAGGCGCTTGCCATGATAGGCAAGGCCCTGCGCATGGTTGCCGGCCGAGGCGCCGATCACGCCCTTGGCCTTGGCCGCTTCATCCAGTTGCAGCAGACGATTGAGCGCGCCGCGTTCCTTGTAGGCGGCGGTGAACTGGAGATTTTCGAACTTCAGATAGACGTTGCAGCCAAGCATTTGCGAGAAGGTCTGGCTAATGAGCGTCGGCGTCTTGACGATCGACCCGGAAATGCGTGTCCGGGCCGCAAGGATGTCATCGACGGTGACGGGCAGCGGCAGGGCGCCCTCTATCTTGCTCAGCGTGTTCATGGCGCAGCGCCCTAACGCAAAATTGCCGGTGAAGAAACTGGCACTTGCCGAAAACTGGCCCTATGGCTTGGTTGCACGCACGAAATGTACGAGGCTTATGGCTAATATCGCGTTTATCGGCCTGGGGGTCATGGGCGGCCCGATCGCGGGGCATCTGGCCAAGGCGGGGCATCATCTGACCGTCTACAATCGATCGATCGGCAAGGCCAAGAGCTGGGCCGAGGCCTATGGTGGCGAGGTCGCGATCAGCCCGGCCAAGGCCGCCGAGGAAGCGGACATCGTCATCAGCTGCGTCGGCACCGACGATGACCTGAGCCAGATCACGCTGGGGCGCGAAGGCGCGTTCCGCACGATGAAGCCGGGCGGCCTGTTCATCGACCATACGACCGTGTCGGCGCGGATCGCGCGGCAATTGTCCGTCGAGGGCGAGAGCCTGGGCCTGCACTGCGTCGATGCGCCGGTGTCGGGCGGGCAGGCAGGCGCCGAAAATGGCCGGCTGTCGATCATGTGCGGCGGGTCCGCCCCGGCGGTGGCGGCCGCGACGATCGTGATGCAGGCCTATGCCGCGCGCATCGTCCATGTCGGCAAGGCCGGCGCGGGCCAGACGACGAAGATGGTGAACCAGATCTGCATCGGCGGCGTTCTGCAGGGCCTGGCCGAAGCGATGCGCTTTGCCCAGGCGGCGGAACTGGACCTGGACAAGGTGTTCGAGGCGATTTCGGGGGGCGCAGCGCAGAGCTGGCAGATGGACAATAGATGGAAGACGATGGCGCAGGACAGTTTCGATTTCGGATTTGCGGTGGACTGGATGCGCAAGGATCTGGGGCTGGCACTGGAGGAAGCGCGGGCCAATGGCGCGACCCTGCCGGTGACGGCGATGGTCGATCAATATTACGCCGACGTGCAGGCGATGGGCGGCCACCGGCAGGATACCAGCGCGCTGGTGCGGCGGATCACCCGCGCATGAGGAAGATGATGCTGGCGGCGATCGCCGCGCTTGCTCTGCCGATGCCGGCCCATGCATCCGGCGTGATCGACAATGTGAACGGCATCGCCATCGGACCGGATGGCAAGATCGTTCATTTCGGCGCGCTGATGATCGACGATGAGGGCAAGGTCGAGAAGCTGATCCAGGGCCGCTATCAGGAGCCCGAGTACAAGCCCAAGAAGCCCAAGCGCGGCCAGCCCTGGCCCGAGCGGCCGAAAGGCCCGAGCTTCAAGCTGGACGCGGGCGGCAAGACGCTGATCCCCGGCCTGATCGATGCGCATGGCCATGTCATGGGGCTTGGCCTGTCGCTGATCACGCTGGACCTGTCAGACACGAAATCGCTGGCCGAGGCGCAGGCGAAGATCCGCGCCTATGCGCAGGAAAATACCGGCCGCAAATGGATCATCGGCACCGGCTGGAACCAGGAGACATGGGGGCTTGGCCGGTTCCCGACCGCCGCCGAACTAGACGCGGCCGTGGGCGACATTCCGGTCTGGCTGGAGCGGATCGACGGCCATGCGGGCTGGGCCAACAGCGCGGCTATCCGTGCGGCCGGCGTCAGCGCCGCGACCAAGGCGCCGGCTGGCGGGCGGATCGAGATGGCGGCGGGCAAGCCGGCGGGCGTCTTCGTCGACAAGGCGATGGACCTGATCCAGAAGGTCGTGCCCGCCCCTGCCCCCAAGGATCGCGACAATGCGCTGGAAAAGGCGCAGCGCGCGCTGCTGGCGGTGGGCATCACCGGCATTGCCGACATGGGCACCAGCATCGAGGATTGGCAGGCCTTCCGCCGGTCGGCCGACCGCGGCGCGCTGCGCGTGCGGATCATGTCCTATGCCTATGGCCTCGACAATATGGTGCTGATCGCCGGGCCGGAACCCACGCCCTGGCTGTATGACGATCATCTGCGCATGGGCGGGATCAAGCTGCTGCTGGACGGCGCATTGGGGTCGCGCGGTGCCTGGCTGAAGGCGGATTATAGCGACGCGCCGGGCCAGCGCGGCCTGCCGATGATCCCGTCGACGCAGCTGCGCAACATCATGAGTCGGGCGGCGATGGACAATTTCCAGGTCGCGGTCCACGCGATCGGCGACGCCGCCAATGGCGAGATACTCGACGCGATCCAGGAAATGTCGGACACCTATAGCGGCGACCGGCGCTGGCGGGTCGAACATGCCCAGATCATCGATCCGGCCGACCTGCCGCGCTTTGCCCGCTATGGCACGATCGCGTCGATGCAGCCGGTGCATGAGACGTCGGACTGGCGCATGGCGACGGCGCGGCTGGGCGAGGCACGGCTGAAGGGCGCCTATGCCTGGAAGGCGATGCTGGACAATAAGGTGCCGCTGGCCTTCGGTTCGGACGTGCCGGTCGAAAGCCCCAATCCCTTCCCCGGTATCGCTGCCGCCATGTCGCGACAGGACGCCAGGGGCGAGCCGGCCGGCGGCTGGATGCCCGAGCAAAGGATCAGCTTCGAGGCGGCGCTGGACGGCTTTACCCGGCAGGCGGCCTTTGCCGGCTTTGCCGAGAAGAAGTTCGGCAGCCTGGTGCCGGGGCAGCGGGCGGACTTCCTGCTAATCGACCGCAATATCGAGACGGCCAGCCCGACCGACATTCGCGGCACGCAGGTGCTGGAAACCTGGATCAACGGCAAGCGGGTCTATGTGAAGGGGCAATAGCCCCTTCGCTTACATCGCGTTATCGGCGGCGTTCATGGCGTCGTCGATCGTCTCGGGCAGCGGCGGCTGGACCGGGCGATCGCAACCGGCGAGCTTCATATGGGCGCGCAGCGTGTCCATGCGCCCCAGATTCCAGCGCGCCAGCGGCACGCCGAGCGGGCGGAATTCGGCGCGGTCGAACAGCTCGACCACATAGGTCTTGCACAGCTCATCCACCTGATCGAGCGTCAGCATGCCAAGGTTCATGACCATCGGCTTGCCCGGCACGCCGTTGCGGCCCCGCACCAGATCGGTGACGTAGAGGCCACCGCGCGGATCGACCAGCACGACATCGGCGCGCGAGGCGTCGATCATGCGGTGGCTGGCGGCATAGGGCTCAACGAAGACATGGGTGCGCCAGACCAGGAAGCCGGCGGTCAGCAGCGTCACCAGGAAGCCGATGAAGATCGGCCGCATCGCGCCCTGTGGCCGGAAGCGCGCCCAGCCAAGGCCGCCGAGCAGGCAGAAGGGGCCAATGAAGCCATGGGCATAGCGGAAGCCCCAGCCATAGCCCTGCGCCAGCGCCAGCGCACAGCCCGCCAGGCAGCCGAGCGCCAGCGGCAGGGCGATCTCACGGCCGCGGATCGCATCGCGCCAGCGCATGGCCAGCACGCCCAGGCCCGCGAGCGGGACCATCAATATGTTGTTCCAGGCGGCATAGCGGCTGAGATTGACCAGCGGCTGCCAGCGGTCGCCCAGGCGCTGGAACAGGCTGCCCACCTTGTCGGCGACGCCGGCGGACGGGCGCACGTCGGTCGGCGCGCCCAGCGCATGAAGCAGGAAACCGGGCCAGATCTTGGCCCAGACGATGACGATCGCGACCAGCGTCAGCGCGTGGAAGGCCGCCACGGTCCAGCGCCGCGCCAGCAGCATCCAGAGGATGAAGGGGGCGATGAAGATGGGCGGGAAATGCCATTGGTGCAGGCCCGCCGCGATCAGCGCGACCACGCCGGCCGAAAGATGGCCGGCAATCCCCCCGCGCAGCACCAGCGCCAGCCAGACCATGTTCAATGCGAAATGGCCGGTCATGGCATAGGGGGTCATCGCCGTGACCCAGAGCTGGGCCGAGGAGAGGCCGAGCAACATCGTTACCCAGACGGCATCGGGCCGGTCGGGAAAGAGATGCAGCGCCACCCGCCACAGCGAGAAGAGGCCGAGCACCAGCAAGACCGGGCCGGCGAGATTGGGGTCGCCCATCTGCCAGAACAGGGCCTGGATCGCGCTGTTCACCGGCAGATAGGCGGCGGTCCAGTAATCGGCGGCACCGAAGGGCGAGAAGAATTCGGGCATGATCGCCCGGCGATAAGGTTCCCATTCGACCGGGATCGGCCGGGCGAACAGGCCTTCGCGCATATAGGCGGCGGCAAAGCGCGCGACCTCCTCATCGCGGGAGACCGAATAATCCTGGAACAGGGCATAATGGCCGGCCCAGGCGGCCAGCCCGAGCAGGACGATGATCGGCACGATGATGCGCGCGCGCGGTTGCGGCAGGCGAAAGCCCATCCCCTCCGCAAAGGGCGCGGCCAGCGCCAGCAGGAACAGGCCGATCATCAGCACCGGAAAATCCTGATCCAGGAACAGGATGACGGCGAGGCTGACACCCTGACGCCAGGTCACATGCCAGAGGAAAGTCGCGCCCAGCCACAAAGCGAGGCCGATCGCCCCGGCGAGGAACAGGCGCCGCGCGCTGACGAAGGGCATTCCCCCCGGCATCAGCTGTCCAGCAGCGCCTTGTTGACGAAGATGCCGTCCATTTCGACCAGCAGCGGGAAATGGCCCTTGTTGTTGGCGAAGAAGGCGGAGGGGACGAAGGCGCGCGCATCCAGCCAGTCGATCATCGCGCGATAACCGGTGCCGCCTTCATAGATGGGACGCACGCCCAGTTCGGTCTGGATGCCGGCCATGTCGGCGATGACGCGCCCCGCCCCTTCGCAGACCGACAGGTCATGGCCCTGCGTGTCCATCTTGAGGAAGGGCCGGGCAAAGCCATGCGCGGCGCGCAGTTCGGGCAGCAGGCTGTCGAGCCGGCGGCACTGCATCTCCACCGTCTTCATCACCTTGTTGCGATCGGCGAAGATCGCGTCCTGTGCGCCCGAGGGGGCCTTCAGGGAACTGAACTGGTCGGCGGCCATGATGTTGAAGCTGGCGGTGCCGTCGAAATCGGACAGGGCCATGTTGAAGACATGCCAGTTGCGGTCCGACGCGGCGGCCTTGCCCAGTTCGGCGAAGACATCCGGGTTCGGCTCGAAGGAGAGGATGGTGCCGGCAAAGCCCGCATCCTTGCGCGCCATGGTCGCATATTGGCCGCGATTGGCACCGACGTCGAACAGGCAGTCGATGGCGAAGGCGGACAGGAAGCGCTTGAGCGCCTGGATTTCGGGATATTGGTGGACGCGGCCGGCCAGCGCCAGGCGCACGGCCAGTGCGCGGTCGGACAATTCGCGGACATAGCGGCTCATGCGCGCAGCACCTGGCGGTAAATATCCATCGTCGCCAAGGCCATGTCCTTCCAATTGCCCATAATATCTCCATAGGCGCGCGCCCGCGCCCCCGCTGCCTGCCTGATGGCCGCGCTTTCGATCAGCGGCAAGAGGGCTTGGGCGAACGCCGCCGCATTTCCGGCCGGAACCCGCGTGGTGACGCCGTCCGGCAGGGTGCCGAACATGCCGGCATCGGAGGTAACCATCGCCTTGCCATGGTGCAGCGCCGACAGGAAGGCGCCGCTCGAATCGATATGGCGATAGGGAAAGACCATCAGGTCGGCTTTCACCATGTGCGCATCGAGCCGGGGTTCGGTGAGGAAACCGAAATCGGTGATGAGGCGGTCGCCGAAGCCGGCGGCATGGACCGGATCGAGGATCGGCGCGACATCCATGAAGGGCTTGCCCGCCAGCACCAGTTCGAAGCGATGGCCCGCGCGCCAGAGCGACAGGCAGGCCTCCACCAGCAGGTCTACGCCCTTGTACGGGCGGATCGTGCCGAAGAAGAGGATGCGGGGCGCGGCGGGTTCGGGAATGGCCGCAAGGTCCGCCGGGGTGGCGGGCGCGAGCCGCATCGGCGGGTGCGGCGTCACATGGATGCGGGTGGGATCGACGCCCTGCCCGACCAGCGCCGCGCGCGTCGTGTCGCCATGGACGATCAACGCATCGAACCGATCGAGCAGCGCGCGATAGCCGCGCCCCTGCAGGCCGCTGTCGGCATGATAGGCATCGGCATTATGGACGGTGTGGACGAGCGCGGTGCGGCCCTTGAGCCGATCGAGCATCAGCCGGTCGGCCGGCGCCAGCGGCAGCCACTGGACATGGGTCACGTCCGCGCCGGTCATCGCATCGAGATTGCCGAGCGCGCAGGTGAGGCCATATTCGGCCGCCTTGGCGAGGCGGAAGGCCCGCCCCTCCCCCAGCCGATCGCGCAAGGCTTCGCTGCGGCGGAAGAAGCGCGGGGCGTAGCTATAGCCCTGCGGCACGATCGCATCGGTCGCGCGCATCGGCCGGCCGAGCAGGGTGACGGCCGCTCCCGCCTGCGCCAGGCCGGCGCACAGCCCGTCATCATAGCGCCCGGTGAAGAGCGACGGATCGAGCATGGCGATCTTCATGCGCGCACCAACCGGCGCAGCGAGACGAGATGCAGGCCAGCCGCCAGCATCAGGGTCAGGGCATAGAGACCGAGGAAGCCAAGATCGAAGCGATCGGGCCAAAGCGCGCCGGCGAGCGGAACGCTGAGCAGCGAACCGGCAAGGAAAGGCAGCGAGCGCTGGAGCAGATGGGCAAAGCGGCCGAGCGCGGCCTGGACATAGACCGAGACGCAGATGACCGAAAGCGCGACCAGCGCCAATGCAGTGAGACCAAGGTCGGCCTGGTCGATGGCCGCGCGGCCGTCGAACAGCTTGTCGAACAGCCATCCGCCGATCAGCATCAGCAGCGCCGAACCGGCAAGCGCGAAGAAGAGCGCGGCGCCGAGCGCGCGGGTCAGGAGCTGGCGCACCCGCGCGCTTTCGCCGGCATGATGGGCACGAGTGATGCGCGGCAGGGCTGCCTCCACCATCGCGCGCACCAGCATCGAGAGCGAGCGCGACATCTTGAAGAAGAAGTCGAACAGCAGCATCGGCCGGGCATCGCTGGTCGCCATGGCGATGGTGAAATAGGGCGCGTTATAGGCGACGATGTCCGACACGGTGAAGGCCGCTGACGCACCGATATCACGCAGATAATGGCGGCGCACATGGCCGCCGCCGACCTGGAAGGCGAACCAGTGGTTGCGGCGCATGTTAAGGCGGCGATGGACATGGACGATGGCGTAGCCGATCACCAATATGCTGATCGCCAATTGCAGCGCGACCGACAGGCGCGGATCGAGCCCGAACAGGATGGCCGCCAGCAGGCCGATCGTCACCAGGCGGCGGGCGCAGTCCAGCCCTTCCCACAGGAAATTGCCGTCGATCGCCGCCAGCGCCCGCTTGGCGAGCAACGCCGGCAGATTGAGGCAGGCGGTGAGGAAGAAGAGCAGGAACAGCGCCGGCATCGCCGTATGCAGCCCGCCCAGCGCCAGCGCGCCGAGCAGGAGGACGAGCGCGCCGGCGATCAGCAGCCCGAGGAAAAGGAAGAGCACGCCCATTTCCTCCAGCCGGAAGCCGCCATCGGCCGCATCCTCATCATTGCCCAGCCAGAAGCGGCGCAGGCGCGCATAGATGATGCTGGTGAGGCCGAACTCCGCCGAGATGGTGAAATTGCCGAAGGCGACGAGCAGCAGGAAGGCCTGGAACTCCGCCAGCGGCAGCACCCGCACGAAGACGAAGGTGACCGCGAAGCCCCAGATCATCACCAGCCCGACATTGGCGAGCTTGACCAGCGCGAGGATGCGGGCGGATGCCTCCATCCGCGCGAGCATGCTCACTGCGTCGCAGTTCCCAGCGGCTTGCGCGCGCGGAACAGCCGATCATCGAGCGCATAGAAATGGCGCGTGTCGGCGTCGATGTCGCGCGCGTCGATTTCCTCCAGCTCGAAGCCGGCGGCGCGGATGCGATCGGCAAAGTCGAGGCCATATTGGCGGACATGGTCCCACTGGCCGAAGCGCCGTTCGCGCTCGCGCGGGGGAATGTCGAAGCTGCCATCCTCGGTCGGCTTGTCCCACAGCGGCACGATCAGCCAGGCTTCGCCGCCGGGCTTGAGCGCGCGCAGGATATTGCGCAGCACGGCCATGTCGTCGGGCACATGCTCCATCACATGGCTGGCGTAGAACAGGTCGTAGCGATCGCTGTCGGACAACGCCATCAGATCGACCTTGTGCATGCCGGGCACGGTGTAGCGCGCGGGATCGAGATCGGCCGGGACATAGTCGGCCGCGGCCGAGAAGCGCTTGACTAGGCTCCCCTCATTGGGGGCCATGTGCAGGATCGCGCCGTCGGTCGGCACGGTCAGCACGCCCTTCATGAGCAGATAGTTCATCAGCCGCTCGCGCGGCGACGCGTTGCAATTGGGACAGCCCCATTCGCCATTGTCGCCATAGCGGAAGAAGCCGACGACCGTCATGCCGCAGGCCGGGCAGCCGCGATTGGCCGAAGCGCCCAGCGCCTTGCGCAGGTCGAGACCCAATTTGGTCAGATGCTTGCCGGCGGCCTTGGCCACCCGCTGGACAGTAATCACGCCATTCTCCGCACGGTATCAGCTTCCGGCCTATACAATATGGCGCGGCTTTGGCGAGAGGGGATCAACGCGATTTGGCGGGGTTCCATATGGTGACGGTGCGGCCGCTCATCGCCTTGAGCACGCCCTGCAGGGTCGCGGCGTAGGCGATCATGATGTCGACCAGCGCGGCAAGCGGCCCGCCGCGCGAGCGCAGGCCGATCCAGGCGAGCAGCGCAAGGCCGATCGCGCCGGCCATGTAGAGCATGGGCGACAGGCGCAGCGCCAGCGCGCCGGCCGCGATCGCGCCGATCAGGATGAAGGCGCCGCCAAACCAGCGCACGATCTTGCGCGAGGCATATTTGAACCGGTCGATCGCGGCCATGCGGCGCAGTTGCGGGCGCAAATGGCTGTGCGTGTGCCAGGCCCGCGCGGCGATCCGCACCTTGCGCCGATATTCGTCCTTGCGCCCCGTTACCAGCCGCTCGCGCGCAATCACGTCCTTCGCCTTCACCAGCCGCTTGCCGGCAAAGACCACCGCCATGGAGACGGTGAGATCGTCCAGCACGCTGTCGGGAAATTCGGGATAGAGGGAACGGCGGATAGAGAAGATCGAGCCGTCGGCGCCCAGCACATTGCCAGTGCGCGATTCCTCGTCCTTCAGTCGCTCCTCGATCCGCCAGTAGAGCGAGCCGACGGCGGCGGTCGCACTGTCCCCCTCGCCCAGATAATGGAGCGAGCCGAGCACGCCGCCAATATCGGGATCAGCATAGCGAGCGAGCAGATTGTCGATCGCGTCGGCATCCAGCAGCACATTGGCGTCGGTGAAGATCAGCACATCGCCGCGCGCACGGGCGGCGAGCAATTTCATGCCATGCGCCTTGCCGCTGCGTCCGGGACCACGCAGCAATGTGACCAGATCGCCCTGCGCCGCGATCAACGCTGCGGTATCGTCGGACGATCCATCGTCAAAGGCGAGGATTTCGAGCGTGGGATGCCGCGCCTTGAGCATCGCCAGATTGGCGAGCTTTTCCGGCATCGCGCCGGCTTCATTATAGGCGCAGAAAAGCAGCGAGGCGCTGGGCATCGGGCCGGCGACGGGCGTTTCCGCGCGGGTCGGCAGCATGCGCAGGATCAGCGGGTAGCAGAGGAAGGGCCAGGCGACAGCGACCAACGAGGCCAGCAGGACAAGGGCGAGCAGCAGGTTGGTCACGGTTAATAAGCCTTGTGATGGACCAGCACGCCCAGCGTCGCGACGATGATGCGCAGGTCGCGCCAGATCGACCAGTCGCTGACATATTCCAGGTCCGACTGGAGCCGGTCGATCAGATCCTGATGATGGTCGGTCGCACCGCGATGGCCGCGCACCTGGGCAAGGCCGGTCATGCCCGGCTTGATGCAATGCCGTTCCCAATAGCGGGCGTCGACCTCCCAATAGAGGCTGTCGCCCGCCTTGGCGGCGGCGGCATGGGGGCGCGGGCCGACAACGCTCATGTCGCCGTTCAGCACGTTGAAGAGCTGGGGCAGTTCATCGATGCTGGTCTTGCGCAGGAAGGCGCCGACGCGGGTCACGCGATCATCGTCGCGCTTGGTCAAGGTCGCGGCCTTGTGGTCGCTCGCCTCAGTCCGCATCGAGCGGAACTTGTAGATGGAGAAGGGCCGCCCATCCTTGCCGATGCGCGGCTGGCGGAAGAGGATCGGACCGGGGCTGGTCAGCTTCACCGCCAGAGCGGCGCCGATCAGGACCGGCGATAGCGCGATGGTGGCGATGGTGGCGACGATGATGTCGAACAGCCGCTTGATCAGGCGGTCGCGGAATTGCAGCGGGCCGCCGGCGACGATGATCGTGGGCTGGCCGTCAAACTCATCCACCCGCGCAGGCGCAAAGCGCAGCAGTTCGGGGACGACGATCTCGCCCCGCGCCGACAGCGACTTTAGCGCGGCCGACCAATCGTCCATCCGTTCGAGCGGACAGGCGACGATCACCCGCTCCGCCATGCCGACCGCAGCGGCCAGGCGTGCGGCCATGTCGGCATCATGGCGTTCGGGGTGGAGATTGGCGGCATTGGCCTCGATCACCTCCATATGAGCGCCGGTCTCGATGGCGACCCCGTCCATGATGACGGCGGTGAGGTGCGGGACATCGCCCAGCAGGCGAACCGCCAGGCGCGCAACCGCCAGGCGCACCAGCGCCAGCGTCGCCGCGCCGAGCAGCAGGCCGGTGAGGAAGGTCAGACGGGACAGCTGTTCGGCGATCTTGCCCAGATAGACGATCAGCAGCATCAGCAGCGCCGCCTGCGCCAGCGCCAGCAGTGCGCGGAAGATGCCGCGCCGCACGCGATCCAGCGTATTGATGCCATAGGCACCGCCCTGCACCGCGAGGATCGCGTAGAGCGGCGCGACCATCGAGAACATCACCAGGCCATGGGGCTTGCCCGGCTCGCCCAGGAAGGCGCCGACGACCAGCCAGTTGGCGAGGAGGAAGGCGATGAACAGCCCCGCCATGTCGCCGGCCAGGCACAGCGCATAGAGGCGCAGCCGCACAATTTCCTTCGAGACAGTCAATGAGGCGCCCTGCATGATCATTATGCTGTCCCGTTGGCACCGGGCGGGGCCGGTTGCAAGGGGATCACGCGCCGAACAACCGGCCGAGCGCCTTGTCGAGCATCACCATTTGCCAGAGCAGCCGGCCGTGGTCGGATAGGCCGGCCTTATGGTCGGCCGCGATCTTGGCCAGCATCTTCGTGTCGAACCAGCCGGTGCGGGCAAGCGCCGAGCCGCCGGCCACCGCCGTCGCCTCGCCCGCCAGCGCGCCGCGGAACCAGGCGCTGATCGGCGTCACGAAGCCCATTTTCGGGCGGTAGAGAATATCCTGCGGCAGGAAGGGCTCCATCGCCTTCTTCATGAGATATTTGCCGCTATTGCCGCGAATGCGCTGGGCAACCGGCAGGCGGGCGGCAAATTCGACCAGCCGATGGTCGAGCAGCGGTTCGCGCGCTTCCAGGCTGACGGCCATGCTCATCCGGTCGCTCTTGGTCAGGATGTCGCCGGGCAGCCAGATGCGGATATCGGCATATTGGGCGCAATCGAGCGGGTCGCGCGCGGGCGCTTCGGCCATCGCCTTGATATAGCGATCCTCGGCGCGATAGGCGCCCAGCCGGCTCTTCATGTCCTGGCTGAAGAGACGCTGGCGCAGGGCATGGGGCGTGACCCCGACCGAGGCGGCATAGGCCTCGCCGCCGTCGCCGGCCAGTTCGAGGAAGGTCGATTTGGCGCGCAGCGGGCGCGGCGCCCAGTCGGCCTTGGGATAATAGCGGCCAAGCGTGCCGAACAAGGGTTCGCGCACCGATGCGGGGATCAGGCCACGCAGCCTTTCCCCCTGCATCTGGAAACGGTGGCGGCGATAGCCGGCGAACGCCTCGTCCGCGCCATCGCCGGACAGGGCCACCGTCACCTGTTCGCGCGCCAGTTCGCAGACCCGATAGGTAGGCAGCGCGGAGGCATCAGCAAAGGGTTCGTCGAAATGGAAGGCCAGCGTGTCAGCCAATCCATAATCATCGGGTGATACGATGCGGGTGCGGTGATCGGTGGCGAAGCGCCGCGCGATCCGATCGGCATAGGCGGTCTCGTCCAGGCTGGCGACGTCGAAGCCGATGGTGCAGGTCTTGACCGCCTGGTTCGACGCCTCCGCCATCAGCGCGACGACGCTGCTGCTGTCGACACCGCCGGACAGGAAGGCGCCGAGCGGCACGTCGGACACCATGCGGGAGCGCACCGCCTGACGCATCAGGGCGACCAGTTCCTCCTCCAGCGCCTCGGGCCTGGCCTTGCTGCGATCGGCAAAGCTGATGTCCCAGTAACGCTGCGGATGGGGCAGCGGACGGCCGCGCACCAGCCGCAGCGTCTCGCCCGCCCCGAGCTTGCGCACGCCCGCAACCATGCAGGCATCGTCGGGGACATAGCCATAGGCCAGATAATCCTCGACCGCGCTCAGATCCGGCGCACGGCGGAGAAGCGGATGGGCGAGCAGGCTCTTCAGTTCCGATCCGAAGATCAGGCTACCGTCGGACAACAGGGCATAATGGAGCGGCTTCACCCCCAGCCGGTCGCGCACCAGCCAGAGCGACTGGGCGCGCGCATCGAACAGGGCGAAGGCGAACATGCCGTTGAAGCGGCTGACGCATTCCTCGCCCCACTGGCGATAGCCGTGCAGGATGACTTCGGTATCGCTGTCGGTGCGGAAGACATGGCCCTTCGCCTCCAGTTCGGCGCGAACCTCGGCGAAATTGTAGATTTCCCCGTTGAAGGTGACGACCAGGCTTTCATCCTCGGTCAGCATCGGCTGGGCGCCGCCGCCAAGATCGATGATCGACAGGCGCAGATGGCCAAGGCCCACGCCCGGCGCGGTCCAGATGCCGCTGCCGTCCGGGCCGCGATGCGGCATCACGTCCAGCATGGCGCGCACCCGCGCAGGATCGACCGGCTTGGCCGTTTCGAGATGGAAGATGCCCGCAATTCCGCACATTGTACCGGTCCTAGCCTATGCCCGCGCTGCGGTCAGCCAATTCCTTCACATTGCCCAGATCGCGCAGGAAGGCGGCGATCGCCGCGTCGGAGGGATGGCCGGAATGTTCTTCGGCGGAAACGAGGATCGCGACCGAGCGCGGATCGCGGCCGAGCAGCCGGGCAAGCATGGTCTGGACCTTCACCTCCGGCTTGCTGCCGGTCGGTGCGCCCTGCCCCACGACATAGAAGCTGACGACATGGCGAACGAGCGGGCCGGGACCGGTGATCTGCTCGCCGCGTGCGTCGGCGGGCGCCGGTGCAGGCGAGGACCAGGTCCATTCCTTGTCGGGATCAACCGCGCCCTGGCCGAAACCGACCAGTTCGCGCTTGTCCTCTTGCCGGTCAAAGGCAGCGACGACGAGGTCCACGACCTGTCCCTGCGCATTGGCATAGCGGCCAGAGATGAAATGATCGGCGCCATCGAAGCGCGGTTTCCAGGGATAGGTCTGGGCGGCACTGGTGCGGGTCCAGCCCGGCACCGCCGGCAGATCGATGCGCGATGGCAGCGGACGGGCGGTGGCGGCGGTGGCCGCCAGCCAGAGCGGCGCGGCAACGATGATGCCGAGCGCGATGGCCGCCATCATGCCGGCCGGCGCCAGCCGCCGGACAGGGCGTTGCAGCGGCACGGGATCGAACCAGGGGTCACCGGGCTTGCGATCGAAGAACGGCCAGGCGGTCGCCATCACGATGATCATGATGATCGCAAAGAACACCCAGCCATAGACGACATGGTCGAAACCGACGGCGGCATCGACCGTGGTCAGATGGGCGACCAATATGGTGGCGAAGGCGCGCACGCCATTGGCCAGCACCGACAAGGTGAGCGCTCCGGCCATGAACAGGATGCGGCGCGGCCAGCTCTGGAAGCAGACATTGCAGACCAGCGCACCATAGGCGGTCATGGCGATCAGGAACTTGGCGCCCGAACAGGCCTCCGCCACCTCGAAATAGCCGGTCGGGGTGGTGATGAAGATACCCTCCATATGGGCGGGCACGCCGGCCAGCGTCAGGAACATCATCGAGAGATGCGCCGTCACCAGCTGAAGATGCGGCACGATCTCCTCACCGAAGGGGACCATGAAGAAGGCGTAGAAGAGCGGGAAGAGCAAGGCGCGCGCCACCATCGGCCCGAGCAGCGCGATCACCGCGCCCTGGAGCATCAGGACCAGCGCGCCATGGCGGACCATCGCGACGCCCGCCGCCGCCCCGAGCAGCCAGGCGAAGGCGCCAAGGCCCAGCCAGATCAGGCCCGGCGGCCAGGCGACCGGCTCCAGCTGGCGCAGGCCGGGCAGACGCTGCTGCACCAACCAGGCGATGAGGATCGGGATGAAGAGGCAATGGCCGAAGGTGGAGGCGTTCCACCAGATCGAGACCATCGAATAGAGATCGTCGAAGAAAAGCGTCAGGATGGCAGCCGCGACCACGCCCAGCGCGGTCAGATGGCCGCGCCAGCCGGCAAGGCCCATGCGCGGCATGTCGGCAAGGGAACGGGCGCGATCGGTCATGCGGCCTGCGGATCAGCCTTGCCCGGCGCGCCAAGCAGCAGGTCGGGCAAGCCGCCGAGCGTCGCCGACCAGCGATAGCGCGCCTCGACACGGTGACGGGCGGCGAGGCCGAGCTGCGTTCCTCGCGCCGGATCGGCGAGCAGCGACAGGACCGCCTGGGCTTCGGCCGCCGGGTCATCCGCGACCAGGAAATCGCGGCCATCGACCGCATCAATGCCTTCGGCCGCCTGCGACGAAGCAACGACCGGGCGGGCCATCGCCATCGCTTCGAGCACCTTGTTCTGGATACCCCGCGCGATGCGCAGCGGGGCCACCACCAGATCCGCAGCGGCCAGCCAGCCGCGCACATCGGGCACGCCGCCGGTGACGATGACGCCGGGGAGATCGGCGAGCGCCTGCACCGGCTTCGACGGGTTGCGGCCGACAATGGCGAAGCGCGCGTCGGGGCGTGCGGCCTGGATGGCGGGCAGGGTCTGGCGCGCGAAACTCTCGACCGCCTCGACATTGGGGCGATAGTCCATCTGGCCGGTGAAGACGATCAGCGGCCCTGCCCCCTTATCGACGGCCGGAAAATCGGCGGCCGGGTCGAAATAGTCGAGCGCCACGCCATTTTCGAGCGCGACGATCCGGTCGGCACCAAGCCCGCAGGCATCGCGGAACAGCGCCGCTTCGGCTTCGCTGACGAAGCTGCATATGTCGGCGCGGGTCGCGACCTGCCGCTCGAAATCGAGCAGCACGCAGCCCTCGCGCCGGTTGATCCAGCCCATCGGGCCGGAACCCTGCGCGCCATAAGCGGCATATTTGGCCGAATCGAAATCGACGAAATCCATCAGGAACCGCACCCCCGCCGGCAGCATGGGCACGAAATGCGCCATCTGCGCCGAATAGGCAATGACGGCGCGGATCGGCCGTTCGGCCATGACCTGCGCGACCCAGCGATGCAGGCCCGGATGATCGAACAGCGACACCAGCAGCGACTGGCCGCGCGCCAGGCCGGTCAGGCCGGCGACGATGCGCGAACGGTCGCGCATCAGCACGCACTGGCTGGCCGTCAGTTGCGCCATGTCGGGGGCAAAGCCCATGTCGCGATCATCATCGGCAAAGCAGCCGACATGGACCGGCGCCATCTGCGCCAGACGCTGGAGCAGATGATAGGACCGGATCTTGTCGCCCCGGTCGGGCGGGAACGGGATGCGATGGCAGAGGAAAAGAAGCTCGCCCGTCATCCAAGGCCCCGCGCGATATGCGGGCCGATAAGGTTGGCGACGGGCAGCGGCAGCTTCTTCCACAATTCCACCTTGCGCCGATATTGCGGCGAGAGCGGGTTGACGTCACGCGTCTCCTTGCCCGGCGCGGTGCGCAGATGATAGCCGAGCGGATCGCCCTCGAACCCCCAGGTCTTCTTCCAGGCGGCGGGGCCGGTGCCGACCTTCGACCGGCCGAAGTCGAAATGGGTGAGGCTGCGTTCGCGGGCCTGGCGCATCAGGGTGAAATAGAGGACTTCGTTGGAGCGCATCGCCCGTGCCTCCAACCCGGCGCCATGCCAATAGGGCATGCAGGCACCGCCATGATAGAGGCTGATGACCGCCGACAGGGGCTTGCCGTCCTTCGATACCATGGCGATGTCCGCATCCGCCCCGAACCGGTCGAGGATCGCATCGAACAACGCGCGCGGAAAGACCGGCGTGCCGAGATTATGGACGCTCTGGCCATAGAGGCGATAATGGATGTCGCGCAGCCGCTGGTCGCGCCCGGTCTCGAACTGAAGGTCGTTGCCGAGGCCCTTGCGGATTTCCGCGCGGTGGCGCTTGGGCACGGCCTTCAGTTCCGCCTCGTCATCGGCGGCAAGCGCGCGGGAGAAACCGAGATAGGCGTCGGCCTTGTTCTGCCATGAGGCGCCGCCGGGCGCTTCGCCGCCGCGCAGTTCCAGCGTGTCGCAACCCAGCTTTTCCGCCTGATACCAGGCCGCGTCGGCCAGCTTGGCGATCGCCTTGCGATGGGTTGCGAGGATACCGCCATCAACCGCGAAGCCGCTGCCGACCAGCGCCTTGCCGAACAGGGCCGAACGGATATGGGTGAGCGGCAGCACGCCGTTGATCTCGCCCGCGGGCGTGCGGGCGACCAGCATGATCGCCTTCTGGCCGGTGCCGGCCTCCACACCCATGATCCAGGCCGGTCGATGAAAGGGCGTCGAGCCCGGCTGGGCGCAGACCCAGGCATCGATTTCCGCCACCACAGCCGGATCGGACAGGCGCGCCTCTCCGACGATGACGCTCAGATCGACAATCGCATTCATCTGGTCATTCCCTCAGTACCCTGGCACCGGCATAGGCCCAAAGGGCTGAATATATGGTAATCAGCCAAGCCCCCGACTGATCATCGGCCCCAGCAGATTGGCGACCGGCAGCGGCAATTTCTTCCACAGTTCGATCCGCCGCTGATATTTTGCACTGGTCGGGCTGACGTCGCGCAACTGGCCGGTGGGCGACCAGTCATAATAGACGAGCGGCTGCGGATCGAAGCCGAAGCTCTTTTTCCAGGCGGCCTGGCCGCTGCCGACCTTGGACCGGCCAAAGTCGAACCGGCCCGCACCGCGGGCGCGGCCATGGCTCATCAGGCGGTAATACATGAACTCGTTGGAGCGCAGCCGGCGCGCATCGGCGCCGCCGCCGCCCCAGAAGGGCATGACCCGGTCGCCATGATAGAGGGTCAGCACGGCCGAGACCGGGCGATCGCCATCGCGCACGATGCTAATGTCGGCATCCGCGCCAAAGGCGGCAATTACCTCGCGGAAGAGGCGCGCGGGGAAGACCGGGGTGCCGAGGTTACGAACGCATTCGGCATAGATGCGATAATGGTCGCGCAGATGCGCCGAGGAGCGGCCATGATCAACGCTGAGCGCGGGATTGGCGAGCGCCTTGCGCAGTTCGGCGCGATGCTTGCGCGGAATGGCGAGTAGTTCGGCCTCTTCATCGGCGGCAAGCGGGCGGACGAAGGCGACATGCTCGCCCTCGCAGACGCGCCACCCCTCCCCCGGTGCGACACCGCCGCGCAGTTCGACCGGCGCATCTCCGCGTGCCCGCGCCTCATTCTGGGCAGCAGCAGCCAGGGCGGCGATCACGGCCGGATCATCCGCCAATATGCCACCGTCGACGGCGAAGGCGGCGGACACCAGCGCCTGACCGAACAGGCGGCTACGCACATGCTGGAGCGGCAGCAGGCCGCAAATCTGGCCCGAGGGCGCGACCGCCGCGAGCATCAGCGCCCGGTTCGCGGTCGCCCGCTCGATCGCGATCAGCCAGGCCGGACGATGAAAAGGCGTGCTGGCACCATGGGCCAGCACATAGGCATCGGCCGCCTGCGCCTGTGCCGGATCGGCAAGGTCCAGCGTGGTGATCGCCAGATCGGCCCGATTGCCCGCGATCATGCGGCGCGCGCCGCTTCCTGCGCCACCAGCGCGTCGACGCGGGTCCAGGCGAAATCCTGGGTCAGGCGGCGCAGCTTGGCGGCCATGACGGACAGATTGGTATAGTGGCGCACCCGCGAGCGCAGCGGCGCGCCGGCGACGCGCGGCTGATCCGGGTCGATTTCCCAGGGGTGGAAATAGATGATGGCAGGCCGCTGCGCCTGGCCATTCACCTGGCGGATCGCCCAGCGCGAAAAGCCATAGGGCAGCAGGCGGAAAAAGCCCCCGCCCCCGGCGGCCAGCGTGCGCTGGCCAAGCTTTGCCGTGGTCACCGGCAGTTCGAGCAGATCAGATCCGGCCACCGGCTTCCAGGCGAAGCGCGGCGAATCGGGCCAGCCATAATGGTCATGCCGGATCGGCGCGACGCTGCTGGAATAGGCATAGCCTTCTTCCGCCAGGATCGGATGCGCCCAGGGCGTGCGCGGATCGATCGAGAAGCTGGGCGCGCGATAGCCCGACACCTTCTGCCCGCTGGCATCCTCCAGGATCGCGCGGGCCTTGCGCAGGTCGGCGCGAAACTGTTCGGGGGTGAAGGTGAAGACGCGGGCATGGTCATAGCCATGGCTGGCGACTTCATGCCCGGCCTCGGCGATGCGGCGCATCAGCGCGGGATAGCGTTCGGCGACCCAGCCCAGCGTGAAGAAGGTCGCGGTGACACCGGCCTGCGCGAACAGGTCCAGCACCGCATCGGTGTTGCGTTCGACGCGATGCGTCAGCCCCTCCCAGTCGGAACGGTCGATCGTCCGCTCGAAGGCGCCGACCTGGAACCAGTCCTCGACATCGACGGACAGGGCATTGTGCATCATGATCTTGTCCCGGTTGTGCGCGCGGGCGCGATCAGGCGGCGTTGCGCTCCGGATCGGCGGCGCGTTCGTCGCGCTCGACCCAGTCGACCAGCAGGGTCAGCACGCGGCGCAGCGCCGCATCCTGTTCCTCGACGCGGAATTCGAGGCCCGACAGGCGCTCCTCGATCAGGGCGAAACAGCCTTTGAGCGCTTCGGGATCGACCGTCGGCGCGGCATAGGAGGCATGGTTCTGCATCGCGCGCAGGGCGGCGATCTCGGCACGCAGGGCCTCAATCTCCTCATGCACGGCGGGCGACACGAGATCGGGCTGCGCCGGCGCCTGCCAGGCGACCGCCTGCGGTGCGGGGGCAGCGGCGACCGGTTCGACCGGTGCGATCGGTTCCGGGGCGGTTTCGCCGGCGGTATCCAGCACGGACGGCGCGATCGGTTCGGCGCTGACATCCTCGTCCACGCCCATATCCTCGATCACCGCCTGGACCGCCTGGCCGTCAATCTCGGTCAGTTGCTCCAGCGCGCCCAGCAGCAGCACGCGGCTGACCAGCGCGTTGATGCGGCGCGGCACGCCGCCGGTGGCGGCATAGATGGCGTCGAGCGCATCGTCGGTGAAATAGGGATTGCCGGTCCAGCCGACCAGCGTCAGGCGATGGCTGATATAGGGTTCAACCTCCTGCGGCAGCATCGGGTCGAGATGATGGGTCGCGATCACACGCTGGCGCAACTGCTCCAGCTCGGGCGAGCGGACAAGGTCGCGAAATTCCGGCTGGCCGAGCAGGAAGATCTGCAGCAGCGACTGGCCGCCCAACTGAAAGTTGGACAGCATGCGTAGTTCTTCGATCGCCGAAACCGGCAGGTTCTGCGCTTCATCCACGATCAGCAGCGAGCGGCGGCCGGCGCGGGCCTGCCCCTGCAAATAGGCTTCGATCTGGCGCAATATCTGCGCCTTGGCGACGCCGTCGGTGGCAAGGCCAAAGCTCTGCGCGGCAAGGCGCAGCATGTCGTCGCCCTCGACCTGGGTCGACACGATCTTGGTCGCGGTCAGGCGCGCGGGGTCGATCGTGCTCATCAGATGGCCGACCAGCGTCGTCTTGCCGGCGCCGATGTCGCCAGTGATGACGATGAAGCCCTCGCCCTGCGCCAGGCCATAGCCCAGATAGGACAGCGCCTTGCGATGCGTCGTGCTCTCGAAATAGAAATGCGGGTCCGGCGTCAGCTGGAACGGGCGCCCCTGCAATCCATAGAACTGATCGTACATCTGTCGTCTCCATCCGGCCGACCGGCGTCGCATAGACGCCGTTATAGCCCGAATTTCCTTAAAAGCTGTAACGCAGGCCGACCTGGCCCATCGCGTTGATCAGCGTGTCAAAATCATCCGCCTTCGCCGCATCGACGCCAAGCGAAGCCGATGCTGTAAGTTTCCTGGTCAAGCCCCTGAAATAGCTTGTGAAGGCACCATAGTTCAAGACGTCGGCGCGGGCGCCGCTGGCATCGAAATAATTGATGTAGACCGCCGTATCCAACGAATCGCGGTCGTTGAACGCATAAGTGACGGTGCCATTGCCATACCAATTCTGGTCGCGGGTACCGCTGATCAGCACGCTCTGGGTCGTCGGCGTGATGAATTTGCGGTTGGAATAGCCGCCGCCCAGGCCAAAGCCCCAGGGGCCGCGCCGGGTGGAATATTGGCCGGCGACGCCACGATAGCGGAAATTGGCGCCGGTAATGCCGGCCAGCGCATCGTTGAAACATTCGCCCCCGCCGGTCGGCGAGAAGGCGCAGCCGGTGAGATCGCCGGTGAAGGGATTGCGCGGCACGATCAGGTTGGTGCCGGTGAAGGCTGCGGCATCCGCCGTGATCATCCGGCCGAAGCTTTCAATGCCGTCGAACACGGCAATGCCGACGCTGCTGTTACGGCCCTGCCATGTAAACTGGCCCTGATAGGACATGCCGCCATAGCGTTCGCCCACCGTCGCCTTGAGCGACGTGCGGCGATTGGGCCGCCACAGCACGCCCACATCCCAGATCAGGTCGCCGAAATCATAATAAAGTTCGCGCGGCGAACTCTTGTCGGTGACATAGCGGCCATTGCGGATGATCGGCACGCCATCCTCGTCCAGCAAGGGCGCGCGCTGGCTGATCTCTATATCCTCATAGCCGATGCCGCCGAGCAGCGCGACCGTGGGCGAAACCGGCATGATCGCATCGACGCGGCCCCAGACATCCTCGAACCGCTGGTCGAGCTGGCTGGCACCCTCGCGGCTGTAGCCCACACTCGCGGTCAGGCCGACCGGCAGAACCGTGCCCGGCGCGAAGCCGACGGAGCCTTTGAGGTCGTGCGACCAGCTTTGTGCGAAGGAGCCGTTGGCGATCGCGGCGCCGGGGACATTCACATCGACATCATCATCGACGCGTGCATAGCCCAGCCGATAGGAAGCCTTGATGTCGAGATCGCCGACCTTCGTGGCGTAGCTGGGCCCGATATAGCCGCCCCAGATCTGGCTGGTAAAACGGTTGTCGATCGCCGCAGCGCCCGAATAGCCGTCGGTGCGCACGCGCGAGGCGATGCCGCCGGCCTGCAGGGTGAGTTCGGGGGTCAGCTTGTAGCCGGCATTGGCGATACCGCTCAGCACGTCGGAATCGGTCGCGTGGCCCCAGCCGAAACTGTGCATATACTGGACGTCCGCCGCGGCGTTGAGCCGGCGGGTCTGGACCTCCACCGTCACGCCGGCGGTGAGATTGGTATAGGTCACGACGTCGCCGTCGCCCTTGAGCGGCACCATCACCACCTGGTCGATGCCCAGATAAGGCGTGACATCGACCTTCTTGGTCGACACGGGCGTACCTTGCGCCAGTGCCGGGGCGCTGACACTGGCAAGCACCAGCAGCGAGGTGCCGGCGATCAGGACGCGCGCGGTCATCCCGCCTCCCCCTTGCCATAATAGGAACCGAAGCGACGAGCGCCGCCGGTGTAGCGGACGGCGTTGAGCAGCAACTGGACCTGCGTTCCGCCCTTCAGCAACGCAGCCGCCTCCCGCAGCGCGCTTTCCGATGTCTTGTCGGCCCGCACGACCAGCAGCGCGACCGCGACATGGCTGGCCAGCACGGCGGCGGGCGAGGCCGCGAGCAAGGGCGGCGAATCGAACACGATGATGCGGTCGGGCCGACCCTCGGTCAGCCGTTGCAGCAGCATTTCGGTGCGCGCGGAGGCGAGATATTCGGTGTCGGCATGGCTGCGCTGCCCCGCCGGCAGGACCGACAGCGAGGGAATGTCGGTGCGCAGCACGCAATCCTCGATCGCGACCAGCGGATCGGCGAGCGCATCCATCAGCCCCGGCCCGGCCTGCAGGCCCAGCGTTTCGGGGATGCCTGGATTGCCGAAATCGGCATCGACCAGCAAAATCTCGCGATCCTGCTCGGCCGCCAGGCTGAGCGCCAGGTTGATCGCGCAGAAGGTCTTCCCCTCGCCGCTATGGGGCGAACAGAGGAGGATGCGGTTGCCGCGCGGATTGTCCTGAAGATGGGTCAGCAGCCCGCGCTTGAGCAGGCGGAACTCCTCGCTCATGGCGGTGACTGGCGCGCCGGGCACCAGGAAACCGGCTTCGGTCAGCCGGGCGCGATCGACCGGCTGGGCCGGGCTGGTCCAGGCCTGCGCACGGAAGATCGGCGCTTCGTCGGACATGACCGGGGTCGTCACCTGCGGCGCAGGATCGAACATCGGCGGCGGCGGCGGCGCATCGGCCGGCACGTCGACGGCCGGAGCCGCGCGTCCACGCAGGGCCGCCTGGAAATCGAAAATCTCGGTGGCGCGTTCGATCAGCGAGCCGCGGCCCTTGATGGGGCTATGCTGGTTCATGGGATCAGGCTCCTTCACGCCGTACCGCGCTGGATGAATTCGACGACGATCAACAACAGACACAGGGCAGCCAGGCCGCCGCTGGCGCCCGCAAACCATTTCATCCGCTGCTTGTCGAGAGCGACCTGGGCCGTGCTGGCGACCTGGGTGATCGACCCGGCGACCGGAATGCCCACGGCCCGTTCCAGACGGGCGGCCGTCGGGAAGGTGCCCTTGAGCTGGCCGATCGCGAAAGCGACGCCAATGCCGGCGCCGATGCCGAGGATCAGCACGCCCAGCAGCAGCAGCGGCCGGTTGGGTGCGGCCGGCGCCGTCGGCAGGCTGGCGGGCTGAAGCACGCTGAACTGCACCGCGCCGGTTTCGGTCTTCACGTCGCCACGCAGGCGGATTTCCTCGCGGTCGGCGAGCAGCTTGTCATATTGGGTCTGGAGCGCGGCATAGTCACGATCCAGCTTTTCCTGTTCGGACGCCACGCCCGGCTCATCGATCTGATGCGCGGTCATGGTGTTGAGATCGGCCTGCAACTGCGCCTTGCGGGTCGACAGCGCCTGCACGGTGGCGGCCCGTTCGGCCTGCATCGACTTGATCGACAGATAGGCGGGATTGGGCGTGCCGGCAGCGGCCGCGCCATTGGTGCCCCCCTGGCGACGCAGATTGTCGACCTGCCGCTGGGCGGCAATCACGTCGGGATGGCTGGCGGTCCAGCCGCGCGCGCGCATGCCGGCGAGTTCGGCCTGGGCCTGGGCCAGCGGGGATGCACCGCCACCGACAGCCACGCCCGGCAGGGTCGCCGGGGTGCCGGCGAGCTGGCCGTTCATCGCGCTGAGCGCGCTCTGCGCCTGCACCAGCTGGGCATCGATATTGTTGATCTCCAGACGGGCCGCATCCATGCGCTGGCTGATCGTGCCGGCGCCCGGCAGCACGCCGGCATAGCGCTGGGCAAATTCGACGCGCCGCTTGTCGGCCGCTTCGAGCTGCTTGCCGCGACCGGCGATCTGCTGGTCGAGGAAGGCCAGGCTCTGGCGGGTTTCGGTGCGACCACCGGTCAGATTTTCTTCCTGGAAGATGTCGATCAGCTTCTGCACCACCTGCTGGGCGATGCGGGCATTGGCGCCATCCGACAGGCCGCTGTCGGCCGAGGTCGCGCTGATGTCGATCATGCTGGGGTCCGCCTGGGCCAGCACGGTGATATGCTCACGCAAGGTGGTGATCTTGCCCGCCACGTCGCGCGGCCCGGAAATGGTCTGGGCGAGATCCGTGCCACGCACGACCTTTTCCAGATTTTCCGCGCTCAGCAGCGTCTGGCGCACCCGGTCGAGATCCTGCTGGGACTGGACCTGGGTGATGCCGATCTTGTCCTCCAGCAGCGACTGGGTGTTCACATAGACCCGCGCCTTGGATTCATAGCCATTGGGGATGAGCGACACGCCCAGCCAGCCCAGCATGCACACGCCCCAGGCCACGGCCAGCGCGATCCAGCGCCGGCTCCATATGCCGTGGAGAAGGACCAGCAGCTCGTCGTACAGACCCGCCATGATCAGAACATGCTTTCCGGAATGATGATGACGTCGCCGGGCGCCAGCATGACATTGGCCTTGGTGTCGCCCTTCTTGAGCAGGTCGCCGATGCGGACTTGATATTCCTTCTGCTTGCCGCTGGCCTTGTCGAAGCGGACTAGCCGGGCGCGATTGCCGGACGCATATTCGCTGAGGCCACCGACCGAGATCATGGCGTCAAGCAGCGTCATGTTCGCGCGATAGGGGATGGAAGCCGGCTTTTCGGTCGCGCCGACGATCCGCACCTGCTGGCTGTAGGTGCCGGAGAAATTGTCGACGATCACCGATACCAGCGGATTTTCGATATATTGCGACAGCGCCAGCTTGATGTCGTCCGACAGCATCTTGGGCGTCTTGCCGACGGCCGGCATGTCGGTGATCAGCGGCGTGGTGATGCGGCCATCGGGACGCACCTGCACCTTGGCGCCCAGTTCCGGGTTGCGCCAGACGAAGATGGTCAGGTTATCGAGCGGGCCGATGATATATTCCTCGCCCGGCCCCTCCTGGGTCGCGACGAAGGATGCGGGGGGAAGCTGCGGCGCGGAGCCGGTCGAAGCGCAGCCCGACAGAGCCACCGCAGGCAGCGATGCACCGATCAGGAGCCTGGAAATCCGCTGGAAACGCATAAAATTCACCCCTTCATACCATCATAGCCGACGCGCGACCGGAAAAAATGATCGCGTGCAGGCCCATGGCTTCATCCTCGTCATGCCGGAAAAGGGTAAAGATAGGGTTAGGCCTGCTGTCGGACATGGATTAGCCAAGTAATAGTTCACGAGGACTTGGGTGGCCAAGAAAGGCCGCGGGACTTGCCGACGCGCCATAGGCACCGGCAAGGAAGATCGCGATGAAATCGCCGACGTCGACTGGTGGCAGCGCCACCTTTTCGCCCAGCCGGTCGATCGGCGTGCAGAGGCAGCCGACGACATTGACCGGTTGGGTGGTGGGTTCACGCCCGAACCGGTTGGCGACCGCCATCGGATAATTGCGGCGCACCACCGTGCCGAAATTGCCGCTGGCCGCCAATTGATGATGCAGGCCGCCGTCCACGATGACGAAAGTTTCGCCTTGGCTCTGCTTCACGTCGACGACACGGGTCAGATAGATGCCCGCCTCGCCGACCAGCCAGCGGCCCAGTTCGATCGCGAATTCGCTATCCTTCAATATGTCGGGCAGCGCCTTGAGCGCAGTGTCCAGCGCGACGCCGATCGGCCGGATGTCCAGCCGCTCGTCACCGGGAAAATAGGGAATGCCGAAACCACCGCCCAGATTGACCAGCGGTGGCGCGGTGCCGACGGCATCGGACAGGCGCGCGGCAAGGTCGATGGTCGCCGCCTGGGTTTCGATGATCGCCATCGGATCGAGCGCCTGGCTGCCGGCGAAGATATGCCAGCCGCGCCAGTCCGCGCCGCCATCGATCATCGCACGCGCCAGCGCGGCTGCGCGATCGGCATCGACGCCGAAGGGCTTGGCGCCGCCGCCCATGCGCATGCCGGACCCTTTGAGATCGAAATCCGGGTTCACCCGCACGGCGAGGCGCGGCACCTTCCCCAGGCGCTCCGCCACGGTCAGCGCGCGCGCGCCCTCCCCCTCGGACTCCAGATTGATGGTGATGCCGGCATGGATGGCGGCTTCCAGTTCGTCATTGCGCTTGCCCGGCCCGGCAAAACTGATCCGCGCCGGGTCCATGCCGGCCTCCAGCGCCATCGCCAGTTCACCGCCTGAAGCGATATCGAAACCGTCGACCAGCCCCGCCATGCGCGAGAGCAACGGCGCGTAGGGATTCGCCTTGATCGCATAATGAAGATCGATCTTCTTGGGGATCGCCTCGCGGAAGCGGCGGACCTGCGCCTCAATGATCCCCATGTCATAGACGAACAGCGGCGTGTCGCCCGCTTCGTCGACCAGGCTGGCCGCGCCGCAGCCGCCGATCAGCAGCATGCCTTCTTCCTCGGCGAACCAGGCGGGAATGGGGCCCATGGGCTTCATGACGCATACTCCTTGGCCAGCGCGACTCGATCGATCTTGCCATTGGGGTTACGCGGGAACTGTGCAAGCACTAGCGTCTCGCGCGGCTGCATGAAATTGGGCAGTTCGGCCTTCAGATGGGCGGCAACAGCTGCGGATATATCAGGATCGGCAGCGCGCAGCAGCAGCAGCACCACCTGCCCCAGCCGCTCATCCTTGACGCCAAGAGCGACAGCCTCCGCCACGCCGGGAACGGCGACCGCGGCCTCTTCGATCTCGGTCGGGCTGATGCGGTTGCCGGCCGACTTGATCATCGCGTCGTCGCGACCGACGAAATAGAGCAGCCCATCCGCGTCGCGGCGGACGGTGTCGCCGGACCATACGGCGGTGCCGCCATGGCGCGAAGCGGACGGGGCGGGCTTGAAGCGCTCGGCCGTGCGCGCCGCATCCTGCCAATAGCCCTGCGCCACCAGCGGGCCGGCATGGACCAGTTCGCCCGGCTCATCATCGTCGGCCAGCGTGCCGTCGGGGCGGACCACCAATATCTCGGCAAAGGGGATGGCCGACCCCATTGAATCCGGGTGACTGTCAACCAGCGCGGGCGACAGATAGGTGGAGCGGAAGGCTTCGGTCAGGCCATACATGGGATAGAGATCGGCCTGTGGGAACAGCGCGCGCAGCCGTGCGACCAGCGGCCGGGTCAGCGCCCCGCCACTATTGGTCAGGCGCCGGAGCTTCGTCGCGATCTCCACCGGCCAGTCCAGTTCGGTCAGTTGCACCCAGAGCGGCGGCACCCCGGCCAGGGTGGTGATGTCCCAGCGATCGACCGCCTTCACCACGTCGCGCGGGGTCAGATAATCGAGAGGATAGGCGCAGCCGCCCGCATACCAGGTGGAAAGCAGCTGGTTCTGGCCATAGTCGAAGCTGAAGGGCAGCACGCACAGCGTCCGGTCCTCCGGTGCCAGCCCCAGATAATGGGCCACCGACACCGCGCCGAGCCAGAGATTGGCGTGGCTGAGCATCACCCCCTTGGGCCTACCGGTCGATCCGCTGGTGTAGAGGATGGCGGCCAGAGCATCGGGCGCGGCATCGGACGGCGGCAATGCCGGGCCGCCGCTCATCCCCGCCGCCGCATCATCCTCGCGATGGAGATGGCAGCCAGCCGGGACATCGCCGGGTGCCAGCGTCGACAGGCGGCTGGCCGTGCCGATCAGCAGCGCCGCGCCGCTGTCGGCCAGGATATGGGCGACCTGCGCATGTTTGAGCAGCGGATTGATGGGGACATGGACAAGCCCCGCGCGCGGCGCGGCGAGCGGCATCAGCGCCGCGACCGGCCCCTTGGCCACCCAGCTGGCCACCCGCGCGCCGGGCGCGAGGCCGAAGCCCGCCAGCCATCCGGCGAGGCGACCAAGGGCCTGTTCCAGTTCGGCATAATCCTGCGCCCCCGACCGCCCCGCGAGCGCCGGCCGTTCCGGATCGCCACGCAGCAGCAGATGGTCTATCGGCTGCACATCGGCATCGTCGATTGGCGCCTTGGAAGCCAACAGGGGGTCGCTTAACGTCATGTCCAGAATTAGGTCCTAAGGGCAGCTAAGGTGCCGGGAGATAATAGGTTGCTGGTCCCAAGGGAATATCGGACGCTGTCGGAAGTGCGGTCGGCGATCGGCGGCCGGATGGATCGCGCCCATATCGACAGCCTGTTCGACCGGCTGGACTGGTTTGAAACATTGCACCCCCTTTGCCTTGGCGACACCCCGCTCAGGGTGTTCCAACAGAAAGAGGACGCCTGCGAGGCCTGGTTGTTCCTTCTTGCGCCCTCGGCTCGTCGCCTAACTGCTCTTGCCAATTGGTATAGTTTCGCCTGGAGCCCGATTTTCTTGGGGGGACCAGACGCGCGGCAACAGGCCTTGCTGCTGGAAAATATCGCCCGCCATCTGCTGCGCGAACAGGCGCAGATCAACCTCTATCCGCTTGCCCTGCCCGGCCCGCTGGTCGGCGCCTTTCGCCGTGCCGGCTGGTTCGCGGTGCAGCGGCCGATGGGCGGCCGATATCTGCTGCATGTCGATGGCCGGGATTTCGCAAGCTATTGGGCGCAGCGCCCCGGCCGGCTGCGCAACCAGGTGCGGCGCAAGGCCCGGCAAGGCCGTTACGACCTCAGCATCCATGACAAGCTGACCGATACGCTGTGGCAGGATTATGTCGATGTCCAGGCCCACAGCTGGAAGGCACCCGAGCCCGGCCTCAACTTCCTGCGCGCCATGGCGCAGCGGGAAAGCGATGCCGGCACCTTGCGGCTGGGCTTTGCCCGGCTGGACGGCCGCGCCGTGGCGACCCAATTATGGACGGTGGAACATGGCACGGCACTGATCCACAAGCTGGCCCATGACAGCGCCCAGGATGAAGGATCGCCCGGCACCTTGCTGAGCCATGCGATGTTCGCCCATGCCATCGACCAGGACCGGGTCGCGACGATCGATTATGGCACCGGTGACAATGACTATAAGCGCGAGTGGATGGACGAGCGCATTCCACTCCATCAGATCGACCTGTTCAATCCGCGCCGCGCATCCAGCTGGATTCCCGCCGCGCGCACCTGCATTTCCGCGCTTGTCGGATAGGCGGCGAGCCATTAGATAGCCGCCATCATGCGGGCGCAATCCACTCAGCCGGTCGACCGGACAGACGATATCGAAACCCTGGTGCGGGCGCTGCTGCGCGACGTGCTGAGCCTGTCGCAGGAGCGGGCCGATGCGTTCGAGGCCGACACGCCGCTGTTCGGCGCCCTGCCCGAGCTGGACTCGATGGCTGTTGCCGGCCTGCTCACCGAAATGGAAGATCGCTTCGACATCCTGATCGAGGATGAGGATATCGACGGCGACACGTTCGAGACCTTCGGCACGCTGGTCGCCTTCCTGCGCGCCAAGTTGGGCTGAAAGCCGCCCTTTCCCAAAGAAGTTCGGGCTGAGCCGTTTCCGGCCCAGCCCATTTTCTTGGAGTCCGTTTGAGGAACCGTATTGAAAAATCGCCCTTTCGCGATTTTTCAAACAGGCTCTTACGCGTCGACCAGCTGCTCGAAGTCGGCTTCGGCCAGGAAGCGTTCGACGTCGAGGGCGGCCATGCAGCCCATGCCGGCGGCGGTCACCGCCTGGCGATAGATCTTGTCGGTCACGTCGCCGGCCGCGAAGACGCCTGGAATGGCGGTGTGGGTCGTGCCCTTCTCCACCACGATATAGCCTTCGTCGAGCGGCAGCTTGCCGTCGAACAATTCGGTCGCGGGGTGATGGCCGATCGCGACGAAGCCGCCATCGGTCGGCACGTGCGACTTTTCGCCGGTGACGGTGTCGATCAGATCAACGCCGACCAGGCCTTCGGGCGTGCCGCCGCCGACGAACTTGTCGACCGCCTTGTTCCACAGCACCTTGATGTTGGGATGGGCGTGCAGGCGCTGCTGCAGGATTTTTTCCGCGCGCAGCGAGTCGCGGCGGTGGATCAGGGTCACGTCATGACTGTGGTTGGTGAGGTAGAGCGCTTCCTCGACCGCGGTGTTGCCGCCGCCGATGACCACGACCTTCTTGCCGCGATAGAAGAAGCCGTCGCAAGTGGCGCAAGCGCTGACACCCTTGCCCTGCAGATGCTCCTCGCCCTCGACGCCCAGCCACTTGGCCTGGGCACCGGTGCAGATGACCAGCGTGTCGGCGACATAGAGGGTGCCGCTGTCGCCCTTCAGCTTGAAGGGGCGTTCAGACAGGTCGACGTCGACGATCTGGTCATACATCATCTGCGCGCCGACATGTTCGGCCTGGGCCTGCATCTGTTCCATCAGCCAGGGCCCCTGGATCACATCCTTGAAGCCCGGATAATTTTCGACGTCGGTGGTGATGGTCAGCTGGCCGCCCGGCTGCATGCCCTGCACGACGATCGGCGCCAGGCCCGCGCGCGCGCCATAGATGGCAGCCGACAGGCCGGCCGGGCCGGAACCGAGAATGAGCATGCGGGTGGAGTGGGTGGCGGTCATCAATAATTCCAGCTGCGATTCGTGTGGCCGCCAGAGATAGGCCCTGCCAGCCCCCGCGCAAGCAGGAGTTGGGCAGGAGATTTGCTTGGGACGGCCAAAGGTTGAGGCGCAGCATCGCCGAGGCGTTGCACAAGCCGCGTTGCCTTATGATCCACAATACATCACAAATGACGGGTGGATATGGAATGGGAGAGACGGAGCATGGCGACATTCGTGCTGGTGCATGGCGGGGGACATGGCGGCTGGTGCTATCAGAAGGTCGCGCGGCGGCTGCGCGCGGCGGGGCATGAGGTTCATTGCCCGACGCTGAGCGGCCTTGGCGAGCGCGCCCATCTGCTCAACGCCGACATCGATCTCGACACGCATATCCAGGATGTGGTGGCGCTGATGACGTTCGAAGGGCTGGAGGATGTCATCCTGGTCGGGCACAGCTATGGCGGGATGGTGATCACCGGCGTCGCCGATCGCGCGGCCGAGCGCATCCGCGAACTGGTCTATCTGGATGCCGCCCATCCCAGGGACGGGGAATCGCTGGAAATAGTGGCACCGGCGCAGATGGAGCCGACCCGTGCCATGGGCCGCACCGTCGACGGGATCGAACTGGTGATGTGGCCTTTCCCCGGCATGGCGGGCTTCTTCGGCATCACCGATCCGGCCGATGTCGCCTGGACCGAGGCGCGGCTGACGCCGCATCCGTGGAAATGCTTCGGTCAGCCGCTACGGCTGGAAAATGGCGATGCGGCGTTTCGCCTGCCGCGCACCAATATCAATTGCACCCAGGCCTTGCAGAACAGCCCGGACGAAGCCCGCGCCCGCCAACTGGAAGGCCATCGCAATTTCGAGATCGACACCGGCCATGACCTGATGATCACCGAACCGGAAGCGGTCGCGACCATGTTGCTGGAGGTCGCGGGCTAGAGGCCCCTCTCCTTAATCGAGGACGTTGGGCAGATCCTCGAACCCCTTGCGCAGGGCGGCGGACCAGCCCTGCGAGATCATGGCGAATTCCTCATTGTCCGCCTCGATCCGGGTGCGGACGCGGAAGTCGAACGTGTCGGTCTCGATCACGGTGAGGTCGAGCGGCATGCCGACCGACAGGTTGGACCGCAGGGTCGAATCCATCGACACCAGCACCGCCTTGGTCGCATCCTCCAGGCTCGTCTCGCGCTGGATGATGCGGTCGAGGATCGGCTTGCCATATTTATGCTCGCCGATCTGGAAGAAGGGCGTGTCCTCGGTCGCCTCGATGAAATTGCCAGCCGAATAGATGAGATAGAGGCGCGGCTTGCCGCCCTTGCGCTGGCCCGCGATCATGATCGAGGCGCTGGCGGCCGATCCGTCCATGGCGATGCTCTCGCGATAGCGGCCCTGCATGGTGCGCATCGCGTCACCCACCAGTTGCGCCGCGCGGTGCATCGTGTCGCAATTGAGGATGGTTTCGACCTCCGGGTCGCTCTCCGCCTCGCGGATCGCGCGCGACAGCATCGTCTTCACCCCCTGGGTGATCGACAGATTGCCCGAACAGAGCAAGGTGATCGCCCGCTCACCCTCGACATGATAGGTGAAGCTTTTCCGGAAGCGGGCAATATTGTCCATGCCCGCATTGGTCCGGGTGTCCGACAGCATGACCAGCCCCTGGTCCACGCGTACCGCCACACAATAGGTCATCGCCCCGAAGTCCTGCTTATCTCTACCCTAGGAGCGGGGCGTGGGCGTGCTCTGCTGTTGCTGGCGTTGCAATTGCCGTTCCTCGACTCCGTCTTCCGCCTGCGCGATCCGGACATCGGCGTCAATGCTGATATCGCCCGCGACCGTAACGGAGCCCCGTATCGGGGCAGCTTCGTCGGCATCCAGACCACTGGCCAGGCGCAGATAGCGCTCGGTGACGCAGACGCGGTTGGACGGATCGAATCCGACCCAGCCCAGCCCCGGCACCAGCGCTTCGGCCCAGCCATGGGTTTCGTGCAGCAGATCACCCTCCGACGCGAGCAGATAGCCCGAGACATAGCGGGCCGGGACGCCCAGCAGGCGCGCACCGGCAAGGAATATCTGGGCATGATCCTGGCACACGCCAGCCCCCAGCGCGAAGGCCTGCGCCGCGGTCGTGTCAGCGCCGGTCACGCCCGGCCGATAGTGGACCGCGTCGCTGATCGCGGCCGACAGGGCATGGAGTTGCGCCAGCGGTCCGTCGCCCTCCGGCAGGGCGGCGACCATGGCGCGGATCGCGTCGGATGCCCTGGTCAGCGCCGTGTCGCGCAGGAAATAGCGGGCATCGACCCGGCATTGCGGCAGGCCGCCAATGCCATGGGTCTCGCGCGTCTCGACCAGCCCCTCGGCAACGATCACCGCCTCGTTCAGGCTGTCATGGCGGACCCACACCGCCTCCATCTCGCCATAGCTATTGGGACGGAAATTGGTCAGCGCCTCACCATTGATGCTGACCTGCCAGTCATGGACCTTCTGGCCCGGCGTATCGACCGGCACCAGCTTCAGCCGCATGGCGACGCGGCCGGCGGAGGCGGGATAGCCATAGACGGTCTGGTGACGGACGAGCAATTTCATGGCGCGCTTCCCCTCCCCCTTCAGCCGAAATGATAGGTTTCGGCGATTTCGACGCCGAGCCGGTTGCTCATCATCAGGCTATACTGCACCGTTTCATGCAGGCCGCGACGGAAAATCTCGCCGGCGTCCAGTTCCTCCAGCTCGCTCACCAGCTGCTTCACCGTGTCATGACAGGTGCCGCGCGCATTGTGCCAGCCGGCCAGCCGGTTGAGCCGATAGGCGAGCTGGTCGCAGCAATAGGCGACACTGCGCGGGAACAGCCGGTTGAGCATCAGGAAGTCGGTGATCTGCCAGGGCGTATAGGTGCCGCCATAGACATGATGATAGGCGCGCGCACCAGACAGGGCATAGAGCACCGACGTCCATTGATAATGGTCGCGATTGCCGCCGATCACCTCGGTCTCGGGCAGCAGCACATAATATTTCACATCGAGCAGCCGCAGCGTCATCTGCGCCCGCTCCAGCGCCGACCCGCAGCGCAGGAAATCATGGCCCTCATTGCGCAGCTGGCCCGAATGGGCGGCGCCGCGGAAGGTCATGACACGGGTCTTCACCCAGTCGATCAGGGCCGGCAGCTGCGCCTTGGCCTCGGCCACGTCATAGCTGTCGAGCTTGCGCCAGCCGTCGTTGAGCGCCTCCCACATGTCCTGGGTCAGCATGGTACGCGCCGACTTGGCATTGGCGCGGGCCTTGAGCAGGCAGGAGCGGATCGAGCTGGGATTGTCGGCGTCCAGCATCAGGAAGGACACGACATCGCTTTCCGTCACCGGTACGCCGTCCGGGAACTGATGCCCGGCCCCAGTCGCGCGCACGACCGATCGCCATTCGTCGCGATGATGCGCGCCCGGCAGGATGGCCATGCGCTGCCCCATCGACAGCAGCCGGGCGGTGGCTTCGGCGCGCTCCATATAGCGCGCCATCCAGAAGAGATTTTCGGCGGTCCGGCTCAGCATGTCTTGGCTCTTTTCACCGTGAGGGCCGGCGTCGTTGCGCCCGGCCCGGCATCATCAGGGGCAATCGGAAGAAAGGAAGCGGTCGCGCCCATCAATCCTGCAACACCCAGGTATCCTTGACCCCGCCGCCCTGGCTGGAATTGACCACCAGCGACCCTTCGGTCAGCGCCACGCGGGTGAGGCCACCGGGGACCAGCCGCAACTGCTTGCCGACCAGGCAATAGGGACGGAAATCGGCATGACGGCCGACCACGCTGGCCGGACCGAGCGTCGGTACGGTCGACAGGTCCAGCGTCGGCTGGGCGATGAATTCGCCGGGATTGGCCTTGATCCGCTCGGCATAGGCCTCGACCTCCGCCTTGCTCGCCTTGGGGCCGATCAGCATGCCATAGCCGCCCGAACCATGGACTTCCTTGGCCACCAGTTCGTGCAGATGCTCCAGCACATAGGCCATTTCGTCGGGCTTGGAGCATTGCCAGGTCTGGATATTGTCGAGGATCGGCTCCTCGCCCAGATAGAAGCGGATCATTTCCGGCACATAGATGTAGACCGCCTTGTCGTCGGCGATACCCGATCCGGGCGCCGACGCCAGCGTCACCCCGCCATTGCGATAGACGCTGAAGATGCCGGGGACACCGAGCAGGCTGTCGGGCCGGAAGACCAGCGGGTCGATATATTCGTCGTCGATGCGGCGATAGATGACATCGACCGCCTTGGGCCCGAGCGTCGTCTTCATCCAGACCCGATCATTGTCGACGAACAGGTCGGCCGGCTCGACCAGTTCCACGCCCATCAGGTCGGCGAGGAAGCTATGCTCATAATAAGCGCTGTTGAGCGAGCCGGGCGTCAGCACCACCACCACCGGATCGCCCTTGCAGGCGGGCGGCGCGACTTCCTTCAGGCTCTTGAGCAGTTCGGCAGGATAATCGTCGACCGGCGCGACCATGCCCTGCGCGAACAGTTCGGGGAACATGCGCGTCATGATCTCGCGATTTTCGAGCATGTAGGACACGCCCGAGGGGGTGCGGCAATTATCCTCCAGCACCTCGAAACTGCCAGGGCCAGTGCGCACGATATCGATGCCGACGATATGGCTATAGACCTTCCCCGGCGGGGTGAAGTCGGCCATTTCGGCCAGATAGGCGCTGTTGCGATAGATGATGTCGGCCGGCATGATGCCCGCCTTCACGATCTCGCCACGATGATAGACGTCGTGCAGGAAGGCGTTGAGAGCGCGAGCGCGCTGGCGGATGCCCTTGTCGAGGATGCGCCATTCATTCGCTGTGAAGATGCGCGGCAGCAGGTCGAAGGGGATCAGTCGTTCCGGGTCGCCGCCCTCGCCATAGACGGCGAAGGTGATGCCGATGCGCCGGAAGATCGCTTCCGCCTCATCCATGCGACGATTGAGCCCGGCTATGCCTGTCCGCTCCACCCATTTCTGCACTTCGTCGTAACAGGGGCGCAGCGAACCATCAGGCTCAAACATTTCATGGAAGGGCAAGTTGTCGTTCCTCCCTCGGCCCTCGGCCGGTTGTGCATTGCAACAATAGTGCGCCGCATCGTTGCGATTGCAAGACAAAAATGGCGGAGCGGAAAAAGCGTTCCTTCGGCGATGTCAGGATTGCGGAAATAGGTCGCGCCGATCGTTTCTACGCGCGCAAACGAGCGCGCGACGGGGGCTCTGACAGGGCGTTCAAAAAAGAATGCAGATTTTTGCAATCGCCCCGTTGACCACCGTCCATCCCCTGCGTATAGCGCCGCCTCACCGCAGGGAAACACCCCCTGCGAGGCCCATGGGGCGGAGTAGCTCAGCTGGTTAGAGCAGCGGAATCATAATCCGCGTGTCGGGGGTTCAAGTCCCTCCTCCGCTACCAACGGTAAGATACCTATCCTGATCTTTGCGTTTGGAAGATGCCTAGCGCGCTTACCGTAAACGCGATTTCAAGCAAAATTCTGCATTCATTGCCAGCCGCCATCACAACACCGCGATCAAGGCATGCCACCACCTTGTTAAGTGGCCAGGCCTGCGCGGGGTAGGCGCACCACGGAGGCCGAGACGGCCGGCCAGAACGGCCCTCAGCGAGAACAAATCTCCAACGCCTTGACCTTTGATATCCGATCGCTCCCGAACCGGGCCAAGCAGCGCTGGCGGGAAGCCGCGAAGCGCCATTTTGCCAGCAAGAGGCACCCAAGCGCATCAGACCGCATGCGCACAGCGCCACGGGACAGGTCTTCAGGCCAGGACCGCAGTGCATCTGAGACAAGCAATGCGCCTGATAAGGACGACGGGAGTAACGGCATATAGAAGTGCCGTTGCTGATTAACGAGTCACGGTTGCACCTAATCTGAACGAGCCCTAGTCTTACTCCACTTTGCGAATGGGGGATGCATGCCGGACTTCAAAGATATTTACGATGCAATGCGCTCCAGCCCGATGAACGATTGGGTCGGAGGCTCTGATCCTGAAATTGTTGGCGATGCGTGCGTCGGAATTCTAAAGCGCCTTGTTGCAATAAATGGCGAATCAAAAGTTCTTGATTTCGGCTGCGGGATCGGCCGCGGCCTAACCTCTCTCTACAAGTCTGGCGTACATCCGGCCCAGTTAGTTGGGATGGATATCATGCCTCCTGTGATTGACTTTTGCGACACACACATTGCACCAAAAATTGATAATATAAATTTTGAACTAATTTGCGGCAACAACGACCATTACGACAGATTTATTGAAGGAATTAAAGGAAATTCATATTCAGATCTAACAAGAAAATACCAAGAGCATTTTAATGTAGGATATGCATTTTCGGTATTCACACATGTTACCGAGCATGATTTTCAAAAACTTATGAACTTTGTTTCATCCATGCTCTTGCCGGGCGGCAGATTTCTTTTCACCTGCTTCGAGTTAAATGCGTTCTCTCGATCCATGGTCCAAGCTGGGCAGTCCATGTTTCCGCTTGATGCTGAAAAGCTGAGAAATTCCGGCGACATCTTCATGGCGAATGATGACGATCCACTGGCTTTTATTGCTTTTGATGAAGCGCTCATCCGCAAGATGGTTTGGCAGGCCGGCATGGCCATCACAAAGGTGGAATATGGATGCTGGATGGGAGGCCGGATTGGCGGCGGGCTGCAGGACGCCATCATTTGCACCAAAATTCCAGCACCTCTCGCACAGAGCGACATCATTTACACACCGCTGGTTGAGCGGCCTCCATCCGGGAAAAGCATGCGGCAACAGGCTGTCAGCAAGAGCATATTGCAGAAGTTTAGGAAATTCTGGAGCTGACCCTGTCCACCAGCGTCGTTGGACCAACCACAGGGAGGCACAACCGACTATGGAGCGGCATCGCCCTTCCACTGGCATCGTCAGAGTTCGTTTGAAAAAGCGGACTGGAGCCGCACTGAAAAATCGCCCTTTCGCGATTTTTCAGACAGGCCCTCAGGCCAAGTCGTGCGATTTCCTTCGCGAAAACGCACGACTTCCAGGCCGTAGCCCCACAAACTCGCAACCACAGACGCATTGACGCAAGTTGCACCATGGCCAGGAATTTTTCGGTCAATTTACAGCAGCATGTGACGCCCCTGCGGAAGTGCGCCTCAGTTTGAAGAAGAAGCGCTCGACCGGGCTCAACCGGATTATGAGACCTTGCCCATCAACGACCGCGTGGATTTTGGTCGTGAACCCGCCTCGGGGAGGACCGAGACGGATCGCCGCAGGATAGACTTCCCTGTCACCGCCATGAAGCAGCACAACCGATGATCGCAAGCCTTAACAATAGGATCCGCCATGGCGGGCAGCCTGCCCCAAGAGCCGCAGATGCAACAACATTGATAGCGCTAACCAAAATAACCGCCCTAAAACTCAATGCGATTGACTAGTATCTCATTTCATGCCTATTTTTGTGCAACCAATAATATAAATAGGTGAGGGAAATGACCAAGAGATACTCTTGTGCAGATATCGATTGCGCCAAAATGATAGCGCTACCCATGTTCATATCTGCGGTTTCGATATCTATAGCCCATCTCGAAAAATCCCGCCCGGCCGGCGACCTTCATGATGGTGGGCGTTAATGGACCGCAGAGCGGCGCTCGCGTCCATCGTCGGCGTGCTGGGCGCGAACATCTTCGCCCCGCTTGCACGGGCCATCGCCTACCAGCCGAACCCGGTCATCAATACCGGCGCGCCTGAGATCATATTCACGCCCGCACAACGAGCGCTGGTCACGGCGCTGAGCGAACGCATCCTGCCGACATCCGATACGCCCGGCGCCATTGCTGCAGGCGTGCCCGAATATATCGAACATATGCTGGGCGACTGGGCGATCACCGATGAACGGGCAACGATCTTCGACGGCCTGGCCGCCATCGATGCCCGCAGCATGGCCGATTATAAAAAACCGGCCGTAAAAGCCTCGGCCGCGCAGCAGGACGCATTGCTGACCCTTGCGATGAACGGCGAATTGCCAGGTGGAACTCCCTTTTTCGAGGCGTTCCGCCAGCTTGTCATCACCGGCTATTACACGTCCGAAATCGGCATCACGCAGGAACGCGAATATCTGCCCGTCCCCGGCGAATATGACGGGGCCTACCCCTATGCGAAGGTCAAGCGGATCTTCTCCTCATAGGGCGAGCAATCGCCTTCGATCCTCGATCCATTCATTTCCGACACACTCATCGGAAGGACAAAATCATGGCAGCAACAGATCGTTTCGACGCTATCGTCATTGGTTCGGGCGTCAGCGGCGGCTGGGCCGCAAAGGAACTTACGGAAAAGGGGCTGCGCGTCCTTATGGTCGATCGCGGTCGCATGGTCGAACATGGGGAAGATTATCCCTTCGACGGCAAGTCGGCCTATGACATTCCAGCACGTGGCAGGATGCCGGCCGCCCTTGCCAAGAGCGATTATTTCGCGCTCAACGGCTGGGTCTCGCCCGCCACCCAGCCCTTCTTCATCAACGACCGGCTCAACCCCTACGACTATGACGCGCCCAACAAGTTCAACTGGGTTCGCCCGTCAGTGGTCGGTGGCAAGTCGCTAACCTGGGGGCGCTGGAGCTTCCGCTGGAGCCAGGCCGATTTCGAGGCCAACAAGAAGGAGGGCGTGGGGACCGACTGGCCCATCCGCTATGACGATGTCGCGCCCTGGTACAGCTATGTCGAAAATTATATCGGCGTTTCGGGTGCTCGGGAAAATCTGCCTTATCTTCCCGACAGTGAATTCATGCCGCCCTTTCCGATGAACGTCGCCGAAAAATGGCTGAAGGAACGGCTGGAAAACGAATTTCCCGGACGCAAGCTGATCAACGCGCGCCTCAGCAACATCACGGAAGACAAGCCCGAGCAGAATCGCACCCGCTGTCAGAAGCGGGCACAATGCGACCGGGGCTGCAGTTTCGGCGCCTATTTCTCGACGCAGGCCGTCACACTGCCCGCCGCCCGTACTACGGGTCGGTTGACGCTGCGTTCGGACAATTGGGTCACGAACCTGGAATATGACCCGGCCCAAAAGCGCGTCACCGGCGTTCGGATGGTCGACGCCAATACTGGCCAGGTGGAAGTCGTTCAGGCCCGCATGGTCTTTCTGTGCGCATCGGCGATGAGTTCGCTCCACATCCTGCTCAACTCCCGTCCGGCAAGCAGCGAACGCAGCTATTTCCATTCCAACGGTGCGCTCGGCAGCGCGGTGATGGATCATATCTTCCGTGTCGGCGTGTCGGGCGACATTCCGGGCATGAGCGAATTTGTCGAATATGGCCGACGGCCCGGCGGCGTCTATGTGCCGCGCTTCCGCAATCTGGGAGCGGAGGATCTGCCCTTCAAGCGCGGCTACGGCTTCCAGGGCGGTGCTGGCCGTCAGGCGTCCGCGCCTGAAGGCTTTGGCCTGTCCATGAAGCATGGGATGCGCGAATATGGGCCGTGGCGCTTTACCATGGGCGCCTTTGGGGAATGCCTGCCCTATGAGGATAATCGCGTCATGCTGAACCACAGCAAGACCGATCGCTTCGGCACGCCGCTATTGCGCTTCGACGTCCGTTTCCGCGACAATGAAATCAGGATGATGGACGATGCGCTGGAACAGGGCATGCTGATGCTGCGCAAGGCAGGGCTTAGGAACGTGACCGGCGGTCGCGGCGAGCATGTGCCAGGTGAGGCGATCCATGAAATGGGCGGCGCCCGAATGGGGCATGATCCCGCCACGTCGGTCCTGAACAAATGGAATCAGGCGCATGACGCCGCCAATTTGTTCATCACCGATGGGGCGCAAATGGCCTCTGTGTCCTGCGTCAATCCATCGCTGACTTTCATGGCGATGACCGCCCGAGCCGCCGATCACGCGGTCAAGCAGATGCAGGCTGGGGTGATCTGACCCGACACGCTGGGTTCAGCCCGTTTTACCTGCCGCATTTTGCACCTTCCACCGTGGGCAAAGGGGCCGGTCCAGCCATCGACGACGCTTCCGGGCGTGCGACAAGCAACGTCATGGGCCAGCGCGCCAAAGGAGAAATGATGTACAGAATATTTGCGACCATCGCGCTGTTGACCATGGCACAGGCGGCGCCCAACCCTCATCTGCCTGCCCCCACCTATGACACTGCCGCTCCGACCCTTCCGAAAAACCTGAAACAGGCGGTGCTCATCCTGTCCAAGACCAATGGCTGGCGGCATATCGAGCATATACCTCATTCCAACATGGTCCTGGCTGATATTGCCGCCAATCTGGGACATGCCAGCTACACCACCGAAAATGCGGCAATCTTCAACGACGAACAACTGCGGCATTTTTCCGTCATCATTCTCAACAGCGCGAGCGGGGATTTCCTGACCGAAGCGCAGCGATCAGCCTTTGCGCGGTTCGTCGCGCGCGGCGGCGGCGTGGTGGCGCTGCACGCCGCAGGAGACAATAGCCACAAGGCGCCCTGGTATACCGGGACGATCATCGGCACCAAATTCATCGGGCATCCCGGAGGCACGGATCAGTTTCAATCCGCGCAAGTCATCGTCGATCAACCACGGCATCCCGTCATGGCTGGCGTGACCATGCCTTGGGCGCCCGTCGATGAATGGTACTCCTTCGATGCGAACCCGAAAATGCAGGGCATGACGATACTCGCCCGGATCGACGAGGCGAGCTACCATCCTGGCACCAAGCTGACGATGGGATCGCATCCGGTGATTTGGACCAATCCAGCCACCAAGGGGCGTGTCATCTACTCGGCGCTCGGACATTTGCCGGAAAGCTACGACGATCCAAATTATCGCCGCATCCTTACGAATGCGATCCATTGGGCTGGAAAATTCGGTCAGTAGAACGAGAATATTGAAGCGACATGCATTGGCATGCTGCGGTCCGATTACGCGTGGCTACGCATAGGGCTGCCACAGAAAAGCATATCTCGATCGGATAAAGAGCGGCGTCACAGCCCAAAGGATGGCCGTCGGAATGGCAATCATGAACTGGACTGAGACATGTCTGGAGGACCGGGAATGGCCCACGCGCCATCTGTGCTGCGCACCTTCCACCATGCGCAGACTCGAGAGAGTCTGGGCTGCCCCGCCCTTGCAGAGCATCCCGGCACCGTCCAAAGTCGCAATATAGCGCCTGTCCTTCTCCATCTCATGCAACAAGCCGGATGCCCGCTGAGGACGGCGACATAGGCGCTCAGATCGCCCGGCGATGTCATGCGCCGCTTTCGCGCAGCCCGCCACTATGGGCGCTAGAAGATTGTGTAGAAACAATCACCCTCATGAGGACAGTCACATCGCCATCCTTGATCGCGTTGCGGGGTGTCATGCCCACTTAATCATCAAAAACCGGTGAAATTACAGAATTAAAATATGCATTCTGTTATGGCTTGACGCATCGCCAGGCCGTTATTAAAACCATCATTGCAATTCGTAAATTTCCCTAGAAAAGGGAATCGAAGGGGAGGAATGATGCAACAGTTCCGTAGCCTGTCCGCGCTCATGCTTGGCGCGGCCATCGCAGCTCTTACAACGCCGGCCATGGCGCAGGACGTCGCCAGCCCGGCCGCGGCCGACACGGTCGGGATCGCCGACATCGTCGTCACCGCGCAGAAGCGCGCCACCAATATCCAGGACACGCCGATCGCGATGCGCGCGTTCGATAATGATGCGGTGCTGAAGGCCGGCATCACCGACGTGAATGGCCTCGCGCAACTTGCGCCGGATCTGGGCATCACCAACGACACCCAATATACCAAGATCACCGTGCGCGGCATTTCCAGCCAGGATCATAGCGAGACGGCCGATCCGGCGCTGACGATCAACATCGACGGCGAATATATCAACCGGCCGATCGCGCTGAACGCCAGTTTCTTCGATCTGGAGCGCATCGAGATCCTGCGTGGCCCCCAGGGAACGCTCTATGGCCGCAATGCGACTGCCGGCGCCCTGAACATCGTGGCGGCCAAGCCGCGCCTCGGGGAATTTTCCGGCTATGCCACCGGCAGCTACGGCAATTACGACACGATCACCGGCGAAGCCGCGGTCAATATTCCGCTGGGCGAAAAATTCGCCGTTCGCGCCAGCGGCATGCACAACGAGCATGACGGCTATTTCAACAATGGCCCTGCAGGCCGTGGTAGTGCCGGCAATACCGATGCCGCGCGCCTGTCCTTCTATGCCGAACCGGCCGAGGGCATCCGCGCCTATGTCGCCGGCGAATTTGTCGACGTGAACACCACGGGCGTAGCGCAATATGGCCAGGTGATCGCGACGAATGGCGTCCTTGCCGACCCTGGCTATGCCGCCGGCATTGTCGATGTCATTCCGTCTACGCCAGAATTCGAGAAAGGCGGCGTCCCGCAAAATCTCGACTTCAATCCGCCGCGCAAATCCTTCCCGCTGGGCGATCTGGGTTCGACCAAGATCAGGCAATATGCGATCCGTGGTCGGCTCGACATCGACGTCGGCTCGATCGGCACGCTGAGCTATATTGGCGGCTATCGCGATGTGAAGTCGGATATCAGCCAGCCGCTCAACGGCTATGTGCCGACCATCTTCATCCAGAATTACGAGAAGAATTCGAAGACGCAGAGCCATGAACTGCGCCTGTCAGGCGGCGAGAATGGCGGCATCATCTATCAGGTCGGCGCCTTCTACTTCCATGAGAACCAGTATATGGCGCAGGGCCTGTTCCTGCCGCTGGCGGCAGGTGGCAGCTATCTCAACTATTTCTATCGCCCCTATGTGAAGAATGACTCGATCGCCGGCTTTGCCCAGGCGACGGTGCCGATCATCGTCGACAAGCTGAGCGTCACCGGCGGCATCCGCTACACCCACGACAAGAAGAAGGGCCTCTATTATAATTACGGCCCTCAGTTCGGGCGCGGCCCCAATCCGCCGGCGATCGACGACACCAGCATCGCCCGGACCGAACTGCATCCGCGCTTCAAGGAAAGCCAGCCGACCTGGACGCTGGGCATCGACTATAATCCGTCGCGCGACCATCTGATCTACGGCAAGGTCAGCACGGGCTACAAGGCCGGCGGCTTCGACAATGTCGGCTCCTTCGGTTCGGAAAAGCTGACCGCCTATGAAATCGGATCGAAGAACAGCTTTGCCGACCGCACCATCCAGTTCAACGCCTCGGCCTTCTATTATGACTATCGCGACCAGCAGATCCCGGTGTTTCTGGACACCAATGTCGGCAGCCAAGTCGTCAACGCCGGCAAGTCGCGGGTCTGGGGTATCGAGACCGACACGACGGTCCTGCTGTCGCGCAACGACCGCTTCACGGCGACGGTCAACTATCTGAACGCCGAACTGACGGCGTTCAAGACATCGCTGCTGGGCCTGACCGGTTCGATCAACGACAGCGATCCGTCGACGCCCGGCAACCAGCCCTTCGACCTCAGCGGCAATCGCCCTGTGCAGTCGCCCAAATGGACGATCGCGCTTGGCTATGACCATGATTTCCACATCGGCGATCACAAGATCACCGCGAGCGTCTTCAGCCGGTTCAAGTCGGATTATTATCTGCAGCCGTTCAACAATCGCGCCGAATTGCAGGAGGCGTTCACCCAGACGGACCTGAGCCTCGAATATAGCGCGCCGGGCAACAAGCTGAGCGTGCAGGCCTATGTCCGCAACCTGGAGAATTACCGGCCCTACAGCTTCGTCAACTATGTCGATGCCGGCGGGACCATGCTGATCAACTATATTTACGGCACGCCACGCACCTATGGCGTCCGGGGCACCTATCGCTTCTGATCGGACGCCTCTAAGCTTCGTGAAAATGAGGCGGCCCCGGCTAGGCCGGCGGGGCCGCCTCTTCTTCTTCGACCGGACCCAGTCCCCGACAACAAGGGGGCGACCAAGGAGAAGAGGAATGTATCTGTCCGCCTGTATCGAATGGCTTTTCAAGGACAGCGCGCCCGATTTCGCCGACCGCATCCACGCGGCGAAGAATGCCGGGCTTTCGGCCGTGGAATTTCACCTGTGGGACGACAAGCCGATCGATGCGATCAGGGCTGCGCTCGACGAGACCGGCGTCAAACTCACCAGCTTCTGCGTCGGTCCGCGCCGCAGTCTGGTCGACCCCGCCCAGCATGACGAATTTCTGGAAGCCGTCGCCGCAACGCTGGAAACCGCCAAGACACTGGGCCGCCCCCCGCTGGTGGTGGCATCGGGCTTCACCCGCGAAGGGGTGAGCCTGGAGGAACAGAGGGCCGAGGCGGTCAAGGCGCTGAAGCAGGCCGCCGCCCTGGCGGAAGAAGCCGGCGTCGTGCTGGTGCTGGAACCGCTCAACACCATCGTCTCCCATCCCGGCATGTTCCTGTCGAGCACCACGCTGGCGCTCGACATCATCGAGGAAGTGGGCAGCGACCATCTGCGCCTGCTCTATGACGTCTTCCACTCCAACGTGATGGGCGAGGATATGGAAGCCGTGCTCAAGGGCCGCATCCATCTGGTCCAGCATGTCCAGTTTGCCGACAATCCCGGCCGCAACGAGCCGGGCACCGGCACGATCGACTGGCCGGCCGTGGTCGCGCAGCTCCGCGCGCTCGGCTATGACGGCGGGATCGGGCTGGAATATCAGCCTACCCTTCCCTCCGATCAATCGATCGCGCAGGCACGCGCGGCCACGGGCCTCTGACAGATGACGAAGGCGGGGGGGGTCGACCGATCGCCCCGCCCAAAGATATTGGCGAGGACAGTCCGATGACGACAGCCGTTGCACAACAGCCGATGCGTAGCCCCCGGATCGTTGACAGCGAAGATGACAGCCATCTGCGCCCCTGGGAAAAGATCAGCTATGGGCTGGGCGATTTCGCCTGCGGCCTCAGCTGGAACGCGGTCGGCGCCTTCCTTCTCTATTTCTACACCAATGTGGCGCTGTTGCCGGCGGCGGCGGTCGGCACGCTGTTCCTGCTGTCACGGCTGTTCGATGCGGGCATCGACCTGGGCGTGGGTATCCTGGTCGATCGGACGCGGACGCGGTGGGGGCGGACCCGTCCCTATTTCCTGTTCACCGCCCTGCCCTTCTCGATCCTGCTGGTGCTGACCTTCACCACCATCGACGGATCGACCGGCGCGAAGCTGGCCTATGCCTATGTCACCTTCTCGCTGCTGGGCATTCTCTACAGCTTCCTGGCCGTGCCCTTCTCCGCGTTGATGCCGATGATGACCAACGACCATGGCAGCCGCATGCAATTGGGCAGCGCGCGCGCGATCGGCACGTCGGTCTCCGTCATCCTGGCAACGGCTGCGACCATGCCGCTGGTCGGCGTGCTGGGGGGCGGCAATGAACGGCTTGGCTTTGCGCTGGTCGCACTGCTGTTCGCGGTGCTGACATTGGCGGCGCTGCTCAACCTGTTCGTCAGTTGCAGGGAGCGGCATCATGACGAGGCGCCGGCCGGCGGCGCGATCTGGCCGCATGTCGGCGCGATGGTGCGCAACCGGGCCTGGCTGGTCACCTTCCTCTTCTGCACGCTCAATTTCCTGCGCTTCGGCTGCGTGATCTCCGTCACCGCCTTCTTCGCTATCGAGGTGATGAAAGCGCCCTGGATGATCGGCATCCTGCTGCCGGCGGTATCGGGCACCTTGCTGTTGAGCGCCTTTATCGCGCCTTTCCTCTTCAAGCGGACCGGCATCCGCAGGGGCTGCATCGCGGCGCTGCTGGTCGCGATCGGCGTGCATATGCTGCTGCCCTTGATCGAGGCGCAGCATGGACTTTTCCTGGGCCTGTTCCTCTTCGCCGCGATCCTGATCAGCCTGACCATGACGGCGATCTTCACCATGGCCGCCGATGCGGTGGACTATCATGAATGGCGCTTCGGCACCCGCAACGAGGGGTTGCTGTCGTCGGGCATCAGCCTGTCGACCAAGGTCGGGATGGCGATCGGCACGGCGATCATCGCCTATGTGCTGGCCGGCGCCGGCTATGACCCCAAGGCGGTCAGCGACGGCGCCCGCGCGGCGATACGCTGGTCCTATTATGGTTGGCCAATCGCGATCATGATCGCACAGATCATCATCATCGCCTTCTGGCCGATGGACGGTCGCCATGAAGCGATCCGGCGGGACATCGCCGCCCGCAACGGCTGACACAAAAAGGGCCGCTACAGCGACTGTAGCGGCCCTTTTTGTTGCCTGACTGGTTGGAGAGTGGTCAGAACATCGGATGTGCGTTGCGCGACGTTTCCGGCACGCCCTGCAGCATGTCCCAATGTTCGACGATCCGTCCCTTGTCGAAGCGGAATATCTCGACGACCGCCGCCCCCATGTCATCCGCTGCCAGCTTGCCGCGATAATGAACGGCGGCAAGATCGCCATCGACCAGGATGCGCTGCACGGTGAAGCTGGCGCCCGGCATCGCATGGAGCGCCCGGATCGACGCGACCGCCTGATCGCGCCCCTGCCCCATGCGGCTGTTATGCTGGATCAGGTCCGGCGCGACGAAGCGCCGATAGGCCTGTTCCACATCGCCCCTGGCGAACAGCAGGTCGATGAACTGGGTGAAGGCGCGGCGATTGGTATCTGTGTGGCTGCGATCGCTGGGCGGCGCATCCGCCATTGCCAGCGGATCGCTGCCCTCCGCGATCGGTTGCAGCACATCCCAATGCTCGACCACCTTGCCGTCCTTCAGCCGATAGAGATCGGCCACCGCCGCCCCGGCCGTGCCCGGCTTGCCCTGTCCGAAGAGATGGACGAGCGCGAGATCGCCGTCGACCAGCAGATGCTTCACCTCGAACCGGGCATCGGGCCGGGCAAACATCGGCGCCAGCGCCGCCACAGCCGCGTCGGGGCCATCGGGCAGGCCGGGATTATGCTGGACATAGCCGGGCGCGACATGGGCGGCGAAGGCGCCCGCAACGTCACGCTGCCGATAGAAGCGATCGACGAAATCATCGACGATCGTGCGATTGTCAGCCGACTTTGCGACGGCCATGGGCGCCAGCGCCACCAGCGCAAGACCAAGGATGGGCGCCAAATGCCTCACAGTGCGCCCTCCTTCATCAGCGATACCGCATGGTCACAGGCCCGCGCCGTCAGCGCCATATAGGTGAGCGACGGGTTCTGGCAGGCAGACGAACTCATCTGCGCGCCATCCGTCACGAACAGGTTGGACACGTCATGCGCCTGGCTCCAGCGGTTGAGGACCGAACTGGCCGGGTCATGGCCCATGCGCGCGCCGCCCATTTCATGGATCGCCGAGCCACCCGCGCCGGGCTCGTCAAAACCCATGATGACATGACCGCCGGCGGCTTCCATCATCGCGGCAGCTTCCTTCTTGGCGTCCGCCAGCGCGCGGCGTTCATTGTCGCCATGCTCGAAATGGATGTTGAGCATCGGCAGGCCCTGCGGGTCGAGCTTGACCGGATCGAGCGTCAGCCGATTGGTGACGCGCGGCAGGCTTTCGGCAAAGCCGACGAACACCATGCGCCAGGGACCGACCTCGCGGGTCTTTGCCTTGTAATCGGCGCCGATGCCGGCCGACCGCTTGGCCGCGGTCCAGCCGCTCTGCAGCGCTCCACCCTGGAAACTGTAGCCGCGCACGAAATCGCCTTCCTGCCGATCGAGATTGCGGAATCGGGGAATGACGACGCCGGTCGGCCGATTGCCGAAGGTCGTGCGATCGTCGAAGCCCGGCATGATCGCCATGGTCGACAGGGTCGAGGCATGGTCCATCACATGGGTGCCAAGCACGCCACTGCTGTTGGCAAGGCCATTGGGATGTGCCTCCGACCGGGAACGGAGCAGGATGTGGACGCTGTTGAATGCGCTGGCGTTGAGGAAGACCAGTCGCGCCGTATGGCGCGTCCGCGCGCCGGTCTTGACGTCGAGGACGCGCACGCCGGTCGCCTTCTTCGTGGCGGGATCATAATCGACCGCTTCCACCAGCGCATCGGTCACGACCGTCAGCCTTCCAGTCGCCTGTGCCGCCGGCAGGGTGGAGCTCTGCGTGCTGAAATAAGCGCCATAGGAGCAGCCGCGCGCGCAGATGGAACGGAATTGGCAGGGCGCCCGCCCTTCCTTGGGCGCGGTCAGATTGGCGGTGCGACCGACCGTCAGGCAGCGATCGGGCCAACGCTGGGCGATCGCCTCGCGCACATGATGTTCGACCACATTGAGCGCCATGGGCGGCAGGAACTTGCCATCGGGCAGCGAGGCGAGCCCCTCGGTCGCGCCGGATACGCCGATGAAATCCTCGACATAATCATACCAGGGGGCAAGGTCGGCATAGCGGATCGGCCAGTCGGTGCCATGGCCATCAGCCTTGTTGGCGCCAAAATCATAGTCGGACCAGCGATAGCTTTGCCGTCCCCAGGTCAGCGATCGGCCACCCATCTGATAGCTGCGCCACCAGTTGAACTTGGTCCCTTCGGCAACGGCGTAAGGATTGTCCTTGTCGTTGACGAAATGATTCTGGGTAAATTCGGTGAAGTGCCGGTTGAGGCGCTGCACCGCATATTCCTCGGCATAGAGCTTTGCATCGCCCTCGCCGCGAAACTCCATTTCCCACGGAGCCTTGGTCTCTGTCACATAATCGGTGCCATGCTCGATCATGCGTCCCCGCTCGATCATCAGCACCTTGAGGCCCTTTTGCGTGAGTTCCTTTGCGGCCCACCCGCCAGTGATGCCCGACCCCACGACGATCGCGTCAAAATCCATGCTCATCCGAAATCCACCGCTGTCCAGTCGCTCGACCAGGATCGATTATGGGCCGGCAAAGGGAGGTTCGGATCCCAGCGGCCGGGCACCAGCTCATATTGCAGTTCGCGGCTCGCCCCGACTTCCGACGTGTAATAGCCGGTCAGGATCAGCGCCTTGATCTTCTTCCAGGGATGATCGCCCTGCTCGCCGCCAAAGGCATCGGCATCATAGGCTTCCAGAACGCCGCGTTGCCGGTCCGGCTTGAGGCCGAGGAACGGCATGTCGGCGCGGCCGTTGAGATCCCGTGTTACCTGATCCAGCACAGGCAGGCCGCCGCGATCATCGCCCATCCGCACCTTTCCGGCCGGTTCGGACGCGGTATCGTCCAGTCCGTGCAACAGCGCGCGTTCGACAAAAGCGGGAACGCCGACGGCGACGGCGCCGGGCGTATCGCTATCCGGGATCACCAGGTCAGACAGACGGGCGAGCAGCAGCTTTTCCGAATCGCTGACACCGCCAGTCTGGCCCTCGCCCTGCTGATGCCAGGCGCGCAGCGGGACGCCGACCAAGGCGCCGAGCAGCAGCGCCCCGCCCAGCACCTGGCGCCGCTCCGCCTTGCCGGGCAGCCAGCTTTCGGTTGGCGGTATCTGTGGGGGGCTGTCACGTCCCATATTCTGCCTCTCCATGGGTCTTTGCGACCCTATAAATGAATTATAATTCTATTTTCTATCGAGCCATCACGCGATCGGCAAGCGCCAGTTTTCGCTTCGATACAATCATTGTCCGCGGATGCGCAGCTGGCGCGGAATGGCGAGCGCGAGCAGCGCTACCACCACCAGCATTGCGCACACGACGGAGGCAGACAGGGTGAAGGCCGCAATCGCCTCCGCCCTGCCCATGCGCTCGTCCGGCTGGATCAGGAAGAACAGCGTGCCGATCGCCGCCGCGCCGATCGCGGCGCCCAGTTGCTGGGTCGCCTTGAGCAGCCCCGAGGCCGAACCGGCATGGCCGACATCCACCTCCGACAAGGTGCAGGGCGGCAGCGGACCGCCGACCAGCCCCATGCCCAGCCCCATGGCGAGCAAAGGCGGCGCGATCAGCAGCGGGCTCGCCGCGATCAGATCAGCCGCGTTGAGCAACAAGGTTAGCATGATCAGCCCGGCGATCATCAACAGCGCGCCCCAGCTAATGATGATCGGCCCGAAGCGCGGCAACGCCTTGCGCGACAACATGCCGATCGCGAAGGAGGCACCGAAGGCATAGGGGACATGGGCGATGCCAACCTGTGCCGCGGTGAAATGCAGCCCGCGCTGGAGTGCCAGCGTCAGGGTGAAGAGCAGGCCGCCGGTCGCGACCTGGAAGGCCAGCGTCGTCAGCAGGCCGAAAGAAAAGCCGCGTGCGTAAAACAGCTCCGGCACGATCAGCGCCGACCCGTCCCGCGCCATGCGGGCGCGGCTGTGCCGGACCAGCAGCAGTCCGATCGGCAGGCTGGCCGCCATCAGGCCGAATCCCCAGAGCGGCCAGCCATAGTCCCGCCCCTGGATCAGCGGAAAGATCAGCAGGAAAAGGAGCAGCATGACGAGCAGGGTGCCGGTCATGTCGAGCCGGGGGCTGTGCGCCGATCGCCCGCCAGGCAGGATGCGCGCCGCCAATATCAGCGCAACCAGACCGATCGGCAGATTGACAAGGAAGATCGAACGCCAGCCAAGGCCCATCAGGTTGGCGCTGAGCAGCAGCCCGCCGATCACCGGCCCCAGCACCGCCGCCAGACCGCCCAATATGCCGAACAGGCCGAGCGCGGCCATGCGCTCATGCGGCGGATACATAATCTGCGTCAGCGACATAACCTGCGGCAGCATGATCGCGGCCGCCCCGCCCTGAAGCAGACGCGCGGCGACCAGTTGGCCGGGTGTCTGCGCCATTCCGCACAGCAAGGAGGTCAGGGTAAAACCGGCCACGCCGATCAGGAAGGCACGCTTGTAGCCGAGAATATCGCCCAGCCGCCCGCCGGTAATGAGCAGCAGGGCGAAGATGGTCGAATAGCCCGCGACCATCCATTGCACTTCGGCGTCGCTTGCCCCCAGTTGCGCCTGGAGCGTGGGCACCGCGACATTGATGATCGTCATGTCGACCAGGTCGAGCACCATCGCGGTCGCGACGATGGCCAGTGCCACCGTCCGTTGCCGCTTGCTGAGCGCCAGCGCATGATCGATCGCGCTGCGCACCGCATTGGGCTTTGCCCCGGCCTTCACCCCTTCCCCTTCGACTGCCAGCATCGCCCGCCCACATTTATAGAATTATTATTCTAGTAATAGATATCGCAGATCGCGGATTCGTCAAGGTGCCTGACTGCCGCATTTCCTCCCCCTGCGCATAATCCGCTCGACAACCAGAATTTTTATTCTAATAATTCCGTCGCCGGCTTTGTTGTGCCGTGCGAATCACCGGACTGATATTTCCAGACATTGCCACGGGCGCGCCATCGCGTGCCGCGTCCTGCGCCTGTGCGCGCGGGACGGCTGTCGACCGACGTGCCCCGGTCCGGCCAAAATCAGAAAGCGAAGAGAGGGATCCTGTCCATGAAGCGTCTCCACCTTGCGATCGCCAGCCTTGCCCTGCTTGCCGCCCCGGCCGCCGCGCAGGTCATCGTCAACGTCAAATACCGCCCGCCCGAGACGGTGCAGCGGGTGGGCATCCCGGTCGATCCGACCGAAAAACGGATCAGATTGCTGATCATCAGCGGCCAGAACAGCTATGAACATGACTGGACCGGCGTGAACAACATGCTGCGCACCATGATGCAGGATAGCGGCCGGTTCGACGTGCGCGTCACCGAGGATTTCGACCATGGCGACCTGGCGACACTGAAGAATTACGATGTCGTCCTGCTCAACTATTCGAGCCGCTGGAACTATGCCGACCCGACCGAGCATCGCTGGTCGAAAACGGCGGAACAGGCATTGTTCGACTATGTCCGCCAGGGCGGCGGGCTGGTCGCCTATCATTCCTCCTTCACCTTCGGCGCGAACTGGCCGGAGTATCAGCGCCTGATCGGCGCGGTGATGGAGCCGGGATCGAGCCGCCGCTCGCCGCCGGGCGCCTTCCCGGTCCATATCGTCGATCGCACCCATCCGATCACGGCGGGCATGCGCGAATATGTTTGGACCTATAATGACGACATGTACACCAACATGCGGATGGACCCGGATGCCAGGATAAGGGTGCTGGCAACCGCGCATGACAGTGCGGCGAGCTATGATGCGAAGCTCGCCGGCCACAAATATCCTGCCGCCGCCTACACGCCCGAAAAGCTCAAGGCGATGAAGGGCATGGATGCCGATCATCCGCAGGTCTGGACCGCCGACTATGGCAAGGGTCGGGTCTTTTCCATGACGCTCGGCCATGACGAGGTATCGCTGCATTTTGCGGGGCTGCAGACCCTGATCCTGCGCGGCAGCGAATGGGCCGCGACCGGCAAGGTGACCCTGCCGGTGCTCGACGAAGCCAAGGAATATATGCCGCAATGAAGCCTTATGCCCGGCGGCTTCAGCGGTCGCCGGGCTACGGAGCATTGCGTATTGCCGGGCGCCCGACAGCGGATTGACAGGCCCCGCCACAACCAATAGACGAATACTAGTTCTAATTAGAGGCGGCCATGAGTCGCCCGGTCAGAGGAGCCTGAGGTCGGTGCGTTCCGTCTTAGATTTTTTCCGGCGCCTGTCGCTGGTCCCCCAGGGCATCACCATCGTCGTCGCCGGATTTCTGCCGATCTTCGCGATCGTGTCGATGTTCCCGGCTATCCCGGCGATCATCGATCATTTTGCAACCGATCCCGACGCGCGCTGGAAAGTGCCGATGATGGTGTCGGCGCCGGGCCTGACGATCGCGCTGATCGCGCCCTTCGCCGGCTTCTTCGTCGATCGTTTCGGCCGTCGCCCCCTGCTGATCGGCGCCACCCTGCTCTATGGCATCGTCGGCACCGCCCCCTTCTTTCTCGACAGCCTGAACGCGCTGATCGCCTGCCGGCTGTTGCTGGGGGTGGCGGAAGCGGCGATCCTGACCATCGTCAACACGCTGATCGCCGATTATTGGGACGATCGCGGGCGCAAGGACTGGCTGTTCCTGCAGGGCATTTGCGGTCCCTTCTTCGCGTCGGGCGTGATCCTGCTGTCGGGCGCGGCCTCGTCGGTGCGCTGGAACGGCATCTTCATGGTCTATGCCGTCGCCTTCCCGATCTTCATCGCGATGCTGCTCTGGCTGTTCGAGCCGCGCCGCGCCGACGGCGCCACCATCGCCGACATCGCCCAGGGCGAGAAGGCACCGCGCACGCCCTTCCCGACCGCATCGGTCGCGCTGATCGGCGGCGTGACGCTGGTCGCGTCGGCCCTCTATTATGTCTTCATCATCAGCGGCTCGCTCGCCTGGCGCGAGGTCGGCGTGATGGACCCGGCGCGGATCGGCCAGTTGACCGCCATTCCCAGCCTGTTCGTGATGCTGGGAGCGCTGATCTTCCGCCTGATGGGCAATCGCCCGCAGACCGTGCAACTCGCCACCTTCTTCGGCCTGCTCGGCATCGGCCTCGCCGGCATCGGTCTGGCGCCCGACTGGCGCTGGCTGGTCGCAGCGCTGATCGTCCAGCAGACCGGTGCCGGCATGGCGGTGCCCACCATCATTTCCTGGGCGCAGAGCAAGCTGCCGTTCGAGCATCGCGGCCGCGGCATGGGCGTGTGGACCGCCTGTTTCTTCTTCGGCCAATTCTCCAGCCCCTGGGCAGTGCATCAGGCCGAAAACCTCGTCGGAACCATGCAGGGCGCGTTCCTTGCAGCGGGTCTGGTAGGCGTCATCGCCGCCATCGTGATCGGTCTGGTCCGCGCGCCGCGCACCCCGACCCCCACCATCGCTCCTGCGGAGTAATATATGACAAGCGACATCAAGCGGGGCGTGAGCCTCTACAGTTTCCAGCACGAGACCTTCCAAGGGAAGATGAGCCTGGAGGATTGCTTCAAGACCTGTGCCGGCATGGGCGCGCTGGGCATCGAGATCATCGGCGAGCAGACCTTCTGGGGCTGGCCCGAAGCCAGCGTCGACGAGGCAAAGATCGACGAGTGGCATGCGCTCATCAAAAAATATGACGCCACCGCCGTCAGCCACGACTTCATGCTCGATTACAAGCGCTACAAGGGCCGCATGATGCCCTTTGAGGAGCAGGTCGCCAGCGTGAAGAAGGATATCGACTTCGGCGCGCGGCTGGGCATGAAATATATCCGCGCGCTCGTTTCGATCGCGCCCGAAGTGCTGGTCGCCGCCGCGCCCTATGCCGAGGAAAAGAACATCAAGATCCTGATCGAGGTGCATGCGCCGCTGCATTTCGACCATCCCTGGATCATCCGCCATGCCGAAGCCTTCGAGAAGTCGGGGTCGGACGCGCTGGGCTTCCTGCCCGACATGGGCATGTTCCTGTTCAAGTTCCCGCCGGTCTGGAAGGAGCGCTTCATCCGCAACGGCGTGCCGCAGAAGATCGCCGACTATATCGAGACCGCCTATGAGGACCGTGTCCTGTCGGAATATGTGATCCTGAACGTGCGCGAGATGGGCGGCGAAGGGCCGGCGCTGGGCATGGCGGAAACGCTGCGCCACAATGCCGCCTATGAACCCAAGCGGATGCTCGACTTCATGCACCGCATCCACAACGTCCATGGCAAATTCTACCAGATGGACGAAAATCTGGTCGAGCCTTCCATCCCCTATGACGAGATCGTCCGGGTGCTCAAGCAAGGCGGCTACAAGGGCTATATCTGCTCGGAATATGAGGGCAATCGCTGGATCGAGGATGCCCATGAGGTCGATTCCGTCGAGCAGGTCCGCCGCCAGCAGGAAATGCTGAAGTCGCTAATCGGCGAACCCACCCCCTCTGCCCTCGCCGCCTAAGGAGCCGCACCCATGTTCGACAAGATGATGCTGTGCGACGAAGGCTTTGCGAACGTCGTCGACAATGGCGAGACGATCGGCTTCTCGCTGCTCGCCCGCCTGCCCTATTATCGGGGCCTTGGCCTCTCGATGATCGAGGATATCGGCCTCTCCATCGATGGCGATCCGGTCGCGCGCGAGGATGTCCGCTTCTCCGTCCGCGGCCGCAGCTGGACTCTGGACGAGATGGAGACGGTCTATGACGATCGCTGGAATTTCGGCGAGAAGGCGACCGTGACGGTGCTGCATCCGGGCGGGCTGACGCCCGGAGCGCACAAGGTCGATATCGCCGTGCGCATGCGCGTATCCTACCTGCCCTTCGTTCCCACAACGAAGACCGGGCGCGAGCTGCAACTCGCAGCCTGACGGGGGACCGGCATGGCGGCAAACCACGCCGCCATGCCGGAACACCCCATCCCTGAAAAGGAAGCGGCATGGGCTTGTCCCAGGAACTATGGCTGGCCCCGGCCGCCGTGCAATTGCAGGAAAGCGGCGCCGACTGGATCGACGTCGTGGATGACCAGCCTTGGTCGCAGGGTCGCGGCTTCCATCGCGGCTTCTCGTCGAGCTTCCGCATCCGGCCGGACCGGAAAATCTGGTTCCATTTTCCCTTCCAGCTTCCTGCCGGCAGCCTGGTCGATCAGGTGTCGCTGCTGTGGGAGGCCGAAGAAGGCGCGATTCTCAGTTGGGTCTGCGTCCATCATGGCGGGATGGATCGCCAGCATCTGTGCGCGCCAAACCAGCCATTGACCGGCACGCCCGAACCGTTCGATCCGCCCGAACTGTGGCGGCATTATTATCCGGCGTGCAACCGGCTGCGCACAGACCTGCCGATCAGCCCAGCGATCACCACCCGCTTCGGTTTCCAACTGTGCGTGCAGGCGGATGGCCCCGGCATTGTCCGCTTCTATGGCGCGGGGCTACGGCTCGCCAACCCCGACGCTTGAGGTCGCGAGCACCTATTTGCCCGTCGCGCGCAGGAAGGCCGCGCACATGATCGCGAGATCTTCCTTCAGCTCCTCCCAATTGCCCTGATTGGCCGCTTCCGGCGAGGAGCCGAGGCCAAGGAAACGGGCGAGCGTATAATAGATCATGCGAAAGGCATTGCCGACCAGCCGGGCATGATCGGGCCGGCCGAACTCGGATGCATAGCGCATCATCTGCGCCTCCGCCTCCTGCGTCAGCTTTTCCGCCGATGTCCGCCCGAGCGACGAGATCGTCTCGTCATAGATGGCGCGGAACATGATCGGGCGCAGCACGGGGCTGTAGCTCTTGAGCAGTTCGGCATAGGCCTCCACGAACAGACGCGCGAAATCGTCGAGGCTGGTCGCCTTGTCGCCGATCGCCTGCATCATGTTGTCCTGTTCCTCGCCGATCCGGCCGAGGACGCGACCATGGACCGCGCGGATCAGGTCATCCTTGCTGTCGAAGCGCAGATAGATGGAGCCGATCGACACCTTGCCGGCCTTGGCCACTTCGGTGAGCGTGAAATCGTCATTGCCGCGCTTCACCATCAGCTTCTCGGCGGCCGCCAGCATGCGCTCGTAAGAAGCCCGGCTGCGACCCTGCTGAGGCACACGACTGGCCTCCCCCGAACCAGAAATAGAATCATCCTTCGATTTCTCGGTTGACACTGAAGACATAAAGACCCTATCGATAATAAGAACATTGGTTCTAATTGAGATTCATTCTGACGGCTTTGGCCGCCAATGTAAACAAGTCGTCATATGCGCGCCCAAAGGGCAGCCATGGAGGGGAAAAATGCGCTTTTCTGTGTTTCTGAACGCTCGTTCGATGGCGCCCGACGAGGATCGCAAACTGATCCACGACCTGACCGCGCACGCGACCCAGGCGGCCGATCTGGGCTTCGACGCGATCTTCCTGCCCGACCATCATTTCAACGGTTACATGCCGGTCGCGTCCGACAGCTTCATGTTCGCCTCCTATCTGGCGGCGAAGCTGCCGCAGATGCATTTCGGCTTTTCCGTCGTTTCGGTCCCGCTCCATCACCCGGTCCGCTTCGTCGAGCGCATCAACATCCTGGACCAGCTGACCGACGGCAAGCTGCTGGTCGGCGTGGGCAGCGGCACCACGCCCGAGGAAATGATCGGCTTCGGCGTCAACTACAAGGAAGCCGGCGCCATCTCCGAGGCGAACCTCGCCATCGCCGAGCAGCTCTGGGCCAAGCAGATGGAAGACCCGGCGGTCGAGATCGACAATGGCCCGCACAAGGGCCGCGTGCTTCAGCGGATCGCGCCGGCGCAATATTCGTCCGGTCATGCCCGGCTGATGCCGGTCGCGATGAAGGAAACGAGCGCGCGCCGGGCAGCCGAAAATGCCTGGCCCGCCTTCATTCCCGCCTTCACCCCACCACAGATCGGCGGCACCGAGCCGATGAAGCATGTTGCCAAATATTTCGGCGTCTATCGCCAGATGCTGGATGAGGCCGGCCATTCGCAGGAAGCCATCGCGCGGGCGCTGGATTGGACCACCCACACCTATCAGGTCGTGCATGTCGCCGAAACCGACGAGCAGGCACGCGAAGAACTGGAAATCATCCTGCGCTCCTATCAGGACGCGATCGAGCGCGAGGCCGCTTTCAACGCCCGCGCGGAATCGGATTCGGCCAACAAGAAGACCGATCGCACTCCCAATGCGCTGACCGAGGACTGGATCGGCACATGGTGCCTCTATGGCTCACCCGAAACCGTCATCGAGCATCTCAAACCCTATGAGGAACTGGGCATCGGCAACATCCTGTGCGGCACCACCACCGGTCCGCTGACCGAGGAGCGGCTGCGCCTGGGCAACCAGACTCTGCGCCTGCTGTCGGACAAGGTCATGCCCGCCTTCAAGGCGAAGGTCGACGCCTGAACCCCAATGCACTGATGAGCGCGGCCCGCAAGAAGGCCGCGCCATTTCGAGGAGTATGGACATGTCCGGTCATCTTGGCGCCCGCCCGAAGCGGATCGTCGGCCTAGGCGGCACATTCCGCCAGGCATCTTCCAGCGAGCGGATCGTGCGTGCGGTCCTGAAGGAATGCGAGCATCTGGGCGCCGAGACGACGATGTTCGACGGCCCGGCCCTCGCCCGCCTGCCCCATTTCAATCCCGAGCATCCCGACCGCACGGCCGAGGAACGCGCGCTGGTCGATGCCATCCGTTCCGCCGATGGCATCGTCATCGGCAGTCCGGGCTATCATGGTGGCTATTCCGGGCTGGTGAAGAATGCGATCGACCTGCTGGAAGATCTGCGCGGCGACAGCCGGGTCTATTTCGATGGTCGTCCGGTCGGGCTGATCGTCACGGCGGCCGGTTGGCAGGCCTGCGGCACCACCCTGTCGGCGCTGCGCGATGTCATCCATGCGATGCGCGGCTGGCCGACGCCGGTCGGGGTTGCGGTCAACTCGGTCGAGCAGCGCCCCTTCGATGCCGACGGCGCGCTGAGTGATGAAGGCGTCGCCAATGCGGTCCGCGCCCAGGCGCGACAGATCATGCACTTCGCCATGGAGGGCGCCGCATGTCCGGCCTGACGATCGACCAGCAACTAGCGATGAGCGCCGGCGCCACCATGTGGACGACGGTCGGCTATCCCGAAGCGGGCATCCTTTCGCTGGCGATGGCAGACGGGCCGATGGGCATTGCCAGCGGACGCGTGGACGAACGCGACATTGCCATGCTCACCCCCTGCCCGACCGCGCTGGGCGCCAGTTGGGACATCGACCTCAACATGCGTGTCGGTGCGCTGGTCGGTGGCGAGGCGATCCGCATGGGCGTCGACATGGTCCTCGCCCCCAATGTCAATCTCGCGCGCAGCCCGCTCGCCGGCCGGGCGTTCGAATATTATTCGGAGGAACCGCTGCTCGCCGGCCTGTTGGGCGCCGCCTGGGCCAGCGGCCTGCAAAGCACTGGCACCGCATCGGTCGCCAAGCATCTGGTCTGCAACGACAGCGAGACCGATCGCGACCGGATGAACGCGGTGGTCAGCGAACGCACCTTGCGCGAAATCTATCTGCTCCCCTTCGAGCTGTGCGCCGAGGCCGGCGTCGGCGGCATGCTGACCGCCTATAACCGGCTGAACGGCCAATGGTGCGCCGAGCATCATCATGTCATCACGACCATCGTCAAAGGCGAGTGGCGCTTTCCCGGCGTGATGATGAGCGACTGGTTCGGCACCCATTCGACCGTCGCAACGCTGACCGCCGGCCTGGACCTGGAAATGCCGGGGCCGGCCCGCTTCCTGGGCGCGAAGGCGGCGGCCGCGCTGGCCGACGGGCTGGTCAGCGGGCAGCGCGTGACGGACGCCGCATCGCGGGTCGCCACCGCCGCCCGCCGCTTCAAGGGTGACAAGCATGTTCCGATCCAGGGCGCCGATGCCCAGGCGCTGCTGGTGGAGGCCGCAGCCGCAGGCTTCGTGCTGCTGCGCAACGAACAGGCGATCCTGCCGCTGGAGCCCGGTCGCGACTGCCATATCGCCATCATCGGCCCCAATGCGGCTGCCCCCTGTTACCAGGGCGGCACCTTCGCCAAGATCGCCGTGACGCCGGATGCGGCGCGCCCGCTGGAGGCGATCCAGGCGCGCTATGCCGGCAAGGCGCGGGTCGATTATGAACCCGGTGTCGATCCTCAGCCGCGCCTGCCGTCGATGCCGGTCGCACCCGCCCGCGATCTGGGCGACGGTTATGCCCATGGCATGACGATCGACTATTATGATGGTCCGGCGGACGACGCCCGCCTGATCCACAGCGAGACGCGCGACACCAACTCGCTGGTCTGGTTCGCCGGCGTGCATGACGACATCGCCGCACTTGACCGCCCTGCCCGCATCATCGCGCGCGGGCTGTTCCGGGCCGAGCATGATGGCGATCACAGCTTCCATCTGGGCGCCACCGGGCCGGTGCGGATGCGCATCGATGGCGTCGACCTGCTGGTGCTGGACGAGGCCATTCCCTCGTCGGACGTGATGGGCAAGCTCAAGAGCGGCGATGCCCGTGATGCGCGCGCGTCGCTCAAGGCCGGGCAGAGCTATGCGATCGAGGTCGAGTTCCTCTACCAGCCCGCCCGCGTCCACGGCCTATGGTATGGCATACGCCGTCCCGACACGCCCGAGGCGATGCTGGACCGTGCCGTCGCGCTGGCGCAGCAGGCCGATGCCGTCATCCTGATGGTCGGCGAAACGTCGGACGCGAGCGTCGAGAGCAAGGACCGCAGCCACACCAGCCTGCCGGACAATCAATTGGCGCTGATCGATGCCGTGACCGCCGCCAATCCACGCACCATCATCGTCGCCAATGTCGGCCATGCCTTCGACACCAGCTGGGAAGAGAAAGCGGCGGCGCTGCTGATCGCCTGGTATCCCGGCGAGGCATTCGGCACTGCGATCGCGCAGGTTCTGGCCGGCGACCGCGAACCGGGCGGGCGCATGCCGGTCTCGATCGCACGGACCGATGCCGACTATCCCGCCCTGGCCCTGACGCCCGATGAGAAGGGCGACCTGCGCTATGACGAGGGCCGCCGGATCGGCTATCGCGGCATGGCCGATCCGCGCCACACGCTGGGCGCCGGTTTCGGCTATGCGGACATCGCGCTGGACGATGTCGATATCGTCCCCGGCCATGACGGTGGCCTCATCGTCCGTGCCCAGATGCATAACCAGTCCGATCGCGCCGGCAGCGATGTCATCCAGATCTATCGGCGCGAGCCAGAACTGGCGCTGGTCGCCTTTGCCAAGGTCCATCTGGAACCGGGCGAGCGACGACAACTTGCAATCCCGATCCTGCGCCGCCGCCTCCAATATTGGTGCGATGGCTGGCGCGACATCCCCACGCCCCGCCTGTTCGCCGGCCGATCGGCCGCGGACGTCGCCTTTGACCTTTCCCTACCCGTTCCGGAGCAGACAGCATGAGCCGCGTCACCGAAATCCGCTATGTCGGCTATGCCGTGCCCGATCTGGAGGCCGAACGCGCCTTTTATGCCGACCAGTGGAAGCTGGTCGAGGCGGGCGAAAAGGATGGCATGGTCCATTTCGCAGCCGATGGCGGCGAGGAAGCCTATGTCGTGCGGCTGCGTGCCGCGGCCGACAAGCGCATCGACGTGATCGCGCTGGCGGCCGACAGCCGGGCCGATGTCGATGCCCTGCATGATCGGATTGCGGCATCGGGCGCGCGGATCATCTGCGCCCCGCACGATCTCGACACGCTGGGCGGAGGCTATGGCTTCCGCTTCTTCTCGCCCGACGGCCTGCCGTTCGAGATTTCGAGCGACGTTGCCCGACGCGAACCCCGCGCCATCGCACAATGGGAAGGCGTGCCGCAGCGGATCAGCCATATCGTGCTGCACTCGCCGAACCATCAGGCTCTGGTGCAGTGGTTCTGCGACGTGTTGGGCTTCAAGGTGTCGGACTGGCTAGGCGATTTCATGTGCTTCCTGCGCTGCAACGGCGCGCACCACCGGCTCGCCATCCTGCCCGGACCGCCCTGCCTCAACCATGTCGCCTACGACATGCCGAGCGTCGACGACATGATGGTCGGCATCAACCGGCTGCGGCAGAAGGGCACCGACATTCGCTGGGGACCGGGGCGCCACACGGCCGGGAACAATACGTTCAGCTACTTCACCACGCCGACGGGCTTTGCGGTCGAATATACCTCCGAGCTGGAATATGTGGATTTCGAGCGCCATGAACCCAAGGTCCATGTGCCCGGCCCCAAGGTGATGGACCAGTGGGGCATCGGCGTCGGCGGCCCGCAGACCATGCCCCATCCCGAGCCCGACAAGGGCCTGTTCCAGGCTGCAGAAGTTTGAGGGGGGAGGCATAAACCGTGGCGCTATTCGAATATTTCCCCAACTATATCTGGAACCTGTCGGTCGCGATCGCGATGGAATCGGGCGCGCAGCTCGGCGAGATCATCGACATGTGCAAGCCGATCCGCGACGCCGCCGACAGCGGCGCCGACGCGGGCACGCCCATGTTCATGAAGGCCTGGGCCGCGATGGGCGACAAGCTGCTGGAACTGGCGGCGCAGGATGAGGCGCAGGGCCGGCTCTTCTCCGCCTCCAACAAGATGGAACGCGCCGCGCTCTATCTGATCACCGCCGAGCGGATGCAGGGCCATGGCGCGCCGGGCCGCGAGGCGACCTATGCGAAGGCACGCGAAGCCTTTGACCGGTCGACGGTATTGGGCCGGCTCAATCGCGAGCGGGTCGAGATACCGCTGGCGACGGGAACGATGCCGGCCCTTTTCACCCGCGCGCCGGGCGAGGGAAGAAAGCCGGTCGTGGTCTTCTGCAACGGGCTCGATAGCTGCAAGGAACTGCTCTACTGGACGCGCCTGCCGCAGGAACTGGCGCGGCGTGGCATTTCGACGCTGTGCGTGGACCAGCCCGGCAGCGGCGAAGCGCTGCGGCTCCAGGATCTGCCCGTCGATCCGCACAGCGAAAGCTGGGCCGGCAAGGCCATCGACTGGCTGGAACAGCAACCCGATGTCGATGGCCGGGCGATCGGCCTGACCGGCATTTCGCTGGGCGGGCATTTCGCGCCGCGCGCTGTCGCCTATGAACCGCGCTTTGCCAGCGGCGCGGTCTGGGGCGCCAACCATAATTGGCGCGAAGTGCAGGACAAGCGCATGGCGCGCGAGGGCGAGAACCCCGTCCCCCATTATTGGGCGCATGTCCATTGGGCGTTCGGGGCGAAGGATCAGGCGGACTTCGTGGCCAAGTCCGAAGCAATGAACCTCAATGGCCATATGGATCGCATCAAGGTGCCCTTCCTGGTCACCCATGGCGCGCAGGATCGCCAGATCAGTGTCGATTATGCTGACGACCTCTACGACCAGCTCATCAACTCCCCCCGCCGCGAAAAGACGATCTTCACGCCGCGCGAAGGCGGTGTCGAACATGTCGGCGCGGACAATATGGCCTATGGCCGCGACTGCATTGCCGACTGGTTCGCCGAAACGCTGGGAGGCAAGACCGCATGACCCGCCGCTTCGTCGATCTGTCGATCATGCTGTGCAACGATGTGCTCAGCGACCCGCCGTTCCTGAAGCCCGAAATCACCTATCAGACCCATGCCGACACCGCGCACGAGCTGGCGATGTTCTTCCCCGGCGTGACGGCGCAGGACACCCCCGACGGCGCCGGTTTCGCGGCATCCGAATGGGTGAAGCTGACCACCCATAGCGGCACGCATCTGGACGCCCCCTATCATTTCCATCCGACCATGGATGGCCGCGACGGCGAACCGCAGCGGTCGATCACGATCGACGAGGTGCCGCTGGAATGGTGTTTCCAGCCCGGCGTGAAGCTCGACTTCCGCCATTTCCCCGACGGCTATGTCGTTACCGCCGCCGATGTCGAGGCGGAACTGGCCCGTATCGGTCACAAGCTCCAGCCGCTCGACATCGTGCTGGTCAACACTGCGGCCGGCACGGCACTGGGCCAGCCCGACTATGTCAATCGCGGCTGCGGCATGGGATACGAGGCGACCATCTACCTGACCGAGCGGGGCGTGCGCGTCACCGGCACCGATGCCTGGTCCTGGGACGCGCCGTTCAGCTACACCGCGCAGAAGGTTAAGGAAACCGGCGACACCTCGCTGATCTGGGAAGGGCACAAGGCCGGCCGCGACATCGGCTATTGCCACCTGGAAAAGCTGCACAATCTGGAAAGCCTGCCCGGCCATGGCTTCATGGTCAGTTGCTTCCCGCACAAGATCAAGGGCGCATCGGCCGGCTGGACCCGCGCGGTCGCAATCTTCGAGGAATAGAGATGCGCCTTGCCACCCTCGATAATGGCCGCCCCGATGGCAGCCTGATCGTCGTCTCTCGCGATGCCCGTCGCTGCCTGCCTGCTGATGGCATCGCCGCCACCCTGCAGCAGGCGATCGAACAATGGGACAGCGTCGAGGCGGCGCTGCGCCGGCTTGCCGACCGGCTGGAACAGGGGGACGGCGAGGCGTTGGACGAAAGCCGGCTGCTCGCCCCCCTGCCCCGCGCCTGGCAATGGCTCGACGGTTCGGCCTTCCCGCAGCATGGCGAACTGATGCAGAAGGCGTTCAACCTGCCGCCGATCGAAACCGACCGGCCGCTGATGTATCAGGGCCTGTCCGATCGCTTCCTGTCCGGAACACAGGATGTGCCGCTCCCCAGCGAAGCCGATGGCATCGATTTCGAGGGTGAGTTCGGCATCATTACCGATGCCGTGCCGATGGGCACCAGCGCGCAGGACGCCCTGCCCCATATCAAGCTGGTCCTGCTCATCAACGACTGGTCGCTGCGCGCGATCGCCCCGATCGAGATGAAGACCGGGTTCGGCTGGGTTCAGGCCAAGCCCGCCTGCTCTGTCGCGCCCTTTGCAGTCACGCCCGATGAATTGGACGACGCATGGCAGGATGGCCGCGTCCATCTGCCGCTGGAGGTTCATGTCAACGGTGCCTGGTTCGGCCATCCCCATGGCGGCGAAATGGCGTTCGGCTTTCATGAACTTGTCGCCCACGCTGCCCGCACCCGCGATCTGGTCGCCGGCACGATCATCGGGTCGGGCACCGTGTCCAACGCGGATTATGCGACACTCGGCTCCTGCTGCATCTCCGAACGCCGTGCGATCGAGATGATCGAGCAGGGCGAGGCAAAGACGCCTTTCCTTGGTTTCGGTGATCGCGTTTCACTTGTCGCATCCGGAACCGACAATTCGCCTTTCGGCAACATCAACCAGCAGATTGTCGCAGCAAAATTCCAGGTCGCAACCCCATAAACTTGCGGGGCGTTCCGCGCGTTGATGATCGGCGCGTGCTGAACGATATTTTCCGGGTGCTACGCTCAGGTACGCCATGGCGTGACCTGTCCGAACGCTTTGGCCCGCGCACGACCTGCTTCAATCGCTTCGTGCGATCACGGAAAGCGGGCGCCCGTTCGCCAAACGCCTGGAACGGTATCGATTCGCCGAGCGGCAGTTGGTCGATGGCGACAGATCGCTGTCTCGGATCAGGCGTTGGAAGCCGAGCGGACGATAGATGAGGCGCTCCGCAACGCGGTCAAGCTGACCACATTCCAGATCGAGCAGCTCAAGCTTCAGCTATCCCGCCAGTGCGGGGTGAAATTCGGTCAATTGTCTGAGCGGAGCGCAAAGACGACCGAACAACCCGAACTGACGCGGGAGGATAATGAAGCGGAACACGCCTGTCCGCATGCGCCCTCGGTTAACCGGCACCGCCGGAAGAACGAGCCCCAGCGGCCCCGCTCGAAACAAACGCCTCCACAAAATATGACCCTCCACGCATATTTGCGTTGACTTCAATCAACTGCGTTAATATCAAAATTGCACTATCGGATAAAAATAAACCGAGAGGATGGGGAGAAGTGCAATGCGAGGACGAGCGTCTTCATTATTCCTGACGGGTACCGCCCTGTTCACGATGGCCAGCGCGGCCGCCGCCCAGGAGGCCACGCCGCCGGCGGACGCCCAGAGCGGACAGGCATCAGCCCAGGATATCGTCGTCACCGGAACCCGCATCGTGCGCGATGGCTATACCGCGCCGACGCCGGTGACCGTCGCATCGACCGAAGAGCTGGTGAAGGCGACCCCATCCAACATTCCCGACGCGCTCAACAAGCTGCCGCAGTTCCAGAACTCGTCCAGCCCGTCGCGCAGCTCAATGAATTTCGCCAATACCGCGGCGCACGGCAATGTGCTGAACCTGCGTGGCGTCGGGCCGTTTCGCACGCTGATCCTGTTCGATGGCCAGCGGGTGGCGCCGACCACCTATCTCGGCACGGTCGATGTCAATGTCATCCCCAACCTGCTGATCCAGCGGGTGGACGTGGTGACCGGCGGCGCTTCGGCGGCCTTTGGCTCCGACGCGGTCTCGGGCGTGGTGAACTTCGTGCTCGACAAGAAATTTACCGGCCTGACCGGCGTCGCCCAGGGGTCTACCTCGCAGCGCGGCGACAATCAGGGCTATCGCTTCGGCATCGCCGGTGGTTTCGACTTCGGTGGCGATCGCGGCCATTTGTTGCTGAGCGCCGAGACTTTCAAGAATAACGGCATGCTGCGCAGCGACCGCAAGCTGGGGCGTGACGCCTATAGCTATGTCGGCAGCACGGTCGGCTGCACCAATCCCAATGCTGCGGCCGATCCCACCGCCTGCTCGCCCGGCGGCTCGCTCAATCCCTATATGATCGCATCCGGCGTGACGCTCAGCGCCGCGTCGGAATATGGCAAGATCACGTCGGGGCCATTCACCAACTACCGGTTCGACGCCAATGGCGCGCTGGTGCCGTTCAGCAACGGCACGGCAACCGGATCGCCGGGCTATTTTGTCGGGGGAGACGGTTATGCGATCTCGCCTGACACGCAGGCGGTCGCCCCGCTGCACACCTATCAGGCCTTTGGCCGGGCGAGTTGGGACTTCACGCCGGACGTGACCGGCTATATCCAGGGCAGCTTCTCGCGCAGCGACCTGTCCTACACCTCGCTCGCCAACAGCTTGGTGCCGCCGACGGCCGCCACGCTCTACAGCGGCAATCCCTATCTACCGGCCGAACTCCAGGCCGCCTTCACCCCGACCAGCCAGTCGATCACCCTCGCCCGCTATGGCGCCAATTCGCCGCGCCCCCACACGACGGAACGCACCGATTACTGGATGGTCAATGCCGGGTTCGAAGGGACGCTGGCGGACAAATGGAAATGGAATGTCGCCTTCAACCATGGCGACTCCAATTTCTCGGTCGCACAGGAAGGCGTCTGGGATTGGCAGCATTTCTATGCCGCGACCGATGCCGTGCGCACTGACAGCGGCCAGACCGTCTGCCGGGCCAGCCTGAGCGCCGATCCGACGATCGCTGCCCGCTACGCCAATTGCCAGCCCTTCAATCTGCTGGCCACCGGCGACGCCTATGCCAGCCAACCGGGCTATGACTATGTCGTGGGGACTTCGCGTTACCGCGCCCGCATCTGGCAGAACGCCATGTCGGCCAGCATCCAGGGCGCCCTGTTCGACCTGCCCGCCGGTCCGGTCGACGTCGCGCTGGGTGCGGAATATCGTCGCCAGAGCCTGCGCCTGACCAGCAATGCCAACCCCGCCGATCTCGACACGACGGCCGAACGCAGCGCCTATTTCGCCGGCCTGCGCGGCGTACCTTCGTCGGTTTATCATTATTGGCTGACCAATGTCGGTGAGGCGTCGGGCGACCTGAGCGTCAAGGAAATATTCGGCGAATTGGCGGTGCCACTGCTCAAGGACCAGCCCTTTGCGCAGGAACTGAGCCTGAACGCGGCCGGCCGCTATACCGATTACAGCACGTCGGGATCGGTCAAGACCTGGAAGCTGGGCGCCACCTGGAAGCCGATCAGCGACCTGCTGCTGCGCGGGTCGGTCTCGCGCGATATCCGCGCGCCCAATCTGTTCGAGCTGTTCGCCGGCGACCAGAGCGCGATCAGCCTGCTGGTCGATCCGGTCAGCGGCATCACCGCCAATGTGCCGCAGGTGACGGGCGGCAACCCCGATCTGAAACCGGAAAAGGCCGATACGCTGACCTTCGGCGCGGTCATCACGCCGTCCTTCCTGCCGGGGCTCAGCCTGTCGGTCGATTATTACCGGATCAAGATCAAGGATGCGATCGGCACGTTGAGCCTGACCCAGATCGTCAACAATTGCAGCCAGAGCGGCGGCACCGCGCCCGAATGTGCGCTCGTCGCCCGCGACACGCCGACATCCTTCCCCAGCCAGATCCGGGTGGCGCCCGCCAATATCGCCTTCCTGGAAACCAGCGGCATAGATTTCGACGCGTCCTACCGGACCGAACTGGCGGGCGGCAATCTGGGCCTGCGCCTCTATGCCAGCTATCTCGACACCTATCAGACCCAGCAGTCGTCGACCGCGCCCGTGCTGGAATATGCCGGGATCAGCACGATCAGCAGCACACCGGAGGGCCGCCCGCGCTGGCGTGGCACGCTCGGCGTCAATTACGAGATTGGCCGGGTCGGCGTCTTCCTCAACCAGCAGTTGATCGGCAAGGTGAAGCTGGGCATCCCCGGCGGCCTGGAAAACGGCCTTGGCCAGACGATCGGGGCGGTCGGCTATACCGACATGACGCTCAGCTACCGCCTGCCGGTGGCCAATGGCCATGTCGAATTCTTCGGCACCGTCAACAATCTGTTCGACAAGGATCCGCCGTTGATCCCCGGCACCATTCCAGGCGTCAACATCGCCACCAATTTCGCGCTTTACGACACGGTGGGCCGCGCCTTCACGGGCGGCATCCGCTTCAAGTTCTGAAAGCCGGACGGCGGCCTGGTGCCGCCGTATCTCTCTCCCTGGGCGCCGGCTGCCAATGCAACCGGCGTCTCTTTTTTGTCCAAGGAGGTCGCCTTGCCAAATGCTTCGCCCCGTCCCGTCTATCGCCCGTCCAGCAGGGTCTTGAGCGCGGCATCCTCCCTCGCGCTGCTCATGGCGTTCTCAGCGCCTGCCGTCGCCCAGACCTCCGATGCTGCGGCCGCGAAAATCTACGGCCGCACGCCGGCGGAATCCTCGCCGCCCAGCTGGCCTCAGCCAGTCCGCGCTGCCAAGGGGGCTCCCAATATCCTGATCGTCATGACCGACGATGTCGGCTTTGGCGCCAGCAGCACCTTTGGCGGCCCGATCCCGACGCCGACCTTCGACGCGCTCGCGCAGGCCGGCCTCCGTTATAACCAGTTCAACACCACCGCCATCTGTTCGCCGACCCGCGCCTCGCTGCTGACCGGGCGCGATCCGCAGGCAGTGGGCATGGGCTATGTCGCCAACTGGGCGACCGGCTATGACGGCTATAATAGCGTCATCCCCAAGAGCGCCGGCACCATGGCCCAGATCCTGAAGGAAAATGGCTACAACACGGCGATGATCGGCAAGGGGCATGTCACCCCGGAATGGGAAATGAGCCGCGCCGGACCATTCGATCGCTGGCCCACGGGCCTGGGTTTCGAATATTTCTACGGCTTCCTGGGCGCCGACAGCAGCATGGCTGAACCCAATCTAGTCGAAAACACCGCGCATGTGCAGGTTCCAGCCGATCCCGCCTATCATCTGGAACATGATCTGGCCGATCATGCGATCCGCTGGATCGACGAGCAGCATGCGGCCGCCCCGGACAAGCCCTTTCTCCTCTATTATGCGACCGGCACCGCCCATGCCCCCAACCAGCCGCCCGCCGACTGGATGGCGCGCTTTCACGGCAAATTCGATGCCGGCTGGGACGCGATGCGGGCGGAAACGGTGGCCCGGCAGAAGCGGCTGGGCGTGATCCCGCAGGGGACGGACGATGCGCCTCGGCCCGACACATTGCCGCGCTGGGACAGCCTGACTGCCGACCAGAAGCGTCTTTATGCCCGCTATATGGAGGCCTATGCGGCCTCGCTCGCCTATGCTGACGCGCAGATCGGCCGGGTGATCCAGCGGCTGCGCGACAATGGCGATATCGACAACACGCTGATCATCTATATCCAGGGTGACAATGGTGCGAGCGCGGAAGGCAGTTTCGACGGCAAGCTGTTCGAGCAGTCGGCGCTGAGCGGAGTGAAGGAAAATCCTGATTATGCCCTTGCCCATATCGACGATATCGGCACGCGACATGCTTATAATCTGATCCCCGGCGGATGGGGCTGGGCGCTCAACGCTCCCTTCCCCTGGGCCAAGCGCTATGGCTCTCATTTCGGCGGCACACGCAACGGCATGGTGATATCCTGGCCGCGCCGTATCCAGGATCCGGGCGGGCTGCGCAGCCAATTCCACCATGTCAGCGACATCATGCCCACCGTGCTGGAGGTCGCCGGGGTCAAGGCGCCCGAGATATTGGACGGCGTACCGCAAAAGCCGATCACCGGAATTAGCATGGGTTACAGCTTCGCCGCGAAGGACGCACCCTCGCACCGCACAACCCAAGTGTTCGCGATGGCGCAGAATCTGAGCGTCTACAAGGATGGCTGGGTGGCTGCGACCGCGCCGATGGTGACGCCGTGGGAACGCACGCCGCCGCCGCCCGTGCCGATCGACCAGCGCGTCTGGCAGCTATATGATACCCGTTCGGACTTCAGCGAAGCGCATGACCTGGCCGCAGCCAATCCGCAGAAACTTGCCGCACTCAAGGATCTGTTCTGGGCTGAAGCGGCGACCGCTGGCATCCTGCCAATCCATGGCAGCGAAGGCGGGCAGAAGGGGCGCCCCGACCATAATGCCGGGCGCGCCCACTTCACCTATCATGGCCCGGTCGGTCCGATTCCGGAGAGCGCAGCGCCGGGCCTGGTCGGCCATTCCTTCACCATCCGCGCGCAGGTGAGCGTGCCGGCCGATGGCGGCCAGGGCGTCATCGCCGTGCATGGCGGCCGTTTCGGCGGCTACAGCCTGTTCCTGGACAAGGGGCGGCCCAGCTTCACCTATAATCTGACCCCAGCCCATATGAGCCGGATTGCCGGCACCGCGCCCCTGACGGCGGGGCGGCACGATATCGGCCTGCGCTTCGTCATGGACCGGGAAGCCCCGACCAGCGGCGCCACCGCCACGCTGCTGGTGGATGGAACAGAGGTCGCGCGCGGCCGGATCGACCGCACCTTCGCGCTCGTCGTGTCGCATACCGAGGATTTCGAGGTCGGCCAGGACGGTATCAGCCCGGTCGATCCGGCCTATGATGTGGTCAGCAGCCGCTTCACCGGGACGATCGAGCAGGTGGATATCAGCCTGCCCTAGGGTCCCTTTGCTTTCCGCATTTTGCGCGAGCCGTCAGCTGTGCCAGCTGACTTCAAAATGCTCTAGCAATAGCGCGCCAGCCACGCCTCCACCGACACCGGCAGGTCCGGTTCCCCCGGCGGAGCCAGCAGGCTGGCGCGCGCGCTCATCATCACGTCGCGGACATGCGCCTCCAGCGGCACGGTGCGATCCTCGGGCGGCATATGGTCCCAGCGGACCAGCAGGCTCTGCAGCATCATGTTGCAGAGCAGGATGCGGTTGCGCGCGACGTCGGGATGCACCCCCTCCATCAGCGCGCGCAGATGGCCGATCACCCGGAACAGGTTCTGCGCCCTGTCTTCGACCGCCGCAAACAGGCTGGAGGTCAGCGACCAATATTGGGTCGCGAAATGCAGCAGGAAATGGGCGTAGGGATGGGTGCCTGCTTCATCCTTCAGGTCGAGCTGCGGCAACAGCAATATGCCCAGCAATGCCATCGGATCGCGCAGATGCCCACTCGCTTGCGCCTGTGCCAGCATCCGTCCGCGCACCGGATCCATCTGCTCCACGCGAGCGCCGAAGACGGCGGCGAGCAGCCCATCCTTCGATCCGAAATAATAAGTGACGGCATTGGTGTCGCCACAGCGGGCGGCCGTGGCAATCTCGCGCATCGACACGGCATCGATGCCGCGCGCCGCGAACAATGTTTCGGCGGCACGGACGAGCCGCACCATCGGCGGCTCTGCATGACGCACCCGCTTCCTGGTGGCGCTCAACTCTGGCAAGGCAATCCTCTCCCGGCAATTGCGGGGCAAATTATTGATGGACGAGGCTGGAAACCAGCTATTTTCTGCATGATGGGTAGAAGGCTTTTTCCGCACGCGCCCCAAGCCATACGCCCATTCACCAATTTGGCACCCACTACAGCAGCCATAGGAAGAACGCGTCAGGAAAGGCCGCTCCATTCGCCACGTCAAACCTGCACTCCGTTCTCGGCTGGCGATATGATCCAGTTCCTGGCGCGCGACGAAAGTGACATAAAATCTCATCAGATTGGGTCAACTAGGCGAAATGCGAAGATGCCCCAGATCGCTTCCCGCGGGCCGCTGGAACAGGCGCAGCCCGAATTCGGGCAGGATCGCGATCAGATGGTCGAAAATATCGGCCTGTATGCCTTCATATTCGGCCCAGACGATGGTGTTGGCGAAGGCGTAGATTTCCAGCGGCAGTCCATGTTCGCTGGGCGCCAGTTGGCGCACCAGCAGGGTCTGGTCGGGGCGGATATTGGGATGCGCGCGTAGATAGGCCAGCACATAGGCGCGAAAGGTGCCGATATTGGTCAGCCGCCTGCCATCCAGCCTGTTGTCCGCCGCATGGTCCACATTCCAGCGCGACAGATCATCCTGCTTGTCGTGCAGATAGGTCCGGAGCAGGCCGAAGCGCGCGACGGCCTCCAGCCCTGCTTCATCGAGAAAGCCGACACTGTTCTGGTCGATCACCAGCGCCCGCATGATCCGGCGGCCGCCCGATTCCTGCATCCCGCGCCAGTTGCGAAAACTCTCGCTGATCAGCCTGTGCGTCGGGATGGTGGTGATGGTGCGATCGAAATTCTGGACCTTCACCGTGTGCAGCGCGATGTCGATCACGTCGCCATTGGCGTCGAGCTGCGGCATCTCGATCCAGTCGCCGACCCGGATCATGTCGTTGGAACCGATCTGGACGGATGCGACCAGCGACAGGATCGTGTCCTTGAATACCAGCATCAGCACGGCCGCCATCGCCCCCAGCCCCGACAATAGCAGCAAGGGGGACTGGTCCATTAGCGCCGCGATCATCAGGATGCTCGCCGCGCCATAGACCAGCAGCTTGGCCACCTGCACATAGCCCTTGATAGGCCGGTTTGCCGCGTCGGGGCGGCGCTGATACAGGTCGTTGCCGAGCGTCAGCAGGCCGCTCAAGGCGATGGCCAGCGTCAGGATGATGAAGGCGGCGCTCAGGCTCGCGATGAAGCTGGCGAGCCTGACCGGCAGATGCGGGACGGCGGCGACGCCCGACTGGATGATGAGCGCCGGCACGATGTTGGACAGGCGCGCGACGACGGCACCAATATGCGCGGCCTCGACCCGGAACGGCAGATGATCGATCAGTCGCAGCAACAGGGTCAGGACGATACGCTTGGCCACCCAGTTGGCCGCCCAGGCGAATGCGCCAAGCAGCAGCAATCCCGTCATGGCCTGCAACCAGACATTCTCGACATAGCCGCGGGTCAGGATCTGGAGGCTGTCCGACGCGATATAGAGCTGGCTGATCATGCGGCACGCTCGCCTTCGAACGGATCGTCGTGGAGCGACCGGCCTGCCGTTTCCGGCATGAAGCGGAGCGCAATCAGGCCGATGATGCAGGCCGCCATCATGTAGAAGGCCGGTATGAGTTCATTGCCAGTCGCGCCGATCAGCGCGCTGCCGATCGCCGGCGCCGTGCCGCCGAACAGCGACGTCGACAGATTATAGGCGATCGCGAAGCCGGCGAAGCGTGCGATGGTGGGGAACAGCGCCGGGAAGGTCGCCGAAATCGTCGCCAGTTGCGGCACATAGAGCAGGCCGAGCAGGACAAAGCCGATGATCGCGCCGACCAGGCCCGTCGCCATCAGCATGTAGAGCGGGACCACCGCGACCAGCAGGCCAATGAGCGACAGCCGCCACATCGGCCGCCGCCCGATCCGATCGGACATATGGCCGGCGATCGGCAGGAAGACCATCATGAAGAGCATGCCGATGATCGGCACCACCAGCGCCTCGTCCGGGGACAGGCCGATGCGGCGCTGCAAATAGGTCGGCATGTAGCTGAGCAGCGTATAGTTGACGACGTTGAGCGCCACGACCAGCCCGCCCACGACCAGCATCGGCCGCTTATGGTCGCGCAGCAGCCGGGAAAGGGACGGCGATCCGCGGCCTTCGGCCGCCTGCTCGCGGAAGACCGGCGTGTCCTCCATCCTCGACCGCAGATACATGCCGATGAGGCCCATGGGCGCGGCCACCAGGAAGGGAATGCGCCAGCCCCAGGCGTGCATCACGGTGTCCCCCAGCAGCAGCGAAAAGCCCAGCATCAGTGCCGCACCGAAGGAGAAGCCGGCGAGCGTGCCGAATTCCAGGAAGCTGCCATAGAAGCCGCGTCGGTCGTCGGGCGCATATTCGGCCATGAAGGTCGCGGCCCCGCCATATTCGCCGCCCGTCGAAAAGCCCTGCACCATGCGCAGGATGATGAGCAGCGCGGGCGCCGCCCAGTCAATCTGCGCGTAGGAGGGGATGAGGCCGACGGCCAGCGTCGCGCCCGACATCAGCAATATGGTCAGCGCCAGCACCGACTTGCGCCCCAGCCGGTCACCCAGCGGTCCCCAGAACAGGCCACCCAAAGGCCGGACGAGGAAGGAAATGGCAAAGGTCGCCAGCGCGAACAGAATGGCATCGTCCACCGCGCCGGGAAAGAGCGCGGCGGAAATATAGGTCACGCCATAGGCATAGATGCCATAGTCGAACCATTCGGTGGCATTGCCCAGTGCCGACGCTGCGATGGCCCGGCGCAGGGTGGCCTTATCGACCTGCGCCGGGGCAGCAGCGGTCACAGGGATGGCGGAAGCGGTCATTCAGTCTGTCCGTCTACGGTATTGGGATCGAGCAGCGAGGCCACTGGCGTGGTGCGCGGCACGATCTGGAAGTCCTGCTGGTCGGGTACCGGCACGGGCGGGGTCGCCGTCTGGCGCCAGAGGCCGAAGGCCAGGGTCGCGCCGGCACACAGGGCAATGAAGAGAAAGAGGCCGCTCGTCGGCGCCAGGCTCATCAGCAGGGCAGCGCCGAGCGGACCGATCGCCGCGCCAACCGAATAGAGCAGCACCAGCCGGCCGCTCGCCGCGACCCGCTCGGTCGCCAGCAGCCGGTCGTTGCAGTGGGCGACGCAGAGCGGATAAAGCGCAAAGCTGAGGCCGCCGAACTGGGCGCCAAGCGCCAGCAACAGCGGGCCTCCCGACACCAGCATTGTCAGCGCGGTGCAGACGGCCAGCGTGGCGGCAAAGCAGCCGACGATCACCCGCCGCCGGTCGATCCGGTCCGACAGGCGCCCCAACGGCCATTGCAGCGCGACGCCGCCCAGGATGACGATCATCATGAAACTGGCGGTCGCGCCTAGATCCAACCCCAGCCGGCGCACATGCACCGCCGCCATGCCATAAAAGGCGCCCAGCATCAGCCCGGTCGCGACCGATCCGACCGTGCCGAGCGGCGAGGCGGCATAAAGGGCGCGGATGGTGAAGGCTTGGGCATCGACCGGCGCGGGCGCGCTGCTGCGCGTCAGGCAGAGCGGGATGATGGCCAGGGAAATGAGAATGGAGGCGATCTGGAATGGCACCGCCGGCAACGCACCGCTGGCGCCCAGCAGCAATTGCCCGACCGCCTGCCCTGAATAAAGCGCGACCATATAGGCGGCGAGCACGCTGCCGCGCGTTTCCGCCTCCGCCCGGTCGTTGAGCCAGCTTTCCAGACAGATGAAAACGCCCGCCACGCAGATGCCGTCGATCAGGCGCAGGCAGGCCCAGAAGAGCGGATATTGGACGAGTGCATAGGCCAATGTGCTGGCCGACAGCAGCGAGACGAAGGCGGCGAAGGCGCGGATATGCCCCACCTGTCGTACGATCGCCCCGGCGCGCAACGCGCCCACCACAAGTCCGCCGAAATAGGCGGTGGCGACCGCACCGATCGCCATCGTGCCTGCCCCCGCCCGCTCCAGCCGCAGGCCGATCAGCGTGGACAGGAAGCCGCTGCCCGCCATCAGCATGAAGATGGCGAGCAGCAGGCTGCGGACGGGGTGGATCGCGGCGAACATGGGGGACAATCGGGTGCGGATCAGGCCGCGCGCCGATCCTCCGCCGGTTCCGCCCCGTCCTCCACCAGGGCACGGTGCAGCGCGCCCACGGCGGTTTCATAATGATCAACATCGACGATGAACTGCACGTCGACATTGCGGATCTGGTGCTGCATCGCGACGATCGGCACATGGGCATCGGCCAGCGCCTGCAGGGCGTCGGGCACCAGTCCCGGCCGCGCGATGTCGCTGCCGATGACCGACACGATCGCCACCGGCTGGGCCGATATGGCAGCGTCGGGATAGCGCGCCTGCAAATCCGCGATCACCCGCTTCACCGTCGCCGCATCGGCGGACAGATAATGGGTGATGGTGTTGGCGTTCGACGCCTTGCTGACGATCCAGGCGCCATGGCGGGCCAGCGCGTCCAATATGGCCGCGTCATAGCCCTTCACGCCGACCATATCCTGTTCGAAGAACTGGAGCGCCTGCGCATGGCGCACGCCAGTGACGATCTCGACGCGGGGCGTGTCGGACACATAGGCGCCGCAGATCAGCGTCCCGCCATCTTCCCGGTCGAATGTGTTGCGCACCCGCAGCGGAATATCGGTCTGGCGCAGCCCCCTGCCGGCGCCGGGATGGATCGCCTCCATGCCCAGATTGGCAAGCTGGTCCGCCACGTCATAGTTGGTGCGGCCGATCTTGCGCGCCTTGTCCGTGCCGACCAGGCGCGGGTCCGCACTCGACAGGTGGAACTCCTTGTGGATGATCGCCTCGCGCGCCTTCGTCAGCACGGCGATGCGCGAAAAGGTCATTTCCGAATAGCCACGGGCATAGAGGCGCACCATGCCCTCGCTGCATCCGGCATAGCCGGTGACGATCGGCAGGGTGGTGGAAAGGTCGATCGGCGCGAACGCCTGGCTGATCCGGTCGTCCAGTTCGCGCATGTCCTGCTGGTCCCACAGGGTCAGGTCGACAAACTGCGCATTGACGCCCCGGTCGCGCAGCAGCAGCGCGGTCGAATGCGCACTATGCGCTTCGCCGAGACCCGCCAGCAGTTCGCGCACCGTCACCAGCTGTTCCTTGACGCAGAAGCGACCATGGCTGCGCAGCCGCGCCAGATCGTCGAGACAGGCGGCGACCGCATCGATCCGCATGTCGACAAAGGCATTGGCCTCCGCCAGCCGGTCGGCGCGGACGAACATCGTCGCATTGCGCTCCTGCATGGCGCGGCGCACCGCCTCCATCGCCTGGCGCCAGCCATCCGCATCCTCGTCCGCCACGAAGCGGGCATAGACACCCGGTTCGCCGCTTTTCTTGTGCTCCAGCAGCAAGTCGGTCATGCCGGCATAAGCCGACACGACGAAGATGCGATGATAGAGGTCCGCGCCCTTGCGGCCGGCGATCAGCACATTGTCGAACAATGTCGCGGTCGCGGCCATGGACGTGCCTCCGATCTTCTCGACGCTATGCAGGCTGCTCATGCTAGCGCCTCCTGCATCAGGGGGCCGGTGATGGGCGTGATGACCGGCGGTTCGCCGCGCGCGGCGATGAACGCAGGGCGCGGCCGGTCGACACCAAAGGGCGCCTCCAGCCGGTTGGACACCGCATTATAGACCAGGAAGGCATTGGCGCGCGGGAAGGGCGTGATGTTGCCGTTCGACCCGTGCATGATGTTGCAGTCGAAGATCACCACCGATCCGGGCTTGCCGGTCGGCGCGACGATGCCATGATGATGCGCCAGTTCGGCCAGGCTGTCCTCGTCGGGAACGCCATATTCCTGGCGCTTGAGCGACTGGCGATAATGATCCTCGGGCGTCTCGCCGACGCAGGTCAGATATTGGCGATGCGATCCGGGGATCAGCATCAGCGGGCCGTTATGCGGCGTGTTTTCGGCCAGCAGCACCGACATGGACAGCGCGCGCATGCGCGGCATGCCATCCTCCACATGCCAGGTCTCGAAATCGCTGTGCCAGTAGAATTCCTTGCCCTGGAAACCGGGCTTATAGTTGAGCCGCGACTGGTGGATATAGACATCGTCACCCAGCAGGAAGCGGGCCACGCCAGCCAGGCGGCTGTCCGCCGCCAGCCGCTCGATTACCCGGCTCTGGGCATGGATGCGGAAGATGGAACGGACTTCCCTGCCGCCCGGTTCGGTGATCACCGTTTCGGCTTCCAGCGCATCGGGATCGGCCAGCAGCTTGCGGGCCTCGTGCTGGAGGAAGGCGACTTCCGCGTCGGAGAAAATGTCTTCCAGCACCAGATAGCCGTCGCGGTCGAAGGCATCGGCCTGGTCGCGGCTGATCGGCGCGCCTGCGCTCCAGTCGGCATGGACGACCGGATCGTGGCGCGGCAGGAATTCCGCCATGTCGGCATGGCGGGACGGGTAGAGGTCTTTCATGGGACTCCCCCTTTTTCAATCTAAGGTAATAAGGGCGTGGCCGGCTCGGGCAGCCCCCAAGCCAGAGCTTGATCCGTTCATACTGAATCGGATCAAACTCCAATTTTCGTTGTTGTCCGCATTTTCCGAGTCAGCAGATGTGACCATCTGCTTTGAAAATGCTGGAGCGTCACGCATCAGTCGGCCAGCGCAGGCTCGCGCGCGGCGCTGCTATCGGCGGGATAGGCACCATTCTCGTCATGCACTTCCTTGCCGGTGACCGGCGGATTGAAGGTGCAGGCGCACAATATATCGGTTTCCGGCCGCACGATATGCTGGTCATGGGCGTTGAGCGCATACATGATGCCGGGCGCCAGTTGATGGGTGATGCCGGTGCCCAGATCCTCGATCGTGCCCGTGCCCTTGAGCACCAGCACCGCCTCCAGATGGTTCTGGTAGTGCATGTGCAATTCCTCGCCCGCGTACATGGTGGTGACGTGGAAGGAAAAGCCCATATTGTCGTCCTTCAGCAGAAGGCGGGCACTTTCCCAGCCCTTGGACTTCACATTGCGGTCGGACTTGCGGATGTCCTGAAGCTTGCGAACGATCATGTCTGAAATCTCCTCTTATTCTGCGGCGACGCCATAGGTGACGGTCAGCGCGGACCGGATGCTCTCCTCGAGAATGTCGAGGCCGGCCGACAGCACGGCGTCCTCGATCACGAGGGGCGCCAGTATCTTCACGATCTCGTCATGCGCGCCGCTGGTTTCGATGATGAGCCCCTGCGCAAAGCAGGCGGCGGTGATGGTCTGGGCGACTTCGCCCGATCCGACGTCGATGCCGCGCATCATGCCGCGGCCGCGCGTCGACAGGCCATGTTCGGCCGCCATCGCGTCCAGCCGCCGTTCCAGCAGCTCGCCGCGACGGGCGATATCCTGCTCGAACTGCGCATCGCCCCAGAAATGGCGCAGCGCGGCGGTGGCGGTGACGAAGGCATGGTTATTGCCCCGGAAGGTGCCATTATGCTCGCCCGGCGCCCATTGATCCAGTTCCGGTCGGAACAGGGTTAGCGCGAAGGGCAGGCCCATGCCCGACAGCGACTTCGCCATGGTGACGATGTCGGGGGTGAAGCCCATGCCTTCGAAGCTGAAAAAATTGCCGGTGCGGCCACAACCGGCCTGGATGTCGTCGACGATCATCAGCGCGCCGTGGCGCCTGGCGATCTCGGCGATCCGGCGCAACCACTGCGGCGAGGCGGCATTGAGGCCGCCTTCCCCCTGCACCGTCTCCACCAAGATGGCGGCCGGCGCGTCGAGGCCGCTCGACGGATCGGACAGGCGCCGTTCCAGCAGGTCGGCGGTATCGACATCGGGACCATGATAGCCGTCATAGGGTTCATGGGCGACATGGCTCAGCGGCACGCCCGCGCCGCCGCGCTTGGCGGCATTGCCGGTGCAGGCGAGCGCGCCCAGCGTCATGCCGTGGAAACCGTTGGTGAAGGCGATCACCAGTTCGCGACCAGTGATCTTGCGCGCCAGCTTGATCGCGGCCTCGACCGCATTGGTGCCGGTCGGCCCGGTGAACATGGCGCGATAATCAAGCCCGCGGGGACGCAGGATCACATCCTCCAGCGTGGCGAGGAAGTCAGCCTTGGCATCGGTGTGCAGGTCGAGGCCATGGGTGATGCCGTCGCCGGCGATATAGTCGACCAGCGCGGCCTTCAGGACCGGGTGGTTATGGCCATAGTTGAGCGTAGAGCAGCCCGACAGGAAGTCGAGATAGCGGCCGCCCTGATTGTCGTGCATCCACACGCCTTGCGCGCGGTTGAACTGGCGCGGCATGGCGCGGGCATAGCTGCGCACGGCGGACTCGCGCCGCTCATAAATGGCCGTGTCGGGCATGGCGCTGGTGGGTTTGGGCTGGGTCGTGACGGTCATGGTTTCAATCTCTCTCAACTCTGTGCCAGGGTCGGCAGCGGGCCGATGCGCGCCTGCCATTCGGTGGCGTGGGCGCCGGCAAAATGGGCCTGTTCTTCAAAGCGGGCGGTCTTTTCGATCCGAACGCCCCACCGCCGCGCCAGCCCCTGGAACAGGGCCCAGGAGGCGCGATTATCGTCGGTGATGGTCGTCGTCAGATGGGTGACGCCTGCCTGCTCGGGCCGGGCCAGCAGCGCCTCGATCATGCGCCCGGCCAGGCGCTGGCCGCGCGCGGCGGACGACACCGCGACCTGCCACACGAAGAAATTGTCGGGCGCTGCCGGCGGGCGATAGCCCGATACCCAGCCGACCACCGCACCGCCGCGCTCGGCAACGATGCAACTGTCGGCAAAGTCCGTGCATTGCAGCAGGTTGCAATAGGCCGAATTGGGATCAAGCGGCGGACAGGCCGCGATCAATCCGCTGATGGCTAGCCCGTCCGTGGCGACGGGCTTGCGTAAGACGATGTCCTGCTCCTCGCCCGATCGAGAGCGCGCAGAAGCCCGTGGCGGCGAAGCAGCCGCTGTAGCTTGGGAATCGAAGATTGTTCATCTCCCGAATTATATTTTACTCGGAGAAGCAGATTCTCCGGCGAGACGGGCGGTTATATGCCGATCATCGGCGCCATCTTCAACCCCAAAGCCGAAATTATATTTCATATGATGAAGTATATAATGAGGAACTTTTGGCTCCGTTGGCGCTTTGCGGGACTTCGCGCTATGCGCCTTCCCATGGATTCCGAAATTGCCTCCCTGACCCTGCGCGCGCTGCGCCGCGTCCTGCGCGCGACCGAAATCGGCAGCCGTCAGCTGGCGACGACGACCGGGCTCACCCCCTCACAATTGCTGGTGCTACGGGAAATCGATACGCGCCTGTCCGTCACCCCCTCCGCCGTGGCGCAGGCGTTGCAATTCAGCCAGGCGACGATCACCGCGATCGTCGACCGGCTGGTCGCGCTCGGCTTCGTCCAGCGCCAGCGCGGCGAGCGCGACAAGCGCCAGATCCACCTGACCCTGCTGCCCGCCGGTCGTGATGCCCTGGCCGACGCCCCCGACCCGCTGCAGAAGCGCTTCACCGATCGCTTCGACGCCCTCCCCACCTGGGAACAGGCCATGATCCTCGCCGCGACGGAAAGGCTGGCCGTGCTGATGGACGCAGATTCGATCGACGCCGCACCGCTGCTCGACAGCGGCCGGATCGACCGGTCGGAGCCGCTTTGAAGACAGGTTGGGAAACTACTTCACCTTGGGCGCAACGCAATATTCTGAACGCCAGGACTTCGCGCCCTTCCCCATGACCGGGAGATACAGATCGCCATGATCGGCGAGCCTGCTGCCCCAATCCTTCAGCCTGACATTCCGCACTTCTGCGACGATTAAAGTCACAATACCCCTCTCCCAGGAGACGCTGAAGCGAGACGGCGACGCAAAGTCGCAATACAAATGCCTCCGATACAGGGGCCACCCAGCCTCAATGAAGGCCAATGGTAAACATGATTGGGGGACTTGGTGGGCCCGGCAGGACTCGAACCCGCAACCTAGCCGTTATGAGCGGCCAGCTCTAACCATTGAGCTACAGGCCCCACCTTGAACGCGGCGATAAGGAGCATCAGGCGGCTTGGCAAGCCTCCGTGCGCGCAGGAATGGCATCCAGCAACTGATCCAGGCTGACCGCCGCCACGCCGCGCCGCGCCAGATGGCTGAGCACCCTATCCCACCAGCCGTAAAAGGCGGTGCGATCGGCCTCGTCACGAACATAGGGCGTGTGGCCCGGCTCCAGCGTGGGCGAATGGAAACTGAAATTGAGGACGCGCACGCCTTCCTCGATCAGCGCGTCGATCGCCGTCGTCGCTTCGACTGCGGTAATGCCCTCGGGCGTCAGCGGCACGCGCGAAAGCATCCGCGCCCGCGACAGGGCGCCGGCCAGCGGCCCCATCGCCTGGGTCGCGCGATAAAGCCCCTCGCCGCCGCCCCGCAACAAGCCGGTAAAGGCTGTCGACAGCGGAAGCTCTACGAGCGCCCGCGTCGGCCCCGCCCAATAGGGATTTTGCGGCAGGCCATGGAAATCGGGGCCATGTTGATGGCTGTAATCGAACCGACTGCGCACCGAGGTATCGAGGCGAAAGCCCGCCGCCTCCAGCAGCCGCGCGCTATTGGGGCCAACGCCATAGCGCCCCGCCCGATAGGCGATCGGCCGCTGAGCGAAGCGATCCTCGATCCGCCGGCACAGCGCCTCCAGCTTGGCCGCCTCCACGGCCTCGGGCAGCGAACCGACATAGGAATTGGCGGCGTTCACATCCTCGACATGGGGCGGATTGACCCAGGGGTGGAGATGCGCGCCAACATCGGCCTCGCCCGCTGCCACCCACGCCCCCATCATCCCGGCGGCGGCATCACTGTCCACCACCGGATAGTCGGTCACATAGACGGGCTTGACCCCGGCCGCTGCGAAATAGGCCTGGCCGCGCGCCATGCCGGCCAGCGCCGTCACGCCATGGCCTTCCCGGCGGAAGGGGGCGTTCCAGTCGAACTCCTCCTCGGTATCGACGAACAGCATGAAACGAGTGCCGAACGCGGCCGGAAGCGCAATCATGTCCTCGGGCAGCGGCGCCCGAAGCAGATTGCCGTCATGATGATGAGCTGATTGCATCGCCCTTCCCTATCCCGCAATGGTTGCGATAGGGTTTCGTTCCGGTCAAGCCCGCGCCCGACCAGCCCGAAAATCAGCCATTGCCAACGACATCCTCTTCCATCCCGTCGACCGGGATGCGCAGCAGGAAACGATCCGGGCCGACATCCAGGCTGCCACCGCAACCGGCCGCCAGGCTGCGGATCAGACGCAGCGAGAAGCCCAGCCCCAGCAACGGCCCGTCCGCCCAGTCGCCCTCCGGCGTATAGCCCGGATCGAGCAGATGCGCCTCGTCCATGCCGCTCAGCGTCGAGGGCCGATCGATCGCCAGCACCACCTTGCCCGACGCGCCATCGGGCTGGAACCAGCAGGCGCCGGTCACCGCCTCGCCCTCGGGCGCGACCGAAATCAGCGTGCGCAGCAGATGCTGCACCATGCGCTCGCCCTGCACCGGATCGATGCTGATCTGCGGCAGATCTTGCGCCACGGCGATGTCGATCGGCGTCACCGCCCGGCCATCCTGATCGCGGAAACGGGCCGCGACCTGCATCACCAGCAGCGCCGGATCGATCGTCTGCGGCGCGCCGATGCCATCGCCGCGCGATACCTTGGCGGCCAGATCCAGATCATCGAACGCCGCCAGCAGATGGCGCGCATCGACCGCGATATTGCCGGCCATCTCGCGATATTCGACGCCGGCCGGGCCGAACAATTCCTGCTCGATAATCTCGGCAAAGCCCAGGATCGCGTTCAACGGCGTGCGCAGTTCATGCACCAGCTGGCGCAGCGAATCCGCCGACAGGCCGGCAATCGTCACCGGTCCCGACGGCGTCGTCGCCACTTCGTGCAGATAGGGGCGCCGTGCCTGGCCGCGATAGCCCTGGAAACGGCCGGACCGCGGATCGAAGAAGGGGGTTGCCGACAGGCGCCATTCGCCTGCCATCATCCCGCCGATAATGGTGAAGCGGCCATTCTGGAAGCCGCTGCGACGCTGGAACGCACCGGCGACATGACCATCCGGGCCGCTCGCCCCTTCGAGCGCGATTTCGCCGAGCGACAGGCCGACCAGCGCGGCGCGCGGCCCCTGGTCCACCCAGACCAGCACGCCGGTCGAATCCGTCTCGAACGCGAAGAAATGCGGCTGTTCGGCGCGCAGCGCGGGCTGCGTCACCGGCGCGACGATGATGTCCTGCGGCGGCGCCTCTTCGGGCGGACGCCGGGTGCTGGTGAAGCGCGCGATGCGATCGACCAGGTTGCGGATCTGGTCGGGGCCGGGTTCGGCCACCGGCTGCGGCGCCACTTCCGGCTCGACGACGGGCTCGGCCGCGAGTGCCATGTCCGCGGTCAGCAGCATATCGGCTTCGCGGACGCTCGTGCCGCTGGTCAGCACCAGGTCGGTCGGGCCAAAGGCTTCTAGCCCCTGTCGCGTTTCGGGGCCGATGTCGCGACGGCCCCGCAGCACGCCGCGCGCCGTGGGGCTGAGATGCGGCAGCAGTGCGGCCCACAGCGGATCGGACAGGCGGGCGCGTGCCATCGCCGCGCCGGCGATCGCCGGACGGTCACCGGCAAAGAAGCGGATCAGGCTGGCCGAACGCAGCCGGCCGCCCAGTTCGACGACGGTCGCGATTCGCTGCATTTCAGACAGTTGCGGCCGTAACTGGGCCAACCGACCGAGCAGAGCCTCGCGATCGGATGCGTCCATGGGGGTACGATCATAACGATCATGCTGCGCCAGCAGGTCGACGCATTGCCGCCACAGCGTCACCGCGCCCACGCCGCCGCGATCGTCAGCAGCCAGCACGGTTTGCATGATGTCGTTGAAGCGCAACCAAAGTCCCCATATTCAAGCGGTAACAGGCGGCATGCCCGCATCGCTGTTCGTTACATCCTAACCGATAAGCAGTCCTTACCCAAAGCGAAAGCGTGATTTCCACGCACAATATGAGCGTCGCATAGTGGGACAATTGCATTGCGCTGAAATATTATTATGATGCGCCCGCAGTAACAGGTAAGGAAATAATCAATCTGATGGCGGGGCCCAATATCGACGACATCGACCTGCAGATCCTGGGCGAATTGCAGGACAATGGCAGGATGACCAATGTGGATCTGGCGCGGAAGGTCGGGCTGACGGCACCGCCGTGCCTGCGCCGCGTCCGCGCGCTGGAAGAAGCCGGCGCCATCACCGCCTATCATGCCGTGGTCGATCCGGCGATGCTGGGCTACACCATCACCGTGTTCGCGATGGTCAGCCTCAAGAGCCAGGCCGAGGCCGATCTGAAGGCGTTCCAGGACCATGTCGATGCCCTGCCCGAAGTGCGCGAATGCCATATGCTGAACGGCGAGATCGACTTCATCCTGAAGGTGGTCGCGCGCGACCTGCAGAGCTTCCAGCAATTCCTGACGTCGAAGCTGACGCCGGCCCCCAATGTGGTGAGCGTCAAGACGTCGCTGACGATCCGCACGTCGAAGAATCTGCCCGGCGTCCCGCTGCCGGTCTGATCCGGCCAGCCGGCGACAGCCGGCACACAAGCGCAACGAAAAAGGGCCGGCCCCACGGGGGACCGGCCCTTTTTCCTGGCATGTCGCGCCGCGATCAGCTGGCCGTCTGGGCCGTGCCCTGCTGCGCCGACTTGCGGTTCTGCAGATCGACCCAGACCGACCAGAAGCCGGCGACATTGCTCCAGTTGCCGCTGGTCACCTGGGCCAGCGCGGTCTTGCCACCGGCCAGATCGCCCGAACGGGCCAGCGCGATGCCCAGGCGCGCATTGGCATGGCCCTGATCGACCCCGCCCTTGCTCAGCGCCAGCCGATACTGCTCCACCGCCTGCGGATATTGACCGAGCGAGAAATAGCCGTCGGCCGCATTCAGCGCCGCCTTGCCATCGCTCGCCGCCGCCGCCTTCTTCGCCAGCGCGGGCATGGCGGCGATATCCTTGGTCGCCTTGGGCGTCACCGCCTTCAGCAGCTGCGCCGTGGTCGCCTGGCTGGTGGTCAGCTTGCCGGCCGAACGGCCCGCCTCGATGATCGCCTTGGCTTCGGCAAAATTGCCGGTCTTCTCGGCCAACTGGGCATAGGTCTGGTAATCGCGCTCGCTCGCCATGGCGCCATTGGCGGCCTGCAGGCGATAGAGGTCGAGCTGGACCTGCGGGTCGCTTTCCTGACCGGCCAGATAGTTGGTCAGCGCCGAACGCCATTCGGGGGTCGACGGATAGACTTCCAGCCGCTCGCGATAGAGGCTGCTCACCTCATCCCAGTCATTGGCCTGATAGGCCATGGAGATGGCGCGGTCATACCAGGCGGCCGGGATCGGCTGACCCGATGCCTTCTGCTGCGCCAGCGCCTCCTGCACATAGGTGCGGGCTTCCTTGGACTTGTTCTTGCGCATCGCGATATCGGCGCGCAGCATGGTGGCGTCGATGCCCGAATAGCCCAGCGTCTTGGCATAATCGAGCTGCGCCACCGCATCGGTATAGTTCGCGACCATATAGGACAGATAGCCGGCGATGAAGCGAAGGCGCGGCGCGTCCGCCTTGGGCACCGAGCTGGTCTTGAACATGTCGGTCAGCGCGATCCGCTGGGCCTGGATGTCCCGACGCAGCACCGCCACCTCGAAGCGCAGGCCGGCCGCGGCATAGGCTTCCATGTCGGTGGTCGGATTGAGCGCGGCGATGCGCAGATTGGCGGTCGACGCATCACGCGCCTTGATCGCGGTTTCGGCGGCCTGCACATCGGCGCGGAAGGCGTCCGACATCTCGATCGGTGGCCCTGCTACCACGATCTTCTTCTTGGCCGCAGCCGGCGTCGCCAGCATGGCGCCGGCCAGCACGACCGGCAGTCCGATAGTCAGAAAAACAGGATTCCGCTTGGCCATGACAGGCCTCCCCCACTGCAATATCCCGGCCCCCGGCCGGTCATTCAAAAAATGAAGGCGCACAGACCGCCGAGCCAGCGACGATCTGCGCGCCTTATACTAGATTCAGGCCTTGGTGCCCAGATAGGTCAGCCACAGATCGGCGATCTGCTTGCGCGCACCGCCCTGGACTGCCTCGAACGCCGACTTGGCGCCGGCATTGTCGCCACCCATGGTCTTGGCAATGCCCAGGCGGGTGTTGATCTCGTCGGAGTCGACGCCGCCCTTCTGCTTGGCCAGTTCAAACATCGCCGCCGCCTTGGCATAGTCGCCATAGCCCAGATAGGCGTCGCCGGTCGCAGCCGCGACCTTGCCATTGGCGGCCTTGCCGGCATCCGCTTCGGCAGCACCCAGCGACGACTTGTCGCCCGGAATGCGGCCCACGGCGGCCTGATAGATGTCGCCCGCCTGGCTGGCGTTCAGCACGCCCTTGGCGCGGCCGGCGTCGATCGTCGACTTGACCTCGCCATAGATGCCCGTCTTCGACGCCATTTCGGCCAGTTCGGTGAAGTCGGCAGCGACCACCAGACCCTTGGCCGCCGACATCAGGCGCAGCACGTCCAGATTTTCGCGGTTGGTGATGTTCGGGTTCGCCTGCTGGAACAGGCGGATCAGCGTGCGGAGATTTTCACCGCTCGGATTGGCAGCATAGGCCCACTTGGCCCAATCGGTGACTTCCGGCAGGCGCGCGGCGGCAGCCCGGCTTACGCCGATCTGATACCATTGCGCCGGCACGGGCTGGCCCGACGCCTTGGTCGCGTCAGCCGCCGCCTTCAGCGCAGCGAGGCCCTGCTGGTTGAAGCCACGCGCCGGTTCGGCCGAGGCGTTACCGGTGCCGGCCTTGCCGAAATAGGCTTGGGCGATGGTCGGGTTGACCTGCTCCGCCTTGTAGCCGGCGGCCAGCGCCGCCTGGCCACGCGCAATCGCAACGTCGTAATTCTTCTGCGACAGGGCAGCGTCGGCGGCCACCATGTTGAACTGGCCGGCCTGCTCGGGCGGCGTCAGGCCGCTGTCGAGCATCTGGTTGAGGCCTTCCATCTTCAGCGCGTCATCCTTGCTCTGGATGCCGGTGTTCAGCTTGATCGCGCCGATCTGGTACTTGTCATCGTTCGACGCCGCCTTGCCGTCAGCCTCGGTCAGCGCCGTCTTGGCACCGGCGAAATCCTGGGCATCGGACGCCTTCTGCGCAGCCTGCAGCGACTTGAGCACTTCGGGCGACACGTTCAGCTTGCGGCCGGCCGGCTTTTCTTCCTTCTTCGCGGCGGAGGCGGGAGCCGAAACGGCGCCGCCGGTCAGCGCCAGAGCCAGCGCGAGCGACAGCGGGGTAACAAAACGCATGATCCTCATCTCCTTTTCGCGCCTGACAGGGGGACCACAGGCGACATCCGGGTTGAGCGCCGATTAGGGGTCGGCGCGTGAACGGGCTTTGAACAAGCCTATATCCGCGCATTTTGCAACTGTCATGCTGCCGCTTCGTTCCGCTTTTCTTCACGCCCGCCAATCACCGCCTTGGCTGCACATGCGGGCGCGCGGGCGCGCGCGAGGGGTGACAGATTTGTTTCGCTCGGCTAGTGGTCGGACAACGCATCACACCCATCCAAAAAGAGAATCGCCTTGACCGACGAGACCGTCCTCGCCGACCCTTCGGACATCAGCCCCATCAGCATCGTTGATGAGATGAAGTCGAGCTATCTCGACTATGCCATGTCCGTGATCGTCTCCCGCGCCCTGCCGGACGTGCGCGACGGCCTGAAGCCGGTGCATCGCCGCATTCTCTTCTCGGCCCAGGAATCGGGCTTCGTCTACAACCGCCCCTATCGCAAGTCCGCCCGTTTGGTCGGTGAAGTCATGGGTAAATATCACCCCCATGGCGACAGCTCGATCTACGACGCATTGGCTCGCATGACCCAGGACTGGTCGATGCGCGTGCCGCTGATCGACGGTCAGGGAAACTTCGGTTCGATGGACCCCGATCCGCCAGCCGCCATGCGTTACACCGAAGCGCGCTTGGCCAAGGTCGCGACCGCGCTGCTGGAAGATCTCGACAAGGACACTGTCGACTTCACCCCCAATTATGACGCGTCGGAAAGCGAGCCGCAGGTGCTGCCCGCCCGCTTCCCGAACCTGCTGGTCAACGGCGCCGGCGGCATCGCCGTCGGCATGGCGACCAACATTCCGCCGCATAATCTGGGCGAAGTGCTGCGCGCCTGCCTCGCCTATATCGAGAACCCGGCAATCTCGACCGACGAGCTGATCCAGATCGTCCCCGGTCCCGATTTCCCGACCGCGCCGCTGATCCTCGGCCAGTCGGGCGCTCGCAACGCCTATCATACCGGTCGCGGCTCGATCCTGATGCGCGCCCGGCACGAGGTGGAGGAAGGCCGCGGCGACCGTCGCTCGATCGTCCTCACCTCCATCCCCTATCAGGTCGGCAAGAGCGGCCTGGTCGAAAAGATCGCCGAAGCCGCCAAGGACAAGCGGATCGAGGGCATCAGCGACATTCGCGACGAATCGAGCCGCGAAGGCGTGCGCATCGTCATGGACCTGAAGCGCGACGCCACCCCGGACGTCGTCCTCAACCAGCTGTGGCGCAACACCCCCGCCCAGTCGAGCTTCCCCGCCAACATGCTGGCGATCCGTGGCGGCCGCCCGGAACTGCTGGGTCTTCGCGACATCATCGAAGCCTTCGTCAAGTTCCGCGAAGAGGTCATCACCCGCCGCACCAAGTTCGAGCTGAACAAGGCACGCGACCGCGCCCATATCTTGCTGGGCCTGGTCGTCGCGGTCACCAACCTCGACGAGGTGGTGAAGATCATCCGCGGTTCGGCCAGCCCGGCCGCCGCCCGCGAATCGCTGCTGGCGCGCGAATGGCCGATCGGCGAGATCGCGCCCTATCTCGCCCTGATCGAGGCGATCGAGACCGAAGTCAGCGGCGAGAGCTACAAGCTCAGCGACGTTCAGGTCCGCGCCATCCTCGACCTGCGCCTCCATCGCCTGACCGCGCTCGGCCGCGACGAAATCGGCAAGGAACTGGCTGAACTGGCCGAAGCCATCGCCGAATATCTCGCCATCCTGGGTGACCGGGTGAAGCTCTACGCCGTGATGCGCGAAGAGTTCGAGGCGATCGAGAGCGAATTCGCCACACCGCGCGTATCGGTCATCGCCCCTGCCGCCGACGGCATCGATGACGAGGATTTGATCGAGCGCGAGGAGATGGTCGTCACCGTCACCGTGCAGGGCTATATCAAGCGCACCCCGCTGGAGAGCTTCCGCGCCCAGGGCCGTGGCGGCAAGGGCCGTTCGGGCATGGCGACCAAGGATGAGGATGCCGTCACCGAATTGTTCGTCACCTCGACGCACACGCCGGTGCTGTTCTTCTCGACCGCTGGCAAGGTCTATCGCCTCAAGGTCTGGCGCCTGCCCGAGGGCGGCCCCGCCACCCGTGGCCGGCCGATGATCAACCTGCTGCCGCTGGCACCGGGCGAAACCATCCAGACCGTGCTGCCGCTTCCGGAGGACGAGGAAAGCTGGAAGGAACTGCACGTCATGTTCGCTACCGCGAACGGCACCGTGCGCCGCAACAGCATGGATGCCTTCGCCAATGTGCCCAGCAACGGCAAGCTCGCCATGCGCTTCGACGAAGGCAGCGACGATCGTCTAATCGGCGTTGCGCTGCTGACCGAAGAGGATGACGTGCTGCTCGCCACCCGCCAGGGCCGCGCGATCCGCTTCGCCGCCACCGACGTGCGCGAATTCCAGAGCCGTACCTCGACCGGCGTGCGCGGCATGACCCTGAAGGATGGCGACGAAGTCATCTCGCTCTCGATCCTCAAGGGCTTCGACGCGACCACCGAGGAACGCGACGACTATCTGCGCGCCGCCCCCTGGAAGGAGAATGAGGCAACCCCGGCGATCAACAGCGCCGAACGCATGGCCGCCTTTGCGCAAGCGGAACAGTTCATCCTGACCGTCTGCGCCAATGGCTATGGCAAGATCAGCTCGGCCTATGATTATCGCCGCACCGGTCGCGGTGGCCAGGGCATCACCAATATCGACAATATCGCCCGCAACGGCCTGGTCGTCGGCAGCTTCCCGGTCGCGCATGAAGATCATCTGATGCTCGTGACCGATCAGGCCAAGCTGATCCGCATGGGCCTGTCGTCGATGCGCGTTATCGGCCGCAACTCGGCCGGCGTGCGCCTGTTCAACGTCGCCAAGGACGAGCATGTCGTTTCCACCGCCCGGATCGAGGACGGCGAAGATGACAATGCGGAGGCTACGACCGAAGGCACCGTCGAGGGCGCGCCCGAAGCGGCCCCGGAAACCGGCAGCGAGGGTGGCGAGGCGTGAGCGAACTGTTCGCCTACAAGATCCTGACTGCCGAGCAATATGACCAGTTCAAGGCCGACGGCGTGTTCAAGGGCGCGCCGATCGACCTGCAGGATGGTTATATCCACATGTCCACGCGCGATCAGGCGGCCGAAACGGCAGCCAAGCATTTCGCGGGACAGGATCGGCTGGTGATGCTGATGATCGACCTCGCCCCCTTTGGCGAGGCGATCAAATGGGAAGTGTCGCGCGGCGGCGCGCTCTTCCCCCATCTCTATGGCGACCTGCCGATCAGCGCCGTCGCCGGCAAGGTGATCCTGCGCCTCGACGACACCGGCAACCACCTGTTCCCGGCCGGGTTCTGATCCATTCCCCTTCCTTCCCGAGCCAGTCTCGGGAAGGAAGGGAACTACCCCCGCTCCATCTCCACCACCCGGCCACGCACGACGCGATAGGTCCAGCCGCCCCAGCGGATGCGGCTGGAGAGTAACGCCTGTAGCTGCACCGCCAGATGCGCCCAGCAGACGGCGAACGGCGCAACCACATCCCACCAGAGCGAGCGCCGCGCCCGCGCCGCCTGCTCTGGCTCCAGCACGGCCGCCAATATCTGCCGCCGCGCCGCCGCCCGGCCCCAAGCCGCGCCATAGCCGATCACGATGGCCGGCCAGCCGCCCCAGCCCAGCGCCCAGAGCCAGAAGCCTGCTTGCAGCGCGACCGTGCCGGTCGCCACCGCCCACATGCGCGGGCTGTTGGTGAGGATATGGCGATATTGACGCACCCCAAAACTCCAGAGCGCGCCAAGATCGCCGTCCAATGGGCTCGCCACAAGCAGGTCGCGCACCGGCCGCATCCGCAGCTTCGCGCGCCATCCGGCAAGCCCGATCGCCATGTCGTCGGACAGGCGCCCGGCCAGCGCCGCGTCGATATCGATCCGCTCGGCCGCTGCCCGCGTCATCGCCATCGCGCCGCCCCAGGGCATGGTGGAACTCGCCGCGCGCGGCAGCGTCGCCAGTTGCATTTCGACCGCGCCGACCAGCGCCGGCATGCCCTGCCCGGCCGGCAGCAGCAGCCGATAGCCTGTCACGATATCCGCCTTGCCTCGCACCAGCGGAAAGAGCAGCCGCCCGGCCAGCCGCATCGGCGGCTCGATATCCGCGTCGATAAAGATCAGATAGCGATCCGCGTCGCGCAGCGCCTTGAGCGCCGCCCGCAGCTTGTGGACCTTCTGCCCCTCGTCGCTGGCCACGCCGGCGCGCACGATCTGCACCCAATCCGGCTCGGCCGCAGCCAGCGCCTCCGCCACCGCACAGGCGCCGGAGGTCGCGAGCAGCAACCGGAACGGCGCGCTCTGCGCCTTCAGCCGGGTGACAAGTTCGCTGTCATCTTCCCAGTCGTCACGCACCGACAGGATCATGACCGCGCCGTCGGGCGCCTCCTCCTGTCGGTCCGCCGGCAGATGGCGCCAATAGTTGATCACGCCCAACAGGCTGATCGCCTGCAACAGGAACCAGATCGCCAGGAAGATGCTCAAGATCGGGATGCCCCTTTACCCTTTATCGCGCCCGTGTATGACCGAGCCCATGCCCAGTGCCAACCCATCCATGCGTGCGATCTGAATGCTCTACAGCCCCTTCATGTATCGGCTGATGCACATCCTGCCGGTGAGCGCCGGATCAGCGATCGGCGCATGGCTCGGCGGCATGGTCGGCCCGCGGCGCATGGCCGTCCGATCCGAACGCGCCCGGCGCAACCTTGCCCTGCTGCGCCCTGACCTGTCGGAAGGCGATGCCGCCGCCCTCCTGCACGAACGCTGGCGCAATGTCGGCCGCTTCGCCGCCGAACTGCCGTCGATGGGACGACTGCTGGCGGGCGGTCATTTCTCGATCGAGGATCATGACGCCTATCGCGCCATCGTCGATGGGCCGGGCGCGATCATCTTCGTGTCGCTGCATATCGGCCATTGGGATGTGATTGCCGCCCATCTCAAGACGCAGATGGATCGGCCGTCGATCGGCGTGCAGCAACCGCCGGAAAATCCGCGCCATGCCAAAATGCTGGAAAAGGCGCGCGCCGCCTATGCTACCGACGCGCTGCCGCCTGGCGAAGGCGCGGCCCGCCGCATCCTGCGCCATCTGGCCAAGGAAGATCGCGCGCTCGCCTATATGCTGCTCGACGAACGGCGCGACCGGCAGGTCAGTTTTCCCACCTTTGGCCGGCCACTGGGGCCGCAGGGCAATGTTTCGATCGCGCTGCGCATGGCCAAGGCGTCGGGCGCGCGGATCATGCCGCTCTATCTCGTCCGCACCGGCAGCACGCACTTCACCCTGAAATGGCATCAGCCCTTCGATCCCGCCGAGATGGATCAGGCCGCGATCTTCGCCGCGCTCGACCATTTTCTGGGCGATGCCGCGCTTGCCCATCTCGACCAGTGGCTGGGGCTGCAGGACATCGACCTGACCGAGCCGGGCCATGCCCCAGCGCTCACCCGGATGTGACTTCCCTTCCCTTACGGTCTAAAGGCCCGCCCATGTCCCGAATCGCGATCAAGATCTGCGGCCTGTCGACGCCGGAGACGGTGGGCGCCGCCGTGCAGGCCGGGGCGAGCCATGTCGGCTTCGTCCATTTCCCCAAAAGCCCGCGCCATGTCGACGCCGACCAGATGCGCGCACTCGCCGCTGCCGTCCCGACCCATGTCGATCGTGTCGCCGTGGTCGTCGATGCCGATGACGAGCAACTGTCGCGGCTGACCGGCACCGGCGCGCTCAGCGCCCTGCAGCTCCATGGCAAGGAAAGCCCGGAGCGGGTCGCCACCATCCGCCAGCGTTTCCGCCTGCCGGTGTGGAAGGCGATTTCGGTCAAGACCCGCGCCGATATCGACGCGGCCCAGGCCTATGCCGGCACGGTCGACCGTCTGCTGTTCGACGCGAAGACGCCCGATGGCGCGGCGCTGCCCGGCGGCATGGGCCTGCGCTTCGACTGGACCTTGCTGCGGGGCGTCGCCATGCCCGCACCCTGGGGCCTTTCGGGTGGCCTTGGCATCGACAATGTGTGCGATGCGATCCGCCTGACCGGCACGCCGCTGATCGACGTTTCTTCGGGCGTCGAGGATGCACCGGGCATCAAGAGTGTGGACAAGATCATGGCCTTCTGCAAAGCGGTGTCGGCATGTTGACGCTGAACGCCCCTGCCATGCGCATCGAAGGACGATGGCGCTGATCGCTTCCTGACCACAAGCGAGCGCCCATCATTTGTCCCCGGAAAGATATTCATGACCGACACGATCACTTTGCCCAACAGCCTTCGCAGCCAGCCGGACGATAATGGCCATTTCGGCGCCTTTGGCGGCCGCTATGTCGCCGAGACGCTGATGCCGCTGATCCTGGAGCTGGAAAAGGTCTACAAGGCAGCCAAGGCCGATCCCGAATTCCACGCCGAATATGCCGAGCTGCTGCGCTCCTATGTCGGCCGCCCCAACCCGCTTTATTATGCCAAACGGCTGACCGAAGCGCTGCGCGCCAAGGCCGAACCCGGCAAGGGCGCCAAGATCTACCTCAAGCGCGAGGAACTCAACCACACCGGCGCGCACAAGATCAACAATTGCATCGGCCAGGCCCTGCTCGCCCGCCGCATGGGCAAGAAGAAGGTCATCGCCGAGACCGGCGCAGGCCAGCATGGCGTCGCCACCGCGACCGTCGCCGCCCTGTTCGGCATGGAATGCAAGATCTTCATGGGCGCCAAGGATGTCGAGCGGCAGAAGCCCAACGTCTTCCGCATGAAGCTGCTCGGCGCGGAGGTGATCCCGGTCCATTCCGGCTCCTCGACGCTCAAGGATTCGATGAACGACGCCCTGCGCTACTGGGTGTCGAACGTCCATGACACCTTCTACATCATCGGCACCGCCGCCGGCCCGCACCCCTATCCGGAGCTGGTCCGCGATTTCCAGTCGATCATCGGCAAGGAAATCCGCTCGCAGATCATGGAGGCCGAAGGCCGCCTGCCCGACATGCTGATCGCTCCGGTCGGCGGCGGCTCCAACGCCATCGGCATGTTCCATCCCTTCCTCGACGATCCCGAAGTCGCGATGATCGGCGTGGAAGCGGCCGGCGAGGGCCTCGACAAGAAGCATGCCGCCTCGCTGGCTGGCGGCGCATCGGGCATCCTGCACGGCAACCGCACCTATCTGCTCCAGGACGAAGACGGCCAGATCACCGAAGCGCACAGCATTTCGGCTGGCCTGGACTATCCCGGCATCGGCCCGGAACATAGCTGGCTGCACGAGATCGGCCGGGTGAAATATCTGCCGATCAAGGATGACGAGGCGCTGGAAAGCTTCCAGACCCTCTCGCGCCTCGAAGGCATCATCCCCGCGCTCGAATCCGCCCATGCCGTGGCCGCCGCGCAGCAGGTCGCGCCGACGCTGGACGCGGACAAGATCATCGTCGTCAATCTGTCGGGCCGGGGGGACAAGGATATCTTCACCGTCGCCGACGCGCTGGGAGTGGAGATGTGAGCATGACCGACCGTCTCGCCACCCGCTTCGCCGCCTGCAAGGCACAGGGCCGCGCCGCGCTCATCACCTTCGTGACCGCCGGTGACCCGGACGTCGCCTCGACCCCCGCCATCCTCGATGCGCTGGTCGCGGGCGGCGCGGACATCATCGAACTCGGCATGCCCTTTACCGATCCGATGGCTGATGGCCCGGCGATCGAACTCGCCAACCTGCGCAGCCTCGGCTCGGGCACCAAGACCAAGGACGTCTTCGCCCTCGCCGCTACTTTCCGCACGCGCCACCCGGAAACGCCGCTGATCCTGATGGGCTATGCCAATCCGATGCTGGCGCGCGGGTCCGACTGGTTCGCCGACCAGTGCCAGGCCGCCGGCGTTGACGGCGTGATCTGTGTCGATATCCCGCCGGAGGAAGATGCCGAACTCGGCCCCGCCCTGCGCGCCGTCGGCGTCCACCTCGTCCGCCTAGCGACCCCGACCACGGACGCCGCCCGCCTGCCCGCCGTGCTGAACGGTGCCAGCGGCTTCCTCTATCATGTCGCCGTCGCCGGCATCACCGGCAAGCAGCAGGCGGCACAGGCCAATATCGAAATGGCGGTCGATCGGCTGAAGGCCGCCACCGACCTGCCGATCGCGGTCGGCTTCGGCGTCCGCACGCCCGAACAGGCGGCCGCCATCGGGCGCGTCGCCGATGGCGTCGTGGTCGGCTCGGCGATCGTCGACATCGTCGGCTCGCACGGCGATGCCGCCGCGCCCTTCGTCCAGGAATTCGTCGCGTCGCTCAGCGGCGCCCTCACCACTTCTATCCGGGAGACCGCAGCATGAGCTGGATCAACCGCGTTCGTAACGCCCTGCCCTTCACCAAGAAGGAAACCACCGCCGAAACGCTCTGGCATCAGTGCCCGTCGTGCAAGGAAATGGTCTTCATCAAGGAATGGGAGGAAAATCTCTCGGTCTGCCCGCGCTGCGACCATCATGGCCGCATCGGTCCGTCGGAACGGTTCGAGCAGATCCTCGACGCCGGCTTCATCCTGCTGCCGACGCCCAGCGTGCCGGAAGATCCGCTGAAGTTCCGCGATAGCAAGCGCTATCCGGACCGGATCAAGGCCGCCCGCGCCTCGACCGGCGACCAGGACGCGCTCATCAATGCGCGCGGCGCGATCGACGATGTGCCTTTGGTCATGGGCGTGCAGAATTTCGCCTTCATGGGTGGCTCCATGGGCATGGGCGTAGGCGCGGCCTTCATCCAGGGCATCAATGACGCGATCGCGCATAAATGCCCCTATGTCATCTTCACCGCCGCCGGCGGCGCACGCATGCAGGAAGGCATCCTCTCGCTGATGCAGATGCCGCGTTCCACCGTGGCGATCCAGAAGCTGCATGCGGCCGGCCTGCCCTATATCGTCGTGCTGACCGATCCGACCACCGGCGGCGTCACTGCCAGCTATGCGATGCTGGGCGATATCCAGATTTCGGAGCCCAATGCCCTGATCGGCTTTGCCGGCCAGCGCGTCATCGAAAGCACGATCCGCGAAAAGCTGCCCGAAGGCTTCCAGCGCGCCGAATATCTGCTCGACCATGGCATGCTCGACATGGTGGTCCATCGCAGCGAACTGCGCGACACGCTGGCCCGCGTGATCGGCTATCTGACGCCGCGCGCCGCCGCCTGAGCCTCAAAAGCGCGATAGGGGGATCAGCGCGCCATGGCCGACCATGCCGTTTCGGACGACCCGCAGGTCCAGGCCCAGCTTGACCGACTCTGGTCGCTGTCCCCCGGCGCCGACATATTGGGACTGGAACGGATCACCCGGCTGCTGGAGCGGCTGGACGATCCGCACCATCGCCTGCCGCCGGTCTTCCATGTCGCCGGCACCAACGGCAAGGGGTCGACCTGCGCCTTCCTGCGCGCCGCGCTGGAAGCGGACGGCAAGACCGTCCATGTCTTCACCTCGCCTCATCTGGTCCGCTTCAATGAACGCATCCGCATCGCCGGCAAGCTGATCGACGATGCCATGCTCGCCGCCTATCTCGCCCGCGTGCTCGACGTGGCCGAAGGGATCGGTGCCAGCTTCTTCGAGGTGACGACCGCCGCCGCCTTCCTCGCCTTTGCCGAACATGATGCCGATGCCTGCATCATAGAGGTCGGCCTTGGCGGGCGGCTCGACGCCACCAACGTCATCGTCGATCCGGTCGTCTGCGGCATCGCCCAGCTCGGCATCGATCATCAGGCTTTTCTGGGCGACACGCTGCCCGTCATCGCCGCAGAAAAGGCCGGCATCGCCAAGCCCGGCGCGGCGCTGGTGACGCAGCGTTATGACGCCACCCTCGCCCCGGTGATACAGGACGCCGCCGATCGCGCCGGCACCCAATGGCTCGCCATGGGCACCGCTTGGGACGCCGCCGTCTATCGCGACCGGGTCCATTATCGCGATGAACAGGGCCATGTCGACGTGCCGATGCCGCGCCTGCCCGGCGCGCATCAGGTCCAGAATGTCGCCCTCGCCATCGCCATGCTCCGCCATCAGCAGGCCGTGCCGGTCAGCGAGGCGGCGCTGAAGGCCGCGCCGCTCTGGGCGCACTGGCCCGCCCGGCTGCAACGGCTGGAGCACGGACCGTTGCTCGCAGCCCTGCCCGACGCGGCGGAAGCCTGGCTCGACGGCGGCCATAATGAAGCCGCCGGCCAGGCGATCAGCGCCTTCTTCACCGCCGACCGGTTGCACAGCCGCCAGATCCAGCTCGTCATCGGCATGCTCGCCAACAAGGATATGGACGCCTATCTCGCCCCGTTCGGCGGCCGCATCGCCCATATCCATGCGCTGCCGGTGCCGGGACATGATCATCATCCGCCCGAACGTTTCGCCGCCGTCGCCGCCCGCTGGGGCATAGGCTGCACCGCCCATGACGGGCCGCAAGCGGCGATCGCCGCCATCGCGCAGGATGCCGCCCAGGCCCAGGATGCGGCACCGATCATCCTGATCGCCGGCTCGCTCTATATGGCCGGAGAGATTTTGCGGTTGAACGGACAATTGCCCGACTGATTTAGACTTGCGAATGCCTCGCAATAGCGTAGCTTGTGTGTCCCCGAGTCACACAAAGGCGCACCCGCATGGCATATGGAGAAAGCTACCCCGTCGAACTGCCCCGGCCCATTCCGGGCGGCTATGGCAATCGGCTGTTCCTGTTCGTCATGCGCCGCATGGCGACGGCGGGAGTCAATGATGCCCATGCCGCCAATGCGATGCTGGGCGCCTTCGGCAAAAGCTATCGCCGGCCCCTGGTGCTGATGCGCGCGATGATGCTGGAACTGGCGCGCGCCGCCAGCCGCAAGATATTGGTCGCGCCCTGTTGCTGCGCGCGGATGACCGCGGACGAGGCGGCGATCATGCAGGCGGTGGGCGATGCGCTGCGCGATCCGCATACCGCCTTCGACAATGTCTCGGGACTGCTGGGCAACGACGATGCGCTGGGCGCGCTCACCTGCCTGCAGGCGGTGGCGCAGGCGCATAGCGACCTTGGTCGGCCGCTGGACCTCTACGCCGCTTCCTAAGCCGCGGCCTTCCGCAACTCCGCCAGCCGCTCGCCGGCCCAGCGATACATGTCGGCCTGGGCGGCGCGCTGGGTGCGGTCGAGCCGCCTGGCCCGCTGCTCGACCTCCTCCAATATCTGCCGCGCGCGCAGCCGGTCGCCCTGCTCCAGCAGGAAGGCGGCATAATGGCAGCGCGCCTCCTCGCCGGCATAGCGGCTCATCACATCCTCGAACAGCAGGCGCGCCTGCGCATCCTCACCGATATCGGCCAGCATCCGCGCCCGCAGCAGCGCACGCCGATCCCGTTCGCTGCCCCGGCCGGCTTCTGGCACATCGTCCAGCTCCGCCAGTCCCTCGCGGCTGCGTCCCAGTTCGAACAGGGTCTGCGCCAGCTTGACCTGCGTCGTCGCGTCCTGGCCCGGCCCCAGCGCCAGCCCCTTGCGATAGGCCACCTCCGCCTCGGCAAAGCGGCCGAGGTCCAGCAGCGCATCGCCCAGCGCGATCTGGTTGGCCGCGGTCTCCGCCAGGTCCAGATCAGCGCGCGCCTTGCGCAGGCCGCGTTCGGGATCGACCTTGCCGACCACCTGGCTGCGCGCGGTGCGCAGATGGCGATTGCCCCAATAGGCCGGCAGCACCTCCAGCATCAGATAAGCAAAGCAGCCCGCCAGCGAGAAAAGGAAGATGAACAGCATCCAGATCTGGTTGCGGCCGTTGCGCACGACATCGACCGCACAGATGATCTGGATACAGATGGATGCGACGAGGAAGATCATGCGATGCGAAAGTCCCGATTGTTCGACCTATTCGTCAACTCAGTCGTCCGTCGTGCTGGGCTGACGAACGCTGTCCACAACAAAACCCTTATGCCAGATCAGCCAGAGCAACAGCATGCCGGGCAATGCCGCGACGACCGTCGTCAGCCAGAACCCGACCCATCCCACATTCTCAGCGATGATCCCTGCCGGCGCAGCCAGCCAAGTGCGACCTACAGCAGCGAACGATGACAATAATGCGAATTGGGTTGCGGTATAGGCAAGACTGGAAAGGCCGGACAGATAGGTGACGAACACCGTCAAACCGATACCGCTCGTCACCTGCTCCGTCGCCACCGCTATGGTCAGCCACAAATTCGAATGACCGTGCATCGCAACGATGACGAACGTCAAATTGCTGAGCATCATCATCAGCCCCGATATAAACAGGGCGCGCCCCATGCCGAGCCATGCGATGAAAGGCGCGGCCAAGGCCGTGCCAACAATCAGGCCCCAGAAACCGACGACCTTGTTGATCGCGATAAACTCAGCATCGGTGAACCCAAGATCGACGATCATCGGGTTGAGCATGCCCTGCCCCATCGCATCGCCTATTTTATAGAGCAGCACGAACAGCAGGATCAGGACCGATCCCTTGCGCCCTAAAAACTCGATGAAGGGATTGAGCACCGTTTCCTTTAGCCATGCGCCGAACCGCTTCCCGGCCATTTCCCCATGGCGATCAACATAAGTGCCCGGCCCAGCCCAGAGCGCCCCCAGCGCACCGGGCAGCACCAGCAAGGCGGTCAGGCCATATGCAAGCGGCCAGCCAAGGCCGAGTCCTGTCTGCGGTGAATAGAGGAAGATCGTCCCGACCCCGGAGAAGAAGGCGCCAAGCCGATAGCCGAACTGGTTCGTCGCCGTGCCATAAGGCATCTCTTCATCGCTCAATATCTCGATGCGATAGGCATCGATCACGATATCCTGCGTCGCGCCCAGGAAGGAGACGAGGATCGCGCAAAAGGCGAAATAGCCAAGATGATTGGCAGGATCGCTGCTCCCCAGCATCCAGATCGCGCCGAACAGCAGCAACTGAATGAAAAACAGCCAAGCGCGCCGCTGACCGAAAAGCCGCGTGAGGATCGGAAGCGGGAGCTTATCAACCAGCGGTGCCCAGAGCCATTTGAGCGTATAGGGTGTCGTCAAGCCGATAGCGAAACCGATCGTAGACTTCTGGATACCCACTTTGGATAGCCAATAGCCCATCGTGCCAAGCAGCAGCATAAGCGGAAACCCGCTCGATATGCCGATCAACAAGGCCACGAACGGCATTTTCCCGAAATAGGGACGCATGACATCCCGCCAGTTCCGTTTACCCTCGGCGATATCTGTCACACATATTCCCCGCGCCCGTTCATTACGGGCGCCACCATATGAGCAAATGCAGCAGAGGCAAGCGGCACGGCCGCCTGCCTGCCCCGGATCAGCCCGGCGTCAGGCGATCTCGGCGAACAGCTTCATGCCGCGCGGCTTGCGTGGTGGCGCGCGACCGGCCAGCACCGCGTCGACCACCGCGATCGCCGCCAGTAGGTCGCGCGGGGCGAAGGGCTTGGCGAGACAGCCGACCGCCAGCGATCGCGCATCGGCGGGACAGGCACCGGTGACGAACAGCACCGGCAATTGGCGCGCATGGGCATGACGCGCGACCTCTATGCCGCAACGCCCACCGCGCAGATTGATGTCGGTGACGACCAGATCGACCGATCCGGCATCGATTACGCGGGCAGCATGGGTGTGGCTGTCGACGGTGGCGGCAATGCGATAGCCCGCCTGAGACAGGATATGCTCATGATCGAAGGCAACGAGCGGTTCATCCTCCACCACCAGCACACTGCGGATGGCGTTGCGGGTCGCAACGCCGCCGTCCCCGGCGGTGCCTCTACTGGTGTCGTCCCCTCTGATTCGCCCGAAAAACATTTGCTGTCCTGCCCCGTTTCCGCCATGCAACCGACCAACGCTGCGCCCCGGCGCCGGGTTGCGCCCGGCCGGGGCTTTGCCGTTCACATGGACGGCGCTATGGCACCGTTCATCATATTGCACATGCCGCCCTGATATGGGGATGGCCACCCGTCACGAAAAGGAATGCATCAAGTGGAACCGCCAAAAAAATCTGGTCCGCCGCGCCGGTCAGGTCCGGGCGGTCCCAAGCGTCCCTCCGGCCCCGGATCGCGTGGCGGCGCCGATCGCGGCACTGGCCGTGGCCCGGCTCGGTCGGACGCCCGATCGGACGGTCGCAACGAAGGTCGGTTTGACAGCCGCAGCGAAGGCCGTTCGGGCCGCCCCGCCCCGCGTGGCGAGCGCCCCGACCGCAATGGCCCCGGCGAGGCCCGTGGCAATCGCTTCGGCGAAGGTCGCGGCGCGCGTCCCGATCGCAACGCTGCCGGCGAAGGCCGTGGCCGCTTCGGTGAAGCGCGCGGTGAACGCAGCGAACGCCCGGCCCGTGGCCGTCCCGATCGCACCGCCCAGTCGGATCGCGCCGAACGCCCCGTCCGCAGCGGTCGCCCGGCCGAAGGCAAGCGCCCCGAGCGCGCGGCCACTGGAGATCGTCCCGCGCGCGCGCCCTTTGGCGAGCGCGCCGCCCGCCCCGCGTTCGGTGACCGTCCGGCCCGCCCGCGCCCCGAAGGCCGCACGCCCGGCACATCCTATCCGCCGCGCCGCCCCGGCAGCAAGAAGCCGGCTGCGCCCCATGTCGCCAACCCGCACCCGGCCCGCGCCGCTGCGGAAACCAGCGGCAAGGGCGAACCCCAGCGCATCGCCAAGCTGCTCGCCCGCGCCGGCATCGCCTCGCGCCGCGAGATCGAGCGGATGATCGAGGAAGGCCGTATCGCCAGGGACGGCGTCACGATCGATACCCCCGCGACGCTGCTCACCTCGCTCCATGGCGTCACCGTCGACGGAGATCCGGTCGCCGCGCCCGCCCCCGCGCGCCTGTTCCTGTTCCACAAGCCGACCGGCTTCCTCACCACCGAGCGCGACCCCGCCGGTCGGCCGACCATCTACGACATCCTGCCCGACGACCTGCCGCGGCTGATGCCGATCGGCCGCCTCGACATGAATACCGAGGGGCTGTTGCTGCTCACCACCGATGGCGAGTTCAAGCGCGAGATGGAATTGCCCTCGACCGGCGTGCCGCGCACCTATCGCGCCCGCGCCTTTGGTGAGGTCAGTCAGCAGCAGCTGGAGGATCTGTTCGACGGCATCGAGATTGACGGCATCCAATATGGTCCGATCGAGGCCAATCTGGAACGGCGCACCGGCCGCAACCAGTGGATCGAAATGACCCTGACCGAGGGCAAGAACCGCGAAGTGCGCCGCGTGCTCGAACATTTCGAGCTCAAGGTCAATCGCCTGATCCGCACCAGCTACGGCCCGTTCGAACTGGGTGAACTGGCCGGCGGCGCGGTCGAGGAAGTGCGCCAGCATGACCTGGTCGCCTTCCGCAGCAGCCTGAAGAAAGCACAGAAATGAGGATTATCTCGGGCCAATGGCGCGGCCGTCCGCTGGTCGCGCCCAAGGGCGACGCCACCCGTCCCACCGGCGACCGCACCCGCGAGACGCTCTTCTCGATGCTGGCGAGCCGCTTGGGATCGTTCGAAGGACTGGCCGTGGGCGATTTCTTCGCCGGCTCGGGCGCGCTCGGCTTTGAAGCCCTGTCGCGCGGCGCCGGCTCCTGCCTGTTCGTCGAGCAGGACAAGGCGGCGATCGACGCGATCCGCGCCAATGGCGACAAGCTCGGCCTGCGTCCGGACATCCGCCAGACCAGCGTGCTGTCGCTTGGCCCAACGAAGACGCCGCTCGACCTCATCTTCATGGACCCGCCCTATGACACCGGCGCGGGCCAGGTCGCACTCGACAAGCTGGCGCGCCTGGGCTGGACCAGCCCGGCCACCTGGATCAGCATCGAAACCGACCGGCGCGAAGACGTCGCGGTCAAGGGCTTCATCGTCGACGCCGTGCGCGACGTCGGCAAGGCGCGCCTCACCCTGCTCCGCGCAGAGGATAGCGCGCCCGCCGCGTAACGATCAGGCGGAATGTCAGGCGGCCTCTGCGTAGGCCGCCTGTTCCTTGCCGATCAGGATATTGGCCAGGAAAGTATAAGCTTCCGCCCAGGCGGCCAGCACTTCATCGGTCGCCACCGCTTCGCCCAGCACTTCGCGGATCGCGGGCAGCAGCGCGGCCGCCACCTTGGGATAATGGTCCGGCTGCACGCCCGTATCGACATGGCGCTGCACCATGCGCGCGATCGCGCCGTCCAGCGCCTGCAACTTGTCGACATTCTCCGCAAAGCCCAGGATCGCCGCCGCCAGCCGGCGGGGCTGCTCGCCACTGGCCTGCGCCGCCTGATCGAACATGTCCTTGATCGACGCATCCTCGAACAGCCGTGCATACATGCGGGTGGTGATCTCGACGCCATGACGGCGCAGCGCCGGGCCGGTCGCCTTCACGATGGCGATGGTTTCGGGGGACAGATTTGCGCGCATGACAGGCTCCTTATCGGGGACTCGATAAGGTTCATTTAATATGCATCTTTTAAGATGTAAATTGAATATATGTTTATGACGCTCTGCCTGCAGGATAGGAGGGCGCGATGCAATTGACCCGCCACACCGATTATGCGCTGCGCGTGCTGATCCATCTCGCCGCCGTGCCGGGCGGACGGGCGACGATCCCGGAAATTGCCGATGCCTATGGCCTGTCGCGCAATCATCTGATGAAGGTGGTGCATGGCCTGGGCCAGGGTGGCTTCATCCGCACCCAGCGTGGTCGCGGCGGAGGCTTCACCCTTGCCGCCGACCCTGCCGATATCCGCATTGGCGCGGTCGTGCGCCATAGCGAGCCGGACATGGCGATGGCCGATTGCGCATCCTGCGCGATCCGCCCGGCCTGCGGCCTGTCGGGCATATTGGCACAGGCGGTCGGCGCTTTCCTGGCGGTGCTGGACGGCTACAGCCTGGCCGACGCGGCGCGCGACCGGACCGGCCTCGCAGCGCTCATCGCCGCCCTGCCCGGCCCGGCATCGACCGACCTCAATCCGAATCTCAGCCCGGCCTGCGCATCCTCTTCTTCGCCTCGCCCGGATTGACGCAACTATCCTGCACGCCCTTGCCGCAGACCGGATAGGACTTCGCCTCGGTCGGCGGCGGCGTCATGTTCCCGCCCACCGTCACCGGGTTGGCCGCCGTGCCCACAGGCGCGGCCGGATCGCGCGGCACTTCCGCAGGCGCCGGCACCATGCCCGTCTCGGCCGGCACCGCGCCGGTCGGCTGGGCGGCATTGGGATCCTGGTTCTGGGCCGGCGGTGGCATCGGCTGCGCCCCGGCCTGACCGGGCAGCGCTGCCATCGACAGGGCGGCAAAGCCGGCGATCATGATGATCTTCATCGGGTTGGTCCTTCTACTCCTTGCCCCGAGCAAGGGAGAAACCGGCCGCCCCGCCTCCCTGTTCCGCGTCAGCGACGAACCGTGCCGCCGCTGACGCCGGCCGCGCTCAGTCCGTCGGGTATCGATCGAACCGGGGCAGGTCATGCGCCGCCGCCATCCACGGCGCCGCCTCGGCATATTGGACATGCACCGCCGGCGGAAAGACCGTCTGGTCGTCCAGCGTCGCGCTCTGGATGTCGATCATGCCGGGAAAGACCGTCGGGTTGGTGTAGAACAGCCCGGTGCCACAGGTGCCGCAGAAATGGCGGGTCGCATTGTCCGACGACTGATAGGTGACCGGATCGCCCTCTATCGTCACCTTGTCATGCGGGAACAGCGCCCAGCCGACCATCGGCGCGCCCGCGCTCATCCGGCAATCGCCGCAATGGCAGAGCGCGCTGTAAACCGGCTCACCCTCCGCCGCATAATGGATCGCCCCGCACTGGCACCGCCCCGTCACCATCATCTTGCTCCATTCGCATCTTGCGTGATTCCCTTTTTGTTCTCATAGATTGCGTCCCGCTGCAAGGCCATCCGCCCTTGCCCCCGCAACCACCCATCCCTAGTTGATCGCCCATGACCGTGCCTGCCCCCTCTCCCAATGACCCGCCCTATCTGAAGGGCCTCAACGAACCGCAGCGCGAAGCTGTGCTGACCACGGAGGGGCCGGTGCTGGTGCTGGCCGGCGCGGGCACGGGCAAGACCGCAGCACTCACCGCCCGCCTCGCCCATCTGGTCGCGACCCAACGCGCCTGGCCCTCGGAAATCCTGGCCGTGACCTTCACCAACAAGGCGGCACGGGAGATGCGTGAGCGCGTCGGCCGGATGATCGGCCCGGCGGTCGAGGGCATGCCCTGGCTTGGCACCTTCCACGCGATCGCCGCCAAGATGCTGCGCCGCCATGCCGAACTGGTGGGCCTTCAGTCCAATTTCACCATCCTCGACACCGACGACCAGTTGCGCCTGATGAAACAGTTGATCCAGGCGGAGGGGATTGACGAGAAGCGCTGGCCCGCCCGCCAGCTCGCCGGCCTGATCGACCAGTGGAAGAACAAGGGCCTCACCCCGGAGGAAGTCGGCGCCGGCGAGGCAGAGGGCTATGCCCATGGCAAGGGGCAGAAGCTATACGCCGCCTACCAGGCCCGCCTGCGTGAAGTGAATGCCTGCGATTTCGGTGACTTGCTGCTCCACTCTCTTACCATCTTGAAGCGCCACCGCGACGTGCTGGAACAATATCAGCAGCGCTTCAAATATATCATGGTGGACGAATATCAGGACACCAATAGCAGCCAATATCTCTGGCTGCGCCTGCTCGCCCAGACCCGCAAGAATATCTGCTGCGTCGGCGACGACGATCAGTCCATCTATTCATGGCGCGGCGCAGAAGTCGCCAATATCCTTCGGTTTGAAAAGGATTTTCCAGGCGCCGTGATCGTTCGCCTGGAACAGAATTACCGCTCCACCCCGCATATCCTGGGCGCCGCCTCCGGGGTGATCGCGGAAAATGGCAATCGCCTCGGCAAGACATTGTGGACCGACATCGACGTCGGCGAAAAGGTGCGCGTGCTCGGCGTGTGGGACGGGCCGGAGGAAGCCCGCCGCGTCGGCGACGAGATCGAGGCGATCGCCCGCGCCGGCGGTTCGTTGGACGAGGTCGCGATCCTCGTCCGCGCCCAGCACCAGACCCGCGAATTCGAAGACCGCTTCATCCAGATCGGCCTGCCCTATCGCATCGTCGGCGGCTTCCGCTTCTATGAGCGCGCCGAAATCCGCGACGCGCTCGCCTATCTGCGCCTCGTCAACCAGCCGGCCGACGACCTGGCGTTCGAGCGGATCGTCAACGTGCCGAAGCGCGGCCTGGGCGACAAGGCGGTCGAGAAATTGCACCGGCTGGCGCGCGCGGAGGGCATCCCCCTCGCCCTCGCCGCCGCCCGCATCCTCGACACCGACGAACTGACGCCCCAGGCGCGCCGTTCGCTCGGCGCCTTCATTGGCGACCTCGCCCGCTGGCGCGATCGCGCCGCACAGCTGCCCCATGCCGAACTGGCGCGCCAGATATTGGACGAAAGCGGCTATACCGCCACGCTGCAGGCCGAACGCTCCACCGAAAGCGCCGGACGCCTCGAAAATCTGAGCGAACTCACCCGCGCGATGGAGGAATATGAGACGCTGGGCGCCTTCCTCGAACATGTCAGCCTGGTCATGGACAATGAGGCGCAGCAGGACGAGCAGAAGCTCACCATCATGACCATCCACGCCGCCAAGGGGCTGGAATTCGACAATGTCTTCCTCGCCGGCTGGGAAGAAGGCATCTTCCCCTCGCAGCGCGCGCTGGACGAAGGCGGGCTCAACAGTCTGGAGGAGGAACGGCGCCTCGCCTATGTGGCGATCACCCGCGCGCGCAAGCGCTGCACCATCCTCCATGCCGCCAATCGCCGCATCTATGGCCAGTGGACGAGTAGCATCCCCTCCCGCTTCGTCGGCGAATTGCCACCCGAACATGTGGATGAGGAAAGCAGCATGTCCGGCGGCGCCTCGCTCTGGCGCGCCAACTGGTCGGAACGGGACGATCCCTTCGCCAATGTCGCGCGCGGCTCGTCGCGCGGCCCCGGCTGGCAGCGCGCCCAGACCAGCGGCCAGTTCAGCCGCGAACCCGTGCGAATCGTCGAAGCCCGCACCTCCGCCGTGTCGCTCGGCAACAAGGGCCGCGACGATGTGTCCGTCGGCCAGCGCGTCTTCCACCAGAAATTCGGCTATGGCACGATCGCCGCGATCGAGGGCAACAAGCTGGAAATCGACTTCGAAACCGCCGGCCGCAAGCGAGTGATGGACAGCTTCATCACGCTGGCCTGAGCGGCGGTTGCCCTGTCCTCATTCGCAGAAGCAGAAATGGCCTAAGAGGGTGGCTTACGGCCATTCCTCCCCGGCACGGGGAGGGGGACCACTCGCGCAGCGAGTGGTGGAGGGGCACAGGCCGGATAGCGCAGCGTTAATAGGCTCCTGCCCCTCCGTCAGGCGCTCCGCGCCTGCCACCTCCCCGTGCCGGGGAGGAATGACTGTGATTGGTTGTCAGCCGTCAAAGCCCGACATCGTTATTGCGAATGTAGTGAAATTTGCCACCGACCGGCAACGACGCCGCAGCCAGCCCGACCGCAACCAAAGGTCATCAACGCAATCCGACGGAATGCGTCTGCATGATGCTATATGAAGAAAATGGTGGAGCCTAGCGGGATCGAACCGCTGACCTCCTGCATGCCATGCAGGCGCTCTCCCAGCTGAGCTAAGGCCCCATCCTGATGCGGCGCAAACCGCGTCCCGATGGATCAGACCATGTCCGGCACAAGCCGTCGGTCGCATGTCCTCCCGCGCTTGCGCTCGGGATTTTTCGGGAAAATGTCTGGCGGACATTTTCGGGTTCCGAAAATTGGTGGAGCCTAGCGGGATCGAACCGCTGACCTCCTGCATGCCATGCAGGCGCTCTCCCAGCTGAGCTAAGGCCCCGTACCATCTTGAGGCGCCGTTGGGTCCGGCGCCTCGGAGGTCGCTGCCTCTAGGATCAGGTGATCCCGTTGGCAAGCAGAATTTTCACTTAATTGTCGTCGTCGCCGTCATCATTGCCGGCATCGACGCCCAGGTCGTCATCGCCGCCCAGATCGACGTCATTATCCGGCGAATCGCCGTCATCATCGACGTCCAGATCGATGTCCAGATCATCGTCCGCCGTCTCCAGCTCGCCATCGGCCGTTTCCACGACCTTCTTGGGCGCGGCCTCTTCATAGGGCAGCGGCTGCTTCGACTTCAGCACCGGTTCGGGCTCCCAGGCGGCGCCGCAGTTGATGCAGGTCACCGGGTCGTCCTTGCCCAGGTCATAGAAGCGAGTCGCGCATTTCGGGCAGGTCCGCTTCGTGCCCCATTCAGCCTTCACCATGTCCGGCCTGTTCCTTCTTCGATGCTCAAACAGAAATCACGCGGCACGACGGAAGTCGGCCACGAAACGTCGGGCGCCTTGCCATAGCGAAACCGCGCTGTCAAAAGCCGGGCGCATTTTTTCGGTTCCAAGATGATGGATACCCCGTGACCAGCCATAATGACCAACCCAGCCCGATGACCTTCACCGCCGCCCCTGCCCTGTCCGGCAGCGTCGCGGTTCCGGGCGACAAGAGCATTTCCCACCGTTCGCTGATGCTGTCCGCCCTGGCCGTGGGCGAAAGCCGGGTCGAAGGCCTGCTGGAGGGCGAGGATGTGCTGGCCACCGCGGCCGCCCTTCGCGCCATGGGCGCGAAAATTACCAAAGTATCCGCCGCCGATGGCGGCGGTGGGCGCGCCATGGGCGCCGACATCCGCCGTGACGATGACGGCATCTGGCATATTCATGGCGTCGGCGTCGGCGGCCTGCTCCAGCCGCAGGAAGCGCTCGACATGGGCAATAGCGGCACCTCGACCCGCCTGCTGATGGGCCTGGTCGCCAGCCATGGCATCACCGCCACCTTCGTGGGCGACGCGTCCCTCAGCAAGCGCCCGATGGCGCGCGTCACCGAACCGCTCTCCCGCGTCGGCGCCAGCTTCACCACCAGCCCCGGTGATCGCCTGCCGCTGACCATGACCGGCGCCTGCCCGGCCGTGCCGCTCGACTACACCCTGCCGGTCGCCTCGGCCCAGGTGAAGTCGGCGATCCTGCTCGCCGGCCTCAACACGCCCGGCATTACCCGCGTGGTCGAACCGATCCCGACCCGCGACCATAGCGAACGCATGCTCAGGGGCTTCGGCGCCGACCTTGAGGTCGAGGTCCAGGCCGACGGCACCCGGATCATCACGCTCAAGGGCGAGGCCGAGCTCAAGCCGCAGAATATCGTCGTGCCCGGCGACCCCTCGTCGGCCGCCTTCCCGATGGTCGCGGCGCTGCTGGTGCCGGGATCGCAGGTGACGATCGCCAATGTCGGCCTCAACGCCACCCGCGCCGGCCTGATCGACCTGCTGCGCGAAATGGACGGATCGATCGAGATCATCAACGCCCGCGAAGTCGGCGGCGAGCCGGTCGGCGACCTGGTCGTCACCGCCTCCGCCCTGAACGGTGTCGAGCCCGATCCCGCCCGCGCGCCCAGCATGATCGACGAATATCCCGTCGCCTTCGTCGCCGCAGCCTTCGCGCATGGTCGCAGCATCTTCCGCGGCCTCGATGAACTGCGCGTCAAGGAATCGGATCGCATCGCCACCATGGCCACCGGCCTGCGCGCGATCGGCGTCACGGTCGAGGAACTGGAGGACGGCATCATCATCGACGGCAGCGGCGGCCAGCCCCTGCCCGGCGGCGGCCCGATCGCCACCAAGCTCGACCACCGCATCGCCATGAGCTTCGCGGTCGCCGGCCTGGTCTCGCGCGATGGCGTCACCATCGACGACATGCGCCCGGTCGCGACCAGCTTCCCAACCTTCACTTCCCTGCTCCAGACGCTGGGAGCCATCGCATGATCATCGCCGTCGACGGCCCCGCCGCATCGGGCAAGGGCACGATCGCCAAGGCGCTGGGCCGCCATTACAGCCTGCCGGTGCTCGACACCGGCCTGCTCTATCGCGCCGTGGGCCTGTCCGTGCTGAAGAATGGCGGCGATCCGGATCATCAGGCCGACGCGCTGGCCGCCTGCGGCTTTGACGACGCCATCCTGGCCGATCCGGCGCTGCGCAGCGAAGCGGTCGGCAGCCTCGCCTCGCGCGTGTCGGTGCATCAGAGCGTGCGCGACGCACTGGTCCAGCGCCAGCGCGACTTCGCCACCCAGCCGGGCGGTGCCATCCTCGACGGGCGCGACATCGGCACCGTCATCGCGCCGGACGCCGACGCCAAGATCTTCGTCACCGCCAGCGTCCATGTCCGCGCCGAACGCCGCTTCAAGGATGCTGAGGCCCATGGCGGCGAACCCGACATGGACAGCCTGATCGCCGACATCCAGGCCCGCGACACCCGTGACATGAGTCGCGATCACGCCCCGCTCAAGGTGGCCGACGGCGCCGACTTGCTAGATACCAGCAATTTGACTATAGACGCCGCCGTCCAGAGGGCCATCGCGCTTGTGGACGCCCAGCTTGAAGGTCGCCCGTAGGCGTGTGACCCGATAAGGCGCGCGGAAATTCCGGGCGCCCTTTTCGCTTTTCCAGGCTTGGCGTTCCAACGCCCAACCCCTTGGATACGCAGGCGGTATTCGGCCGCTTGCGTGGTTTGGCCAAAGACCATCGGACACAACCGATTGGCCAGCAATGATGAGTGAAGGACCAACCATGGCCTCTACGGCATTCCCCTCGCGCGACGATTTCGCCGCGCTTCTCAATGATTCTCTCGGTGGCGAAGACGGCGGCTTTGAAGGCCGCGTCGTAAAGGGCACCGTCACCGGCATCGAAAACGACATGGCGCTGATCGACGTCGGCCTGAAGTCGGAAGGCCGCGTGCCGCTGCGCGAATTCGCCGCTCCCGGCCAGAAGGCTGACCTCAAGGTCGGCGACGAAGTCGAAGTCTATGTCGACCGCGTCGAAAACGCCCATGGCGAAGCCATGCTGTCGCGCGACCGCGCTCGCCGCGAAGCCGCCTGGGACAAGCTCGAATCCGAGTTCACCGAAAGCGCCCGCGTCGAAGGCGTCATCTTCGGCCGCGTCAAGGGTGGCTTCACCGTCGACCTCGACGGCGCCGTCGCCTTCCTGCCCGGCTCGCAGGTCGACATCCGCCCGGTTCGCGACGTCACCCCGCTCATGGACATCCCGCAGCCCTTCCAGATCCTCAAGATGGATCGCCGTCGTGGCAACATCGTCGTGTCGCGTCGCGCCATCCTGGAAGAAACCCGCGCCGAACAGCGCTCGGGCCTGATCCAGACCCTGGCCGAAGGCCAGATCATCGAAGGCGTCGTCAAGAACATCACCGACTATGGTGCGTTCGTTGATCTGGGCGGCATCGATGGCCTGCTGCACGTCACCGACCTGTCGTACAAGCGCATCAACCACCCGAACGAGATGATCAACATCGGCGACACCGTCCGTGTCCAGATCATCCGCATCAACCGCGAAACCCAGCGCATCAGCCTCGGCATGAAGCAGCTGGAAAATGATCCGTGGGAAGGCGCCGCCGCCAAGTACCCGGTCGGTGCGAAGCTGTCGGGCCGCGTCACGAACATCACCGAATATGGTGCGTTCGTCGAACTGGAGCCGGGCATCGAAGGCCTGGTCCATGTTTCGGAAATGTCCTGGACCAAGAAGAACGTCCACCCCGGCAAGATCGTTTCGACGAGCCAGGAAGTGGAAGTCATCGTTCTCGAAGTCGATCCCGAGAAGCGCCGCATCTCGCTCGGCCTCAAGCAGGCCCAGTCGAACCCGTGGGATTCGTTCGCAGAACGTCACCCGATCGGCTCGACCGTCGAAGGCGAAGTCAAGAACGCGACCGAATTCGGCCTGTTCATCGGCCTGGACGGCGACGTCGACGGCATGGTCCACATGTCGGACATCGCCTGGGGCATCTCGGGCGAAGACGCGCTGGCGCTGCACCGCAAGGGCGAGACGGTTCAGGCCGTCGTTCTCGACATCGACGTCGAGAAGGAGCGCATCAGCCTCGGCATGAAGCAGCTTGAGCGTGGCGGCCCGGCCGCTGGCGGCACCACCGCTGCTGCTGCTGGCCTGAACAAGAACGCGATCGTCACCGTGACCGTTCTGGAAGTTCGCGACGGCGGCCTGGAAGTCCAGGCTGGCGAAGATGGCGCCACCGGCTTCATCAAGCGCAGCGACCTGGGCCGCGACCGCGACGAACAGCGTTCGGAACGCTTCCAGATCGGTCAGAAGTTCGACGCCATGGTGACCGGTTTCGACCGCGCCAAGAAGCCGACCTTCTCGGTCAAGGCGATGCAGATTGCCGAAGAAAAGCAGGCTGTTGCACAGTATGGCTCGTCGGACAGCGGCGCGTCGCTGGGCGACATCCTGGGCGAAGCGCTCAAGGCCAAGAACGAAGGCTAATCCCTTCCTTCCTGCCAACAGGCAAAAAAAGCCCGCCGGAACCCAGGTTCCGGCGGGCTTTTTCATGCCCTTCCGCCACTTCCTTGCCCTATCGAAACGATTTCATTGCTCCCCGATTGTCAACGGCTTTCCAATTGTTTATAAATGTCGGCAGGGGAAATGTGGGGTGCTGGAGGAACTATGATCCGTTCTGAACTGATCCAGAAACTCGGCGAAGAAAATCCGGGCCTCAGCCTGCAGGAAGTGGAAAGGATCGTCGATCTTTTCTTCCGCGAGATTGTCGATCGCCTGTCGAGTGGCGGCCGGGTCGAACTGCGCGGCTTCGGCGCCTTCACCACCCGCGCACGCGATGCCCGCACCGGCCGCAATCCCCGCACCGGCGAACAGGTGCCGGTCTCGGCCAAGCGCGTGCCCTATTTCAAGCCGGGCAAGGAAATGCGCGAACGGCTGAACGGCAAGGCCGCCGACTGATCAGCCCCTTGACCTGCCGCGCCTGAGCCTTCAGGGGAAGGCGCAGCGCGGACGTGGCGAAATCGGTAAACGCAGCGGACTTAAAATCCGCCTCCCCCTGGGAATATGGGTTCAAGTCCCATCGTCCGCACCATCCTGCTTGACGGGGTTCGGCGTGTGGCGCGCTTCCTCCCGCCAATATTTTATCCGGCTGCGGCAATCTTGGTCGCATTATGATTCTGGGAAAATTCTTCGAGACATCGCTCGAAATCACCTTCGGCACCGACCCGCTCCCAAAAATCTGAAAAATCGCGCCGGGCATGCTCCAGATCGAAGCGCATAAACTGTTTGTCGCGCAGAAACATCGCGATATTGCTCTCGACCGTATCGATATAGTCATAAGCGAGATCGATATTGCTGCGGACAACCCTATCCTTCGGCATCAGAATCGCATTGCGATAGGCTGCCATGATACCCTTGTCTGCGCGCGCGGCGAAAGATTTCGCCACAGCGTCCCGATCGCGTCGCAAATGGACATAGAAGGCATTCGCCCCAAATGCCTCTTCCAGTCGTCCCAACAGCCAGCATAGCCGATTGTCCGCTTCGACATGGTATGCGGGATAAGCGAAGCGCGCCTTCCCTACATGGGCACGCAAGCTTTCATGCCCGGCACTGTAGTTGGTGCAATAACGTAGCGCTTCGCTAAATGTCGTCGATCCGCAGCGGCCAGTACACAGAACAAAGACATTCCGCCACCGACCATCCTCTTCCATCGCCATGCTGCTCATCTCTCCCCAATCAGGCCGCCCGGAATCGCGACTTGATAGGAAAGATTATGGATAGTTGAACTGCACGATCAATTCGGAAAACGATGTCGAGCATGCCCGTCGATCAGTCATCCCCGCCTCTTGTTCGATCTAGCGGCAGCCAACGATCGAACAGCAACCGATCCGAAAGCGATGCGCTGAACGAATCTGGGCCTCCCAGCCTCCTGCCCAATGAAGAATGTCTCTGCGAATGCATCCATGAGCATGTCATCCGAACGGATCGAGGCGGCTCAGCACCGTTACATCACGTTGTTAAGCTGCGTGATTTCCGCGCCCGTCACCAGGGTGGTCAAGCAGCGGACATGATTTCGGTAATCAACCGATATCGCACCACTTCGGCATCCGCCGGCAAAATACATCCGTCCGCAGCAATCAAGGCTCCATAGAGCCAGTCTACCGATCCAGCCAACATGACCGAATGGCAACCCGACCGGGTCACGATTTCGACGGTGCGATCTGCGGCCACAGGGCATTCACCGCCATCATGCTCGATCCAGTTCAACAGAGACTGACAAGAACACATAGCCTGTCCGTCGCGAAAAAGGGCATGGGCTTGCGCCCCCGCGCGAAAAGCCTGCTCCATGTCGAACGCAGAATATGCCTCCGAAGCGGGAGATTGAAAATTTTCTGCAAGCCAGGCGTCGGCCGCCTTTCCCAGTACATCGCTCATCACCACGGCCTTTCAAAAATCGGCATCGATCAGCGCGAGACGATCGAGCGCCAGCTTTTCACGCCGGGTCGGATGCTCTGGATCATCAGCCGACAGCCACAACTGCACCAGCTTCTCTTCATTCAGCCGCGCCAGTTCGGACGCAATCTCGAGATCGGCGACGGGGCTCAGGCCGCGACCACATGCGTTAATCTTGATCAACCTTGCCAGGTCGGCATTTTTCCCTGCCAGGGCCTGCTCAACCCGCGCCCAGATCAGGATATCTCCGGCGCTGATCGGAGCAACTTTCCGGGACGCAGCCATCATTCCCATCACCATTCGTCCATTCCACATCAGATCAAACGTCTAACGCGAACGCTTTTGCTCAGGGATGTCCGGAAAATTACAGCATGGTAATCAAATGGTCACAGGCTGAATCGGCACAGGCCAGTGGTCACCGGCGGCATGGTTCTGTTCTGCAGTGCGGTTGCAGGATTTCTTTTGGCGAAAGGCTGGCATTTCCGTGCGTCACCCGCAATGATGCCGCATGACCGATGCAATCAATCCCCAGAGCTTCAGCGACTCCCTCGTCATCCTGGGCGCAGCGGGATTGGTCATTCCCGGTTTCGCCCGCTTCCGCATCAGTCCCGTCATCGGTTTCATCCTGGTGGGACTTGCCGTCGGTCCGGCAGGACTTGGCTCGCTGGTCGGCCAATATCCCTGGCTCTATCATGTCACCATCTCCAATCGGGCGGCGATTGAGCCATTTGCCGAACTGGGCGTCATATTATTGCTCTTCTCCATCGGGCTGGAACTGAGCTTCCGGCGATTGTGGAGCATGCGCGCGCAGGTGTTCGGCGTCGGCGCGACCGAATTGCTGGGCAGCGCCGCGCTCATTGCCATGGGCCTCTATCTGCTGGGCCAGCCGACCGCCGGCGCGATCGGCCTCGGCCTTGCCCTTGCCCTGTCCTCCACCGCCGTGGTGCTGCCGATGGTCGGCACCCAGAGCGCGGTCGGCCGCTCCGCCTTCTCGATGCTGCTGTTCGAGGATCTGGCGCTGGTGCCGATCATCTTCATGCTCGGCGCGCTGGCGCCATCGGTCGCGACCAGCCCGGACGCCGCCTGGAACGAGCTGGCGACCACCCTGCTCAAGGGCGGCCTCACCATCGCGGTGATGCTGGTCTTCGGCCGCATCTTCCTGCCCCATATCTTCCGTCAGGCGGCGCGCACCAAGAGCCCGGAAGTCTTCCTCGCCGCCAGCCTGCTGGTCGTCATCCTCTCCAGCCTCGCCACCTCGATCGCCGGCCTCTCGCCGATCGTCGGCGCCCTGCTCGCGGGCATATTGATCGCCGAAACCGACTATCATGGCGAGGTCGAGGTGATGACCGCGCCGTTCAAGGGGCTGGCGCTCGGCGTCTTCCTCATCACCGTGGGCATGAGCCTGGACCTGCGCGTCATCCTTGCCAACTGGCCCAGCCTGCTGCTGGCCGTGCTGGGCGTCGTCGTCGCCAAGACGCTGGTCACCGGCCTGCTTCTCTATTTCTCGGGTGTGCGCAAGGGCGTCGCGCTGGAAGTCGGCGTGCTGATGTCCAGCCCGTCGGAAACCACGCTGATCGTGCTGTCGGCGGCGGCGGCGGCCAAGCTGATCCTCCCCTCCACCGCCGCCTTCTGGCAGATCGTCACCGCCATCGGCCTCACCATCACGCCGCTGCTCGCGCGCTTCGGCCATGACATCGCCCAGCGGCTGGAAAATGCCATTGGCGAGGAACGGGTCGAGAGCGAACCGGACCAGACCGAGGCGGCGGCCGTCGTCATCGGCTTCGGCCGCGTCGGCCAGATGGTCTGCGACCTGCTCAAGACCCATGGCCAGCGCTTCATCGTCGTCGAATCCGACCCCGATGTCGTCGCCGAGGCCCGACGCCTGGGCTATCCGATCCTCTTCGGTGACGTCGCGCGCGCGGAAATGCTCGACCGCCTGCGCCTTGGCCATGCCCGCGCGCTCATCCTGACGATGGACGATCCGGTCCTGTCGGTGCGCGTCACCAAGCGGGTGCGTGGCTGGGTGCCCGACCTGCCGATCATTGCCCGCGCCCGCGACGCAGATCATGCCGCGCAGCTCTACAAGGCCGGCGCCAGCGACGCCGTGCCCGAAACGCTCGAAAGCTCGCTGCAACTGGCCGAAACCGCGCTGGTCGACCTCGGCGTCGCCATGGGGCCGGTGATCGCCTCGATCCATCAGGCGCGCGAGGATCTGCGCGTCGGCATCAAGGAAGCCGCCCAGCTCCAGTCCGCCCCCCGCCTGCGCCGCCTGCGTCAGGACGAGGTGCCCTGAGGCGCTAGGGCTTTCCTATTTCGCCTGTCTCTGTTCTATCCTTGCCGATGGAACGCACTCACTACATCGCGGCTGATCGGCAGTGACTGTTGCGTGGCTGTCGCCTGGCTGTCGCTTCACTGTCGCGTCGAAGGCGCGTGGCCGTGACCCGATTGTTACGTCACTGTCGCGTCGGTGGCGCGTGGCAGGCGCGTTTCCGGTGCAAGTGGCGCAAATCCATGCTGACGACACTGTGAACTTCGACTGTCGCGTCGCCGCGTCAGCCCTGATGCACTTCGGGCGGGCTGAACACCGACCAGCCGGTCCGTCGCGCCAGCATCTCCAGCGCTTTGGTGCCCAGCGCGCTGTTGCCGCTGGCGTTGAGGCCGGGCGACCAGACCGCGATCGCCGCGCGGCCCGGCACGATCGCCAATATGCCGCCGCCCACGCCCGACTTGCCGGGGATGCCGACCCGGAACGCAAAATCGCCCGACGCATCATAATGGCCGCAGGTCAGCATCAGCGCATTGATGCGCCGCGCGCGACTGGGCGACACGACCCGTCCGCCCTCGGGATGGCGCCCATCGAGCATCAGGTAACGCCCCGCCAGCGCCAGTTGCCGACAGCTCATCTCGATCGCGCATTGATGGAAATAGCTGCCCAGCACCAGATCGACCGGGTGGCGGACATTGTTGAAGGCGCGCATGTAATTGGCGAGCGCCATGTTGCGATAGCCGGTCGCCGTTTCCGACGCGGCAACCTCCTCATTGATGCGGATCGCGTCGTCGCCGGCCAGATAGCGCACGAAGCGCAGCATCTCGCCGATCGCCACACGCGGCTGATGCCCGCCCAGATTGACGTCGGCGACCACGATCGCCCCGGCATTGATGAAGGGATTGCGCGGGATGCCATGTTCCTGCTCCAGCTGGACGATGGAGTTGAAGGCATTGCCCGACGGCTCACGGCCCACCCGGTCCCACAGCTGGTCGCCGACCTTGCCAAGCGCCAGCGTCAGCGCGAACACCTTGGAAATGGACTGGATCGAAAAGCCGATGTCAGCGTCGCCGCCGGTCAGCAACCGCCCATCGGCAGTAGCGATGGCGATCCCGAACTGGCCAGCATCCACCTTCGCCAGTTCGGGAATATAGCTGGCGACAGTGCCCCGCTCCGTCTCCTTGGCCATGGCGGCCACGATATCGTCGATCAAAGCTGTCAGATCCATGGCAGCCTCTTAGAGCCTGATCGCCGTGGGCGGAAGCGCTGGCTAATCAGCTGCGGACAGCGCCTTGTTGACCGCGCCGATGCGTCGCCGCACCACGCGCGTCAGTTCCTCGATCGTCGACACCTGCTCCACGCCATAGCGGGCGGCGGTGATGTCGACATTGCCCTTGCGCCAGAAGCCATCGGGACAGAGCACGATCAGCTTTCCGCCGCGCGCATGCAGGCCCATTTCCAGCAGACTGACCGGGCTCTGCGTGCCCGGTGCCAGATAGAGGAGGATGATGTCGGCGCTGTCGAGCGCGGCCAGTTCCCACTCCACCTGCTGGCGAAAATGCGGCTCGCTGGCTTCGGGTTTCCAGGCCGGGTTCCAGTCGGCCCGGCGCGGGTTCAGGATCGTCACCTTCTCGTCGGCCAGCGCCGCGATCATCTCACGCTGCCAGTCGGTCGCCTTGCCCATGTCGATGCTGCCGCCCAGGAACAGGCGCGCGCGATCATGCGCCGCCGGCAACGGCGCGGGCGAGGTGATGGTCACCGCCTCCCCCGCCCGCGCCGTCATCCGCAGGGCGAGCAGACAGGATGCAAGGATCAGCCGCAGCATAGGGACGGAAGGCGCACCGGCGGCGCGCCTCCCCATCTTGTCAGGCCGGAACGCTGGCGAGCGCGGCCTTGACCGCGTCGATCGCAGCCTGTGCCTTGTCGCCATCGGGGCCGCCGCCCTGGGCCATGTCGGCACGGCCGCCGCCGCCCTTGCCGCCCAGCGCCTCGACGCCCGCCCGGACCAGGTCGACCGCGCTGAAGCTGCCGGTCAGGTCGTCGGTCACGCCCACGGCAATGGTCGCGCGGCCATTGACCACGGCCAGCACCGCCGACACGCCGCTGCCGAGCGTCTTCTTGTTGCCGTCGACAATGCCGCGCAATTCCTTGGGATCGAGGCCATCGATCACCTGGCCCAGGAAGTCGACGCTGCCGACCTTCTCGGGACCGGCCGGCTTGGCCGAACCGCCACCGCCCAGCGCCAGCGCCTTCTTGGCCTCGGCCAGTTCACGCTCCAGCTTGCGGCTCTGCTCGACCAGCGCGGCGATGCGCGCGGGCACCTCTTCCGGCGTGGTCTTGAGCGCCGCTGCCGTCTGGCGCAGCTTCTCGTCGCGCTCGACCAGCCACAGGCGTGCCGCCTCGCCGGTCAGTGCCTCGATCCGGCGCACGCCCGAGGACACGGCGCTTTCCGACACGATCTTGAACAGAGCAATGTCGCCCAGCGCGCGGACATGGGTGCCGCCGCACAGTTCGACCGAATAGCTGTGGTCGTCGCCCTTACCCATGGACAGGACGCGAACCTCGTCGCCATATTTCTCGCCGAACAGCGCCATCGCGCCGGCCGCAATCGCGTCGTCCGGGGTCATCAGGCGGGTCATGACCTCGTCATTATGACGGATCTGCGCGTTCACATCGGCCTCGACCTTGGCGATCTGCGCCTGGGTCAGTGCCTCGGGATGCGAGAAATCGAAGCGCAGGCGGTCGGCCGCGACCATACTCCCCTTCTGGGTGACATGGCCGCCCAGTTCCTTGCGCAGCGCGGCATGGAGCAGGTGGGTGGCGCTGTGATTGGCGCGAATGCGATCGCGACGCTCGACATCCACCGTCAGGTTGACGGTGTCGCCGACCTTGACGCTGCCCGCGCTGATCACCGCCTGATGCGCATGCAGGCGGCCGAGCGGCTTGGACGTGTCGGCAACCTCGGCCACCAGGCCGCCCAGCGTGGTGATCGTGCCGGCGTCGCCATTCTGGCCGCCGCTCTCGCCATAGAAGGGCGTCTGGTTGGTGATGATCGTCACCTTGTCGCCGGCCGACGCCGCATCCACCCGCGCGCCATCCTTGAGGAGGGCCAGCACTTCGCCCTCGCCCTTGGTCGAGGCATAGCCGATGAACTCGGTGCTGCCGAGCGTTTCGGCGATGTCGTACCAGATCTCGTCCGATGCCTTCTCGCCCGATCCCTTCCAGGCGGCACGCGCTGCGGCCTTCTGCTCGGCCATGGCGGCATCAAAGCCGGCGCGGTCGACAGACAGGCCCTGGGTGCGCAGCGCATCCTCGGTCAGGTCATAGGGGAAGCCATAGGTGTCATAGAGCTTGAACGCGGTCTCGCCCGGCAGGGTCGCGCCCTCGGCCAGATCGGCGGTCGCCTCGTCCAGCAGCTTGAGGCCGTTTTCCAGTGTCTTGCGGAAGCGGGTTTCCTCGCGCAGCAGGGTTTCCTCGATCAGCGGCTGGGCGCGGACCAGTTCGGGATAGGCGCCGCCCATTTCCGACACCAGGCTCGACACCAGGCGATACATCAGCGGATCCTTGGCACCGATGATGTGCGCATGGCGCATGGCGCGGCGCATGATCCGGCGCAGCACATAGCCACGGCCTTCGTTCGCCGGCAGCACGCCGTCGGCGATCAGGAAGCTGGTCGAGCGCAGATGGTCGGCGATGACGCGGTGGCTGGCCTGGAATTCGCCGTCGGTCGCGGTGCGGGTCAGCGCTCCGCTCTCGGCGATCAGCGCCTTGAACGTGTCGATGTCATAATTGTTATGGACGCCCTGCATCACCGCGGCGATGCGCTCCAGCCCCATGCCGGTGTCGATCGAGGGCTTGGGCAGTTCCGAAACGATCTCGTTGGCTTCCTGCTCATATTGCATGAAGACGAGGTTCCAGATCTCGACGAAGCGGTCGCCATCCTCTTCCGGCGATCCCGGAGGGCCGCCCCAGATATGGTCGCCATGGTCGTAGAAGATTTCCGAGCAGGGACCGCACGGGCCGCTGTCGCCCATCGCCCAGAAATTATCCTTGGTCGGGATGCGGATGATCTTGTGATCGGGCAGGCCGGCGATCTTCTTCCACAGGTCGAACGCCTCGTCGTCCGTGTGATAGACGGTCGTGGTCAGCTTTTCCGCGGGCAGGCCCCATTCCTTGGTCAGCAGGGTCCAGGCATGATGGATCGCCTGTTCCTTGAAATAGTCGCCGAAGCTGAAATTGCCCAGCATTTCAAAGAAGGTGTGATGGCGCGCGGTATAGCCGACATTGTCCAGATCGTTGTGCTTGCCGCCGGCGCGGACCGACTTCTGGCTCGACGTCGCGGTCTTGTAGGGGCGCGTTTCCAGACCCGTGAAGACATTCTTGAACGGCACCATGCCGGCGTTCACGAACATCAGCGTCGGGTCGTTGTGCGGCACCAGCGGCGCGGACGGAACGATGGTGTGGCCATTGGCCCCGAAATAATCGAGGAAGCTGCGGCGAATGTCGTTGGTCGAGGTCATGCGCGCGATTTAGTGGGAAGCGGCCCGCCGCACAAGCGGGGGATTTGGTCTATTCCTCTCCGGAACGGGGAGGTGGCGGCGCGAAGCGCCGACGGAGGGGCACCGGCGGGCAATCGGAGACTTTCAATCACGCAAGGCGCTCATGGCGCCTGCCCCTCCACCACGCCCTTCCGGGCGCGGTCCCCCTCCCCGTTCCGGGGAGGAATTACCCCATCGGCGCCGCGATCGACGCCGGCAGCCGCCGAGCGACGAGCACGCCACCAAGTTCGACCTGTCACGACACCGCTCAGCAAGCCCAATATGCCGGCCGGCAAGGCATTCCAGAATATATCAATACTGCGCTCGACAATGACGAGAATAATGACTGGCATGAGAAAGCCAGCAATAGCACCTGTATAGGCGTATGCGTCCTCACTTTCCCACCCGAACCGCTTCATGATCAAGGTCGCAGGGACGCCCACAACAAGGGACGATGCAATCACGAAAACAAACGGAACGAAGATGGCAAGCGGAGCGATTCCAGCCATAGAGGCAAGGTCGTTCCAGCCAGAAAATGATCCCACGATGGCAGCCGCCAGCATGATGACCGGGATAGCCGCTCCGGCGATTGTTCCCGCCATAACCGCTTTAAAAAAGGCTCGGAACACTGGTCTATCTAGCATTCGCCAATGCACCCACCCTACCCCATCGGCTCCTCGATCGACACCGGCGGTCTGGAGAACCATTGCGGCCCCTGCGCGGTCATGTGGAAGCAATCCTCCATGCGCACGCCCATCGCGCCGGGCAGATAGAGGCCCGGTTCGTTGGAGAAGCACATGCCGATGTCCAGCTTGGTCGTCTCGCCATGGACGAGGTTGACCGGCTCATGCCCCTCCATGCCGATGCCATGGCCGGTGCGGTGGGACAGGCCGGGCAGCTTGTAGCCGGGGCCGTAGCCCAGTTTCTCATAATAAGCGCGGACCGCATCATCGACCGTGCCGGCCGCCACGCCCAGCTTCGCCGCCCGGATCGCGACCTGCTGCCCCTGCGCCACCTCGCCCCACACCTTGCGCTGCTGCGCGGTGGGCGCGGCGCCGTAGACGAAGGTGCGGCTGATGTCGGACTGATAATCCTCGACCGTGCAGCCGCAATCCATCAGCACCACCTCGCCCGCGCGCACCGACTGCGGCTTGCCCGAGCCATGCGGATAGGCGGCCGCTTCGCCCAGCAGGATCAGGTTGAACTCACCCTTGCCGCCCAGCGCACTGGTCGCGGCCGTCATCAGCGCGCCGATATCGGCCGGGGTCATGCCCGCCTTCACCTGCGGATGGGTCCAGCGATAGGCGCCCATGGTGACATCCGCCGCCTTCTGCATCAGCGCGATCTCGGCCGCCGTCTTGCGCATGCGGATGGCGCGAGTGACGGGGTCTTTCACCAAAGTCGCGGCGGGCAGCGCAGCCTTCAGCCCATCGACCGCGAAATAGCGGACCGTCTCCTCGATGCCGACCCGCCCCTTGTCCAGGCCCTGCGCCTTCAGATAATCGGCGATCGGCGCATAGGGGCTTTCATGCTCCTGCCAGACGCGGACCTCGGCCGGGATGGCGAGCGATTCGTCGATCGAGGGCTTCTCGAAAAAGGGGCAGACGACCAGAGGCGTACCGCTGGCCGGAATGACCAGCGCGGTCAGCCGCTCGGAACGCCACCAGCGGATGCCGCTATAATAGATGAGGCTCGCGCCCGGCTCGACCAGCAGCGCGTCGATGCCCTGCGCCTGCATCATCTTCTGCGCCCGCGCCAGCCGGTCGGCGCGCTCGGCCTTGCCGATCGGGGTGACGTCGCGGGTGATCGACTGGAGCGCCTCGACCGCCTTTTCCTGCGCGAACAGGCGCGGGCTGACCAGCGCGGTGGCGACCCCGGCGGCGGCATAGCGAAGCAAGGTGCGGCGATCAGGCGTAAGCATAATGTCCCCCGGTGCGCAGCGCAGCCTGATAGGCGGGCCGCGCCTGTATTCTCTCCAGCCACCCGATCAGATGCGGACGCGATTCGTCAAGCCCGCCGCGTGCCCGCGACGCCTCGATCGGGAAGCTCATCATCATGTCGGCGGCGGAGAAGTCCGGCCCGGCAAAATAGGGGCGGCTTGCCAGTTCGCTTTCCAGCCAGTCGAGATGATCGTCCAGCATCCCCTGCACCGTCGGCCGCGCCGGCCGGCCGAGCAGGCCCAGCTTGCCGACCACCAGCAAGGCCAGTAGCGGCGGCATCATCGATCCTTCGGCATAATGGAGAAACTGGCGCCAGCGGATCGCGCCCTCCGCATCGGCCGGTGCGCCGAAGCGACCATCGGCTCGCGCGACCAGATATTCCATGATCGCCCCGGTCTCGATCAGCCGATGGCCATCCACCTCCACCACCGGCGACCGGCCGAGCGGATGGACGGCGCGCAGGGCGGCGGGCGCCCGCATCGTCTTGCGGTCCCGCTCATAGCGGCGCACGTCATAAGCCTCGCCCAGTTCCTCCAGCAGCCACAGGATGCGCTGCGATCGACTATTGTTCAGATGATGGACGATGATGGTCATGGCGCCTCTCCCATGCTGCGACCCGATCAGGGCTAACGCAGCATGGGAAAGAGTGACAGCGAAGTTTACGCTATCTCGAGGACTTCCTCCGCCTTGGCACGGGCGCGATAGGCGTGCAGCAGCGGCTCGGTATAGCCATTGGGCTGCGCGACACCCTCGAACACCAGGGCGCGTGCTGCCTGGAAGGCCAGGCTCTCGCCCTCGCGCCCGCTCATCGGCTGATAGAGCGGATCGGCTTCATTCTGCGCATCGACCTTGGCCGCCATGCGGGTCAGCGCGGCATCGACCTGTTCCGCGGTGCAGACGCCGTGCAGCAGCCAGTTGGCCATATGCTGCGACGAAATGCGCAAGGTCGCGCGATCCTCCATCAGGCCGACATCATGGATATCGGGCACCTTGGAACAGCCGACACCCTGGTCGATCCAGCGGACGACATAGCCCAATATGCCCTGCGCATTATTGTCCAGCTCCTGCGCGATCTCTTCGTCGGAGAAATTGCGGCCGACCGCGACGGGAATGGTCAGCAGCTTGTCGAGCGACGCAATGCCCTCGGCCTTGCGTTCTTCCTGACGGGCGAAGACGTCGATGCGGTGATAATGGGTCGCGTGCAGCGTCGCCGCCGTCGGGGACGGAACCCAGGCGGTGTTGGCGCCGCTCTTGGGATGGCCGATCTTCTGCTCCAGCATGTCAGCCATGCGATCGGGCGCCGCCCACATGCCCTTGCCGATCTGCGCCCGGCCCGACAGGCCGCAGGCAAGGCCGATCTGGACGTTGCGGTCTTCATAGGCCGTGATCCAGTCGCTCGCCTTCATCTCGCCCTTGCGGATCATCGGCCCGGCCTGCATCGACGTGTGCATCTCGTCCCCGGTGCGGTCGAGGAAGCCGGTATTGATGAAGACGATCCGGTCGCGGACGGCATGGATGCAGGCTGCCAGATTGGCCGATGTGCGCCGCTCTTCGTCCATGACGCCGACCTTGATCGTGTGGCGCGCCATGCCCAGCATATCCTCGATCGCGTCGAACAGGCGGTTGGTGAAGGCCGCTTCCTGCGGCCCGTGCATCTTGGGCTTGACGATATAGACGCTGCCCGCCCGGCTGTTGCCATCCGCCTTCGCCAGATCATGCAGCGCGATCAGGCTGGTGACGATCCCGTCGATGATCCCCTCGGGCGCGTCCTGCCCGTCGGGCCGCGCGATCGCCGGCGTGGTCATCAGATGACCGACATTGCGGACGAACAACAGGCTGCGGCCCGGCAGCGTGAAGCTGCTGCCATCGGGCGCGCTATAGGCACGATCAGGATTGAGCGCGCGGGTCATCTGCCGCCCGCCCTTCTCGAACGTCTCGGTCAGGTCGCCCTGCATCAGCCCCAGCCAATTGGCATAGGCGGTGACCTTGTCCGCCGCATCGACCGCCGCGACCGAATCCTCCAGGTCGCAGATGGTGGTCAGCGCGGATTCCAGGATGACGTCGGATATGCCGGCCGGGTCAGTCGCGCCGATCGGATGCGCGGAATCGAAGACGACCTCGACATGCAGGCCATTATGGCGGAACAGCCTGCCCTTCGCACTCGTGCCGACGAACTGCGCCGGATCGGCCAGGATGATTTCCTCGCCCGCCAGATCGGCCCAGCTTCCCGTTGCCAGCGGAACGGCATCGTCCAGAAATGCCTTGGCCCAGGCGATGACCTGCGCCCCGCGCGCCGCGTCATAGCCCTTGCCCGAAGCCGTGCCCGCTATGGCATCCGTGCCATAGAGCGCGTCATACAGGCTGCCCCAGCGCGCATTGGCGGCGTTCAGCAGGAAACGCGCGTTGAGGATCGGGACGACCAGCTGCGGCCCGGCCATGCGGGCGACTTCGGCATCGACATTCTCACTGCCGATCTCGAACGGCGCGGGTTCCTCGACCAGATAGCCGATCTCGCGCAGGAAGGCCTGATAGGCGGCGGCGTTGTGCGCCTGCCCCCGGCGCACCTGATGCCACGCGTCGATCTGCGTCTGCAGGTCGTCGCGCGTGCGCAGCAGCGCCGCATTGTCGGGGGTGAAGCGCGCCAATATGTCGGCAGTGCCCGCCCAGAAGGCGTCGGCATCAATGCCCGTGCCCGGCAGCGCGCGCTGCTCGATGAAGTTGGCCAGCGTTGCGGCGACCTTCAGGCCTGCGCGTTCCGTCATGCGGTCGGTCATGCAATCCACTCCTTGCTATGCCGTCCTTTTACGCCTTTCCAATTATGCCGTGTAGAGGCTATTATTCGAATAGAGACTTTCCTGTGGTGAACGAATATGATGGACCCGGACCATGAATTATTCGTGAGCATCGTCGATGAAGGCGGGCTGGCGGCCGCCGGGCGGCGGCTCCACATCTCCCCCGCCATGATGTCCAAGCGGCTGGCCCGGCTGGAGGAGAGGCTCGGCGCCCGGCTGATCCATCGCACCACCCGCCGGCTGGCGCTGACCCCGGCGGGCGAGCGGCTCCATGGCGACCTGCGCGCGATCCTCGCCTCCCTCGACGAAGCCGAACGGCGGGTATCGGGCGTGTCGGCGATTGCGTCCGGCCCGCTGCGAATCACCGCCCCGACCTCCTTTGGCCGCATGCATCTGGCCCCCTATCTTCAGCCTTTCCTGGACGATCATCCGCGCGTCGACCTGCGGCTCGACCTGTCCGACGACTATGTCGACCTGATCGAAAGCCGGGCGGACCTGGCCATCCGTATCGCCGCCGATCCGGGTGCCGGCCTCACCGCCCGGCGGCTGGCGCCCAATCGCCGCATCCTGTGCGCCGCGCCCGCTTATCTTGAGCGCTTCGGCACGCCGCGCCGCATCGCCGACATCAAGCAGCACCGCCTGCTCGCCGCCGACGGCCAGCTACCCTGGCGGCTGATCGGTCCCAAGGGGCCGGTCGCGATCGATGGCCACAGCCATATCCGCACCAACAGCAGCGAAGTCGTGCGCGAACTGGCGCTGTCGGGCAGCGGCATCGCGCTGCGTTCGCTCTGGGACATCAGCGACGCGCTGGCGCAGGGCGACGTGCGCCAGATCCTGCCCGATCATGAAGGGTCGAGCGACGTCGCACTCTATGCCGTGCAACTGCCACAGACCAATCCGCCGCTGGCCATCACCGCCTTCGTCGACTTTCTTGCTGCGCAATATGCCCTTGCGCCGCCGTGGGAGTCGCGGACGGACCGCACTGGCTTGCCCTAGCGGAACACAGTCTCTAAGGCGCATCGCATGGACGATAACACCCGCCGCGCCGCCCTAGACTATCACCGCCTTCCCCAGCCCGGTAAGCTCGCGATCGAGCCGACCAAGCGCATGGTGAACCAGCGCGATCTGGCGCTGGCCTATTCGCCGGGGGTGGCCGCCCCCTGCGAGGAGATCGCTGCCGATCCCGCCAAGGCGCTGGACTATACCGCGCGTGGCAATCTGGTCGCGGTCATCTCCAACGGCACCGCCGTCCTCGGCCTCGGCGCGATCGGCGCGCTGGCGTCGAAGCCGGTGATGGAAGGCAAGGCCGTCCTCTTCAAGAAGTTCGCCGACATCGACGTGTTCGACATCGAAGTCGACACCACCGACACGGACAAGTTCGTCGAAGCCGTCGCCCTGCTGGAGCCGACCTTTGGCGGCATCAATCTGGAAGACATCAAGGCGCCCGAATGTTTCGAGATCGAGCGGCGCCTGAAGGAACGGATGAACATTCCGGTCTTCCATGACGATCAGCATGGCACCGCCATCGTCGTCGCCGCGGCCGTGCGCAACGCGCTGGTGCTGCAGGGCAAGACCCTGGCTGACGCAAAGCTCGTCACCTCGGGCGCCGGCGCCGCCGCGCTCGCCTGCGTCGACCTGCTCGTCTCGATGGGCCTGCCGATCGACAATGTGACGATGACCGACAAGGACGGCGTCATCCATTCGGGCCGCGAGGGCATGCTGCCCAACATGGCGCGCTATGCCCGCGACACCAACGCGCGCACCCTGCCCGACGTGCTGCCGGGCGCCAACCTGTTCCTGGGCCTGTCGGCGCCGGGCGTGCTGAAGCCGGAATGGCTGCCGCTGATGGCGCCCAATCCGCTGATCTTCGCGCTTGCCAATCCGGAGCCGGAAATCCGCCCGGAAGCCGCGCGCGAAGTGCGCCCGGACGCGATCATCGCCACCGGCCGGTCGGACTATCCGAACCAGGTCAACAACGTCCTGTGCTTCCCCTATATCTTCCGCGGCGCGCTGGATTGCGGCGCGACCCAGATCAACGAAGCGATGAAGGTCGCCGCCGCCGACGCGATCGCCGCCCTCGCCCGCATGCCCGCGCATGACAGCGTGGCGCAGGCCTATGGCGGTCGCAAGCTGGTGTTCGGCGCCGATTACATCATCCCGACCCCGTTCGATCCGCGCCTGATCGGCGAGATTGCCGGTGCCGTGGCCAAGGCGGCGATGGACAGCGGCGTCGCCACCAAGACGCTAGACCTGGATGAATATAAGCGGGCCTTGTCGCACCAGAACACCCGTTCGGGCCAGCTTATGCTGCCGGTCTTCCATGCCGCACGCGGAAGCCAGTGCCGCATCGTCTATGGCGAGGGCGAAGATGAGCGCGTGCTGCGCGCGATCCAGGACGGTCTGGACGAAGGCATCGTCAAGCCGACCATCGTCGCACGCCGCCGCCTGCTGGAACAGAAGCTGGCCGACATGGGCCTCAGCTTCCAGCTCGACCGCGATGTCGAGGTGATCGATCCCGAGACGGATCATGACATCATGCGCGAACTGGTCGAGGCCTATCGCGCGATCGCCGCGCGCAAGGGCGTGCCGCCGGACGAGATCCTGCGCCATGTCTATCGCCGCCCGACCGTCACCGCCGCCATGCTGCTGCGCACCGGCCGGGTCGACGCCGCGCTGGTCGGCGGCCGCTCCGAATATTGGGGCCAGGTCGAACATGTGCTCCGCATCATCGACCGCGCACCGAACCACAGCCGCATCTACGCGCTGTCGGGCCTGATCCTGGACGCCGGCGCGCTGTTCATCACCGACACCCATATGGTGCCGGACCCGACGCCCGACCAGATTGCGGAAATGACGCTGCTGGCCTCGACCGAGTTGCAGCATTTCGGCCTGAAGCCGCGCGTCGCGCTGCTGTCGCACTCCAACTTCGGTGCATCGAACAGCCCCAGCGCCCGCAAGATGCGCGCCGCGCTCGACCTGGTGCGCCAGGCCGCGCCGGACCTCGCCGTCGACGGCGAAATGCACGCCGACGCCGCGCTCAGCCAGGCGCTGCGCGAACGGCTGATCCCCGACTCCCGCTTCGAGGGGCCGGCCAACCTGCTGGTGATGCCGAACCTAGACGCCGCCAATATCACGCTGACGGCGCTCGGCGCCTCGTCCAGCTCGCCCACGGTCGGGCCGATGCTGATCGGCACTGCCCAGCCGATCCATGTGCTGACGCCCGGCGTCACCGCGCGCGGCATCCTCAACCTGACCGCCATCGCCGCCGCCGAAGTGGCGCGCGAAGGCTGACCTTAACCTTTGCCGGTTAGGCTGTTAGCTTGACCGGCAAAGGATGAAGCGAGGAAGATCATGGCAGGCGTCATCGGCACATTGGCTCGCAGCCTTGGCCCGAAACTGCTGATCGGCGCCGTCCTGGGCGGCGGCGCGCTGCTGCTGACCGACAAGATCGATCGCAACGGCGGCACCACGACCCAGGCCAAACCGGCCGAGGCTGCCGCCGCGCCCAAGCCGCTGCCGCTGGTCGAACGGCGCAGCGACCAGGGCATGAAGGTCGATCCCCACGCCCTGGCGGTCAAGCGCGTGCTCAAGATCGAAGGGCCTTTCGAGCATGGCGACTATGCCTGGGACGAGGAAGGCGCGCCGGCCAAGGGGCCGGTCATCATCACGGTCGATCTGAAAGCCCAGACCCTCTCCGTCTTCCGCGACGGCTATGAAATCGGCGCCGCCGTCATCCTCTATGGCGCGACCGACAAGCAGAGCCCCTTGGGCGCCTTCCCGATCATGCAGAAGGACGCCGACCATTATTCCAGCACCTACAACAACGCGCCCATGCCCTATATGCAGCGGCTGACCAGCGACGGCGTCGCCATCCATGGCAGCGACGTCAAATGGGGCTATGCCACCCATGGCTGCATCGGCGTGCCCAAGGAATTTGCGCAGAAGCTGTTCGGCGTCACCAAGGTCGGCGACATGGTCATCATCACCAACGGCAAGATGTTGGACACCAGCAAGGCCGTCATCAGCGGCTGACCCACTCTATTGCGGCGCATCCTCGATCGCGGGGGCATGACGTACCGTCAGCGCGCTGCCGCCTGATGCCGCGATGATGCAGAAGATCGCCACGCCCTGCAGCGCCGTCAGCCGCTCGCCCAGCACGACGAAGCCGGCCAGCGCGCCGATCGCCGGCGCCGCGCTCAGCAACAGTCCGAACACCGGCGCGGGCAGGCGCCGCATCGCCTCCATCTCCAGCGAATAGGGCAAGGCGCTCGACAGCAGGGCGATCGCCAGCCCGACCATCAGCACCCAGGGCGAAAAGAGCGACGCGCCGGCATGGGTCAGCCCGACCGGCAGCACCAGGATCGCCGCCGCCAGCATGCCCCAGGCGACCGCATCGCCGCGCAGGGCACCCGACACCCGCTTGCCGGTCAGGATATAAAGCGCCCAGCAGGCCGCCGCCCCGACAGCGAAGATGACACCCAAAGGATCAAGCACGGCATCGCTGCGCAGCGGCAAGAGCAGCAGCAGGCCGATCACCGCCGCCCCCAGCCACAGGAAATCGCGCGGCCGGCGCGACCCGAACAGCACGATCGCCAGCGGCCCCGTCACCTCGATGGCCATGGCGATGCCCAGCGGGATGCGGGCGAACGCCTGATAGATGAGCAGGTTCATCAGCGCGAGGGTCGCGCCATAGATCAGCAGTGGCCAGCGCACATCGGCCGGGATCGGTCGGCGCCATGGCCGCCGGAACAGCATCAGCAGGATCGCGGCCAGGAAGATGCGCAGCGCCGCGATGCCATAGGCACCGACGATCGGGAACAATGCCTTGGCAAAGGCCGCGCCCATGTTCATCGACAGCAGCGAGGCCAGCACGGCACCCGCCCCCGCCAGCACGGCGCCCTGCCCGTTCATCTCGTTCCTGCCCATACCTGTCGAATACCATATACGATAAAATGAGAAAGCGTCATTCGATGCCGCGTTGCACCAGATGCGTTGCCAGTTGCAAGAATCTCATACGTATGCAGCCTTGACCATCGCTGTCACTCGGCCCATCTGGCGGACTTCCGTCATTTTGCATTGCAGCATGGAGCTTGTCATGGGCAGCCAGTCCCACAAGGCGCACCCCGCGCTCGTCCTTTTCGCGCTGTCCGTGGGCGCCTTTGCGATCGGCACGACCGAATTCGCCTCCATGAGCCTGCTGCCCTTCTTCGCGCGCGACCTCCACATCGACCTGCCGACCGCCGGCCATGCGATCAGCGCCTATGCGTTGGGCGTGGTGGTCGGCGCGCCGCTGATCGCCGCCTTTGCCGCGCGCCTGCCGCGCCGCACGCTGCTGATCGCGCTGATGGCGATGTTCGCGGTCGGCAACGGTCTGTCGGCGCTGTCGCCCAGCTATCACTGGATGCTGCTGTTCCGTTTCCTTTCGGGCCTGCCCCATGGCGCCTATTTCGGCGTCGCGGCCCTGGTCGCGGCCAGCCTGGTGCCGATCGAAAAGCGCACGCTGGCGATCGCCAAGGTGATGTCGGGCCTCACCATCGCAACGGTGCTGGGCGTGCCCGTCGCCAACTGGATGGGCCAGATACTGGGCTGGCGTTCGGGCTTCTTCGTGGTCTGCGCGCTCGCCGTGCTGACCATGAGCCTGGTCACGCTCTACGCCCCGCGCGACGCCGGTGACCCGAAGGCCAGCCCGATGCGCGAGCTGAGCGCACTCGGCAAGTCGCAGGTCTGGCTGACCCTGCTGACCGGCGCGATCGGCTTTGGCGGCCTGTTCGCGGTCTACACCTATGTCGCCTCGACCATGATCGAGGTCACCCATGTGTCCGAAACCCTGGTGCCGCTGATCCTGATCGTCTTTGGCCTGGGCATGACGGTCGGCAATCTGGCGGTCGCCTGGCTCGCCGATCGCGCGCTCAACCGCACCGTCATCGGCATCCTTGTGTGGAGCGCCGTGGCGCTGGCTCTCTTCCCCTTCATGGCCGGCAATATCTGGAGCCTCAGCCTCATCGTCTTCCTGATCGGCATTGGCGGCGGCATGGGCACGCCGTTGCAGGCCCGCCTGATGGACGTTGCGGGCGATGCCCAGACGCTCGCCGCCGCGCTGCACCACAGCGCCTTCAACATCGCCAATGCGCTCGGCCCCTGGCTTGGCGGCCTGTCGATCGCGGCAGGCTATGGCCTGGTGTCGACCGGCTGGATCGGCTGCGCCTTGTCGCTGGGCGGCCTGGCCATCTATCTGGTCGCCATCGCCACCGCACGGCGCAGCGCCCAGCCCGCGCTAGTGCCCTGCGAATAAGCCGCTTCCTTCCATCCGTTCCGCTGGCTAAGGCGGGCGGATGACGGATCGGGCACGCGAACAGACCTTACAGGACGCGGCAATCGCCGCATTGCGCCGCGGCGACGCGGCAGTGGCGCGCGCCACCCTGTACGAAATGGCCGATCCCCCCGCCATGCTGCTGGCCCAGGCCTGCAATCGACTGGGCGATCTGGACGGCGAACAGGCGGCGCTCAACCGCATCCTGCAACAGGATATGCGCAACCTGCCCGCCATGCTGGCAATGGGCCAGAACCTGATCCGGCGCGGCGACGAGCGCGGTGCATCAGTCTGGTTCCGCAGTGCCCTGGCGCAGGCGGCGGCCACCGGCGCGCCCCCCGCGCTGCAACCGCTGCTGCAACAGGCACAGGCCAGCATCGCCCAGTCCGGCCGCAAGTTCGAGGATCATCTGAGCGCCGCCATCGCCGATCTGCCTGCCCTGCCGCGCATTGCGCAGGCGACCGACCTGCTGCTGGGCAAGAGCGAACTCTATCTGCAACAACCCAGCATGTTCTATTTCCCCGGACTGCCGCAGCGCGCCTTTTACGAGCGCGACGAATTTGCCTGGGTGCCGGCGGTCGAGGCAGCAGCCGACGCCATCATCGCCGAACTGAACGACGTCCGTGCCGGCGCGCCCGATTTCGCGCCCTATGTCCAGACGCCGACCGATCGCCCGGCGCCCAACAACCCGCTGCGCGACGATCCCTCCTGGGGCGCCTATTATTTCTGGCAACAGGGCGAGATCGTGGCGGACCATGCCGCCCGCTGCCCCGCCGTCATGGCCGCGCTCGACCATGCCGATCGCCCGATGATCACCGGCCGCTCTCCGATGGCGCTCTGGTCGCTGCTCAAGCCCGGCACCCATATCCAGCCGCATCATGGCCTGCTCAACACCCGCCTGATCTGTCATCTGCCGCTGATCGTGGCCGACAATTGCGCGCTGCGGGTTGGCGCCGAAACCCGCGCCTGGGTGCCGGGCGAGATGCTGATCTTCGACGACAGCATCGAACATGAGGCCTGGAACCGGGGCAATGACACCCGCGTCGTCCTGCTGTTCGAAGTCTGGCGCCCGGAAATCCACGCGGAGGAACGGATCGCGCTCACACGCCTGTTCGAAGCGATCGACCAGTTCGGCCCGAAACAGATCGACGTCGGTTAACGCCCCTTTTCAGAATGCCCGTCTGCGACTATGGGCGCGGACAAAGACGACAAGAGAGGATGGCACGGGGCGCTCACGCTTTTCGGACATGCCATGACCTCGATCGACCCGACGCCCCCGGCGCCGCCCCCTGCCCTGCCCGTTCCGCCCGCCCATGTCGCGCGGCCGCATAGTCCTGCCGAGGATTTCTATGCGATCGCCATCGGCTGCGCTTTCATCGCCATGGGGCTGATGCTGCTGAAACAGGCAAAGCTGGTGACCGGCGGCATGGCCGGCATCGCGCTGTTGCTGTCCTATCTGATCCATCTGTCGCCCGCGACGCTGTTCCTGCTGATCAACATCCCCTTCTTCCTGTTCGCCGGGCGGGCGATGGGCATGGCCTTCGGCCTCAAGACCCTGTTCGCCAATATCGCGATCATGGGCGTCGGCCTTGCCATGCCCTATGCGATGGAGATCGCCCGGATCAGCCCCTTCTTTGCCGCGCTGTTCGGCGGCTCGATCATCGGCTTCGGCATCCTGGCCATCGCCCGCCATGGCGCGGGCGTGGGCGGTGTCGGCGTGGTCGCGCTGATCCTGCAGAAATCGCGCGGCTGGAATGCCGGCCGCACCCAGATGGCCTGCGACGTGCTGATCCTGCTCGCCTCGCTGCCGATCCTCAATGCCGAGCGTTTTGGCCTTTCCGTCCTGTCGGCCGCCGCGATCAACGCCGTGCTGTTCGTCAACCACCGCCCTGGCCGCTATATCGGCCATTGATGCGCGCCGGCCTCCCCGGCTAGACGGACCCCGGCGCCCACGCCGGTGCGCCCATCATAAAAGGGGTCCAGAATGAAGCGGTTCGCGCTCTGTATAATATTGGCCAGCACGGCCCTGTCGGTTCCGGTCAGTGCCGCCACGCCCACCAGCGCAACCGCACCGGCCGATGCCCGCGCCATTGCCGCGATCCGCGCCCGCTCGGCGGTCAAGGCCGCCTTCGCCGCGCTGGAGGCCGAACATGACGAGTGGGTCGAGAACATCGTCACCCTGACGCAGATTCCGGCGCCCCCCTTCAAGGAAGAGGCGCGGGCCAAGGCCTATGCCGACATGTTCCGCGCCGCCGGCCTTACCGATGTGGAGATTGACGAGGGCGGCAATGTGCTGGGCCTGCGCCGTGGCAGCGGCAAGCCGGGCGGCAAGCTGATCGTCGTGTCCGCCCATCTCGACACCGTCTTTCCCGAAGGCACGCCGGTCACGGTCCGGCGTGAGGGCAACAAGCTTCACGCGCCCGGCGTCGGGGACGATGTCGCCGGTCTCGCCACCCAGTTGAGCCTCATCAAGGCGATCATCGGCGCCAATATCAGCGCGCCGATGGACATATTGTTCGTCGGCGATGTCGGCGAGGAAGGCCTGGGCGACCTGCGCGGCATGAAGCAACTCTTCCACAAGGGCAAATATAAGGACCGCATCGCCAGCTTCTTCTCGATCGACGATGGCTCGGTCGATGGCCTGATCAATGGCGGCGTCGGATCGAAGCGCTATCGCCTGACCTTCACCGGCCCCGGTGGCCACAGCTTCGGCGCCTTCGGCCTGGTCAATCCGATGACGGCGATGAGCCAGGCAATCGTCGATCTCTACAAGATCCCGGTGCCCCAGTCGCCCAAGACGACCTACAGCGCCAGCGTCGTGGGCGGCGGCTCCTCGGTCAACGCCATCCCGCAGGAAGTCTGGCTGCAGGTCGACATGCGATCGGAAAGCGCGGCTGAACTCGCCAAGCTGGAACAGGCGTTCCTGGCCACGGTGGACAAGGCCGTCGAGACCGAAAATGGCGCCCGCTCGATCAAGGAAGGTCCGATCCGCGTCGACAAGAAGGTGGTGGGCGATCGTCCGGCCGGCAGCACCACTGCCGATACGGCGCTGGTCCGCCAGACCGCCGCTGCCTATGCCGCCGAAGGCGTCACCGCGCGGATGAGCTTCAGCTCGACCGACGCCAATGTGCCGATGAGCCTGGGCATCCCGGCCATCACCATCCCGCGTGCGGCGACCGGCGGCCGGGGCCATTCGCCCGACGAATGGATCGACGTGTCGGCGCCGGAATCGCTCAAGGTCAAGCGCATGGACCTGGTCGCCCTGCTCGCCGCAGCCGGCTATCGCTGATCAACCTGATGGGGCTGGCAGATATGCCGGCCCCGTTCAGTCCGCCTCGCACAGGGGTTCGTCCTCGCGATCGCGCGCACGCAGGGCAGCGCCCGCATCATTGGCGATGCGGGGGAAGGTCACCCCTTCCAGATTGCCGCGCCCGTCGCACAGCCGGTCACAGGCCATGTCGACCACGCCGGGCAGCGCCACCTGGTCGCCATCATATTGGGCGACGATGATGCACTTCCTGCCGCCGGAAAAGCTCAGGATCAGCTTGTCGCCGGCCCGCCGCGCCGTACCCGCGCCATGGCAGCTCTGTTCGGTGCCGAAGATCGCCTCCAGCCCGAAACGATAGTCGCCCGACTTGGCGGGAAGGACGCAGAGCGAATCCCGCCCCGCCTCATGCCGCCGCTGGAACAGCCCGACCGGCGCGATCCGCGACGCGTCGGCAATGGCGCCGGTCGCGATCGCCGCGCGCTCCAGCCCCGAAGCTGCAGCCCCGGCGCGATCGGGCGCGGCTGCGCCCGGCGTCGCGGCCTGCTGACACCCGGCCAGAAGACATGCGAGGAAAAGGCTAGTGCGCCGCATCGACACCCGGTTCATCGACCGCGCTCAGCCCATCGGGTCCGATCCGGCGGAAGAAGCAGGACCGCGCGCCGGTGTGGCAGGTCGGTCCCGCCGGCTCGGCCAGCACCCAGACGGCATCCTGGTCACAGTCGATCCGGATGTCGCGCACGCCAAGCATATGGCCGGAGCTTTCGCCCTTCTTCCACAGTGATTGGCGGCTGCGCGACCAGAAATGGGCCAGGCCCGTCTCGACCGTCAGCGCCAGCGCCTGCGCATTCATATGCGCCACCATCAGCACTTCCCCGGAGGTGACATGCGTCACCACCGCGGTGATAAGGCCATGATCGTCATATTTGGGGTTGAGGGTCAGCCCCCGGTCGCGTGCGTCATCCATCCGCGCGCTATAATCGGCAATGCGGCCCGTGCGAAGTCCCTTCGGCGCTTTGCATTGGGGCACGGCCTGACAGCACCATCGGGTCGGACTGTCGCATTTTGGCAAATCTGTTGCACAGATGCTACAGAATGGCGACAGTCCTGCTTGCTCCCAGGCCCGCGCGCGCATAGCGTCGCGCGCGATCCGCAACAGCGGACACCAGCAGGGAAACGGATGCCAGGCCAATCAAGGGGGCCAAATATGACATCTTCGCATATCTTCACCAGCATTTCGCGCGGCGCGCTCGCCGTCGCTCTCACCGCTCTGGCGCCAATCGGCGCCGCCCATGCCCAGACCGAAGCGCCCGCCGCATCGGGCGAAGGCCTGGGTGAAATCGTCGTCACCGCCTCGCGCCGGGCTGAAAATGCCAAGGACGTGCCGGTCGCCGTAACCGCCATCGGCGGCGAAAAGCTCGACGCCCTCAACAGCAGCGGCCTCGACGTCCGCTTCCTGGCCGCGCGCACGCCCAGCCTTCAGGTCGAAAGCTCGTTCGGCCGCACCTTCCCGCGCTTCTACATCCGGGGCCTTGGCAACACCGATTTCGATCCCAACGCCGCCCAGCCGGTCTCGGTCGTGCTCGACGATGTCGCGCTCGAAAATCCGATGCTCAAGAGCTTCCCGGTGTTCGACCTTGCCAGCGTTGAAGTGCTGCGCGGCCCGCAGGGCACGCTGTTCGGCCGCAATACCCCGGCGGGCGTCGTCAAGATGACCTCGGCCGCGCCGACCGATCATTTCACCGGCTATGCCAGCGCCTCCTGGGCCACCTACAACACCGTCAATGCCGAAGCCGCGATCGGCGGCCCGATCGCCGACGGCCTCAGCTTCCGCGTGTCGGGCCTGCTCCAGCGTCGCGACGACTGGGTCAAGAACGACAATGAAGGCGGCAACGCCGCCAGCGAGCTGGAAGGCTATCGCGACATGGCCGGCCGCGTGCAGCTGGCCTATGAAGCCGGCGACTTCAAGGCGGTGCTGAGCGGTCATTATCGTGACCTCGACGGCAGCCCGCGCGTGTTCCGCGCCAACATCTTCAAGCGGGGCAGCAACCATTTCGTCGACGGCTTCGACAAGGATCATGTGAACCTGGATGGCTATACCAGCCAGTCGATGAAGCAGGGCGGCGGCAATCTGCGCATGCAGCTCCATGTCGACGGCCTGGGCACCTTCTTCTCGACCACCGGCTATGAGAAGGCCAGCGTCGAGAGCACCGGCGACATCGATGGCGGCGGCTGCTACCCCTATACCGGCTGCACCGCCGGCCAGCTCGGCGTCGGCTCGTTCGACTCCAACACCGGTGGCGTGACCAAGCCGGAGGAATTCAGCCAGGAATTCCGCTTCGCGACGGATGACATGAACGGCATCCGCCTGCAGGCGGGCACCTATTTCTTCCACCAACGCCTGAAGTACAACGAATATGCCTATGATCTCGCGGGCAACCGGGTGAGTGCGATCCTGCACAACAACACCAACGAGAATATCGGCCTGTTCGCCTCGGGCGAAGCCAAGGTGACGTCGGCCCTGACGCTGCGCGCCGGCGTGCGTTATTCGCATGACGACAAGCGCGACACGATCACGCTCGATCCGGCGCTCGCCGCCAGCAGCATCTCGTCGCAGCTGATCGCCGTCGACCTGCCGCTCAGCAACACCGCGCAGGGCAGCAACCTGTCCTGGGACGTCAGCGCCACCTATGCGCTCAGCCCCGACGTCAACCTCTATGGCCGCGTCGCCACCGGCTATCAGGGCCCGGCGATCCAGGACCGCGTGACCTTCTTCAGCGTCCCCTCGGTCGCCAAGAAGCAGACCACCATCTCCTATGAGGGCGGCATCAAGGGCGCGATCGCCAACATGGTCCGCTTCGACCTGTCGGCCTATTACTGGAACACCGACGATCTGCAGCTGACGGCTGTCGGCGGCGTCGGCAACTCGGCCCGCCTGATCAACGTGAACAAGGCGGTCGGCTATGGCCTGGAAGGCAATCTGGAGGCGCAGCCGCTCGATCACCTGAACCTGACCGTGGGCGGCAGCTACAACTTCACCGAAATCCGCGACAAGAACGCCTTCGTGGCGGTCTGCGGATCGGGCATGTGTACGCCTACCGGCAACACCTTCGTCGATGGCGGCACCACCTACAGCTATCTGGACGGCAATGACCTGCCCCAGGCGCCGCGCTACATCGCCAATGCGACCCTGCGCTATGGCATCCCGGTCGGCGATGCTGGCGAAGTCTTCGCCTATACTGACTGGGCCTATCGTAGCAAAATCAACTACTTCCTCTACTCGGCAGCCGAATTCCGCGGCCGTTCGTCGCTGGAGGGTGGCCTCAAGGTCGGTTACAAGTCGAACCATGGTTATGAGATCGCGGCCTTCGCCCGCAACATCACCAACCAGATCCGCGCCGTCAGCGCGATCGACTTCAACAACCTGACCGGCATGATCAACGAGCCGCGCATCATCGGCGGTATGATCAAGGCGAGCTTCTAGAGCCTGATCGCTTGAGGTGGGAGCGGTTCGCGCTTCCACCGATGGCGTGAATCAGGCTCTAAACCCCAGTCTAAGCGCCCCATAGGCGTTAGTCGGCAGAGGAAGGGCGTCCCGCAAGGGGCGCCCTTTCTTGTTGCGCCCAAGGCAGCGGAAAACCGCCGCCACGCACCAGGAAATCGCCGAAGCCAGAAACGCGAAAACCCCATCCTGCCAAGGCAGGACGGGGTTTCATTTCGCGCATTCCCGAAGGAAATGGGGCGATCGACGGGATCCGAACCCGCGACCTCCGGTACCACAAACCGGCGCTCTAACCAACTGAGCTACGATCGCCACAGGGGCTGTTGCCCCGCGAGAAGGGCCACATATGCGGCCGCCCCTCCCCCGTCAAGCAGCTTATGTCAAAGGATGAAAATTATCGCCCGGCATCGTTGCCGGACGCCGCCAGACGGGCGCGCAGCACGGCCAGTTCGTCCGCCCCGACGCGCGGCCGCCCTTCCGCCGGCTTGCCCTTGCGCAGCTTCTTGCGATCCTTTTCCGGGGGATCGACGGCGCGAACCCGGACCGCCGCATGGCCCTGACCGCGAATCCCCAGTTCCTCCGCCGCGCCGCGCGACAGGTCGATGATCCGCCCGCGCGAAAAGGGACCACGGTCGTTGATCCGCACCAGGATAGTGCGCCCGGTATCCAGAGCCGTCACCTCGACATAGGCGGGCAAGGGCAGGCTGGTATGTGCCGCCGTGATCCAGCTGGGCCGGAAGCGCTCACCATTGGCCGTGCGATTGCCCGATTCCGATCCATACCAGCTGGCATAGCCGACCAAGTCATAGCCCGGCTGGTCAGCCGGTACATAGGTGGTGCCGCGCACCGTATAGGGCTTGCCGATGCGCACCGGCATGTCGCTCACCGGACGGAAATTGCCCCCGCCACAGGCCGACAATGTACCCAGCAGCGCCAAGGCCGCCCCCGAAGTCCCGATACCCCGTCTGATCGCTCTCATGCCCCCTCCTACCCCCGCAGGCGGAGCAGGTCGAGGGCAGCGGACCGGTCATCGCCGCGATCCGCCGCACAAGGCCATGAAAAAAGGGGTAGAGGCCCCCGGCCCCTACCCCTTCCTTTCGACATGCATGCGCCGGACGGGTTTCCCCTGCCGCAGCGCCACTCTCCCTCAAACCTACTTCCGACCGCGACGCCGGCAGATCATCAGACGTAAACGCGCCCAACCGGGCGCGCCTGCATCCTTAGTTGACCGAATCCTTCAGGCCCTTGCCGGCCTTGAACTTCGGCTGCGACGACGCCTTGATCGTCATCGTCTCGCCGGTGCGCGGGTTGCGACCGGTCGAAGCCTTGCGCTGCGACACGGAGAAAGTGCCAAAACCAACCAGGCGCACTTCGTCGCCCTTCTTCAGCGCGCCGGTGATGGCGTCGAACACGCCCTCGACCGCCTTGCTGGCGTCGCTCTTGCTGAGACCGCTGCTTTCAGCGACGGCGCTGATAAGATCCTGCTTGTTCATGCCTTGGGAACCCCCTTTATAGATGTTGGATAGTCAAGGAATCGCGGCGTAGGCGGGGCAATAAGGCCCAGCTTTCAAGCGGTGTCAAAGGGAAAGCGATAAATGTGCCGGCTCCGGCGCGTTTTTGCCCCCATGGGCATAAACGCGCCGAAAACCGGGCTTTTAGTGACGGATAGCGGGATCGCCGTCGCGACCCTGGCCGGTGCTGGGCTGCGCCGCCAGATCATCTTCCTCGGTCCAGGTGATCGCCTCGGGCTTGGACACCAGCGCGCGCGCCAGCACCTCGTCGACATGGGACACCGGAACAATCTCCAGCCCCTCGCGGATGTTGGCCGGAATTTCCGCTAGGTCTTTCTCGTTTTCCTGCGGGATCAGCACCGTCTTGATGCCGCCACGCAGCGCCGCCAGCAGCTTCTCCTTGAGGCCGCCGATCGGCAGCACCCGGCCGCGCAGCGTCACCTCGCCGGTCATCGCCACATCCTTGTGGACGGGAATGCCGGTCAGGGTCGACACGATGGTCGTGACCATGCCGATACCGGCCGACGGACCATCCTTGGGCACCGCGCCCTCGGGCAGGTGGATATGGATGTCCTTGCGGTTGAACAGGCTCGGCTTGATGCCATAGCCGGGCGAACGCGCCTTCACATAGGAGAAGGCGGCCTGCACCGATTCGTTCATCACTTCGCCCAGCTTGCCGGTCGTCTTGATGAGGCCCTTGCCAGGCACGGTCACCGCCTCGATCGTCAGCAGTTCGCCGCCGACCTCGGTCCAGGCCAGGCCGGTGACGGCGCCGATCTGGTTCTCTTCCTCGCCCACGCCGTGACGGAATTTCCGCACGCCGGCATAGTCGGCCAGGTTTTCAGGCGTGATCTCGACCTTGTCGAACGCGCCTTCCAGGATCTTGCGCAGCGCCTTGCGGGCCAGACGCGCCACTTCCCGCTCCAGCGTGCGGACGCCGGCCTCACGGGTATAGTAACGGATCAGGTCGCGCACTGCGGCCTCGGTCACCTCGAACTCGCCATTCTTCAGACCATGGGCGTCGATCTGCTTGGGCACCAGATGGCGCTGGGCGATCTCGACCTTCTCGTCCTCGGTATAGCCTTCGAGCCGGATGATCTCCATGCGATCAAGCAGCGGCTGCGGCAGGTTCAGCGAGTTGGCCGTCGTCACGAACATCACGTCGGACAGGTCGACGTCGATCTCCAGATAATGGTCCTGGAACTTGCTGTTCTGTTCAGGGTCCAGCACCTCCAGCAGCGCCGATGCCGGATCGCCCCGGAAATCCTGGCCCAGCTTGTCGATCTCGTCGAGCAGGAACAGCGGGTTCATGGTGCCCGCCTTCTTCAGGTTCGACACGACCTTGCCTGGCAGCGATCCGATATAGGTGCGGCGATGGCCACGGATCTCGGCTTCGTCGCGCACGCCGCCCAGCGACTGGCGCACGAACTCGCGGCCGGTCGCCTTGGCGATCGAACGGCCCAGCGACGTCTTGCCGACGCCCGGCGGGCCGACGAGGCACAGGATCGGCCCCTTCAGCTTGTTGGTGCGCGCCTGCACCGCCAGATATTCGATGATCCGGTCCTTGACCTTCTCCAGCGCGAAATGATCCTCGTCCAGGATCGCCTGCGCCTTCTTGAGGTCGGTCTTGACCCGGCCCTTCTTGCCCCAAGGCAGGCCCAGCAGCACGTCGAGATAATTGCGCACCACCGTCGCTTCGGCCGACATGGGCTGCATGCCCTTGAGTTTCTTCAGCTCGGCGGTCGCCTTGGCGCGCGCTTCCTTGCTCAGCTTCGCCTTGGCGATCTTGTCGGCCAGTTCGGCAAGCTCGTCGCCTTCCTCGCCCTCGCCATTGCCCAACTCGCGCTGGATCGCCTTGAGCTGCTCATTCAGATAATATTCGCGCTGGGTCTTTTCCATCTGGCGCTTCACGCGGCCACGGATCTTCTTCTCGACCTGCAGCACGCCCAGTTCGCCTTCCATGAAGGCGAACACCATCTCCAACCGCTTGACCGGATCGGGTTCGACCAGCAGCGACTGCTTGTCGGCGACCTTGACGTTGATGTTGGCGGCGACGGAATCAGCCAGGCGACCGGCATCGTCGATCTCGCGCAGCTGCACCGGCGTTTCGGCCGGCAGCTTCTTGTTGAGCTTGGCGTAATTCTCGAACTGCTCGGCCACCGAGCGCATCAGCGCAGCAGCTTCCGGACCTTCGGCGACGATCTCCTCGACCGGCGCGACCTCGGCGACCAGATAGCCCGCTTCGGCCGGTGCCAGATCGGCCAGCTGGGCACGATGCTTGCCCTCGACCAGCACGCGCACCGTGCCGTCAGGCAGCTTGAGCAATTGCAGCACCACCGACACCACGCCGGTGTCATACAGCGCGTCCTTGCCCGGATCATCCTCGGCCGGGTCGAGCTGGGACACCAGGAAGATTTCCTTATTGCCCTCCATCGCCGCTTCCAGCGCGGCGACGCTCTTGTCGCGACCGACGAAAAGCGGGACGATCATCTGCGGGAAGACGACGATGTCGCGCAGCGGCAGAAGGGGATATTGCGTAGTCATTCACTCTCCAGGGCCGGACTTGCGGCCCGTCATGCGGTTCATCGCCTTTATGGGGATGCCCGTCGCGTCAATCAATCAGCGATCACCATATTGCTGCAACGATGAACAAGGGCTTATCCGCCAGGGGCAGCCCCGGAACGGCAGTGCGCGCCGGCTCAGAAGGGCAGTTTGAAGCCCGGCGGCAGCGGCAGGCCGGCGGTCATCTTGCCCATTTCGGTGTTGCTGACCTCGTCCGCCTTCTTGCGCGCATCGTTGAACGCGGCAGTGATAAGGTCTTCCAGCATCTGCTTTTCCGACGGAGCCAGCAGGCTGTCGTCGATCGACACGCCCAGGATGCGGCCCTTGGCCGACGCCTTCACCTTGACCAGGCCGCCACCGGCCGCGCCCTCGACTTCCAGCTTGTCCAGATTGTCCTGCGCGCGCTGCAGCTCTTCCTGCACGCGGCTGGCCATCCCCAATATTTCGTTCAGATCCTTCATGCTTCGGCACTCCATTGTTCCGGCTCGTCCGAATGGACCAGCTCGGCATCGGGGAAGGCGTCCATTGCCGCCTTGACCACCGGGGTTTCCAAAATTGCGGCGCGGCTGTCGGCCAGCTGGCGCTGTTCATTGGCCAGCAGGGTCGGCTTGGCCTCCCCCTCGCCCTGCGTCACCGTCCAGGCGAAGCCAGTCACCTCGCGCAGCGCCGGGATGATCCGGGTGGCGAAGTCGGGCGACAGGCTGGCCGTGCCGCGATACTCCAACATCGGCGGATCATAGCGGATGATCCCCACGCAATCATGCATTTCCTGCGCCAGATGCCCCTTGCTCTTCTGCCAGAAGGCTTCGATCAGATCCTCGAAGGTGGCGGGCAGGCTGGACGCGGGTTCCGGCGCGGGCGCGGCGGCGGCGGCCGGCGCCTGGCCCGGCATCGCCGGCGCGGCCATCGGCACCCCGCCCTGCAGCATCCGGGCAAGGTCGCTGGGATCTGGCATGGTCGCGGCATGCATCACGCGCAGCAACGCCATCTCGCACGCCTCGATCGGCAGGGCGGCGGTCGCCACCTCGTCATGACCCTTGAGCATCAGCTGCCACAGCCGATGCAGCGGGCCGAAGCCGATCTGCGACGCCCAGTCGGCCAACGCGCTGCGCTCCTCGTCCGACTGGCCCGGCGTTGCAATGTCGCGCCCGGCCTTCACCAGCGTGACCGCATGCACCAGTTCCAGCAGGCCGCGCATCAGCGACAGCGGCTCGACCCCCAGCGCATATTGATCGCGCACCCCGCCCAGCAGCGCGGCGGTATCGCCCTCCAGCAGCAGGCCGAGCAGCCGGCGCGTCGAGCCGCGATCCGACAGGCCCAGCATCTCGCGCACCTGCGCGGCCGTGACCATCGGCTCGCCCTCGCCCATTTCGGCATGGGCGATCGCCTGGTCCAGGATCGACAGGCCGTCACGCGCGGAGCCTTCGGCCGCCTGCGCGATCAGCGACAGCGCATCGGGTTCGGCCGCGACCTGTTCGGCCTCGACCACATGGGCGAAATGGCCGGCCAGCATCTCGGCCGGGATGCGGCGCAGGTCGAACCGCTGGCAGCGCGACAGCACCGTCACCGGCACCTTGTTCACCTCGGTCGTGGCGAACAGGAATTTCACATGGGCCGGCGGCTCCTCCAAAGTCTTCAGAAGCGCGTTGAACGCGTTCTTCGAAAGCATATGGACTTCGTCGATGATGTAGATCTTGTAGCGCGCCGACACGGCGGCATAGCGCACCGCCTCGATGATCTCGCGCACGTCGTCGACGCCGGTATGGCTGGCGGCGTCCATCTCGACCACGTCGATATGCCGGCCCTCGGCGATCGCCATGCACGGTTCGCACACGCCGCACGGGTCGATCGTCGGCCCGCCCTGCCCGTCCGGGCCGATGCAGTTCAGCGCCTTGGCGATCAGCCGCGCGGTCGACGTCTTGCCGACCCCGCGCACGCCGGTCATCAGAAAGGCATGGGCCAGCCGTCCGCGCCGGATCGCATTGCCCAGCGTCTGGACCATGGCGTCCTGCCCGATCAGCTCGCGAAAGTTGCGCGGACGATATTTGCGCGCAAGCACGCGATAGGGCTGAGGGGAATCGGACATGCCTGTTTCCTAACCGTTCAGATGCGGCTTGTCGAAGCCCGTTCGGACCTTGCGAAGAGATGATGCTGTGCGGAAAGGTGGGAGCCGGAACGACCCGCAGAAAAATCGTTGTGGCTGCTTCCGTCAGGACCTGACCAGGTTGGCGACGACTACGTCCGCCCGACTCCCGGCCGGGCATATGGCGAACTCATGACAGGAAGGCAAGGGCTTCCATGCCCTTGCCATGCCGTAAGCCTAGTTCAGCCCGCTCTTCTGCGCCTTGCTGACGAATTCCAGCGCCGAATGGGCAGCTTCGGCGATCGCCGCCTCCGCCTTCTTGTCGTCCACGGTCGGCCGGTCGAGATAGATGGCCAATATATATTCCTCGCCCGCCGGCGACTTCACCAGCGCGACGTCATTATAGGCGGTACCGCAGCTGCCGGTCTTGCTGCCCGATGTCCAGCCTTCGGGCAGGCCCGCCTTGATCCTTTTGTCGCCGGTGGTGCTGGCATTCAGCCAGCCGCGCAGTCTTTCGGCATCGGCCGCTGCCATGTCGCGGAACAACAGCCGCCCCATTAGCCCGGCCATCGCCGCCGGACTGGTCGTGTCGCGCGGGTCGCCCGCAATATTCTCGTTGAGGTCCGGCTCGATGCGATCGAGCCGCGTGATCTTGTCGCCATGGGCACGGATGAAGGAGGTCAGCCCTTCCGGCCCGCCCAGCATCGGCAGCAACAGGTTGGCGGCACTATTGTCGCTCACCTCGACCGCCGCCTCGGCCAGTTCGGCCATCGACATGCGGCCGCGCTTCTTGTTCTTCTTCACCACCGGCGCGTAATCGAGAATATCGTCCTTGGTGAAGGGTATCTCCCCCTCCAGCCCGAACTTGCCACCCTGCGCGCCGATCAGCACGGCAGCCGCGAGCGGCGCCTTGAAGGTCGAGCACATGGCAAAGCGATCATCACGGTTGAAACCCAGGATCAGCGCGCCCTCGCGATCGACCAGCGCGATGCCCATGCGCCCGCCGGTTTCCTCCTCGATCTCCTTGGGATTGCGGACGGAGGTCAGCGCCGATTGCGGCACCAGATAGCGTGGCGCGGGCGGCAGCAGCGTCGGCAGGGTCGGCGCCTCTTCAACCTTCTTGGCCGGCGCCTTCTTCTTGGGCGCGGCCGACAGCGGCAGGGTCACGACCAGACAGGCGGTCAGCGCTGCCAACGAGAGGGATTTGCGCAGCGCCATGACTCACATACCTTGCATATTATAAAATTCGCCGGGGATACGGACGGTCAGTGCGTCCAGTTGCTCGGACAGGATGATCTGGCAAGCCAGGCGGCTGGTGCGGGTCGCCGCAGCGGCCAGGTCCAGCATATCCTCCTCATCCTCGCTCGCGCGCGGCAGACGGTCGAAATCGGCGGCATCGACGATGACATGACAGGTCGAACAGGCCATCTGTCCTTCGCATGTTCCTTCCAGCGGCTGGCCCGCCGCCTGTGCAACCTCCAGCAGGACGGCCCCGGCAGGCGCATCGACTTGCTGTCGATTTTCGCCGTCGGCGCTGATGAAGGTGACCATGGTCATGCTATGCGACGCTCCCTGCTCACGGCGCCGCTTGTGCGGCTGCCGCCCCGTTAATCACCTTCGCAGCCTCCTCCAGTTCGGCCGATGTCGTGTATCGACCAAAGCCGATCCGCACCGATCCGCGCGCCTGACTGTCTGAAAGACCCAAAGCACGCAGCACATGGCTAGGCCGCCCGGACCCGCTCGCGCAAGCGCTGCCGAGCGAAAAAGACACATTGCGGCAATCGGACAACAATCGCGCGCCGTCGATCCCGGCGCGACGAATGTTGAGATTGCCGGGATAACGCGCGTCGGCGCTGCCATTCAGCGTCCAGTCGGCGAACAGCGCGCGCGCCTGCGCAGACAGCGCCGCGACATGCGCTTGATCGGCCGCCGCCTGCTCGCGCATCAGGCGCGCCGCCACGCCAAAGCCGGCGCACAAGGCGGGCGACAAGGTGCCCGACCGCAGCCCGCCTTCCTGCCCGCCGCCATGGATCAGCGGATCGATCTTCACGCCGTCGCGCAGCCACAGCGCGCCAATCCCCTTGGGTCCATGGATCTTGTGTGCGCTGATCGCCACCATGTCGCACGGGTCGGGGATCGGCACCCGGCCATAGCCCTGCACCGCGTCGCACAGGAACAGCGCGCCCGCGCCATGGGCCAACTCCGCCAACGCGCCGACCGGCTGGATCACGCCAATCTCATTATTGACCAGCATCGCGACAACGAGAGCGACACCCGGCACGATCGCCCGCGCCGCCGCCTCCAGATCGACCAGCCCGTCGCCATACACCGGCAGGACCGTCACCGACCGGCCCGTCCGCCGCATCGCCGCCACCGTATCCAGCACGGCGGCATGTTCGGTCGCGATGGTGACGATGTCGCCGGCCGGCGCGCCCTGGATCGCGATGTTGAGCGCCTCGGTCGCGCCGGACGTAAAGAGCAGCCTGCCGCCCGGCGGCAGCAGCTGGCCGATCGCATCGCGCGCCAGTTCCACCTGCGCCGCGACCATGCGCCCGGCGCGATGTGCGCTGTGCGGATTGGCGAACTGGTCGCGCAGCAGCGGCACCATCGCGTCGAACGCCTCGGGCGCCAGCGGCGTCGTCGCCTGATAATCGAGATAGATCACCGGCCCGCCCGCTCCGCCATGGCGGTCCATGTGGCCAGGAAGCGATCGACATCGCCCGCACTCGTCTGCGGGCCGAAACTCACCCGCACCACTTCGCCCGCCGCCGCCGCGTCCCAGCCCATGGCGCCCAGCACATGGCTGGTCTTGAGCGATCCGGACGAACAGGCGCTGCCCGCCGACACGGAAATGCCGGCAAGGTCGAACTGGATCAGTTGCGCCCGCGCCGACAGGCCGGGCATGCGATAGCTGGCGATCGCCGGCAGGCGCGGCGCGTCGCGCGCGACGATCTGCCCGCCTGCCGCCTCGATCCCAGCGTCCAGCCTTGCCCGCAGCGCGGCCGCCACCGGCATCCATTCGCCTCGCGCCTCCAGCGCCGCCGCCATCGCCATGATCGCCGGCAGATTTTCGGTGCCCGCGCGATAGCCCTGTTCCTGCCCGCCGCTCGGCTCGACCAGCGCCAGGTCGCGGATCAGCAGCGCGCCAATCCCCGGCGGCCCGCCGAACTTGTGCGCGCTGATCGCAATCATGTCGGCCTCGGGCAGCGCCAGCTTGCCCGCGCTCTGGGCGCAATCGGCAAACAGCAGCAGCCCCGTGCGCCGGAAATCCGCCAGCGGCTGGATCACGCCCGTCTCGTTATTCACATGCTGGATCGCAACCAGACTGGCCGGCGCCAGCTCCGGCAACAGCACCCGACCATCGCCATCCACCGCCAGCCGTTCGGCCTCCTTGGTCACGCGCAGCACCGCATCATGCTCGACCGGCGAGGTGATGATTCGCGCCGCCTTGGCGCGGGTCAGCGCGATGGCGATCGCCTCGCTCGCGCCAGACGTGAAGAGGACATGGCCATCCCATCCCAGCGCCGCCGCGATCCGCCGCCGCGCATCCTCCAGCATGGCCCTCGCCGCGCGCCCGTCACTGTGCGGGCTGGAAGGGTTGGCCCAGCCGGCCATCGCGGCGACCATCGCGGCCTGCGCCTGCGGCAGCATCGGGGTGGTCGCGGCATGATCGAGATAAAGGCGGTCGGCGGCCAAGCGGAACTACTCATTGATTGCGGAAATGGCGGCGGCATCTATATAGGCGGATTGCCGCGCTGCGCCAGCGTGAAGGCCATATGGCCAAGCCCCGGCGCGCGCACGGACCCTTTCCTCGCTGCCCCGTGGCAGCCCAGACCATAACAGGTGCCATGCCCGACGTCATTTTCCCCGGACCCGAAGGTCGCCTCGAAGGCCGCTTCAGCCCCCCGCCCCGCCCGCGCGCGCCGGTCGCCATGATCCTGCACCCGCACCCGCAGGGCGGCGGCACGATGAACGACCGCATCACCCAGGCACTCTACAAGACCTTCGTGAAGCGCGGCTTTGCCGTATTGCGCTTCAACTTCCGCGGCGTCGGCCGCAGCCAGGGCACGTTCGACAATGGCATCGGTGAACTCAGCGACGCCGCAGCCGCGCTCGACTGGGTGCAGAGCTTCCACCCCGAAGCGCAGACCACCTGGATCGCCGGCTTCTCCTTCGGCGCCTGGATCGGCATGCAGCTGTTGATGCGCCGCCCGGAAATCCGCGGCTTCATCTCGGTCGCGCCGCCGGCCAACATGTATGATTTCTCGTTCCTGGCACCCTGCCCCTCGTCGGGCATCATCGTCCAGGGCACGGCGGACGAAGTGGTGACCGCCAGCGCGGTGCAGAAGCTGGTCGACAAGCTGCGCACCCAGAAGGGCATCACCATCCATCATGACGAGATCAAGGGGGCCAACCACTTCTTCGAGCATGAGCTGGACCAGTTGATGAAGTCGGTCGACAATTATCTCGACATGCGCCTGTCACCGGACTCGCCGATCCGCTGAGGACCGGCCCGATCGGGGTCATGGAGGGGCTGCCGCAGGGCGGCCCCTTTTTCTTTGCCCATCTGATCCGAAACATCATTGGGACAAGGCGCCCCTACCCGCGAAACCGGGTCTCGCTTGCCAGTTCCCATGGTCCGCCGCGATAGTGCCAGGCGGCCAGGCCCGCGATTGCGATCGGGCGGGGATGGAAATCGGCGCGCAATCGGTCGGCCAGCGCCCGCGCGACCCTGGGCTCCACCTTGTTCTGCACGGTCAGATGCGGGCGAAAGCCGGCCTGGTCCTGCGGCGTCAGCAGGCCGGTGAAGGCGTCCGCCAATTCGTTCCGCAACGCCGCCAGATCGGGGCTGTCGATGCGATAGGCGACCCCCTGCCCCAATAGCAGCACATCGCCCAGCCGCGCCCGTGGCGCCGGGCCGGCGCATATCTGTTTCATCCGCGTCCTGAGTTCGGGCAGCAGCGAAGGCGGCAGATGATGGAACAGGGTGACATGCGCCGGCACCCGATTGCGTTCGGGCGGAAAATGGGCGCGGCGCAAGCCATCCGCCCAGGCGAAATCGGCAGCGCCCAGCAGCGCGGTGACAATGATCGGATCAGCCAGAACCGCCTCCCTGCAACGCGATGGCGGACTTTCGCCCGGCCGGGACAGGCTATATGATGACAGATGCCGCGCCCGGCAAGCAGGCGCGGCCCAGGAGGGGAAGCATCATGCGCGCACCGGCATCCTTCGTCATCATCGCCATCATCCTGTTGCTATGGAACCTGATGGGGGTCGCTGCCTTCGTCATGCAATATGGCACCGACCTCAGCGAACTCGCCAGAACCGATCCCGACACCGCCCGCGCCTTTGCCCAGATGCCCGGCTGGGCCTGGGCGGTCTATGCGGTGGCGGTGGGCGCCGGCACGCTGGGCGCAATCGCGCTGCTGTTGCGCCGCCGCGTCGCGGTGCCGCTGTTCCTGCTGTCGCTACTCGCGGTGATCGTCCAGTTCGGACACACGTTCCTTGGCACCGACCTGCTGGCGGTGAAGGGCGCGGGCGCGGCGATCTTCCCGGCCGTCATCATCCTGATCGGCATCGGCCAGTGGCTCTACGCCCGCAATCAGGCGGCCAAGGGCCTGCTGCGCTGATCGGCGCCGATCAGGCCGCGCTCTGCAATATCTCCTGGCCGATCATGTCCACGTCGAACGGCGCGGTCTGGTAGAGGTCGTTGATCCAGTTGCCGAACAGCAGATGGGCATGGCTGCGCCAGCGATTTTCCGGCGGCCGGGTCGGGTCGTCGTCCGGGAAATAATGGGCCGGCATCTGGCGGCCGCCGTCACGCGCATATTCGTCGCCCAGGGTGCGCGTGTCATATTCGACATGGTTGAACATGTGCAAGAAGCCATGGCGCGGATCATGAACCAGGCAGGGGCCGGTCTCCGCGCTGTCGGCCAGCAGTTGCAGCCCGCGATCGAGCGGCAGCGATTCCCGCCGCACTTCCGACCAGCGCGACACGGGGATCGAGAAATCGTCGGAAAAGCCCCGCAGATAGGGCGAGGCCGGAGCATGGTTGCGATGGCGGAACACGCCGAACGCCTTGCGCTCCAGCGCGTGTTTCGGAACCCCGTGGAAATGATAAAGGGCCGCCTGCGCCGCCCAGCAGATGCTGAGCGAACGATGCACATGGGTCTGGGTCCAGTCGAAGATGGCGCGCAGTTCCTGCCAGTAGCTCACCTCCTCGAACGGCAGATGCTCGACCGGCGCGCCGGTGATCAGGAAGCCGTCGAACCGCTCGTCGCGCACATCGGTCCAGGCGCGATAGAAGGACTGCATATGATCGGCCGAGGTGTTGCGCGACACATGGTCGCTGATCCGCACCAGCGTCAGTTCCACCTGCAACGGCGAGGCGCCGAGCAGCCGCGCAAGCTGCGTCTCGGTATCGATCTTGTTGGGCATCAGGTTCAGCAGCGCGATCCGCAGCGGGCGGATATCCTGCCGCACCGCATCCGCCTCGCCCATCACGGCAACGCCCTCGGCTTCCAGCGTGCGGCGGGCGGGCAGGTCGTCGGCAATCTTGATCGGCACGTCTCGTCAGTCCTTCCTGGCGGGGCGACGATCGGTGGCTGAGGTCCGCTTTGTTGCCGGATCGGCCACATCCTCCCGGATCGGGAGTGCCACCTTGCCCGGAACGGCAGGTTGGCGTTGGGCGTCGCCCCAACTCTTGATGCTGCACTATCCTTAGCGCGCGCCGGGCCATGTGGCAAGCCCGGCTATATATCGGCCAAGCCGGGCTTTACAGCTCGCCCCGCGCGCGGCGGATCTCGAACCACTTCCGCACATTCTCATTATGCTGCTGATAGGTGTCGGCAAAGATATGGCCGCCCTTCCCGTCCGCGACGAAGTAGAGCGCATTCGTTTCCGCCGGGTGCAGCACCGCCAGGATCGACAGCCGACCCGGATTGGCGATCGGCCCCTTGGGCAGGCCGGTCATCGCATAGGTGTTGTAGTCGTTGACGTCGGCGATCTCGGACTTCTTGATCCGGCGGCCGAGCGGCTTGCCTTTGGTGATCGGATAGATGATCGTCGGGTCGGCCTGCAGCATCATGTTCTTGCGCAGACGGTTGCTGTAGACGCCGGCGACCATCGGCCGTTCCTTAGCGATCGCGGTCTCCTTCTCGACGATCGAGGCGAGGATGATCGCCTCCTGGGGCGACTTGGCGATGGTGTCCGGCGCGCGCTCGGCCCAGAGCTTCGCCAGCGCCTTGTCCATCGCCGCCTGCATCCGCTTCAGCACGGCGGCGCGCGGCTCGCCCTTGTCGAAAGCATAGCTGTCGGGCAGCACGCTGCCCTCCTGCGGCACCGCGACATCGCCGGTCAGCTCGTCATTCGCCATCAGCCGTTCCTGCACCAGGATCGACGGCATGCCTTCGGGGATGGTGACCAGCCGGGTCAGCGTCTTGCCGCCCTGCAGGATCGACAATATCTCGCGGTTGCTGGCGCCCTTGGGCACCACGAACTCGCCGGCCTTGATCGGCTTGGCGCCGCCAAAGACCTTCGCGCGGGTCAGGAAGGCATCGGCCGAACGCACAGCGCCAGCCGATTTCAGCAGCACCGCGGCATCGGACAGGGTCGATCCCTCTGGCACAACGATGCTGATATCCTGGGTGGCCGGCCCCGTCTCGGTCCAGCCATGGACGAAGCGGAAACCGACAAAGGCGACAACGGCCAGGCCGATCAGAAGGATGATGCAGCCCAGTCGCCGCACCGGATTTGCGCCGGATCGTCTTGCCATCATCCCAACTGCCCGACCCAAATAATGCCCAACCGGCTATGGCTTACATGATCCTCCCCCATTGGGGGAGGGGGACCGCGCCCGAAGGGCGTGGTGGAGGGGTATCCCGCTATCGATAGGGTGATACCCCTCCGTCAGGCCTTCGGCCTGCCACCTCCCCTTTGCAGGGGAGGATTGAAAGGTCAGATCGCCTTCATGATGAGCGAGGCGTTGGTGCCGCCGAAGCCGAACGAGTTGTTCAGCACCGCGCGCACCTTGCGTTCCTTGGCGACGTGCGGGACCAGGTCCACGCCCTTGCAGCTTTCGCTCGGCTCGTCGAGGTTGAGCGTCGGCGGCACGATCTGGTCGCGCATGGCGAGGATGCAGAAGATGCTCTCCACCGCGCCCGCGCCGCCCAGCAGGTGGCCGATCGCCGACTTGGTCGACGACATCGACATGCTGCCCAGATGATCGCCGAACAGACGCTTGACCGCGCCCAGTTCCAGTTCGTCGCCCAGCGGGGTCGAGGTGCCATGCGCGTTCACATAGTCGATATCTTCCAGCGCCAGGCCCGAGCGCTTGAGCGCCATCTGCATCGAACGGAAACCGCCATTGCCTTCCGGGTGCGGCGCGGTGACATGATAGGCGTCGCCGGTCAGGCCATAGCCGATGACTTCGGCATAGATTTTCGCGCCGCGCGCCTTGGCCCGCTCATATTCTTCCAGCACGACCACGCCCGCGCCTTCACCCATGACGAAGCCGTCACGGTTGACGTCATAGGGACGCGACGCCTTTTCCGGCGTGTCGTTGAAGCCGGTCGACAGCGCACGCGCCTGGGCGAAGCCGGCGATGCCGATCGGGCAGATCGCGCTTTCCGCGCCGCCCGCCAGCATCACGTCGGCATCGTCCATCGCGATCATGCGCGCAGCGTCGCCGATCGAGTGGGCGCCGGTCGAGCAGGCGGTGACGACGGCATGGTTCGGCCCCATCAGACCGTATTTGATCGAGACCTGGCCCGAGATCAGGTTGATCAGGCGGCCATGGACGAAGTGCGGCGAAACGCGGTTGGGGCCCTTGTTGGCCAGCACCAGCGATTCGCTTTCGATGCCCGGCAGGCCACCAATGCCCGAACCGATCGAGCAGCCGGCGCGCAGGCGCTCTTCTTCCGACATATTGTCCAGGCCCGCGTCGCGCAGCGCCTGGCTGGCGGCGGAAATGCCATAGACGATGAACGGATCGACCTGGCGCTGGATCTTGTGGTCGACGTCCAGCGAGGCGTCATAGCCATATTCATGATCCGCCGGCTTCACTTCGCAGGCGATGCGGCACTTGTAATCGGTGGCGTCGAAGCGGGTGATCGTCGCCGCGCCGGATTTCGACGCGATGATGTTCTTCCAGGTGGTTTCGACATCCCCGCCAAGCGGGCTTACCATGCCAAGGCCGGTTACGACGACGCGACGCATATGCTTGCTCCGAAATTCCAATTTTTGGTTCCGTGCCGCTCATCTAGGCGTTCCACACGCACTTGTGAACGGCAGGCCAGATACGAAAAGGCTCCCCAAGCTCCGGGATCACCGGACAGGAGGAGCCAATCCTTGTGCAAGGAGGGCGGCCCGCCATTGGGGCAGGCCGCGAAGCCCTTAGGCCTTGCTGTCGATATAGTCGATCGCGTCCTTGACGGTGGCGATCTTCTCAGCCGCATCGTCCGGGATTTCGACGCCGAATTCTTCTTCGAACGCCATCACCAGTTCAACGATGTCCAGGCTGTCTGCGCCCAGATCGTCGATGAAGCTGGCGTCCTCGGTCACCTTCTCGGCTTCGACGCCCAGATGCTCGACGACGATTTTCTTTACGCGATCCGCGGTCTCACTCATGAGTGGTCCTTCTTACTGGGTATCGTTGGTGGTTCTGAATAACCGTTAAGGCATTGCCCTAGTGCCAAGCCCCGATAGAGGCAAGAGGGAAGCCCGCCAAGCCCCTAGATGGAGGGACAGGTGCGTTTCGGCAACAAAAAGGCCGAAAAACCCGGAAAAAACGGGTTGTTTACCAAAATTTCAGCCGCTTGTGCCAGCAAATAGCCATGATAAGCCGCCTGTGCCCCGACCAGTTCATCACCCCCGAACGGGTCCGAATGACCGCCTGGCTGATGCTGGCAGCAACGCTGATCGGCCTCGCCTACCTGTTCGCGACGGCGCATGGCACGGTAGATTCGCTCGGCCGGCCGCTTGGCACGGACTTCTCCAACGTCTGGACGGCGGGATGGATGGCCGATCAGGGCCAGGCCGCGCAGGCATGGAACTGGCCCGCCCATTATGAAGTGCAGAAGGCGATCCATCATGATCCCGCCATTCCCTTTTATGGCTGGCACTATCCCCCGCCCTTCCTGATCCTGGCCACCTTGCTGGCGCAAATTCCCTATGTACCCGCCCTGCTGCTGTGGCAGGGCCTGACACTGGCCGGCGCGCTGATGGTCGTCCGTCATGTCCTGCCGGGTCAGCGGGATGCACTGCTCGTAGCGCTCGGCGCACCTGTGGTGATGGTGTGCCTGGGCCATGGCCAGAATGCCTTCATGACCGCCGGCCTGCTGGGTGGTGGCATGGCCCTGCTCGACCGACGCCCCTGGATCGCCGGCATGCTGCTGGGCGCGCTCGTCTACAAACCGCAATTTGCGGTGCTGATCCCGGGGCTCATCATCGCTCGCGGCAATGTCCGTGCCTTTCTGGCCGCCGGCCTGACATCGGCAGGCCTGTGCCTGCTGACGTTGCTGATCTGGGGCTGGCCGGTATGGCAGGCCTTCATCGACTCCCTGCCGCTGACCCAACATATTATCATCGAGAATGGCGCCACCGGCTGGGAAAAGATCCAGAGCCCCTTTGCCGCGATCCGCCAATGGGGCGGCAGCATTCCGGCCGCCTATGTGGTGCAGGGCCTGGTGACAGCCATTGCCATCGGTATCGCCGCGCTGATCGCCCGCCGCGGGAAGATGGAAGTGCGGGGCGCCGCCGCGCTCAGCGCCGCCCTGCTCTGCACGCCTTATGTGCTCGATTATGACTATGTGCTGCTGGGGATGGCCATCGCCTTCGTCGCGGCCGACATGGGCAAGCGCGGCGCGCTGCCTTGGGAACGAAGCTGGCTGGCCTATGCCTGGATGGCGCCTTTGTTCGGCCGGGCCGTGTCGGAATGGACCCATGTGCCGGTCAACCTGATCGCCGCGATCGCGGTGCTGGCGCTGGCGATGCGACGCGCCATCCTGCTGGACGGCGCGCTCGCTTATAGTCTGCCCGGCCGGACGAAGATCGCCTGACCGGGCGATCGATCAGATCATCGCCATGCCGCCGTTGACGTGCAGGGTCTGGCCGTTGACATAGCCCGCTTCCTTGCTCGCCAGATAGGCGACTGCCGCGCCGATATCGTCGCCATCGCCCAGGTCGCCAGCCGGGATCTTGGCCAGGATCGTGCCCTTCTGGGCATCGTTCAGCGCATCGGTCATGGCCGACCGGATGAAGCCGGGCGCCACGCAGTTCACGGTGATGCCGCGGCTCGCCAGTTCCTGGCCCAGCGACTTGGACATGCCGATGATGCCGGCCTTCGACGCGCAATAGTTGGACTGGCCCGGATTGCCGGTGACGCCCACGACCGAGGTGATCGAGATGATGCGGCCAAAGCGCGCCTTCATCATCGGCTTGGCGGCGGCGCGACACAGGCGGAAGGCGGCTTCCAGATTGACCGCGATAACCTGCGACCATTCCTCGTCCTTCATGCGCAGGATCAAATTGTCGCGGGTGATGCCGGCATTGTTGACCAGAATGTCGATCTTGCCGCCCAGCGCTTCCACCGCCTGCGGCACCAGCGCGTCGACGGCGGCCGGATCGGACAGGTTGCAGACCAAGGTCTTGTGGTCGCCGCCCAGTTCGGCGGCGAAGGCCTTGAGCTTCTCCTCATTGCTGCCCGACAGCGCCAGCGTGGCGCCCTGCGCGGCCAGCGCCTTGGCGATGGAGGAACCGATGCCCCCCGAAGCGCCAGTCACCAGCGCGGTCATTCCCGTCAGATCGAACATAAATTTTCACCTATTCGTTAAACTTTTAAATCGATTCTCATACTCACAGGCGTCAGTCGCTAGAAGTTATGAACCTTGGAATGCTCGTTCCAACGCCATGATTGAACCCCGCTGATACAGCCACACGCCGAGATTTTCCTCGCTTGCGTTTTCCCCTGTGAGTTTTGCGTCTTTGATCATCGGTTTGAACTCACGAAACGCATCCTCCTCAGGCGGAGGCGTTTCGACATTGGCAACAACGGCATCGACATCGGCTTTAAACAGAGAAATCAACCTATCCATTCTTGGTGCCAATGCGACGTTCAATCGAGCCTCTTCGTCCGCACTATAGTGGTTGAATCGCTCCAAAGCCTTCCTTTGAATTTGCAACCACCGATGATGGGCAGCGAGACGCAAAGCTTTCTCCGACCAACCATATAGATAGCCGCAAGCTTGCGCCCTCCCGTTAAGGACGACACCTATCGCTAAATTTCTGCGATCATCGCCACGCTCAGCACTATAATGGCGATCTAGAAGGCTCTGCTCAGCCGCCCCCAACGGCAAACTCATGCAATCCAGGTGCTCAGCAGCAAGTGCTGGCGTTCCGCCTGTGATCAAAATCGCCGTTACCACCCATTTCAGCACAAACCGTTCCCCCTTTACTCGCCCCGACATTCGCAGCCAGCTCGCGTCAGTCTCCCTTGAAGTGTGGCGGCCGGCGGTCGAAGAAGGCGTCAATCGCCTCGTCATGATCCGCGGTCGCGTGGGCCAGCGCCTGCATGGCGCCCGCCATTTCCAAAATTTGCGAAAGTTCCGCTGTCTGCGCCGCACGTAGCAGCCGCTTGGTCATCCGCGTCGCGTGCGGCGGGTTGGCGGCGATGGCGTCAGCCTGCGCCCGCGCCACCGTCATCAGTTCCACGTCGGACACGACATCGCCAACCAGCCCGACCCGCAGCGCCTCGCCCGCGTCGATCGTCTCGCCGGTCAGCGAGAGTTGCGACGCCTTGGAAAAGCCGATGATGCGCGGCAGCAGCCAGGCCCCGCCATCGCCCGACACCAGGCCTAACTTCACGAAGCTTTCGGCGAAACGCGCGCTTTGCCCCGCGATGCGCAGGTCGCACATGCAGGCCAGGTCCAGCCCCGCGCCGATCGCAGGGCCATTGACCGCCGCGATCACCGGCAGCTCGATCGCCTGGAACAGCAAGGGCAGGCGCTGGATACCCGCGCGATAATTGCGCCGCGTCTGCGCCGGCAGGCTGGCGCGCAGCCCCCCGGCATCCGGCCGCATCGCATTGAGATCGCCGCCCGAGGAGAAGGCACTGCCCGCCCCGGTCAGGATCGCGACATGGATGCTCGCATCCCGGTCCGCCGCCTCGAACACATCGCACAGCGCATCCACCATCGCCGGATCGGAGATGGGGTTGCGCCGGTCGGGCAGGTTCAGCGTGACCGTCAGGACGGCCCCGTCACGGCAAGTGAGGACCGGGCCCTCGCTCACAGCGCGCCCAGCACCGCCTCGATATCGTCCATCGTCACCACGCTGCGCACGGTGGCGTCGGGGGCGATGCGCTTGACCATCGGGCCAAGCACCTTGCCGCCCAGTTCGACGAAATCGGTGACGCCCGCGTCCCACATCGCGCCGATCGACTCGCGCCAGCGGACGCGGCCGGTGACCTGCTCGACCAGACGCTCGCGAATGTCGGTCGGGTCGCTGATCGGCGCGGCCAGCACATTGGCATAGACCGGCAGCAGCGGCGCGTTGATCGTCGCCTTGGCCAGCGCTTCCGCCATGGCATCGGCGGCGGGCTGCATCAGCGGGCAGTGGAAGGGCGCCGACACCGGCAGCAGCACGCCGCGCTTGATGCCATAATCCTTGACCAGCGCGACCGCGCGCTCGATCGCGCCCTTGTGGCCGGAAATGACGACCTGGCTGGGATCATTGTCGTTGGCGACGGTGCAGACTTCGCCTTCGGCGGCGGCATCGGCGAGCGCCTGCGCCTTTTCGATGTCGGCGCCCAGCAGCGCGGCCATCGCGCCCTCGCCCACCGGCACGGCCGCCTGCATCGCCTGACCGCGCAGCTTGAGCAGACGCGCGGTGGTGCCAAGGTCGAACGCCTCGACCGCGCAGAGCGCGCTATATTCGCCCAGCGAGTGGCCGGCGACATAATCGCCCTTGTCGGCCAGGCTGAAGCCGCCTTCCTTCTGCATCACGCGCAGCGTGGCGAGGGCATTGGCCATGATCGCCGGCTGGGCATTCTCGGTCAGGGTCAGGTCGCTCTCGGGGCCTTCCACCATGATCCGGAACAGATGCTGCGACAGGGCGTCATCGACTTCCTGGAACAGTTCCTTCGCCGCCGGGCTTGCCTCGGCCAGCGCCTTGCCCATGCCGACCGACTGGCTACCCTGGCCCGGGAAAAGAAATGCCCTCATCTTCCATCCTCTGATCTACTGGTGCCTTTCCGGAGAAAAACACGGGAATTCACGCACGTTACACTTTGAGACATATATGGCATTGAGGCGTACATTGCTTTTCGGCACGTAACGACCTGACATACCTGCCCCCTGTCTCTCCGGGGGAATATTGCTGGCCCCTTTAACGACGACGGAGTGCAAGGAAAAGGTGCGATATCGCATTGCATGGCTCACGGGATCGGTGCTTGCCCTGTCCGCCTGCGCGGCGGGGCCGAACTATCACGCGCCGCAATCCGCCGCGCTGGGCGTGCCTGCCGGCTATAGCCAGGGCAGCGGCACGGCGCTGGACGACGCCACCCTCGCCACCTGGTGGACCCGGCTCAACGATCCGACGCTGACCGGCCTGATCGATCAAGCGATCGCCGGCAACCTGGACATCGTCCAGGCGCAGGCGCGGCTGCGGCAGGCGCGGGAATCCCTGCGCCAGGCCAATGCGTCCTTCCTGCCGCAGGTGAGCGGATCGGCCAGCGGCGGCAAGAATTACCGCAGCCAGGCCGGCGGCACGCGTGTCGATGACAGCGGCAACGTCATCTCCACCGGCGCCAGCAACTGGTCCAGCAGCTATTCGGCCGGCGCCAATGCCAGTTGGCAGATCGACCTGTTCGGCGAATTGTCACGCTCGGCCGAAGCCGCGCGGGCCGATCTTGCCGCGTCCGGCTATGACCTCGCCAATGTGCGGATGACCATCATTTCCGAACTGGTCACCAACTATGTCCAGGCGCGCGCATCACAGGAACAGCTGCGCATCGCCCGCGAGACACAGAAGGTGCAGCAGGACAATTACGACATCGCCCGCTGGCGGTTGCAGGCCGGGCTGGTCTCCTCGCTCGACGAGCAGCAGGCCAGGGCCCAGCTCGCCCAGACCAACGCCACCATCCCGCAGCTTGAAGCCAGCCTGAAGGGCAGCCTCAACCGCATCGCCGTGCTGACCGGCCAGGCGCCGGGCGACGCGACCCGCGCGCTCGAAACGCCGGCACCGATCCCCACCGCCGCAACCGACATCGCCACCGGCATTCCGGCCGATACGCTGCGCCAGCGGCCCGATGTGCGGTCGGCCGAACGGGCGCTGGCCGCCGCCACCGCGCGGATCGGCGTCGCCCAGGCGCAGCTCTATCCCTCGCTCGGCATCAGCGGCAACATCGGCACCACGTCGAACGCCTTCAAGGATCTGTTCGACCTCATCACCGGCGGCGTCTTTGCCAATGTCGCCCAGACCATCTTCGATGGTGGTCGCCTCGCCTCGCAGGTCCGCGCGCAGAAGGCGGCGACCGACGGCGCCTTCGCCGCCTACAAGCAGAGCGTTCTCGGCGCGCTGGAGGATGTCGAAAATGGCATGGCCTCGCTCGACAGTGCCCGCCGGCGCAAGATCGAGTTCGCCACCGCCTATGAAGCGTCGAACAATGCCGCGATCCTGGCGCGCAGCCAGTATCAGTCCGGCCTGATCGACTTCCAGACCCTGTCCAGCAGCGAAACCACGTTGCTGAACGCCCGCAACAGCCTTGCCAGCGCCCAATCGGACGAGATTCTGGCCATCGCCCAGCTCTATAATGCGCTGGGTGGCGGCTGGCAGAATATGGATGACCGCCCCCATGAGCAATGACGCCAGCCCCGACCAGGATCTCAACGACTTTCTGGGCGCCAAGCCGGAAAAGCCGCATCGCAAGTGGATGATACGCGGGATTATCGGCGTCGTTCTGCTGATCCTCGTCCTGCTTGTCGCCCGCTGCTTTGCCGGCGACGACAAGCCCAATTATGCCACGCGGGAGGCGCGCCAAGGCGACCTGACGGTCAGCGTGTCGGCCACCGGCAATTTGAAGCCGATCAACCAGGTCGATGTGGGCTCGGAACAGTCGGGCAAGATCACCGCCGTCTATGTCGACGTCAATGATCGCGTGACCAAGGGGCAGAAGCTGGCCGAACTGGACACCCGCCGCCTGGTCGACACGATCAACCAGACGCAGGCTCAGGTCGCCTCCTCCCAGGCAGGCGTCGCCCAGGCGCAGGCGCAGGTCGCGCTGGCCAAGGCGACACTGGATCGCCAGCTCAACGTCTATCAGCTTTCCGGCGGCAAGGTGCCGGCCAAGACCGAGCTGGATTCGGCCCGCGCCGACTATAATGGCGCGCTCGCCAACCTTCGTTCCGCGCAGGCGCAGGTGAATGTCTCGCGCGCCCAGCTGTCGACCGCCCAGACCAACCTGTCGATCGCCCAGATCGTCTCGCCGGTCACCGGCGTGGTCCTGTCGCGCGACATCGAGCCGGGCCAGACCGTCGCCGCCTCGCTCAACGCGCCGGTGCTGTTCACCATCGCCGAGGATCTCACCAAGATGGAGGTCGAGGTGTCGGTGGACGAGGCGGACGTCGGTCAGGTCAAGGAAGGCCAGACCGCCAATTTCGCCGTCGATGCCTTCCCCGGCCGCACCTTCCCGGCAAAGGTCACGCGGGTGAATGTCGGGTCGAACAGCTCCAGCAGCAGCTCGTCCTCCTCGTCCTCGACCAGCACGACCAGCAGCTCGACCGGCACGGTCGTCGCCTATACCGCCGTGCTGTCGGTCGATAATGCGGACGAAACCCTGCGTCCGGGCATGACCGCGACCGCCGACATCGTGACCCAGGAACTGCATGACGTGCTGCTCGTCCCCAACAGCGCGCTCCGCTTCAAGCCCAGCAGCGGCGCCGGATCGGGCGGCGGCATCACCAGCGTCCTGCCCGGCCCCGGCCGCATGCGCCGCAGCGGCGCCAACCGCCAGGTCAATTTCGGCGCGGGCAGCAGCCAGACCCTCTATGTCCTCGACGAAAAGGGCGATCCCAAGGCGATCCAGGTGACCGTCGGCGCCAGCGACGGATCGCGCACCGTCATCACCGGCGGCGACCTGAAGCCCGGCATGAAGGTCATCACCGGCCAGCTTGCCGCCGGCGCGCAGCAGCCGGCCGAGGACCAGAAGGCAGACCCTGCCGCTGGCGACACGAAGGATCGCCCGCGCAATCCCGCCGCCGACGGCAGCCCCGCCAGCGTCAAGTCGCTCGGCAATTCGGGCGACGCCGCGCCCCAGACCGCCCCTGTCGCCCCGACGCCCGCCGCCCCCCAGGGCAGCGGCGGCACCGAAAGCCGGGGCACCGGCCGGCAGAGCGGAACCTGATCCCATGGCCGCCGATCCCATCATCTCGCTGCGGGGGATCACCAAGATCTTCGGCAGCGGCCCCACCGCCTTTCAGGCGCTCAAGGGCATAGACCTCGACATCGAACAGGGCGATTTCGTCGCCGTCATGGGGCCTTCGGGCTCGGGCAAGTCGACGACGATGAACATATTGGGCTGCCTCGACGTGCCATCGGGCGGGCAGTTCCTGTTCAAGGGCCGCCATGTCGAGACGCTGGACCGCGACCAGCGCGCGCTGCTGCGCCGCCGCTATCTCGGCTTCGTCTTCCAGGGCTTCAACCTGCTCGCCCGCACCAGCGCGCTGGAGAATGTCGAACTCCCCCTGCTCTATCGCGGCGAGGACAAGAAGACCCGTTACGAGATGGGCATGGCCGCGCTCGACAAGGTGGGCCTGAAGGACTGGTGGGACCATACCCCGGCGGAACTGTCCGGCGGCCAGCAACAGCGCGTCGCGATCGCCCGTGCCATCGTCACCCAGCCCGACGTGCTGCTGGCGGACGAACCGACCGGCAATCTCGATTCCGAACGGTCGGTGGAGATCATGCAATTGCTGACCGACCTCAACCAGAATAGCGGCATCACCGTGCTGATGGTGACGCACGAACCCGACATGGCCGAATTTGCCCATACCATCGTCCATTTCAAGGATGGGCTGGTGGAGCGGGTCGACAAGGGCCAGGGCGGACCGCAGAAGGGAGCCGTGGGCTGATGCTGGGCACCACCGTCATCCTCGCCTTCCGGGCGATCAACCGGCACAAGATGCGCAGCTTCCTCACGACGCTCGGCATCATCATCGGCGTTGCGGCGGTCGTGACCATGGTAACGCTGGGCAATGGCGCGACCGCCGCCGTGCGCGAACAGATCAGCTCGCTGGGCGCCAATGTGCTGCAACTGCGCCCCGGCCAGGGCTTCGGCCGTGGCGGCGGCGGGCCGCGCCCGCCCAATTTCAAGGAAGCAGACCTGACCGCGATCGAGAACCAGCTGACCGGCGTGCGCGCCGTGGCGCCGGTGGTCCAGTCGAGCGGCACCGCCATCTATGAAGGCAATAACTGGTCGACCACCGTCTATGGCACGACCTCCGCCTATTCGCAGGTCCAGTCCTGGAATGTGTCGGAAGGCCGGCTGTTCATGCCGGACGAGGAAGAGGCCGGCAAATCGGTCTGCATCATCGGCAATACGGTGCGCACCAACCTGTTCCAGGGCAATGACCCGATCGGCAAGCGGATGCGGATCAAGGGCGTGAGCTGTCAGGTGGTGGGCGTACTGGCGACCCGCGGCCAGGGCGGCTTTGGCGACCAGGACGATGTCGTCGTCATGCCGATCAAGTTTGTCCAGCGCCGCTTCACCGGCGATCGCGACATCAGCCAGATCATGGTCGCGGTCGACGACGCCTATGACAGCGCCACCGTCCAGAACAGTCTGGAAGAGCTGATGCGCGAGCGGCGCAAGATCAAGGCGGGCGCTGAGGATAATTTCAACGTCTTCGATACCAAGCAGATCAGCGACACACTGACCGGCACCACCACCATCCTGACCCAGATCGTCGCGGCAGTCGCCGCCATCTCGCTGCTGGTCGGCGGCATCGGCATCATGAACATCATGCTGGTGTCGGTGACCGAACGCACCCGCGAGATCGGCATTCGCCTCGCCATCGGCGCAGTCGCGCGCGAAGTGCTGATGCAGTTCCTGGTGGAGGCGATCGTGCTGTCCTGCATGGGTGGCGTCATCGGCCTGGTCATCGCCCTGATCGCATCGGTCGGCATCGCGCCGCTGATGAAGGTGCCCTTCACCTTCGATCCGCAAGTCAATCTGATCGCCTTCCTCTTCTCGGCGGCGATCGGCGTGGTGTTCGGCTATTTCCCGGCGCGCCGGGCGGCCAGCCTTAACCCGATTGACGCGCTGCGGCACGAATAGGCTGATACATTTTCCGACAAAAGGGCGGTTATCCGGGATAATGCTGCGACATCTTCTGCCTAATCCCTCCTTCCATGGCGCCGCTCCGGCGCCTTGGAAGGAATGCCTCCATGAAGATGATCGCCGCCAGCCTCATCAGCAGTGCGCTGCTGCTCGGGGTCAGCCTCACCCCCTTGGCCGACGCGCAGGCACCGCAAACGGCGCAATTGCTGGAGGGCAAGGATCATCCCATCCTGCTCGCCCGCATGACCGTCACCGCCACGCCCCTGCCCCCCGTCTCTCTGCCCGCCTCCGCCGACTGAGCCGCCGCCGCGCGCCGGAGCGGTGCGTATGAACGGCGTCATCGGCCTGCTCGGCACGCTGGCGCTATTGCTGGCCGCAGGCGGCGCGATCGGCCTGATCGATCGGCGCGGCTTTCGGCCCGGCTGGCTGCTGGTTGCCGCCGCCCTGGTCGCCGCCAATGACGCGCTGCTGACCCGTGCCTATCGCCATATCCCCGATCTCATCCCCGCCGCCGACTGGAACTGGCAGGGCAAGCTGCTGGCCCTTGCTCTCACGCTGCTGATCGCCGCCCTGCCCGCCTTCGGCTGGAAGCGGGTCGGCCTTACCCTCCGGCAAGCGCGCGGCAGCCTGACCGCTGCCCTGCCCGTCGCCCTCCTCTATTGCGCCTTCTTCACGGCGCTCGCCCTTTATTTCCCCGACGATCCGAGCAGCGCGGAGGAAATCGCCTTCCAGCTCACCATGCCGGGGCTGGAGGAAGAACCTTTCTATCGCGGCATCCTGCTCTTCGCGCTCGATCGCGCCTTCACCCGGCGGGTCCGCTTCCTGGGCATCGACTGGGGCTGGGGCGCCCTGCTCTCCTGCGGCCTGTTCGGCCTCGCCCATGCGTTCGGCTATTCGGACGGTCATTTCAGCTTCGATCCGGTCGTGATGGCGCTTACCACCATCCCCTCGCTGCTGGCCGTCTGGCTGCGCCTGCGTACCGGCAGCCTGCTGCTGCCGATCCTGCTGCACAATTTCGGCAATGCCATCTCGCTGATGCTGTGAGTCGAACAAGGCATTGAAAAATCGCCATTTATGAACCGATATTCAGCTTAAATCGGGTTTTGATACAATTTCCGACAAACTTGCCCCACCCTTGGGACAGGCTTGCGACAAGCGCGGCCTATCTCTGTCTTCGACGCCGGAAGCGGCGCCCTCGATTGAAACAAGAGGAGTGAAGACATGTTCAAGAAGATCATCCTGGCCCTGACCGCCACTGCCGTTGCCGCCAGCCCGATCGTCACCGCCCAGGCCCAGGCCGCGCCCCATCGCGAGACCGTCCGGGTTGTGAAGGAAGGTCCGCACCGCACCGTCGTCCAGAAGAAGACGGTGGTGCGCAACGATCGCCACTGGGCCAAGGGCCAGCGCTTCGATCGCCGCTATGCGACCAATTACCGGGTCGTCGACAATTATCGCGGCTATCGCCTGTCGGCCCCGCCGCGCGGTTACCACTGGGTCCGCTCGGGCAATGACGCAGTGCTGGTCGCCCTCACCAGCGGGATTATCGGCGCGGTCGTCGCCGGCGCCATTCGCTAAACACCCGCCCCGATGAAAATCGCCCTGGAGCCACCGCTCCGGGGCGTTTTCGCGTTCACACCAGCCCGGTCAGATAATAGACGGCGATCACGACGAAGACGGTCATGGTCTTGATGAGCGTCAGCGCGAATATGTCCTTATAGGCCTGGCGATGGGTGAGGCCCGTCACCGCCAGCAGGGTGATGACCGCGCCATTATGCGGCAGGCTGTCCATCCCGCCCGACGCCATCGACGCGACCCGGTGCAGCACTTCGCGCGGAATGCCGGCTGCATCGCCCGCCGCGACGAACTGGTCCGCCATAGCCGCCAGCGCGATCGACAGCCCGCCCGACGCCGATCCGGTGATGCCGGCCAGGGTCGTCACCGTAATGGCTTCGTTGATCAGCGGGTTGGGCACCGCCTTCAGCGCATCCTTGACGACCAGGAAGCCCGGCAGCGCCGCGATCACTCCGCCAAAGCCATATTCGACCGCCGTGTTCATCCCCGCCAGCAAGGCGCCGCCGACCGCCGCCTTCGACCCTTCCGCAAAGCGCCGTGCCACGACCGGGAAGGCAAAGATCAGGATGATGGCGATGCCCATCAGCAGCGCCCCCTCCACCGCCCACAGCGCCGCTTGCTGTGTCACCTTCGCTGTCACCGGCTCGGGCAGCCCCGCCAGCCGAATGCTCACCGTCTCCGCCCCACCGGTGATGCGCGGGATCAGCAGGGTCAGCGCCAGATTGCCCAGCCCCACCACCAACAGTGGCAGCAGGGCGACCAGCGGGTGGACGGTCACCGCCTCTTCCTGCCGATCGGGTTCGTTGACCAGCGTTTCGGGCGCGCCATAGCCCTCCCCCGCGGCCGCCATCGCCCGGCGCCGCCAGTTGAGATAGACCAGGCCCGCGGCCGCGATCACCACCGATCCGATCACGCCCAGCACCGGCGCCGCCCAGGCAGTGGTGCCAAAGAAGCTGGCCGGAATGACATTCTGGATCTGCGGCGTGCCCGGCAGCGCATCCATGGTGAAGGTCAGCGCGCCAAGGCCGATGGTAGCCGGCACCAGCCGCTTGGGAATATCGGCGCGGCGGAACATCTCGGCGGCGAAGGGATAGACGGCGAACACCGCCACGAAGACCGAGACCCCGCCATAGGTCAGCAGCGCCGTCACGATCATGATCGCCGGGATCGCCCGCCCCGCGCCGACGAAACCGATCACCGCCGTCACGATCGCGCGGGAAAAGCCCGATATCTCGACCAGCTTGCCAAACAGCGCGCCGAGCAGGAAGACGGGGAAATAGAGCTTCAGGAAGGTGGCGACCTTGTCCATGAACAGGCCGGAAAAGACGGTCGGCACCGCCGCCGGATCGGTCAGGAACACCGCCAGCATGGCGAGCAAAGGCGCCATCAATATGACGCTCATGCCGCGATAGGCCGCCAGCATCAGCAAGATCAGCGCCAGTGCCACGATTGCGACCGCCATCCGTCTCTCCTTCTCTTTTTCTGGCAGGCAGGATAGAGACAGGTGAAGCCTGACTGCAAGCAGGGCCGCTGCCGCCCATGGCTGCACCGATGCCGCTTGCCTTTCTCCCCCTTTTCCGTCATAGGCGCGCCTTCGCTCGGCCCCGGATTCGGACGTCGGACGATTTCGAATGCTTGAGACGACAGCCGGAGGGGCGTTCCACATGGGGTGGGCGTCAGCGATCGGCCAACAGATGAGGCAATACCCATGGCTCTTTACGAGCATGTGTTCCTTGCGCGCCAGGATCTGGCACAGGCGCAGGTGGACGCTCTGGCGGAAACCGCCACCAAGATCGTCGAGGAAAATGAAGGCAAGGTGACCAAGGTCGAGACCTGGGGCCTGCGTTCGCTCGCGTACAAGATCGCCAAGAACCGCAAGGCGCACTACGTCATGCTGAACATCGACGCACCGGGCAACGTGATTGCCGAGCTGGAGCGTCAGACCCAGATCAACGAAGACATCATCCGCTACATGACCATCAAGGTCGAAGAGCTGGAAGCCGGTCCGTCGGTGATGATGCGCAAGCAGGAACGCGCCGAACGCGGCGACCGTGCCCCCCGTGGTGACCGTGGCCCGCGCCGTGAGCGCGAAGAAGCCCCGGCTGCCGAATAAGGAGATCTGAAACATGGCACGCCCGTTTTTCCGCCGCCGCAAGAGCTGCCCCTTCGCCGCCAAGGATGCGCCGAAGATCGATTACAAGGACGTCCGTCTGCTGCAGGGCTTCGTGTCCGAGCGCGGCAAGATCGTCCCCAGCCGCATCACCGCGGTGTCCGCCAAGAAGCAGCGTGAGCTGGCCCAGGCCATCAAGCGCGCCCGTCACCTGGGCCTGCTGCCCTACATCGTGAAGTAAGGGAGAAAGACCCATGGAAATCATTCTCCTTGAGCGCATCGAAAAGCTGGGCGCGATCGGCGACGTCGTCACCGTGAAGGATGGTTACGCTCGTAACTTCCTGCTGCCCAACAAGAAGGCTCTTCGCTCGAACGCCGCCAACAAGGCTGTGTTCGAAGCCAACCGCGCGAAGATCGAAGCCGACAACGCCGCTCGTCGTTCGGACGCCGAAAAGGCTGCCGAAGGCGTCAACGGCAAGCAGATCGTCCTGATCCGCCAGTCGTCGAACGCCGGCCACCTGTACGGCTCGGTCGCCGTCCGTGACGTCGTCGACGCGCTGCACGCCGATGGCGTGACCAACGTCTCCAAGGCGATGGTCGTGCTGGAGCGTCCGATCAAGACCCTGGGCGTTTTCGACGTCAAGGTCGCGCTGCACCCGGAAGTGGCCGTCACCATCACGGTGAACGTTGCCCGCTCGCCGGAAGAAGCCGAACTGCAGGCGCAGGGCGTCGACGTGATGGCCGACCTGTTCGAGAAGGACGAAGCCGGCTTCACCGAGGATTACGATCCGAACGCCGAGCCGGGCGAAATCGCCGTCGAGGCGGAAGAAGCCCCGGCCGAAGAAGCCTGAGCCTCTTCGCTCTGACAAACGAGAAAGCCGCCCGTCACCGGGCGGCTTTTTTGTTGCCCTGAAAAGAGCGGCTGCGGCTCAGATCTGCGCGAAGCCGCCATCGACGAACAGTTCGACGCCGTTGACATAGCTGGCGTCGTCGGAGGCGAGGAAGGTTGCCGCCTTGCCGATCTCGCGCGGGTCGGCCAGCCGGCCGAGCGGGATTTGCGACGCGAGGCCACCTTCCAGCGCCTGCCATTCCGCGTCGTCAGCAGCCAGTCCCTGCAGCCCCGGCGTGCGGGTGGCACCCGGCGCGATCGTGTTCACTCGGATATGGCGGTCCTTGAGGTCGAGTATCCAGTGCCGCGCGAAATTGCGGATCGCCGCCTTGGTCGCTCCATAGACGCTGAAGGCCGGCAAGGCGCGCACCGACTCCGTCGATCCGGTCAGGATGATCGATGCCCCGTCGCGCAGCAGCGGCAGCGCCTTCTGCACCGTGAACAGCGTCGCCTTCACGTTCAGGCCGAAGGTGCGATCAAACTCCTCCTCGGTGATGGCACCGATCGGCTGGAAGCTGCCGCCGCCGGCATTGGCGACCAATATGTCGATCTGTGCGCCATGCTGCTGCACGACATCATAGAGGCGATCGAGATCGGCGAACCGGGTCACGTCGCCCTGCACACCGACGGCGCCATGGCCGATGGTGCGGACCGCCGCGTCCAGTTCCTCCTGCCGCCGTCCGGTGATGAACAGCCTGGCCCCGGCTTCGGCCAGTTCCTGCGCGATGCCCAGGCCAATGCCGGTCGTGCCGCCGGTCACCACCGCCACCTTGTTTTCCAATTTGCGTGCCATGATCATGTCCTTTCTGTCCAGCGATGCACCCTGCACCGCCTGTGTCATTGGAAATAATCCTGGAACGATTCTCGCTGTAGACGGCAAAATTGACATCCATCGTTCCATAATTAGAACGATGGCATGCAGGACATGAATGATCTTCGCCTGTTTGCGGCGGTTGTGACCCATGGCGGCTTTGCCGCCGCCGGTCGGGCCTTGCGCCTGCCCAAGTCGAAACTCAGCCGCCGGGTCGCGGAGCTGGAACAGCGGCTGGGCGTGCGGTTGATCGAACGTTCATCTCGCCGGTTCCGGGTCACCGAGCTTGGCCTGTCGGTCTATGACCAGTGCCGCATCGCGGTGGCCGCCGCGGAACGCGCCGAAGCGTTGGTCGAGGCCAGCCTTAGCGAACCCAAAGGCACTGTGCGTTTTTCCTGCCCGACCGGCCTCACCCCGTTCGTCGCCGCCATATTGCCCGATTTCCTGACGCTCTATCCCAAGGGCCATGTCCAGATCGTCGCGGTCGACCGCCCCGTCGACCTGATCGGCGAGCGGATCGACGTCGCCCTGCGCGTGCGCACCCGATTGGACACCGACGCGGAACTGACGATGCGCACCCTGGCGCGCAGCCGGCGCATCCTGGTCGCCAGCCCCCCGCTCGCCAATCAGGTCGCCGGACAGGATATTGATGCCTTGCCGACCCTGCCGACGCTCAGTTCATCGGGGGAGGATGGCGCGGTGAGTTGGCAGCTGGAAGGCCCCGATGGTGCGGCACAGGTGATCGAGCATCATCCGCGCCTGAGCTGCGGCGACTTCGAGACCATCCGCCGCGCCGCCATTGCGGGGCTGGGCGTGGCGCTGCTGCCCGATCATGTCTGCATGGCCGACCTGCGCTCGGGCGCCTTGGCGCTGCCGTTCCCGGAATGGCAGGCGCAGGCGGGGATCGTCCATCTCGTCTTCACCACCCGCACCGGGCTGCCGCCGCTGGTGCGCGCCTGGATCGATCATCTCGCCGCCCATTTCAGCAACGGCGATATCTTCTCGCCCTGATTTCAGTCCTGCACCCGGCGACGGCGGGTTTCCCAGCCCTTCTTCGCCGCAGCCGATCGATCCGCAGCCTTGCGCCGTTCGGCGGCATGGCTCTCGGGCTTCCCTCGCCCCGATCCCGACAGGTTTCCGCCGCCCGAATCCTTGTTCACGGTCGCCCAGGCCCGCGCCTCCGCTTCGTCATGCGATACACCACGCTCTTCATAGCTTTGCGCGATATGCGCAGCCTTGCGCTTCTGCTTGTCTGTATAGCGGCGCTTGTCGCCTCTGGGCATGCCTGCCTCCTTTTTCCGCCCCATATCGGTTCAAATACCGAGGGGCGTTTCCCGAGGATTGCCATTAAGTTGCATGGCGAGAAAATGAGGAACGGAGAGTCGCCATGAACGTTCCGGACATCATGGAGCAACGCACCCTGCTTGAGCGCCTCGCCCGGCATCTCGCCGCCGGGGCAACGCATAACTGGCCCTATTGGGTCGAGGATGCCGCCAGCATATTGGCGATGCTCAAGGAGCCCGACCCCGCCATGCGCGAGACGGGCGACGTAACGGCCTGGCAGGCGATGATCGATACCGCCCTGCAACAGCGCTGGACCATCTTTCCGCCTGCCATGACCGGCGCCGACGAAGATCAGTCCGCCAGCGCGGACGAGGAAGGCGAAATTCGCCTGCCCCCCGAGGCCATCGACCAGGACGCTGCCAAGTGGGTCCATCTGCACAGTTCGCCCAAGGAGACACCATGAGGGGATTGCTGAAACTGGCCTTTCTGACCGGACTGGGGGCTGTAGCCTGGAAGAGCCTCAAGGAACGCGGCGGCAAAGAGGATGGCGCCACCGCCGATGATCTGGACGATCGCGGCCCGGTCGGCTCGTCGGGCATCGTCCGCGACGCCGGGCCGCAGGCAGGCGACAGCGATTGGGACATGGTCGATGAACAGTCCGACGAATCCTTCCCCGCCAGCGATCCGCCCGGCAATTACTGATATAGCTTGCACCCGTCACAAACCGGCAATCATCGCTCCATTGCCCCCACCCTGCCCGCGCATTAAGAAGCGCGCACGGATCATATCCATCCGTTTCAACAGGGGAATTATTCAACCATGCCTTCGGGTCTGATCGCGCTGCTCGACGATGTTGCCGGTATCGCCAAGATGGCGGCCACGTCGCTGGACGATGTCGCCGCTGCCGCCGGCAAGGCCGGCACAAAGGCCGCCGGCGTCGTTATCGACGATACTGCCGTCACGCCCAATTATGTCATGGGCCTGTCGCCGGAACGCGAACTGCCGATCATCTGGAAGATCGCGCGCGGATCGCTGCGCAACAAATTGCTGTTCCTTTTGCCGGCCGCGCTGGCGCTCAGTGCCTTTGCCCCCTGGCTGCTGCCACCGCTGCTGATGCTGGGCGGCGCCTTCCTCTGCTTCGAGGCGGCGGAAAAGCTGCTCGAAGCGATCCAGGGCGGCCATGACGAGGTGGCGGATGCCGCCGCGACCCTGACATCCAAGGAATTGGAGGACCAGAAGGTCTCCAGCGCGATCCGCACCGACTTCATCCTGTCGGGCGAGATCATGGCGATTGCGCTCGGCACTGTCGCCAGCGAGCCGATCTGGGAACAGGCGATCATCCTGGTCGTCGTCGCCATCGCGATCACCGCCGGCGTCTATGGCGTGGTCGGCTTCATCGTGAAGATGGACGATATCGGCCTGCACCTCGCCCAGCGCAGCGGCGCGGCGACGCGCGCGATCGGCCGTGGCCTGGTAAAGGCGATGCCGGTCGTGATGAGCGTGCTGGGCGTTGTCGGCACGGCGGCGATGCTGTGGGTCGGCGGCGGCCTGATCGTCCATGGCCTGCACGAATTTCACTGGGATCTGATCCCCGGCACGATCCATCATCTGGCGCAAGGTGCAGCCCATGCCGTGCCCGCGGTCGCGCCGGTGGTCGACTGGCTGGTGAATGCGATCGGCGCGGGCATTGTCGGCCTGGTGATCGGCGGCATCATCGTTGCCGTGCTGCATCTGTTCAAGAAGCACTGAGGCGATTAAGGGGAGCGCCCGCGCCTTTGCTGGCGTTCCCTCGCTCCGGACCTTCCAAGTGACCCAATCTTCCCCCTGGCGCATCGAGGCGCGCGCGCTCGTCACGCTCGCCATTCCCATGATCGCGGGCAATGTCGCCTGGTCGGGGATCGCCGCAACCGATCTGCTGCTCGTGGGCCGGCTGGGCGCGGAAGCGGTCGCCGCCGGGGCGCTGGCGATCAACCTGTTCAATGCACTGCTGATCTTCGGCCTCGGCCTCGTCACCGCCGCCGCGCCGCTGATCGCCAGCGAACGCGGCCGGCGTCGCCATTCGGTGCGCGACGTGCGCCGCACTGTCCACCAGACGCTGCGCGCCGCCGCCTTCTTCGTGCTGCCGGCCTGGCTGATCCTGTGGCATTGCGAGGCGATCCTGCGCGCCATGGGGCAGGAGCCCGATCTGGCGCGCGAAGCCGGCCATCTGATGCGCGGCATGCAATGGGCGCTGCTGCCCTTCCTCTGTTTCACTACGCTGCGCAACTTCATCTCGGCACTGGAGCGCCCGCTCTGGGGCCTCATCATCATGCTGCTCGCCATCCCGTTCAACGTGCTGGTCGGCTGGGCGCTGATCTTCGGCCATCTGGGCCTGCCCGCGCTCGGCCTGCTGGGCGCCGGCATCGCCAGCACCCTCTCTTCCACCTTCCTGTTCCTGGGCCTGCTGACCGTCATCCTGGTCGATCGCCGCTTCCGCCGCTATCGGCTGATGGGCCGCTTCTGGACGCGTGACCGCGACCGGCAGCGCGCGGTGTGGACGCTGGGCCTGCCGATCGCGATCACGCTGGGGCTGGAAGTCACCGTGTTCAATGCCTCGGCCTTCCTGATGGGGCTGATCGACCGGGAATCGCTTGCCGCCCATGCCGTGGCGATCCAGATCGCCTCGCTGGTGTTCATGGTGCCGATGGGCATCGGCCAGGCCGCGACCGTACGCGTCGGTGTCGCCTATGGCCGGGCCGATCCTGCCGCGATCGGCCGTGCCGGCTGGCTGGCGCTGATCGTCGGCACCGGCTTCGCCATGGCGGCCGCGCTGATGCTGGTCCTGATCCCGCGACCGCTGGTGTCGATCTTCCTCGACGTCCATGATCCGGCCAATCTCGCCACTGCCAATCTGGCCGTCAGCTTCCTGGCGGTCGCCGCGCTGTTCCAGTTGGTCGACGCGGCCCAGGCCGTCGGCGCCGGCGTGCTGCGCGGCATCCAGGATACCAAGGTACCGATGATCTTCGCCCTTTTTGGCTATTGGATCATCGGCATCGGCGTCGGCGCCCTGCTCGCTTTCCCGATGGGGCTGCATGGCGTGGGCATCTGGTTCGGCCTGGCTGCGGGCCTCGGCACGGTGGCGATCCTGCTGATCGCGCGCTGGTCGCTGCGCGACCGGCTGGGCCTGGTTCTGCGCTAGGAAAACGGCCGCACAATTCGTCTTGAAAATCCGGCTGGTTGCACGGCAGACACATGGTGCGACGCACAAAGCAATTGAAACGGGGCCGTGTTTCTTGATATGGGCGGCCCATCATGGACTCTCCGACCCCTATCTTCGAAGCGATCGCGCTTCAGAAGTGCCTCAAGGCGACCTATAACAAGATGGTCGTCACGCTGGCCCCGCACATCCTCTACACGCGCCATGACGAGATGTTCATGGACGCCGTGACCACGGACCGCGACGGCCGCCCGCCGCGCGAGCTGAAGCTGGGCACGTTCAAGCTGGCGGGCCTGAGCGACGTCGAGATCCTCGACGAGACGTTCGAGGCGATGCACGGCCTCTATGACCAGGGCGACGACAAATATAAGGGCGTGACCCTGTTCGCGGTCGATCCGCAGAGCGCCGCCGCCTGATCGGCATTGGCATCGCATCGACCGGAATGAAGAAGGGCGGCCATTGGCCGCCCTTTTCGTATCCTTACTTCTTGAGCCGATAGCCGGTGCGGAACACCCAGGCGATGATGCCGAGGCACAGCGCCAGCATGCCGCCCACGAACAACAGGCTGAATTCGATCCCGACATCGCCCTTGCCGAAGAAGGTCCAGCGAAAGCCCGAGATCAGATAGACGATCGGGTTGAACAGGGTGATGGTGCGCCACGGCTCGGCCAGCATGTGGATCGAGTAGAAGGCGCCGCCCAGGAAGGTCATCGGCGTGATGATCAGCAGCGGGATCACCTGCAACTGTTCGAACCCCTGCGCCCAAATGCCCAGGATGAAGCCGAACAGGCAGAAGCTCACCGCGATCAGCAGCATGAAGCCGACCATGGCGAAGGGATGGGCGACCGGCAGATCGACGAACAGATGCGCCGTGGCAAAGATGATGAAGCCGACGATCAGCGCCTTGGTCGCCGCCGCCCCGACATAGGCGATTACCGTCTCCATCGCCGACACCGGCGCCGACAGCAGTTCGTAGATGGTGCCGGTGAACTTGGGCATGTAGATGCCGAAGCTGGCGTTGAAGATGCTCTCCGTGAACATCGACATCATGATGAGGCCCGGCACGATGAAAGCGGCATAGGGAATGCCGTCAATCTGCGTCATGCGCGAGCCGATCGCCCCGCCGAACACGATGAAATAGAGCGATGTGGTGATGACCGGCACCAGCAGGCCGGTCAGCCAGGTGCGCCGGAACCGGTGCAGCTCGAACTTGTAGATGGCGGCGACCGCGCGCAGATTGGGGCCGTTCATGCCGCTTTCTCCTGATGGACCAGGCTCACGAAAATATCCTCCAGGCTGCTCTGCCGCGTGTTGAGATCCTTGTATCCGATGCCGAGATCGCCCAGCTTGCGTAGCAGCGAAGAGACGCCGGTGCGTTCGGCGCGGGTGTCGAACAGATATTCGATCTCCTGCCCCTGCGCCTTCAGCGCCACATCCCAGTCGGCCAGTTCGGGCGGCAGCGCCTCGATCGGCTCGGCCAGCATGATCAACAGCGTCTTCTTGCCCAGCTTCTCCATCAGCGCGGTCTTGTCCTCGACCAGCATCAGCTGGCCATGGTTGATGACGCCCACCCGGTCGGCCATTTCCTCGGCCTCCTCGATATAATGGGTGGTTAGGATGATGGTGACGCCGGTCTGGCGCAGTTCGCCGATCAGCTTCCACATGTCGCGGCGCAGTTCAACGTCGACGCCGGCGGTCGGCTCGTCCAGGAACAGGACGCGCGGCTCGTGGCTCAGCGCCTTGGCGATCATCACCCGGCGCTTCATGCCGCCGGACAGTTCGCGGATCTTGTTGTGGCGCTTGTCCCATAGCGACAGGTCGCGCAGCACCTTTTCGACATAGGCGTCGTTGCGCGGCTTGCCGAACAGGCCACGACTGAAGGTGACGGTATCGATGACCCGCTCGAACTGGTCGGTATTCAGCTCCTGCGGCACCAGTCCGATTGCAGCGCGCGCGCCGCGATAGTCGCGGATTATGTCATGGCCGGCGACCGTCACGGTGCCGCCAGAGGGGCGGACATTGGCGCAGATGATCGAGATCATCGTCGTCTTGCCCGCGCCATTGGGGCCGAGCAGCGCGAAAATCTCGCCCTCCTCGATATTCAGATCGACGCCCTTGAGCGCCTGAAAGCCCGACGCATAGCTTTTCGTCAGGCCCTTGATTTCGATGATGGATGCCATGCGGCAGCGCCCCCTTTCCTTGTGTCGGCAAGATAGGAGGCGGACCGCGCCATGCAACCGGCTGCGCGGCAAATAGCGAAGCCGGGCAACATATTGGAAAAAGATTGAAGCGCGTCGCGGCCAGGCATAGGTTCGGCCCGCTACTTTGCGGAGAAGGCTATGAAGAAGGCAATTCTCTTTCTCTCTACCGCGTTGCTCATCCTCCCGGACATGGCGCTGTCGCAACCGCAGCATCGTCCGCCATCCGGCGGCGGTTCGGCCCGCCCGCCCGGTCCATCCGCCCGCCCGTCCCCTCGCCCCTCCCGACCCGGCGGATCGGTGCAGCCCTCGCGACCCGGCGGGGGTGGCTCCGTGCAACCAGGGCGGCCCGGCGGCCCCAATCCCGGTCGTCCCGGCGGCGGTCCGCCGCCGTCCCGCCCCGGAGGCGATGGTCATCATGGTCGCCCGCCGACCCAGCCGGGCCGCCCAGGCGGTACACATCCTGGCCGCCCCGGCGATTATCGTCCGCCCCATCATCCGGGCGCAGGACGGCCGCCGGGTTTCCGGCCAATCCCCGGCCCGGCCTTCCGCTATCCCTATGGCTATCGCTATCGCCGCTGGACGGTCGGCCTGTTCCTGCCGGCGGTCTTCTTCTCCAGCTATTATTATTACAATGACTATTGGCGCCTGGGCCTGGGCGCGCCGCCCTATGGCTATCGCTGGGTGCGCTATGGCCCCGACCTGCTGCTGGTCGAGGTCCGATCGCGCCGCGTGGTCGATGTCGTCTATGGCGCCTTCTACTGAGGCAGAAACAGGAAGGGCCGCATCATGTGATGCGGCCCTTTTCTCTTGCCCCGATCATTCACCCCGTCGGGTGAAGCGGAAGACCGTCGCTGGCGGGAAATTGCGCACCGTATGGCCGGCGCGGACAACTTCCAGGCCTAGCTGGTCCAGCACCGCACGGCTGACCGGCGGTCGCGTTGAATAGGTGAACTGCACCAGGCTACCGCCCGGCTTCAGCATGCGGAAGGCTTCGGACAATATGTCGATGTGCATCGCGCGGTCCATCGCCAGCAGCGGCAGGCCGCTGACCACGGTCTGATAGTCGCCGGGGCCACCGGCGGCGGCGACCGAGACGATCTGCGCCGGCGTCTCCAGGATCGAGACATGCGGGAAATGACGCCGCAGTCCGCGCGCGAAGGCGGGGTTGATCTCCACCACCTCCAGCCGGTCGGCCGGCAGGCCGGTCTCCAGAATGGCGCGGGTGAAGACGCCCGTGCCCCCGCCCAGTTCCAGCACGCGGCCGCCCTGCGGATCGATGTCGGCCACCATCAGCCGCGCCAGATAGCGACTGCTGGGCACGACAGAGGCGGTCTGCCGGGGCTTCTTCACCCAGGCGGCAAGGAAATCGAGATATTCGGTGGCGCGGGCGCGAAACTCGCTGTTCGGCAGGGCGATTGCCCGGCTGCGCTTCGGCTTGTGCTGCATGGGCGAAATGCGACCGCTCCTTTCTGGTGCCGACTCCCCTTAGCGGGCCGGAACGCCCCCGTCGATTGGCTTAACAAGATTTCATGCCGGACCAGCAACGGCCGGTCCGGCACAAGTCCTTATTTCTGCTTGCCCGCCTCGGCAGCGGCCAGCACGCGCAGCACATTGCCGGACCAGATTTTCTGTACGTCAGCCTCGCTATAGCCGGCCTTCAGCAGCGCGTCGGTGATCTTGGGCAGATCGACCACATCCTCCATGCCGACGACCCCGCCGCCACCGTCCCAATCGAGGCCGATGCCGACATGATCGGGGCCGACGACCTTCAGCGCATGCAGCATATGCGCCATGAAATCGTCGAACGTCGGCCGGTCGGTGTCGGGATAGAGTCGGTCGATCTCCTGCCGCTTGGCGAGCATCGCGGCCCGCGCCTCGGGCGATATCTTCGCATCTTCCCGCATCTGGCTGTAGAGCGCCATCAGCGCCTTCTGCCGTTCCGGATTGGGCTTGGATGCGCGCAGATAGGCGCCATAGGCGTTCATCTGGATCACGCCGCCCTTGGCCGCCAGCGCCTTCAGATGCTCGTCATCGATGTTGCGCGGATGGTCATAGATGGCCTTGCAACCCGAATGGGTCAGCAGCACCGGCGTGGTCGACAGCGCCAGCAGATCGTCCAGCACCTGGTCTGAGCTGTGCGAGGCGTCGGGCACGATGCCGAGGCGGTTCATTTCCTTCAGCAATTCCTTGCCGAGCGGGCTGAGGCCGCCATAGCGCGGCTTCTTCGACGGATCGGTCGAGCTGTCGGCGAACTGGTTGTGCGCGAAATGGGCAAAACCCGACACGCGCACGCCCATGTCGTAGAATGTCTTGATCAGCGAGACATCCTCGCCCAGCGGATAGGCATTTTCGATCGACATATAGACGATGCGCTTGCCCGCCGCCGCGATCGGCGCGGCGTCCTTCGCCTCAAGCGCCAGCGTGAAATTGTCGGGGTCGGCCGCCACCATCGATCGGATCGACATGCCACGCAACAACGCGAAATCGCGCGCCTTGCGAAAGCCCTCGATTGTCAGCGGCCCCTGCCCGGTGTAGATCGCCCAGAAACCCCCGTCCAGGCCGCCCTTCTTCATCCGCGGCAGGTCGACCTGGGTATAGTCGCTATGGACGCCATGCTCCTCGTCGATCGACCAGTCGGGCAGGTCGAGCGAGGCCGGGGTATCAAGATGGCTGTCGAGCGTGATCAGCTTCTGGTGCAGTTGATAGACCTGTTTCGACACGCCCCCCGTCGCAGATTTTGGCTGGGCCTGCGCCGCAATCGGGAGCAGCGCGACCAGCGCTGCCCCCATCAGATAAGCATTCCGCATCAGATTTCGCCCGAAATGGTGAACTGGAAGGTGCGTGGGGACAGCGGCCGGAAGGCACCGTCGCCCGTCACCGAGGAGGAGATGTAGGACAGCGTGTCCTTGTCGAAGATATTGTCGACGTTGAAGCGCGCCTTGATGCTCTTCACCGGGCCGAAGCTCCAGCCGTCGCCAATATCCACATAGCCGCTGAACACGGTGTAGGCCGGCACGCTGGAGCCTGCCGTGTTGGTGAAGGTGGACCAGCGCTTCGACGTATATTTGCCGCTGATGTTGGCGACCAGCCAGCTTGCCGGCTCGATCGTGACGCCACCGCTGACGATCCACTTGGCGCTGTCCGGGATATATTTGCCGGAGGTCGCATAGGTGACCGACGCGACGATATCGTCCTGGAACTTGGCGTTGTTGTAGGTGACGTTGGCGTTCGCATAGGCTAGGCCGTTGAGGAAGGCCGGCTTGTAGGTGCCGCTGGCTTCAACGCCGTAGGATTCGACCCGGCCGACATTCTGGTAGAAGGTTTCGGTGGTGCTGCCGCCACCTTGCTGGAAGGTCGTGATCGACTGGATGCGGTTCTTGAACTTGGTATAATAGCCCGCGATCGAGGCGTAGAGCTGCCCCTGGTTGGTGCGGAAGCCGATTTCCATATTCTGCGCGCGTTCTGCCTTGGGCTGGGGCACCAGTGCCGACGTGCCGGTGCGCGTCACGGCATAAATGTCATCCATGCCCTTGGGCAGCGCCATCGTCTCGGCATAGGAGGCGAAGACCTGGCTGCGTTCATTGATCTTGAACAGCAGGCCCGCCATCGGCAGGAACATGTCGCGGTAATTGGCCGTGTTATACTGCGGCCCCCAGCCTGCGACCGCCGTGCCACCCACGACGCGATAATAGTCGTCGAAGTCGCGATAGCCGCCAAGGCTGTAGTCCAGCATCAGTCCCTTGAAGCCGGCATCCAGAACCAACCGGTCATCCATCAGCTTGAGCGTGTCCTTCAGGAAGATCTGCAGCGTGTCGCGCTTGGACCGATAGTCGCGGCGCAGATAGACCAGCTCATCCAGATTGGGCTCACCATCGGGGGCGCCGTCCATCGTGTTGTAGCGCGCCTGGGTGCGGTGATATTTGTCGACCTCGGCCCAGATGCCGCCTTCCACGACATTATTGCCGCTTTCCCAGTGCAGCTTGGTGGTCACGCCATAGCGATCGCCGCCGACGCCCGACCGGCCATATTGCACGCCCTTGGGCGCGGTCACGTCCAGACCGGCGGCCGCCTGTGCCGTGTAGCGGGTCAGCGAATTGGAATAGCTGTCGGGCGAGACGCCATAGCCATTCTTGTCCTCATAATAGAGGGTCGATTCCGCCCACACGCCGTCAGCGATACCCAGATGGAAGGTGCCGCCATAAAGCTTGTCCTTCCGCACGTTGATCGCGAGGTTGTAGACATTGGTGTAGTTGGAATTGGAATAATAGACGCCCGCTGCCGTTGGCGCGAAGCCGGTCGTGGTGTTGGGCACATTTTCGATATAGGCAAAGTCGCGGCCGCAGGCGCCGACCACGCTGGTGGCGGTGCAATTATACTGGGCGCGGGTGATCGTCGGCGAGTCATAATCGAAGAAGTCGTTCGACACGAACTTGAAGCGCGCCCAGCTGTCACCGCCCAGATCGGCATGGATCTGGCCTTCCCAATGTTCGCGATCGACCGAACCGGGACCGCGCCACAGGTCACTGTCCAGCTTGGTGCGGCTGACATAGGCCTTGAACGGACCCACCCGGCCCGTGCTGGCGCGGATGAAGGTGCGCTTCATATTATTGTCGCCAAAGCTCTGCGACACGAACAGGCCCATCTCCTCCTGCGGGGCGATGCTGTTATACTGCACCACCGGGCCGAGGCTGGAATAGCTTGGCAGGCCGACATCGGCGGCGCCGACGGAGGCTTCCACCACGCCCAGATTTTCATTGTCGACATAGCGGAAGACAGGGCTGCCGCCGAAAGCGTCGCTGCGGCCGGTCGGAATGCCGTCGACCACGAAGCCGATCTGGTCGAGGTTGAAGGCGCGGGTCTGGACGCTGTTACCGAATTCATAAAGACCCAGAGCACCGTCGGTCTGGACGTTGAAGCCGGGCAGTTGCTCCAGCATCTTCAAGCCCGAAATGCCCGACGGCGCCGACAACAGCGCCTCGCGCGTGACGGCGACGACATTGTTGATCTTATCTTCGCCGATCGCTTCCGACGATTGCGAGATACGACGACCGGTCACGGTGATCGTGCTATCCTCATCCGCCGGTGCCGCTTCCTGGGCCAGGGCGGCAGATGACAGCGCGCCGGTGCAGCAGGCAAGCAGAAGCGCAGCGCGCGAAACGCGACGGACAGACGAAATCGAAGGCATAGAGGCTCCCTGTAGGCCCTGCAAAAGGGCAGTTCTCGCCAATCAGGAGCGCCCGCCCCTTCGGGCTATCGCGCCGTTCCTCCCCGGACCCTGGCCTGTCGATCGTCCCTTCGGGCGACCGCGGACCATGTCATCCTTTTGTCATCTGAAACGAGCCCTTCGGGAAAATCCACCACGCGCTTATGATGATTTCTCAAGCGCAACGAGGCGCCTCAAAGCATTGAGATTTCGCAATCAATGCCTGCTTCCTCGCACACGCACACAAAAAATCCTCCCCAGGCCAGGCCTGGGGAGGATCAAAAAATTGCATACCCTCTTCTTTTCGAAGAAGGATCCCTCAGCGCCCTTTCCAGACGCCCGGACGCTTCTCGACGAAGGCGGTCATGCCTTCCGTCTTGTCTTCGGTTGCGGTCAGGATCTGGAACAGGCGGCGCTCGGTCAAAATGCCCTGGGCCAGGTTGGTCTCGAACGCGATATTGATCATTTCCTTGTTCACCATCGCCGCCATCGGCGGCATCGCCGCGATCGCGGCGGCGGTCTTGAGCGCGTCGTCCAGCAACTCGGCCGCCGGCACGATCCGCGCGACCAGGCCAGCGCGCTCGGCCTCCTCGGCGCCCATCATCCGGCCGGTCAGGCACATTTCCATCGCCTTGGCCTTGCCCACCGCGCGGGTCAGCCGCTGCGACCCGCCCATGCCCGGCGCCACGCCCAGCTTCACCTCAGGCTGGCCGAACTTGGCGGTATCAGCCGCCAGGATGAAGTCGGCCATCATCGCCAGTTCGCAGCCGCCGCCCAGCGCGAAGCCGGCAACCGCCGCGATCCACGGCTTGCGGGTGGCGACCACCTTGGTCTGCCAGTCGGAGAAGAAATCCTGCAGGAAGAAATCGGCCGCTTCCTTGTCGACCATTTCCTTGATGTCGGCGCCGGCAGCAAAGGCCTTTTCGCTGCCGGTCAGCACCGCGCAATGCTGGGTCGGGTCGGCATCATAGGCGGCAAAGGCCGCGCCCAGATCCGCCAGCACCTGGCTGTTGAGCGCATTGAGCGCCTGCGGCCGGTTGAGCGTGATGAGCGTCACCGCGCCCCGCTGTTCCACCAGGATCGTTTCATATGCCATTGCCGTCTCCCTAAGCTGTCAGCGCCGATCTATGTCGGCCAAAAACGGATCGCCAGTCCTAGTGGATTGATTTTGACATTTGCATCCCCTGGCGGTTGGGATGGGTCTGCAAATGTCAAAATCGTAAAATCCACTAGCATCAGATATTTCTAGTGGTCCGATCAGATTCTGACATTCGTGCGCGATATGGCTTCAACCAGTATCGAATGTCAGAATCGGACCACTAGCAGCGCGGCGATTTTGCCGATCCTATCGGCAAAGATGCATGAAATCCTGGTCATAGCTGCGCATATGGGCGCCGCCATCTACATAGAGGGTCTGGCCCGTCACCGCCGTCGCGCCGGCGAGATAAAGCACCGCCTGCGCAATCTGCTCCGCCTGCGGCAGCCGGCCAAGCGGCATCAACTGCTCCAGCCGCGCCATCTGTTCCGCATCATAATCGGGCGTGGCGATGGTGAGGCCCGGCGCGACCGCATTGACCCGCACCTGCGGCGCCAGGCTGCTGGCCGCCGTCTTTGTAAGACCCGCCAGTGCCAGCTTGGACAGCGTATAGGCCAGCTGGTCGCCATGGGGATGGTCGATCCGCTGGTCGAGGATATTGACGATGCAGCGATCGCCGGTACCGGCCGGAACGGTCGCGAACGCCTTGGTCAGCATCGCGGGCGCGGCGCAATTGACCGCATAATGGCGCATCAGATCGTCGGCGGTGACGCTGTCGATCCGGTCCTGACCGAAGATCGCCGCGCTATTGACCAGCAGGTCGGGCGGCCGGCCGAAGCGTTCGGCGACCTGTGCAACCAGTTCCTCGGCCGCTTCGGGATCGGCGAAGTCGACGACGAAACCTTCCCACTCGGCGCCATTTTCCTCCAGCGCGATCGCCAGATGAGAGTCCAGCCGCGTGTCATGGCTGCCATGGATGGCGAGCGAATAGCCCGCCTGCGCCAGCGCCGCGGAAATGATGCCGCCCAGCCGGCGATGGCCGCCCGTCACCAGCGCCAGCCGGCGCGAGGCCAGCGGCAAGGGGCCTGTCGCCCCCGCATCCTTCTTCGCACCGCCGATCGGGCGATAGGCGGGCTCCGCGCCCTCCGCCTCTCCGGTCACATCATTCACGAGGCGATGAGCTTCAGCACTTCCTCGCGCGACTTTTCATCGTCGCGGAAGACGCCGAGCATGCGGCTGGTCTTCATGATGACATTGGGGGTGCGCACGCCACGGCCGGTCATGCAGCCATGGGTCGCCTCGATCACCACGGCGACGCCCTGGGGCTTGAGATTTTCCCAGATGCAGTTGGCGACTTCGGAGGTCAGCCGTTCCTGCACCTGCAGCCGGTTGGCATAGGCGTGCAACACGCGGGCCAGCTTGGAAATGCCGACCACATAGTCGCCAGGCAGATAGGCGATGTGCGCGCGCCCGACGATCGGCGCCATATGATGTTCGCAATGCGACTGGAACGGAATGTCCTTCAGCAGCACGACATCGTCATAGCCGCCCACCTCATGGAAGATGCGCGAGAGATGATAGGCCGGATCATCATTATAGCCCCGGCAATATTCGCGCCAGGCGCGCGCCACCCGCTCGGGCGTTTCCACCAGCCCCTCGCGCTCAGGCGCATCGCCCGACCAGCGGATGAGGGTGCGGATCGCCTCCGACACTTCGGCCGGGACCGGCTCCTTCGAGCCTTCGCCTACGGTTTCCGCATCGGGATCATATGCCATGAACTGGGCCACTCCATAATTGTTGGCCCCGGCATATGGCGACTGCGTGCCCGTCTGACCAGCCCTTTTGCCCCGGCTGGACACAACATCGCTGTGGTGGCAAATCACAGTCTAACGGGAACGCACCACATAAAAATGTCATCATCATTGCAAGATCATGCGCACTGAACGCATCGCCGCCGTCCTTCTGGCAGCCGGCATGTCGACCCGCTTCGGCGAGGAAGACAAGCTGATGGCCGACCTGCGCGGCAAGCCGGTTGCGGCGCACACGCTGGAAACCATCGCCTCCATGGCCTTTGCCGAGCTGGTCGCCGTCGTGCGGCCGGTCGAATTTGCGCCAATATTGCATCGCAAGCTCGACCGGCGCGGCTTCGATATCATCGTCAACGAACGGCCCGAGGAAGGCCTGTCGAGCAGCATCCGGCTGGCGGTCGAGCATGTGATGGACAAGCGCAAGGTGCGCGGCATCCTGATCTGCCTGGCCGACATGCCCGACGTGCCGCAGACCCATTATAATCATATCTGCATGGCGGCCGAGGACATCAGATCGGTCGTCGCCAGCACCGACGGCTTCTCCTCCTCCCCGCCCGCCTTCATCGGCCGCAAGCATTTCCCCGAACTGCTGGCACTTAAGGGAGATCAGGGTGCCCGTGCGCTGCTGAGCCACGGCATCCAGATTGAGACGATCGGCAATGTGCTGCACGACATCGATACGCCGGAGGATCTTGGCCGCCCCCCGGTGACACCGACCTGAGGTACAAAAGGGGCAGGCGAAGCCGCTTTGCCTTGCCCCGCTTCAGGTCGATCGCGTCGGATCGGTCAGACCGTCGCCCATTTCCCGCGGATCAGGGGCACGACTGAGCGGCAGCGAACCGGTCTGGCGTTCCAGCATGCGATGCACAACCGGCGGCTTGCCGCCACTGTGCAGCGCGTGGATCGTGTCGCTGTTGGTGATGTCGGCGATCGTGCGTCGCTGATTGTGGCGGACATAGTCGAGCCAGGTCGACACATGATAGCGCTCGACCCAGAGTTCGGGATCGCCCAGGTCGCGCATCAGCGACCAGCCATGCGCGCCATCGCGCTTGCGAATGCGGCGGCGCTCGCTCATCGCGCTGAGGAAGGGGACGACCGATCCCACCGGAATGCGATATTCGATGGTGATGACCACCGGGCCGCTGCGCGGCTCGACCGGCACCGCCGTCTCCGGCTCGCGCCAGCGGTTCTGGAGATCGAGATTGTCATCGCCGATCTGCGGCAGCGGACGAACGAAGCCGATCAGCGCGGCGACCAGTTGCACCGCGGCGGAGGCATAGAGCGCCTCGACCACCCCATGATCCTCGGCCAGATTGCCGAACAGCCAGGCGCCGATCGCCATGCCACCGAACGCGGTCATCTGATAGATGGCGACGGCGCGGGCGACGACCCAGCGCGGCGCCGACATCTGGACCGACACGTTGAAGGTCGACAGCGCCATGACCCAGCCCGCCCCGGCGAGCAGATAGCCGAGCAGCGCCAGCGCCAGATAGCCCGACATGGCGGTGATCGCCGTCCCCGCCGCCAGCGACAGGGCGGCGGACCGCACGATCGCCTCGATCGAGAAGCGCGCGCGCAACCGCCGGGTGGAGAGCGCCCCCGCCACCGCGCCGACGCCGAAGGCGCCGCTGGTAAGGCCGAAGGTCAGCGCGCCGCCGCCCAGCACATCGCGTGCCACCAGCGGCATCAGCGCCGACACCGCGCTGGCACCAATGCCAAAGGCGCCGCCGCGCAGCAGCACGAGCTGGATCTTGGGCGACATCGAGACATAGCTGACACCGGCCCACATCGCGACGCCCAGCCGCTCGCGCGGCAACAGCTTGGGCGGCAATTCCGGTCGCCAGCGCGCCAGCACCGCAACCAGGCCGATATAGCTGACCGCATTGGCCAGGAACGCCGCCGCCGCGCCCGCCGCCGCGACGATCACGCCGCCCAGCGCCGGGCCGGTGCTGCGGGCGAGGTTGAAGCCCATGCTGTTCATCGCGACGGCGCTGGGCAGCACGCTGCGCGGCACCATGTCGCCGACCGATGCCTGCCAGGCCGGGCCGTTCACCGCCGTCGCGCAGCCGATCAGGAAGGTGAAGCCCAGCAGCGTCCAGGGCGTCAGCGCACCGAGCCAGGCGACCAGCGCAAGGGCAGTCGACACCAGCAGCATGAACAGCTGGCAGGCCATCATCACCTTGCGCCGATCCAGATTGTCAGCAACCGCGCCGGCCCAGAGCGAGAACAGCATGATCGGCAGCGTCGTGGACGCCGGCACCAGTGCCACCAGCACCGGCGAAGCGGACAGCGAGGTCATCATCCAGGCCGCACCGACCGACTGGATCAACCCGCCGAAATTGGACGCCAGGCTCGCGATCCAGATCGCGCGGAAGATGGGGATGGCAAAGGGCGAGGAAGGCTGGGGGGACTCGGTGTCAGGCACGAAAACCATCAAGCGGATTTAAGAACCTGGGTCAAACCCACGACTCGGTCATTGGTTCAGATGCGGCCTGTCCGTAACGCCCGGCCCCAGTCCGGACGGCCGCGCGCATCGGCCCTGCCGGCGGCGCGTTCCGCGTCATAGGCGACCATCATGATCTCCGCGTGCCAGCCGTCGGCCGTCCGCTCGATCAGTGCATAACGGGCCTCGGGCGATCCGGTCTCCACCTTGTGCGGGCAGGGCCGATCATCGTCATAGGCCGGCAGGCCGACGCTGCCCGGATTGACGATCAGCCCACCATCGGCGCGACGATGGATGCGCGGCACATGGGTATGGCCGCACAGGATCAACGGCGCGACAACGCCCCCTGCCCGCGTCTCGACCTCCGCCTCGGTCGCGGCGCGCAGCCCGGTCGGTTCGACCGTTTCCAGCCAATAATCGATGTCGCTGTCCGGCGTGCCATGGACCATCAATATCTCATCCGTCAGCCACAGCGTCTCGGGCAATCCATCAATCCAGTCGCAATGGCGCGGCCCCAGCAGATCATGGGTGGCCCGGTCCGACGCGCCCATCCGGTCGGGCGCCAGCGTCAGCAATTGCCGCTCATGGTTGCCCCGGATCGTCGGCAGATCCATCGCCATCAGCCGATCGGCGGTCTCGCAGGGAAACAACGGCCCCGACAGGATGTCACCAAGATTGACACATAGATCGACATTGCGCGCAGCCACGTCCGCCAGCACGGCGTCGAGCGCATCGATATTGCCATGGATGTCGGAAAGAACCGCAATCTTCACCTGCTGCTTGTCCCGCTGCAATCGCGCCCCACATCAGGCCCGCACCTGACCTTACGGCAAGGCCATGTCGGCGGAAACCGACCATTTCAGGCTTGCACTTTACGTAAACGTAAATACATTCAGGGCCACTTCCGGTGCGCCAAAAGCCGCCAACGGAGAGGGAAAAGGAACCATGGAAGCCTATATCTACGACGCCGTCCGCACGCCCCGTGGCCGGGGCAAGAGCGACGGTTCGCTCCACGACATCACCCCCATCCAGCTCGCGACGCAGATGCTCGAAGCGGTGCGCGACCGCACCCAGATCGATACGGCCGACGTCGACGATGTGATCCTGGGCTGCGTCAGCCCGGTGGGCGAACAGGGCGCGGACATCGCGCGCGTCGCCGTGCTCAACGCCGATTATGCCCAGACCGTGCCGGGCGTGCAGATCAACCGTTTCTGCGCATCGGGCCTGGAAGCGGTCAACATGGCCGCGGCCAAGGTCTATTCGGGCGAAGCGATGTTCGCGATCGGCGGCGGCGTCGAGTCGATGAGCCGCGTGCCGATGGCATCGGACGGCGGCGCTTGGGCAATGGACCCGGCGGTCGCCTACAAGACCTATTTCGCGCCTCAGGGCATCGGCGCCGACGTGATCGCCACCAAGTTCGGCATCAGCCGCGACGATGTCGACGCCTATGCCGTCGAGAGCCAGCGCCGCGCCAAGGCCGCCTGGGACGAAGGCCGTTTCAAGAAGTCGATCGTGCCGGTCCGCGACGTGATCGGCGGCATCGCGCTCGACCATGACGAACATATGCGCCCCGACGCGACGATGCAGTCGCTGGGCAGCCTGAAGCCCAGCTTCCAGGCGCTGGGCGAAGACATGCCCGGCTTCGACACCGTCGCCCTGCTGCGCTATCCCGAGCTGGAAAAGGTCAACCATGTCCATCACGCCGGCAACAGCAGCGGCATCGTCGACGGCGCCGCCGCCGTGCTGGTCGGCAACAAGGAAATCGGCGAGAAATACGGCCTGAAGCCGCGCGCGAAGATCAAGGCGATGGCCTCGATCGGTTCGGAACCGCTGATTATGCTGACCGGCCCGGAATTTGTCGCCGGCAAGCTGCTGGCCCGTGCCGGCATGACCACCGCCGACATCGACCTGTGGGAACTGAACGAAGCCTTCGCCTCGGTCGTGCTGCGCTACATGCAGGCGATGAACCTCGACCACAGCAAGATCAACGTCAATGGCGGCGCGATCGCCATGGGCCATCCGCTGGGCGCCACCGGCGCCATGGTGCTGGGCACTGCGCTCGACGAGCTGGAACGCTCGGGCAAGGGCACCGCGCTCATCAACCTGTGCGTCGGCGCGGGCATGGGCACCGGCATCATCATCGAGCGCGTGTAAGCAATATTACCACCCCGTTCGGGCTGAGCGAAGTCGAAGCCCGTCATCGAACGCAGTGAGATGCCTTCGCTACGCTCAGGCGAGCCCTTCGACAGGCTCAGGGCGAACGGGGGAGAGGAGATCAAAATGAACACTATCGCATTCGACATCGATGCCGACGGCATCGCCACCCTGACGATCGACGTGCCCGGCCAGTCGATGAACGTCATCGGCCCCGACTTCCTGGCCGATCTGGACGCCGCCATCACCCGCATCGCGTCGGAAGAGGGCATCAAGGGCGCGGTCATCGCATCGGGCAAGGACAGCGGCTTCATGGCCGGCATGGACCTGAAATATTTCGGGTCGATGCTTGCCAGCGCCGATGGACAGCGCCCCGCCCCCACCGCGATCTTCGACAATGTGTTCGTGCTGAACCAACTGTTCCGCCGCCTGGAAACCGCCGGCAAGCCGGTCGCCTGCGCGATCGAAGGCACCTGCGTCGGCGGCGGCTTCGAACTGGCGCTGGCCTGCCATCGCCGCTTCGTCGGCGACAGCCCCAAGACCCAGCTCGGCCTGCCCGAAATCCTGATCGGCCTGTTCCCCGGCGGCGGCGGATCGCAGCGCCTGCCGCGCATCATGGGCGTCCAGGCGTCGCTGATGTACATGCTGCAGGGCAAGCTGTTCCGCCCGGCCGAAGCCGCGATGCTGAAGGTCGTCGACGGCGTGGTGCCGCAGGGCACGGCGCTCGCCGCCGCCAAGGACTGGGTCAAGGCAAACCCGACCGCCAATACCCAGCCCTGGGACGTCAAGGGCTTCAAGGTGCCCGGTGGCGCCGGCGGCTTCAACCCCGCCTTCGTCCAGACCATGGCCGGCGCCCTGCCGATGACGCTCAAGCAGACCCAGCGCAACATGAACGCGCCGATCGCCCTGCTGTCGGCGGTCTATGAGGGCATCACCCTGCCGATGGACCGGGCGATCCGGATCGAGAGCAAATATTTCGCCAAGGTCGCTGCCGATCCGCAGGCGTCGAACATGATCCGCACCCTGTTCGTCAACAAGCAGGCGGCCGAGCGCGGCGCGCGTCGTCCCAAGGACGAGCCCAAGGCGCCGACGACCAAGCTCGCCATGCTGGGTGCCGGCATGATGGGCGCGGGCATCGCCACCGTCGCGGCGCAGGCCGGCATGGACGTGGTGCTGTTCGACCGTGACCAGGCCTATGCCGAAAAGGGCAAGGCCCATGTCGAGGCGGTGCTGGCCAAGCGCCTGGGCCGGGGCATGACGCCCGAGAAGATGGCCGCCACCCTGGCCCGCGTGACGCCCACCACCGACTATGCCGCACTCGCCGGCGCCGACTTCGTGATCGAGGCGGTGTTCGAGGATGTCGCGATCAAGGCGGAAGTGACCAAGCAGGTCGAAGCCGTGCTGGGCGCCGACACCATCTTCGGTTCCAACACCTCGACCCTGCCAATCACCAAGCTCGCCAATGCCTGGTCCAAGCCCGAGAATTTCATCGGCGTCCACTTCTTCTCGCCGGTCGAGAAGATGCCGCTGGTCGAGATCATCCTGGGTGAAAAGACCGGCCCGGCGGCGATCGCCAAGGCGCTCGACTTCGTTGCCCAGATCAAGAAGACCCCGATCGTCGTCCATGACAGCCGCGGCTTCTACACCTCGCGCAGCTTCGGCACCTATGTGCAGGAAGGCGCGGAACTGGTCGGCGAAGGCATCAACCCGGCGCTGATCGAAAATGCCGGCAAGCAGCTCGGCATGCCGACCGGCCCGCTGGCCGTCAGCGACGAAGTGTCGATCGAACTGGGCGTCAAGATCATGACCGCCGCCAAGAAGGAGCTGGGCGACGCCTATGTTCCCCAGGGCTCGGACGACATCATGCTCAAGATGGTCGAGGCCGATCGCCTGGGCCGCAAGAATGGCAAGGGCTGGTACGACTATCCCGAAGGCGGCAAGAAGCATCTTTCGCCGGTGCTCGGCGATCTGTTCCCGCGCGCCGACGCCCAGCCGGATGTCGAGGAAGTCAAGGAACGCCTCCTCTATCGCCAGCTGATCGAATGCGCCCGCTGCTTCGAGGAAGGCGTGCTGGAAACGCCGGAAGATGGCGACATCGGCGCGATCTTCGGCTGGGGCTTCGCGCCCTATACCGGCGGTCCGTTCAGCCATATGGACACGGTCGGCATCGCCCATGTCGTGGCCGTGCTGGACCGGCTGGCCGCCGCCCATGGCCCGCGCTTCGCCCCCACGGCGCAGTTGCGGGAAATGGCCGCCAACGGTGCGACCTTCTATCGCCCCGTTCCGTCTCGCGCTGCAGCATGAGCGATTTGTAAATCGTAACGCTTCTATATTAGGTCTCCCCGGACATATTCGGGGAGACCTTTTCTTTATGAGCAAGCCAACGGTTCTGGTCACGGGCGGCGCCGGCTATATCGGCAGCCATGCGGTGCTGGCGCTGAAGGATGCCGGCTATGGCGTGGTGGTGATCGACAATCTCGTCACCGGCTTCCGCTGGGCCGTGCCGCAGGACGTCCCCTTCGTGCAGGGCGACATTGCCGACCAGGCGCTGGTACAGGCAACGCTGCGCGAACATGGCGTCCAGGCAATCATGCATTTCGCCGGATCGGTGGTGGTGCCGGAATCGGTCGAGAACCCGCTCAAATATTATAACAACAACAGCGCCAAGACCCGCGACCTGCTGGAAAGCGCGGTCGCCGTCGGCGTCCCTCATTTCATCTTCTCCTCGACCGCCGCCACCTATGGCATCCCGGAGGAAAGCCCGGTCAGGGAAACGACGCCGCAGCGGCCGATCAATCCCTATGGCATGTCGAAGCTGATGACGGAGTATATGCTGCGCGACGTCGCCGCCGCCCACGCCATGAACTTCTGCGCGCTGCGCTATTTCAACGTCGCCGGCGCCGATCCGCAGGGCCGCACCGGCCAGTCGACGGCGGGCGCCACCCACCTGATCAAGGTCGCGGTCGAGGCGGCGCTGGGCAAGCGCAGCCATGTCAGCGTCTTCGGCACCGATTTCGCCACGCCCGACGGCACCGGCGTGCGCGACTATATCCATGTCAGCGACCTGGCCGCCGCCCATGTGCTGGCACTCGAAGCGCTGATCGCCCACCCCGATCGCAATTACATGCTCAATTGCGGCTATGGCCGTGGCTTCTCCGTGCTCGAAGTGCTGGACGCGGTCGACCGGGTCACCAACATGACAATCGAGCGCCGACTGGAAGGACGCCGGGCCGGCGACCCCGACGCGCTGATTTCCGACAATAGCGCGCTCATGGCCGAATTTCCCTGGCAACCGCGCTATGCCGATCTCGGCCAGATCGTCACCCATGCGCTCGCCTGGGAACGCAAGCTGAGCGAAATCCAGCAAGCATGAGCGACGCCAGCGTCCGCGCCTTCTTCGCCGCGCAGGCCCCCGATGTCGTCATCATCGATCAGGGGACCAGCACCGCGACGGTGATCGAGGCGGCGGCCACGCTGGGCGTCGAACCGGCGCGCATCGCCAAGACCCTGTCGCTGCGCGTCGGCGACAGGGTGGTGCTGGTCTGCGCGCGCGGCGACGCCCGCCTGTCCAATGGCAAGGCGAAGGCCGCGCTGGGCGCCAAACCGCGCATGCTGGGCGCGCATGAGGTGGAGGAGATTACCGGCCATCCGGTCGGTGGCGTCTGCCCCTTTGGCCTAGCCAGCGACCTGCCGGTCTATTGCGATGTCTCGCTGCAGGCGTTCGATACCGTGTTTCCGGCGGCCGGATCGCGCACCGCCTCGGTCGAACTGACGCCGGAACGGCTTGCCGCCTTGACCGGGGCGCAATGGATCGACATCTGCACCCTTCCCGATACAGCCGAGTGAGAGCCATGCCGACCGAACATCTTTTCGCCACCGGGGCGCAGGCCGCCACCGATATCGCCGCCCGCATCGCCACCCTGTTGTCGGATGCGATCGCCCAGCGCGGCGTCGCGACGCTGGCCGTCTCAGGCGGCCGCTCGCCCCGCCCGGTGCTGGAAGCGCTGTCGAAGGTGCCGCTCGACTGGACGAAGCTGATCGTCACTTTGGTTGACGAACGCTGGGTCGATCCGGTCAGCGCCGACAGCAACGAACGGCTGGTGCGCGAAACCCTGCTCCAGGGTCCGGCCGCCGCCGCCCGCTTCGTGCCGATGAAGAACGGCGCCGCCGACGCCTATGCCGGCCAGAACGCGGTCGAGGCGGACTTTGCCGCCCTGCCCTGGCCGTTCGACATCATCCTGCTTGGCATGGGCGATGACGGCCATACCGCTTCGCTCTTCCCTGAGGGCAAGGAACTGATCGAAGGGCTTTCCAGCCAGGCCTACACCATCGCCGCCACCCCGCCGGTCGCCCCGCATCAGCGGCTTTCGCTGACCGCGCATGCGATCCTGCAGAGCCGCCATATCTTCCTGCAGATCGGCGGCGCGGGCAAGAAGGCGGTCTATGACCAGGCGCTGGCCGGCGGCCCGATCGAAGAACTGCCGATCCGCCTTGCTCTGTTGCAGGACGAGGTGCCGGTCGAGGTGTGGATCGCGGAATCCTAAAAACATCCTCCCCTGCAAGGGGAGGGGGACCATTTGCGCAGCAAATGGTGGAGGGGTATCCCGTTTGCGATAGGGCGACACCCCTCCGTCACGCGCTTCGCGCGCGCCACCTCCCCTTGCAGGGGAGGATTATCGGTCGCGCACCGCATGTTTCGAGATCAGATAGCGCCACACGCCGACCCCATTGATCGCCAATAGCGCGACATTCTGCCAGCCGATGCCCTCGCTGTCCGTGTCGAGAAAGCCCCAGGCGATCAGCGCGATCGAACTGGTGACGAACAGCACGAATGCCCAGCCGGTGATCCGCCGCCCCAGGTTCAGCGACACCACCAGCGCCGCAAGGGTGGCGGCGCCGGCACCATAATATTGCAGGGCGGTGAGCAGCGCCTGGTTCATGCCAGACAGAACGTAGCGGCCATGGACATGGTTGCCCGCACGCAATAGGCACCCCGCATGATTGCCCAGATCGATCCCTTCCACGCCATCGCCATCAGCCGCGAGGCCCATGCCCTCAAGGCTGCGGGCCGCTCCATCCTGCATATGGAGTTCGGCCAGCCCTCGACCGGAGCGCCCGCCGCCGCCATCGCGCTGGCGCATGAGGTGCTCGACACCGACCCGATGGGCTATTGGGAAAGCCCGGCGCTCAAGGAACGGATCGCCCGTCTCTATGCCGATCGGCACAATGTCGCCGTCGACCCCGAACAGGTGCTGCTGACCTGCGGCGCCTCGCCCGGCCTGGTGCTGGCGCTCACCAGCCTGTTCGCGCCCGGCGCCCGCGTCGCCACCGCGCGGCCGGGCTATGTCGCCTATCGCAACACGTTGAAGGCCCTCTATCTGGAGCCGGTCGAGATCGCCTGCGGTCCGGCCGAACGCTATCAGATCAGCGCCGACGCGCTGGCCACCATCGAGCCAGCGCCGGACGGCCTGATCCTCGCCAGCCCGGCCAACCCGACCGGCACGATCATCCCGGCCGACGAACTGGCCGCGATCGCCAGGGTCTGCGCCGATCGGGGCATCCGCATCATCTCCGACGAAATCTATCATGGCCTCAGCTTCGGCGAGCCAGCCCGGTCGATGCTGGAATTCGCCCCCGACGCGGTGATCGTGAACAGCTTCTCCAAATATTTCAGCATGGCCGGCTGGCGGCTGGGCTGGATCGTCGTGCCCGCCGACCTGATCGGCGCGGCGCGGGCGCGGATGGGCAATCTGTTCCTGACGCCCCCGGTACTGGCGCAGCAGGCGGGGCTGGCCGCCTTCGACTGCACCGACGAACTGGAAGGCCATGTCGACACCTATCGCCGCAACCGGCAATTGCTGCTCGACGCCCTGCCCGCGCTCGGCCTCGCCAGCATTGCCCCGCCCGACGGCGCCTTCTATATCTATGCCGATATCAGCCATCTCACCAATGACAGCCTGGCCTTCTGCCAGAAGCTGCTGCGCGAGACCGGCGTCGCCACCGCACCCGGCATCGATTTCGATCCGGTCGACGGCCACCGCTTCATCCGCTTCAGCTTCGCCGTCTCGACCGACCGGGTCGAGGATGCGATCGCACGGATGATCCCCTGGTTCCAGGCGCAGCCAAGCCGCTGAAAAAAGAAATGAGCTAACGGACCCGAAAGGGTCCGCAAGGGCGCCAATATGATTATGGCGGCCGCCCGAGCTTATACGAGGAAAGCCAAGCGGGCGGATGCCCGCGCCGGCGCCTGAGGCCAATCAAAGATGGTGCGGGCGGTCGGAATCGAACCGACACTCCTTGCGGAACCGGATTTTGAGTCCGGCGCGTCTACCAGTTTCACCACGCCCGCATCTGATCGTGGAAGGGGGCACCTAGCAGGTCATGAACCGGCTGCAAAGCCCCCAAAATCACTCCCGCAACAAAGCCGCCAGGCAGGCGAAACAAGGGCCTAGCGGCGGGCGCGCAGCCGGGCGCGCAGAGTGAGGCCATAGCCGATCGTCATGGCCATCCCCGCCCCCACCGCGATGCAGCCGCCGACGACCGCCACCGGTATCGGCGCGAACGCCCAGAAGCCGGCATAGACAATGCCGCTGAGCGCCATCGACCAGCCGCCGACCCGTGCCACCTGCCGCGCGCAGGCGTCGGGCAGAAAAGCCTTGGGCATGCGATTGCCATAGCAGGCGATCATCAATCCGTTGGCGCCGATCATCAGCCGCGTGACCATGTCATTGTCCAGCCAGTCGAGCTTGCGTCCCTGGCTGGCAGCCAGCGCCAGCAGCAGGATACCGCCGCCCCAGAGGAGACCCGCCTTCAATTCCCTGTCCATCCTGCCTTCTCCCTATGCTGATCCGGCGCCTCCACGCCGATGCCGAACGACTGGGCAAAGCCCAGCAGCGCCTCTTCCAGCACCGACAGCTTGAGATGATAGATGACCGACTTGCCGGCCTTTTCGGCATGGACCAGGTCGGCCTCCTTCAGCACCGCGAAATGCGCCGACATGGTCGGTTTGGAGACATCGAACTGGTCGCTCAGTTCGCCCGCGCTCATCGGCCCCTGGCGCAGCAATTGCAGCACCCGGCGACGGGTCGGATCGGACAAGGCGCGGAAGACCTGGCTCATGATGAGATAATTAGCTAAATATCAAAATGAGTCAAGCGGCCATGACGATCCCCGTGGCGCTGCCGCGCCGGCTGGGATAGGGAGCGGCCAAAGTTTCCTTCAATCCAGGCAGAGACATGGCCCGCAAATATTCCAAACATGGCCCCTATGAAGATGTGCATCGCGAGGAAGCGGAAGCGCCGCCTCCCCCGCCCTGCTGGCTGTGCGGCCGGCCGACCGGATCGACCATCGTGTGGCACCATCCTGTTCCCAAGAGCCGGGGCGGCCGCGACGTCGTGCCGATGCACGGCATCTGCCAGCAGACGCTGATCGCCAATTTTACCAATTCCGAACTACAGCGCCACGGCATGGACGTGGAGGGCCTGCTGCTCCATCCGCCGATCCGCAAGTTCGTCGACTGGGTGGCGAACAAGGATCCCGATTTCACCGCGACCATCACCAAGAAGCAGCGCTGATCGAAGTCAGCGCTGCCGCCTGATCGGCCAGTCGGTCAGAACAGGCCCGGCACCTCGCGCTGGGCCGGATTGGGCCGCTGCGGCGCCAGCAATTCGCGCGGGGCGGACACCGGCGACGTCACCGCCTTGCGGCTGAGCGTCGCCACCCCGCCGCCGATCGGCGTGCAGCTGCGCCCGGCGATGAAGTCCAGCGCCTGCCGGGTCGCCGCCTCGCGCGGATCGCCCAGCGGATAGCTGATATCGTCCCACGCCTGGCAACTGGCCTTCATGCTGCTCGCCAGCCCGTCATAATAATCGGCGTTGCCCGCGCCATTCTGGGTCGCAAAGGCAACCACCCGCAACCGGTCGTCACAGGCTTCGCGATCGATCGCAATCTGCCCGACCGGCTTGCCATAGGTGTTGGCGCCGATCAGCGCCGCCTGCGCACCCAGATAGGGGATGAAGGCGTTGATGACGCCCTCGCTGGCCGACGCCGTGCCGCCGCTGCCGATGAAGGCGATGCGGGTGGGCGCGACGGACTGCGCCAGCGGCTCGAAATAATGGGTCTGGTTCTGGCCGCTCTTTTCCGGGCGATAGGTCATGCGCATGAAGATGTCGGTGCGCGCGCGGTTGCCGCCGAGCAGATCGCCCAGCACCTTGGCGGTCGAGACGAGGCCGCCGCCATTATAGCGCAGGTCGAGGATGATGTCGGTCACGCCCTGCGCCTTGAAACCGGCGAAGGCGTCGCGCAGCGGCTGTTCGGCCGACAGGATGAAGGTACGCAGATTGACATAGCCGACACGGCGGCCGCCATCGTCGATCACCCGCGCGCCATAGCGGTTCGATACCGGCATCAGGTCGAAGTCGCGCTTGGCCACCGATACGGTCCGCGTACTGGTCGCGTCGGCGATACGCAGCAACCGGGTCGTGCCGGCGCTGTCCGGCCCCATCGCATCGGCCACGGCATCAGCACCGCCCGACGCGAACAGCGACGACACGCTGCGCATGTTGGTGATGCTGGTGCCGATCTCCAATATCTCCGCGCCGCGATCGATGCCGGCGGCCAGCGCCGGGCCGTTCTCGAACGCTTCGATGACGAACAGGCGGGTGGCCCCGCTGTCGGTCGCGAAGCGCAGGCCGAAGCCGGCGCTCGACCCCGACTGATAATAGGCATTCTCCGCCTTGATGGAGGTGAGATAGGTGAAATAGCGATCCCGTCGCTGCGACCGCGCGCCCTGCGTCAACGCGTCGATATAGCTGTCGACGCTGGCATAGCCAGCCGGGCTAAGCGCGGACGGCAGGGTTTCGGGGAAAAGATACCATTCCTTGAGCGTCGCCGCCGCCCAATCCTGCCGCTCGCGCAGCGAACAGGTGGCGGTCGGCGTAGGCGTGGGCGTCGCCGTCGGCGGCGCCGTGCCCGCGCTGTCCGACCCGCCACCACCACAAGCCGCCAACATCGCCAGCCCACCCGCCAGCAACGCCAGGCGCGCAACCCCATGCTTCATCACTATTCCCCCCAAAGACCGCAGACGGGATAGGCCGCGCGCCGCAGCACGGCAAGATAGCTTTGAAACAAAAGAGCTTTCTGCGCCGTCAACCAATCGCCCCGGCAACGCCTTCCGTCCCCCTGCCCTTGACTTCCCATGCCCCCGTATCGATATGGCCGGAGAAAATGTAACATTATATCATTTAGGAAAAATCATGCCCCATTGCGAAGCGCCGGAACCTAATCCGGCCGGCCGCCCCCACTCCTGGCTCGACGGCTTCGCCATCTGCGCCTCCGCGCTCTGCACCGTCCATTGCCTGGGCCTGCCGCTGCTCTTCGCCTTGCTGCCGACCATCGCCACGCGGATCGATCCGGGCGAATCCTTCCATCTGCTGATGCTCGCCATCGCCGTGCCGACCAGCCTGTTCGCACTGTTGCAGGGTTGGCGCCGCCACCGCGCCGCGCTGCCGCTCGGCATCGGCCTGGCCGGCCTGTCCCTGATGGCCGTGGGCGCGCTGCTCGCCCGCACCCCATTGAGCGAAGCGATCTGGACCGTCGGCGGCAGCGCCCTGCTGGCCGGGGCGCATATCCTCAACTGGCGCCGGGGCCTGCGCACCGCCTGCTGACCGACGCCATAGACCGCCCCGCCTTCCCGCGAGTCGTTCGCAGTTGCAGCATCATTTTCCTGCCTATAGCCTGCTTGCGTAACGAAGCACGGCCGGTATAAGAGCCGCATCGTGCAGACATAGATAACTAACGGAGAAGGACTGTCCTTTGACCGAACCGTCTGCCACGTTCCTGTTGTTCGGTGCCACCGGCGATCTTGCCCGGCGCATGATTTTCCCGTCGCTCTACAATCTTCTGTCGGACGGACTGCTGCCCGACGACTTCCTGATCATCGCCTCGGCCCGAACCGAAATGGATGATGAGGCCTTTCGCGAGGAAGTCTGTGCGGCGCTCAAGCAGTTCCTGCCAGCCGACCGCTATGATGCCGACATCGCCGCGCGCTTCCGGGCGATGATCCTCTATCAGCCGGTCGATTCCAGCAACGGCGCCCATTTCAAGGAACTGGCCGATCGGGTCGACGGGCGTCTGGAACGGGGCATCTCCGTCTATCTCTCGACCCCGCCCTCGCTGTTCGGCCCGACCGCCCAGGGACTGGCCGACGCCGGCCTGCTGACGCCCAGGACGCGGATCGCGATGGAAAAGCCGATCGGCAAGGATCTCGCCTCCTCCAAGGTCGTGAACGACAGCATCGGCCATCTGTTCGCCGAGGAACAGATTTTCCGCGTCGACCATTATCTGGGCAAGGAAACCGTCCAGAACCTGCTGGCGCTCCGCTTCGGCAATGTCATGTTCGAACCGCTGTGGAACGCCACCGCGATCGACCATGTCCAGATCACCGTCGCCGAAACGGTGGGACTTGAAGGCCGCGTCTCCTATTATGACGGTGTCGGCGCGTTGCGCGACATGGTGCAGAACCATATCCTCCAGATCCTTTCCATCCTGACGATGGAGCCGCCCGCCCGCATGGACCCCACGGCCGTGCGCGACGAGAAGGTGAAGGCGCTGCGCTCGCTGCGCCCGATGACCGCGGAAACGGTCAAGACCCACAGCGTGCGCGGCCAATATACGCCGGGCGCCGTCGGCGGCCAGATCGTCACCGGCTATGCCGACGAACTGGGCCAGCCGTCCGACACCGAAACCTTCGTCGCGTTGAAGGCGCATATCGACAATTGGCGCTGGCAGGGCGTGCCCTTCTACCTGCGCACCGGCAAGCGGCTGCCCGCGCGCCAGTCGGAAATCATGATCGAGTTCAAGCCGGTGCGCCATTCGATCTTCGGCCGTGACGGGCACGGATCGGGGCTGGAACCGAACACGCTGGTGATCCGCCTGCAGCCGGAAGAATATATCCGCCTGACCATCATGTCGAAGCGGCCGGGACTGGAGCGGCAGGTGCAGTTGGAGGAAGTGACGCTCGACGTGTCGCTGACCGCCGCCTTTGCCGGCCAGCGTCGCCGCATCGCCTATGAACGACTGATCCTGGACCTGCTCGCCGGCGACCAGACCCTGTTCGTCCGCCGCGACGAGGTGGAAGCCCAATGGGCCTGGATCGATTCCATCATCGACGGATGGAAGGAGGCGCACATGAAGGTGTCGCCCTATTCCTCCGGGAACTGGGGGCCGTCCTCGGCCATTGCCCTAATCGAACGCGACGGAGCCAGCTGGCATGACTGATCTTCACCCCGTGATCGCCAAGGTCACAGAACGCATCACCGAACGCAGTGCGGCGACGCGCCTCAAATATCTCGACCTGATCGAGCGCGGCCGCGACGCCGGCACCAACCGTGCCCAGCTGTCCTGCGGCAACCTCGCCCATGGCTTTGCCGCCAGCGGCGAGGACAAGGCTGTCATCCGCACCGGCCGGGCGATGAACATCGGCATCATCACCGCCTATAACGACATGCTCTCGGCCCATCAGCCCTATGGCCGCTACCCCGAGCAGATCAAGATCGCCGCGCGCGAGATCGGCGCCACGGCGCAGGTGGCGGGCGGCGTCCCCGCCATGTGCGACGGCGTGACCCAGGGCCAGGCCGGCATGGACCTCTCCCTCTTCAGCCGCGACACCATCGCCCTGTCGACCGCCGTGTCGCTCAGCCATGCGATGTTCGAGGGTAATCTGATGCTCGGCATCTGCGACAAGATCGTGCCGGGCCTGTTGATCGGCGCGCTGCGCTTTGGCCATCTGCCGACCATCCTGATCCCGGCCGGGCCGATGCCCTCGGGCCTCGCCAACAAGGAAAAGGTCCGCATCCGCCAGCTCTATGCCGAGGGCAAGGTGGGACGCGAGGAACTGCTGGAAAGCGAAAGCGCCTCCTATCATGGCGCGGGCACCTGCACCTTCTATGGCACCGCCAATAGCAACCAGATGATGATGGAAGTCATGGGCCTGCACATGCCCGGCGCCGCCTTCGTCAATCCGGGCACGAAGCTGCGCAGCGAACTGACCCGCGCGGCCACCCATCGCATCGCCGACATCGGCTGGGACGGCGACGACTATCGTCCGCTCGGCCACTGCATCGATGAAAAGGCGATCGTCAACGCGATCATCGGCCTGATGGCCACCGGCGGTTCGACCAACCATGCGATCCACCTGCCCGCCATCGCGCGCGCGGCCGGCATCCATATCGACTGGACCGACTTTGCCGAACTGTCGGACGTGGTGCCGCTGCTGGCACGCGTCTATCCCAATGGATCGGGCGACGTGAACCATTTCCACGCGGCGGGCGGCATGGCGGTCATCATCCGCGAACTGCTCGACGCCGGCCTGCTCCACCGCGACATCATGACCGTCGCGCGCCAGGATCTGACCGATTATGGCAAGGAACCGGTGCTGCAGGATGATGCGCTGGTCTGGCAGGATGTCCCCGCCAGCCGCGACGAGGCTATGCTGCGCCCGGCCTCCAACCCGTTCCAGGCCGATGGCGGCATGAAGCTGCTCCAGGGCAATCTGGGCCGCTGCGTGATGAAGGTCAGTGCGGTCGACAAGGAACGCTGGACGATCGAGGCGCCGGCCGCGATCTTCCACGATCAGGACGATGTGCTGCGCGCCTTCAAGGCGGGCGAACTGGAACGCGACGTGATCGTCGTCGTCCGTTTCCAGGGCCCGCGCGCCAACGGCATGCCCGAACTGCACAAGCTGACCCCGGCGCTGGGCGTGCTGCAGGATCGCGGTTTCAAGGTCGCGCTGCTGACCGACGGCCGCATGTCGGGCGCGTCGGGCAAGGTGCCCGCCGCCATTCACCTGTCGCCCGAGGCGCTGGGTGGTGGCCCGATCGGCAAGCTGCGCGATGGTGACCTCGTCCGCGTCTGCGCGGAAAGCGGCCAGGTCGAGGCGCTGGTGGATGCCGCCACCTGGGAGGCGCGCGACATTCCCGCGGCCCCGCCCCCGCCCTATGACACGGGCCGCGAACTGTTCGCGCTGTTCCGCCACAATAGCGACCTTGCCGAACAGGGCGCTTCCCCGATCCTCGCCGCGATGGACGCCGAACTCGCGATATAAGCACAGCCATTCGCGCCGGCACACTCGGATGCGCTGGCGCGAATGTCCGGAGAGAGAGACAAATGACCGACATCATCGCCGCCGACATTGGCGGCACCAACGCGCGTTTTGCCCGCGCCTCGCTGGACGACAAGGGCGTGCCGACGCTCGGCACCGTCCGCAAGTACAAGGTCGCCGACTATCCCAGCCTCCAGGCCTGCTGGGGCGCCTTTGCCGAGGATGAGGCGAAGGCTGGTGCAGGCCCGTTGCCCGACGCCGCCTCGATCGCCTTTGCCACCGCCATCGGCCGCGAAGTCATCAAGCTGACCAACAGCAACTGGGTGATCCGCGCCGACACGCTGGCGGAGGATCTGGGCCTGCGCACGGTGCGCCTGGTCAATGATTTCGAGGCGGTCGCCCATGCCGTCTCGCGCCTGCCCGACGAAAATCTACCCCTGCTGTTCGGCGAGGACCGCCCCTTCCCGCGCGACGGCGGCGTCACCGTGGTCGGTCCCGGCACCGGCCTTGGCGTCGCGATGATCGCCTATGACGATGGCCATCCCCATGTCATCGCGACCGAGGGCGGCCATCTCGACTTCGCCCCGCTCGACCAGATCGAGGTCAAGATCCTCGACTATCTGCGCGACAAGTTCCTGCGCGTCTCGACCGAGCGGATCGTATCGGGGCCGGGCCTCAACTATATCTACAAGGCGCTCGCCACCATCGGCCATGACCGGGTCATGCTGATGGAAGACCCCGAATTGTGGCAGGCCGCGCTTGACGGCAGCGACGAGTTCGCCCGCCGCGCGCTCGACCGCTTCTGCCTCTGCTATGGCTCGGTCGCGGGCGATCTGGCACTGGCGCACGGCCCCCATGCGGTGGTACTGGCCGGCGGCCTCACCCAGCGGATGAAGGATTTTCTCGAACAGAGCGGCTTCCACACCCGCTTCAAGGCCAAGGGCCGGTTCGAGAGCCTGATGGCGACCGTGCCGATCCGCTGCGCGATCCATGAAGAAATCGGCCTGTTCGGCGCTGCCGCGGCCTTTAGGGAGAAGAATGCATGAGCTTGACCGTCGAACAGGTGATGGAACTGGCCCCGGTGATCCCGGTGCTGGTGGTCGATCGGGTCGAGGATGCGCTCCCCATTGCCCAGGCGCTGGTGAAGGGCGGCCTGCCCGCGCTTGAAGTCACGCTGCGCACCCCCGCCGCGCTCGACGTCATCCGCGAGATGGCGAAGGTCGAGGGCGCGGTCGTCGGCGCCGGCACGGTGCTGAACCCGGCCCAGCTCGACGCCGCGATGGAAGCGGGCGCCCGCTTCATCGTCAGCCCCGGCCTCACCGAACCGCTGGGCAAGGCCGCGATCGCCGCCAACATTCCCTTCCTGCCGGGCACCGCCACGGCCGGCGACATCATGCGCGGCATGGACATGGGCCTTTCCCATTTCAAATTCTTCCCGGCCGAAACCTCGGGTGGTCTTCCCGCGCTCAAGGCGCTGGCCGCGCCGCTGCACACCGCGCGCTTCTGCCCGACCGGTGGCATCACCGCCCAGAGCGCGCCCGAATGGCTGGCCCAGCCCTTCATCAAATGCGTCGGCGGCAGCTGGGTCGTGCCCAAGGGGCCGATCGATCCCGCAGTGATCGAGGCACTGGCGCGCGAAGCCGCCGCCCTGCCGCGCTAATCTATCGCGCGGGACCGAACAGAGGGCCATTGCACCCCGTCCGGTCCCGCCCTAGATGCAGATCATGATCACGCGCCGCTTCCTTCCCACCATCGCCCTGATCCTGTCGGGCTGCGCCGGCGCGCATGAAAGCTATCCCTCGCTCGCCAAGCGCCCGGTCGAAAGCGCGCCGATGGCAGAGGCGCCTGCCGCCCCGCTGCCCATGCCGGCCGACGACAAGCTCAAGGCCCAGATCAGCCAGCTGACCAGCCAGGCGCAAAGCGGCGGCGCCCATTTCGACAAGGCCTATGCCAGCGCCGACCGCGCCGTGAACAGCGCCGGCCGCGCATCGGTATCAAGCGACGCCTGGGTCGCCGCGCAAGTCGCGATCAGCGCCGCCGAAGCCGCCCGAAACGACAGCGTCTCCGCCCTCGCCAGCCTCGACACCCTGTTCATCGAACGCTCCAACGCGGTCGCCGATGGCTCGGAAAAAGGCGGCGTCGCAGATATCGACGCGGCGCGCGCTAGCGTCCTGTCGATGGTCGACAGCCAGAATGACCGCATCGATGCGCTGAAAAGCCGCCTGCCCCAGCCCTGACCGTTTAGCCCATATGTCAGCCCGCCAGCCCCGGCAGGCAGGATTTCGCCGACACCGTCGTCGGCAGCGACACCAGCTGGCTGATCGGCGAGTTGAACGGCTTGTTGATCTCGACCATGCTGGCCAGCCCGGCGCCGCGACATGCCACATTGTCCTGGATGCTGACATTCGCCGCGGCAATGACGATGCCGTTCGCCTTGGCGCGGGCCACGGCATAGCTGATCTGCTGCTGCGTGGTGCCGCACGCGCTGTCATTGACCATATGGCAGCGTGCCGTGCTGTAGGCCGCTTCGCGTAATGCCTGCTTGGTCCAGGCCAGTCGTCCCAGTTCGATCACGCCGAACAGGCAGGCGAAGAAGACCGGCGCCAGCAGGGCAAATTCGATCGCGACCGCGCCCGTCTGGTTCGATCGGATAAGGTTCAGCCATCGGGTCATTGCAGGCGCACCGTCGTCTTCTGGGTGATGACCGCCTTTTCCGCGAGCGAGGCCGGGACGAATTGCGGGTTGAACTTGTAGCTCGCGACGATGTCGAGATAATAGCCCGACCGGCTGTTCGCGCTCGCGCCACTGCCACAGCTCTGGCCGCAACTGTTGGTCGGAACGAAGCTGCCCGTCTGGCTGAGGCAGGCGCAAATGCGGGAACTGTTCGTGCAATTGCCGGTCCCGCCATTGCAGCCGACGGTGACGTTGATCGGGCTTTGACCCGGCGCCGCCGCCATCGCCTGGACATAGGCGGGAATGGACTGGAACTGCACCGCGTCGCGTGTCTTGAAGGCCGACAGCGATGCGCCGCTGACCGCTTCGGCCAGCCGCCCGCGCTGGATGGTGAACTGGGCAATGTCGATCGCGACCAGGCTGATCGTGAAGAACAGGGTCAGCCACAGCGCGAACTCGACGGTGGCCACGCCCCGTTCCGAGCCGCGCAGCTTTCGCAAGCCGCCGATCATGCCACCAACTCCACATCGCCGCCACTGCCGCCGACCAGGTCGCTGATCGACTTGCAGGCGGTGCCCGCATTGGCGCCGCCGCTTGCCGTGACGCGATAGGCGATCAGGGTGAAGCATTGGCCCGCCGACAGGCTGTTGTTGCCGCCCGACATGGTCACGGTCGAATTGGGCAGATGGACGACGCCGGAAAAGACATTCTGCGACCCTGCGCCCCAGTTGGTCGCCTGCGATGTCAGGCTGTCGACCAATATGTCGGCGATGGCCGCCCCTTCGACGGTGCTGGTGGGGGCGATCAGCTTGGTCTTGGCGCCACCGGCCAGGTTGATGGTCCCGCCCAGGATGAAGCTGACATTGACGCCCGCCATGTCATAGCCGGACACCGATACGCCCTCCAGCGCCTGGCCCCAGCTCTGGTTGGTAATCGGCGAGGTATAGGGCCAGGTCGTGCCGCCGGTGCCGTTGGTCAGGCCGCCGCTCACCGTGTAGCGCCCGGCGCCGAACAGCACCGATCCGGCGATCGACAGATTGCCGTTGATCAGGTGATTGGCGGTCTTGCCGAAGACCAGGCGGCTGCCGCCGGCGGTCACGATATTGCCATTGGCGCTGAACAGCCCGTCGCCCATGAAGAAGCGGCCGCTGCCGCTCAGCATGATGGCATCGCCACCGGCATTGGCCAGGGTGTAGTTGCCGGTGCCCGCGATCAGGGTGGAATCGCCATCGATCCTGATCTGGCCGGCGACGTCCAGATCGCCATCGCCCAGCGTCATCCAACTGCCGCCGCCGACGCTGATCCCCTTGAAGCCGTGACTGCCCGCGCCCACCGCTAGCGATGTGCCGCCCGACAGCGTGATGTTCGCCGCGATCGAGACAGGGCCGGTGCCGATCCGGTTGGTGCCCGCAAAGCTGACCGTGCCGGCGCCGATCGACACTTCGCCATTGCCGAAGGTGACGCCGCTTGATCCACTGTTGAAGCCGCCATTGATCCGCCAGACATTGTCACCGAAGTTGACAGTCGAACCGCCGCCAACCGACACGCCATTGGCGACGGTGACGGTGGAGCCAGCCTGGAAGGTGACAGTGATGCCACCGTCGATCGTGATCCGCGACAGGCAGTAATTGCCGGCCGGCACGGTGAATTTGGCGCTGTTGCCCTGACGGAAGGGAGCCGCGCCGGCCGAGGGCGAATTGCCGAAAGTCCATATGTCGGCGCAGGCCGGCGTCACCGGATTGGCGATCGTGCGCGGTGTGCGGAACGTTCCGAGCAATTGCCGCGCGGTGGCCAGGTCCATCGAATTGGCGAGCGGGTCGCTGATCGCGGTCGACTGGTTGATCCGCTTGTCCGCCGCCGGGACATTGCCGTTCCAGCTGGGATTGGAGAAGCTGCCCGCATAGCGCAGCAGATCGGCCGACAGCGTGCCATAATTGTTGATGATGTCGGCCGCGCCCGACACGATTTCCTTCGCCGTGATGCCCGACCCGCCATTGTTGACCGATCCGGCGCCGACCACCGAACAGTCAGTCGCGTTGATTGTCGCGCCGCCCTGCGTCTCGACCGCATTGCCAGACGAGGCGAGGCCCAGGATGCAGGGCGTGGCCGATGCACTGCCGGCCAGGCGCGCCATCGCGCTGACCTTCACCGGCATGGTCGCCGCTGCGCCCAAAATGCGGCTGAGGCTGAGCGGCAGCGGCGTCGTCAGTTCGACACGCACCGCCTTGGCGCCGGCTTCGGGCGTGTCGGCCAGCAGCGCCACGTCGATGGTCGCGTCGGTGATGCCATGGGCGGTGACCAGGTCGACCGCGGTGGGCCGCAATATCTCCTGCGATCCGTCCGCCTTGTAGGCAACGGCTGCGGCCAGCGCCGCCATGTCGGCCACGCGCTGCGTCGCGATCCGCCGCTCATAGCCGCGATTGAGATCGACAGCGAGACCCGCCATGCCGATGACGCCGATCAGCGACAGGGCCGCGACGACACTGACACTACCGTCACGGTTTAGAAATAAACTACGGAATTTCATGGATAATCCCGAATGAAATGTCGGGACTGCCATTCCGCTCAAAAACTTGATTAATTGCTAAATTACGCAATTTTTGCAAAATAATGTCGGACAATTGGTTGACGACGATAGACCGCCAGAAACCAGAAATGCGCCGTTTTTTTTAGCCCATCTGACGCACAGCACCCTTATGCGCCTTGCCATTATGGACATAATGGTCGACGCCCTCGCGCATGGTGATGATCGCCTCGTCGGTCAGATCGCGCATATATTTGGCCGGACGTCCGGCCCAGAGCTGCCGGTGCAGCACCGTCTTGCCGGGCGAGAGCAGCGCGCCCGCCGCCAGCATCGCGTCGCTCTCCACCGTACAGCCGCTCATCACGATCGCCCCCAGCCCCACAAACGCGCGGTCCTCCAGCACGCAGCCATGGACCATCGCCATATGGCCGATCAGCACATCCTCGCCGATGATGGTGGGATAGCCCTCCGCCGGATAGCCCGGACGGCCGTCGCCGGGGCTATCGCAATGGACAACAGTGCCGTCCTGGATATTGGTGCGCGCGCCGATGCGGATATGGTTCACATCGCCCCGGATCACGCAATTATACCAGATGCTGGCATCCGCGCCGATCTCGACATCGCCGATGATCCGGCATCCCGGCGCGATGAAGGCGCTGGGGTGGATCAGCGGCGCCTTGCCGTTCAGCGGGATGATCGAAACATCAGGATGGTCGGCGGGATGATCGGTCATCTGCGCCTCAACCGTTCAGCAGCCGCGCCGCATGCAGCGCATGATAGGTCAGCACGCCCGAACAGCCCGCCCGCTTGAACGCCATCAGCGTTTCCAGGATCAGCGCATCGCGATCGCCCGAGCCGGCAGCGGCGCCATGTTCGATCATCGCATATTCGCCCGACACCTGATAGGCGAAGACCGGGACGGAGAAACGATCGCGCACCCGCGCGACGATATCCAGATAGGGCAGGCCCGGCTTCACCATCACGCTGTCCGCGCCCTCGGCCAGGTCCAGCGCGACCTCGCGCAGCGCTTCCTCGCCATTGGCCGGGTCCATCTGATAATTTTTCTTGTCGCCCTTCAGCAGCCCGCGCGACCCCACTGCGTCGCGGAACGGACCATAGAAGGCGCTGGCATATTTGGCGGCATAGGCCATGATCTGGACATTGGCATGGCCGGTTTCCTCCAGCGCCTCGCGGATCGCGCCGATGCGGCCGTCCATCATGTCGCTGGGCGCGATGATGTCGGCGCCCGCCGCCGCCTGGTTGAGCGACTGGCCGATCAGCATGTCGATCGTCGCGTCATTGATCACATAGCCGGTCTCGTCGAGCAGCCCGTCCTGGCCATGGGCGGTATAGGGATCGAGCGCCACGTCCGTCAGCACGCCGATATCGGGCACCGCATCCTTGATCGCGCGGATCGCCCGGCACATGAGGTTATCGGGGTTCAGCGCCTCGGCGCCATCGTCGCTGCGACGGTCGGCCTGGGTATTGGGGAACAGCGCCAGGCAGGGAATGCCGGCGTCACGCGCTTCCTTGGCTCGCGCGACCATCAGGTCGACCGACCAGCGCGACACGCCGGGCAGCGCGGCGATCGGCTCCTCGACGCCGTCCCCTTCGGTCACGAACAGGGGCCAGATGAAATCGCTGGGCGACAGGCGGTTTTCGGCATGCATCGCCCGGCTCCAGGCGGTGGCACGGGTGCGGCGCATGCGCAGCGCCGGATAGGAGGCAATAGTCATGCCGCGGGTGTAGGCCGCAGCCCCAAGCGGATCAAGCCGGACCGATTGTCCTGTCATGCACACTGGCGCTACTGGCCCTGATCTTCGGCCCCATTCACACTCGCACCGCGATTATAATATTCGACACGAATAGAGATCGGTTTGCCAATCGCCGAAGCTCCCTTCAGCCGCTCCGGCCGCACCAGAAACTGCCAAGAAGCCAGCCGTACGGCGCGAGCGAAGCCTGACCCTACGGGATATTCACGGATCATCTGACAATTTTCGACATGATAATGTTCAATTGTTATGCAGGCGACCTCGCCCCAACCTTCCAATGGCCCATTTGGCCCCATGGGCCGGTAGGGAGCCAATTCCGCGCTGGTTGGTTTGCGGACCCACTCCGCCCTAAGTAATTGCACGCCGCCCGGTCCCTCGCCCGGCCCGACGATCGCCTTGGCATTGCCGGTGCCGCTGTCGCCGACGCCCGCCGTCTTCTTTTCCATCTTGCCGATGTCGGCCGCCGCCATCTGGCGGCTGTCGAGCGTGATGAAGGGGAAAGGCGATGGCGGCTGCACGCTCGGCGTCTCGACCGGCCGGGGCGGCGTCACCACCGGTTCGCTCTTCTGCTTGGGCGCGGCGGTATCCCGCTCGCGCTTTTCGGCCTTCTGCGCCTTGGACTTTTCCTTGTTCGCCTGCTTGGCCGGCTCGATATCGAAGCTCACCGGATTGCGATCCTCGACCTTCTTAGGATCGATATGCGGCGCCATCGTCAGCAGCACCAGAAGCAGAATGGCGTTCAGCACCAGCGCGAACGCCAGGCCGCCGGCCCGCTGCCGCAACTTGTCCCAGGGAATATGCGAAATTATCAAGCGTGCCGACCGGTCTCTATGCGTTGCGCGTCATGCCCAGACGGCACCGCACAGTCAACGCCGTGGCGGCTGACAAATCGGTAATGTCGCCCATATCGCCCCCATCCGCCGACGGACCGCCCCTATGGCGTGACGGGCGGCGGCCCGTCGCACGGCGTTGCATCGTCCAGCCAGTCGATCTCGTCCCCCTTGGCCAGCATCGGTTCCGGGCGTCCGACATCCGCCTGCAAGCTGGAATCCTGATCGACGCGGGTCATGCTGGTGTTGAAGTCGGGGATCGCGGCATTGAGGATATTGGCCTCGGCCGCGCTGATTTCGGGCACCAGGCTATGGCTCGACTGGACCGACCGCACGACATTGTCGATCAGCGATATGCCGCGCCAATAGGCGACACCGCCAAGCGTGCGATTGACCCGCTTGCCCGCGACATTCCAGTGCCAGTCCCCCGTTGGCCGGGGCAGGCGCAGCACGGTGGCATAGCAGCGGAAGCGCGGAAAATTGATCGCATAGGGCGCGGTCTGGTCCTGGTCCCTGGGCCGCTTGCGATTGTCGGGCGCATAAAAGCCCGCGCCGAACAGATAATGGGACCAGCCGTCCTCGTCACTGCCCTTCCATTCGGTCCGACCCGTTCCCTCCAGCGTCAGCACCAGCGCGGCATGGGCCTCGTCATAACGCCAGCCAACCTTGTCGACATCGACCCAGCCGGCCTGCTGGCGCCAATAGGTCTGCACCGCCCGGTCGGCGTCCTGCGCGGTCATCCCCGCCAGTTGCACCCGCAGTTGATAGGTTTCATCGCCGCGCAATATGTTGCGGGCGACGATCTTGGCCGGCTTGTCGATCCCCGCGCGCTGATCGATGTCGATATATTCGACCAGATCGGGCTGGCGCGGAACGCCTGCCGCGACCGCCTCCAGCCCAGCCCCCTCCTGCCGAAGCGGCAGCACCCAGCGATAGGGAACCGGCCGCTGGCGCGCGATATCGCGATCGCCCTGACGCGTGCCGTCCAGCCAATAGGATTGATCCCCGATCCGTGCCCGGACCAGCACATGGTCGAACATCATCGGGCTGGCCAAGCGCGCGTCCAAGCCGTCACCGCCATTGCTGTTGACCAGCACGGCCTCGGCCGGCACGCCCAGTTCGCGCAGCAGCGCCATCAGCAGCACCGTCTTCGCCTTGCAATCGCCAAACCGCCGGCTCCAGCTTTCATCAACCGTCGCCGGGCGATAATTGCCGCCGCCCAGCCCGACATAGACATAGCGCAGCTTGTCCTGCACCAGTTGCAACGCTGCCTGCGCCCGCCCCATTGGATCATTGCTCTGGGCAGCGATGCGGGCGATCTCCTGCCGCAGCGGGGACGCCGCGCCGATCAACGCCGCCTGATCGAACAGCGGCCAGAGCTGGGTCGACATGTCCTTCCAGCTGGCAAAATTGCTATATTCGATCAGGCGCCGGATATTGTAGCGCGCGGGCGCGCCTTCGGTCATCAGCGATGCATCGGGATCGCGCAGTTCATAGCTGATACTGGTCAGGTCGCCCTCTGCCTGAGGCACGATCGGCCCCATGTCGGGACTGGCCTGCCAATGGATCGGCACCGTGCTCGGCCAGGACAGCCGCATGCGATAGGCGCCCGGATTGCCCAGTGGCGACAGCATGGAAAAGCCGAAATGATGGTCACCCAGCGTCGGATCCTTGCTGCGCACCGTCGCTGCAAATTCCAGCTCGTCGCCGACCTGCAATCCCGGCACCTGCAGGGTCGCGGTCAATTGCCCGTCGAGCGCAGCGGATTCCAGATTGGCTTCGCGCTGCACCACGGCAAAGCGCGTGCCCGACAGGACATTGATGACCTTGCCGTCGCGGATGATGTTCAGATGATGCACCGTTGCGCCACCCGCCGCCGGATTCCATGTCGCGGAGATATTGCCGACCGCCAGGGCGTCGGCGGTCAACAGCTTCATCCGCCAACTCGTATAGACCTCGTCTCCCTGCTCGCTGGCGCGGGTCTGGATGTCGGAATAAACGACACGCACCGCCGCCCCGGATGGCGTTGCCCCCGACGTGGGCGCGGGCGGTGGCAACACCCAATTTCCCGGCTTGGCATATCGGACATTCTTTTCAGCCGCCATCGCCGGCGCAGCGCTCACCAGCGCCAACGCCACCATCCCCCTTGCAATCACCAGCAACGCCCCCTGAAAAATCGTCAGCAGACATCCTCTTCGCGCACCACCGGCCGGCTCTCGCGCGTGGCGCGCATCCGGCTGGCCTTGTCGTCGACATCGGACGTCAGCACCACATGATCGTCATGCACTTCTAGCAGCACCCCAGCGAAGGGAAAGCCTTCCAGACTGCCGGTCACGCGATAGCTGACCGAATCGCCGACCTTGAAACTGGCCGGGTCCATGTTGAAGCTGAAGGGGCAACTGCCCTCGCCCATATCCTGCATCGCACTCTCCTGTTTGACGCCGATCCTATCGCGGCCGGCGCGTCCCGATCAAGCATCGCCGCGTCCATTCTTCAGGGCTTTTGCAGCCATCGCCGGCCCGCTAAAGGCGGGGCCATGGATATCTGCCTTGCCGCCCCCGCCGACCTGCCCCTGCTCCACCGCGTGATCGAGCGCGCCTATCGCGGCGACGAGGCGCGGGCCGGCTGGACCTTCGAATCCGATCTGCTGACCGATGCCCGCACCGATATCGAGGAATTGCAGGAGATCCTCGCCAGCCCGACCGACCGGCTGCTGGTCGCGATCGACGGCAAGGGCATGCCGATCGGCTGCGTCCAGATCACGAAGCGCGAGGAGGGCGTCGCCTATCTCGGCCTGCTCTGCATCGATCCGCAGCTTCAGGCCGCCGGGCTTGGCCGGCGCATGATCGCTGCGGCAGAGGACCAGGCCGCACGCGATTTCGGCGCGACCATGATCGAGATGACGGTCATCGACCGGCGCCCCGAACTGATCGCCTATTATCAGCGGCGTGGCTATGTGCTGACCGACGAGAAGCGCCCCTTCCCCGTCCCGCTCGATCCGCCGCTGGAAATGGTCGTCCTGGCAAAAGCGCTGGCGGCTCCCGTGCAACTGAGCTAGGCCCGCTCGCGATGCTCACCAAGCTCTATCAGTGGATGCTGGCCAAGGCCGCTCACCCGCACGCCGAACGTTGGCTGTTTGCCTTCAGTTTCATGGAATCCAGCTTCTTTCCGATCCCGCCGCATCCGCTGCTGGGTCTGATGTGCCTGGCGCGGCCGGAAAAGGCGATCCGCTATGGCCTCATCTGCACCATCGCTTCGGTGCTGGGCGGCCTCCTGGGCTATGGCATCGGCCATTTCCTTTATCAGGCGGTCGGCGCGCAGATCCTGCATCTGCTGGGCCTGTCGGCGAAATTCCCGGTCGCGGCCTGCTATCTGCGCGACTATGGCGCGGAGATCATCCTGATCAAGGGCGCCACCCCGATCCCGTTCAAGCTGATCACCATCACCGCCGGATTCATCGGCCTGTCGCTCTTCACCTTCCTGTGGGCCAGCATCCTGTCCCGCGCCTTCCAGTTCATGATCGTGGGCTTCCTGTTCTGGAAGTTCGGTCGCCCGATCAAGGCGTTCATCGAGAAATATCTGGCACCGCTGTCGGCGTTGTTCCTGGTGCTGGTGGTCGGTGGCTTCGTCGCCGCCTCGATGCTGTCGGGCGGCGGGCAGAAGAGCGATCGCTGCTCCAACGCCACCATGGCCACCATCTCCTGATCCGCCGCAAATGAACGCCCTGCTCGCGCGCCATCCCCGGCTTGCTGCCCTGCTCGCCGGTTTCCTCTCGGCGACCGGTTTCGAGCCGCTGAAACTCTGGCCAGTCACGATCGGCTGCTTCGCGCTGCTGATCCTGCTGGTCGAGCGCGCGCCCGATCGCCGCGCCGCTTTCCTGCGCGGCTGGCTGTTCGGGGTCGGCCATTTCACCCTGGGCCTCAACTGGATCGCCCACGCCTTCACCTATCAGGACGCGATGCCGCACTGGTTCGGCTATGGCGCGGTGGTCCTGCTCTCGCTCTTTCTCGCCGTCTATCCCGCCCTCGCGACCTTGGGCGCATGGTGGGCCGGGCGCCGCTTCGCCTTCACCGGCCCGGCCTTCCTGCTGCTGTTCGCCGGCTGCTGGATCGCCAGCGAATATGCGCGCGCCACCATCTTCACCGGCTTTGCCTGGAACCCGCTCGGCGTCACCCTGCTGCCGACCGGCGCCGCCATCGCCGCGACGCTGATCGGCACCTATGGCCTGGGCGCGCTGGTGCTGCTCGCCGCCGGCGCCTGCCTGCTCGCCGTGCGCCGCCAATATCGCCCCGCCGCCGCCATCGCCGTGCCGCTCGTCGCCCTCGCGCTCTGGGGCCAATTCTCGCCCGCGCCGACGACGCCCGCCGGCGCGCCGCTGATCCGCGTGGTCCAGCCCAATATCGGCCAGGACGAGAAATATTCGGCCGAGCTGGAACAGGCGCATTTCCGCACCCTCGCCACCCTGTCGGGCAAGCCGCGCCCGGCCCCGCGCCTGATCTTCTGGCCCGAAGCAGCGATCCCCGCCTATCTCGACATGGAACCCGAATGGCGCTGGCGCCTCGCCGACCTGATGGGGCCGGGTGACCTGCTGATGACCGGCGCGACCAAGGTCTATTTCAACGACAAGGGGCCTTATGGCACGACCGAACTGGCCGGGGCCAACAACAGCCTGTTCGTCGTCACCCCCGATGCCCAGCTTGCCGCCCGCTACGACAAGGCGCATCTCGTCCCCTATGGCGAATATCTGCCGATGCGCAGCATCCTCCAGCCGATCGGCCTGTCGCGGCTGGTGCCTGGCGACGTCGATTTCTGGCCCGGTCCCGGCCCGCAGAGCCTGGCCCTGCCCGCCACCCTTGGCCGTCCCGCGCTCAAGATGGGCGTGCAGATCTGCTATGAGATCATCTTCTCTGGCCAGGTGGTCGACCGCGCCAATCGTCCGGACTTCCTGTTCAACCCGTCCAACGACGCCTGGTTCGGTAGCTGGGGGCCGGTCCAGCATCTGGCCCAGGCGCGGCTGCGCGCGCTCGAGGAAGGGCTGCCGATCATCCGTGCCACGCCCACCGGCGTGTCCGCCATCGTCGATGCGCGCGGCCATATTCTCCACGCCCTCTCCAGCCATCGCGCCGGCTATCTCGACAGCCGCCTGCCGCCGCCACTGCCCGCCACCCTGTTCGCGCGGATCGGCAATTGGGCGCCCTTCGCCTTCCTGATCCTGCTGGTCGGGACGGCTCTTGCCTTGCGCAAAGGCAAAAGCTAATAACCACATAAAGTTTTCTTTATATCTATTCGTCCGCAAGCACCTTACGGGAGTCTCATGCGTAACCAATTCCTCTTCACCTCGGAATCCGTTTCCGAAGGCCACCCCGACAAGGTCGCGGACCAGATTTCCGACTCGATCGTCGACCTGTTCCTGTCCAAGGATCCCGAAGCCCGCATCGCGTGCGAGACCCTGACCACGACCCAACTCGTCGTCCTGGCCGGCGAAATCCGCTGCAAGGGCGTCTATGAAAATGGCGAATGGGCGCCGGGCGCCAAGGAAGAGATCGAGGCGACCGTCCGCGCCACCGTGAAGCGCATCGGCTATGAGCAGGATGGCTTCCACTGGGAAACCTTCCGCTTCGAGAACAATCTGCACGGCCAGTCCGCGCACATCGCGCAGGGCGTCGATGAAAGCGGCAACAAGGACGAAGGCGCCGGCGATCAGGGCATCATGTTCGGCTATGCGTCGGACGAAACCCCCGACCTCATGCCCGCCACCCTCTATTATTCGCACAAGATCCTGGAACGCATGGCCGCCGACCGCCACAACAAGGTCGTGCCCTTCCTGGAGCCCGACGCCAAGAGCCAGGTGACGCTCGAATATATCGATGAAAAGCCGGTCCGTGCGACCGCGCTGGTCGTGTCGACCCAGCATGCCGCTGGCATGGACAATGACGAAAGCCGCGCCGAGCTGCGCGCTTACGTCAAGGGCGTGATGGCCGATGTTCTGCCCGAAGGCTGGCTGCCGGGCGACGAGAGCATCTATGTCAACCCGACCGGCCTGTTCGAAATCGGCGGCCCGGACGGCGACGCCGGCCTCACCGGCCGCAAGATCATCGTCGACACCTATGGCGGCGCGTCGCCCCATGGCGGCGGTGCTTTCTCGGGCAAGGATCCGACCAAGGTCGACCGTTCGGCGGCCTACATCACCCGCTATCTCGCGAAGAACATCGTTGCCGCTGGCCTCGCCCGTCGCTGCACGATCCAGCTCAGCTACGCCATCGGCGTTGCCGAACCGCTCTCGCTCTATGTCGACCTGCACGGCACCGGCACCGTCGAAGCCTCGGCGATCGAAGCCGTGCTGCCGACCCTCGTGCGCCTGACCCCCAAGGGCATCCGCACGCACCTGGGCCTCAACAAGCCGATCTACCAGAAGACCGCCGCCTACGGCCATTTCGGCCGCACGCCCGAAGGCGACTATTTCCCCTGGGAAAAGACCGACCTGGTCGACGCGCTCAAGGCGAAGCTGGCCTGATCGGTCATACCGGAAAATGGTGATAAAAAAGGCCGGGGATCACTCCCCGGCCTTTTTTTTGTTAAACTTTTGCGTCGATCAGCGGACGTTTTAGCTCTCCAGTCGGGTTCGCATGAAGCGGCTGTAGATATTGTCCGCTGGCTTCGAATTGATCGTGCGCAGCAACCGGTCCCGTTCCGCAGCATCGGACACGGCCAGCTTGTGCGCCAATGGCGAATCTTCCAGCGTCGCGTAGATGCCTGCCGGCCGGAGCAGAAAGCGCTCATTGCTCTGCAACAGCAGAAAATCAGGCTGCTCATCCTCGACCACCGACAGGATCGGTGCCGCTGGCGAATAATGCCGCACGACCTGCCCGAACAGATTGCGTGCCATAGGCATCAGGGCCGTGATGAACGAATCTCCGAAAATGAGCAGCTTGCCCGGCACGGGGGCATGGCGATTGGAAAATGTCTGCACGCTGCCGGCGGTATCGATACCGTTATAGAAGTCGAAGGTCGCACTTTGCCCGTGCGCAACGCCCTGCATCTGGCGCCGATTGCCCATAATCTGCGGCGTGAACTTGGACCCCAGATCGCCTGCCGACTGGAAATCGCCAAAGGTAAAGATAGCGTCCAGGTCGATATCGATCCCCCAGCGCTCCAAACAGAGCTTGAGCGCCAGGAAGGCGCCATATTCCGTCCAGTGGGTATCCACCTTTGGATAGGCATCAGGCGTCCGCAACAATTCCAGCGGATAAAGCGCATCGACCGCGCGATACCCTTCCAGCGCCTGGATCTGGTCCATCAGCGTTATCGCGCCGCGCTCATGAGGATAGAATTGGGGAACCACCTTTTCCTTGGCGGGTGCGATCAGCATCACCCCATTATGGCGCTGCATCAGCGGCCCAACCTGCGCGAAATAGCGATCCCAGCCCTGCAAATCCGCGTCGCTCGCCAACAGAGTGCCGCGATATAATTCTATGCTGCGATTGCTGTCATTGCCCAGAAACAGCCAGCCCTCCGCCCCCATGACGACCTGCTCCAGCTTCTCGAAGCCGATCGTCCACAACCATAGCGGTTGCTCCGCAACGAGCAGACCGACAGTTTCTGCGCCATAGAGGTTGACGGTCAGTTCCTGCCGCCCTTCGCCTCCCGATGTCGGCGACAGCATGATCTGCTCTTCACGTCCGTTCCGCCGCCGAATGAGGAGATGCGACACCTTCATGTCGGCGGGTGCTTCGATCGAAACTGCCGCCTCGCCCAACGACCCGAACTTGACATAGCCCTCGGGCAACAGCAGCCGCGCAGTCTGATCACCGGTTAGTGCGATCGCCTTGACGGCATAAAGTGCGCTGCGCTCGCTGCGTATGCGCTCCAGCAATTCGCTGGCAGGCCGATAGGACGGATGCAGCCGCAGGCAATTTTCCAGCACCAGTTCCGCTTCGCCATATAGATGCTGGCGCTGATAGGCGGTTGCCAGACGGATATGGACGCCGATCGGAACCGGCCCCATCCCATCGTCAAAATAGCCTTTCCAGCAGAGGACGGCATCCTCCAGTTCCTCCAGCGCCATCAGCGCTTCGGCGAGCCCCACCCGTATGTCGCGATCCTGCGGCTGCGCCTGCAACGCCGCACGATATATGTCCCTTGCGCCACTCTGATCGCCGCGCATTTTTCGTTCGTTCGCCGATTCATGGAGGGATACCAAATCTAATTCACTCATGCCCGCCAGTGTCTCCAATAGCATAGCGGTCCTATAAGGCGGCGTTTGTCGCCCGACCAAGCGCTTTCCACATAATCACGTCGCGCGACATGCCATTTCCTGTCCGGAACATGACGAAAAGTTCATTGGCCTGCGCCCGCGGAACCGCGCATAGAGAGGGCGTCGGGCTCGCACCCCTGTCGAGCCCGGCACCCTCCACCCAGGGCAACGCCATGACCCGTCCTCTTGCTACCGCCTTCATCAGCCTTGCATTTCTGGTTGGCAGTGCCGCTCCTGCACTGGCAGCCCCCTGCAAGGATGCGAAGGGCAAGTTCGTCAAATGTCCGCCAAAGGCCGCCCCGAAAAAGGGTCCCTGCAAGGACGCCAAGGGTCGCTTCGCCAAGTGCAAGTGACCTGACGGACTGGACAGACCGGTCGGGCCTTGCCTCCCGGCCAGCCTTCGGGTCGCACCACGGCTAGCCAGCTTCAAGGGCCATCCTGCCGCTCTCCCCTGTTCGGCATCCCATGGTCCTTGTCTCCTGCCCCCTTCCCGCCACCTTGCCTGCATGCATGGCGGGAGGGGGCAGATCCTTCCTTCCCCGCTTGCTCCATCGGCCTGCCCCCGCTATCGGCCCACCCCATGACCGCGCATAAATCGGGCGACCCGACCACCCTCAACCGCCTCTACGGCCGCCAGTCCGGGCCCAAGCTTCGCAAGGGCCAGCAGGAGCTGGTCGACACGCTGTTGCCCGCCGTATCGGTGCCGGCCGAAGGCGACGTCACAGCCGCCGACCTGTTCGGCTATGACCGCCCGCTCCATTTCGAGATCGGCTTTGGCGGCGGCGAGCATATGGCCTATCGCGCCGACATGCTGCCCGACCATGGCTTCATCGGCTGCGAGCCGTTCCTGAACGGCGTGGTCCAGGCGCTCGGCCATATCCGCGACGGCGCGCTCGGCAACGTCCGCCTGCACATGGGCGATGCGCTCGACGTTCTCAGCCGCATCCCCGACGGATCGCTCAGCTTCGTCTATCTGCTCCATCCCGATCCCTGGCCCAAGGCGCGCCATGCCAAGCGGCGGATGATGAACCCCGGCCCGGTCGACATGATCGCCAGGAAGCTCAAGCCCGGCGGCGAGTTCCGCTTCGGCACCGATCATCCGGTCTATCTGCGCTGGGCGCTGATGGTGATGAACGGCCATCCCGAGTTCGACTGGCTGGCGAGCGATCCCAAGGATTTCCTCACCCGTCCGGGCGGCTGGCCCGAAACCCGCTATGAGGCCAAGGCCCGGCGCCTGGGCCACGAGGTCTGGTATTTCCGCTATCGCCGGAAATGAGGCGCGGGCCGTTTCGCACGGCCTGCTCCTGTGCCATGGTGGACGATCCTGTATAGAGGCCCCATGACCGACATCGACCAATTCATCGCCGGACTGCCCAAGGCAGAGTTGCACCTCCATATCGAAGGGACGCTGGAGCCCGAACTGATGTTCGCGCTGGCCCGGCGCAACGACGTGACCTTGCCTTACGGCTCGATCGACGAGATCCGCCAGGCCTATGATTTCGGCAATCTCCAGGATTTCCTCGACATCTATTATGCCGGCACCAATGTGCTGCGCACGCCGCAGGATTTCCACGATCTCGCCGCCGCCTATTTCGATCGCGCGGCGCAGGACCATATCGTCCATGCCGAAATCATGTTTGATCCGCAGGCGCACACATCACGCGGCGTGCCCTTCGCCCATGTGATCGAGGGGTTGCTGTCGGCCATGCGGGACGCGGAAGAACGCCATGGCATCACCAGCGACCTGATCCTCAGCTTCCTGCGCCATCTGAGCGAGGAAGAGGCGTTCGAGACACTGCGCACCGCCACCCCCTGGCTGCCGCAGATCAAGGCGGTGGGGCTGGACTCGTCGGAGGTCGGCCACCCGCCCGAGAAATTCGCCCGCGTCTTCGCCGCTGCAGCCGATGCCGGCCTCAAGCTGTGCGCCCATGCGGGTGAGGAAGGGCCGCCCGCCTATGTCTGGGAAGCGCTCGACCTGCTCAAGGTCGACCGGATCGACCATGGCAATCGCGCGCTGGAGGAGGATGCCCTGGTCGAGCGACTGGTGAACGACCAGATGGTGCTGACCGTCTGCCCGCTCTCCAACCTCAAATTATGCGTGATCGACGACATCGCCAGCCATCCGCTCGACCGGATGCTGGACATGGGCCTGCGCGCGACGGTCAATTCCGACGATCCCGCCTATTTCGGCGGCTATCTCAACGACAATTATCGCGCCGTCACCGCCGCCCGCGACCTGACCCGCGACCAGATCGCCCTGCTCGCGCGCAACAGCATCACCGGCTCCTTCCTGCCGCAACAGGCCAAGGACGCGCATCTGGCGACCATCGACGCCTATCTCGAACAGGCGCATTGAGGCCCCGATTTACCGGCCCCTTCCCCGATGATATAGTCTGTCTCACAGGATGGCAGGCTTTTGGGGAAGGGCCGGACGCATGGCTGACTGGGTGAAGGCAGCGACCGCGCTGGGCATCGGCCTGTCGCTCGCCTCCGTATCGATCGAACCTGCCTTCTCGCCCGCGACGCTTGCCGCGCTCGATCCCGTCCGCCTCGCCCGCAGCCTGTGCAGCGGCCCGCGGGTCAGCTCCGCCCTCGCCCGCGAACTGCTGATCGCGGCAGCCGCCGCCCAGCCGATCGCCGACGCGCCGCCGATCCCACTGTTCGATGATCTCACCCATTCGCGCTTTCCGCTGACCACCACCAATCCGCAGGCGCGCCGCTATTTCAGCCAGGGCCTGCTGCTCATGTACGGCTTCAACCATGCCGGCGCGATCCGCTCCTTCCGTGCGGCACAGCGGCTCGATCCAGCCTGCGCGCTCTGCTGGTGGGGCGAGGCGGTGGCGCTCGGCCCCAATATCAATGCACCGATGGATGCCGGCGACCGGGACGCGGCTCTTGCCGCGATGGACCGGGCGATGACGCTGCGCGATCGGGCGTCACCGATGGAGCGCGGTCTGATCGAGGCAGCGGCGCTGCGCTATGCCCCTGATCCCGATGCCGACCGCGCAGCGCTCGACGGCGCCTATGCCGATGCGATGCTGGCACTTGCCGCGCGCTTCCCGGCCGATGACGATGTCGCCCTGCTGACGGCCGAAGCGGCGATGGACACCAGCCCGTGGAATTATTGGGAGGCCGACCGCAAGACCCCGATCGGGCGTGCCGGCGCCGCGATCCGCCTGGTCGAAACGGTGCAGGCGCGCAATCCCGCCCATGTCCAGGCGGCGCATCTGATGATCCACCTGCTCGAAGCAAGCGATGCAAAACGCGCCGAAGCTGCCGCCGATCGCCTCTCCGCTGATGGCGCGCCCAGCGCCGCCCATCTCGTCCATATGCCAAGCCACATCTATCAGGTCGTCGGCCGCTATCGCGACTCGATCCGCGTCAACATCGCCGCCGCCCGCGCCGACGAATCCTTCATCCGCGCCACCGACGACCACAGCCTGGTGCGCTATGGCTATTATCCGCACAATGTCCATTTCATCGTCGCCTCCGCGCAAATGGCGGGCGACATGGATAGCGCAATGCGGGAGGCGCGGCGCCTGCGCACCATTCTCGATCCCGCGACCTCGGCCGCCATCGCCTGGATCCAGGCAATCGACGCCGCCCCCTATCTGGCCATGGCGCAGTTCGCCGCGCCCGCCGACATCCTCGCCCTGCCCGCGCCCGATCCGCGCCTGCCCTATGCCATCGCCATGCGCCATTATGCCCGCGCCGTCGCCTATGCCCAGCAGCGCGACCAGCGCGGTTTCGATGCGGAGGTCGCAGCGATGAGCCTGCTCGCCCGCTCCGATGCACTGGCCCCGATGATTGCGCAGGGCGTCCCAGCCCCTGACCTGATCGCGCTCGCCACCGCGGTCGCGCGCGGCCGTCTCGCCACCGCCCAGCGCCGCTATGCGCAGGCCGCCGATCATTATCGCGCCGCGATCGCGCTGGAGGGCAAGATACCCTATCAGGAACCGGCCTACTGGTATTATCCGGTGCATCAGTCGCTCGGCGCCGCCCTCTTTCTCGCCGGCCGCCCCGACGATGCCAGCGCCGCATTCCGCCAGGCCCTGATCCAGGCTCCCAATAATGGCTGGGCGCTCTACGGCCTCGCACGCGCGGAGGCAGCCCAGGGGCATGAGGCAGAGGCCGCCGCCGCCCGCAAGGCCTTGACCAGCGCCTGGTCCGGCGATCCCGACTGGCTGCGGATGGACCGGCTCTGAGGGGCGCCCCCCGCACAAACCCCGATTGACGCCATGGTCCCGTAGGATGCACCTCGAAGGTCATCGGATCGACGGCCGTGGAGTGTCCCGCATGCGCAAGCCCGCCCTGTTGCTCGCCACCGCCCTGGCCCTGGCCAGCAGTCCAGCGCGCGCCGACGAAGCCTATGTCGAACTGACCGGCGGCCTCAGTTGGAACGGCGAAGGCACCGATGCAATCAGCGGCATCGCCGGCGGCTATGACGTCGATCTGGACGAACGCTTCTTCGTCGGTGTCGAGGCGGTCGCGGAAAAGCTGCTGGTGCGCGACACGCGGGTCGCCTGGGGCATTGGCGGCCGTATCGGCGTCGAACTGGTGCGCGAGAACAAGCTGTTCATCGGCGCGAACTGGCAGTCGAAGGATTGTCGCGAATGCAGCGACGCGATCGGCATCGGCACCGGCTGGGAACATAATCTGACCGAAAAACTCTATCTCAAGATCGAATATAAACGGCTGCTGATCGGCGATGGCGAACCCGATGCCAATGTCGGCATTCTCGGCATCGGCGTGATGTTCTGACCACAGCCCGGCTTTATCCGCGGAAATAGCCCGGAAAATACTGGCCATCGCCCATTTTGCTGGTAGGGAGGGCGCGTCCAGCCCACCGGGATCGATATTTCGCGCCATGGCATCCGCGCCGCACCCTTTCCGCGTCCTGCGTCAATCGCGCCCCGACGCGCAACGTCCGTCATGAGCCGCCCCGGCCAGCGCTGGAACCGCCGCCGCGCCCGCGCGCTGCTGCGCCATAGCGGGCCGACATCCTTGCTGTTTCGCCGTCGCCTCGCCCTGATCGGCGGCGCCGTGCTGGTCGGCCTCGCCGCCCTTGCCTTCGCCTGGGCTGCGGACGAAGCGACCGAGGCTTTCCATCGCCTGGCCACCGCCAATCGCTGGCTGCCGTTGTTGCTGACCCCACTCGGCTTTGCCGCCCTCGCCTGGATCACCCGCAGCGTCGCGCCCTTTGCCGGCGGATCGGGCATCCCGCAGGTGATTGCCGCCACTCAATTGCCGGAAAAGGTGGGCCGCTGCCTGGTTGACCTGCGCATGGCCCTGCTGAAGGTCGTGCTGACCATCGCCGGCCTGCTGGTCGGCGCTTCGGTCGGCCGCGAAGGCCCCACCGTCCAGATTTCCGCTGCCATCCTTGCCCGCGTCCACGCTTTGCTGAACGTGCCGCTGCGCGCATCCGTCATGGTCGCGGGCGGCGCGGCCGGCGTCGCCGCCGCCTTCAACACGCCGCTTGCCGGCATTGCCTTTGCGATCGAGGAACTGGCCTCCGCCTATGAGCAGCGCATGACCCTGCTGGTCATCACCGCGGTCATCATCTCGGGCATGGTCAGCCTCGGCGTCGCTGGCGACTATGTCTATTTCGGCGCGGTCGCGGCCCATCTGCCGCTGCAATCGGCGGTTCCCGTCGCGCTGCTGGCCGGGCTGCTGGGCGGCATGTCCGGCGGCCTGTTCGCGCGGCTGGCGCTCGATGCCGCCACCGCGCGCAATCGCATGACCGACTGGATGCGGGCCCATCCGGTGCTGTTCGCCGGCGGCTGCGGCCTGCTGGTGGCGGCGATCGGCGTGGCCACCGGCCTCACCTGGGGCACCAGCTATGCCCCGGCCCGCACCATGATCGCGGGCGGCGACCAGCCGCTCTGGTTCGCTCCGGCCAAATTCCTCAGCACCCTCGCCACCAGCGTCTCGGGCATTCCCGGCGGCATCTTCGCCCCCTCGCTCGCCACCGGCGCCGGCTTCGGCAATCTGCTGCGCTGGGTCTTCCCCGGCGAACCGGCAAGCGCCGTCGTACTGCTGGGCATGGTCGCCTATTTCACCGGCGTGGTGCGCGCGCCATTGACCGCCGTCATCATCATTTCGGAAACCACCGGCAGCCGCGGCTTCATGCTGCCGCTGCTGGGCGCCGCGCTGGTCGCCGACGCATCGGCGCAGATATTCTGTCGCGAGCGCCTCTATCACGGCCTGTCCCGCAACTTCCTGGAGCGGGCCAAGGCCGCCGAAGCAAGCCGTTGACATGGCGGCGCTCGGCTGCCTGTTGCTGATGATATTGCCGATTATCGGCTTTCTCGCCGGCCAGCTGCTCGCCGGCATGGACGGCGCCTGGATCGGCGCGGCCATCGGCCTGATCGGCGCGATCGGCTTTTCGGCGGTGACCTTCTACGCCCTGCTCCAGGCCGGCCGCCGCCGCTAGCTCAGCCCTCGGCGCGCAGCTTGTCCGCCAATTGCTGGATTTCATCGGGATTGAGCAGCCAGGTCCGGGTCTTCTGCCCCTCGCGATGCACCGGCTGGGTCAGCAGCACCCGCGCCTGTTCCTTGGCGAAGGGCTTGAACAGCCCATAATGGATGACGCAATCGCGCACCGTCGCGATCAGCGGCGCCTTGCCATCCAGGTCGATCATGGTGGCAGGCTGGTCCCAGGGGATGGTCGAGATAATCATGGATATTCCATGACCACCCGCCGCGCGCGAAATCAAACGAAAAGCATCCAGCCAGATCACAGGAACTGATTACGCGCCCTATAGGCACCAGCCGGCTTTTCCCTTACGATAGCGCAACAAGACGTAAAGTCGGGAGGGATTGTGGCACGGCATTCGGCGTTATCCCTTTCTGCCCTGCGATGCGGCCTGTCGCTTGCCTTGTTGGCAGCTATCCCGGTCTGGTCCCAATCCACCCCGCCGGCTCCAGCCGACAATGACATCGTCGTCATCGCCCGCAAGATGCGCCAGGTGAAGATCGACTATGCCGCGTTCGGCACCGACCTGCGCCAATGCGTCATCACCTCCTCGAGCGGCGACGCCCGGATCGATCGAATCATGTGCGCGATGCTCAGCGCCTGCGTGCGCGAGGGCGTCAGCGATCCGGCCGGCGGCAAGGCCTGCATCAATGCCAAGATCGCCAGTTTCGAGGATGAGGTCGTGCCGGTGCCTGCGCCCGTCGTCGTCACCGCGCAGGTTGGACCGACTCCCAAGGAAGCGCCACCAGCTCCGCCAAAGGGGCCGCCGATCGTGGTCACCGGCCGTCCCAACCCGATCCTTGCGGGCCAATGGGCGTTCAGTCAGCACCAGACCGTGATCCGTGATTACAGCGCCCATACATTGCCGATCCGAACCTGGAACCTCTGCATCCCCGATGGCACGCTCGACGCCACGATCGAGGTGATGCTGCAGGACAGCTTCGCTGGACCCGGCACGTCCAGCCATTGCTCCCGCCTGACACTGGCGGGCGACGGGCCGACCATTCGCGGCGACCAGCGTTGCTGGATCGGGCCGGGCGTGCGCATGCGGGGCAAGATCGAAGGCGAGATCGGCCCACGCAGTGTCGAGGTCAGGCGCAACATCCGCCTGACAGAAATTCTGAGCAAGCCCATTCGGGATCTGGGCACATCCATCGACGGTGATGTGGAATTTCTGATGTCGATCACCGGCACCCGCGTCGGCAATTGCCAGCCCGAGCGCTGGCCGTCCCCGCGACATATACGCACACAACCGTGACCCGACTGCGCCAAAGGCAACTGGCCATGCGCCCAATCCCATCGACCAAGCCAAACCCATAACCGATCGATTATTGTATTTCGTCCATCTGTTCCCTGGCCGCAATGGCTTCGGCGCAAAATTCCTTCGCCTCCCGGCAGCGCCGCTCCATCTTCTCGACGGCCGTCTTCCATTGCTGCAGGACATAGGGGTCTCCCGCGATCGAGGGAGAGAATATCCGTCGGCCCGATGGCTGCGATGCCGGCCCGCCCGACGGCACGGCAGAAGGCGGCGCCTCCTGCCGATGCGCCGCGCGCTGCGACACCCCTATGCCCAGCAGGAAAAAGCCCGCCGCCCCCACCACCAGCCCGCATCCGGTCAGCACGCGCCTGGCCTGGTTCATGATCGTCTCCGCCGCTCGCCCTGCGCCCTATTTCGCGAACCGCCTATTTCACGAACCGCTTGAAGAAGCTGTCGCTGTTCCAGCTTGGCCGCGTGTCCGCATTGGCGACCCGCAGCGTCACCGCGGTCACATAATCGTTCAGCTTCGCCGTCTCGGCCGGCATCACCGGCTGGTTCGCGTCGTCGAAGGGCGAATGATAGATGTTCGCGCGCCAGGCCTTCTCCACCGTCGCTTCCGGCGTCCCGGCCTTGAAGCCATATTTGAAGAACAGTGCCGGTATCCCCTCGCGGATGAAGGCATATTGGTCGGACCGGATGAAGACGTTGCGGTCGGGGAAGGGATCGGGCGTGATCGGCAGGCCCATCGCGTCGCTCACCGCCGCCGCATCCTGGCCCAGGCTGCTCTGGTCATAGCCGACCGGGGTCACGCTGGTCAGCTTGAAGATCGGCAGCGCCATGTCGAAATTGAGGTCGGCGACGATGCTCTTGCTCGGCACGGTCGGCCGCCGCGCGAAATAGCGCGATCCCAGCAGGCCCTTTTCCTCGCCGGTGACGATGGTGAACAGGATGGAGCGTTTCGGCTTCACCTTGCTCGCCTTCAACGCCTTGGCGATCTCGATCAGGCTGGCGACGCCCGACGCATTGTCCAGCGCGCCATTATAGATGGCGTCGCCCTTGATCGGCGTGCCAACGCCATAGCCGTCCAGATGCGCCGACAGCACGACATAGTCCTTGGCCAGCTTGGGGTCGCTGCCCGGCATCACCGCCACCAGATTGGGCGAGGACAAGGCCACCCGCCTGGCCGCGACCGCGGCCTTGAGCCGCAGCGTCAGCGGGAAGCTGGCGACCGGCTTCGACGCATCGGCGGCCGCCGCGATCGCGGCGAAATCCTGGCCGCTGCCGGCGAACAGGTCGGCCGACCGGGCCGGGTCGAACTGGGCATTGAGGAAAGGCGTCTGCGTGTCGCGCATCGCCACATCCTCATAATAGACCGCCGGCGCGCTCGCCAGCGCCTGGCGCCGGTCCCAGGGAATCTCGACCTGCCCCGGCGTCACCAGGCTGATCATGCCGACCGCCCCCTGCGCCGCCAGCCAGTGGCCCCGTTCCGATCGGGCATGGGATTTGAGCGCGCCGCTGATCTCCGCCGGCCCGCCCGAAACGACCACCACGATCTTGCCTTTCAGGTCCAGCCCGGCAAAATCGTCATGGCCCACTTCGGGCAGATGCAGGCCATAGCCGGCAAACACCATCGGCGCGTCGATCGCGCCGGGCACCGGGCCGCCGCTGCCGGAAAAGATGATGTCGCCCGGCACCGCCAGCGCCGTCTCGCCACTCGCCCCGACCAGGCTCGCCCTGCTCTCACCCGACAGCACCGTCTGCTCGACAAAGGCGATCGGCTGCTTATAGCCCTCGACCCCGGCAGGTTTCAGCCCCAATGCCTGAAACTGGCCGATCACATAGTCGGCCGCCTTGTCATAGCCCGGCGTGCCGGTGCCGCGCCCCTGCATGTCGTCCGCCGCCAATATCTGGACATGGCGCCACCATGTCGCGCCGCGCGCCGCCAGATCATCCTCAGCCGGCGCGGCGCTGGCCGCCGCTCCCATCATCGCGACCAGCGGCAGGGCGGAAAACAGCTTGCGCATCAGTGGAATACCCTTCTTTTATCCTGCAGATATCATGCCTTATCCTGCCCGACGAACAAGGGGGCTTGGAACCGCCACGGCAAGAGTGTATTGTAAAGATAATACAGCATGGAGATAATGATGCCGCGCTTTCCCTTGCCCCGTCACCTGACCCTCGCCACCCTGCTCGCCATCGGCCTTGCCACCAGCGCCTGCTCGCGCGGCAACGACCATCAGGCCGGCGGCGGCAACGGCGAATCCCCGGCCGCCGCCAGCACCCCGCAGGACTGGGCAAAGCTCAGCCAGTTCAGCCGCATCGACGTGACCGGACCTGACAATGTCGTCGTCACCATCGGCCCCAAATTCACGATCAAGGCTGACGGCGATCCCAAGTCGATCGCCCTGCTCGACATCCGGACCAAGGCCGACACGCTCCAGATCGGCCGCAAGTCCGAAGGCCTGTGGAACAAGGTCGACGGCGGCAAGGGCGCAACCGTTTATGTCACCCTGCCCGCGATCCGCGCGATCGACATCACCGGCTCGGGCGACTTCACCCTCGACAAGGCGGAAGGCGGCGACCTGGCCCTCTCGCTCACCGGCTCGGGCGATCTCGACATCGGCCAGGTGAAGCTTGGCAGCCTCAAGGCGGAAATCACCGGATCGGGCAGCATCACCCTCGCCGGCACCGCCGATCAGGGCGAATTGTCGATCACCGGCACCGGCGACATCGACGCCGCCGGGCTGAAGCTCGGCCGTGCCGCCGCCGAAGTCATGGGCACCGGCGACATGGACTTTGCCTCCGACGGTCCGGTCGCTATCAAGATCATGGGCACCGGCGACGTCAAGGTGAAGGGCAAGGCGCAATGCACGACGAACACGATGGGACCGGGCGAGGCGCATTGCGGCCCCTGATGCTGGCAGCGGCGGCGGTACTGGCCGGGGCTTCCCCCGCCGGCGCCGCCACCCGCGGCTATACCATCACCAGCTTCGACCAGATCCGCGTCGACGCCCCGGTCACGGTCATCATCACCACCGGCACCGGCGTCTCGGCACGGGCGGAGGGAGACCAGCGCGCGCTCGACCGGCTGCGCGTCGATGTCTCGGGCCGCCTCGCCATCATCTCGATGGAGCGGCCCGAACCGGGTGAAAAGGGTCTTGGCCCCGCCACCATCCGCCTTTCCACCAGCGAAGTGAACCGCGTCGTCCTGACCGGCGGCGGCGCCGTCGCGGTCAGCGCGATGAAGGGCCTCAATGGCGAGATCGTCCAGGGCGGCAATGGCGATGTCAGCGTCGCGTCGCTCCAGCTCGACACGCTCCAGGTCACGCTCGCCGGCGGCGGCCGCACCACGCTCGCGGGCACCGCCGGCGTCGCCAATCTGCGCATCAGCGGCCCCGGCGCGATCGTCGCCGACCATCTGGTCGCGCGCCAGGCCGCGATCCTCAACGACGGCTCGGGCAATGTCGCCCTCACCGCCAACGGCCCGGTCAGCATCCGCTCGACCGGATCGGGCGATGTCAGCGTCGCCGGCCGGCCGATCTGCACCGTCGAAAATGAAGGCACCGGCCGCATCCAGTGCGGCACCGAGGGCTTCTGAACGACACGGCGGCGGATCAACCTGCCGGAACATTGCCATGCTTATCGAAGTCTTTACCCTGCCCGCGCTAGTCAGGGCGACCTGACCCCAACCGGACCTTCCTCCATGCGCCCAGCCCTTGCCCTGCCCGTTCTTGCCGCCCTGTTGCTGGCCCAGCCGGCCGCGGCTCAGGTGGCGGCGCCCGACAGCGGCGACACCGGCTGGATGATCGCCTGCGCCCTGTTGCTGCTGCTTGCCGCACTGCCGGGCCTGATGCTGCGTCATGCGGGGCTCGCCAATGTCCGCCACGGGCTTGCCGCCATGGCCCAGACGCTGGTCGCCGGCGCGACGATCCTGCTCGGCTGGGGCCTTGCCGGCTACAGCCTTGCCTATGCGCCGGGCAGCGAATGGCTGGGCGGCGGCAGCAATCTGCTGCTCACCAATCTCGCCCCACTGCGCGACGGCCTCACCGTGCCCGAATCCGCCTTCGTCCTGTTCCAGATGGGCTTTGCCGTGCTGGCCGGCGCCATCGCCGTCGGCGCGATCGCCGGCCGCGCCCGCCTTGGCTGGGTTGCCGCCTTCGCGCCGCTCTGGCTGCTGCTGGTCTTCGCCCCGATCGTCCGCTGGATGTGGGGCGGCGGCTGGCTGGCACAGCTTGGCGCGATGGACTTTGCCGGTGGCCTGGTCGTCCATCTCCTGGCCGGCTTCTCCGCCCTTGCCCTGGCCCTCGTCGCCGGGCGCCCCCGCGACGCACAGGGTGGCGGCCATGCCCATATCCTCGCCATCGCCGGCGGTGCGCTCTTCTGGGTCGGCTATGCCGGTGCGGTCGGCGGCTGGGCGCTGGGCGCCACCGACGATGCCGCCACCGCCATCCTCAACCTCTTCTTCGCCGCCTGCGCCGCCAGCCTCGGCTGGGCACTGGTCGACCGGCTGCTCGGCGCCCATGCCAGCGCCACCGGCCTGCTGTCCGGCGCCATTGCCGGCCTCGCCGCCATTTCCGCATCGGCCGCCCTGGTCGGCACCGGCGGGGCGATGCTGATCGGCCTTGCCGCCGCGATCATCGCCCGCATCGGCGCCGGTTTCGCCAGCGCCTGGATCGACGATCCCGCCCATATCTTCGCCGTCCATGGCCTGGGCGGCGCGACCGGCACGCTGCTGCTGCCGCTGTTCGTCCTGCCGCTGCTCGGCGGGGTCGGGTTCGACGCCGGCATCACCGCCACCGCCAGCCTGCTCGCCCAGGCGATCGGCCTGGTCGTGATTGCACTGTGGGCGCTGGTCGGCACCGCCATCGCCGCACTGATCGTCTCGATCCTGGTGCCGCTGCGCGCCACGCCCCAGGCCGAAGCCGATGGCCCGGACGCCGTCGAACATGGCCAGCAGGGCTGGGACTTCCGCTGATCCCGCCATGGCCGTCGCCGTCGCCATCTTCGCCCATCAGGAGGAACGCCGGATCGCCGGCTGCCTCGGCTCGCTGCCGCTCGACCGCCCGGACACGATCTTCCATGTGCTGGTGAACGGCACCACCGACCGCACCGTGGCGCGTGCCCGCGCCGCCGCCGCCGGCCGCGCCCATGTGATCGTCCATGACATCGCCGCCGGCGGCAAGTCGCGCACCTGGAACCATTTCGTCCATCACCTGCTCACCGGCACGGAGGATGCCGTCATCTTCCTCGACGGCGATGCCCAGGTCGCGCCCGGATCGATCGACGCGCTGGTGGCCGACCTTGCCGCCCACCCGCAGGCCAACGCCGCCGCCGGCATGCCGGTCAATGGCCGCGAAGTGGAAACCTATCGCCGCAACCTGCGGATCGAGCGCGGCATCTTCGGCGATCTCTATGCCCTGTCCGGCCGCTTCGTCGCCGCCATCCGGGCAAGCGGCCTGCGCCTGCCCGACGATCTGGTCGGCGACGACGGGCTGGTCGCCTCCTGGGCGCATACCGATCTGGCAAGCGATGCCGACTGGCAATTGGAGCGGGTGCTGGCCTGCGAAGGCGCGGGCTTCGCCTGCGAACCGGTCGGCCTCACCCGGCCGCTGACCTGGCGGATGCATTACAAGCGGCTGATCAACTATTCGGTCCGCTATTATCAGAACCGCATCGTCTCCGACATCATGAGCCGGGTCGGCCCCGCCGGCCTGCCGCGCGACCTGGTCAGCCTCTATCCCGACTGGCTGCCGCGCTGGCGCCCCCGCCCCGGCCCGATCGGCTGGTTCGACCGCAAGGGCCTCGCCCGGATGAAAGCACGGATCGCAGCGACAAAAAAAGCGTGACCGGCCGGGCCGATCACGCTTCCCATTTTGCCAAGGCCGTCGGCCAGGATCAGCGATCCCGCGCCGCCAGTTCCTTGTTGACATAGAGCGCCACCATCGTCGCAATCGCGCCCGACAGCAGGTAGATGCCCGACGCGGCCAGGCCGAACTTCACCGACAGCAGCAGCGCCAGCAGCGGCGCGAAGCCGGCACCGACCAGCCAGGCCAGATCCGACGTCAGCGCCGAACTGGTATAGCGCGCCTCGGTCGCGAAGTTGGAGGCGACCACGCCCGACGACTGGCCGAACGCCAGGCCCAGCAGCATGAAGCCCAGGATCATGAAGGCGACCTCGCCCAGATCCCCGCCATTGAGCAGCAGCGGCGCCACCACCGCAAAGATTGCGATGCCCAGGGCCGACCAGCCGAGCAGCGAGCGACGACCAATCTGGTCGGCGATGAAGCCCGACACCACGATCGCCAGCAGGCCGACCGACGCACCGATCATCTCGATCACCAGGAAGCGATCGATCGGCTGATCGGTGAACAGCACCACCCAGCTGAGCGGGAACACGGTGACCATGTGGAACAGGGCAAAGCTCGCCAGCGGCGCGAACGCACCGATGATGATGTTGCGCCCTTCCGCCTTGACCGTCGGCAGCACCTGCGACGGCACCAGATCCTTCTGCTCGAACAAACGCTCGAACTCATGCGTCACCACGATGCGCAGCCGGGCGAACAGCGCCACGACGTTGATCGCGAAGGCGACGAAGAAGGGATAGCGCCAGCCCCAGTCGAGGAAGTCCGCTTCCGACAGCGTCAGCAGGAAGAAGGCGAACAGACCGCTCGCCACCAGCAGCGCCAGCGGCGCGCCGAGCTGCGGCACCATCGCATACCAGCCACGCTGGTGCGGCGGCGCGTTGAGCGACAGCAGCGACGCCAGGCCATCCCATGTCCCGCCCAGCGCAATGCCCTGCGCCGCGCGCAGGATCACCAGAACGACAGCGGCATAGTGGCCAATCGTCGCATAACCGGGCATAAAGGCGATCGCCGCGGTCGACCCGCCCAGCAGGAACAGGGCCGCCGTCAATTTGGTCCCGCGGCCATAGCGCCGGTCGATCGCCATGAAGATCAGCGACCCGATCGGACGCGTGATGAAGGCGACGGCGAAGATCGCGAAGGAATAGAGCGTGCCCGTCAGGGCATCGACATAGGGAAAGACCAGGTTCGGAAAAACGATAACCGAAGCAATGGCGTAAACGAAGAAGTCGAAAAATTCGGAGGTGCGGCCAATGATCACACCAATGGAGATGTCTCCCGGTGCAATGCTGTGGTCGCGTGCATTGATTTTGCGCGCATCATCCTCAAGCGAACTGGAGGTGAAGGCAATGGCCTGTGAAGTCATAGGCATCCGCTCCCTGGCTGGGCCGACGGTGCCTGTTTTGGGTCTCCCGACGGCCAGAGAATGGCAACATAACAGAAAACCCACAGAGTCTAAGCAGTATCCCACATGTGAAACATTTTTTGCGTCCGCACATAATTGGACAAATTGCCCACTATCGCATGGCGTGCGGAATCGGTAACCGCGCGCCATGTCACACCCTCTCTCACCCAACTGGAGCCGGCTTCTGCGCTGGTCCTCCGCGATCCTTGCGGCGCCGCTGGCGGGCTGCAACTGGGTCGTGATGAACCCGTCGGGCGACATTGCGGTGCAGCAGCGCGATCTGATCCTGATCTCGACCGCGCTGATGCTCCTCATTGTCATCCCCGTCATGGCACTGGTCGTCTATTTCGCCTGGCGTTACCGCGCCGCGAACAAGGCGGTCGAAAAGGAATATGACCCCGACTGGGATCATTCCACCAAGCTGGAGCTGCTGATCTGGTCGGCCCCGCTCCTCATCATCATCTGCCTGGGCGCGCTGACCTGGGTGAGCACCCACAAGCTGGACCCCTATCGTCCGCTCGACCGTATCGACGCGCAGACCGCGATCGACCCCAAGGTCAAGCCGCTGGTCGTCCAGGTCGTGGCGCTCGACTGGAAATGGCTCTTCATCTATCCTGAACAGGGTATCGCCACCGTCAATGAAATGGCGCTGCCGACCAATGTTCCGGTCCGTTTCGACATCACTGCCTCGACCGTGATGAACAGCTTCTACATCCCTGAACTCGCCGGCCAGATCTACGCGATGCCCGGCATGAAGACGCAGCTCCACGCCGTCGCCAACAAGCCGGTCACCGGCACCGGCTTCTCCGCCAACTATTCGGGCGCGGGCTTCACCCACATGCGCTTCGGCTACAAGGCGCTGGACCAGGCCGGCTTTGACGCCTGGGTCGCCAAGGTGAAGGCCAGCAATGCGTCGCTCGACCGCAATGTCTATCTGAACCTGGCCAAGCCCAGCGAAAAGGCGCCCGTCGCCTATTTCTCGGCCGCCGATGCCAAGCTGTTCGACGCGGTCGTCAATCTCTGCCCCAAGCCCGGCCAGCGTTGCATGGGCGAGCTGATGCACATCAACCAGATGGGCGGCGCGGGCAAGGAGTCGGCCAAGGAGACCGAAGGCCTCCAGTACGACTTCCCCAACAGCCATGTGATCGACCAGACCGATCGCAACGAGGGCAAGGAAACCGCCCCCGATGCGCCCGGTGCCGAAAAGGCCCCGGCAGATCACTCCTCTCACAGCGGCGCTGACGCGCACGCGCAGCATCGGTAAGAGACATGACCGGTACACTCACAACAGCACAGATGATCTTCGGTCGTCTGACATGGGACGCGTTCCCATGGCATGAACCCATCGTCGTCGCGACATTCTGCGCGGTGGTGCTGGGCGGCGCGGCCGTCGTTGCGGCGCTGACCTATTTCAAGCTCTGGGGCTATCTCTGGAAGGAATGGTTCACCAGCGTGGACCACAAGAAGATCGGCATCATGTACATGGTGCTCGGCCTCATCATGTTCCTGCGCGGCTTTGCCGACGCCGTCATGATGCGCCTCCAGCAGGCGCTCGCCTTCAACGGGTCCGAGGGCTACCTCAACGCCCATCACTATGACCAGGTGTTCACGGCCCACGGCGTGATCATGATCTTCTTCGTGGCGATGCCGTTCATCACCGGTTTGATGAACTATATCGTCCCGCTGCAGATCGGCGCCCGCGACGTCAGCTTCCCCTTCCTGAACAATTTCTCGTTCTGGATGACCACGGGTGGCGCGGTGCTGGTGATGGCCTCGCTGTTCCTGGGCGAATTCGCCCAGACCGGCTGGCTCGCCTATCCGCCGCTCTCGGGGATCGACTATAGCCCGGCCACGGGTGTCGACTATTATATCTGGGCCCTGCAGGTGGCAGGCGTCGGCACGACATTGTCGGGCATCAACCTGATCGCGACCATCGTGAAGATGCGCGCGCCGGGCATGTCCCTCATGAAGATGCCGGTGTTCACCTGGACCTCGCTCTGCGCGAACATCCTGATCGTCGCTTCCTTCCCGATCCTGACCGCCACGCTGGTCCTGCTGTCGCTCGACCGCTATGCCGGCACCAACTTCTTCACGAACGACTTCGGCGGCAACCCGATGATGTACGTGAACCTGATCTGGATCTGGGGTCACCCGGAAGTCTACATCCTCATCCTGCCGCTGTTCGGCGTCTTCTCGGAAGTCACCTCGACCTTCTCGGGCAAGCGCCTGTTCGGCTACACCTCGATGGTCTACGCGACCTGCTGCATCATGGTGCTCTCCTACCTCGTGTGGCTGCACCACTTCTTCACCATGGGCTCGGGCGCCAGCGTCAACAGCTTCTTCGGCATCACGACGATGATCATCTCGATCCCGACGGGTGCGAAGCTCTTCAACTGGCTCTTCACCATGTATCGCGGCAAGATCCGTTTCGAGCTGCCGATGATGTGGACCGTCGCCTTCATGCTGACCTTCACGGTCGGCGGCATGACCGGCGTCCTGCTCGCCGTTCCGCCGGCGGACTTCGTGCTGCACAACTCGCTGTTCCTGATCGCGCACTTCCATAACGTGATCATCGGCGGCGTGCTGTTCGGCCTGTTCGCGGCGATCAACTACTGGTGGCCCAAGGCCTTCGGCTTCAAGCTGAACGTGTTCTGGGGCAAGGTCAGCTTCTGGTGCTGGCAGGTCGGCTTCTGGCTCGCCTTCACCCCGCTGTACATCATGGGCCTGATGGGCGTGACCCGCCGCATGCGCGTGTTCGACGATCCGTCGCTGCAGATCTACTTCGTCATCGCCGCGATCGGCGCCGCCATCGTCGCGGCCGGCATCGGCGCGATGCTCCTCCAGTTCGCCATCTCCATCTGGAAGCGCGACGAACTGAAGGTCGAAGGCGATCCGTGGGATGGCCGTACCCTGGAGTGGGCGACCAGCTCGCCCCCGCCGGAGTATAATTTCGCCTTCACGCCGGTCGTCTATGACGCCGACAGCTGGGCGGACATGAAGAAGAATGGCTATCAGCGTCCGCTGACCGGCTATCAGGCGATCCACATGCCCAGCAGCACCGGCGCCGGCGTCATCCTTGCCGCCCTGTCGACGCTCTGCGGCTTCGCGCTGATCTGGTACATCTGGTGGCTCGCGGGCCTCAGCTTCATCGGCATCGTCGCGGTCGCCATCGGCCACACCTTCAACTACAAGCGCGACTTCTACATCCCCGTCGAGGATGTGACGCGCACCGAGGAAGAGCGCACGCGAATCCTCGCCGCTGGAGTCTGACTGACATGAGCAGCGCAACTGCAACCACGGAACCTCGGGCATATCATTTGCCCGAGGAGCCGCACCTCCACGAAGGCCACAGCACCATGCTGGGCTTCTGGATGTACCTGATGAGCGACTGCCTCATCTTCGCCATCCTGTTCGCCACCTATGCCGTGCTCGGCGGCAGCTTCGCCGGCGGCCCCGGCCCGAAGGATCTGTTCGACCTGCCGCTCATCGCGCTCAACACCGCGATGCTGCTCTTCTCGTCGATCACCTACGGCTTCGCCATGCTGGCGATGGAAAAGAACCGGACCAGCGCCACCCAGGGCTGGCTGTTCGTCACCCTCCTGTTCGGCGGCGCCTTCCTGTTCATCGAACTCTACGAATTCTCGCACCTCATCCATGAGGGCGCGGGCCCGTGGCGTTCGGCCTTCCTGTCGGCCTTCTTCACCCTGGTCGGCACCCACGGCCTGCACGTCACCTTCGGCTCGATCTGGCTGATCACGCTGATGGTGCAGGTGGCCAAGAAGGGGCTGATCCCGGCCAACAAGCGTCGCCTGATGTGCCTGTCGATGTTCTGGCACTTCCTCGACGTCATCTGGATCGGCGTCTTCACCTTTGTCTATCTGATGGGAGTCCTGCGGTGAGCGACGCTGTCCATAGCCACAACGCCCACGGACATGGGCACGATCATCACGATGACCATCATGAAGAAGGATCGCATGGCAGCTTCGGCAGCTACATGATCGGCTTCGGCCTGTCGGCGATCCTGACGGCCATTCCCTTCTGGCTGGTGATGTCGGGCGTGCTGGGCAATCCCCAGCTGACCGGCATCGTCATCATGGCCTTCGCCGCGGTGCAGGTGATCGTCCACATGATCTACTTCCTGCACATGAACACCCGCGTCGAAGGCGGCTGGTCGTTCATGGCGATGATGCTGACCATCGTCCTGGTCGTCATCGTGCTGTCGGGTTCGATGTGGGTCATGTTCCACCTCAACGCGAACATGATGCCGCACGCCGACATGTCGGCGATGCACAATATGAGCGAGATGCCGTGACATCCGCGAAGATCGGGGGGCGCCGCCGGCGCTCCCCGCGCTTTACGATCGGCCTGACGCTGATCGCCCTCATCCTGTTTTCCGGTCTTTGCGCGCTCGGCAGCTGGCAGGTCTATCGCCTCGCCTGGAAGCGCGACCTGATCGCACGGGTCGACGCCCGCATCCATGCCGCGCCCGTCCCCGCCCCCCGCAGCATTACCAGCGACGACGAATATCGCCGCGTCACCGCATCGGGCCGTTTCCTGCATGACAAGGCGGTGCTGACCCAGGCCGTCACCGTGCGCGGCCCCGGTTTCTGGGTGATGACGCCGCTGGTGACCGACGCCGGCTTCACCCTGATGGTCAATCGCGGCTTCGTGCCGCAGGACAATCGCACCCGCTACAGCCGGCCTCTAGGCAAGGTCCAGATCGTCGGCCTGCTGCGCCTGACCGAGCCCAAGGGTGGTTTCCTGCGCAGCAATGATCCCGCCGCCGGCCGCTGGTATTCGCGCGATGTCGCCGCGATCGCCGCCGCGCAGCATGTCGCCCCGCCGGTCGCGGACTATTTCGTCGATGCCGGCGCCAATTGCGCGCCCGACACCGCGCCGGTCGGCGGCCTGACCGTCGTCCGCTTCCCCAACAACCATCTCCAATATGCCATCACCTGGTTCATACTGGCGGCGATGGTCGCAGGCGCCTACATCTTCCTCATGCGTCGGGATCCAGAAGACAGCGCGGAATGAGCGAGACCCAAGCCGTCAGGCGCCGCTGGCTGCCCAGCCAGTGGCCCGCCGATGCCGCCGGTCGCAAGAATATGGCGCTGCTGATCCAGCTGCGCTGGATCGCGATCGCCGGGCAGCTGGTGACGATCCTGATCGTCCAGTTCCTGATGGGCGTGCGCCTGCCCCTCGCCCCGATGCTGCTGGTCGCCGCCGTCGCCGTTCTGGTCAACGCCGCCAGCTTTGCGGCGCTCCGCCCCCGGACCGACATCACCCGCGCCGAACTGTCGGTCTCGCTGCTGTTCGACGTGCTGCTGCTGACCGCGCAGCTCTATCTGTCGGGCGGCGCTACCAACCCCTTCGTCTCGCTCTATCTGCTCCAGGTCGCGCTTGGCGTGCTGCTGCTCGACCGGGCGAGCGCCTGGGGCATCACCGCCGTGTCGGCGCTGTGCGCCGGCCTGCTGGCACTCGACTATCGCCCGCTCGACCTTAGCGACCGGCTGGCGGGCCGGCTGTTCGACCTGCATATCATCGGCACCTGGATCTGCTTCACCATGATCGCGGTGCTGCTGGTGCTGTTCATCACCCGGATCAACCGCAACCTGCAGGCGCGCGAAGCCTATCTCGCCAGCATGCGCCAGCATGCGGCGGAAGAGGAACATATCGTCCGCATGGGCCTGCTCGCCTCGGGCGCCGCGCATGAGCTGGGCACCCCCCTCGCCCAGCTCGCCGTGGTGCTGGGCGACTGGCGCCGCATGCCCGAAATCACCGAGCATCCCGCCCTGGTCGAGGAAGTGGGCGAGATGCAGAGCGCGGTCCTGCGCTGCAAGGCGATCGTCACCGGCATTCTCCTCTCCTCGGGCGAGGCGCGGGGCGAGGCGCCGGCCGTCACCAATGTCCGCGACTTCATCGAAGGGATTGCGGCGGAATGGCGCCGCGCCAATCCGGGCATGCCGCTGCGCTGCGACTTCGGCCCGCATGACTATCCGCGCATCATCGCCGACCCGGTGATCCGCCAGGCGGTCGGCAATCTGCTCGACAATGCGCGCGAAGCCGGCGCCACCTATATCGACCTGCTGGTCGGACGCGACAGCGCCTCGCTCAACATCGCGGTGCGCGACAATGGCAGCGGCTTTTCGCAGGCGATGCTGGAGGATTTCGGCAAGCCTTATCGCTCCAGCAAGGGCAAGGAAGGCCATGGCCTCGGCCTCTTCCTTGTGGTCAATGTCGTGCGCAAGCTGGGCGGCAGCGTATCGGCCAGCAATGGCGCCGATGGCGGCGCGCTGATCCTGCTGCGCCTGCCGCTCGATACCGTCGCCCTGGAAGAGGAAAGTGACAGCGAAGATGACAGCTGAACGGCTGCTGGTGATCGTCGAGGATGACGAGGCCTTTGCAAAGACCCTCAAACGTTCGTTCGAGCGGCGTGGCTATGACGTGCTGACCGCCGCCAGCCATGGCGCGCTGGAGGAGGTGCTCAAGGGCAACCGCCCCGGCTATGCCGTGGTAGACCTGAAGCTCGGCCCGGAATCAGGCCTGGTCTGCGTCCAGACCCTGCACGCCCATGATCCCGACATGCTGATCGTGGTGCTGACCGGCTTTGCCAGCATTGCCACCGCGGTCGAGGCGATCAAGCTCGGCGCGACCAACTATCTGGCGAAACCCTCCAACACCGACGATATCGAGGCCGCCTTCGCCCGCTCCGGCGGCGACCCCGCCGCACCGCTGGCGCCGCGCCCGACATCAATCAAGACGCTGGAATGGGAACATATCCACGAGGTGCTGAAGGATTGCGACTTCAACATCTCCGAAACCGCCCGGCGCCTGGGGATGCATCGCCGCACCCTCGCCCGCAAGCTGGCGAAGCGCCAGGTCGGCTAATTTCGCGCGCTCCCATCAAGCCCCGTTGACCGCGCCCCATGGCCATGCCATGGCCGGTCCAGACGCGGGTGTAGCTCAATGGTAGAGCAGCAGCTTCCCAAGCTCGAAGTATCCACGGAATTCCGCCATTTTTGGTGTAAAAATTGCGGGAATTGCGCCGTTAAGATTCAATCACTTAGAATGGCGCTGTAAAAATTCTGGCTGTCGCTGAACGCGTCAAACAAGCGGTCGAGATCCCCATTTGGTTGTCATCGCCAACGCCATTGTCCCGCACAATGAGAGCTGAAGTGAAGGGCCTGCTCGGCAGCGCAGGTTGGATAGCGGACATTCTCGCCAGCGACCGGACGCGTCAGCTGCGCATCCAACCGACGCTCTAGGTGCCGCCGAGCAACATGGGTAAATTGATTGCCGGCATGCTGGCCTGCAAGCCCAGTTCAACCAAGATACGTTGCCGTCGCCCAAGAATGCGTGGGGCAGCGAATTACCATTCCATTCGCCAAAATCCATGGTATGTCCACTATATGTTCTGCTTCTAGGTTCTCGAAAACAGGAAATTTGTGGCGTAACGTCGAGGAGATTGCCATGAGCAGCGTGGGTCGATCGGGAACGGAACGGGCTGAAATTTTTAATATATCTAGCTCGAATAATGCTCTATTCCAGAAGTAACGTAAAAATGATTTCTTATGTATCGAGGCCATGCAGGGAATGAGAACCTATACATTCGGCGACTTGTTTTCGGGCTGTGGTGGGTTTTCTCTGGGTCTGTCGGAAGCTGGCTTACAGGGGGTATTTGCGATCGAACGCGATCCGATGGCGTTCGATACTTTCAAAGCCAATTTCTTAGCAAAGGCGTCTAAGGGGCGTCGATTTGCTTGGCCCGACTGGCTCTCGCGTCAGGCATGGGACATCGAGCAGCTTCTGGACAAGCATCGTTCTGACTTAGCGAAACTTCGCGGGAAAATCGACGTTCTCGCGGGAGGCCCCCCTTGCCAGGGATTCAGCTTCGCCGGGCGTAGGGTTGAAGACGATCCGCGGAATCACTTGTTCGAGCGGTATGTCGAGGTTGTCGAAGCTTTGCAGCCGCAGGCGCTTATCCTCGAAAACGTGCCCGGTATGAAGGTTGCCCATGCCCGCAGGAACGTGGTCGATCTTCTCATCCCCGGTTCGCAGGCGGAGAAGCCGAGGTCCTTTTACGATCGACTCGTGGAGCGACTTCGCCTGGCGGACTACGAGGTTGAGGCAGTTCTGGTCGACTCGTCGCGTTTTGGCGTGCCCCAGCGTCGCTCTCGTTTGATCGCAGTCGGCGTTCGCCGCGACCTGTGCGAATGGCTGGACGGTGGCCTAGGACGCATATTCGAATTGCTCGAAGAAGCGCGAGCAAGGCAGTTGAAAGAACTTGGACTTCCTAGCGCTGTCAGCGCGAGCGACGCCCTGTCTGACCTCGAAATTGATGGTAAGGGGTTGGTAGACTGCCTCGATCCTGCGCTTTCAAGACCAGCAAAGGAAGTCCCTTATGGTGCCCCCGTCACACGGTACCAGCGGCTCATGCACGATGGCCATACTGGCCCCATGGACAGCATGCGATTGGCACGCCATCGCGACGACGTCAGGGAACGGTTCGCGCGCATCTTGGCAGAATGTCGGCGCGGCGTTCGGATGGACGATGAGAGTCGCAAGACCTACGGCCTAAAGAAGCACCGCATCTATCCAATGGATGGCGACGAGCCGGCTCCGACCGTCACGACGCTTCCCGACGACATCTTGCACTATTCCGAGCCTCGAATCCTTACAGTGCGAGAATACGCGCGCCTCCAGTCCTTTCCAGACTGGTTTACGTTCAAGGGCAAGTACACAACCGGCGGGGAACGAAGAACTAAGGAGTGCCCTCGCTACACCCAGGTCGGGAACGCGGTGCCTCCGCTATTCGGCTTCTGCGGAGAATTTCAAGCCCGGCGCCGTGAAGGTCATTTCGCTCGCGACATGGCAACCGGGTATCGTTGTCGCGTGCCGGCTGGCTCGCAAGATGACGCCGCCGAGGAAGCCGTCGCGGGCGCCCAAGGGCGCGCCCGCGCTCGAGACGAGCCTCACCGTTCCCGGTGGAGGCCGCTACGAGTTGCTGGTGCTCACGTCCCCGGGCGTTGAGCTCGATCCAGTCGCCTTCGGGGTTTCCGACGAGGTCCATGATCGCCCCGACGGACGCCAAGAGCTGGACGTCCGCGCTATCCGCGAGGGCTTCCACCAAGTCGAGGTAGAAGCCGATACCAACTACCAAGTCGACATTAGCTTCACGAAGTCGCTCCCAGACGGCTCTATCACCGCAGAGACCTGCCGAGTCTTCCTCGTGGTCGAGGAAGTCGTCGAGCAAGGTTGCCGCAGTGAATTCGAGCGACTGATTAGGGCGAACAGGCGAGTTATCGAGCCGTCTGAGGCAAAGCCGGTCGTCCAGTTGAACCGAAGCGCGCGTGCATCGAGCTTGCAGGACTGGATGTTGTCGGAAGACGCTGTGGCGCGGTCGTATCTCCCGATCGTGCTAGCTGACGACTACGTCGATGCCTGGGTGCAGCCTGCTTGGGGGGCTGGGACGGGACCGATTTTTTCGCAGGGTCGCTTCTTGCAAGACCCCCGCCCCGATGCATCGGAGTTCACCCCGCCCGATGGGTTCATCGAGGCGCGCCAGGCGATCGCGGCGCGGGTCCGCGGCATCGGCGACCAAACTGGCCTCGTCGAGGCAGCGGAATTGGGGAAGTGGCTGTCCAACGACGATGAGTTCCGGACGCTAGTCGAGTGCTATCTCGATGCCTATCAGGCCTGGCTCGCGTCAGACCCAGACGTCGCGTGCTGGGTCGACGTCGCAGTCGTCACGTCGCTTGAGGACGATCGCAAGACGATCTCCCGCATTCCGGACGCGATCTTGTTGTCGCCGTTGCATCCATTGAGGGTGGCTTGGCATGCCGTTGCTCAAGGGGTGCTGCTAGAAGCAGACGAGGGCGGCAACCCGTGTCCCGCTGTTAGCGTGCTTGATCCCGATTGCATCCCCGATCTTTTGTCCCTCTCGCTCCGATCCCCCGGCGGCATCGAAAAGGTCGACTTTCTCGCCGTGGAGAATGGCACGGACTACTGGTCCGTTCTTTGGAATGGTGACCGGCTTGGTCGCCTTCCCCAGAGGTCCAGACTCGCTCCGTTTGGCGAGGCGTTTGGAATTTCCGTAGGTGGGATTTCCGTCGGATTCAGCGCGGCGCAGGTCGCAAGGTCATTGGACGACGTTTCGGGCCTGCTAGCCGCGAAGACGTCCATCGGCGTAGTCGTTTCGAGTGCCGGCGGCACGACCGATGCTTGCAACGAGGGCCTTTTGACGTGGTGCTCGGAGCGTTACCGCGAGCATACCACGCGAGCGCCGAGGCAAGCCGTCGGCCGCCGGTTTGTCGACATCTACGACCATCGGGACAGTCTTTCGCGACCTGACGACGCGACGATCGCGAACCTGTCCGAGGATACTGGAAACAGCGTTCGTTGGTTCGAGGGCCAGCCGCCGAATGCCAGGCCTGACCTTGGTATCATCGCGCAACTCGACATGTCGGAGCCGAGCGCCGCAGTGGTTTCTGGAAGATCACCGCTTGGTCTTGGCGGGCTGCTCCGCCACCGTGTGCGGAGGCAGTTACCGGGAGCGTTCCTCAGCGAAACCCGGCAATCGTCCCTGTCTACCGCGTCCGGCGACGTGCTGGCGGACAAGGTCGCTGCGTGCGTGGCCACGGTAGAAAGCCTGGGCGAGCGCCGGACGGGGCTACGGTTCGCTCCGAACGTGAATGTCGTCAGAGACATGCTGGAAACGCGAAAGACGGACTTCGTCGCGGCTTCCTCCTCGGCGATCGACCCGGCCTGCTTCCTAGGGGGATGGCTAGAGGGCGCGTATCTTTGGGACTACGACATGCCATCGTATTCCCATCGAGCCGGCGACACGAACGGCTACTACCTGTTGTCGAAGGTCAAGGATGCCGACCGGGAGGCGCTGTCGAAGGCACTGTCTAAGTTGCCTGGCTGTGCGGCAATCGACTCCTCCAAGATCCAAGACGTTTTGCTAGAAATAGCTCGGCGAGGCATTCCTACAATTCGCGGCCTAGCTGGTGACAACACGGGGGCGACAGGCGATCTTGGCCTCTTTGTCGCCGTGCGAATGCTGCAAGATCGGTTTCGCCTCTCGAACATAGGCGATAGTCTTGTTCCCGTGCTCGACGTCGATGGGGACGGGGTTTCGGCGTGCATCCTTGTGCCTGTGGACCCATTTCGCGGCTATTTCTCCGACTTGGCCAAGTCGCTGGGCCACGAGCGGAAGGACGCATCGCTTTCGCGCCCGGACCTCCTTGTCGTCGGGATGAAGGCAACGAATGGCGGTGTTCGCGTCCATCTAACGCCGGTCGAGGTGAAGTGCCGGCCGGGCTCCGTATTTCCTGCCGCCGAGATCAACGACGCCTTGGAGCAGGCCCGGACATTTTCGCGATTGTTGTCGAGCATGTTGCCGCATGAACGGCAGCCGGTCGCATGGACGCTGGGCTTTCAACACCTGCTGCTGTCGATCATCGGTTTCGGGATGCGCGTGTATAGCCAGCACCCCGACATCCAAGGCAAGGAAACGCACTGGTCGGCGTTGCACGAGCAGGTCGCGGCCGCGATCCTCGATCCGGAGCCATGCGTCTCGATTGACCAACGCGGGCGACTTATCATCGTCGACGACAGCGCTCGTAGCGGTGTCCGGGATCGCGATGGTGACGGGTTCGACGAGACAATAACGATCGGTAGTGCTGACGGTGGCCAAATCGTGTCCGGCGATCCCTTGGCGTTCTATGAGGGCGTTCGCGCGCGCGTCGGGCATTGGGACTTGTTTCCCACGGGTGCCGAAGCGGTCATGCGATCGGTTGCGATCGCGTCCACGGACGAGGGCGTCGCGGAGGTGGAAGTGGCCTCGATTCCGACGGAGTTGGAGGCTGACGTCGCGGATACCGCGGTAGTCGACGCCGCGCCGGCAATACCGATCGAGGCTGAAGCGCCCGCGGTCGCCACTGATGAGTCGACGGGGGTTATCTTGTCGATCGGCAGGACCGTCGATAGCTTCCAGCCGGCCGACCTGTCGCTCAACATATCCGACACTCGGCTCAACCAGTTGAACATGGGAGTCGTCGGCGATCTCGGCACCGGCAAGACGCAGCTCCTGAAGTCGTTGATCCTCCAGATCAGCGATTCCGCCGCCGGCAACCGCGGCGCCAAGCCGCGTTTCCTAATCTTCGACTACAAGCGAGACTACAGCAGCCCGGACTTCGTGGAGGCGACAGGTGCGCGGGTCGTCCGGCCCTATCGACTCCCATTGAACTTGTTTGACACCTCAGCGATGGGCGAGGCTGCGGCCCCTTGGTTAGATCGCTTCCGCTTCTTCGCGGACGTCCTCGACAAGATTTACTCCGGGATAGGGCCGGTCCAGCGCGACAAGCTCAAGAAAGCCGTTAAGGCGGCCTACGAGAGTAGCCTGCCGGGCCAGCAGCCTACCCTCTACGACGTGCATGCGGCCTACGGCGAATTGCTTGACGGCAAGTCGGATTCCCCGATGGCGATCATCGACGACCTGGTCGACATGGAGGTCTTTGCCTCGAGCACCAACGACACCATACCCTTCGACCAATTCCTCGATGGGGTCGTGGTCGTGTCACTCGATGCCCTCGGCCAGGACGACCGAAGCAAGAACATGTTGGTCGCGGTCATGCTGAACATGTTCTATGAGAACATGCTGCGGACGCCGAAGCGACCGTTCATCGGGACGGACCCGCAGCTCCGTGCGGTGGATTCCTACCTGTTGGTGGACGAGGCCGACAACATCATGCGGTACGAATTCGACGTACTGCGTAAGCTACTCTTGCAAGGTCGCGAGTTCGGCACCGGAGTCATCCTCGCCTCCCAATACCTGCGGCATTTCAAGGTGAATTCGACGGACTATCGCGAGCCGCTATTGAGTTGGTTCATCCACAAGGTTCCGAACGTCACGCCTGCCGAGTTGTCGGCGCTCGGCCTGACCGGCAGTTCCGCGGAGCTTGCCGAGCGCGTGAAGTCGCTTCAGGTCCACCAATGCCTCTACAAGTCCTTCGATGTCCCGGGCGAGGTGGTCCGCGGGCTACCGTTCTTCGAACTTGCGGCGCAGAGGAGCGCAAACGACATATAGGCGATGGTCGATACCCTGACGCCTGCCCAGCGATCGGAACGAATGTCCCGGATCAGGTCGCGCGACACCAAGCCAGAAGTCGCGTTGCGGACAGCACTTCATCGCTTAGGGTTTCGCTTTCGGCTCCATGGCAAGCACCTTGCCGGAAAGCCTGACATCGTCCTGCGCAAGTACCGGACCGCAATCTTCGTGCATGGTTGCTTCTGGCATCGCCACCAGGGATGCAAGGTCGCGACGACGCCGAAGTCGAACACCGAGTTTTGGATCGACAAGTTCGCCCGGAATGTCGCGCGCGATGGCAGGAACCTCGAACTGCTTCGCAACGACGGATGGAACGTGATCGTCGTTTGGGAATGCGAGATCAACACCTCAGCGAAGGCCGAGGCCAGGGCCAGATTGGTGGCCGACGATCTGCGAGCCATCTTCCGCACGGGTACAGACTAAGACTTCCGCCGGCCCCCGTATTTTGTCCGTGAAATTCGTCCACGCTGCCAAACTCTCTGTTCAATTGAAAGATTTTATGCCTATATGATCTCCTGAAAGGAGGTGTCTCATGGTTGCACTTGCTTCTGCTCCACGTGACAGGGCCGAAGTCCTGACCGACGCTATCGCCCGAATCGCCGAGCTTTGGGGACTGAACAACGCCAAGCTGGGCACGATTCTGGGCGTCTCGATGGCAACGGCGTCACGGCTGCGTAGCGGCCAGACGCGGCTCGATCCGGCGAGCAAGTCCTTCGAGGCCGGCCAATTCCTGTTGCGTCTTTTCCGTAGCTTGGACGCCTTGCTGGGCAGTGATGACGCATCCGCTAAACAGTGGCTGGCGACCGACAACCTTGATCTGGGCGGCAAGCCGATCGAGCAGATCGACACGATGAGAGGGCTGATCGAAATCTGTGACTATGTGGACTTCTACCGAGCTCGCGTCTGAGCATATCGCCTATTCCGGGCGGGTCTGGCGCGTCGTTGAAGCCCAGCACCGAATTTCGACGAACCGGTTGGCGACCAATCTGGATGACCAGCTTGTCCTTGAAGAACTGGCAGAGGAGGTGAAGCCTCAAGTGCCGGAAAGCGCCAGGCACCTCGACTTTCTGCTCGCCTCGCCCTTTCGCTACGGTCATCGCCAGGCCAGCCGGTTCCGCCGGGCCAATGAAAGGCCCGGCATCTTCTATGCGAGCGAGCAGGAAAGCACCGCGATCGCGGAAACCGCTTATTGGCGGCTGCGCTTTTTTTCCCGTTCGCCAGGTTTCCCGCCGCCCACGACAACCAGCGAGCACACCAGCTTCTCCGTCGAGTTGCGTACCGAAAAAGCGATTGATCTCACGAGGCCGCCTTTCGTTGCATCGGCAGACCTGTGGAACAATCTGGAGGACTATACCGCCTGCCAGAAACTGGCTGGCATAGCGCGTGAGGCCGGTACCGATGCCATCCGAACCACGTCCGTTCGCGATCCCGGGAACGGGTGCAACGTCGTCCTATTGGATCCAACCGCGATCGCGGAGAATAAGCCGCGTTCTGGTCAGACCTGGCACTTGCGGTTCGAGGCGGGTCAACTCGTGGCACTGGCGGCCTTTCCTTCCACCGAGCGGTTCGTGTTTTCAGCCAGCGCCTTTCGTATCGGTTAGGTTCGTCAACTCGATCACCGAGCGTTCCGTAAATCGTCAGGGCTGTGACCAGAGCTTGTTGTCTTGGCCCGCGGTCACAGCCTGACGCCCCCCCCCCCCTTACGCCTGAGGCGCTGTCGGGTCGGCGGCTGCCGCATTGAGGCGCGGCGGCCACTCGGACAGGCCGCTAGCCTGGAAGCGCTGCCACCGTGGATCCTTGTTGTCGGCGAACAGGTCGGGAATGAGCGGCATGGAATCGCGGCCGGGATCAACGCCGAACCAGTTTTCCCACAGCCCAGGCTCGTAGCGATGGAGAACCATGTCTTCATCGCGCATGTTGAACGCCAACCGGCACTTGCCTTGGATGTAGACCTCACAAGCGGTCCAGCCCTCGGCGTGAAGGACTGCCTCGCCGATGTTGTTTGGCGAAATTCGCGCCGTCGTAGTGAAGCTGTTGTCGAGAATACGCGCGTGCCATGGGCCATCACCCTTCACCGTGCGCAGGGTAGGCTGCAGCCAGGCATAGGGTGACGGGTCCCGGCGACCAAAGTCTTGCTCGAGTTCGAGCAGTTCGAGATGGATCAGCTGGGCACGACGAAGCTTATCTTGAATGTGAGGGTACATGAAAAAATCCAGGATTGCGCACGCGGACACAGACAGTCGGCCTGCGTGGGTTTGCGGTGTTTGGGGAGAGACATTTGGGGATGCTCGCCCCCGGCAAGCTCATCTTGAATGTCGGTCTCAATTATAGCCGAATTCCACCGCAAAAGTCAAGTTGAAAATCAACAATTCTCGATATTTTTGAGATTAATTCCGATGTAGCTGCCAAGCGAAGGGCGTTGACAAGGATTTTTCCGACTATCATGGGAACAGTGTCTGACGAAATTCCATATCCCACGGATGGATTTGCACGATCGACGTAAGGTGGCGGATGATCTGCGCGGTCATTCTTCTCCAAATTATGTCGTTATTCTTCTTTTACAATTTTCAAGCCGTTTCATATTTTGTGACATTAGGCGACAGTCTCGAAAGCGACTTTTGTGACTTAACTCCCGCAAACCCGCAGGAATCCGTGGTTTTGTAACTTATGTAACGAAAGCCTCATTTTTCGACATAAGCCCCGGGAGCCTCCGCAGGACCGACCCCGCAGGGGGCCCATTCCCCCCGAAGGGGATGCTCCGGCAGGAGCCACAAACAACACGCGAAGCCCAATGCCCCTTCAGGGGCCCAGTCCCTCCATCCTCCTTCTTTCCCTTGCGGAGCAAGATCCTCTCCTCCTGATCATCCACGGATCGAGCAAGGGTGAGGGCATGCCTCCGCTGGGCAACCTTGCCGCGGGACCTCACGCCCTGTTCGCAATGGCGCCTCAGGCGAGCAACGAGCCCACTTGGCGCGTCCGAGCCATTGCCCGCCATCACTCCATTTATCCGCGGCCAGATTGCCTCCCCGCGCGCCCGACTCAGAATGGGCGCATCGATTCGGATGTCTGCAAATCGGGTTGAATGCGCGGCGAATCATCCTCCGGTCGACTTGGGAGGCGTGTCATTTTGGCAACAATCAGTTTCCGGGAGCCGTTCTCCAGGGGCCCATAGACGCTTGGCAGAACAGTTTTTTGGCTTCGGATTTTCGCACATTGGCTAAGTGCCAGGAAAAGAACTCTATACTATAACATTCGTGTTATGTCATTTATATATTCGGTAAAATCGAACATCATCAAAGCAATACTACTGAGATATATTGAATCTATATTTGATATGCACTTCAAAAGTTAAATTACATTAACCTTAACTGCTCCTTATGCTCCCTTTTTGATCAACATTTGTTCTAATATAGTATTTTATGTTTTGTTTTTTGTTTGCTCAACTCTCTGTGGTTCGTGATGCTTATTGGCATCCGCAACCACAGAGGAGAAACAGGAATGAGCAAAACAACAATCAGATCAGATGGTTATGGGGTGAACGCCTGCTGCTAGGACATAGGATGCTCGACTTGGAGGGTAGCGAACACCTTGCCTATACCTATGAGGTTTCGCCGGGCGTGACCGGGATGGTGTTTCACGATCAGGTCGAACCGATTGGGCACGAGTGGCGGCAGGTGATCTGGGATCGCGGGTCGGACACCGTGCAGGAGATCGCGGCATGAACGGCGCTTCCTCCCACCGCCGCGCGGCACACTATCGTGCAGCCCGTCGCGCCCGTATCGTCGCCCGGTGGCAGCTTCGCAGTCGCATGCGCAAGGAAGCGGCGCATCCGTTCCATGCCCACCGTCCCCGACTGCGCCGGTCCTCTCATGCACTGGGCCGGGTTTCAACAAGCTCGTGCCAGGAGCCGGGCCGGCTTGGCTGCGAACTGCCTTCGCAAATGTGTGCAGCAGTCTGCCGGAACAAGTCTGCCGCAAATGGAGCCGGTCCGCACGGCGAATGCCTGGTTCAGGCAAGCTGGTCGGCTGATTTGATGGAGGTGCGCCATGAGGGGTGATGATGAATTCTTCGCCGCGCTGTGCAAGCAGCTTGGTCGCCCGGCACCGCCGCCAACTCCCTACCGGGAGCGCTTCGTGACGGCTGCGATTATCTCCCAGCCGGCTCTTGTCCTCGCCACCATCGAGGACCCATTGCTCAACCGGCGTCGGCTTGTCGAAAAGCGGTCACGCATGTTCGAACTGATCGACCGGTCGAAACTCTCGATCATGGCGCTTTCGAACGAACTGACCCGCTTCGTGCAAAAGCAGGGTATCGACGAGATATTCCTCCGCTCGCATTCTCAAAAGGGCAAATATCCGGGCAAGCCGTTCAACTTCAAAATTGAGGCGGCTCTCCAATTGGTTCCTGGCCTGCAGGTGACCTTTGTGAACACCCAGAGCGTCAGCGCCTGGGTGCAGCGCGAGGATCCTGCAGTGCCGGAAGGTGACCACGGGCTCCGAGCGCGCTGGTTCGAAAGGCAGCGTCAGGCCATCGAAGCCGCGCTCTTCGTCGCGCACAACTATGCCAATCCGAAATTCTTCTCGGATGGGAGTGCGGCCGATGACTGAGTTCGGACCGATCCGCAAACCGAGGCTGCGTTATGCGCCAAAACGGGCGATCGACCGCGCCGTTGAAGCCGTGCGCGCCAACGGAATATTTGTCGAGAGCGTTACTTTCGGCCCTGACGGGTCGTTCAAGCTCAACGCCGTCGACAATACCGCTCAGCGTTCGCAGTCCCTCTTCGACGCCTTGGACCAGGAGGGCCGCCTATGATCAAGGGCCTTCACTATGTCCGCTCCAAGCGCGCCAACGGCTTCACGCGCTGGTACGTCTACGCTTGGCGCGGCGGCCCGCTGATCGGTAAGTTTGACTGCAAGAACAAACCGAGTTTTCTTCCGCGTGAAGTCAGGAACGTGCTCAAGGCGCTAGAGAAAAAGCGCGGTGTTGATCCGACGACACTGCTGTCGCTGATCCGTGAATGGCGCTCATGTGATCCAAACCGGCCATCGAGTCCGGAATGGGCCGCCTTGGCACCCAGTACGAGGCGAACTTGGGGTTCGGCTCTCGACGTGGTCGAGAAGAAGTGGGGCAACGTGCCGCTGGATGTCTTCAACGATCCACGCATGGTAGGCAAGGTCGTCGCCTGGCGCGACAGCCGCGCCGAGACCCCGCGTGCCGCGGACATCGGCGTCACAGTCCTGCGTGCCTTATTGGAGTTCGGGCGCCTGCGCGGCCGGGTCACGATCAACGTCGCCAGCAATATCCCGACGCTCTACCGCAACGGTCAGCGTGCAGAGATTGTCTGGACCGATGAGGATATGGATCGCTTTGCTGCGGTGGCTCGGGAACGAGGGCGCATCCATGTGCTTGACGGCCTCAGGCTTGCGGCACTCACTGGCCTGCGCCGCGAAGATCTTGTCACTCTGACCTGGGCCGAAGTGGGCGAGCACGCGATCGAGAAAGTCGCGCTGAAGCGCAGCAAGGGAAAACGCCGGCGCGCGACTGTGCCCCGCATCCCGGCGCTCAACGCATTGCTGGAGGAGTTGCGCACTCGCTATCGCAAGGACGGGGTCGAGACTGTCCTTGTGAACAGTTTCGGCGAACCGTGGTCAGGTGATGGATTTGGCGGCAGTTTCAATCGCATTCGTGACGAAGCGGAAATCGTCTTCATTGATGCTGACACCGGCGAACGCAAAGGCAAGCATCTGCATGATGTGCGCGGCACATTCTGTACGAAATTGCTGACCGAGACCGACCTTTCGGAACGAGAAGTCGCCGACATCATGGGTTGGTCGCCCGACAAGGTCGCTTCGATCCGGCGCGTATACGTCGATCAATCCAGCGTAGTCCGCGCCATCGGCGCGCGGATCAGCAAATCACACAATTCAGGCAATTCCGTCCAGAAAGTAGAAGAAGGAGTTTGATCATGAACCAGAACGAACGTGCCCAGATGATCATCCGTGAACTGATGGCGATCCCGAGGGACATGTGGGATCGGTCTGAACATGGCGGCCAGACTATTTTTGCTGTGCAGGGGCATTCTGGCCACGCCCTGTACCTGTCCGAAACGATGATGGACCTCGATTCAGACCATCCCTTCAGCCGCGATGCCATGGCGCTATATCGTGCCCGCCTTGGGGATAAGCCTTATGCGGTAGAGGTCTGGGATGAGGAAGAATGCGTGTGCCTGCTGCGTTGGGCAGATGTCGACGACATTGAGGTAGCCGAGTACAAGCACGGGCTGTGGGAATTGGTGTCATTCAGCCTGCCGCCGATCGACGAGTGTTATTCGCAGACATACCATTAACCGGTCACCCGATCCGTAGCATCCTCTAGTTCCGGCACCACGCGCGCCAGCAACTGCTCCAGCCGATAGCCCGCATCAGAATTACCGCCAGGATGCGGACACAGAATCGCGCAATCGCTCGCCGCCGGCAAGCCCTCAAAGCCAATCCATTCCTCGATTGGAGGCGGAAAGAGAGCGAAGCCACCGAGGGGATGGCAACCGATCATTTCCCCTTCGGCTGACCAACCAATCGTCCGGCGATACTTCTCGACGGTATGTGGTTTGCTATCCGATTTATCCTGCTTCTTGCCGTGATGCTTCGGGCTGGCCAAGCATGCGTCTCCTACAATGAGCGCCTTTTGTGCTGGTGTAGTGATACGGATCAGGTAATCGGGCGAGCAGCGCGCCTCGCCGACCCGCAGCACCTTTGGACGATGGCCGTCCGGAAAGATCGAGGCCAGCATCTTTTCCTGGAATCCGGGCAGGAGACTTGTCCCGCCGGCAAGGAGGACCGTATCAATTAGTCGATGGGCATCACTTGGCCCGGTTACCCGCAAGCTGGACCGTCGCTCTTCGCTCTTTCGCTTCGCATCTTCCGATGACGTTTGGTTCTCATACAGCCGCTCGCACAATTTCTCGAACAACGGCTGAAGTTCGCTCCATAGTTCGTCAGTGACCGATTCCAAGAGCGCACGGTCGATCGTCCCGAGAAGTGCTCCCCCGGGGGAAGCGATAGCTACGCTTTCCGCTTTGCTTAGGCTTACCTCAACCTTCGCTTGCTCAATCGTGCGCAGAATAGCTGCATCGGGGTGTTCGGCACCCAGGAGTTTCGCCAAACGCAGATCAACCCAGTGACCGGCGTTGCCGGCACTGTCACCACGTAGAGCGCGAAGCCGCAAATCCCGCTGCGCTCCGGTCGCATCGACGTCTACAATGGTGCGGTCGCGTCGGGTAACGATGAGCGTCATGTTTGCGGTCGAGGCGCCGGTGTCGACGACTAAAATGACGTTATTTCTGCCGGGCTCCAGTTCGAGACTGTGCTTGAGAAGACGAAAATATTCGGCGACCATCTCGGGCTCCGGAAGCACCGTGACCTCTGGGATCGCCGCCTCGATAGATTCCCTGTATCGCGTCCGAGACTCGTCGTCCGAGATGGACGGCATCAGCGCATACTTGCGCCGCCCCCGATACTCTGCCGGGATACGCTCGAACAGGTGCCGTAGATACTCGCGGAAGATCGCGTCCCGGTCCAAGTCGCGAAAGGGTGTCTTCGGATCTGAGCGGTCGTAGATGATCTGGCGGACGGGTTTGCCGTGAAGCATCCATGCTTTTATATCGTCAATCTCGAAGACCCAAGGCGCTCCCTCTGGACGATCGAGGTGCAGCTTCCACTGCTTGCGATTTTGGATCTTGGGATCCGCTTCGATATAGCATTGGGACGAGAAAAAAGGTTGGTTGCCCTCCTGCAACAAGAACCGAAACGCATTGCCTTCCATGTTGCTCAATCTTCCCGATAAACTTGCGCGCTCGCTTGAGGGCATCAATTATCAGGCGATTACGGCCTGTTGCCGCCCCGCACACGAATATGGATAGCCCCGAAGGGTGTTTCGCTGGATAGGAAACCCAAGGCAAGAGTTGATGTGAACCATTTGCGCAAGAAAGTCGAAGGTAAGTCTTTGGCGTTGTCACCAAGATGAACCGATTCTCTTCCCGACCGCTGCAAATCACCAGTTCGAGAGCTGAGCATCTTGCGAATGGCCGGTTCGTCAGCGAGTTGGCTGACCGATGTTGCCAAATTTACGAGGCGCGATTGGTCTGACCTCGAGGTATTCATCAACTGCCATCAATGTAGAACTGCTTTGCGAGCTGCCCCAAAACCAAACCACTTAGCTGCAGCAAATCCAGTGCCGCGACGGCCGCTCCGGTCAAAGTATCGCTGACGCAGAAAGTGGCGATACCGGCCGCTTGTTAGCGATCGCGTTGCGAACGATGTTTGGTTGGAGCGGGTAAGGGGAATCGAACCCCTCTAGCCAGCTTGGGAAGCTGGTGCATTACCACTATGCTATACCCGCACGCCGCTTGCGCAGTGAGAGCGTTGGCGCGCTTGCCACCATCCCATGCCCCTCGTCAACACTTTGTGTGCTTGCAGCACCGATCAACCTGGCGATGCATGCGTGATGCCCATCGTCCCTCGCCGATCCTAGCACTGGTGAACTGCCATCCCTGAGGTGGCATCGTCGTGCCAAACTGACCGTGACCGAGGGCGATGTCATGTGCGAATGGCGGTCCACCTCCCGAGAGAAGCTGTAAAAGGCCCTGTAAAAATTAGGCAATACGCGCAGTTAAATGATTGATATAAAACAATAAATATAAATAAAAATAGAAGCTTCCCAAGCTGACGACGGGGGTTCGATTCCCCTCACCCGCTCCAACGCGCGATCTCAGGACATCCCCAGAGCAGCCCCCCATTTTTCCAGGCGTCTCCTATCCCAATCTTGAGGACCGGAGACCATGATGGGGAAGCCCCATTGCAGCGATGAGTTCAAGCGGTAGCACTTAAGGATCGAAAATTATTGGCTGAGAGCCATCTCGGCCTCCGGTGCCGATCACGAACGCAGGCTTGGGGGCTTGCGCGAAAACGCTTTGAAGCTTCCCGCGTGACCCTAACTTCGCTTTGCAGAACGTCCGGCAGTTCGTCTAAAGGCAGGCCGTCAGGATCTGAAACATAATGAATTATCGCCATTCCTTCCACGCCGGCAATAGCGCCGATGTCGTCAAGCACAGCCTGCTGATCGCCCTGGTCCGGGCTTTGCAGCAAAAGCCGGGCGCGCTCACTCTGATCGACACCCATTCCGGTTGCGGCCTCTACGACCTTGGCGGCGACGCAGCGCAACGCACTGGCGAGGCGACGCAGGGCGTGCTGCGGGTCTTTGCCGACCAAAACCCCTTGCTGGACGACTACCGTGCCGCCGTGCAGGCCGTGAATGTGGATGGCGAGCCGCGGCTTTACCCCGGCTCACCACGATTTCTGGCGCAGCTTCTGCGCCCGCAGGATGCCCTGATCCTCAACGAAAAGCATCCGGAAGACGCCTATACCCTGCGCGGCGTGATGCGAGACACCGGCGCCGCCGTGCATGAACGCGACGCCTACGAACTTTGGCTGGCTATGGTGCCGCCCCGCACCGCGCGCGGCGTGGTGGTGGTCGATCCGCCCTATGAGCAGACGGACGAACGCGCCCGCATCACCGCCACCCTCGCCGCCGCGCACCGCAAATGGGCGCATGGCGTGACGGTGATCTGGTTTCCGCTGAAAGACCACGCCACCCATTGGCGATGGAAGGAACAATTACGCAAGCTCGGCATCCCGAAATTTCTGTGCGTGGAGCATTGGTTATACGATAGCGAGCAGCCCGGCATCTATAATGGCGCGGGCCTGTTCATCGTCAATCCGCCCTACGCCTTCACGCAGGCGCTGCCGCCATTGCTGGAAGCTTCGCGCGCGGCGTTGGCGCCCGAAGGGCATAAGGGCGAGATTATATCCGGCTGGTTGAGCGATTAGGATAAACCGCACCCGACCTTCCCCCAGAGAGGGGATTGCTGAGCGAGCGCCACTTACGCCTTCTTGTGACACTGTTGCGGTTCCCCTCGCGCTCTGGGCAGCGCCGGCCTGTCCTACAGCGCCCCGGCACGCTATCATCACCACAGCCTTCCGCATCTCTTTCCGATAGGATCAGAGGAACGCAACATAATGTCAAAATGTGCGGAAAATGTGCGAAGTTAAGCGCGCGATTTCCAACATTTACCCCGTCACGCGCGCGTTGCCGGAGTTGCATATATCTGAAGTAACAGCGTTAAAGCGCCGTTTACGTGATCGCGCTCACGGATTGATCGTTGCGAAAGCGATATTCCCTGCCCTGCAGTCGAACGGAAAAGGGCGGACGGATCAATGACCGAAGGCAAGAGTCCGGAAGATATCTGGCACATCATCAGCGAACAGCGGCGCATGATGCGCGACCATTTTCGCCGTGATCCCACCAGCTACTCGGTGCGTCGGGAAATGTCGCGCCGACAGATGGCACAGAAGCAGGACGATCAGACGCAGGACGTCTGAGCGCCGTCCTCGAACGCCGCGATGATCGGGCACGGCCCTTCATCGGAGGCATGGCATTGCCGGGCCAGTCGCGTGAGCGCCGCCCGCGCCGCCTCCAGTTCCGCGATCTTCACATCCAGCGCCGCGATCCGATCGGCCGCCAGCTCGCGCGCCCGCTTGCGATCCTGCCCGGCATCGAGCTGCAGCAGTTCGCCAATCTGTTCCAGCGTGAAGCCCGCCGCCTGCGCCGACCGGATGAAGCGCAGCCGCCGCACATCGCCCGCGCCATAGCGCCGCACGCTACCCGCCGGCCGATCTGGCGCATCCAGCAGGCCGCGCCGCTGGTAGAAGCGCACCGTCTCCACCCCGACATCGCCCGCGCGGGCCAGTGCGGAAATTGTCATGCTCATGCCTTGACTCCGTACCATGGTACAGATCCTATATGAGGGGCATCGCACTCGATACAAGGATGATGCAATGTCCCCAGCCTCGGGAAATCCGGCCCCGGAAAAGACGGCCCAGCTCTACCGTATGGTGATGCCCGGCCATGTCTGTCCCTATGGTCTCAAGGCGCGCTGGCTGCTGCGCCGCCATGGCTATCGGGTCGAGGATCATGCCCTCGCCAGCCGGGCCGAGACCGACGCCTTCAAGGTCCAACATGACGTGAAGACGACGCCCCAGATCTTCATCGATGGCCGGCGGATCGGCGGCCATGACGATCTGCGCCGCTTCCTGGGCCTCAAGGTGCCGGTGCCCGGCGCGACCAGCTATGTGCCGGTGCTGGCCGTCTTCGCCGTCGCCGTGCTGCTGGCGCTGGCGATCAACTGGCTGACCTTGGCGCCGCTGGTCGGCTTGCTGACGCTCGAGCGGTTCATCGCCATCGCCATGATGCTGCTCGCCATGCTGAAGCTGCAGGATGTGGAGCGGTTCGCGACCATGTTCCTGAACTACGACCTGCTCGCCCGCCGCGTCATTCCCTATGGCCGCATCTATCCCTTCCTGGAACTGGGCGCGGGCGCGCTGATGCTGACCGGCCTCGCTCCCTGGCTGTCGATCCCGGTCGCCCTGTTCATCGGCGGCATCGGCGCAATATCGGTGTTCAAGGCGGTCTATATCGAGAAGCGCGAACTGAAATGCGCCTGCGTCGGCGGCAGCAGCAACGTGCCGCTCGGCTTCGTCTCGCTGACCGAGAATGTCATGATGGTCGCCATGGCGCTTTGGATGGTTGCCGGCATCCATTGAGCCGGCAGGACGGGGAGATTACTCCCCGTCCCGTCCATAATCGTCGGGCAGGAACTGCACCCCGTCCGCCGTCGACACCACCGTCAGATAGGTAAGATAGACCGGCACCGGCCGGGGCAGCGGCACATATTGTTCGGGCGCGTCGCTCCCTGCCGTCGGCGTCTTGCCGAAGAACCAGCGGCCCAGACGCTGCGCATCCTCCAGCCGGACGCAGCCATTGCTGAAATGGCGCACCGGCTTGGCGAACAGCGCCCGGTCGGGCGTGTCGTGCAGATAGATGCCCAGGTCATTGGGGAACATGAACTTGATCTTCCCCATGGCATTATTGCCGCCGGGCAACTGGCGCACGCGCAATTCGCGCTGCCCCGCAGCCACCGCCTGCCAGTCGATCTCGCTCTGGTTCAGCGTCTGCGCGTCGGCGGTCCAGTCGCTCAGCGCCTCATAGCGCATCTTCCTGAGCGTCGCCCCGTCCAGGATCTTGGGCGCGATCTTGCGCTCGACCAGGTCGGGCGGGACATTCCAATAGGGGTTGAGCGTCGCATAGCGGATCATGCCTGCCATCATCGGCGTCTGGCTTTCCTTGGCGCCGGCCACGACCTTCATCGATCCGTCCAGTTCGCCGCCGCTATAATAATAGAGCCGCGCCGATGCCGCATCGACCTCGACATGCCGCACCCATGGACCGGGCAGCAGCCGCGCCCGCTCCAGATTGAGCGCCAATATCCGGCCATAATGGCCCGGACCACGATTGAGCGCCTCGATCGTCTGCGCGCCGGCAATGCCGTCCGCATCCAGCCCGTGATCGGCCTGGAACAGCTTGACCTTGGCCGCCAGCGCCTTGTCATAATCGACCCCGTCGGGCAGCCCCAGCCGATGGCGCAGGATCGCGATCTCGCCGCTCGATCCGCCCGGCCGCAGCTTGACATCGGTCGGCACGTTCACCGCCGGCAGGCCGCCCCAGCGCGTTGCATAGGCGCCGCTCGCCGCGCGCAGCTTCATGTAGAGCGGGCTCATCCAGCCCGCCTTCTCGACATAGGTGGCCAGCGACGGCGCCACCGCCGCCGCGCGCAGCACCTCGGCCGCATCGGGCGCCTGCGGTTCCACCTCGGGGTCGAGATAGCGCATCTTCACCGCCTTGGACGGGCGGCGGACATCGGCGACATAGGTGGCCAGCGCCTTAGACAGGGCGACATCGACCCGCGCCAGCGCCTTGGGGTCGCCCGAGGCATCAGCCTCCTTGATCGCCCGCAACAATCCCCTGGCATCATAGTCGCGCGATCGCAGCCCGTCCTGATCGGCACTGTCGAGCAGCGCCAGCAGCGCTTGCGCCGGTTCGGCACGGACCTTGCCCTTGTCGCTCCACAGCGGCCAATAGCCGCGCGTGCCATAGAAATCGCGCAGCTTGCCGCTGGCCGCCGACCGGATTTCAGCGGCCACGCTCGACCGCGCCGCCGTGTCGCTGACGGCCGGCTGCGCAGCCGCCATCCCCGGCACGGAACCGGCGATCAGCATGGCGAGGATCAGGGAAGCAGGATGTCGGGGGGCGCGGCGGAAATGCCGCGCCCGGAAAGGAAGATTGCTCAGCCGCGTTCTCCGGAACGGGGCGGCGCCGGCGGCGGCGGGGGCGGCGGACAGGGCGGCCCCTGGACCGGGTGATAGATGCCATCCGACGTATAATAGCCATCGACATAGCCATCGCCGTTGCGGTCTGCGGCCACCGTGCCGGCAATCGCGCCCGGCCCGAGCGGCGGCGCGCTGGTCACCGGCGCATCATTTTTCGAGCAGGCGCTCAGCGCCAGCAAACTACCGGCGACCAGCGCCATTGTCTGGATTTTCATACCATCTCCCTGTGCGCCACGATCCTGTCGCGACGCCAATTGGACCCACTGCCGGGATGCAGTGCGACGACAACGGTTCAGGGGCGAAATGGAATCCATTACCCTTGTGCAATGACGGCAGGACGTGCCTCAAGCGCGCCCAGTCGTTAGACATATGAGATCAGTCGCGGACCCAGTCAGCCGAGGCGATACCCTGCGCATAGAGCAGCACCGACAGGTCGCCATGGACGATCTCGGCCGCTGCCGCTTCGCGGGTCTTGGGCTTGGCATGATAGGCGACGCCCAGCCCCGCCCCCTCGATCATCGGAATGTCATTGGCGCCGTCGCCCACCGCCAAGGTCAGCGCGCGGTCGATGCCGCCGTCGATCGCCGCCTCCAACTCGGTGCGCTTGCGCGCGGCATCGACGATCGGCACGGTGACGGTGCCGAGCAGCGCGCCATCGGCGATTTCCAGCACATTGGCGACATGGACGTCGAAGCCGATTTCCGCCGCCACCGGCCCGGTGAAACGCGTGAAGCCGCCAGAAACCAGCAAGGTGCGCGCACCGCGCGCCTTCATCGTGCGCACCAGTTCGCGCGCACCGCTCATGATGACCACCCGCTCCTCACGGCACTGGTCGATCGCGCTGTCTGGCAGGCCTTTCAGCAGGGCGACGCGGCCATGCAGCGCGCCTTCGAAATCCAGCTCGCCGCGCATCGCCCGTTCGGTGATCTCGGCGATCTGCGGCTTGATCCCGGCATAATCGGCCAGTTCGTCGATGCACTCGACCGTGATCATGGTCGAATCCATGTCGGCGATCAGCAGCGTCTTCTCGCGGCCCGCCGCCATCTGCACGATCACGTCGACCCGGTCGCCAATATCGATCAGCGCAGCGCGGGCGGTGACGGGATCGCTGCCGAAGAAAATATCGGCCGCCTTGCCCTCGTCCAGCCAGACGCTATCGACCGGAGCGCAGCCGGCAGAGGCCAGCCGTCCGGCCGCTTCGGCAATATCCGCCTGTTTCAGGGTCTCAACTGCCACTAAGGTCGCGACGAACATGAACACTCCCGCACATATGCCGGGCGAATCCCGCCCACCGGTCGCGCTTATTGCCGGGCCGACCGCCAGCGGCAAGAGCGCGCTCGCCGTCCGCCTGGCCCAGATCGCCGACGGCATCGTCATCAATGCCGATGCCAGCCAGGTATATGCCGACCTGGCGATCCTGTCCGCCCGCCCGTCGCAAGAGGAAATGGGTGGCGTGCCCCATCGCCTGTTCGGCCATATCGACGGTGCGGAAGCCTGCTCCGCCGCGCGCTGGGCCGCCGAGGCCAGGGCGGAGATCGACGCCGCCCATGAAGCCGGCAAGCTGCCAGTGCTGGTTGGCGGCACCGGCCTTTATATACGGACCTTGCTCGACGGCATCGCGCCAGTGCCGGAGATAGACGCCGACATCCGCGCCGCCGTGCGCGCCATGCCGGTGGCGCAGGCGCATGAAGCATTGCGCAGCGAAGACCCGGAGGCCGCCGGCCGCCTCGCCCCGGCCGACACCACCCGCGTCGCCCGCGCGCTGGAAGTGGTGCGATCGACCGGCAAGCCGCTGAAGCTATGGCAGCAGCACAAGCAGGGCGGCATCGCCGACCGCATCAGTATTTCACCCATGATCCTGCTGCCGCCGCGCGACTGGCTGATCGAACGCTGCGACCGGCGGTTCGAGCTGATGGTCGATCAGGGCGCCGTCGCCGAAGTGGAGGCGCTGCTGCCCCGCAACCTCAATCCCGACCTGCCGGTGATGCGCGCGATCGGCGTGCCGGAAATCGCGGCCTGGCTCAAAGCTGACATCGATCATGACACGATGATGGCACGCGGACAGCTTGCTACCCGCCAATATGCCAAACGCCAATATACCTGGTTCTCCAACCAGCCGCCGCAGGACTGGCATCGCGAAACACGACCGATTGATGCTGAAATTGCCAATGAATTAGCAATTAAGTTACAACAATAGGGGTTGACCACGCATTTTATGTCCTCTAGACGCTGGCGCCTTGCCAATGCGGGCGCGACGGCGCAGACCCGCGAGCCAGCATCTTAAAAAAGAGGAGTTTCATCGTGGCCGAAAAGAGCGGCGCGGACATTTTGGTCGAGTGCCTGGTTGATCTGGGCGTCGAAGTTGTGTTCGGCTATCCGGGCGGCGCCGTGCTGCCTATCTATGACGCGCTCTATAATCACCCCACGATCAAGCATGTCCTAGTGCGCCACGAGCAGGGCGCGACCCACATGGCGGAGGGCTATGCCCGCTCGACTGGCAAGCCGGGCGTCGTCCTGGTCACGTCCGGTCCGGGCGCGACCAATGCCGTCACCGGCATCACCGACGCGCTGCTGGATTCGATCCCGATGATCGTCATCACGGGTCAGGTGCCCACGCAACTGATCGGCACCGACGCCTTCCAGGAAGCGGATACGGTCGGCATCACGCGCCACTGCACCAAGCATAATTATCTGGTGAAGGATCCGGCCAAGCTGGCCGGCGTCGTCCATGAGGCGTTTCATATCGCCACCACCGGCCGCCCCGGCCCGGTCGTCGTCGACATTCCCAAGAATGTCCAGATCGCGACCGCGCCCTATGCCCGGCCGGAGCTGAAGGTCCATGCCAGCTATCATCCGCAGACCAAGGCGGATGCCGCCGCGATCGACACGGCGGTCGAGATGCTGGCCGCGGCGGAACGGCCGATCTTCTACACCGGCGGCGGCGTCATCAATTCGGGTCCGCAGGCCAGCGCGCTGCTGCGCGAACTGGCGGCGATGACCGGCGCGCCCGTCACCTCGACCCTGATGGGCCTGGGCGCCTTCCCCGCTTCGTCCGACCAGTGGGTCGGCATGCTGGGCATGCATGGCACCTATGAAGCCAATTGGGCAATGAACCAGGCGGACCTGATCCTCTGCATCGGCGCGCGTTTCGACGATCGCGTCACCGGCCGGCTGGACGCCTTCGCGCCCAACAGCCGCAAGGTGCATATCGATATCGACCGCAGTTCGATCAACAAGATCGTCGACGTCGATGTCGCGGTCGTCGCAGATGTCGGCAGCGCGCTGGAGGACATGATCGCCCTGTGGAAGCAGCGCGGCCATGAAAAGGCGGACCTGTCGGCCTGGTGGGCGCGGATTGCCGAATGGCGCGCCAAGAAGAGCCTGTCCTACCCCGAAAGCGGCAGCGAGATCATGCCGCAAAAGGCGATCGCGGACCTCTACAAGGCGACCCGCGCGACCGGCAAGGACATCATCATCACCACCGAAGTCGGCCAGCACCAGATGTGGGCGGCCCAGCATTTCGGTTTTGAAGACCCCAATAAATGGCTGACCTCCGGCGGTCTCGGCACGATGGGCTATGGCTTCCCGGCCGCCATCGGCGCGCAGATGGGCAATCCCGACAGCATCAGCATCTGCATCGCCGGCGACGCCTCGATCCAGATGAACATCCAGGAAATGGGGACGGCCAGCCAGTATCGCCTGCCGGTGAAGATCTTCATCCTGAACAATGAATATATGGGCATGGTCCGCCAGTGGCAGGAACTGACCTATGAAAGCCGCTATTCCAACAGCTATTCGGACAGCCTGCCCGACTTCGTGAAGCTGGGCGAAGCCTATGGCTGGACCGGCATCCGCATCGAAGGACCGCAGGAACTGGAGGCCGGCATCCGCCAGATGCTGGAAACCGACGGCCCCGTGATCGTCGACTGCCGCGTGGCAAAGCTGTCCAACTGCTTCCCGATGATCCCGTCGGGCGCGGCCCATACCGAAATGCTGCTCGATCCCAACCAGATCGAAGGCGTCATGTCGGATGAGGCAAAGGCACTGGTGTGACCACCCCCGCCAAGGTCCGCATTTTCGTGACCGAACCCTGGGATTTCGAACGGATCACAGGCACGACCGAACTCACCGGCTGGACCAGCGACCATGCTGACCCCGACAATGAGGAATGGGAAGTGTATCTGGATAGCGGGTTCGAATATCATGGCCTGCAGGTCGATCGGCTGCTGGCCGGCCCACGCTATGTGGGCGAACATCTTCTGCGGATGTTCGACGCGGTGACGGCCTTCCCGGTCCGCCTCGCCCACCCGCAGGACGATGATTGGCACTATGCCTTTATCGGCATGATCTCGCCGCGCCCCGAGCGCGAAGAAATGGAAGACGGGAACAGCATCTGATGCATATCCACGAAGAACAGAGCGAGCGGCACGTCCTGTCGCTGACGGTGTCGAACGAGGCGGGCATCCTGGCCCGCATCGCCGGCCTGTTCACCGCGCGCGGCTATAATATCGACAGCCTGACCGTGGCCGACATTACCGACGACCATGCGATCAGCCGCATCACGATCGTCACCAACGGCCCGCCCAAGGTGATCGATCAGATCATCGCCCAGCTGGACCGGCTGGTGCCGGTCCACAAGGTCACCGACCTGACCGACGCCGGTCCGTTCGTGGAGCGCGAACTGGCGCTGGTCAAGGTCGCCGGCACTGGCGAGGACCGGATCGAGGCGCTGCGCCTGGCCGACGTGTTCCGTGCCAAGGTCGTCGACACCACGATCGAGAGCTTCATCTTCGAGATCACCGGCACGACCGAGAAGATCGACAATTTCGTCGGCCTGATGCGCCAGATCGGCCTGGTCGAGGTCGGTCGCACCGGCGTTGCCGGCCTGATCCGCGGCAAGGAGCCGGCCTGATATTCCATTCCGCGCCGTCACAGGCGGCGTTTCTTTCCACCACTATTGTCTAACGCCCCCTGCATGGGGGGACGAGAAGGGGTTTTCCAATGAAGGTTTATTACGATCGCGACGCAGACATCGGCCTGATCAAGGGCAAGAAGGTCGCCATTCTGGGCTATGGTTCGCAGGGCCACGCCCATGCACAGAATCTGCGCGACTCCGGCGTTGCCGAAGTCGCCATTGCGCTGCGCCCCGGTTCGCCCAGCGCCAAGAAGGCCGAAGGCGCCGGTTTCAAGGTGCTGCCGAACAAGGAAGCCGCCCAGTGGGCCGACGTGCTGATGATCCTGGCGCCCGACGAGCATCAGGCCGCCATCTATGAAGCCGACATCAAGGGCAATCTGCGCCCCGGCGCGGCGCTCGCCTTCGCCCATGGCCTCAACATCCATTTCGGCCTGATCGAAGTCCCCGCCGACATCGACGTCATCATGATCGCGCCCAAGGGCCCCGGCCACACCGTGCGCGGCGAATATCAGCGCGGCGGCGGCGTCCCCTGCCTGATCGCCGTCCATCAGGACGCAACCGGCAACGCCCATGACATCGCCCTGTCCTACGCTTCGGGCGTCGGCGGCGGCCGCTCGGGCATCATCGAGACCAACTTCCGCGAGGAATGCGAAACCGACCTGTTCGGCGAGCAGGCCGTTCTGTGCGGCGGCGCCACCGCGCTGGTCCAGGCCGGTTTCGAAACCCTGGTCGAAGCCGGCTACGCCCCGGAAATGGCCTATTTCGAGTGCCTGCACGAGCTGAAGCTGATCGTCGACCTGATGTATGAAGGCGGCATCGCCGACATGCGCTACTCGATCTCGAACACCGCCGAATATGGCGACATCAAGACCGGCCCGCGCATCATCACCGAGGAAACCAAGAAGGAAATGAAGCGCGTTCTGGCCGACATCCAGTCGGGCCGCTTCGTCAAGGACTTCATCCTCGACAACCGCGCCGGTCAGCCCGAACTGAAGGCCAGCCGCAAGCAGGCTGCCGCCCACCAGATCGAAAAGACCGGTTCGCAGCTGCGCGCCATGATGCCCTGGATCGGCGCCAACAAGCTGGTCAACAAGGACAAGAACTAAGCCCTTTCGCGCACCGGAAACGGAACGATCCGTTTCCGGTTACGCCTCTGGAACAATCGAGGGACGTGGCATATTCTGTGCTGCGTCCCTTGAATGCTTTTGGAGAGCGTTTCCCATGCGCAAATATCTGATCTCTGCCGCTGCCCTGATCGCGGTCGCCGGCGGCACTGTTGTCATCGCCCAGGCCCCGATGGCCGTCCCCGGCAGCAAGGATGTCGCCAAGGTCACCGGTGGTACCTACAGCGTCGAACCCAGCCACACCCAGATCGTCTTCGCCTATGACCATATGGGCTTCACCAACAATATGGGCGTCATCACCCAGCCGACCGGCACGCTGACGCTGGACAAGGCCAATCTCTCGGCTTCGAAGGTGTCGATCACCCTGCCGATCGCCAACCTCACCACCGGCATTCCGGCGCTGAACGAGCATCTCGCCAAGCCCGAATTTTTCGACGCCGCCAAGTTCCCGACCGCGACCTTCGTGTCGACGGGCGTGAAGCCCGACGGCGCGACCGGCGCGGACATCACCGGCAACCTGACCATCAAGGGCATCACCAAGCCGGTGACGCTGGATGCCGAATTCTACGGCGCCGGTGCGAACCCGATGAACAAGAAGGAAAATGTCGGCTTCGTCGCGACCGGTACGATCAAGCGCAGCGATTTCGGCATGGGCGGCTTCGTCCCCGTCGTCGGCGACAATGTCGAACTCAAGATCATCGTCGCCTTCCAGAAGTGATGTGATGATCCCCCGCCCGGCCCGCGCGATCCTGCTTCTGAGCCTGATCGCGTGCGGGCCTGCGGCGGCCAGTCCTGCTGGCGGCCCTGCGCTCTATGCACCGGGCCGCTATCTGGTGGATGGCGCAGCGACCAGGGTCCACTTCCATGTGAAGGCCCTGATCGGCGGCTATGAGGGGGATTTCACCCAGCCCGAAGGCATGGTGATGATCGACCCCGCCCGGCCCGAGCGGGCCGACGTCGACATCCGCTTCCCGGTCGAGAAGATGACCACGGGCGATGCTTCGACCGACGCCATGCTGAAAGGCGACAGCTTTTTCGACATGGCCCATTTCCCGATCGTGCGCTTCACTGCACAGGATGCGCCCCTCGTCGGCAGCGACGGCGCGACGATCATTCCCGGCGAACTCACCATGCACGGCCAGACCCGCGCGGTCGCCCTGTCCGTCCAACTGACCGGCGTGACGCCCGACGAAGCGCCTGGTATCGCCACCCTTCACTTCACCGGCAGCATGAGCGTTGAACGCAGCCATTATGGCATGGGCTTTGGCCGCCCCTTCGTGTCGGACAAGGTCGACCTCACCATCGACGCAATTTTCCGTCGCGCCTGACGCTCCTTTCGCAAGAAACGGCTTTACGCTCCTCCTGTCCGTGTTTATGGGGACAGCATCATGCAGAGCGTCGCGCTTCTTACCCTGCTACGACTTACACGCCCTTAGGCGTGGCTTTTATGCTGCCTTCCGGCTAAGGGCAGCGTCGATCCGCCTAAGGGCATTCATCACAGTCAAGTCGTACCCCGGAGCGCGCCATAGCGTCCCGAGCCAGGAAGTAGTTTGATCCCATGATGCTGACCGATCCTTCGCAGAAATACCGCCCCTTCCCCCAGGTGGACCTGCCCAATCGCCAATGGCCGTCCAAGGTCATCACCAAGGCACCCCGCTGGCTGTCGACCGACATGCGCGACGGCAACCAGTCGCTGATCGACCCGATGAACGCGGAAAAGAAGCGCCGCTTCTTCGACCTGCTGGTCAAGGTTGGCGTCAAGGAGATCGAGGTCGGTTTCCCCGCCGCCGGAGCCACCGAGTTCGACTTCATCTCGGGCCTGGTCAAGGAAGGCGCCATCCCCGACGATGTCATGCCCCAGGTGCTGACCCAGGCGCGCGAGGATCTGATCGCCACCACCTTCGAAAGCCTGCGTGGCGCGAAGCAGGCGATCGTCCATGTCTATAACGCGATCTCGCCGGCCTGGCGCAACATCGTGTTCCAGATGGAACGCCCGGAAATCAAGCAGATCGCGATCAATGCCGCCAAGCTGCTGCGCGACAATGCGGCGCGCATGCCCGACACCGACTGGCATTTCGAATATAGCCCCGAAACCTTCTCGACCGCCGAGCTGGATTTCAGCCTGGAATGCTGCGAGGCAGTGATGGATATCCTGCAGCCGACACCGGAAAGGCCGCTGATCCTGAACCTGCCCGCCACGGTCGAGTGCGCGACCCCCAACATCTATGCCGACCAGATCGAATGGATCTGCCGCAACATCTCGCGCCGCGACAGCGTGGTGATCTCGCTGCACACCCATAATGACCGGGGCACCGGCGTCGCGGCAGCGGAACTGGGCATCATGGCCGGCGCCGACCGCGTCGAAGGCTGCCTGTTCGGTAATGGCGAACGCACCGGCAATTGCGACCTGGTGACCGTCGCGCTCAACATGTACACGCAGGGCATCGACCCGGAACTGGACTTCAGCGACATCGACGAAGTCATCCAGACCGTCGAATATTGCAACCAGCTGCCCGTCCACCCGCGCCACCCCTATGCCGGCGAACTGGTGTTCACCGCCTTCTCGGGCAGCCATCAGGACGCGATCAAGAAGGGCTTTGCCGCACAGGAAGCGCGCAACGACCTGTTCTGGAACGTCCCCTATCTGCCGATCGATCCCAAGGATCTGGGCCGCGACTATGAAGCGGTGATCCGCGTCAATTCGCAGTCGGGCAAGGGCGGCGTCGCCTGGGTGCTGCAGCAGGACAAGGGCTATAAGCTGCCCAAGCGGATGCAGGCCGACTTCTCGAAGGTGGTGCAGGCGCTGGCCGACCAGTCGAGCCGCGAACTCAACGCGGCCGACATCTCGGCTGCGTTCGATGACTATTATCACCAGGCCGGCGACCAGGCCTACAGCCTGATCGACTATCATGAGAGCGGCAGCGCAGGCGACCGCATCTTCACCGGCAAGATCGTCCATGACGGCGGCGAACGCTCGATCTCGGGTCGCGGCAACGGCCTCATCTCGTCGGTGCTGGCTGCGTTGCGCGACGAACTGGGCGTGGTGCTGGAGATCGCTGACTATAATGAGCACGCCATCGGCGCCGGCACCGACGTGAACGCCGCCGCCTATGTCGAATGCCGCACCGCCGACGGCGGCACCGTCTTCGGCATCGGCACCGACAGCGACGTCGCGACCGCTTCGGTCAAGGCCGTCCTCTCGGCCGCCAATGCCGTGGCCGTGCGGGGCTGATAAAAGAAAATCCGTTCGGTTCGAGTAGCCTTCGAGCTTGTCGAGAAGGCGTATCGAGAACAGTTCTCGACAAGCTCGAACCGAACGGACTGGGAATTACCTTACTTCGCCAGCGCCCGCACCACGCTGTCCCACTGGGCGAGCGATGCGGCTATGCCCGCCACCGGCACCCGTTCATTCAGGCCATGGGCAAAGCCGTCCTCGGCCTTCATGAACAGGCTGGAGACGCCATAGCTGGGCACCCCCAGCGCGCGGAAATAAAGGCTGTCGGTCGCGCCGGCCGACATGCCCGGCATCACCGTGATCGCCGGCGAGCGCGCCTTGATCGCGGCCGCCACCGCCTTCACCACATCGTCGCGCAACGGCGAGGCATCGCTGCCGGTCGGGTCGTTGAGCGTGGTGAAGGTCGCGCTTTGATCATTCACCACCTTGACCAGCTGCGCCTTCACATCGTCGATCTTCACGCCGGGGAAGATGCGGCAATTGACGCTGACCTTGGCGCTCTGCGGCAGGGCGTTGAGCGCATGGCCGCCCGACAACATAGTCGCGACGCAGGTGGTGCGCACCTGTCCCACAAATTCGGGCCGGCTCGACAGCAATTCCGCCGAGGCCGGATCCTGGGTCGCGGCATAGAGGCGCATCGCCTCCCCCACATCGCCGCCGATCCGCTGCGCCGACAGGCTGAGCGACGCCTTGGTCAGTTCGTTGATCATCGGCGGGAATTGATAGGCCGCGATCCGGTCGATCGCCTTGGCCAGCCGATAGATCGGGTTGCCCGGCGTCGGCGCGCTCGAATGGCCGCCCGGATCGGTGAAGCCGATCTCGAAATCGGCATAGGTCTTCTCGCCCGCCTGCAACTGGTAGAGGACGGGCTTGCCCGTCTCGTCGAGCAGACCGCCACCGCCATCGCCGTTCAGCAGCAGCTCGGCATCCTTGTACTTGGCCGCCAGCGCCTTGGTGGTGACCATGTTGGTCTCCTCGTCGCCCGACAAGAGCAGGATGACGGTGCGGCGCGGGGTCCAGCCCTCCTTCTTGAGCTGCGCCAGCGTCGCGACCATCATCGCCACGTCATATTTATTGTCTTCCGAGCCGCGCCCGAAAATATAGCCATCCTCCTCGACCGGGACGAAGGGGTCGCGCGTCCAGTCGGCGCGGTTGGCGGCCACCACGTCCATATGGCCGATCATCAGCATCGGCTTCAGGCTGGGATCGCGCCCCTTGATCGTCGCTGCCAGGGTCGCGGTCTCGCCCATCGGGGTGATGACGATATCGGCATCGGCAAAGCCCGCCTGCTTCAGCACCGACGCATAATAGGCCGCGAGCGCGGGCACCTGCCCCGCCCCCTCGACCGTCTTGAACGCGACCGACTTCTTGAGAATTTCCTTGGCCACACCGGCATCCGCTGCCGCCTGCGCCCCGACTGGCATTGCCAGCCCCCCTACTCCCAGCATCGCCCCTGCCAGCAATATCCCCCGCAATTGCATATATTTATACTCCCTGATGGACCCGAGCGGCGATTGTGGCATAGCGGATCGCGCCGTTCCATGCGTTTGATCGGACGGCGCGCGGAAAGAGGGCCACCTTATCCGCACTGAACCCCTTGAAAGAATTGCTTGCGCGCAATCGGATAGATGCCATCCGATATAGCGCGCCGGTCGTCCAAAGGAAAAATGCCATCATGGCCCTCAATTATCGCAGCTTCGGCTTCCAGGTTCTGCTCGGCATGGTCGTGGGCCTTGCCCTCGGTCTCGTCGCGCGCCAGATCGGCGCAGGCCCCGATGGCGACCTCAACTGGCTGGCAACCACGCTCAAGACGGTCGGGTCGATCTTCGTCTCGCTCTTGAAGGCGATCGTGCCGCCTCTGGTCTTCGCCGCGATCGTCGCGTCGATTGCCAATCTGCGCGCGCTCGACAATGCCGCCCGTCTCGCCGGCCAGACCCTGCTCTGGTTCGCGATCACCGCACTGATCGCGGTCAGCATCGGCCTCGCCATCGGCCTGATCGTCCAGCCGGGCGCGGGCCTGCACGGCACCGCGCTCGCCATGGGCAAGGCGGATTCGGTCGGCGGCTGGCTCGATTTCCTCAAGGGTCTGGTCCCCGGCAACAGCCTGGCCCTGTCGGGCAGCACCAAGATCACCGACGGCAGTGCCAGTACCAGCATCTCGTTCAACATCCTGCAATTGCTGGTCATCTCGATCGCAGTCGGCCTCGCCACGCTCAAGGTCGGCGACAAGGCGGAGCCCTTCCTCTCCTTCGTCCGCTCGCTGCTCGCCGTCGTCCGTGCGATCCTGGGCTGGGTCATCCGCCTGACGCCGATCGGCTCGGCCGCGCTGATCGGCACCGCGATCGCCACCTATGGCTGGAGCGCACTGGCGCAGCTCGGCACCTTCACCGCCGCCATCTATCTCGGCCTCGGCCTCGTCCTGCTGGTGGTCTATCCGCTGCTGCTGATCGCCAATGGCCTGAAACCCGGCCCCTTCTTCGCCAAGGCCTGGCCGGCGATCCAGCTCGCCTTCGTCTCGCGCTCCTCGGTCGGCACCCTGCCGGTGACCGAGACCGTGACCGAGCGGCTGGGTGTCGACAAGGGCTATGCCGCCTTCGCGATCCCGCTCGCCTCGACCACCAAGATGGACGGCTGCGCCTCCATCTATCCGGCGCTGGCGGCGATCTTCGTCGCGGGCTTCTATGGCATCCCGCTGCACTTCATCGACTATGTGCTGATCGTCTTCGTCTCGGTGATCGGCTCGGCCGCGACCGCCGGCCTGACCGGCGCGATCGTGATGCTGACGCTGACCCTCTCGACGCTCGGCCTGCCGCTCGAAGGCGCCGGCCTGTTGCTGGCGATCGACCCGATCCTTGACATGGGGCGCACCGCCGTCAACGTCGCGGGCCAGGTGCTGGTCGGCGTCATCGTCGCCAAGCGCGAGGGTATTCTCGACGAAAGCGCGTATTATGGCGAGGGCGAACTGGTCGCCGCCTGATCGAAAACCGGGCGGCGCGGGCATTCCGCGCCGCCGTCAGGGCAATTGGCCGCGCCCGGTCGCCGTCCAGTAGATGCCGCCCATCAGATGGTCGAGATAGCGCGGATCGCGATACATCTCGCCATTATGGCCCAGCGAGGTAACGAACACCCGCCCCTTCTCATACGCATGATACCAGGCGACGGGATGCTCGCGTCCCATCGGCCTCGCCACCTGTCCCGGCCAGATTTTGGTCGGGTCGTAACTGCTTTCATCGACATTCAGCACCGGATGGATCGTCACCTTATAGGGGTTGGCGGTGACATAATATTCATCGGTCCAGATCCAGCGATCGGGCAGGCCATAGGTGGCGGGAAATCCCTTGTCGGTCGGCGTGACCACCGCCGTCTGCACCATCGGATGGATGACGAAGCTGCGCCCGACCATCTTCTCGTACCAGGCCCATTCGCCCGGCGGCGTGATGAGCGCGCGATGCACGACGATGGCATTGCCGCCCGCCCGCATATAGGCCTCGAACCTGGCGCGCTGGGCCGGGTTCAGTTCCTCGCCCGGCGTATTGAGGAACATCACCGCCGCATATTGGCTGAGATCGCCGTCGAAGACGGACGTGTTGTTGGCCCAGGTGAAGCTGAAATCATGCAGCTTGCCCAGATGCTCCAGGCTGTCGCGCGCGATCGGTATATATTCATAATGATATTTGTTGGGGATGGCGAGAACGAGCAGCTTATACTGGTCCTCCGCCTGCACCGCTGCGGGCACCGACAGCGCCAGCAGGGCGATGAGCGCCCCGGCCTTGTTTCTCATCCGCCTGCCTCCTTCGCTCGCCTATCGCTAGGACAGGCGGCGGTGGAAAGATAGCGCTCCCATGGTCGTAGTCAGCCCGGCAGCAGGCCGATCGCATCCACCTCGACCAGGCAGCCATGATGAAGTTCGGGCGCCGGCACCACCGTGCGTGCCGGCCGCTCATCACCCATCATTTCGGCATAGATGGCGTTGAAACGCGGCCAGTTCTCGACGCCCACGATATAGGCGGTGACGCGCGCGATCCGTTCCGGCCCGCATCCTGCCTCTGCCAGGATCTCCAGCATGTTGCCGATCGCCAGCCGTGCCTGGTCCTCGAACGACAGGTCGCTGCGCGGCCCCTGCCCCGCCACCACCGGCAATTGCCCCGACACGAAGACGAAGCCATTCGCAATCGTCGCCTGCGCATAATGGCCAGCGGGCGCCGGCGCCTTGTCGGTCTCGATCCGCGTCACGTCCATCACCATCCTCCAAATCGCGGCCAGACCGCTTCCACCGCATCGCTGCCGTCCCGCACCACATGATAGCGATCATGCTGCGCGCCGGTGGCACAGGCGTGATTGGGCAATATCCGCACCCGATCGCCCACCGCCAGGTCCGGCAGCGCGCCGGATGCCCCCGGCCGCAGCGCGATGATGCCATGTTCCTGATTGGCATCGACCAGGATCAGATCGCCATAGGGCCGCCCGTCCCGGTCGCAGACCAGGCCATAGCCCTGATCGACATCCTGTTTCGCTGTGCCGCGATCGCGCGACATCGCCATCCAGCCGGCATCGACCAAGATCCAGCCCTTGTCCCGTTGATGCCCGATCACCGTCGCCAGCACCGACAGGGCGATGTCGTCCACCGAGCAGATGCCGATCCCGGCCATCACCAGATCGAAGAAGACGAAGACGCCCGCGCGCACCTCGGTCACGCCACTCAGGTCCGTGGCGTGATGCGCGGTCGGGGTCGATCCGACGCTGATCACCGGGCAATCATGCCCCGCCGCCCGCAAGGTCCGCGCCGCCGCCAGCACGGCGTCCCGCTCGGCGTCAGCGCAGGCGCGCAGTTCTGCATCGCCCCTTGCGCCATAGCTGCCGCCGGCATGGGTCATCACGCCGCGCAATGCCCCGCCCTGCGCCAGCGCCGCGCCGATTGCGCGCAACCGCGCTGCATCGTCGGGCTGCACGCCCGACCGGTGGCCGTCGCAATCAATCTCGATCAGCGCCGGAATGGCCGTGCCCGCCGCGCGCGATGCGGCCGCGACCGCCTCTGCCTGCTCGACCGAATCCAGCACGATCGCCAGGTCCACGCCCTGCGCCCGCAGCGCCAGTATCTCGGGCAATTTGGCCGGGCTGATACCGACCGCATAGAGAATGTCGCGCACCCCGGCCTCCGCAAAGCGGCGCGCCTCCTGCAGGGTCGATACCGTCGCCGGCCCCTGCGCCGTCGGCATCAGCCGCTGCGCGACCTCGACCGACTTGGCGGTCTTGAGATGCGGCCGCATCCCCACGCCCAGCCCGTCCAGATGCGCGCGCAACCGCGCGATATTGCGATCCATCCGGTCGGCATCCAGCACCAGGCAGGGCGTCGGCAAGCTATCGAGGGAGGCAGAATCGGCAGAAGAAGGCAACGGCATCAAGGGCTCCTTATCGCCCTCTGATTGCCGAGGATCGCTGCCCGTTCAACGGCTTTTGCTCGTGCTGGGGCAACAATGCCGATGACACCCGCGCGCGCGCCCCTGTCCTATTGAACCATGGCCCGCTATACTGATTGCATCTCATAACAATATGTCCCACTGGCGATCGGAAATTGCCGAATGTGCGGGAAAAGTGCGAAGTTAAGCGAAATATGTCCAATCATCAGATCCATGTCATCGGCGGCGGTCTCGCCGGTTCGGAAGCCGCCTGGCAGCTCGCCCAGGCCGGTATCAAGGTCCGCCTGTCGGAAATGCGCGGCACCGGAGAGATGACCCCGGCGCACCAGACCGACGGGCTGGCGGAACTGGTCTGTTCCAACAGCTTCCGTTCCGATGACGCGGACAAGAATGCCGTCGGCCTGCTGCATCAGGAAATGCGCCGCCTCGGCTCGCTGATCATGGACCGGGCCGAACCGGCCAAGGTGCCGGCCGGCTCTGCCCTGGCGGTCGACCGCCATGTCTTTTCCGACGGCGTCACCCGTGCGCTGGCCGAGCATCCCAATGTCGAGATCGTGCGCGAGCGGATCGACACGCTGCCCACCGAAGGCATGACCATCGTCGCCACCGGGCCGCTGACCGCCGCCGCGCTCGCCAGCAGCATCGGCGAAGCAGCCGGCATGGAGCATCTCGCCTTTTTCGACGCGATCGCGCCGGTCATCCATTTCGACAGCATCGACATGGAAGAATGCTGGATGGCCAATCGCTGGGACAAGATCGGCCCCGGCGGCGGCGAGGGCAAGGACTATATCAACTGCCCGATGAACAAGGAGCAGTATCAGGCCTTCGTCCAGGGGCTGCTCGACGGCGAGAAGACCGAGTTCAAGGAATGGGAGTCGAGCACCCCCTATTTCGAAGGCTGTATGCCGATCGAGGTGATGGCATCGCGCGGGCCGGAAACGCTGCGCCATGGCCCGATGAAGCCGATGGGACTGGACAATCCCAAGACTGGCCGCTGGCCCTATGCCGTGGTCCAGCTGCGCCAGGACAATGCGTCGGGCACGCTGTGGAACATGGTCGGTTTCCAGACCAAGCTGAAGCATGGCGCCCAGGTCGAGCTGTTCCGCACCATTCCGGGCCTTGAAAAGGCGGAGTTCGCGCGGCTGGGCGGGCTGCATCGCAACACCTTCATCCAGAGCCCCAAGCTGCTCGATCCGACGCTGCGCCTCAAAAGCGCGCCGCATATCCGCTTCGCCGGGCAGATGACCGGGTGTGAGGGCTATGTCGAGAGCGCGGCCATCGGCCTCATCGCCGGGCGCTTCGCTGCGGCCGAGATATTGGGCCAGGAACTGGCGCCGCCGCCCGCCGACACGGCGCTCGGCGCGCTGCTCGGCCATGTCACCGGCAATGTCGAGACCGCCGACTATCAGCCGATGAACGTCAATTTCGGCCTTTTCCCGACGCTGGACGACGTCAAGAAGAAGCAGCGCAAGGAAGCCTATACCGCCCGCGCCCGCGCCTCCTTCGGTCGCTGGCTGGGCGAGGTGGTGGAACCGGCCTGATCCGTCAGGGACAGGTTCAGCATTTGCAGCGCGGTTTCGCCGCCCGCTTCGGCGCGGTGGTGGCGAATTCGGCCGGGGTCAGCCTGCCATCCTTGTCGGCATCGGCCCCGGTGAAGCGGTCCGCCGTCGCGACCGCCCATTCCTCGAACGACAGGAGATTATCCTTGTTCGTGTCGAGCTGTTTGAACGCAGCAGTGCGGCTGCCCAGCATCTCGATCCGGCTGATGATGCCGTCGCGATTGCGGTCATAACGAGCGAAGCGCTTTTCCTCGCGGCTCTGCGGGCTGGCCTCGCCGGGCATCGGTGGTGCCTCCCCGACCGCATCGGGATCGCCCTCTGGCAAGGCTTCGTTGGCTGGCGGCGGTGGCGGCGCGAGCAAAGCCTTGGGCGGCGGCTCGTTGGTCGCCTGCCCCTGCCACCAGAACAGGCCGGCCGCGACCAGCAGCAACGCCCCCATGCCACCTGCCAGCAACCGTCCCATCACACGCTCCCCATTTCGTGACGGCAGCGAACCTATCGCGATCGACTAGCGCCCGACAAGCGCGATCCGCATCAGCCGCCAGGCCATGTTCCGCGTGAGCCCGACCGGCGCCCGCTGCCCCCGCTCGACATCATGCCGCGCCAGCAGATAGGCGATGCGCAGCGGCTTCCACGCCCTGGGCCACAGCGGATCGCCCACCTGCGGCAACAGGTCGCGAGCCAGACCGATGGCGGCGTCCGCCAGTGCCTCGTCGCCGCTATGGGCGGACAGATCCCACAAGGCCCAGACCTTGCCCGCCGCGGTCAACCAGTCGGGCGCATCGGCCACGTCGGCCAGCGCCTGGAACAGCCCGCCGCCGCGCCCGGCGGCATAGTCGCGCAGGCCGGTGAGATCGATCTCCGGCTCCACCACCAGCACTTCCCAGCCGTCGAGCATCGCCGGGATACCGGGCGCGTCCAGCGCTCCGATCGCGCGGAGCCAGTCGACCACCGGTTCGCCCTGCCCCTTGACGCCCGCCTCGTCACTGACGACGCCCAGCCACCAGGCAAGGCGCATCTGCCCGATCGCCGCATCACTGGTGGTTCGCGCAATTTGCGCAAAGCGCTGATCCAGCGCCCAGAGCGCCCGATGCCGCTCGGCAAAGCGCCCCGCATGCCCGGAAAGCAGGCGCGCCAGCGGCGCCAGATCGTCCGTGCGATCCATCATTTCGATCCCGATCTAAAAATGGCTTATCAATCCTTTAACCAGACTTCGCATAGAGACCCTAACCAGTCCCGTTGCATGGCCGACGATGGCCCTGTCCAGAGTTCTGGGGGGAAACGGGCGACATGGGTGAATGCGGAACATGGGCAAGCAGATCAAGCGCGCGATGACATTCCTTGGCCGGCTTCGGCGCAACCAGGCGGGCAACACGCTCGCCATGGTGGCCGCAGCGGTCATTCCGCTCGCAGCGCTGATCGGCGGCGGCGTCGACATGAGCCGCGCCTATATGGCCAAGGCCCGCCTGCAGCAAGCCTGTGACGCCGGTGCGCTGGCTGGTCGACGCTCCATGACGACCTCGGCGATGACTTCTACCGACATTGACGAAGCGAAGAAATTCTTCGATTTCAACTTCCCTCAGAACACATTCCAGACGGACAGCTTCATACCGAACATCCGCAGCGACCCGAGCCTGACGACCACCGTACTGGTTTCCGCCGACACGCGCATCCCGACCACGATCATGCGGATATTGGGCTTCCAATATCTCAATCTGTCGGTGTCCTGCAGCTCGAAATTCGACATCGGCAATACCGATGTGATGCTGGTGCTGGACACCACCGGTTCGATGAGCAGCAATATCAGCGACGGCAATAACGGAACGACGACGCGCATCGCGGCCCTGCGCCAGGCCGTGCGCGCTTTCTACGACACGCTCGGCCCAGGCAACACCAACACCGGTCGGGTGCGCTATGGCTTCATGCCCTATGCCAGCAACGTCAATGTCGGATACCTGCTCCCCAAAACGGCTCTCGTAGGCGGAAATTCGGGGGACACATGGACCTACAATACGAGACGCAAGGCCTATTATCAGGATACCAGCTCTACGGCTGCCACAACTTGCTATCGCAGATATAACAGCAATTCCTGCTATACGAACTCGTCGTCAGCGGCGAATAATAGCGGCACAAATATTTCGGCGAGTGACTGCACATCATGGGGCAGCAGCAGCCCTGCGCTGAGCGGCTCTGCGCCCGGCACGATCACGAAAATCACCTACAGCACATATAGCTGGAACGGGAGCACCAGCAATTTCTCGGGCAGTGGCAGTAGATCCTGTATTCGCAAGGAAGTTACGACAACCCATACTGCCAGCCTGACCAGCGGTTCCGGATGGAGCGCTTTCTGGCAATATCAGGCGTTTGCGCAGCCGGTATCCGCCTATATTGGCGGCACGGAGATCACAAACCCCGCTTATGACGACGGCACGAAGTCGACTTGGGCCGGCTGCATCGAGGAACCCGATACGATCAGCACGATCGATTCGAGCACCTCGTCCAGTTCCGTCCCCGCTGGCGCGAACGATCTGAACATCGACCTGATCCCTGATTCGAATGCGACGCGCTGGCGGCCATTCTGGCCGGACGTCTCCTGGCACCGATACTCGACCCCTGCTACCGCGCCCGCTTGGACGACCTGGGGCGGTGATCAGGCAGCCTGCCCCACAGCCGCTCGGCCGCTGGCAGAATATGCATCGCGGGATTCTGCCCCCAGCAACGATCCCAGCGCCTCCTCCTTCAACACCTATGTCAACTCGCTGGAGCCTTGGGGCTTCACCAACCACACAACCGGGATGATCTGGGGTGCCCGCATGATGTCGCCCAACGGGATTTTCGCTGCCAATAACGGCGCGGCGCCCAATGGCTTCACCATTTCGCGCCACGTCATCTTCATGACGGACGGTGCGATGACTGCATCGGAAGGCAATTATGACGGCTGGGGCATCAACAAGCTGGACGGCCGCCTTGCGCCGACCGGCACCAGCACCTCTGATCTGGTAACGATCCAGAACAAGCGCTTCTCGATTGCCTGCGAAGCCGCCAAGCGCAAGGGCATCACCATCTGGGTGATCGTCTTCGCCAGCGCCTCCAACACCACGCTCGACAGTTGCGCTTCGAGCAGCGACCATGTCGCCGTATCCACCAATGCGGCCGCATTGACCACGCAGTTCACGACCATTGCCCAGAATATCGGCGGGCTGAGGTTGTCGCAATGATCGCGCGGCTCCTTCCTGTCCGCAACCTCGCGGCTGACAGCCGCGGCGCGACGCTGGTCGAGTTCGGCTTCGTCATAGGGCCGCTCTGCCTGATCATCATGGGCATCGCCGACCTGGGCTATCAAAGCTATCTCAACGCCGTCACCAAGGGCGTCCTGGACCAGGCTGCCCGCGCCGCCTCGGTCGGCACGATGACGTCAGCTCAGATCGACACCTATATCAATCAGCGCATGGCCCCGATCGTGTCGAAAAAGGGCAGCGTGGATATCACCAAGACCAGCTATTATAATTTCTCGCGGATCGGGAAGCCCGAGAAGATCCTGACCGATACCGCGCCATTGGGCGCCTATAATGCAGGCGACTGTTTCGAAGACAGCAACGGCAACGGCATCTATGACACGAGCGCCGGTGCGACCGGCCTCGGCAGCGCCGACGACGTCGTCTATTATCAGGTCACGGTCACCATGCCCCGCCTATTTCCCATGGCGAAAATCCTTGGCTGGCCAGCGACGCAGACCGCCACGTCATCGGTCATTCTTCGCAACCAGCCCTGGTCCAACCAGATCAGCCCGACGAAAGTCTGCACCTGACATGCGCATGCCTTCGCTCCCCCTTTTGCGCCGACTGCGGCATGATCAATCAGGCCTGGCCCTGATCGAGTTCGCCTATTCGCTGCCTGTCCTGCTGGCGTTGACGCTGGGCGGGCTGGAAGTCGCCAATCTGGCCATCACCCATATGAAATTGAGCCAGCTTGCCATGCTGGTGGCGGACAATGCCTCACGCGTGCGTGCCTCGATCGACGAGGCCGATATCAACGAGATATTCAGTGGCGCTGCTCTGTCCGCCAATGGACTCAATTTCGCCGCCAATGGCAAAATCTTCCTGTCGGACCTGGAACCCAACAAGCAGGATGCGCCCAATACAGGCCAATATATCCGCTGGCAGCGCTGCTATGGCAGCGGCAATTTCACATCTACCTATGGCACGACCGACAATGGCAAGACCGACGCCAGCATGGTCGACGGCATGGGACCAGCCGGCCGCCAAATCAAAGCGGGCAACGGCACCGCGGTGATGTTCGTCGAAGTCGCCTATAAATATCAGCCGCTCATTTCGAACAGCATCTTCGGCGAGAAGACGATCCGCTACACCAGCGCCTTCAACGTCCGTGAACGCACGGATCAACAAATGAAGAATGCGGGCAAGCTGACGACCGCTCAGACAGCAGCCTGTCCCACCTAAAAATCGGCAGAAACAGCGTGAATAGAAATAGGGGCGATCCGATCGGACCGCCCCTTTTCTGTGCTTATTTGTAGCAAACCTTCTTGGCCGCTTCGACCACGCGGGCCGCGTCGATCAAGGCCGCCTTTTCGAGGTTGGCGGCATAAGGCAGCGGCACATCCTCGTTGGTGACGCGCAGGACCGGGGCATCGAGATCGTCGAAGCCCTTTTCCATCACGACGGCAGCGATTTCCGACGCGATCGAGCAGGTCGGCCAGCCTTCTTCCACCACCACCAGGCGGTTGGTCTTCTTCAGGCTTTCCAGCACGGTCGCGGTGTCGAGCGGACGCAGCGTGCGCAGGTCGATCACTTCGGCATCAATGCCTTCGGCAGCAAGCTGCTCGGCCGCGTCGAGCGCCAGGCCTACGCCGATCGAGTAGCTGACCAGGGTCACGTCCTTGCCCGGACGCATGATGCGCGCCTTGCCGATCGGCAGGACATAGTCGTCAACCTTGGGCACGTCGAAGCTGCGACCATAGAGAAGTTCATTCTCCAGGAACACGACCGGGTCGGTCGAGCGGATCGCGGCCTTGAGCAGGCCCTTGGCGTCGGCCGCGTCATAGGGCGCGATGACGATCAGGCCCGGAACCGCGGCGTACCAGGGACCATAGTTCTGGCTGTGCTGTGCGCCGACGCGGCTGGCCGCACCGTTGGGACCACGGAACACGATCGGGCAGCGCATCTGGCCGCCGGACATATAGTTGGTCTTGGCCGCCGAGTTGATGATATGGTCGATCGCCTGCATGGCGAAGTTGAACGTCATGAATTCGATGACCGGACGCAGGCCACCCATGGCCGCGCCCGAACCGATGCCGGCAAAGCCATATTCGGTGATTGGCGTGTCGATGACGCGCTTGGGACCGAATTCGTCGAGCAGGCCCTGGGTCACCTTGTAGGCGCCCTGATATTCGGCGACTTCCTCGCCCATCACGAAGACGCGCGGGTCCGACCGCATTTCCTCGGCCATGGCGTCACGCAGCGCTTCACGCACGGTGGTCTTGACGAACTCGGTGCCGGCCGGGAGATCCGGATCCTGCACGGTCGCCTTGGCTTCCGACGCCAGCTTCGACGTGCCGCTTTCTGCCTTCTTGGGGGTTTCTTCTGCCTTGGGCGCTTCGGCCTTCGGCGCAGGTGCCGGGGCCGCTTCGCCGCCCTCGCCCGCCATCGTCGCGATGACGGTGCCGACCTTCACGCCTTCGGTGCCTTCGGCAATCACGATCTGACCGATCTTGCCTTCGTCGACGGCTTCGAATTCCATCGTCGCCTTGTCGGTCTCGATCTCGGCGAGAATGTCGCCGGACTTCACTTCATCGCCTTCCTTCACCAGCCACTTGGCCAGCGTGCCCTCTTCCATCGTCGGCGAGAGCGCCGGCATCTTGATTTCGATACCCATTAATATTGCTCCACCAGCACGTCGGTATAGAGTTCATGCATCTCAGGTTCGGGCGAGGTTTCGGCGAAATCGGCCGCTTCGGCGACGATCTTGCGGATATCCTGGTCGATGACCTTGATCTCGTCCTCGCTGACGCCGGCGTCGATCAGATATTTCTTCACGCCCTCGATCGGGTCGCTGTTGTCGCGTACGGCCTGAACCTCGTCACGCGAACGATATTTGGCCGGGTCGGACATGGAGTGACCACGATAGCGGTAGGTCTTCATTTCGAGCAGGATCGGGCCATTGCCGCCCTGGACCCACTTGAGCGCTTCCTCGGTCGCACCGCGCACCGCCAGAACGTCCATGCCGTCGACCTGGATGCCGGGGATGCGGAAGCTCTCGCCACGGCGATAGAGCTGGTCTTCCGACGAAGCGCGATTGACGCTGGTGCCCATGGCATATTGGTTGTTCTCGATCACGAAGATGATCGGGAGCTTCCACAGCTCGGCCATGTTGAACGATTCGTAGACCTGGCCCTGGTTGGCCGCACCGTCGCCGAAATAGGCAACGCACACGCCGCCATCGTCATTATACTTGTGCGCAAACGCCAGGCCCGCGCCGAGCGACACCTGGGCGCCGACGATGCCGTGGCCGCCATAGAATTTATGCTCGACGCTGAACATGTGCATCGAACCGCCCTTGCCGCGCGAAATGCCGGCTTCGCGGCCGGTCAGTTCGGCCATGATGACCTTGGGATCGATACCATAGGCGAGCATGTGGCCATGGTCGCGATAGCCGGTGATCACGCTGTCCTTGCCGGGCTTGAGCGCCGACTGGATGCCGACCGCAACCGCTTCCTGGCCAATATAGAGGTGACAGAAGCCGCCGATGAAACCCAGACCATAGAGCTGGCCGGCCTTTTCCTCGAAGCGGCGGATCAGAACCATCTGCCGATAGAATTCCAGCAGCTCTTCCTTGCTGGCCTTGTAGTCGGTGGGCGTTTCGGGGCGCGGACGATTATGGTCCGCACCGGCCGGCACTGCGGCCTTTGCCTTTGCGCTGTCGGCGCGCGGCGTGGTTGGTTTCGCCAAGGCTATTATCCTTTTGCGTGGGTAGGATGGAAGGAAGCCCGATATGCGTCAGAGTTGCATAGATTGCAACGGCGGACCCCACGGAATCCCGGCATAATGAATGCCCCGAGTGCAAAAACGACAATCCATGACAACGCTGTCGAAAACGGGTCACGAACAGCTGGCAACAAAATGTTGCCGCGACATGATTTTACCAAATAAATGGAAAGCGCACCCCGTCGGGATGCGGATCAGTTCAGCGGAACGATCACTTCATCATGGTGAATCACGCCGAGCTGACGACGGATCAGTTCGTCAGACAGATCGGGATCGACGCGGCGCGGATTGAGCAGATCGACCCGGTTGCGCAGTTCTTGGCGATGCAGCTGGACGATCTTGAGTTCAGCCTTCGCATCGCGCAACTGGCGCGAATAATCGCCCCAGGCGAGCACGCCATTGGAGCCGAGGACGACATAGCCAGCGAAGAACAGCAGCAACAGCACCGCGATTGCCGGCCCAAGGGCCGACATCAATAGCATGCGGAGCTTCGCGATATGCGCCATGAATCGCTTGAATCACAGGATTCGGCCGGTCGCAAGCAAAAATATGCCCGATGCGACCAGCCGAATCCCTAACCTGAAATCAGCCGTGGATCAGCGGAAGATCGAACGACCGGCATAAACAGCCATGTCACCCAGTTCTTCCTCGATGCGGATCAGCTGGTTATACTTGGCAAGCCGGTCCGAACGGGCGAGCGAGCCGGTCTTGATCTGACCGCAATTGGTGGCGACGGCGAGGTCGGCGATGGTCGAATCCTCGGTCTCGCCCGAGCGGTGCGACATGACCGCCGTGTAGCGGGCACGGTGCGCCATATCGACGGCGGCGAGCGTTTCCGACAGCGTGCCGATCTGGTTGACCTTCACCAGCAGCGAGTTGGCCAGCCCCTTGCCGATGCCCATCGACAGGCGGGCCGGGTTGGTAACGAACAGATCGTCGCCGACCAGTTGGACCTTGTCACCGATCTTGTCGGTCAGCGCCTTCCAGCCCTCGAAATCATCCTCGCTCATGCCGTCTTCGATCGACTTGATCGGATAGTCGGCAGCCAGCGCGGCGAGATAGTCGGCCATTTCGACCGGCGAGAGCGACAGGCCTTCGCCCGAAATCTCATACTTGCCATTCTTGAAGAATTCGGTCGCGGCACAGTCCAGCGCCAGCACGACATCGTCACCGGGCTTGTATCCTGCCTTTTCGACCGACAGCATGATGAAGTCGAGCGCATCGCGGGTCGAGGCAATGTTGGGGGCAAAGCCGCCCTCGTCACCGACCGAAGTGGCCAGCCCCTTGTCGTGCAGGCCCTTCTTGAGGGTGTGGAAGATTTCCGAACCGATGCGCACGGCGTCGGCGATGCTCTCCGCACCGACCGGCATGATCATGAATTCCTGGAAGTCGATCGGGTTGTCGGCATGCTCGCCGCCGTTGATGATGTTCATCATCGGCACCGGCAGGACATGCGAGGACACGCCGCCGACATAGCGATAGAGCGGCAGGCCGCGCGCGTCGGCGGCAGCCTTGGCGGTGGCCAGCGAAACGCCCAGGATCGCATTGGCGCCCAGACGCGACTTGTTCTCGGTGCCGTCGAGCGCGATCATCGCGGCATCGACTTCGCCCTGGTCCTCGGCGTCGAGACCGATGAGCTGCTCGGCAATCTCGTCATTGACGGCGGCGACAGCGGCCAGCACGCCCTTGCCCAGATATTTGCTCTTGTCGCCGTCGCGCTTTTCGACCGCCTCATAGGCACCGGTCGACGCGCCCGACGGCACGGCGGCGCGGCCGAAGCTGCCATCTTCCAGCATCACGTCGACTTCGACGGTCGGATTGCCGCGGCTGTCGAGAATCTGGCGGGCGTGGATATCGAGAATGGCGGTCATGATCGCTCCCTGATCTGGGCCCGGACACGCGCCGGGCGGCCTTTTCGCGGCCCCGCTTAGCCAGCAGCCCCAAACTTGGCAATCCGGGGGACTTGCCATGGGACAAAAAATGCCGATGCTCAAAATAGTAACGGCGCCGGAACTGTAGGCCGCCGCCAAGCATTAGGATCATGACAGCCCGCCCCGCGCGGGACCATGAGGTTGAGCTTTAGGGAGACTTTGGACAATGGCCGACACCCCGGAAACCCCGCCCGTCAAGCGCGCGAAGAAGGCGGTTGCCGCCAAGGCCAAGCCGGCGTCGACCAAGGCCTCCGCCCCGGCCGTCAAGGCCGCGCCGGTGAAGAAGGCCGCCACTCGCAAGGCCCCCGCAAAGCCCGGAAACGGGGCTGCCCATGGCTGGTCCGCGCAGATCGCCCCGATCAAGGCGCAGGCCGAAAAGGCCGCCAAGGCCGCAACCGACAAGATCAATTCGGTCGACTGGAAGGCGCATATCGACCCGATCAAGGAGCAGGCTGGCAAGACCGCCAAGTCTGCGGCGAGCAGTGCCAAGGACAAGACCGGTTCGGCGATGCAGAGCCTGTCGAAGCTGATTGCGGACACCGCCGGCACGGTCGATGCGAAGCTGGGCCCGCAATATGGCGATTATGCCCGCCAGGCAGCGGAATCGGTGGCCAGTGCCGCGGATACGCTGGACAGCAAGGATGTCGACCAGTTGATGACCGAGGCGCGTGATTTCGTGCGCAAGAGCCCGGCCGTTGCCATCGGCGCGGCGGCCGTGGTCGGCTTCGTGCTGATGCGCCTTGCCAAGGGATCGTCCGACAGCGACGCCTGACGGACGCAAGACAGGATTATCGTGACGGCTAACCGCAGGCCCCGGTTGACGGGGCGGAGGGGCAATTGACGCAGGAACCAGCGGATACGGTGGCAACGCCGCAGACCGAGGGGAATGAGGAGTCTGTCCGCGCGACATTCGCCCGCCTCTACACCGATGGCCGCGCCTATGCGCAGGCGGAGGTCGAGCGGCAGAAGCTGCGCGCCGGCGTCGCCGGCGCGGGCGTCCGCAACGCCGCGATCCTGGGGATCGTGGCCCTGATGCTGTTGTTCGCCGCGATCGTCACCCTGTTGATCGGATTGGTGATTGCGCTGTCCGCGATGATCGGGCCGCTCTGGGCAACGCTGGCGGTGTTCGGCGGCGCCGTACTGATCGCCGTCCTGCTGCTGCTGCTGGCCAAGGGACAGATCAGCCATATGTTGAAGACGATCAAGTCATGAGCCGGGAACAGGCCTATCTCGAAGCGACCGAACGCGCGGCGCATCTGCGCAGCAAGGCGGTCCTGAGCCTTGCCGATGCCCAGGCGCGGATCGCACCCGATCGGCTAAAGGCCGATGTCGAGGCGAAGATCACGGCGACTGCGCTCGACGGCATCGCCTATGTCGGTGCCAAGGTGCGCCAGCGGCCGGTTGCCACCGGCGCGGCCGCAACCGGCATCGTCCTGTTTCTCTTCCGCCGCCCCCTCACGGCACTTTTCGGACGCCTGTTCGTTCGACTGAGGAACCGTAACACGGAAATTTCGGAGATTGATGATGGCTGACATCCGCGCCCAACTGACCCGCGTCCGCGAAGCGGCCAATGACGCCGCCGGCAGCGCGACCGACATGATCAAGGACAGCACCGGCAAGGCGCGCGAAAGCGCCGGCGAACTCATCCAGACCGGCAAGGACAAGGCGAGCGAAGCCTATGGCGACGCGCGCGACCGGGGCCAGCGGGTTGCTGCCCGCGCCAACGAGATCATTCAGGAGCATCCGGTGGCGGCAGTCGCCGGCGCGGTCGCGGCCGGTGCGGTCATCGCCTGGATGTTCCCCAAGAGCCGGAAGGTGATGAAGGCGCTGCCGGGCCTGGCCGCCACCGCCGGCGCCCGCGTGCTGGAGGCGGCCGCCACCGCCCGCACTGCCGCGAGCGAGAATAGCGAGTCGCTGCGCCACAATGCAGGCGAAGCGCTGGCCAGTGCGCGGGACAATGCCGGCGAAGTGCTGAGCAAGGCCCGCGAAACGGCAAGCCATGCGCTGTCGAGCGCCAAGGAAAGCGCCAGCGACACCGCGACGGCGGCCCGTGACGCTGCGGCATCGGCCGATCTTGGCGGCAAGGCATCGAAGCTGGCCGACGAACTGGTCGCGCTCGTCTCCACCCGTGTTGAGGCGCTGGGCGACGCGATCAAGGCGCGATTGCCGAAAAGCTAATCGCGATTGCCGCAAACGCAATCGACACACAGGCCGCTTTCCTTGGCGGATCGCAGGGACGATGCTAAGGCACCGCGATCAGTCAAAGGAGAACATATAACGCCATGAGCAAGATGCATCTGGTGATGGGCGGCCGCGTAACCAACCCGCAGACGCTGGAATTCCAGGACCTGAGCAAGGTCGACCTGGTTGGCGTCTTCCCCGACTATGCCTCGGCCGAAAAGGCCTGGCGCGGCGCGGCGCAGCGCACCGTCGATGACGCCGAAATGCGTTATGTGATCGTCCATCTGCACCGCCTGCTGGAGCCTGAGCTGCCGGCAGCCTGATGACCCGTTTCGGGCGAGACCGGATCATGCCCCGGTTTCGCCCGAACACAGTTTATCGAACGATCAATTGATAGCCTGGGGCCGTTTACGGAAGCGCCAGCGCAGCAAGGGCCGGGTCAAGGCCAGCCCCACCAGGAAGCCGCCGATATGGTCGGCAATCGCGATCGGACCCAGATCGCCCAATCGCCCGGCCGTCGCCACGCCGATCATCAGTTGGATCGTGATCCAGGCGGCCGCCAGCCACAACACCCGCACGAAATTGGCCGACAACGGCCCGATCCGCCGCACCTGTTGCTGGCTGTAAAGCAGCGCATAGGTGGCGATGATCGCGGAAATGGCGCCACCGGCCCCGACCATCGGATTGGTCGATTCCGGCGCGATCGCCCATTGCGCGAAGCAGGCGGCATAGGCGCCGGCGACATAGAGGATCAGCGTGCCGGTGCGGCCCAGCACATGTTCGACCTGCCGCCCGCAGAAAAGCAGCATCAGCAGGTTGAAGCCGACATGCAGCCAGCCGGCATGGACGAAGGTGCAACTGAGCGGCGTCAGCCACCAAGGCACCGCCGACATGCCGTCCAGCAAGCCGGGGTTGCCGATGCGGGCGGGCATGAACCCGCCCAGCAAGGCCGCATTGTCGATCTGCCCAGTTGCCAGCAGCAACAGGAACAGGACGAACGTGACCAGCGCGATCGCGTTGGTCGTGCGTCCGGCAGGCAGTTTCACGGGATCAGATGAACGCGATCTTGTCGACCAGGTAGAATTTGTCGCCCGACGGGACCGACACTTCCACCTCGTCACCGACCTCGCGGCCGATCAGCGCACGGCCCAGCGGGCTGTTATAGCTGATCATGCCCGCCTTGGCGTCCGCCTCAGCCTGGCCCACGATCTGATATTTGACCGGCTTGTCATCCTCGTCCAGCAGGGTCACGGTCGCGCCGAACACGATCTTGCTACCCGACAGGGTGGTCGGATCGATGATCTGGGCGCGCGACAGCTTGTCTTCCAGGTCGGAAATCGTTGCCTCGACCTGCCCCTGCCGTTCCTTGGCGGCGTGATATTCGGCATTTTCCGACAGGTCGCCGTGGGCACGAGCTTCCTCGATGGCGTCCACGATCAGAGGGCGCTCGGCCTTCAGTTCGCGGAGCTGCGCATTGAGCTTGTCATAGCCCACCTGCAGCATCGGCATCTTCTCGACGGTCGCCATTATTGCAAATCCTTCGTCAAAACTTCCCTTTGGCGGCGCCGAACGTGGCGCCACCCGCAGCATGCTTCCTGGTGAAGGGGATCAGGCGTGCGACCCAGGATAATAGGACTGGAGCGAGCGCACTTCAAGGGCGCGGTCCCGCAAAGCCTCGATTGCGTCCGCCGCAGCGACGCTGGCGGTCGCGGTGGTGAAACTTGCAATCTTTGCGCGTAGAGCACTGGTGCGGATCGCCTTGCTGTCCTTCAGGGACTGCCAGCCTTCGGTGGTGTTGAAGATCAGCTGCACGTCGCCATCGGTGATCCGGTCGACGATGTGCGGGCGCCCTTCGGCCACCTTGTTCACATGCTCGACGGCGATCCCCTGCCCTTCCAGATAGGTGGCGGTGCCGCCGGTCGCGATGATGGTGAAGCCCATGCCCGCCAGCTTCTGCACCGCCGGCAGGATCACCGGCTTGTCGCTGTCCTTGACCGAGACGAAGACGGTGCCGCTGGTCGGCAGCACGGTGCCCGCGCCCAGCTGCGCCTTGGCAAAGGCGGTGGCGAAATTGCTGTCGATGCCCATGACTTCGCCGGTGCTCTTCATTTCCGGCGAGAGCACGGGGTCGACGCCGGGGAAGCGGTTGAACGGGAAGACGGCTTCCTTGACCGCGACATGGTCGATCGCATTGCGATCGATCTTGGGCAGATCCTTGATCTTTTCACCGGCCATGACGCGCGAGGCGATCTTGGCGATCGGGGTGCCGATCGCCTTGGCGACGAAGGGCACGGTCCGGCTGGCGCGCGGATTGACCTCGATCAGATAGACGATGCCATCCTTGACCGCGAACTGGATGTTCATCAGGCCACGGACCGACAGGGCACGGGCCAGCACTTCGGTCTGGCGCTCGATCTCGGCAATCACCTCGTCCGACAGGCTGTAGGGCGGCAGCGAGCAGGCGGAGTCACCGGAGTGAACGCCCGCTTCCTCGATATGCTGCAGCACGCCGGCGACGACCACATCGTCGCCATCGCACAGCGCGTCCACGTCCACCTCGACCGCATCACGCAGATACTGGTCGATCAGCACCGGGGAGTCGCCCGACACCTGCACGGCGGTGGTGATATATTCTTCGAGCTGGGCCTGGCCGTCGACGATTTCCATGGCGCGACCGCCAAGGACGTAGGAAGGACGCATCAGCACCGGATAGCCGATGCGGTTGGCGACCGCGATCGCCTCTTCGCGGCTGCGGGCAATGCCGTTGGCCGGCTGGCGCAGCTTCAGCTTGTCGATCAGCGCGGCGAAGCGCTCGCGGTCCTCGGCCAGGTCGATCGCGTCCGGGCTGGTGCCCAGGATCGGGATGCCGGCATCTTCCAGTGCCTGCGCGAGCTTGAGCGGCGTCTGGCCGCCAAACTGCACCAGCACGCCCGCCAGCGTCCCCTTCGACATTTCGACATGCAGGATTTCCAGCACGTCTTCGGCCGTCAGCGGCTCGAAATAGAGGCGATCGGACGTGTCATAGTCGGTCGACACGGTTTCCGGGTTGCAGTTGACCATGATCGTCTCATAGCCGGCTTCGCTCAACGCGAAGCAGGCATGGACGCAGCAATAGTCGAACTCGATGCCCTGGCCGATGCGGTTGGGACCGCCACCCAGGATGACGACCTTCTTGCGGTCGCTGGGCTGCGCTTCATTCTCCGGCTCACCGAAGATCGGGGCTTCATAGGTCGAATACATGTAGGGCGTCTTCGCCTCGAACTCGGCGGCGCAGGTGTCGATGCGCTTGAACACCGGACGCACGCCCAGCTTGTGGCGCAGGCTGCGCACTTCGTCCTCGGTCACGCCGCCGGTCATGGCGACGACGGCATCGTGGATCAGGCCACTGCCGCGCGCGACGCCGCGCTCATTGCCGCGCAGATTGGCGGACTTGAGCGCCAGCCAGGCAAGCCGCTTGTCGGAAAAGCCCATGGCTTTCAGGCGGCGCATGCCGTCCGCGTCGCGCGGCAGGCCATGTTCCAGCACCTCATTCTCGGCCTCGACGATTTCCTTGAGGCGCTCCAGGAACCAGGGATCGAACTTGGCGATATTGTGGATTTCCGTGACGGTCAGACCTTCACGCAGCGCCTGCGCAGCGACCAGCAGACGATCGGGCGTCGGCTGTGCCAGAGCGGCAATGATGTCGTCCTTGGGCGCGCCGACCAGATGATCGACCTGGTTGAAGCCGGACAGGCCGGTTTCCAGACCGCGCAGCGCCTTCTGCATCGATTCATGGATGTTGCGGCCGATCGCCATGACTTCGCCGACCGACTTCATGGCGGTGCCCAGCAGCGGCTCTGCACCCTTGAACTTTTCAAAGGCGAAGCGCGGGATCTTGGTCACGACATAGTCGATGGTCGGTTCGAACGAAGCCGGAGTCGCGCCGGTAATGTCATTCTCGATCTCGTCGAGCGTGTAGCCGACGGCCAGCTTGGCCGCGACCTTGGCGATCGGGAAGCCGGTCGCCTTCGACGCCAGCGCCGAGGAGCGCGACACGCGCGGGTTCATTTCGATGACGACCAGGCGGCCATCCTTGGGGTTGACCGCGAACTGGACGTTGGACCCGCCGGTTTCGACGCCGATCTCGCGCAGCACCGCCAGGCTGGCGTTGCGCATGATCTGATATTCCTTGTCGGTCAGCGTCAGCGCCGGCGCGACGGTGATGGAGTCGCCGGTATGGACGCCCATCGGATCGACATTTTCGATCGAGCAAATGATGATGGAATTGTCGTTGCGATCGCGCACGACTTCCATCTCATATTCCTTCCAGCCGAGGAGCGATTCCTCGATCAGGACTTCGGTGGTCGGCGAGGCATCCAGGCCGCCACGGACGATGTTCATGAACTCGTCGCGATTATAGGCGATACCGCCGCCGGTGCCGCCCATGGTGAAGCTGGGGCGGATGATCGAGGGAAGGCCGGTAAACTCCAGCGCTTCCATCGCCTCTTCCATGGTGTGGGCGATGCGCGAGCGGGCCGATTCCAGGCCGATCTTGTCCATCGCGTCGCGGAACTTGATCCGGTCTTCAGCCTTGTCGATGGCTTCGGCGTCCGCGCCGATCATCTGGACGCCGTATTTCTCCAGCGTGCCGTCGTTGAACAGCGCCAGCGCCGTGTTGAGCGCAGTCTGGCCGCCCATCGTCGGCAGCACCGCATCGGGCCGCTCCTTCTCGATGATCTTCGCCACGATTTCGGGCGTGATCGGCTCGACATAGGTCGCGTCGGCAAATTCCGGATCGGTCATGATGGTGGCCGGGTTGGAATTCACCAGGATGATGCGATAGCCCTCTTCCTTCAGCGCCTTGACCGCCTGCGTGCCCGAATAATCGAACTCGCACGCCTGGCCGATGATGATCGGACCAGCGCCGATGATGAGGATGGAGGAGATGTCGGTGCGTTTGGGCACGATTATTTGACCTTAGCTACGAAGTTCAACCAGGGCGGAATGAAATGCTATCGACGAATTTCGTCAGGACGCACCATTTCCAGTTCATCAATCTCGACACCGTCCGCAGCGGCATCCTTATCTATCAACAATATTCCAACTTGAAGCGCACCAAATTCGCCCGATGCCGCCCTTTTCCACATACTGCTCACAACGGAGGCAGGGAGGGCATAGGGCGGAGAAACGACAACGCTTCTCGTATGATAATCAAACCTTTGAAACTCGATCCGAGCCGCCTTCAGTGCTTTTTCAAGCCGTTGCAGATCGGCCTCTTCGCCAAATGCCTGAAATCCGAAAACCAGACTGGATGACGAAGACCCAATACGCTCAACCTGTGCCAGATTGTCAAAACGAGGCGGCGTATCGGCCTGCATCAGAAGCTAGCTCCAATTTTCAATGCACGCCCCCCGCCTGCGCCTCGCAGCCCCAGCCGTCATATTCGACGCCGCAGAGGATTTCGATCTGGAGGCATTTCCGGGTCAGCGCGCGGATCGAGGCTTCGTCGACCGGCTGCACGCATTCCAGGAACAGGAACAGGTCGCCTTCCTCATCTTCCTCGCGGTCCAGTTCGACGAAGCCGAACTGGCTGGCGATGGTCAGGACGCGCTCGAAATCCTTCTCGCTGCCCCGGAAGCTGACATCCACGGGTCGCGCGAGACGCGCGACGTCGCCATTGCGCTTCAGGTTGGCGAGAACCTCACGGTCCGCCTCCCACTCTGCGGCAAGGCGCGCTTCGTCAACCGGGGGCAGGTTCTGGCTCACGCGGCGACCGCGCCCTTGAGGCCGTCGACGAACTTCTTGAACAGGTAGAAGCTGTCCTGCGGGCCGGGCGAGGCTTCGGGGTGATACTGGACCGAGAAGGCGTTCTTGTCGGTGAGTTCGATGCCGCAATTGCTGCCGTCGAACAGCGAGACATGAGTCGAGCGGGCATTGGCCGGCAGCGTGTCGACATCGACGGCGAAGCCATGGTTCATGCTGGTGATCTCGACCAGACCGTCCGACAGGCGCTTTACCGGATGGTTCGCGCCGCGATGGCCCTGATGCATCTTGATCGTCCTGGCGCCGACGGCGAGGCCAAGCAGCTGGTGGCCGAGGCAGATGCCGAAGACGGGAATGTCGGCGGCCAATACCTGCTGGATCACCGGCACGGCATAGTCGCCGGTCGCGGCCGGATCGCCCGGACCGTTCGACAGGAACACGCCGTCTGGATTGAGCGCCTTGACCTGGTCAAAGGTCGCGGTGGCGGGCAGCACGGTGACGCGCGCGCCGGCCTTCACCAGATTGCGGAAGATATTGTTCTTCGCACCATAATCGATGGCGACGACATGGGGGCGTTCCTCACCCGCTTCATTGAGGCCATAGCCATGGCCGATGGTCCAGATGCCGTCCTTCCACAGGCGGCTTTCCTTGCCCGTGACTTCGATGGCGAGGTCCATGCCTTCAAGGCCCGGCCAGGCGGCCGCCTTGGCAGCAAGCGCGGCGATGTCGAAATTGCCGTCCGGATCATGGGCGATGACGACGTTGGGCGCGCCCTTCTCGCGGATCATGCGGGTCAGCGCGCGGGTGTCGACACCGGCGAGGCCGATGCGGCCCTTTTCCTTCATCCACTGGTCGAACGGTTCGACATTGCGGAAATTGCTGGGCGCGGTGACGTCCTGGCGCACGATGCAGCCAAGCGCATAGGGGCTGTCAGCTTCGACGTCGTCGAGATTGGTGCCGACATTGCCGATATGCGGGAAGGTGAAGGTGATGATCTGCCCGGCATAGGAGGGATCGGTCATGATCTCCTGATAGCCGGTGATCGAGGTATTGAAGCAGAGTTCGCCGACCGCGTCGCCGATCGCGCCGAAGCCGCGACCGAAGACGGCGGAGCCATCGGCAAAAACCAATACCCCTGTCGCTCCTTTGGGCACAATGAGGGTCTTGGCGTCAGCCATGGTCTGCGGTCCTTTATGCTTTTGCGGGAACCCGTCTGGTGCGGGTTAAACGGCCGGTCACCTATTCCCGCAACGCGTGAAGGTCAACGTCTGTTAAAAATCTCTTTTCGCATTATATCTACTCCTTTCCCGAGAAACAGGATTAATTCGCCCATGATTCGCGACACCATCAAGAGCGCCCAAGTGGAGTCCATGAAGGCCGGCGACAAGGATCGCCTGGCTGCCGTGCGCCTGATCCTGGCCAAGCTCAAGGATCGCGACATCGAACTGCGCACCGCCAGCACTGTGCCCGATGACGACACCGTCGTGGTCGAGGTGCTGCAGAAGATGGTGAAGCAGCGCCGCGAATCGATCGACATGTTCAAGAGCGGCGGCCGCGACGAACTGGCGGCCAAGGAACAGGCCGAGCTGGACGTCATCGAAACCTTCCTGCCCGCGCAGCTGAGCGAGGACGAGACCCGCGCCGCGATCGAGGGCATCAAGGCCGAGATCGGTGCAGAAAGCGTCAAGGACATGGGCAAGGTGATGGCCGTGCTCAAGGAACGCCATGGCGCGGTGATCGACATGAGCAAGGCGAGCGGGCTGGTGAAGGCGGCGCTGAGCTGAGTGAAGAGGGGGCAGCGCCACCTGCTCTCCCCCTCCCGCCTGCGGGAGGGGGCCGGGGGGTGGGCTCGTCCTATCGATTGGCACGGCCGACCGATGATGCGCGCAATCTGCGCAACAACGCCACGGATGCTGAGCGCCTGCTGTGGAGCCACATCAAAGGCGCGCAACTCGCAGGCCTGAAATTCAGCCGACAGATGCCTATTGCTGGCTTCATCTGCGATTTTGTCTGCCGTTCACGAAAGCTGGTAGTAGAACTCGACGGCAGCCAGCATGTCGACGCAGCAGATTATGACGCCATGCGAAACGGAAAGATCGAAGCCCAAGGCTACCGGCTGATCCGCTTCTGGAATAATGATCTCACAGAGAATTTAGAGGGCGTGTTGGAAACTATCGTCAGGGCAGCTTTGGGTGGCCCGGTTGAGCCCACCCCCCTGCCCCCCTCCCGCAAGCGGGAGGGGGAAGAAGACGCATGACCCTCACGCCCCAATGGCTGGACGAACTGCGCGCGCGGACGTCGCTTTCGACGTTGATCGGCAAGACCGTGAAGGTGCAGAAGGCGGGCCGCGAATATAAGGCCTGCTGCCCCTTCCATAACGAGAAGACGCCCAGCTTCACGATCAACGACGAGAAGGGCTTCTATCACTGCTTCGGTTGCGGCGCGCATGGCGATGCGATCCGCTGGATGACCGACCAGCGCGGCCTGCCCTTCATGGAGGCGGTGAAGGAATTGGCCGCGACCGCCGGCATGGACGTGCCCGCCGCCGACCCGCGCGCGGCCAAGCGCGCCGAGCAGGCCAAAGGGCTGCATGACGCAATGGGCGCAGCGCAGGGCTTCTTCGAGGAGCAACTGGCGGGCATCGACGGCGGCGACGCCCGCGCCTATCTCGCCAAGCGCGGCATCAGCGATGCGACCCGGCGCACGTTTGGCTTTGGCTATTCGCCGGATTCGCGCGGGAAGCTGAAAGGCGCGCTCAAGGAATTTGGCGAGCCGATGCTGGTCGAGGCCGGCTTGCTCATCGACCCTGACGGCGAACGCGACACGTACGATAGGTTTCGCGGTCGCCTCATGCTGCCGATCCGCGATATTCGCGGACGGGTGATCGCCTTTGGCGGCCGCATCATCGGCCAGGGCGAACCCAAATATCTGAACTCGCCCGACACCCCGCTCTTCGACAAGGGGCGCACCCTCTACAATATCGACCGCGCCTCCCCCGCCAGCCGGCAGAGCGGCCGGGTGATCGTGGTCGAGGGTTATATGGACGTAATCGCGCTCGCCCAGGCCGGTTTCGGCGATGCGGTCGCACCGCTCGGCACGGCGCTGACCGAGCATCAGATCGAGCGGCTGTGGAAGATGGTCGAGGTGCCGATATTGTGCTTCGACGGCGATGCGGCCGGGCAGAAGGCGGCGATCCGCGCAGCGACCCGCGCCCTCCCCCTGCTGCGCCCTGGTCACAGCCTGGCCTTCGCCACCCTGCCCGCCGGGCAAGACCCCGACGACCTGCTCCGGGCCGAGGGACCGCGCGCGATGGACGCGGTGCTTGCTAGCGCCCAGCCGCTGGTCGATCGGCTGTGGGAGCATGAGCAGAAGGTCGGCCCGCTCGACACGCCCGAGCAGAAGGCGGCGCTCAAGCAGCGGCTGGCCGCCCATAGCGACTCGATCCAGCATCCCGATGTCCGCGCGCTCTATGCCCAGGCATTTCGGGAGCGCTATGACGCGCTCTTCTTTGCCCGGCCCGATCGCTTCGGCGGCGGCCAGCGCGCGCCGCGCGGCGCAGGCGGCGGTGGCGCCCGCGCCGGCTGGCAGCGCGACAAGAAGGGCAATTGGAAGCCGCCCGTCCCGCCCGCCGGCAACGAGGCGCGGGAGATCGGCGCGAACGGCATGGAACATCGGCTGCTGCGGGCGATATTGGCCAGCCTGCTGCGCGATCCGGAGCAGATCATCCTGCACCGCGAGACGCTGTCAGGCCTGCGAATCGGCGATCCCGCGCTGGCGCAATTGCTGGATGCGATGATCGCCGCATCCTTCCGCAAAGAAACAGTTGAAACGCAGGCCCTCCTTACCATATTGGGGCAAGGTGACTTGTATAATATGGCTAAGGGGATGCTCCGGGCCGATACGTTCACATTCACCCCACATAGGATGACAACCGACCCCAGTCGCGTGCAGCGCGACCTGGACGAGGCCATCCGGGTGATGGCGCAAGGACCGGAGCTGGAAACGGCGCTGGCGGAGGCTACTAGACGGTTCGAGAGCGACTTCAGCGAAGAGAATTTCGCTGAACAGCAGCGCATCCGCGCGCTGAAAGCCGATCACGACAGCCGCCTGGCGGAACTGGCGCAGTCCGAAGACATTGTTTGATTGAGGCTCGTTCCTGTCGGGACGACGGAGTTAAGGCGAATAGATGGCGACCAAGGCGAACAGCAAGAATGGCGGGATGGGCGATGGCGAGGATGGCGATGCCCCCCTGCTCGACCTCAACGAAGCGTCCGTCAAGAAGCTGATCGCCCGCGCGAAGAAGCGCGGCTACATCACCTATGACGAACTGAACGACGCGCTGCCGCAGGACCAGATGTCCTCCGAGCAGATCGAGGACATCATGTCGGCGCTCAACGAGATGGGCGTCAACATCGTCGAGAATGAAGAGGCGAGCGAAGACGGCGACGAGCAGCGCGAGCGCGAGGAAGCTGACGACGCCGACGATGATTCGAGCGACGATGACGGTCCCAAGCTCGTCACCGAGAAGAAGAAGGAAACGGTCGATCGCACCGACGATCCCGTGCGCATGTATCTGCGCGAGATGGGCGCCGTCGAACTGCTCAGCCGCGAGGGCGAAATCGCCATCGCCAAGCGCATCGAGGCCGGTCGCGACACGATGATCCTGGGTCTGTGCGAAAGCCCGACCACCTTCAACGCGATCATCGAATGGTCGACCGCGCTCAACAATGGCGAGATGCAGCTGCGCGAGATCCTCGATCTCGACGCCATGCTGTCCAAGGATCCTGCTCCTGAAAATATGGAGGAAGGCGCCGAGGATGATGATGGCGAGATCAGCGAGAAGACCGCTGGCCCCAGCTTCAAGGAAGAGGAAGAGCCGGAGGAGGAATCCGCCGACGGCGACGAAGACGAGGATGGTGCGCCCCGCGCCCGCCGCGAGGAGGACGAGGAAGAGGACAACACCCTGTCCCTCGCCCAGATGGAAGAGACTTTAAAGCCGATGGCGCTGGAGAAGTTCGCGACCATCACCGAAATCTTCCGCGCCTTCTCCAAGGCCCAGGAATCGCGCATGGTCGCGATGGCCAATGGCGAGAGCCTGAGCCAGAAAGCCGAGGACAGCTATCATGAGCTGCGCGAACAGCTGACCGCCGAGGTCGAGAGCGTCCAGTTCCACCAGCAGAAGATCGAATATCTGGTCGATCAGCTCTATGCCTATAACCGGCGCCTGACCGCGCTGGGTGGCCAGATGCTGCGTCTGGCCGAGCGCCACAAGGTGAGCCGCAAGGACTTCCTTGAGCGCTATATGGGCCATGAGCTGGACGATGCCTGGCTGGAAAAGGTGCAGGGCCTCGACAAGAAATGGGCTGCCTTTGCCGCTGCCGAAGGCCGCGCGGTCGAGCGCATCCGCAACGAAGTGAGCGAGATCGCCCAGGCGACCGGCATGTCGCTCAGCGAATTCCGCCGCATTGTGAACATGGTGCAGAAGGGCGAGCGTGAGGCCCGCATCGCGAAGAAGGAAATGGTTGAGGCGAACCTGCGCCTCGTCATCTCCATCGCGAAGAAGTACACGAACCGCGGCCTGCAGTTCCTGGACCTTATCCAGGAAGGCAATATCGGCCTGATGAAGGCGGTCGATAAGTTCGAATATCGCCGCGGCTACAAGTTCAGCACCTACGCCACCTGGTGGATCCGTCAGGCGATCACCCGTTCGATCGCGGACCAGGCGCGGACCATCCGCATCCCGGTCCACATGATCGAAACGATCAACAAGCTGGTCCGCACCAGCCGCCAGTTCCTGCACGAGCAGGGCCGCGAGCCCACGCCGGAGGAAATGGCCGAGCGCCTGTCGATGCCGCTCGAAAAGGTGCGCAAGGTGATGAAGATCGCCAAGGAGCCGATCTCGCTCGAAACGCCGATCGGCGACGAGGAAGACAGCCATCTGGGCGACTTCATCGAGGACAAGAATGCGATCATCCCGGTGGATGCCGCGATCCAGGCGAACCTCAAGGAAACGGTCACCCGCGTCCTTGCCAGCCTGACCCCGCGCGAGGAACGCGTGCTGCGCATGCGCTTCGGCATCGGCATGAACACCGACCATACGCTGGAGGAAGTGGGCCAGCAGTTCAGCGTGACCCGCGAGCGCATCCGCCAGATCGAGGCGAAGGCGCTGCGCAAGCTGAAGCACCCGAGCCGCAGCCGCAAGATGCGCAGCTTCCTCGACCAGTAAATCCGGTCAGATTATCGCTTCAAACGAGGGCCCGGCCGGACATTCCAGCCGGGCCTTTTGTTTTTCAAGACGATAGCATCATTTGTTAACCATAACGGCCTAGACCATTGGTGCCACATTTACGACCAGCCGAAGCGACAAGTTTAACCCGGCGTTTACGCACCTTGCCCTAAATTATGCCCAGCGGCGCCCCTTACGCCGTTGCCACAGGGAAATTTCTATGAGCGAAGTGACGGCGCTGCGCCGGGGCGACGATATTGCGCAAATCCTGGACATGCTGGTTCGGGCCGATGGCAGCTATAGCCACAGCTATCTGGCCCAGGCGAGCCAGGATGCCCGCTCGCGCGATGCCCTTGGCCTGCCCGATCTTGCCGATGCCGCCTATTATCTCTGCCTGCTCCATGGCCGCCATCCCGGCGTGATCGATCACGCGGCCAACCGCTCGGTCGACAATGCCGCACGCCGCTGGCTGATCGAGGCCGCCGACGCCTTTGCGCGGGAGCGCGCCTATCTGACCCAGGTCACCGTGGCCGCTGGCCCCGCCCCCAGCACGGCGGGCCAGAGCAGTTGCGAAACCATCGTCAGTCAGCAGCGCCATGCGCTCGACATGCTGGCCCAGTCCGACCGGCGCGGTTGCGCCATGGGCGCGGCGATCGCGCTGGTGCTGGACTGGCGCGCCGTGCGCAAGCTGCTGGACATTGCCGCGCTTCGTGCGGGCATCGAACCGGTTCCCTGCTCTTTGCCCGATCATCGGGCAACGCTGGACGTGGCGCGCGCCATTGGTGGCGATCCGGCCGTTGATCGCGCGATCCAGTTCGGCATGCGCCAACTCCTGGCCCAGCATCGTGGCCTGTGGGATGTGCTGGAGGCGCGCGCCGCCATCCGCCGGCAACAGCCGGCCTGATCCATCGCCCCACCGCTTGCCGCAATGCACAAACGCGTTGCGCCCCAATCCCGCTTTGCCTAGTCCGGTCCTCCAGCAATGATGGAGCGGAAGAGAGCCATGCGCTTTGAGGGCACCCAGGATTATGTCGCCACCGACGATCTGAAGGTCGCGGTCAATGCCGCCGTGCTGCTGCGCCGGCCGCTGCTGGTGAAGGGCGAACCGGGCACCGGCAAGACCGTGCTGGCCCAGGAAATCGCCAAGGCCATTAACGCCCCCCTCGTCGAATGGAACGTCAAGTCGACGACCAAGGCGCATCAGGGCCTGTATGAATATGATGCGGTCGCCCGCCTGCGCGACGGCCAGTTGGGCGACGAGCGGGTCCATGACATCGCCAACTATATCCGCAAGGGCAAGCTGTGGGAGGCCTTCACCTCCCCCACCCTGCCCGTCCTGCTGATCGACGAGATCGACAAGGCCAATATCGAATTTCCCAACGACCTGTTGCAGGAACTCGATCGCATGGCCTTCCATGTCTATGAGACCGGCGAGACGGTCGCGGCCAAGGAACGGCCGGTCGTCATCATCACCTCGAACAACGAGAAGGAATTGCCCGACGCCTTCCTGCGCCGCTGTTTCTTCCACTATATCAAATTCCCGGATCGCGAGACGATGCAGGCGATCGTCGATGTCCATTTCCCCGGCATCCAGAAGATGCTGGTCAGCCGGGCGATGGACATTTTCTACGACATTCGTGAAGTGCCCGGCCTCAAGAAGAAGCCCAGCACATCCGAACTGCTCGACTGGCTGAAACTGCTGCTGAACGAGGACATGCCGCTCGACGTGCTGCAGAATGCCGACCCGACCAAGGCGATCCCGCCGCTGCACGGCGCGCTGCTCAAGAATGAGCAGGACATCATGATGTTTGAGCGCCTGGCCTTCATGGCGCGCCGCCAGGGGCGCTGAGGCCGCCGGCCAGCCTGGCCGAATCGCGATACTGACATTGTGCGCACCCGGCCCGATCGTGCCCGAAGGCGTCATCCGGACCGATGCTGCGCCGCAATGCGCCTGCTATGCCCCGCAATTGTGGCAATATCCGGGGCAAATGGCACCGGCAGCGTGAAGGCGGCTTGCGCCCCTGCGGAATCCATGATTTTCTGATCCTCTGTCATTCAAGGCCGCGCCAAGACGGTCTGGATCGAGAGAGAGGATGCCAATGCCCCGACGTGCGTTGTTCCTATGTTCGATGGCCCTCTGCCTGGTCCTGCCCTCGATGGCGCAGGCGGCGGACGATATCGAGGCATGGACGCCCAGTGATACTGCCATACACGCCACCGCCGCCGGCATCAGCCTGCCGCAGACGGTCGCCAGCCTGTCGCTGACCAAGAGCGGCGAAGTGTCGAACGGCGGCAAGGGCATCGACAATTATGCTCAATATGTTTCCGAGGATGGCGCCATCCAGGCGACCCTCTATGTCTATCTGCCCGCCTATGCCGACGCTTCGCTTGCCGCTTACATGACCGACAAGGCGGTGATGGAGCGGTTCGGCGGCAAGACCCATCGCACCGCCTATGACAGCGTCGCCGCCGGCGGCCGCGCTGGCACGGCGATCCGCGCCGTCTATGACGATGCCGCCGATGGCGCGCTGACGACGGCGGCCGCCTTCGCCCACGCCGGGCGCTGGATGGTGAAGCTGCGCGTCACCGGGCCGACCGAACGCCGCGCCGAGGTGCTGGCCGGGTTGGACGGCATGCTGGCCGGTCTGAAATTCGACGATGCGGCAAGCCTTCACGCGACCAGCCCCGCCAGCTTCGGTGCCTGCCCGACCGGCGATGGCGGCGACGCCCGCCTGACCAAGGCCGTGCCCAGCGGCACCGCTGGCCAGCCCGTGCCGCAGGAAGTCCGCATCCCGCGCGAGGGCAAGGACAATCTCTGCATTCGGGGCACCGTCCAGACCGCACAAGGCAGCTATGACATGCTGCAACAGACGGGGCGCGGCGATGGCGCGATCATCGTGCCGGTCGACGATAGCGGCACCGTCCTCGCCTTCGATCCCGCCACCCGCGACCTTGGCTATCAACTGTCGATCCACATGGTCGGCCAGACCGATCTCTACGGCGTCTATGACAAGGTGCCCAGCGGCCGCCAGATCGCCGCGATCCTGGACGGCAAGGATCCCCAGACGGCTCAAGCCGAAGCGACGGCAGTCTATGCCGCCAATGGCGAGGTGACGATCAGCCAGAGCGCGCGCAAGCCCAACTGAGGCGCCTCTGGAAAAGCGGCCGGCACTCCGGACATTCCAAAGTGCCGGCTGATTTGCCCCTTCCAATCAGCGGCTGGGGCAAACAGCAACACGCTTGCCCGACAATTCGGTCTTCACGGTCGCAAAGAAAGCCGGCTGCTGCATACCCTGCCCACGCAAGCCTCTTCCACCAACGGTCTTATGTTCGGCGGACGCCTCCAGCGTATCGCCCGTGACAGATCCGGTCATTCTACCATAGGAGTTGCCGCCATTAGGACGGCTGCAATTCAGCCGCCCCTCGAATTTGCGGCCCGAAAGCGTGATCCGCCATTGGTGGCATTCGCGCTGCATCCTCGTTCCCGCGGGCCGGGGCGGCCCCTCCACGGCATAGCGGATCGCCAGGTCATCGCGGCGATCGGGGATACAGGCCTCCCACTGGCGGGTGCCGGGCGGATGATGTCCGGACATGCTGCTTACATAGGTGCCGATCTCGGTAAAGCGCCACAGGCCAGGGTTGATGACATGGCGCGCGCCGGTGACGATGATCGCATCGGATTTTTCCGCCTCGTCCGCTTGCGCATTCTGCCCGGCAGCGGCGGTTTCAAGCGCGGCCTCGCTTACCAGTGCAGGAAGGGTGCCACGATGATTGGCGAGATCATCGATCCGGGCGTTGACGCATTGCTTGGCCTCTTCGCGCCGGGTCTTCCCGTCAAGCAGGCATTGCTGCAGCAACAGGCAGATCGCCCGGTCGGCCGCCGGCGTGCCGGTCGTCCCGTCGAGATTGCAGGCCTTGAGCCAGGGACCGCGCAGCGCATATTCGATGTTGATGATCTTCATCCGGGCGGCGATCACGATGATCTCGTCCTCGGCCTGCTGGGGCGTATCGGTCCCCAGCGCCGCGCCCGAAGCGCCGAGCAATGCCAAAGCCAGACCCCGCGTCCATCGCCGTCCCGCCATCGGCAGCCTCTCCTCATTCTTCTGTCGTTCCGTCAGCTTAACGATCATGCGCGCACTGCAAAGCCCTTTCGTCGGGGCCGGAATGATTGGCGTCCGGGCCGTGGCGCGCTAGACATCGGGACATGAACGACCCCACGGGCGCGACCCGCTTTGCGCGGATACGCGCCCATCTGGAATCGGTCCGCGTCGCGGCGGGGCCACGCGCCTGGACCTATGAGTTCCTTCTGTTTGGCTTCAAGCAGGGCTGGGCCTGCCTGTTCGGCGGATTGATGCTGGCGCTGCTGCTAGCCACCCATCTTTTCTATCCCTCCAACGCGGCCCTCCACCGCTATGATTTCCTGACCCTGTCGGCGATCGCGATCCAGATCGCGATGCTGGCCCTCAGGCTGGAAAGTCTGCGCGAGGCGCTGGTGATCTGCGCCTTCCACCTGATCGGCACGATCATGGAATTGTTCAAGACCCATGCGGGAAGCTGGGTCTATCCGGAGGCCAGCCTGCTCCATATCGGCCCGGTGCCGCTCTTTTCCGGCTTCATGTATGCCGCCGTCGGCAGCTATATCGCGCGGGTCTGGCGCATCTTCGACTTCGGTTTCAGCCGCTATCCGCCGGTCTGGGCGACAGTGCTGCTGGCGAGCGCCATCTATGTCAATTTCTTCGCCCATCACTGGCTGCCCGATGTGCGGATCGCCCTGTTCGCCGCCGCCATCCTGCTGTTCGGGCGAACGTGGATCTGGTTCACGCCCTGGCGGGAAGCACGGCGGATGCCGCTGCTGCTCGGCTTCTTCCTGGTGGCGCTGTTCATATGGCTGGCGGAGAATATCGGTACCTTCGCCAATGCCTGGACCTACCCCAGCCAGCGCCATGGCTGGGAAATGGTCAGCCTGATGAAGCTGGGTGCCTGGTATCTGCTGATGATCGTCTCTTTCGTGCTGGTCTCGCTGATCCACGGCATAAGGCGGGTGGATCAGATCAGATAGCCGACCTCATACAGGCCCCAGCGGCGCCCGGCGAAGCGCAACGGCACGAACACGCTGCGCAGTGCCCGATAGCGCCCCTCCCCCAGATTCTGGCGATAGGTGAAGAGGTAGAAGTCGTCGTCGCCGTCAAGCGCGCGGCGGGTCTGGGCGTCCATGAAGATTTGCCGGTTGCGGGCATGTTCCATGTTCCAGCGCGGGTCGCCGATCCGCTGCGGCTGGCTGCGCGCGCTGATATGGGTGGGCAGATAGCCGTCCATGTCGATCAGGCAGCAGCCGATGATGGTCGCGTCCTTCGCGGTATGGCGGTCAAGCAACGGCCGCACCCGCAGATCGGCATAGGCGGTGAGACCGGTCTGATATTGGGTCGGTTCAGACCCCGCGATCGGTCGATGGCTGCGATCGAACAAGGCCTGTGGCGACAATTCGCCGCGGGCCAGCGCATCCTCGATCAGCGCCGCGACCTCCGCCGCGCCATCCTCAGCCAGCGCGATATAATGGCTGTTGCGGGTGCGCAGCCGGCTCTGCGCCGCGGTGTTGAGCATGTCATTGGCCAGGCTCTCCAGCGTCTCGATCTTGTCGCGGGCCATGTCGACACGCCCCGCGCTCTCGGTCGAGGAGCGACCGAACAGCGCCAGCCCCTGGTCCAGCGCCGCGACATGGGCGTCCGCCTCGTCAGTGCAAGCGACGATCGCACTGGAGCGCTCGCCGAACTGCGTCACCAGCGAGGCGATTTCCGCCATGGACAGGCGCAGCTGGTCGATATGGGTGCCGACGTCGCGGCCGCGCTGGATATTCGCCTCCACCCCGCCGATCAGATGGCGGGCATCGCGATCGAGCTGGCCAAGCTTGCTGCCGACCGAGGCCGAGGATTCGGCGGCCTGCTCGGCAAGCCGGCGGATTTCCTCCGCCACCACGGCAAAGCCCATCGTCGCCTCGCCGCCGCGCGCGGCCTCGATCGCGGCGTTGACGCCCAGCAGGCGGGTCTGGCGGGCGATCGTGCCGAGTTGGTCGGAAATGCCGCCCACCGCCTCGATCACCTGCAGGAACTGGCGCAAATGGCCTTCGAGGCCGGTGACATGCTCGACCAGTCCCGCCACCTCGCCCAGCGACAGGGTGATTACATCATGCCCCTCGGCGATGATGCGTCCGGCGCGCCCGGCGGTGAGGCTGAGTTCCTGGGCCGCCGCCACGCTCTCATTCTGGCTGGCGGTCAGCGTCTGCATATTGGCCTGCAAGTCCGACAGGCGCGCCGAATCGCCCTGAATCCGGCGGTTCACCTCGCCCAGAAATCCAGCGGTTTCGCTGCATTGCAATGCTATGTCGCCCGACCGTTCCCCCAGGTCAGCCAACAATTCTCCGTTTTCCAAGCCGCCCCCGCAACTTAACTGTCACAATGAATACTGAACTGTTTACCGTGCGGCGCAACACTTAATATTTCGCCAATGCGATCCGCCCGGCGCTTGCATCGCCCGACGCGCTGGCCGACAAGATCGGCACCATGATGCTCAATTTCCTCGACGCGCTGCGCGCCGCCGGCATCCCCGCCAGCATCAAGGAGCATCTGCTGCTCCTGGAGGCGCTGGACCGCGACGTGATCGAGCGGCGGCCCGAGGATTTCTATTATCTCGCCCGCGCCACCTATGTGAAGGACGAGGGGCTGATCGACCGGTTCGATCAGGTCTTTGCCCGCGTGTTCAAGGGGCTGCTGGGCCAGGACGGGGTCGAGGCGGAGATACCCGAGGAATGGCTGCGCCTGGTCGCGGAGAAGTTCCTCAGTCCCGAGGAGATGGAGAAGATCAAGTCGCTGGGCGACTGGGACGAGATCATGAAGACGCTCAAGGAGCGGCTGGAGGAACAGAAGGAGCGCCACCAGGGCGGCAGCAAGTGGATCGGCACCGGCGGCACCTCCCCCTTCGGCCATGGCGGCTATAATCCCGAGGGCGTGCGGATCGGGGGGACAAGCCGACACAAGCGCGCCATCAAGGTGTGGGAAAAGCGCGAATTCGCCAATCTGGACAGCAATCGCGAGATCGGCACCCGCAACATCAAGGTGGCGCTGCGCCGGCTGCGCCGCTTCGCGCGGGAGGGCGCGGCCGACGAACTGGACCTGGAAGCCACGATCCGCGGCACCGCGCGGCAGGGCTGGCTCGACATCCGGATGCGGCCCGAGCGGCACAATGCGGTCAAGCTGCTGCTGTTCCTGGACGTGGGCGGATCGATGGACCCGCATATCAAGCTGTGCGAGGAGCTGTTTTCCGCCGCGACCAGCGAATTCAAGAATATGGAATTCTTCTACTTCCATAACTGCCTCTATGAAGGCGTGTGGAAGGATAATCGCCGCCGCTTTGCCGAGCGTACCCCGACCTGGGACGTGCTGCACAAATATGGCCATGACTATAAGGTGATCTTCGTCGGCGACGCGGCGATGAGCCCTTATGAGATCAGCCATCCCGGCGGGTCGGTGGAGCATATGAACGAGGAAGCCGGTGCCGTCTGGCTGCAGCGCGTTGCACACACCTATCCCGCGACCGTGTGGCTGAACCCCGCGCCGGCGGAACATTGGGGTTATAGCCAGTCCACCCGCATCATCCGCGACCTGATGAACGAGCGCATGTATCCGCTGACCTTGGAGGGGCTGGATGAGGCGATGCGGGAACTGACGCGCAAGCGGTAAGGTCGGTCTCCGCAGCATGCGGTCATATCCGACAGGTCAAAGAGCCGTGTGCATTGTGGCGGAGGCGCGCGGTGTAGGACAGCGCGAATTTGCCGCCTTGAGGTCGGCGTGTCGGGTGGTTGACGCGACAGTTTATTTCGGCCCGAAGTTCACAGTGTCGTCGGGCCATTTCGGGCCTTTTGCACCTGTCACGCGCCCGCGACGCGACACCCACGCGCCTGTGACGCCACATTTGGGTCACGATCAGGGTCACCGCCCCGCACCACCGACGCGACAGTCAGGCGACAGCGGCGCGACAGCGGCGCGACAATTCTGAACATGCGTGCGTAAGGAGGCGGCTGTTCATGGCCAGAGTAGATCATGAACGGGCCGAATAGGACAGACCGGGTCGCGGCCTTGGTCGGGTCGCGCTCGCAAAGCAAGAAAAGCGGGATGCCGGGTCAAGCCCGGCATGACGGATGTGGGTAGGGCGGCTTGCGACCATAAGCTGACATTTCTCATTCCTCCCCAAGCTTGTCTTGGGGAGGTGGCAGCGCGAAGCGCTGACGGAGGGGAAATGGTGCAAGCGCAACACTATTACCCCTCCACCGCCTTCGGCGGTCCCCCTCCCCAAGCAAGCTTGGGGAGGATTTTCGGCCCGTCCGCTTCCCACCCAACTCCGTCATCCCCGCTCAGCGTGGCGGATGGAGGCCGGGGATGTTGTCGATCGTGACCCAGCCCTGCACATAATTGGCATAATAGAGGCCGAACAGGACGGCCGAGAGCAGGGTGGCGCGCAGCATGACGCGGCCGGGGCGGAAGTTGCTGGGGGCGCTGTCCGCCTGGCCTTTCAGCAGTAGCTCGCCCGTCTCGTCGGGCGTGCGCAGACCGAAAGGCAGGACGAGGAAGGCGCTGATCACCCAGAACAGCACATAGATGGCGAAGATGGCGTACCAGTTCATCCGGCCCGCCCGTTATTGCAGCGCATGCCCCTATCCTCTCCCGTCATTGCGGCGCTGCTTCGCTCGCCATGACGATTCAATCTTGATCGGCCCAAGCCTAGAAGCTTCTGGGCATTTGCGAAAGCGCCGTTCGCCTTGCTCCCGCAGGATGGCAAACGGCACTCTCATATCATGCGCGGATCAGCAGCACGTCGACGATCGGCTTCTTGCCGGTCCAGCGGGTCGCGGTGCGGCGCACGGCGAGGCGCAGGCGTTCGCGCAGGGCTTCCTGCTCCATCGATCCCTTGGCGACGGCCGCCGCCGCTTCCTCGGCCGCTTCGGCAAGGAAGGCATCCTTGTCTTCCTCCACCGGCACGCCCTGGGTGCGCAGCACGGGTTCACCGATCAGGCGGTTTTTGGCGTCGAGCGCCACGGCGACGCTGATCTGGCCGTGCAGGCCGAGCTTGCGCCGTTCGTTCATGGTCGCGCCGTCGGCCGGCAGGATGACGTCGCCATCGAGCACCAGACGGCCGGTATCCTCATGGCCGATGATCGTCGGCTTGCCCGGTGCCAGGCGCAGCAGGTCACCGTTCGACTGGACCACGGCATCGGGGATGCCGGTGGCGAGGCCAAGCCGCGCCTGTTCCGCCATGTGGCGGCGTTCGCCATGAACCGGCAGCAGGATGGCGGGGCGGATCCAGCGATACATGGATTCCAGTTCCGGGCGGCCCGGATGGCCCGAGACATGGACCTCGGCCTGGCGGTCGGTCACCATGATGATGCCTTTGGTCGCCAGCGCATTCTGGATGCGGCCGATCGCGATCTCGTTGCCCGGAATCTGCTTGGACGAGAAGACGACGGTGTCGCCCTCGGCCAGCTTGATCGGGTGGCTGTCAAAGGCGATGCGCGACAGGGCGGCACGCGCCTCGCCCTGGCCGCCGGTAGCGATGAACATCACTTCCGAGCGGGGCAGGTCCATCGCATCGTCCCAGTCGACCAGCGGCGGGAAATCCTTGAGATAGCCGGCGGCCTTGGCGGTGCTGATGATGCGATCGAGCGAGCGGCCGGCGACGCACAGCTTGCGCCCGGTGGCAGCCGCGACCTCGCCCAGCGTCTGCACGCGCGCAGCGTTGGAGGCGAAGGTGGTGACCAGCACCCGGCCCTTGGCTGCCGCGACGGTCTGCATCAGGCCATCGCGCACCGTGCTTTCAGAACCCGATGGTTCTGGATTGAAGACATTGGTGCTGTCGCACACCAAAGCCAGCACGCCCTCGTCGCCGATCGCGGTCAGTTCCTCTGGCGTCGAGGGCTGGCCGAGCAGCGGGGCCGCGTCCAGCTTCCAGTCGCCGGTGTGGAAGATGCGGCCGTGCGGCGTGTCGATCAGGACGGCATTGCCCTCCGGGATCGAGTGGGCCAGCGGCACGTAGCGGAAGCCGAACGGGCCGAGATTGAAGCTGCCCTCATTCTCGATGACGTGGAGCTTGACCTCCTTGGTCAGGCCCTCTTCCTCCAGCTTCAGCCGGATCAGGCCGGCGGTGAAGGGCGTGGCATAAAGCGGCACGCCCAGGTCTGCCGCCAGATAGGGGATGGCGCCGATATGGTCTTCATGGCCATGGGTCAGCACGATGCCGAGCAGGTCGTCCTTGCGCTCCTCGATGAAGGCAAGGTCGGGCAGCACCAGTTCGACGCCGGGATAAAGCGGGTCGGCAAAGGTCAGGCCGAGATCGACCATGACCCATTTGCCCTGGCAACCATAAAGATTGACGTTCATGCCGATCTCGCCCGAGCCACCGAGGGCCAGGAAGAGCAGCTCGTCCTTGGGTGTCATTCTGTCTGTAAACTCCGTTCGTACAGCAATGCGAGGCCCTGGATCGTCAGGTCGGGCGCGATCGCATCGAAAATATCGCTATTGTCATTGAAGAGGACGGCGAGTCCTCCGGTCGAAATCACTTTGGTCGGGCGGCCGATCTCGGCCCGCATCCGGGCGACCAGCCCCTCCATCATCGCCACATAGCCCCAGAAGACGCCGATCAGCATGGCATCGGCCGTGGTCCGACCGATAACCGATCGGTTCTCTGGCGGGGCGATCGCGATGCGGGGCAGCTTGGCCGCGGCCGCCACCAGCGCATCGAGCGACAGGTTGATGCCCGGCGCGATGATGCCGCCCTTATAGGCGCCGCGATAATCCACCACGTCGAAGGTCGTCGCCGTGCCGAAGTCGATGACGATCAGGTCGCCCTCATAAAGATGGTGGGCCGCGATCGCGTTTACAACCCGGTCGGCGCCCACCGAGGCCGGTTCTGCCACGTCCAGTTCTATGCCCCAGTCGACCGGCGACTGGCCGGCGACCAGCGCGGTCGTCTTGAAATATTTGTCGGCCAGCACCTGAAGATTATGGAGCGCGCGCGGCACGACCGTGGCGATGATCACCGCACCGACATCGGCCATGGCATAGCCTTCCAGCATCAGAAGCTGGTTCAGCCACACGGCATATTCGTCGGCCGTGCGGCGCGGGTCGGTGGCGATGCGCCAGCGCGTCTTGATCTCACGCCCGTCGAGCAGCGCGAAAACGACATTGGTGTTGCCCGCGTCGATCGCGAGAAGCATGGCCGAACCCTCAGATGAGAAAGATATCGCCGGCATGAATGGCACGGGTATCGCCATTCGCCAAGCGCAGGATCAACATGCCCTGGCTGTCGAGCGTGCCGAAGCCACCCTCCACCACGTCGCCGTCGGGCTGGACGACACGCATCGGCGTGCCGGTCGGATGGGCATTGAGCAGCCAGTGGGTGCGCACCGGATCAAGCCCCTGGGCGCGCCAGATCGCCAGCCAATGGCCGAAAAGCTGGGCGAGGCGCTCCAGCAGCGCGGCGGCGTCCGCCCCCTCCCCGTCCGCGCCCTGCGCTGCGAGGCTGGTGACCGGACGGTCGAGGCCTTGCGGGAAATGGGTGACGTTGATGCCGATGCCGACCACCACGGCATCGCCCGTGCGTTCCAGCAGGATGCCGGCGATCTTCGCGCCGTCGACCAAAATGTCATTGGGCCATTTGATCCGCGCCTGTCCGGCACAGAGCGGCGCGACCAACGCATGGACGGCGTTCGCCGCGACCAGCGCCAGCGTGTGCGCCATCGGGTCGCCCGGCTGCAGCCGGATCAGAGTGGAGCAATAGAGATTGCCGACCGGGCTTTCCCACGCCCGGCCCAAACGACCGCGGCCTCCGGACTGTCGCTTTGCGCGCAGCCAGAGGCCCTCAGTTTCACCCTGCTCCGCCAATGCCAGCATGTCGGCATTGGTGGAGCCGGTTTCTTCTACGGTGCGAAACTGCGTCAGAACAGCGAAGCCGCCGCAGCCGCGCTGGCCTTGTCCAGCAGCGGGTTGAGCAGATAACCGAAGACGATCACGATGGCACAGGCGGCCATGATGATATTCTCGACCGCCCCGCCCTTCGCCTCATAGGGCGCGGCCGGCTCGTCGAAGTAGATCGTCTTGATGATCTTCAAGTAATAGAAGGCGCCGATCACCGACATGGCGATGCCGAAGGCGGCGAGCGCGGTCAGGTTGGCGGCGACCGCGGCATCGAACACCAGGAACTTCGCCCAGAAACCGAACAGCGGCGGGATACCGGCCATCGAGAACATGAAGATCGCGAAGGCGGCCGACAGGCCCTTGCGCGACTGCGACAGGCCAGCAAGGCTGGCGATCGTGTCGACCGGCTTGCCGTCGGCATCCCGCATCTGAAGGATACAGGCGAAGGCACCGATGGTCATGACGACATAGATGGCCATGTAGCTCATCGTCGCGGCAACGCCGGCGGGCGTGCCGGCGGCGAGGCCGACCAGCGCGAAGCCGACATTGTTGATCGACGAATAGGCCATCAGACGCTTGATGCTGGTCTGGCCGATCGCTGCGACCGCACCGAACAGGATCGAGGCGAGCGCAACGAAGATGATGATCTGCTGCCAGTCGAGACCGGCCGGGCCGAGCGCTTCGATCGCGACGCGGACCATCAGGCCCATCGCGGCAACCTTGGGCGCGCTGCCGAAGAAGGCGGTGACCGGGGTCGGCGCACCTTCATAGACGTCGGGCGTCCACATGTGGAACGGCACGGCGCTGATCTTGAAGGCGAGGCCCGCGAGCACGAAGACCAGGCCGAACAGTTCGCCCTTCGACACGCCGTCGCCCATGGCGATGGCAATGCCGTCGAACGCGGTCGAACCGGTGAAGCCGTAGAGCAGCGAAATGCCGTAGAGCAGGATGCCGCTGGCCAGCGAACCGAGCACGAAATATTTCAGGCCCGCTTCCGACGATTTTTCGTCCTGGCGCATGAAGCTGGCCAGCACGTAGGACGCGAGGCTGTTCATTTCCAGGCCGACATAGAGCGTCAGCATGTCGCCGGCCGAGACCATCATGCCCATGCCGATGGTGGCAAAGACGATCAGGACGGCATATTCGGGACGCAGCGCGCCGCCGGTGGCGAAGAAGCGCGGCGCCAGCAGGATGGCCGCACCGGCCGCGCCATAGATCAGCGCCTTGGCATAGACCGAGAAGGCGTCGGCACGGACCAGGCCGTCGAACGCGACCGGGCCATGTGCCATCGAGGTGCAGAGGCTGAGGCCGGCGGCGAGCAGTGCCAGCACTGCCAGCCAGTTGACGGCATGGGTCGAGCGGTCACCACCAAAGGCGGCGATCAGCATCAGCACCAGGCCGGAGCCGGTGAGGATGAGTTCCGGCAGTACGGCCAGAAGGGAAGCGGTTTCGATCATTAGTGCGCCTCCCCGTGCGCAGCGGCTTCTTCATGATGGCCCTCGCCTACCGGCTTGGGCGCACCCATCTTGATCTGGGAATCTCCTGCGGGAGCCGCAGGGGCGAGACGCGCTTCGAGCGCGCGGATGTCGGGACGCATCGGGGCCAGGAAGCTTTCCGGATAGACGCCCATCCAGAGTACCGCCGCGGCAATCGGGGCGAGCAGCCAGATTTCACGCGCCGACAGGTCGGGCATGGCGGCGGCATCGGCGTTCACCTGATCGCCGTAGCAGATGCGGCGATAGAGGTAGAGCATATAGGCCGCACCCAGGATGATGCCGGTGGTGCAGATCAGCGCCGCCCAGGTCGAGACCTGATAGATGCCCATCAGCGACAGGAATTCGCCGACGAAGTTGCTGGTGCCCGGCAGACCGACCGAAGCCATGGTGAAGAGCAGGAACAGCACGGCGTAGCGCGGCATGTTGATCGCGAGGCCACCATAGCGGTTGATCTCACGGGTGTGCAGGCGGTCATAGATGACGCCGACGCACAGGAACAGCGCGCCCGAGACCAGGCCGTGGCCCAGCATGACCATCATCGCGCCTTCCAGGCCCGCCTGGTTGAAGGCGAACAGGCCGATGGTGACGATCGCCATGTGCGCGACCGACGAATAAGCGATCAGCTTCTTCATGTCCGACTGAACCAGCGCGATGAGGCTGGTATAGACGACGGCGACCATCGACAGGCCCCAAACCCAGGGCGCGAGCTGCGCCGAAGCTTCCGGGAACATCGGCAGCGAGAAGCGGATGAAGCCATAGCCACCCATCTTCAGCAGCACGCCTGCCAGGATGACCGAACCGGCGGTCGGCGCCTGAACGTGCGCGTCGGGCAGCCAGGTGTGGACCGGCCACATCGGCATCTTCACCGCGAAGCTGGCGAAGAAGGCGAGGAACAGCCAGATCTGGATCTTCGGATCGAAATTGTAGGCCATCAGGTCGGGGATGCGGGTCGTGCCGGCCTCATGCACCATCCACATCATCGCGATCAGCATCAGGACCGAGCCGAGCAGCGTGTAGAGGAAGAATTTGTACGAGGCGTAGATACGGTTCGCACCACCCCAGATGCCGATGATCAGATACATCGGGATCAGGCCGGCTTCGAACATGATGTAGAAGAGGTAGAGATCCTGCGCGGTGAAGACGCCGATCATCAGCACCTCCATGAACAGGAACGCCGCCATATATTCGCCGACGCGCTTGTTGATCGCGTTCCAGCTGGCGCCGATGCAGATCGGCATCAGGAACACGGTCAGTGCGATCAGCAGCAAGGCGATGCCGTCGATCCCGAGCGCCCACGCGAAGCGGCCGAAGATCGGCGCATATTCGGTGAACTGCCACTGGGCGCCAGCGCCCGACTGATCGAAATTGACCCACAGGACGATGCCCAGGACCAGATCGACCAGCGTGGCGATCAGCGCAATCCAGCGCGCATTATTGGCGCCAGCGAAGAGGCAGGCGATGGCACCAGCCATCGGCACTGCCATCATCAGGGAGAGGATGGGGAAGCCGTCCATTATCGTGTCATCGCCCAGGTTGCAGCCGCGGCGAGGCCAATCAGCATCACCAGCGCATAGGTGTAGAGGTAGCCGGACTGAAGCCGACGGGTGATCTTGTTGCCCTGCACGACCAGAGCAGCCAGCCCGTTGGGGCCGAAGCGGTCGATGAAGCCGACGTCACCAAACTGCCAGAAGAAGCGGCCGATGGCGAAGGCGGGCTTGACGAACAGGAAGTTGTACAGCTCGTCAAAATACCACTTGTTGAGCAGGAACTGGTGCAGGGCGCCGAAGGTGGCGACGAAGCGCTGCGGCCAGTCGGTGTTCTTGATGTAGGCGAGCCAGGCAATGATCAGGCCGGTCAGCATCACGGTGAACGGACCAAACTTGACCCAGGTCGGCACTTCATGCGCGGCGTGCATCAGGTGGCTGTCGAACGCCAGGGCGCCCTTCCAGAACTCGATGCCCCCTTCCGGACCAATGAACTGGTCGTGGAAGACGAAGCCGGCGAACACGGCGCCCAGGCTGAGCACCAGCAGCGGGATCAGCATGACCAGGCCGCTTTCATGCGGGTGGTAGCCACCCGTGCCGTCGCCGGCATCATGGGCATGATGGTCATGGCCATGATCGGCGTGCGCATGGGCGTGATCGTCATGGCCGTGGCCGTGATCGTCATGCAGCGCATGCTGGATATGTTCCGACTGGGTCCAGCGCGGCTTGCCGAAGAAGGTCAGGAAGACCAGGCGCCAGCTGTAGAAGCTGGTCAGCAGCGCGGCGAACACGCCGACATAATAGGCACCGATGCCCGCACCGCCCGAAGCGAAGGCCGCTTCGAGGATGCCGTCCTTCGAATAGAAGCCGGCGAAACCGACGCCGACGAGCGGCAGGCCGACGCCCGTGATGGCGAGAGTGCCGAGCGTCATGGTCCAGAAGGTCACGGGGATCTTCTTACGCAGGCCGCCATAGTAGCGCATGTCCTGCTCATGATGCATCGCATGGATGACCGAGCCGGCGCCCAGGAACAGCAGCGCCTTGAAGAAGGCGTGGGTGAAGAGGTGGAACATCGCCGCGCCATAGGCGCCGCAACCGGCCGCGAAGAACATGTAGCCCAGCTGCGAACAGGTCGAATAGGCGATGACGCGCTTGATGTCGGTCTGCACGGTGCCGACGGTGGCGGCGAACAGACAGGTGGCGGCACCGACATAGGTGACCACGGTCAGCGCGGTCGGCGACATTTCGAACATCGGCGACAGACGGCAGACCATGAAGACGCCGGCGGTGACCATGGTGGCCGCGTGGATCAGCGCCGACACCGGGGTCGGGCCTTCCATCGCGTCGGGAAGCCAGGTGTGGAGGCCAAGCTGCGCCGACTTGCCCATCGCGCCGATGAACAGCAGCAGACAAAGCACAGTCATGGTGTCGAAGCGGTGACCCAGGAAGCCGATGGTCGAGCCGGCCATCGACGGGGCCATTTCCAGGATTTCCGGGATCGAGATGGTATTGAATACCAGATAGGTGCCGAAAATGCCCATCATGAAGCCAAGGTCGCCGACGCGGTTGACGACGAACGCCTTGATCGCGGCCGCGTTTGCACTCGGCTTACGGAACCAGAAACCGATCAGCAGGTAGGAGGCCAGACCCACGCCTTCCCAACCGAAGAACATCTGCAGCAGATTGTTCGCGGTCACGAGCATCAGCATCGCGAAGGTGAAGAGCGAGAGATAGGCGAAGAAGCGCGGCTGATCCGGCTCTTCGTCCATGTAGCCCCAGCTATAGAGGTGGACGAGGCTGGACACACTGGTGATGACCACCAGCATGACCGCCGTCATGGTGTCGACCCGCAGTGCCCACTGGGCATCGAAGCTGCCGCTTTCGATCCAGGTGAAGACGGGCGCGACATAGGGTTCGGCGTGGCCGGTCAGGAAGCTGATGAAGATCGGCCAGGACATGGCGCAGGCTGCGAACAGCGCGCCGGTCGTGACGATCTTCGCCGGGAGCTTGCCCAGGGTCTTGTTGCCAAGGCCGGCGATGGCTGCGGCGAGCAGCGGGAGAAGGACGATAAGCTGGATCATGGGATTTGGCTCAGCCCTTCATCCGGTTGACATCGTCGACGGCGATGGTGCCGCGACCACGGAAGTAAATGACGAGGATGGCGAGGCCGATGGCCGCTTCACCCGCCGCGACGGTCAGCACGAACATCGAGAAGACCTGGCCCACCAGATCGCCCAGGAAGGCGCTGAAGGCGACGAGGTTGATGTTCACGCTGAGGAGGATCAGCTCGATCGCCATCAGGATGATGATGACATTCTTGCGGTTGATGAAGATGCCGAGCACCCCCATCACGAAGAGGATGGCGCTGACCACCATATAATGTTGAAGGCCGATCACAGCTCCACCCCCTGCCCCACGGGCTGATTGATGTTGCGCACGGCGTCCTGCGGACGACGGCGGTTCTGCTTGGCAACATTCTGACCACGGACGCCGCCACGGGCACGATGGGTCAGCACGATGGCGCCGATCATCGCGACCAGCAGGACGATACCCGCCGCCTCGAACAGGAAGATGTAGCGGGTGTAGAGAATGCCGCCGATCGCCTGGATGTTGGAAAGTTCCGGATTGGCCGGGGCCGCACGCTGCGCAAGCTCGATCGGGCCGGCGCTCCACAGGCCGATGCCCAGGACGATTTCCGCCAGCAGCACGAGCGCGATCAGCAGGCCGAACGGCAGATAGCTGACGAAGCCGGCGCGCAGTTCGGCGAAGTCGATGTCGAGCATCATGACGACGAACAGGAACAGCACCGCGACCGCGCCGACATAGACGATGACAAGCAGCATCGCGATGAATTCGGCGCCGAGCAGGATCATCAGACCGGCAGCGTTGAAGAAGGCCAGAATCAGCCAGAGGACCGAGTGGACCGGGTTGCGCGACAATATCGTGAGCGCGCCGCTGCTCACCACCAGAATGGCGAACAGGTAAAAGGCGAGGACGTGGATCACAGGTTCATATTCCCTTTGACGCCGGCGGCTTAACGATAGGGGGCATCGGCAGCAAGATTGGCAGCGATGGCACGCTCCCACTTGTCACCGTTTTCCAGGAGCTTGGCCTTGTCGTAGATCAGCTCCTCGCGGGTTTCGGTCGCGAACTCGAAGTTCGGGCCCTCGACGATCGCATCGACCGGGCAGGCTTCCTGGCAGAAGCCGCAATAGATGCACTTGGTCATGTCGATGTCGTAGCGCGTGGTGCGGCGGCTGCCATCGTCGCGCGGCTGCGCCTCGATGGTGATCGCCTGCGCCGGACAAATGGCCTCGCACAGCTTGCACGCGATGCAGCGCTCTTCCCCGTTGGGATAGCGGCGCAGCGCATGTTCACCACGGAAACGCGGCGAAATCGGGTTCTTCTCATAGGGGTAGTTGATCGTCGCCTTGGGCTTGAAGAAATACTTCAAGGTCAGCCAGTGCGCCTTCACGAACTCCCAGAGGGTGAAGCTTTTGACGTAGTAACCGAGGCTCATTGTGCGCCTCCATAGCGCGTCAGCATGAGGAAGCCCGAAACCAGGAAGACGAAGAAGAGCGAGGTCGGCAGGAAGATCTTCCAGCCCAGCCGCATCAGCTGGTCATAACGGTAGCGGGGCACCGTCGCCTTCACCCAGGAGAAGACGAAGAAGAAGAAGGCGATCTTGAGCAGGAACCAGATGATGCCCGGCACCAGATAGAGCGGCGCCCAGTCGAACGGCGGCAGATAGCCACCCCAGAACAGGATCGCGTTGAGGCCGCACATCAGGATGACGTTGGCATATTCGCCGAGCCAGAACAGGGCGAAGGCCATCGACGAATATTCGGTCTGGTAACCCGCGACCAGTTCGGATTCCGCTTCGGTCAGGTCGAACGGCGCGCGCGCCGTTTCCGCCATGGCCGAAATCAGGAACATGATCGCCATCGGGAACAGCAGCGGATTGAAGCCGTTGCCGTTGAGGAAGCCATAATAGCCCTTCTGGCTTTCCACGATGGTCGACATGTTGAAGCTGCCGGCCCACAGCACGACGGTGATCAGGATGAAGCCGATCGAGACTTCATAGGAGATCATCTGCGCGCTGGCGCGGATCGCGGAGTAGAAGGGATATTTGGAGTTGGACGCCCAGCCCGCCAGCACCACGCCGTAAACGCCGAGCGACGAGATGGCGAGGATGTAGAGCAGGCCGACATTGATGTTCGACACCATCACGCCGACGCCGAAGGGGATGACGGCCCAGGCCATCAGCGCCACGGTGAAGGTGATGATCGGCGCGATCAGGAACAGGGCCTTGTTCGACGCCGAAGGAACGATGGTTTCCTGCAGGAAGACCTTGAGGCCGTCCGCGAAGGACTGAAGCAGGCCCAGCGGGCCGACGACGTTGGGACCACGGCGCAGCGCCATGGCGGCCCAGATCTTGCGATCGGCATAGATGATCATGGCGACGGCCAGCATCAGCGGCAGGGCTATGACCAGGATACCGATAATGGTCGAAAGCAGCCAGGCGCCCTCGAAAGGCAGGCCGAGGCCTTGGAAGAAAGCGGTCACTCTGCGGCCTCCGCGAAGCTTTCACCATGGATCAGCTCGGCCGAGCATTGCTGCATCGTCGGGCTGGCGCGGCAGATCGCGTTGGTGAGGTAGAAATCCTTGATCGGCGAACCCAGTTCACCGGTCGCACCGGTGGGCAGCGACGGGACCGACCAGCCATAGTTGGCGATACCTTCGACACCGAGCGCGGGAACCGCCTTGACCATTTCGGCGCGCAACGCGTCGAAGCTGTCGAACGGCAGCTTGGCACCCAGCGCTTCGGAAAGAGCGCGCAGGATCGACCAGTCCTCGCGGGCGTCGCCCGGCGCGAACACGGCCTTTTCACCAAACTGCACCCGGCCTTCCAGGTTGACGTAGGTGCCGGCCTTTTCGGCATAGCTTGCGCCCGGCAGGATCACGTCCGCCGCATGCGCGCCCTTGTCGCCATGATGGCCGACATAGACCTTGAAGCTGTTCTCGAAGGCCGAATAGTCGACCTCGTCGGCGCCCAGCGAGAAGAGCAGCTTCGGCGCGGCCGCAGCCACCGCCTTGATGCCGCCCTTGGTCGCATAGCCCAGCATCAGGCCGCCCATGCGGGCCGCCGCGAAGTGCAGGACGTTGTAACCGTTCCAGCCGTCCTTGATCAGGCCCAGCGTATCGACCAGCGCCAGCGTGTCGCCATGCGCGCCGTCCTTGGCCAGCACGCCGCCGCCGACGATCATCGCCGGACGGGCAGCGCCCTTGAAGGCTTCGAGCACGGCGTCCGGCAGCTTGGCCAGCAGCGACGCGTCATTGCCCAGCCATTCGACCTTGTAGGTCAGGTCGAATTCGGGACCGACGGCGAAGACCTTCGCGCCCTTCTTGATCGCCTTGCGGATGCGGGTGTTCACCAGCGGCGCTTCCCAGCGCAGGTTGGTGCCGACCAGCAGGATGACGTCCGCGGTTTCGAGATCGGCGAGCGGCGTGTTGAACACCACCGACGACAGGCTCGACACGTCGTAGGACAGGCCGGTCTGACGGCCTTCCAGCAGCGAACCGCCGAGCTTTTCGACCAGCGCCTTGCCCGCGAACATGGTTTCGCAATCGAGCAGGTCGCCGGCAATCGCCGCGACGCTGCCGCCATGCTGGACCGCGGCGACGGCAGCAAAGGCTTCCGCCCAGGTCGCCGGAACCAGCTTGCCATCCTTGCGGACGAACGGCTTGTCGAGGCGCTTGCGGACCAGACCGTCGACATTGTGACGGGTCTTGTCGCTCGCCCACTCCTCATTCACGTCGTCATTGATGCGCGGCACGGCGCGCAGCACCTGACGACCACGGCTGTCGAGGCGGATGTTGGTGCCGAGCGCGTCCATCACGTCGATCGCATGGGTCTTCTTGAGTTCCCACGGACGCGCTTCGAAAGCGTAGGGCTTGGCGGTCAGCGCGCCGACCGGGCAGAGATCGACCACATTGCCCGACAGCTCGCTCTTGGCGGCATGTTCGAGATAGGTGGTGATCTGCATATTCTCGCCGCGATAGATGGCGCCGATTTCCGGCACGCCCGCGACTTCCTCTGCAAAGCGCACGCAACGGGTACACTGGATGCAGCGGGTCATGACCGTCTTGACGATCGGACCCATATTCTTCTCGGTGACGGCGCGCTTATTCTCGTCATAGCGCGACGAACCACGGCCATAGGCGACCGACTGGTCCTGCAGGTCGCACTCGCCACCCTGGTCGCAGATCGGGCAATCCAGCGGATGGTTGATGAGCAGGAACTCCATCACCCCTTCGCGGGCCTTCTTGACCATTTCGCTGTCGGTGCGGATTTCCTGGCCTTCGGTGGCCGGAAGCGCGCACGACGCCTGCGGCTTGGGCGGCCCAGGCTTCACCTCGACCAGGCACATGCGGCAATTGCCGGCGATGGAAAGGCGCTCATGATAGCAGAAACGGGGGATTTCCTTCCCCGCCTGCTCGCAAGCCTGGAGGACTGTGGCGCCCGCCGGGACTTCGAGTTCTACGCCGTCTACTTTGACCTTCGGCATGGTTACTCCGCTGCCTCCATGACGGGGGCACTACCCTTGTTCTCGTTGATCCGGCGCTCGATTTCCGGACGGAAGTGCCGGATCAGCCCCTGGATCGGCCATGCCGCTGCGTCGCCAAGCGCGCAGATGGTGTGGCCTTCAACCTGCTTGGTCACCTGGAACAGCATGTCGATTTCGCTCTGGTCGGCGTCGCCGGTGCGCAGGCGTTCCATGACGCGCCACATCCAGCCGGTGCCTTCGCGGCACGGCGTGCACTGGCCGCAGCTCTCATGCTTGTAGAAGTAGGAGAGACGCGAAATGGCGCGGACGATGTCGGTCGACTTGTCCATGACGATGACGGCGGCGGTGCCCAGGCCCGAGCCCAGCGCGCGCAGACCATCAAAGTCCATCGGTGCGTCCATGATTTCCTTCGCAGGAACCAGCGGCACCGACGAGCCGCCCGGAATGACCGCGAGCAGATTGTCCCAGCCGCCACGGATGCCGCCGCAATGGCGGTCGATCAGTTCGCGGAACGGGATCGACATCGATTCCTCGACGACGCAGGGCTTGTTCACATGGCCGCTGATCTGGAACAGCTTGGTGCCGCGGTTGTTCTCCCGGCCGAAGCCGTTGAACCAGGCGGCGCCGCGACGCAGGATCGTCGGCGCAACCGCGATCGACTCCACGTTGTTCACGGTGGTTGGGCAGCCATAGAGGCCCGCGCCGGCCGGGAAAGGCGGCTTCAGGCGGGGCTGACCCTTCTTGCCCTCGATACTTTCGATCTGGGCGGTTTCCTCGCCGCAGATATAGGCGCCGGCGCCACGATGGACGAACACGTCGAAATCATAGCCCGACCCGCAGGCATTCTTGCCGATGAAGCCCTTTTCATAGGCCTGCTCGACGGCGGCGAAGAGCACCTTCGCCTCATAGATGAACTCGCCGCGGATATAGATGTAGGCGGCACGCGCCCGCATCGCGAAACCTGCGATCAGCGCGCCTTCGATCAGCTTGTGCGGATCGTGGCGGATGATTTCGCGGTCCTTGCACGAACCCGGTTCGGATTCGTCGGCGTTGATGACCAGGAAGCTGGGACGGCCGTCCTTGCTTTCCTTGGGCATGAAGCTCCACTTCATGCCGGTCGGGAAGCCGGCGCCGCCGCGGCCGCGCAGGTTCGACGCCTTGATGGTGTCGATGATCGCGTCCTGGCCGATTTCCATCAGCTTCTTGGTATTGTCCCAATCGCCACGCTTCATCGCGGCGTCGACGCCCCAATCCTGGAAACCGTGGACGTTGGTGAAGATGCGGTCCTTGTCGGACAGCGGCCCGACGAAGGGGGCCGGAGTCGGAGCTGCTGCGGGTGCATCGGTCATGCCGTCGCTCCTTCGTTCCATTGACCACGATAGTCGTGATTTTCACCGACCATCTCCTTGAGGGTGGTCGGGCCACCTTCCGGCGCGCTGGTCTGGCGATCGATCTGCGGGCCGATCTTGGGCTGGCCGCCGGCGGCCAGCGTTTCCAGGATGGCGATGGTGCTGTCGTAGGTCAGATCTTCGAAATTATCGTCGTTGATCTGGACCATCGGCGCGTTGGCGCAGGCACCAAGGCATTCGACCTCATTGAGGGTGAACAGGCCGTCGGGGGTCGTGCCGCCCTTGACCAGACCCTTGTTCTTGCACGCGGCAAAGACATCGTCCGACCCGCGCAGCATGCACGGCGTCGTGCCGCAGACCTGCACATGGTAGCGGCCGACCGGCGCCAGATTGTACATGGTGTAGAAGGTCGCGACCTCATAGACGCGCATGTACGGCATATCGAGCTGGCGCCCGATATATTCCATGACCGGAACCGGCAGCCAGCCATTGGTCTGGGTTTCCGCACCGACCTGGCGCTGGGCCAGATCGAGCAGCGGCATCACGGCCGACTGCTGGCGACCGGCGGGATAGCGCGCGATGACCTTCTTGGCCTGCTCGGCATTTTCGGGCGTCCACTCGAACGCGCCCCAGCGCGCGCGGGTTTCGGCCTCATCGGGGATATGAACTGCGTCAGCCATTATCGGTCACATTCTCCGAACACGATGTCCATCGCGCCCAGTACAGCGGTTGTATCGGCCAGCATGTGGCCCTTCATCATGAAGTCCATCGCCTGCAGATGGCTGAAGGCGGTCGGGCGGATCTTGCAGCGATAGGGCTTGTTGGAGCCGTCGCTGACCAGATAGACGCCGAATTCGCCCTTCGGGCTTTCGGTCGCCACATAGACTTCGCCCGCCGGGACGTGGAAGCCCTCGGTATAGAGCTTGAAGTGGTGGATCAGCGCTTCCATGTCCCGCTTCATCTCACCGCGCTTGGGCGGGGAGACCTTGCGGTCGAAGCTGGCGATCGGCCCTTCGGGCATTTCGTTGAGGCACTGCTTCATGATGCGCGCGGACTGGCGCACTTCCTCGACGCGGACCATGAAACGGTCATAGCAGTCGAACGCGGTGCCGACCGGAACGTCGAAGTCCATGCGGTCATAGACGTCGTAGGGCTGCGCCTTGCGGATATCCCAGGCGATGCCCGAACCACGCAGCATGGGACCGGAGAAGCCCCACTTCAGCGCGTCTTCCTTGCTGACGATCGAGATGTCGACATTGCGCTGCTTGAAGATGCGGTTGTCGACGACCAGGCTCATCGCGTCCTCAAACAGGCGCGGCAGACGGGTGTCGAGCCAGTCGGCGATGTCGGTCAGCAACTTGAGCGGCACGTCCTGATGCACGCCGCCCGGCCGGAAATAGGCCGAGTGCATGCGGGCGCCCGAAGCACGCTCGAAAAAGTTGAGGCAGTCCTCGCGAATTTCGAACAGCCACAGGTTCGGCGTCATCGCGCCGACGTCCATGACGTGCGAACCCAGGTTCAGCATGTGATTGCAGATACGGGTCAGTTCCGCGAAGAACACGCGCAGATATTGCGCGCGCAGCGGCACTTCCAGGTTCAGCAGCTTTTCGACCGCCAGGACATAGCTATGCTCCATGCCGAGCGGCGAACAATAGTCCAGCCGGTCGAAATAGGGCAGCGCCTGCATATAGGTCTTGTGCTCGATCAGCTTTTCGGTGCCGCGATGCAGCAGGCCGACATGCGGGTCGCAGCGCTCGACGATTTCGCCGTCCAGTTCCATGACCAGACGCAGAACGCCGTGCGCCGCAGGGTGCTGCGGACCGAAGTTGATCGTGTAGTTCTGGATTTCCGTGTCACCATAGGCCGGATCGGCCGCATCGGTGACATGATCCATCTTTTCGAGATAGTCGGACATCAGGCCTTACCTTCGGGCTTGGCAGCCCCCTTGCCTTCATCGGTTTCGGCAGCGGGCTTGGCCGGCGCGTCGGCCGACTTTTCCTCGGCCTTCTTGTTGGCGGCATCGCCAGCACCGGTGTCGGCCTTGCTTTCCGTCGCCTTGGGCGTGGGTGCGGCTGCGGGCGCAGCAGCAGGTGCTGCGGCCTTTTCGTCACCCGGCAGCACGTACTGCGCGCCTTCCCAGGGCGACATGAAGTCGAAGCTGCGGAAGTCCTGGGCCAGCTTCACCGGCTCATAGACGACGCGCTTGTCTTCCTCGGAATAGCGCAGCTCGACATAGCCGGTCAGCGGGAAGTCCTTGCGCTGCGGATGGCCCTTGAAGCCATAGTCGGTCAGGATGCGGCGCAGGTCGGTATTGCCGTCGAAGATGACGCCATACATGTCGAACACTTCGCGCTCCAGCCAGCCGGCGACCGGCCAGAGGTGCGTGACGGTCGGCACCGGCGTATCCTCGTCGGTCGAAACCTTGACGCGGACGCGGTGGTTCCGCGTGACGCTGAGCAGGTGATAGGCGACCTCGAACCGATCCGGACGTTCCGGATAGTCGACGCCGGCGATTTCCATCAGCTGCTGGTAATGCGCCATGTCGCGCAGCGCGACCATGGCGTTGGCCAGGTCGTCGCGCGCGACAACGAAGGTCAGCTCGTCAGCATGATCGATGGTTTCGATCAGCATCGAACCCAGCAGGGCGCCGATTTCCTCGGCGATCCCTTCGGGGTTCACGATCTTGGGTGCAGAATGGCCCATATTAACGCTCAATCGTCCCGATCCGGCGGATCTTCCGCTGCAGCTGCATGATGCCGTAGAGCAGAGCTTCGGCAGTGGGCGGGCAGCCCGGCACATAGATGTCGACCGGCACGATGCGGTCACAGCCACGGACGACCGAATAGCTATAGTGGTAGTAACCACCGCCATTGGCGCAGCTGCCCATCGAAATCACATATTTCGGGTTGGACATCTGGTCATAGACCTTGCGGAGCGCCGGGGCCATCTTGTTGCACAGCGTGCCCGCGACGATCATTACGTCCGACTGGCGCGGAGACGCGCGCGGCGCGGCGCCGAAGCGCTCCATGTCGTAGCGCGGCATGTTGACGTGGATCATCTCCACGGCGCAGCAGGCCAGACCGAAGGTCATCCACCACAGCGAACCCGTACGGGCCCACTGGAACAGTTCCTCGGTCGAGGTGACAAGGAAGCCCTTGTCGCTGACTTCACTGCTGAGCGCGTTGAAGAAGTCCTGGTCGGGCTGCGTCCCCATCGGCGGCATGGTGCCGGGAATGGGGCTGGTCAGTTCTACTCCCAATCGAGTGCTCCCTTCTTCCACGCATAGACGAGGCCGAGCACCAGCTCCGCTATGAAGATCATCATCGTCGCCCAGCCGGCCCAGCCGATCTGGTCAAGGCTCACCGCCCAGGGAAAGAGGAATGCCGCTTCCAGGTCGAAAATGATGAACAGGATGGCGACAAGGTAGAAACGCACGTCGAACTGGCTGCGCGGCTCTTCAAATGCGGGGAAGCCGCATTCATATTCGGACAGCTTGGCAGGATCGGGCTTGTGCGCACCGGTCAGGCGGCCAACCAGCATCGGCAAGAAGACGAAGGTGCTGGAGAGCAGCAGAGCGATCCCGAGAAAGATCAGGATCGGCAGATATTGGCTGAGATCGACCAATGGAATCCCCTGGGCGAAAATTGTTCTGGGGGGCCTTTAGGCCTGCTGCATATGCGAAGCAAGGGGCGAACCTGTGAGAATGATTCGCAACAATTGCAAAGGCTTGATCGCGTTACCAAAAGCGCAAGAGACGATTGCCGCAGACACAAAAAAACAGGCGCCGGACCACCTTTGGAAGCCCGAAGACTCGCCGCGGTGGGCCGACGCCCTTTGCTCTTAAATCAGAAGCTTAGCAGAGCCTGATTCACGCCATCGGCGGAAGCGCGGCGCGCCTCCCCCTCAGACAACCCTGCTCTTAGCGTAGCGCGCCTGCCACCAGCTTGTGCAGCTTGCTGTGGGTCGCGTCATTGCCGGCGATCACTTCCTTGCGATCGATCATCTGGTCGCCGCCACGGAAGTCGCTGACGAAGCCGCCGGCTTCGCGCACCATCAGGATGCCGGCCGCCACGTCCCAGGGCTGGAGGCCGCTTTCCCAGAAGCCGTCATAGCGGCCCGAAGCGACATGGGCGAGGTCGAGCGAGGCGGCACCGAAGCGACGCAGGCCAGCGACCGAAGGCGCCACCGCACCGAAGATGCGACTCCATTCAGCCATGTTGCCATGGCCCATGAACGGGATACCGGTGGCGATCAGGCAGTCGGCAAGGTCACGACGGGCCGAGACGCGCAGACGCTGGTCATGACGCCAGGCGCCGCGATTCTTTTCCGCCCAATAGCTTTCATCAGTGACCGGCTGGTAGATGAGGCCCGAGGTCACTTCACGCTTGCCGCCGAACAACGGCTCCTCGACCGCGATCGAGATGGCGAAGTGGGGGATGCCGTGCAGGAAGTTGGTGGTGCCGTCGAGCGGATCGATGATCCAGCGCGGCTTGTTGGGATCGCCTTCGATCACCCCGCCCTCTTCCAGCAGGAAGCCCCAGTCGGGACGCGCCTTCTGCAGTTCCTCGACCAGCGTCTGTTCGGCCTGCTTGTCGGCCTTGGACACGAAGTCCGCCGGCCCCTTGCGCGACACCTGCAGATGCTCGACCTCGCCGAAGTCGCGGCGCAGCTTGGAGCCGGCCTTGCGGGCGGCGCGTTCCATGACGGTGAGAAGGCCGGAATGGGATACCATGTAAAATCTCCGCCGCCCCGGTGGGCGGCCTATGCTTTATTTCTTGGGGGCGGGCTTGGCGGCGGCCGGACGATAGCCACAGGTGCCGGCGATCACCGCCAGCATCTGCGAGGGATCCTTGCGGTTCACCTTGCCCGGATTGCCCGCGATCACCTTGTCGGTCGCCGCACTGATCTGCGACAGCGAATTGCTGTAGAGGCATTCGAACAGCGCGGTCTTGACCGGCTGCTCGACGTCCTTCGACTCCAACGCGCTGCTGATGACCTGCAGCACATAGGCCGCACTGTCGATCTGCGCCTTGGACGGCTTGTTGACCGTCTGGGCAGGGAGCGCAGCCGGCAGGGCGCCGATCGCGAGGATGGCGGCAACTGCCGTGCTGCGCCCGAACCGCATCAGTCGGCCCGCTTCACATATTCGCGCTCATAGACATCGACCACGATGCGCGTGCCGGTGACGATGTGCGGCGGAACCATGACGCGGACGCCATTGTCGAGGATCGCCGGCTTGTAGCTGGCCGATGCGGTCTGGCCCTTCACCACGGCGTCGGCTTCGACGATGGTCGCTTCGACCGTCTCGGGCAGTTGGACGCTGATCGGACGTTCTTCATACATTTCCAGCATGACCATCATGCCGTCCTGCAGGAAGGCAGCGGCGTCGCCGACCAGGTCCATCGGCAGGTTGATCTGGTCATAGGTTTCGGTGTCCATGAACACCAGCATGTCACCCTCGGGGTAGAGATACTGGAAATCCTTGGTGTCGAGGCGGATGCGCTCGACGCTCTCGGCCGAGCGGAAGCGGACATTGTTCTTGCGGCCATCGATCAGGTTCTTCAGCTCCACCTGCATATAGGCGCCGCCCTTGCCGGGCTGGGTGTGCTGAATCTTGACGGCGCGCCACAGGCCACCCTCATATTCGATATTGTTGCCGGGACGAATGTCCACGCCGCTGATCTTCATGGGAAGAGCCTGCCTATATGTCTGAATGTGGAAAAGAGCCGGCCTCTGCGAGGCTGGCCGCGCCTTTACCGCGAGACGGCGCCAAGGGCAAGAGGGCGGCGTTTCCGCTTAACTTCGCACATTTCCCGCACATTTTGAAATTCGCTTTCCTACCTGAGCAATTTTCGATCGCGGCTGACCCCGATGATAGCCGATCGCGGGCCGATAGGACAGGTCATTGGCCGACCAGCAGCGGATAGGGATTGACCGGCTGGCCACCATACCAGGGATCAGCCGGCGCCATGCGGTTGACGGCGAAATGGAGGTGCGGCGCGGCGGGATCGGCATTGCCGGTGCTGCCCACGGTCGCGATGCGCTGCCCGCGCCTGACCGCCTGCCCTTCGTGCAGGCCGGGCGCATAGCTGTCGAGATGGGCATAATAATAGAGGGTGTGCCCGTCGGGCGCGCGTTCATAAAGGGTGCGGCCACCCGCCTTGCTCCAGAAGATCTTCTCGATCCGGCCGTCGGCAGCGGCCAGCACCGCCCTGCCCCGCGCCGCCATGATGTCGATCGCGTCATGCGGACGGGCGCCGCCTGCCCGCGCCTGGGTGAAGGTGTCGGTGAGCGCGGAGACCGGCACACCCTCCACCGGGATCAGCAGCGCACCGTCGCTGACGGTTGGCGGCGCGGACACCGCGGATCGCACCGGCGCATCAGCCGGGACGATCCGCACGCAATAGCGGGCGAAGGCGATGCAGAGCAGCAGCGCGACCGCGATACCGCCCCACAGCCGGACATTCATGCCTGGAACTTGGCCTTGACGCCGCTCTTCACCATCTGCGCCAGCCGCGCGGCGTCCCAGTTGGTGAGGCGGATGCAGCCATGGCTTTCGGTGCGGCCGATCAGTTGCGGTTCGGGCGTGCCATGGATGCCATAATGATCCTTGGACAGATCGATCCACACGACGCCGACCGGGCCGTTGGGGCCGGGCTTCAGCACCGCCTTCTGATCCTTCGAAGCGGCATCCCAGAACAGGTCGGGATTATAATGGAAGTCGGGATTGCGGCTGACCCCCTTGATCGTCCATTCGCCCAGCGGCAGCGGATCATGCTGTGACCCGGTGGTGACCGGGAATTGCGCGATCAGCCGGTTGTCCGCGCCATAGACCTTGAGCAGCCCTTCCGACTTGTCGACCACCAGATGGTCGGCCTGTGGCTGGTCCCTGGCGACGCCAAGGCTGGCAAGCGTTTCGCCCCAGCCACGCTCGTCGCCCTCGATCCGTGCCACCGGCTGGTTGGCGATCGCCGGCACGCGGATGGTCGCGCCGGCCGCGACCTTCGTATCGGGCGGGTTCATGCCGGTCAGCATTTCAGGCGTGGTGTGGAAGCGCTCCGCCAGCTTTTCGAGCAGGTTGCGATAGGTGAGCGCGGGCAGGCTCGCCTGATTGTTCAGCCCCTTGGGAATGTCGAAGAAGGGCCCGCGGGCAAAACCGTCGGGAATGCGCACCAGCCAGGTGGTCGGCTTCGCCTCCCCCTCCAGCAGTGCGGCCGAGGTCTTCTGGTCATAATCGCCGGTGACGGGCAGCTTGTTCGCCTCCTGGAAACCGCGCAAGGCCGCCTTGAAGCTCATCCCGTCCTTGCCGTCGATCACGCCGGGCGAGAAGCCCCAGCGATCAAGCGCCACCTGCGCCTGCAATATCTGGCTGGGCTGCCAGGGCTTGTCGCCGGGTTCCTCGACAACCTGGAAGGCATAGGCGGCCGAGGGATCGGGCGCGGCCTGTGCCTGGTTGATCGGTGCCTGGTTGGTTGGAGCGGCTGGCTGGCTTTCATTGGCGTCGGTGGTCGACACATTGCAGGCCGCGCACAGCAGCGGCAGGCCGAGAAGACGATATTTCAAGGCGATACTCTCCCACATCATGGAAGAGACAACGCGGCAGGCGGCGGAAAGCTGCCTGCGCCATTATGATCAGACGGTTTCGGCTTCCGCCTTGGCCTTTTCCCGCTCCCTTATGCCTTCCATGTCCCGATCGAGGAAGAAGTTTAGGAAGGTGCGGATGCCGGCAATCGCCGCCAGCTTGCCGATCTCCGCCCAGGTCGGGGCGATGCTGGTTTCGACGATGTCGGCCGCCAGCTGAAAGGTCAGGCCGGCAACGAGCCAGCGGCCAAAGCTCATCCAGACGGGCATGAGCTTGTCTTCGTCTGCCTTGAACAACAACAGGCCAGTCAGACCGATCGCGCCCTGAATGCAGCCGATGGCGATCGCCAGGATCGCCAGCAGGTTGATGACCAGCGCGATATATTCCGCCGTCAGATGGACGAATTCTTCCAATGGCATGTCGCTGCACCCCTTGCTCTGTTGCAGGGGATGCTGGCCCGACCGTCATCATTTGCCTATCGGGATAAACCCGCGATCAGGCCCCGCCCAGCACCGACGCGAAGGCGGCGACGCCAGCCTTTGGCCCTTCGGGATGATTCCACACCGTTCCGCTGACGGCCAGGAAGTCGGCCCCGGCTGCGATCAGGGGGGCGGCATTGTCCGGCGTGATGCCGCCGATCGCGACGCAGGGCAGTTCGAACAGGGTGGTCCACCAGCCCAGGATCGACGGTTCAGCGCGGTGCGTCGTTTCCTTGGTCGTGGTCGGATAGAAGGCGCCGAAGGCAACATAGTCGGCCCCTGCCTCGCCCGCTTCCATCGCCAGATGGCGGCTGTCGTGACAGGTCACGCCGATCTGCACCTTGGGACCAAGCTGCTTGCGCGCTTCGCGCGGGTCACCATCTTCCTGACCCAGATGGACGCCATCGGCGTTCAGCCGCTTGGCAAGGCCGATGCTGTCATTGATGATGAAGGCAACCTCGCGCTCGGCACAGAGCGCCTGGATCGGCCCGGCGAGCGCAGCGATGGCATGATCGTCGATGCCTTTGAGGCGCAGTTGGAAGGCGGCCACCTTGCCGCCGTCGAACGCCTGGGCAAGCTGATCGACGAAAGTCTCGTCGATCGCCGGTGGCGAAATCAGATAGAGTTGGCAGGCCGGGCGAAAGCCCTTTTCGAACTGCTCGGCAAAATGGGGGTCGAGCGCCAGTTCTTCGTCAGTGAAATCGGTCATGCGCGCCTTATAGCCGCTCGCGCGGCCGCGCCAAGTGCGGCTATGACCGCGATCACCATATCGAAGGATGTTTCATGCGCCACGCTTTCGCCGCCCTGCTGCTCCTGTCCGCCGCGCCCGTGCTGGCGCAGGAGGCGCCGCGGCCGCGCGCGCGGGAAGCGGGCGTGACCGTCGGCATCCTCCAGCCCGGCCCGCTCAACGCGATTACCGATGTCGCGGGGGTGAAGGTGGGCCAGGTAACGCTGCCGCGCAGCAAGGACGTCAATACCGGCGTCACCGCGATCCTGCCCCATGGCGGCAACCTGTTCCAGGACAAGGTGCCAGCCGGCTTCGTCGCCTATAATGCGTTCGGCAAGTTCATGGGATCGACCCAGGTCGCGGAGCTGGGCGAGATCGAGACGCCGATCCTTCTGACCAATACGCTGAACGTGGCGGAGGCGGGCGCAGCCTCGGTCGAATGGACGCTGGCGCAGACGGGCAATGAGGAGGTGCGGTCGGTCAATGCCGTGGTGGGCGAGACCAATGACGGCATGCTCAATGACATTCGCGGGCGGCATGTCACCATCGCCGACGCGCGGCGCGCGATCGAGAGCGCCAAGGCCGGCCCGGTCGAGGAAGGTGTGGTGGGCGCGGGCACCGGCACGGTGGCGTTCGGCTTCAAGGCGGGGATCGGCACATCCTCACGCAAGCTGCCGGCGTCGCTGGGCGGCTGGACCGTGGGCGTGCTGGTGCAGGCCAATTATGGCGGGGTGCTGACGATCGCGGGCGTGCCGGTGGGGGTGAAGCTTGGCCGCTATGACTATCGCCAGCAGGTCGAGGAAAAGAAGGCGGACGGCTCTGTCGTGATCGTGATCGCGACCGATGCGCCGCTGTCCGACCGCAATCTGCGCCGTGTCGCCGAGCGCGCCTTTGGCGGTATCGCGCGGACCGGCTCCAGCTTCTCCAACGGGTCGGGCGACTATGCCATCGCCTTTTCCACCAGCGACGCGGTGCGGCGCACGGCGGCAAAGCGCAATGCGGTGGCGGCCTTGGACGACCTGCCCAATGACCGCATGTCGCCGCTGTTCCAGGCGACGATCGAGGCGACCGAGGAAGCGGTGTTGAACGCGCTGTTCAAGGCGCAGACCGTGGTCGGCAATCGCGGCACGGCGGAGGCGCTGCCGCTCGACAAGGTGATGCCGATGCTGAAGGGCAAGCCGTAAACAGGGAGCGCTGCGCCCATTTCCGTTCGTTTCGAGCCTGGTCGAGAAACGCGAGCCGCGCGCTAGCCGCTTCTCGACACGCTCGAAGCGAACAGGTCGGGGTGCGGGTGTAGCAGGCCGAAAGCGGCGATGAAGGCGGCCGGATCGTCGAGCCGGTGGGCGAGGTAGCGGATCGTGCGCCGCCCTGACTTGGCCGGTGGGTCGAGCGCGATGACCATGTTGGGGTGGGCGATCAGCGCGCCGTTGAACAGGCCCGCCGCCTTGAGATCGGCCAGGGTCCAGTCGTCGCATGGCCCCGCGACTTGCGGCCAGGGGATGGTGAGGCTGCCCAGCTTCCCAACGGGCCAGACTAGCCCTTCGGACGTGATCCGCACCGGATGGTGGCGGAAGGAACGGATGAAGGAGATGAACCAGGCGATCGTGGCGAGGCTCAGCAGCGAAAGGACAAGCGCCGCGCGCGGGCTCCACAGCGCGACCAGCAGATGGACCACGAACGTCTCGACGACCATCAGGCCCAGTAGAACCCAGAGCATCGGCGCGACCGCGCGATGATAGGAAAAGGCGGCGCCGGCGGGATTTTCCCCCTGCCCGGCGCCGTCCATATGCGTCAGGCCGCGACCGGAGTCTTGGTGGCCGAAGCGGCGTAGATTTCGTCGATCGCACCGCCCAGCGACGCGTTGAATTCGTCGTCGCTCATCTGGTGGCGCAGGTCGTTGAGCAGTGCGCGGCTGAAGCTGGCGATGATGCCGCGATTCTTGGCCAGTTCGGCGCAGGCTTCGGTGCGGCTGAAGCCACCCGACAGGGCGACGACGCGCAGCACCTTGGGATGATCGACCAGCGGATCGAACAGGCCGGCCTTGGCGGGCAGCGAGAGCTTGAGCATCACCTGCTCGCCTTCGGGCAGGGCGTCGAGCTGCTTGAGGATTTCCTCGAGCAGGATCTGGTCGGCCTCGGCGCGTTCGGGCGACTTGATGTTCACTTCGGGTTCGATGATCGGCATCAGACCGCCGGCCAGCACTTGGCGGCCGATTTCGAACTGCTGGGCGACCACGGCGGCAATGCCCTCGCGGTTGGCGAGATTGACGACCGAACGTTCCTTGGTGCCGAACACGCCCAGGCCCTTGGCGCGGGCGAGCAGTGCGTCGAGTTCGGGCATCGGCTTCATCAGCTGCACGCCGTTCGCCTCATCCTCCAGACCCTTGTCGATCTTGATGAAGGGCACCACGCCCCGTTCGAGCAGCGCGGTCGGGGTCGGCTTGCCGTCGACGGTGCCGTCCATGGTGCGCTCGAACAGGATCGCGCCCAGCACCTTGTCGCCGGTGAAGGCGGGCGAGGTGATGACGCGACTGCGCATCGCATGGATCAGGCCGAACATCTCCTCGTCATTGCTCCAGGCGCTTTCCTCGACGCCATAGCCCTTGAGCGCCTTGGGCGTCGAACCGCCGCTCTGGTCGAGCGCGGCGATGAAGCCCTGACCTTCGGAAACCTTCTTGACCATGTCCTGATCCAGCATCTGCACATACCTTCTCTTGGGGCGCGCCGCCCCCTCGGCAGCGCGGAAAGATGGAAGCCATCGGGCGAACCCGAGGGCATGACTGTAGCGGGCCGTCAGGCCCGCCGGTATCCGGGCTGTTAGCTAGTCCCATGTCGCACCGCAAGATGCTTGACCCCGCGCGGCGACGGGGCGGCCGCCAATATCGTTGGCGCGTGCGAGAGTGCCTGATAGGCTGTGGCCAAAGGTCTGAATCGGGGGAAGAATGGGGATCGGGAAGATGCGACCCGTCATGGCGGCCGCGCTGATGCTGGGGCTGTTCGATATCGGGGCGGCGCAGGCGGCGACCAAGCCGGTGGTCGGCGAGATGGCGCCGGATTTCGAACTGACGCTGATCGACGGCAGCAAGGTGTCGCTGGCGGAGCTGAAGGGCCAGGTGGTGCTGCTCAATTTCTGGGCGACATGGTGCGTGCCGTGCCGCAAGGAATTGCCGACGCTCGACAGCTATTATGGGCTCCAGAAGAAACATGGGCTGAAGATGTTCGCGATCACGACCGAAGGATCGGTGCCGATCGCGCAGCTGAAGCAATTGTTCGCAGCGATGCACATCCCGTCAGCCAAAAGGATCAAGGGCCCCTATGGCCCGCTGACCGGGGTGCCGACCAATTTCGTCATCGATCGGGCGGGCCGGCTGCGCTACGCCAAGTCCGGCGCGTTCGAGCTGGAGGATCTCAATGCGCTGCTGGTGCCGTTACTCAACGAACAGCCGCCCGCCTGAGGCGATTTTCAGTTGCATTGCACAATGAAATTTCCGTCATCCGGTTGAAAGCCGGACCGAGGGTGACCATTAGGGCGGCATGACTAGTTCCGCCGCCCTGCCCCTGCCGCGCGATGATGCGCCCCTGTCCCGCTTCGCCATATTGCTGATGGCGGTCGCGTGCGGGACGATGGTCGCCAACCTCTATTATGCCCAAACGCTGATCGACGTGATCGGGCCGGAGATTGGCATGTCGGCCGGGGTCGCGGGCCTCATCACCACGCTGACGCAGCTTGGCTACGGTCTGGGCATCATCCTGGTGGTGCCGCTGGCCGACCTGTTCGAGAACCGGCGGATCGTGCTGATATCGGCGGTGGCGACGGTGCTGGGCTGTATCGCGATCGCCCTGTCCAATGGTCCCGCGACCTTCTTGATCGCGTCGGTCATGACCGGCGTCGGCGCGACCGGCGTGCAGGTGCTGATCCCGCTGGCCTCGCATCTGGCCCCGCCCGAACGGCAGGGACGCGTGGTCGGCACGGTGATGAGCGGCCTGCTGTTCGGCATCATGTTGTCGCGGCCGATCGCCAGCTTCCTCGCCGGATCGATGGGCTGGCGGGCGACATTCCTGCTGTCCGCCGGGGTGATTGCGCTGGTCGCGATCGCACTGCTGATCGCCTGTCCGCAGCGCCGACCCAAGGGGGGCATGCATTATGGCGAAGTCCTAAGCTCCACCTTCTCGCAGCTTGGCAAATATCGCGTCGTGCGGATGCGCGCCTTCTACCAGGCGTCGATGTTCGCGGCGTTCAACCTGTTCTGGACAGCCGCGCCGCTGAGCCTGATCCATGACTTTGGCCTCAGCCATAATGGCATCGGCGCCTTTGCGCTGGCGGGTGCGGGCGGCGCGCTGGTGGCGCCGGTGGCGGGCTGGCTGGCCGATCGACGCCTGACCGGCCCGGCCTCGCTCGGCGCGCTGATTGCGCTCGCCATCGGCTTCCTGCTGGCGGACTGGACGGTGGCGGCGGGCAGCCTGATCGGCTTCACCATCATGGCGGTGCTGATCGATGCGGCGGTGCAGGTCAGCCAGATCACCGGGCAGAAGCTGATCTTCTCGCTCGATCCCCATGCGCGCGGCCGGATCAACGCGGCCTATATGACGGTGATGTTCGTGGTCGGCGCGCTGGGATCGGTGATCGGATCGACCACCTATGAAGCGGGCGGCTGGAGCCTGAGCGCGATCGCCGGTGCGGCGATCGGCGGCGTGGCCGCGCTGGTCTTCATCCTGTTCGACCGGGGCGCCAGCGCCACGCGCTGACGCCCCTGCCGTCAAAAGACTTAGGCGTAGAGCGCCTTCACGCCCGGCAGTTCCTTGCCTTCCATCCATTCGAGGAAGGCGCCGCCGGCGGTCGAGATGAAGGTGAAGTCGGCGGCCGCGCCGGCATGGTTGAGCGCGGCGACGGTGTCGCCACCGCCCGCGACCGACGCCAGCTGGCCTTCTTTGGTGAGCGCCGCCGCCGTCTTGGCAAGGGCGACGGTCGCCGCGTCGAAGGGCGCGATCTCGAACGCGCCGAGCGGGCCGTTCCACACCAGGGTGCGGCAATTCTTGAGCGCATCGCCCAGCGCCTCGACTGCGGCCGGACCGACGTCGAGGATCATCTCGTCCTCGGCGACTTCATGCACGTTGCAGGTGCGCACCGACGGCGGGTTGGCGGCAAATTCCTTCGCCACGACCACGTCATAGGGCAGATGGATGATGCAGCCGGCTTCTTCCGCCTTGTCGAAGATGGCGTCCGCCGTATCGGCCAGATCCTTTTCGCACAGCGACTTGCCGACATCGACGCCGCGGGCGTGAAGGAAGGTGTTGGCCATGCCGCCGCCGATGATCAGATGATCGACCTTGGTGACGAGATTGTTGAGCACGTCGAGCTTGGTCGACACCTTGGCGCCGCCGACGACGGCCGCGACCGGCTTGACCGGGGCACCGAGCGCGGCTTCGAGCGCGTCCAGTTCCTTCTCCATCGAGCGGCCGGCAAAGGCGGGCAGCTTGTGGGCCAGCCCCTCGGTCGAGGCATGGGCGCGATGCGCGGCGGAAAAGGCGTCGTTGACATAGAGGTCGCCGATCGCGGCGATCGCATCGACCAGCGCGGGGTCGTTCTTTTCCTCGCCGGCATGGAAGCGGGTATTTTCGAGGATGGCGATGTCGCCGTTGCGCATCACCTTGATACCGTCGGTCGCGGCTTCACCCTGGCAGTCGGGAATGAACTGCACCTCGCGGCCCAGCACCTGGGTCAGCGGACGGGTGATCTTGCTCAGCGAAAATTCCGGGTTCTTCTGGCCCTTGGGCCGGCCGAAATGGGCCAGGATCAGCACCTTGGCGCCGCGATCGGCCAGTTCCAGGATGGTCGGCATCGCCGCGCGCAGACGGGTGTCGTCGCTGACCGAACCATCCTGCATCGGCACGTTCAGATCCTCGCGCACCAGCACCACCTTGCCGGTGATGTCGCCCATGTCGTCGAGTGTCTTGAACGGCTTTGCCATGATCGCTCCTAGAATTTGGAATTATGTCAGAAGAAAAACCCCGCCGGTTGGTCCGGCGGGGCTGGGAAGGCTTAGAGGAACTTCGCCATGACACCCGAGGTGTCGATCATGCGGTTCGAGAAGCCCCATTCATTGTCGTACCAGCTGAGCACGCGGACCAGGTTACCCTCGATCACGGCCGTTTCCAGGCTGTCGACGGTCGAGCTGCGCGGATCGCCGTTGTAATCGATCGAGACCAGCGGCTCGTCCGAATAGCCGAGGATGCCCTTGAGCGGGCCGGATTCCGACGCGGCCTTGAGCAGGCCGTTGACTTCCTCGACCGTGGTGGCGCGGCTGGGGATGAACTTCAGGTCGACGACCGAGACGTTCGGGGTCGGCACGCGGACCGACGAACCGTCCAGCTTGCCCTTGAGCGCGGGCAGAACCTCACCCACGGCGCGGGCGGCACCGGTGGTGGTCGGGATCATCGACAGGGCAGCGGCGCGGGCGCGACGCATGTCCTTGTGGATCTGGTCCAGCGTATTCTGGTCGTTGGTGTAGCTGTGGATCGTGGTCATGAAGCCGCGTTCGATGCCGATCGAATCGTTCAGCACCTTGGCGAGCGGCGCCAGGCAGTTGGTGGTGCAGCTGGCGTTCGAGATGATGATGTCGTCGGCGGTCAGTTCGTCATGGTTGACACCGAAGACGACAGTCTTGTCGACGTTGGTGCCCGGTGCCGAGATGACGACGCGCTTGGCGCCGGCGGTCAGGTGGGCGCCGGCCTTGTCCTTGCTGGTGAAGATGCCGGTGCATTCCAGGGCGATTTCGACGCCCAGTTCGGCGTGCGGCAGGTTGGCGGGATCGCGCTCCGCCGTCACCTTGATCTTCTTGCCGTCGACCACCAGGAAATCGCCGTCGACGCTGACTTCGCCAGCCCAGTTGCCATGGACCGAGTCGCGCTTGAACAGCAGGGCATTGGCCTTGGCATCGCCCAGGTCGTTGATGCTCACCAGTTCCAGATCATGGTCGGTGCGCGAGAGGATGGCGCGCGCCACCAGACGACCGATGCGGCCGAAACCGTTGATTGCTACCTTCGTTGCCACTGCACTTGTCTCCCGGTTTGCGTGTAGGTCTTGGGCTCAGGCGCCGAGCGCGGCCTTGATCTGCGGAGCGATCTTGGCGGCGGTCAGGCCGAAATGGTCGTAGAGCACTTCGGCCGGAGCCGACGCGCCGAAGCTGTCGATGCCGAAGCGCAGGCCGTCAAGGCCGGTATAGCGTTCCCAGCCGAAGGTGGTGCCGGCCTCGATCGAGGCGCGCAGCACGCCGGCGGGCAGGATGTCGGCCTTGTAGGCGGCGTCCTGCGCGTCGAAATGGGCCCAGCTGGGCATCGAGACGACGTCGGCGCCGATGCCCTGTTCTTCCAGCGCCTTGGCGGTGGCGACGGCGATCTCGACTTCCGAACCGGTGGCGAGCAGCACGACCTTGCGATCGGCGGTCGCGGCGACCAGGCGATAGGCGCCCTTGGCCGACAGATTCTCAGCTTTTTCCAGGCGCAGCTGCGGCAGGTTCTGACGGGTCAGGGCGAGGACCGACGGGCCGGTCGCATCCTTAAGCGCCAGTTCCCAGCATTCCGCCGTCTCGACGATGTCGGCCGGGCGATAGACGTCGAGGTTCGGGATCATGCGCATCGACATGACATGCTCGATCGGCTGGTGGGTCGGGCCGTCTTCGCCCAGACCGATCGAGTCATGGGTGAGGACGTGGATCACGCGCTGTTCCTGCAGCGCGGCCAGACGGATGCCGGCGCGCATATAGTCGGAGAAGACCAGGAAAGTGCCGCCATAGGGGATCACGCCGCCATGCAGCGCCATGCCGTTCATCGCGCAGGCCATGCCGAATTCGCGAATGCCATAATAGACATAGCGGCCCGAATAATCGTCGCGGGTCAGCGGGCCGGTCGACTTGGTCTTGGTGTTGTTCGAGCCGGTAAGGTCGGCCGAGCCGCCGACGGTTTCGGGCAGCAGATCGTTGATCGCGCCCAGCGCCAGTTCGCTGGCCTTGCGGGTGGCGACCTTCTGCGGGTTGGCGATCAGGCTGTCGATATAGGCGTCGAGCGAGAAGCCGGCCGGCAGCTCGCCCGCCATGCGGCGCGAAAATTCAGCGCCCTCCGAGGCATTTGCCAGGCGGCCTTCCCAGGCCTTGCGAACATCACCGCCCTTGGCACCGATCGCCTTCCAGGCGGCATCGATGTCGGCAGGGACGACGAAGGGTTCGGCGGTCCAGCCGAGAAATTCGCGGGCGGCGGCGACTTCGGCCTCGCCCAGTGCCGAGCCGTGGACGCCCGAGGTGCCGGCCTTGTTCGGCGCGCCATAACCGATCTTGGTGGCACAGGCGATCAGCGAGGGACGCGGGTCGGCCAGCGCTTCGTCGATGGCGCGGCGGACGTCGGCAACGTCATGGCCGTCGCACGACACGACATGCCAGCCGGTGGCGGCATAGCGGGCGCGGACATCTTCGTTGCTCGACAGGTCGACGGCGCCGTCGATGGTGATCTTGTTGTCGTCCCACAGCACGATCAGGCGCGAAAGGTTCAGGTGACCGGCGAGGCCGATCGCCTCATGGTTGATGCCTTCCATCAGGCAGCCATCGCCGGCGATCACCCAGGTGCGGTGATCGACCAGATCGTCGCCGAATTCGGCATTCAGGTGACGCTCGGCAATCGCCATGCCGACGGCGGTGGCGAGGCCCGAACCCAGCGGGCCGGTGGTCGCTTCGACCCCTGCCAGCTCGAAATTCTCCGGGTGGCCGGCGCAAGGGCTGTTGAGCTGGCGGAAGTTGCGAATGTCTTCCATCGTCGGGCGGGCATAGCCGGTGAGGTTCAGCAGCGAGTAGATCAGCATCGAGCCATGGCCGGCCGACAGCACGAAACGATCGCGATCGGCCCATTTCGGCGCGGCCGGATCGAATTTCACATAATCCTTGAACAGCACGGTGGCGACATCGGCCATGCCCATCGGCATGCCGGGATGGCCGCTGTTGGCAGCCTGCACGGCGTCCATGGAAAGCGCCCGGATGGCGTTGGCGAGCTGCGTGTCGGAAACGGTCATAGCGGGAAGATGTCTTTCATGACTGGCATGGAATGCCCGCGCGAACGGGCGAGTCGATTTGGGTTCCCTTTGTCGCGTCAATCCCCATGCGTCAACCGCAGGCGGGGCGTGGTGCGCGGCAAGCCGTCCAAACAGCGCTTTTGCAAGGCGAAAACATTGGCTATGCAGAAAATATGGCAAGCGACCGCATGATGCAGGCGATCGGCACGCTGGAGCGCGCGATCAGTCGGCTTGAACAGAATGTGGCCAGCCTTTCGCAGGCTGTCCCCCATGGCAATTCCGGCATCGACCAGATGGCCGCCGAGGCGGCATTGCAATCGCTGGACGATCTGATCGGGGAATTGCGGGGGCGCACCGATGGCTGAAATCATGCTGCAGATCGCCGGCCGCCCCTATCAGCTGCGCTGCCGCGATGGCGAGGAAGCGCATATGGCGCATCTGGCCCAGATCATCGAGGACAAGGCCTATCAGGCGCAGCGCAGCACGCCGGGCCTGACCGAGGTGCGCACCTTGCTGTTCGCGGCGCTGTTCATGGCGGACGAACTCAACGAGCTGAAGCGCGCCGCGGCGGGCCGGCAGGAGCAACTGGCACTGGACGGCGATGACGAGCCGGCCGCCCGCGCGGTCGAGGCTTTGGCCGCGCGCGTAGAAAAGCTGAGCGAGGCTCTTGCCGCCCGCGCCGCCGACGCCTAGATTGGCGGCGACGGGCACTGCCTGGTGCGAGCTTTAGCGAACATCCCTGAGGCGATAATCACATCCACGGGGGCTGTCCCTGGGCGGGCTCTGGCCCGATCTACATGGTCCCCACCTGACGTTGAGGCGTCAGAGGATATTCCAGCAAACGGCCAAGGCGGTCCCGTCACCCTGCCCCTACCAGCAAAGGCACCCCATGCCCGACGACAGTGATGCCGCCGAAAAGTCGACCCTGCGCGCGATCGCCCGGCAGCGGCGGCGCAACTTCGTCGCCTCGCTCGACGCGCTGACCCACAGGCTGGCGTTCAAGGCCGTCCCCTCCCCGCTCGCCCAGCGCATCGCCGACGCGCAGGTGATCGCGCTCTACATGGCGCTGGATGACGAGGCGCCGGCGCAGCGTCTGGCCCCGCAACTGGGCGTGATGGGCAAGCAGGTGGCGCTGCCGCGCGTGCTCGATCGCCTCGGCAGCATGGATTTCCTGCTCTGGCGTCCCGAGGACCAGCTGTTCCCCGGCCTGTTCGGCACCAGCCATCCCGAACCGTCGGGCGGCGCGGTGGCGCCCGACGTCATCATCGCGCCGCTGCTGGGGTTCGACCAGCGGATGAACCGCCTTGGCCAGGGTGGCGGCTATTATGACCGCGCCTTTGCCCGCCATCCCGATGCCTTGCGCGTCGGCCTTGCCTGGTCGGCGCAGGAACTGGATGAGGTGCCGGCCGACCCGTGGGATCTGCCGCTCGACATGATCCTGACCGAAACCGCCGTGATCGAGGCAGCCTGACCCCGATGAGCATCGACCCGCGCCATTATCATCAACCCAGCTGGCGCAAGCCGGCCGGCATGTTCGCGATCCTGGGGCTGATCCTGGGCTGGGCCGTGCTGGTCGGCAGCCTGTCGCCGCTGATCGGCCAGTTGCCGATGTGGGGCCAGGTGCCGGTCTATATTTTCCTGGGCCTGATCTGGATCTGGATCCTGCCGCTGCGGCGGCTGCTCGCCTGGATGGAAACGGGGCGCTGGCGTCAGGGTTAATCCCGATGCCCAGCCCATGGCCTTTCGCCTTATCCCTGAGCGTTAGGCGACCATAGCGGACGCATCGCGGCTCTGCGCGATGCCCGCGGCTCGCCGGAAACGGGGGCAACGGCATGTCCATGCGCCAGTCACCAGCATCGGCCGCTCATGCCGCGGACCGCGCCCTCCTGTCATCCTGCATTCTCCGGGCGGCGCCACCCCGCACCGGTCCCAAGCCATGTCCGGTGGCAGGCGCACAGTGCAACAGGAGGCGTTGATGGTTCCATTGAGCAAGCGACTATTTGCCGAATGCTTCGGCACATTCTGGCTGGTGTTCGGCGGGTGCGGCAGCGCCGTGCTGGCGGCGGCCTTTCCCGATGTCGGCATCGGCCTGCTGGGCGTGGCCCTGGCCTTCGGCCTCACGGTGCTGACCATGGCCTTTTCGATCGGCCATATTTCGGGCTGCCACCTCAACCCGGCGGTGACGATCGGCCTGTGGGCCGGCGGCCGCTTCCCGGCCCGTGACATCGCCCCCTATATCGTCGTGCAACTGGTAGGCGCGGTGATCGCAGCCGCCCTGCTGCTGTTCATCGCCAGCGGCCAGCCGGGCTATGAGCTGGCGCCCAACGGTCTGGCGGTCAATGGCTATGGCCTGCATTCGCCGGGCGGCTATACGCTCTCATCGGGGCTGGCGATCGAGATGGTGCTGACCTTCGGCTTCCTGAGCGTCATCCTGGGTGCGACCGACAGCCGCGCACCGGCGGGCTTTGCCCCAATCGCGATCGGCCTGGCACTGACGCTGATCCACCTGATCAGCATCCCGGTCACCAACACATCGGTCAATCCGGCGCGCAGCACCGGCCCTGCCCTGCTGGTCGGCGGGCTGGCCCTGCATCAGCTCTGGCTGTTCTGGGTGGCGCCGATCATCGGCGCGCTGGCCGCCGGCGGCGTCTATCGCTGGCTCGCCAACGAACCGCTGCCGCCGCATGTGACGGGCGAGCATCTCTGAGACGAAGAGTCACGGGCCGATGCCGTTGGTGTCGGCCCGCTGGCCTGTATCGATGTGAGGGAAAAGGATCGCCTGGCGATCGGATCACTTCGAGAATGAAGTGGCGCGAGTGACGGGGCTCGAACCCGCGACCTCCGGCGTGACAGGCCGGCGCTCTAACCAACTGAGCTACACCCGCGCAGGGCGGCATCCTATCGTGACCCATGGTCACCAGATGATGCAAATCTGTTTACCTTCCGACTTTCCGGTCAGGGAAAGTGGCGCGAGTGACGGGGCTCGAACCCGCGACCTCCGGCGTGACAGGCCGGCGCTCTAACCAACTGAGCTACACCCGCGTTCGGTGTGGGCGGCCGTCTATGCGGGTCCGGCCAAGCTGTCAACCGTCCTCGCCATCAGTTTCTTCACTTGTTGCATTTTCTTTGCGACGGCTGACCGTCAGCGTCCCCTGTTCGAACAGGAAACCGGCGATATCCGGGGTGCCGGCAGCGGCCACCACGGTCTGCACGATGATGAGCAAAGGCACGCCGAGCAGCGCACCGGGCGTGCCCCATACCCAGCCCCAGAAGGTCAGCGAGACAAGAATCAGCAGCGGGTTCATGGTCAGGCGACGGCCAAGGATGGTGGGCGTGATGACATTGGCCTCCACCAGATGGAAGCCGATCTGGAGAAAGGCGGGCAGCAGCGCTGTCCAGACATCGTCGAACACCATGAGGCCGCCCAGCGCCAGCAGCACGGCGGCCAGCATCGGCCCGAAATAGGGAATGAAGTTGAGCAAGGCGACGATGCCGCCCCACATCCAGGGCGATGGCATGCCGATCAGCCAGAGCGCCAGCGCCACGGCGAGCCCCAGGCACAGGTTGATGGTGGCGATCGTCATCACATAGGCGGAGGTCGCGTCGACCACATTCTGGATCACCCGCGCGACCGCCATGGCGCCGTCGAAACTGCCCCGGCTGTTGATCGTGCGGCGGCGCAGCCGGGTCCAGCCGGCAAGGAAGAAATAGATGATGAGCAGCGCGAACACCATCTGGATGATCGCCGACGGGGCGGAGGCGGCCGCGAACTGCAGCAGTGATCCGGGCGTTTCCACCGCCGCCCGGTGCGCGACCGATGCCGGCCCCGCGACCAGCATCTGGACGGTTTCATCGACGAATCGCTGGGCCTGCGAATAGAAATCGATGAGCGGCGCCAGCGTCGCTTGAATCTTGGGCAGGCGTTCGGGCAGGATGCGGAACCAGTCGGTCGCCGGCACGACGATCAGCACCAGCGCGGTGTTGGCGACACTGAGGAAGGCGACGACCGCCAGCAGCGCCGACAGGCCCGAGGGCAACCCGCGCCGCTCCAGCCATTCGAGCAGCGGCACCAGCGCGATCGCGATCACCAGAGCAGCCGTCAGCGGCAGGAAAAATTCGGCGCCCGCACGCAGGGCGAAGGGCAAGGCCAGCAACAGACCGACGCCCGAGGACAAGGCGATCGATGCCAGCAAACGGTCGCGCCGCCGATTGACTTCCAGTTCCTCGTTGGTGGTCACGCCCGATCCGTCCCCTGTGCAGCAGCCCTGCCGCTCTGCACCCGAGGGCATGACGGGTCAAATGACATCGACCGACAAGCCGCCAGAGACAGCAAATGACGCCTTAACCAAATATTCGGCGATGCCAGCCAAGATGGCGACCCAGACGATAAGAGGGATATCGCATGGCATTGGGACGCCTGGCCTGGATCGGCTTGCTGGCTGCATGGACGACGCCGTCCGCCCTGCTCGCCCAGCATCCCGACATGCGGCTGGATAGTCGCATGTTTGTGGAACGGGTGCAGACCGACATCAACGGCCGCGCCCGGCGCATCGTCGCCAGCCCCGACCGCCGCCAGCCCGGCGACCAGATGATTTTCATCGTCGACTGGCGCAACACCGGACAACGCCCGGTGCGTGGCTATAGCCTGATCCGGGCCGTGCCGCGCGGCACCACGCTCGACCTATCCGATCCGACCATGCAGGTCTCGGCCGATGGCGGCGAGCATTGGGGGCGGATCGACCAGCTCTGGCTGCCGACGGCGTTGGGCGGCACGCGCCGCGCGATCGCGTCCGACATCACCCATATACGCTGGCTGCTGGCCAACGAAATCCCGCCGGGCGAGAGCGGCCGGCTGAGCTATCGCCTGATAGCCCGCTAAACCCCTGATTCGGCAAAGGCTTGAGTTGATCCGTTCCTCCCCATAGAGACGGGGAGGAACGGAGACATCATCGTGCCCAAAGAAGGGGAACTCGCCTATCTCGCCAATACCGGCGACATCGGCCGCCAGCATTCACTGGAAAAGCCCTTTTCCGATCCGCAATGCGGCCTGAACCTGGCCTCCATCGGCTATGTCATGTCGCTGTTGCCGCCGGCCCCTGCCCGCATCCTCGACCTGGGCTGTGGCGGCGGCTGGACCAGCATCTTCCTGGCCAAGCATGGCTATCGCGTCACGGGGCAGGATATTGCCCCCGACATGATCGAGCTGGCGCGGGAAAATGCCGCGCGCCATGGCTTGGACGATCGGCTGGATTTCGTCTGCGGCGATTTCGAGCAGATCGGCGACCAGGGCCAGTTCGACGCCGCGATCTTCTTCGATTCCCTGCATCATGCCGAGGATGAGGCGTTGGCGATCCGGGCGGCCTGGGCAGCGCTGAAGCCGGGCGGCCTGCTGATCACCCATGAGCCGGGCGAAGGCCATGCCACCCATCCCGATTCGATCGAGGCGATGCGGCTTTATGGCGTCACCGAACGGGACATGCCGCCGCATCTGATCATTGCACGGGGACGCGAGGCGGGCTTCACCCAATATCGCGTGCTGCCGCTGCCGCAATATCTGCACCATCTCTTCTACGAAGATAATCGCTATCTGCGCCAGCGACTGAGCCAGCGCTACTGGCGCCGGGTCGGCCGCATATTGCGGCTGATCTTCCGCCCCGACCTGCGGCGCGGGGCGATCGTCGTTCTGACGAAATAGGGCCAGGCGGCGGTCCGCCCGGCCCCATCATGCTCAGCCCTCGAACAGCAGGACCGGCGTTTCCAGCAGCTTGCGCACGGCCTGGACGAAGCTGGCCGCATCCCATCCGTCGACCACGCGATGGTCGCAACTGATCGACAGGTTCATCAGCTTTGCCGCGACGATCTCCTTGCCCCGGAACATCGGCCGCTCGATCACGCGATTGGGGCCGATGATCGCCACTTCGGGCCGGTTGATGACCGGGGTGGTGGCGATGCCGCCGAGCGGGCCGAGCGAGGTCAGGGTCAAAGTGGAGCCCGACAGTTCGGCCGATGTCGCCTTGCCGCTGCGCGCGGCGTCGGCGAGGCGGCGGATCTCGGTCGCCAACTGCCAGACATTCCTGTCCTGCGCGTCACGGATCACCGGCACCATCAGCCCCGCGTCGGTCTGCGTCGCCATGCCAAGATGGACGGCGCCATGGCGCGTCACCACGCCCGCCTCGTCATCATAACGGGCATTGAGCATGGGGAAGTCGGGCAGCGTCCTGCAGATCGCCACGATCAGCAGCGGCAGCATGGTGAGCTTGGGCCGATCGCCGCGATGGGCGTTGAGCTGTGCCCGCGCCTCCTCCAGCGCGGTGACGTCGATTTCCTCAACATAGGTGAAGTGCGGGATGTGGCGCTTGGACGCGGCCATATTTTCGGCAATGCGGCGGCGCATGCCGATCACCTTCACCTGCTCGTCGGCGCGCGGTGCCGTGCGGCCGGCCGGGCGATAGCCCTGCCCCGCCCCGTAGAGCAGATAGGCGTCGAGGTCGGCATGGCGGATATGGTCGCCATTGGGCTTCACTAGCGCGAGGTCGATACCCAGTTCCCTGGCGCGTGCGCGGACGGCGGGGGAGGCAAGGATGGGGCTCTCCTCCCCGGCACGGGGAGGGGGACCAGCCGCAGGCTGGTGGAGGGGGCTGTCCGCTTTCGCAAGCTGGGGCGTGATGGCCGGTTCTTCGACAGGCGCGTCCAGCGGCGCCCCCCCTCCACCATTCGCTTCGCGAACGGTCCCCCTCCCCGTATCGGGGAGGAATGGGGTCTCGGCCTCGACCGTGTCGACCAACGGCGCAGGGGCGGCAGCCTCCCCCTCGCCTTCCGTCTCGATCTCGACCAGCATCGATCCGATCGACACCTGATCCCCCGGCTCTCCCGCCAGGCGCACAACGGTGCCCGCGACCGGGCTTTCCATCTCGACCGTCGCCTTGTCGGTCATCATGTCGGCGATCGGCTGGTCTTCCTCGACCCGGTCGCCGACCTGGACGTGCCAGCCGACAATCTCCGCCTGCGCAATGCCTTCGCCGATGTCCGGCAGCTTGAATGTGAAAAGAGCCATTACATCCTCCCCCGTTCGTGCAGGGGCGTAGGAATGATCTGGCAAATGTCGTGCATGGCACGAACGGAACAGGGAGGTGTAACGACCATAGCCCTCAGTCCTTCATGATCTTGTTGATGGCTTCGCGGATGCGCACGGGGCCGGGGAAATAGGCCCATTCCAGACTGTGCGGATAAGGCGTGTCGAAGCCGGTGACGCGCTCGATCGGCGCTTCGAGATGGTAGAAGCAGCGTTCCTGCACCAGCGCCGACAGTTCGGCGCCAAAGCCGCTGGTCCGCGTCGCTTCATGCACGATCAGGCAGCGGCCGGTCTTCCTGACCGACGCCTCGATCGTGTCGATATCGAGCGGCACCAGGCTGCGCAGGTCGACGATCTCGGCATCGATGCCCAGCTTCGCCACGGTATTTTCGACGACATGGACCATCGTGCCATAGCAGAGGATGGTCAGCGCCGCGCCGGCTCGCGCGATCCGCGCCTTGCCGAGGTCGATGCGATAATAGCCCTGCGGCACCTGCGCATCTGCATGGCCCGCCCAGCTCTTGGCCGGGGTGTCATAATGGCCGTCGAACGGGCCGTTATAGATGCGCTTGGGCTCGAAGAAGATGACCGGGTCATTATCCTCGATCGCCGCGATCAACAGGCCCTTGGCATCATAGGGGGTGGACGGGATCACCGTCTTGACCCCGGACACATGGGTGAAGATGCCTTCCGGGCTCTGGCTGTGGGTCTGGCCGCCGAAGATGCCGCCGCCGAAGGGCGAACGCACCGTCATCGGCGAGATGAACTCGCCGGCCGAGCGATAGCGCAGCCGCGCCGCCTCGCTCACCAGCTGGTCGAGCGCGGGGTAGATATAGTCGGCGAACTGGATTTCGGGCACCGGCCGCAGGCCATAGGCGCCCATGCCGACCGCGACGCCGATGATGCCGCATTCGGTGATCGGCGTGTCGAACACGCGGTTCTTGCCATATTTCTGCTGGAGGCCGGCGGTGGCGCGGAACACGCCGCCGAAATAGCCGACATCCTCGCCCATCACCACGACATCGGGGTCGCGGCCCATCATCACGTCCAGCGCGCTGTTGATCGCCTGGATCATGTTCATCTGGACGGGTTCGTCCTGACCGCTGGTGGCGGCCGTTTCCATGCGCATGTCGTTCACAGCCCTGCCGCCTTCCATTCGTCGAGCATCTGCTGTTGCTGTTCTTTCAGGTGCCATGGCATGTCCTCGAACACGTCCTGGAACATGCTTTCCATCGGATGGTGGAGGCCATGGCCCAATATGCCGTTCTTTTCCGCCTCGCGCGCGGCGTCGCGGACCATCTCGGCCAGTTCCTGGTCCATCGCGGCGTGGCGTTCCTCGTCCCAGATGCCCAGCGTGATGCAATGCTGTTTCAGCCGCGCGATCGGATCGCCGAGCGGCCATTTGCTGCTTTCCTCGGCCGAGCGATAGGCGGTCGGATCGTCCGACGTGCTGTGCCCTTCGACGCGATAGGTGAAATGCTCGATCAGGGTCGGACCGCCATTGGCGCGGGCGCGATCCGCGGCCCAGCGGGTGGCGGCATAGACGGCCAGCACGTCATTGCCGTCGACGCGCAGCCCGGCAATGCCATAACCGATCGCGCGCGCGGCGAAGGTGGTCGCCTCTGCCCCGGCAAAGCCGGAGAAGCTGCTGATCGCCCACTGGTTGTTCACCACATTCATGATGACGGGCGCGCGATAGACGCTGGCGAAGGTGCAGGCCGAATGGAAGTCGCCCTCCGCCGTCGATCCTTCGCCGCACCAGGTGGCGGCGATGCGGGTGTCGCCCTTGGCCGCGCTCGCCATCGCCCAGCCTACGGCCTGGGGATATTGGGTGGTGAGGTTGCCGGAGATGGAGAAGAAGCCGGCCTCGCGCGCCGAATACATGATCGGCAGCTGGCGACCCTTCATCCGGTCGCCCTTGTTCGAGTAGATCTGGTTCATCATGTCGACGATGGACCAGTCCCGCGCGATCAATATGCCCTGCTGGCGATAGGAGGGAAAGCACATGTCGTCGCGCGACAAGGCGAGCGCGGCGCCGATCGACACCGCCTCCTCACCGGTCGACTTCATGTAGAAGCTGGTCTTGCCCTGGCGCTGGGCGCGGAACATGCGGCCGTCAAAGGCGCGAGTCAGCGCCATGTAGCGCAGCATCTTGAGCAGCGTGTCGGCCGGCAGCTTGGGATCCCAGGCGCCGACCGCATGGCCATCCTCATCCAGCACCCGGACCAGCCCATAGGCGAAGTCGCGCATCTGCGAAGGATGGGTCGCCTCGTCCGGGCGCGGTGCCGCGTCGGCCGCGGGAATGTCAAAATGGGTGAAGTCCGCGCTTTCACCGGGCCGCGCGGGCGGCTCGGGCACATGCAGCTGCAGCGGCGGCAGGTTGCGTCCCTGCCCGTCCGTCACAGCGCCGGATTCGATCGAATCGGTCATCCTGCCTCCTATTGTGCGTTGCAATAATATTGCTTGTGGCAATTATTATATTTCAACGCCGCGCAAGGCAAGCCTTACTGACCCAATTCCTTTTCGCCTGTCGCCTTCGCTGTCACCTTAAACAGCGACGGGCGCGGAAATATGGGCCTGCGGCGCATAATCCTGCACCTCGAAATCCTCGATCCCATAGTCGAAAATGCTCGAAGGCCGGCGATTGATCCGCAGCTTTGGCGCGCCGGCCGGGGTGCGGCTGATCTGCTCCTCCACCAGATCGGCATGGTTGAGGTAGAGATGGACGTCGCCGCCCTGCCATACCACCTCGCCCGGTTCCAGATCGCATTGCTGGGCCAGCATCCGGGTAATCATCGACAGGCCGAAGATGTTGAAGGCAAAGCCCAATCCCAGGTCACAGCTGCGCTGGAAGAGCAGACCGTTGAGGCGACCGTCCGACACCTGAAACTGATAGGTCATGTGACAGGGCGGCAAGGCCATTTGCGCGACTTCCGCGACATTCCAGCCGGTGAAGAGCAGGCGGCGCGAACCGGGGTTGGTGCGAATCGCATCGACCAGCGCGGCGATCTGGTTGTGGCCCCGCGCTGCCCGGCGGAACAGCCCGTCGCCGGCCGGCTCGTAACGCGGCCAGTTCACCCATTGGGCGCCATAGACCGGGCCGAGATCGCCCCATTGCCGGGCAAAGGCTTCATCCTCGATGATTCGCGCCTCGAACGTGTCGCGGTCGATATCCTCGCCGGTCGCCTTGCGGTAGCTGTCGAGCGGCCAGTCGGTCCAGATATGGACATTCTGCTTCACCAGTTCGCGGATATTGGTGTCGCCAGTCAGGAACCACAGCATCTCGCGTGCCGCGACCTTCCAATAGACCCGCTTGGTGGTGAGCAGAGGCACCGCATCGTCCGCCAGCGAGAAGCGCAGGGTCGCGCCCAGGATCGATCGGGTGCCAACGCCGGTGCGATCAATCCGCTCGTCACCATGGCGCCAGATATGGCGCATCAGGTAGAGATATTGCTCTTCATAATGGGGCGGCTGCGGCGACATGGCGTGCAAGGTCGATGATCCTGGGATGGGAATGAATCTGGGCGTCCCGACCATGTAGCATCCCCCCTGCCCCGCTGTCCCGACCAAAGGTCGCGCCATAACGGATGCGACTGCCGGCCGGGCCTGCCCCGTTCCGCCACTACGGATCATTCCGCGTCTCCGCTCCCCGCCCATTGCTGACAGGCTGCGTGCCCAGGGGGTGCGATGCTGACATTGATGATTCTCGACGAGGACGGCCAGCCGCGCGACCGGCTGCACCCCGATGGCAACTGGCCCTGCCTGGTCGCGCATCTGCTGGCCAGCGATGCGCGACGGGTCATCCTGCACCAGCGGCGGCACAGTGCGGCGCCGCTGCCGGTCGACATCGCCCTGACCCGCAGCCTGCACCGCCGGCTGCGGGCGCTCGACATCCACCTGGCCGACCATCGGATCGACACGCCGACCGGCTGTTTCAGCTTCCGCGATGCGGGACTTTTGTAGAATTTTCAAAAAAGCGCATCAGGTGGCTTGCCAGCCCTCAAACCCCTCTCTATAGGCGCACTCCTGCCTTACGGGGCCGCCCCAAAAGCGGCTTCGGCATCGGTCGGGGAATAGCTCAGCCTGGTAGAGCACTGTCTTCGGGAGGCAGGGGCCGGAGGTTCGAATCCTCTTTCCCCGACCACTTTATTTCCAGAAATATAGCGCGAATTTTCCCTTCGGGGGCACACGCATCTTTGCGTCCGCCTGACGCGCCAACCACCATTGCCGCGCGCCTGGACTCGGGTCATTATCCTGCCAGCTTTAGTGGCGGGAGGCCGGCGATGGAGACGATCGGGCGCGATCTGCGGGAGATGCAGCGTGTGCCGCTGACGGCCGAGCATGTCGCGGCGCTGCGGGCCGAGGGCAGCGAGGCCATCTATCCCGCCGGCACCTATATCGTCCGGCCCGGCGACCCGGTCGACCGCTTCATCTATGTCGAGGATGGCGAGATCGAGGTGGTCAATCCGTTCGGCGAGGAACGGCATGTCCCCTCCACCATCGGCCCGACCCAGTTCATGGGCGAGATTTCCTTCCTGGGCGGCGGCAGCTGGTCGATCCCGATGCGTGCGGTGCGCGATACCCGCGTGCTGGAAGTGCCGCGCCCGGCAATGCTGCGCCTGATGGCGGCGATCCCGGAAATGTCGGACATCATCATAACCGTGCTGGCGGCGCGACGTCGGCGGCAGCTCGACATGGGCGACAGCACCCTGGTGTTGATCGGCGAGGATGAGGATCGGGCGGTGCGCTGCATTGCCGAGTTCGCCAGCCGCAACCGCCTGCCCTACACATCGCATGCGCTGGGCAGCGACGATGCCCGGCGCGTCGCCGCCAGTTGCGGGGCGCAGGCGGACCAGCCTGCGGTGATCTTCGGTCGCGACAATGTCGTTGCCGATCCCACACCCGAGAAGGTCGCCCGACTGTTCGGCCTGGATCGCGGCTTTACCGAGAATGAGACGGTCGATCTGCTGATCGTGGGCGGCGGGCCGGCCGGCGTGGCGGCGGCCGTCTATGCCGGGGCCGAAGGGCTGAACGCGCTGGTGGTCGAGGATATCGCGATCGGTGGCCAGGCCGGCACGTCGAGCCGGATCGAAAATTATATGGGCTTTCCCACCGGCATTTCTGGCGCCGACCTGGTCTGGCGCGGCGAGGTGCAGGCGATGAAGTTTGGCACCCGCTTCCTCATGCCCCGCCGGGTGACGGCGCTGGAGGAAACCGGCGACGGCCATTATTGCGGCGTCTTCGACAATGGCCAGCGCATCTGCGCCCGCGCGGTGCTGGTCGCGACCGGCGTGGAATATCGCCGCCTGCCGATCAACCGGCTCGCCGATCTGGAGGGGGCCGGCATCTATTATGCCGCGACCGAGAATGAGGCCCGCTATTGCCGCCAGGCCGAAGCCGTGGTGGTCGGCGGCGGCAACAGCGCCGGCCAGGCGGCGATGTTCCTCAGCCGCAGCGCGCGCCATGTCCATCTGCTGGTGCGCGGGCCTTCGCTCGCCTTGTCGATGTCCAGTTACCTGTCGAGCCGGCTGGAGGCCGACCCGGCGATCACCATCCATTATGACACCGAAATTGACACATTGCATGGCGATGCGCAGCTCGACGCCGTGACCATCCGCCAGGCCGACGGCAGCGCGCGCGAGATCGCCTGCTGCGCCCTGTTCATCATGGTCGGCGCGGCGCCCAATACCGGCTGGCTGTCGGGACTGGTGGCGCTGGACGACAAGGGGTTCGTGCTGACCGGCGATGCGGTCGAGGCCCCCTCCCCCTATGAAACCTCCCGCGCCGGCATCTTCGCGGTCGGCGACGTGCGTGCCGGATCGGTCAAGCGCGTCGCTTCCGCCGTGGGCGAAGGGTCGGTCGTGATCTCGCGCATCTGGAGCCATGTGAATGACGGGGCGGTCAGGCCGCGCGTTGCAGCTTCTCCCGCAGCGTGACCAGCGACTGGTTGAGCGCGGCGATTTCCTCGATCGAGATGCCGACGGCCTCCATCAGTTCGGCCGGGACGCAGGTTGAGACGTCCTGTGCCACCGACTGCCCCTGCTGCGTCAGGCGCACACGCACCACCCGTTCGTCAGCGGTGTCGCGCTGGCGGGTGACGAGGCCCGCTGCCTCCAGCCGTTTGATCAGCGGGGTCAGCGTATTGGATTCGAGGAAGAGCTGACCACCCAGCTCGCCGACCGTCTGATCGTCGCGCCGGGCCAGCGCCACCATCACCAGATATTGGGGATAGGTGAGGCCGTAGCGATCGAGCAGCGGCTTGTAGAGCCGGTTGAAGGCAAGCCCGGTCGAATAGACGCCGAAGCAGAGAAAATCGTCGAGCGCGCCGCGCGCGGTATTTTGGGTAGTCATGGCGGGGGTGGTCATGGCGATACTCCTCACCCCCAAATATAAATCGCACGCGATATGATCGCAAGGGTTGACGACTCCCATCGGTAGGCACATATAGATCGTACGCGATTTAATCGCAGATGATTAAATGAAAGGACCGATCGATGAGCAGCAAGATCCTCTATTCCACCAGCGCCACCGCAACCGGCGGCCGTGATGGCAAGGCCGCAACCACCGATGGCAGCTTCGCGGTGACGCTGGGCACGCCCAAGGAACTGGGCGGCAATGGCCAGGGCAATAATCCCGAACAACTGTTCGCGTCGGGCTATGCCGCCTGTTTCCTGGGCGCGATGAAGTTCGCCGCCAGCCAGGACAAGGATCTGCCCCGCGTACCCGCCGACGCCAGCGTCACCGCCACGGTCGGCATCGGCCCGCGCAGCGACAAGGGCTTTGGCCTGGACGTCGCGCTGGAGATCAGCCTGCCGGGCGTCGACAAGGCTGCGGCCGAGGCGCTGGTCGCCGAAGCGGACACGATCTGCCCCTATTCGCACGCCACGCGCGGCAATATCGACGTGCGCCTGAGCGTCGCCTGACGCACGGCAACCTGTCACAAAGAAAAAGGGCGGCCCGTGCAGGCCGCCCTTTTCATTATCAGCCGATCATCATCAGGCTGGCATTGCCGCCCGCGGCGGTCGTGTTGATGGAGGTCGACACCTCCTCCAGCAGCCAGTCGAGATGCCAGGCGCGCTCGTCGCCCGGCGCGGCGGCATGGACGGTGACGATCGGCCCATCCAGTTCGGCCACCGCCCCGGTTGCGGCGAGAATCTGGTCGGCGTCCCCCTCTACCAGCATCGCGGCGAAAGGCGCGTCCGGCTGGGCGAGGAAATGGGCGGCGACGCTGGCGGGCAGCCCCTGTGGCAGCGGCGCCCCTTCGATCACCGCGCGGTTGCCGGTCGCCAGCACGGCGGCCATCTGGGCCAGCAGGCCGCGCCGCGTGCCCGGACGCAGCAACAGCAAGCCACGCGGATGCAGCGCATAGAGGTTGGTCTCGCCGACCGGGCCGGGCAGCGCCAGTTCGACGCCGAGCGCCGACGCATCGCCATAATGGCGCGCGACGGCGGCCGCCTCATGATCGTCCTGCGCTTCCAGCCAGCTGACGAAATCATGGATTGGCGAGGCGAGATAGCCCACACGCTCGGCAAAGACCGGCGCGGTTCGGGTCAGGCGGCCGAGATAGAGCGGGCCGCCCGCCTTTGGCCCGGTGCCCGACAGGCCGCGCCCACCGAACGGCTGCACCCCGACGATCGCGCCGATGACGTTGCGGTTCACATAGATATTGCCGGCCTTCACCCGCGCGGTGACGCGCGCCACCGTCTCGTCGAGACGGGTGTGCAGGCCGAAGGTCAGGCCATAGCCGGTGGCGTTGATCGCATCGACCAGCGCATCCATCCGCTCGCGACGGAAACGGATGACGTGCAGCACCGGGCCGAATATCTCGCGGGTGAGGTCCGCGATGCTGTCCAGTTCGATGATGGTCGGCGCGACGAAGGTGCCGTGCGCCGCCTCTTCGGGCAGCTCCTGCTGCTCGACCTTGCGGCCGAGCGCCCGCATCGCGGCGATATGCTGTTCGATACCCGCCTTCGCCTCGGCGGTGATGACCGGGCCGGTGTCGACCGCGAGCCGATCGGTGCGGCCAATGCGCAATTCCCTGAGCGCGCCCTTCAGCATGGTGAGGGTGCGGTCGGCGACGTCCTCCTGCAGGCACAGGATGCGCAGCGCCGAGCAACGCTGGCCGGCACTGTCGAAGGCGGAGGCGATGACGTCGGCCACCACCTGTTCCGCGAGCGCCGAACTGTCGACGATCATCGCATTCTGGCCGCCGGTCTCGGCGATCAGCGGGATCGGCTTGCCGGCGGGCGACAGGCGGGTGGCGAGCTGGCGCTGGATGAGGCGAGCAACCTCGGTCGAGCCGGTGAACATGACGCCCGCCGTTTCCGGCGCGGCGACCAGCGCGGCGCCGATCCGGCCGTCGCCGGGCAGCAGTTGCAGCGCATCGCCGGGCACGCCGGCGTCATGCAGCAGGCGCACGGCTTCAGCCGCGATCAGCGGGGTTTCCTCGGCAGGCTTGGCCAGCACCGGATTACCCGCGACGAGTGCCGCCGCAACCTGCCCGGTGAAGATGGCGAGCGGGAAGTTCCACGGGCTGATGCAGACAATCGGTCCCAGCGGCGCCTGATCCGGGCCGAAGGTGACGCGCGCCTGCGCCGCATAATAGCGCAGGAAATCGATCGCCTCGCGCACTTCGGCGATGGCGTTGGGCAGCGACTTGCCCGCTTCGCGCATGATGAGGCCGAGCAGCACGGGCATCCGCTCCTGCATCGCGTCGGCCGCCCGCTCCAGCATGGCGGCGCGATCAGCGACGGGCGTGTTGGGCCAGCAGGCGTTGGTGGCGCGGATCGCGGCGGCGCGGGCGTGGTCGGCGCTCGCTTCCCAGACGGTGCCGACGATATCGCGATGGTCGGCGGGGTTGCAGACCGGGCGCGCCTCCCCTTCCCCGCCTTCGGGCCCTTCCCCGCCCTCGGGCGCGGCGGTCCAGGCGATGGTGGCGCTGTGCTGCAGCGCCTGTGTCAGCGCGGCAAGCGCGCCTTCATCGCTGAGATCGATGCCATCGGAATTGCGGCGATCGGGATAGAGGCCGGCGGGCGCGGCGATCTGGTCATGCCGGGCGCCGGGATGCGGCATGGCGCGAACGATCTCGACCGGGTCGGCGATCATCTCCTCGATCGAGACATCGGGGTCGGCGATGCGGTTGACGAAGCTGCTGTTCGCGCCATTTTCCAGCAGGCGACGGACGAGATAGGCGAGCAAGGTCTCATGCGTGCCAACCGGGGCGTAGATGCGGCACGGGCGGTCGAGCTTGTCCTTGCCGACGACCTGTTCATAGAGCGGCTCACCCATGCCGTGCAGGCACTGAAACTCATATTTGCCGATCGCGAAGTCCGGCCCGGCCATCTGGTAGATGGTGGCGAGCGTCTGGGCATTATGCGTCGCGAATTGCGGGAAGACGGCGTCGGGCGCGGCCAGCAGCTTTTTCGCGCAGGCGACATAGGCGACGTCGGTATGGACCTTGCGGGTATAGACCGGAAAATCGGCGAGGCCATCGACCTGCGCGCGCTTGATCTCCGCATCCCAATAGGCGCCCTTGACCAGACGCACCATCATCCGGCGATTGGCGCGACGGGCGAGGTCGATGATCCAGTCGATGACGAAGGGGCAGCGCTTGCCATAGCCCTGGACGACGAAGCCCAGGCCATCCCAGCCGGCAAGGTCGGGATCAAGCGCCAGGCTTTCGAGCAGGTCGAGCGAGAGTTCGAGGCGGTCGGCTTCCTCCGCGTCGATGTTGAGGCCGATGTCGTAGCGCTTCGACAGCAGCGCGAGTTGCTTCACCGCCGGCAGCAATTCGCCCATCACCCGGTCGGCTTGCGCGCGAACGTAGCGCGGATGGAGCGCCGACAGCTTGATCGAGATGCCGGGGCCGGCATAGATGCCGCGACCGGCCGACGCCTTGCCGATGGCGTGGATCGCCTTTTCATAATCGGCATAATAGCGCGCCGCGTCGGCAGCGGTGGTCGCCGCCTCGCCCAGCATGTCATAGCTGTAGGCGAAGCCCTTGGCCTCCAGTTCCTTGGCGCGCTTGACCGCTTCCTTGATCGTCTCGCCAGTGACGAACTGTTCGCCCATCATCCGCATGGCGAGATCGACGCCGCGCCGGATCACCGGTTCGCCAGCGCGGGCGACCAGGCGAGCGAGCGCCGCCGCCAGGCCGCGATCGTCGACGCTGCCGACCAGCTTGCCGGTGACGACCAGGCCCCAGGTGGCGGCGTTGACGAACAGCGACTTGCCGCCGCCCAGATGCGAACTCCAGTCGCCGTCGGCGATCTTGTCGCGAATGAGGGCGTCGCGCGTGTCATTGTCTGGGATGCGCAGCAGTGCTTCGGCGAGGCACATCAGCGCCACGCCCTCCTGACTGGAGAGCGAATATTCCTGGACCAGCCCCTCGACCCCGGTGCCCTTGTGATTGGCGCGCAGGGTGGTGACCAGATGGCGCGCCGTGTCCGCCACGGCGGCGCGGGTTGCGTCGGGCAGGGTCGCCGCGTCGAGCAGCGGGGCAAGGCACTCGGCCTCGTCGCGGCGATAGGCGGCGGTGATCGCCTGGCGCAGCGGCGACTGGTCGCGGATGGCGGGGGCGAAGGCGGCAAAGGGATGCTGGTCGGTCATGCGACCAGAATATCCGATCGGCGCATTTCATTCCGTCTTATGAATGCCCCGATAAATGCCAAAGTGACTTATTAATGGCGGCATGATAGGCAAATTACATGAGCAACAAGCCCGCTATGGTCGAAATGGATGAGTTCGACCGGCGTATCATCGCCGCGCTGGTAGAGGATGGCCGCATGACCGTGACCGATCTGGCCGCCAGCGTCGGCCTGTCCAAGACACCCTGCCAGGTGCGGTTGAAGCGGTTGCAGGAGAGCGGCGTCATTCGCGGCTTTCGCGCGATCGTCGATCCGGCCAAGCTGGGGATGGACCATGTCGCCTTTACCGAGGTGAAGCTGAGCGACACGCGGGAGAGCGCGCTGCGCGAGTTCAATGCGGCGGTAAGGCGCATCCCGGAGGTCGAGGAATGCCATATGCTGGCGAGCAATTTCGACTATCTGCTCAAGGTCCGCACGTCCGACATTCGCCGCTATCGCATGGTGCTGGGTGAGAAGATTTCCGCCCTACCCCATGTCGCCAGCACATCGACCTTCGTGGCGATGGAGACGGTGCTGGAGTCCGGCAGCAAGCGGCCGCGCCGTTAACGCGGGACCGAAGCCCCCTCCACCCGGATGCCGCGACGCTGAAGCTCGGCCCGCGCCGCCTTCTGATGCGGGGTCAGGCGCTGATAGTCGGTGGTCGAACGCCAGATTTCGAGCACATCCTGATCGCTGCGAAAGGCGACGTCCGCCTCTGCATTGGCATAGTCCTGCAGACGATATTTCCTAGGCCCCTTGTCGATCACACCCGCCCCCTTTCACGGGGGACGTAGCGGATTTTACGTATTAACCGCGTGATGGCGATCACGCGGTTAAGGCGTGTTAATCAAACAGCGCCAGCGGCACGGCGTCGCCCATGGCGCGATAGCCGGCCGGATTGGGATGGAGCGCATCGCCGCCATCATAAGCGGGCAGCAGCCGGTCGGGCCGCGCAGGATCGCGGGTGGCGCGGTCGAAATCGACCAGCCCGTCGAAATGGCCGGGCGCGCGGATCCAGGCATTGACCGCTTGCCGGTCCGCCTCATTCTGGGCATCGGCATGATAATAGGCATTGCCGACGAAGGGCATGATGGTGGCGCCGATCACCTTGATCCCGCGCGCATGGGCGCGGGCGATGATCTGGCGATAGGCGCCGATGATGCGGGCGACATGGGCCTTGTGATCCTCGCCACTGACGGGCGCGTCGCGGGTCAGGGTGCCAAGATCATTGACGCCTTCCAGCAGGACCAGATGGGTGACGCCGGGCTGAGCCAGCACATCGCGGTCGAGCCGGGCGAGCGCATTGGGGCCAAGCCCGTCGTTCAGCAGGCGGTTGCCGCCGATCCCCTGATTGACGACGGCGATGTCGCGGCGCTTGGGGTCCGCCTGCAACCGCTGGGCGAGCCGGTCGGTCCAGCGATCATTGCCGTTGGTGGTCGATCCCTTGCCATCGGTGATGGAATCGCCGAGCGCCACGACCAGCCGTGCGGGCGCGCAGCGTTCGACCTCCAGCGCGGCGAGATTGAACCAATGGTCGAACAAGGCGGCGCCCGCCATCGCCGTGTCGGTCAGATGATCGCCGGGCAGATGCCAGGAGGTGGCGCGCGCGCCGGGATGCGAGGTCTGTTCCGGTTCGCCCTGATAGCGGATGGTGACGGCGATATTGTCGAGCGCGGCGACCGGCAGCGATACCGGGTCGGAGAGATAGTCGGCACCGGCCGGCACGATCAGGTCCGGGCTGCCATCGAAACGCAGCGAAATGAGCGTGCCGGGATCGATCGCCGGCGATGAGCTGGTAGTGGCACGGGCGATGCTGACGCCGGCGATATGGAGCGGCGCGGTGCCGGCAAGGTTGGAGATGCGCACCCGAAGCCGGTCGCCGGCGATCGAGGGGCGGACGATCTGGCGCAGCGACTGGTCCTTGAGCGTGCCGGCGGGCAGTGCGGCGTCGCCGGTCGGGCGGAATTGCGAGGAGGCCCAGCCCGACACCCAGGTCGGCGTGCAGGTCTTTGCCATGGCGGGCTGGGCCAGCAGCAGGGCCAGCGGCAGGCTGGCGAGCAAGGGGCGGATCATCGGCTTCCTTTCGGTCGGGGATGGCGGGCGACGCGTCCCCCAAAATGGGCATATGAGGGTCACTGAATCGAAGTTCACAGTGTCGTGCGGCAGGCGTTGACGCATTTCCGCGCCTTTCCGAGTTTGCCGCGACCTGCAACGCGCCGGTGACGCGACACCAGGGTCACAGCCACGCGCCAGTGACGCGCCCATAAGGCGACAGGGACGCGACGACCGGGTCACGACAAGGTCATGGCAAAGGCGTCCGCGAAGACGGGTTCATGGCCAAGGGTAGACCAAATATCCTCCAACATTGGAAGGCCCCTGCCTTATCCCGAACCGCGGTCCCAACGACTTTCAAGAAAAAGGGCCGGCGTTGCCGCCGGCCCTGTCAGTGCATCCCTGGGGGAGGATCAGAAGTTGGCCCGGATACCGGCCAGCACGGTGCGGCCGGGATAATAGACCGAATAGGCCGCGTTCGAATATTCGAAGGTGGTGCGGATCGGCTCGTCGGTGATGTTCAGCACATCGAGCGTCAGGCGCAGCGCCTTGTTGAAGAAGGGCAGCTGATAGCCGGCCGACATGTCGAGCTGGCCACGGGCGTCGGACTTGAGGTCGGCGCCGTTGATGCCGTTCTGCGGACCGTTCACGGCGATCGCCTCGTCATTCCAGACATAGTTCACGCTGACCGACAGACCGCCATTTTCATAGAAGCCCTGCAGGTTGTAGCTCCAGGGCGACACGCCGGTCGCGACCAGGCCCGACGAGGAGGACTGCTTGAGATAGGTGCCGTTGGCCGAGAAGCCGAGGCCCTTCACCAGGAAGTCGAGCGGCTGCACCCAGGTCGCTTCGATACCCTTGATCTTGAGATCGCGCAGGTTGACCGGGCGGTTCACGGTGATCGGCAGCTGAGCGACCGGGATGCCGGTCTGGAGCGACCGGTCGTTGAGGGCGTTCTGCTGCGTCGAGATCAGGCTGTCGAACGGAATGTTGAGCGACCCGAAGGCAACCTGTTCGGAGGTGGTGACGGTGAAGCCCTGGATATTCTTCATGAACAGCGACACGCCGACATAACCGATGCCGCCGGTGTAGATTTCGCCGCCCAGATCATAATTGTCCGAGGTGTAGGGCTTGAGGTTCGGGTTGCCGGCCGTGGCGGTCAGCGCCGAAGGATCGGAGAAGGTGATGCCCGGCAGGATCGCGCCGGCATCCGGGCGGGTCATCGTCCGCGAGGCCGACGCACGCAGCTTCACATTGTCGGCGACATCATAGGTCAGGTTGATCGACGGCAGGAAATTCTCGTAGGTCGAGGACGAGGTGATGTCGACGATCTCCGTGCCGACCTGGCTCGGCCCGACGACCAGCTGGTCGGTGTGGGCGTAGCGCATGCCGGTGTTGATGTGCAGGTCGCGGCCGGCAATGGTGGTGACGCCGTTCAGTTCGAAATAGGCACCCCAGACCTTTTCATCCATGTCGCCGGTCGCACCGCCAGTGACGGCCCCGCGTGCTTCGGGCGCGCTGTCGCGATAGCTGGCATAGTTGGTGGCCTGCTTGAGCGCGTCGAAGTCCGGCACGATGAAGCCGGCGGTCGAGGAGCTGCGCAGATATTGGGCGATGGCGCTGGTCGGCACGGTGCCGGTGGCGCCGGTGCAGCCAGTGCCGCAGACCGACAGCTGATAGGCGGTGCTGTTGTCATAGGCGCGGATCGAACGGGTCGCCTGATCATAGGCGCCACCGACCTTCACGTTGAACATGTCATCGCCATAGGTCACGTCGAGATGCGCGCCCTTGGTCTCGGTCTTGCGACGGACCAGCTGGATATTCTGGCGATACCATTGCCAGCTGCCATTGTTCGGATCGTTGAGGTCGAGATTGCTGGTGATCGACGGATAGTCGCCACCGGTATTGTCATAATAGGTTTCGACGCCCGACTGCGGCGTGGTCTGGAACGCCCAGGTCGGCTGTTCGCGGAAGAAGCGGCTCTTCGACCAGTTGGCGCTGAGGTCGACCTTCAGATCCTCGGTCGGCTGCCAGCTGACGCTCGGGTTGACGTTCCAGAACTTGGTCGTCTGCTTGAACAGGCTGGCTTCGAGGAAATAGGAGGAGTTGGCGAAGGTGCCGCTGGTGACGACGCCATTGTCATCGACGGTCAGGTCGATCGGCACCATGCCGCCGGTCGACTGGGCGCTGGTGCCCGGCCCCGAGTTGCGGACCTGCCAGTTCATGTTGACCTTGCTGTAGTCGCGCTTGGACTTGGCCCAGATGCCGTCCAGGGCGAAATGCAGCTCGTCCGACGGGCGCCATTCGAGCGAGGCCAGCGCCGAGATGCGCGAGCGATCGCCCTCGGTCAGGCTCTTGCGGCCGAGACGCGGGATCAGCGCGGTGCTGAGCTGGTCGCGGGTCAGGCCCGAAGTGGCGACGACATCGACCGGCTGGCCGGCGACCAGGCCATGGCCGGTATTGTTGGGAACGACCGAAGCCCAGGAGAAATTATTGCCGCCGGCGTCGCCGGTGCCCAGATTACCGTCGGTCCAGCCGACCGATTCAAAGCCATCGACGCGGGTCTTGGTCTTCACGCCGGCAACGCCGACAAGGATGCCGAACGTGTCGGTGGTGTGGCTGGCGACGATCGCGCCGCGCGGGCTGAACTTGTCGTTATTGTCGGTATATTGGCCCTGCGCCACGACGGTGACATGGGTGCCTTCCTTGTCGAAGGGACGGGCATTGCGCAGGTTGACGGTGCCGGCGATGCCACCTTCGAGCGTCGAGGGCGACGGGCTCTTGGCGAGGTCGAGGCGGGTGAAGAGTTCCGACGGGAAGAAGTCGAGATCGACTTCGCGGTTGGCGCTGCCGCCGTTGGTGCCGCCATCCGATGCAACCTGAAGCTGCGAACCGTTGAGCAGCACGCGGGTGAAGCTGGGGCCAAGGCCGCGGATCGCGACCTGGGTGCCTTCGCCGTTGATGTCACGGTTGAGGCGCACGCCGGGCATGCGGTTCAGCGTTTCAGCGAGGTTGGTGGCGGGCAGCTTGCCGATATCTTCCGCGAAGATGGAGTCGCCGAAGGCAACTGCATTCTTCTTGGCGTTGGTGGCGCTTTCCAGCGAGGCGCGGATACCGGTGACGACGATGTCGGCGGTTTCGCTGTCCTGCGGCGCGGCGGCGGTTTCGGCCGGTGCAGCGGCATCCTGTGCAGCGGCGGCCTGGGCCAGGCCCAGCGCGCCGAAGGCGGATGCGGCGAACAGGGCCGCACGGATATTATGGTAGCGTGAAACGTTCATACAACCTCTCCCCGAGCGCTGCCCCCGACTATCCGGTGGGCGTATCTGGTAGCGCTATCAGATGCAGACCAATAAAGTGCCCGTCCCAATTGTCAAGATATGGGACGGGCGAAAATGGTAACGTTATTAATTTTCAGCGGACTGTGGCATTTGTGCTGATGACGGCCTGCGCCGCGGTCAGGCCCGGCGCGCTGGCGCGGACGGTTACCCGCCCCTTCTCGCCCGGTTTTGCCTTCACGATCACCAGCGCCAGGCCATTGAAAGCCTTGCGATCATGCGACGGAAAGGCGGTCAGATCGGTCGGGTCGCCATTGTCGGTGGCAATGATCTCGCCCGGTCCCTCGATCGAGAAGCGGATGTCCTGCTTGGCGGCCGGGACGACATTGCCGTCCTTGTCGAGAACCTTGAGCGTCACGAAACTGAGGTCGCGGCCGTCATCGGCGATGGCACTGCGATCGGCGGTCAGCGACAGTTTCGCCGCCTCGCCCACGGTGCGGATCGTCTCGGTCGCCCAGGGCTGGCCCTTCTTCCAGGTGACGACCTTCACCTCGCCCGGTTCATAGACGACATAGTCCCAGCGGAAGCGATATTCATAATCGCGCTTCTTGACCTTGCCCTGCGACTTGCCGTTGACGAACAGCTCCGCCTCGTCGGCCGAGGAGAAGACATGAACCGGCGTGATCTGGCCGACGCGATCGGGCCAGGTCCAGTGCGGCAGGATATGCGCGAATTGGAGGTCCGGCCGCCAGCGCGCCTGGTAGAGCCAGAAGCGGTCCTTGGGGAAACCGGCGAGATCGAGGATGCCGGAATAGCTGCTGCGCGACGTGTAATAGGGGGTCGGTTCGCCCAGATAGTCGAAGCCGGTCCAGACGAACTCGCCCGCGACATAGGGGTTCTGGTCATCGGCGGCCCAGACCCGATCGGGCGAGGAGCCGAAATCGGCGGCGTGCATCTCATAGGCGGAGACCTGATGCGTGTCGGGATTGCCGCCCGACCAGGGGCGGACCGGGCCGCTGATCGCGCCGGCGACCGGGAACATATATTCGCCGCGGCTGGAAAGGGCCGAGGCGCTTTCGGTGGACAGGATGACCTTGTCCGGGAATTTCGCGCGGAAGGCGGGATATTGGCCGACGATGCCGCGAATGCCGGCGCCCTGATAATTGAGGCTGATGACGTCCACGGTGGTCGGCAGCAGCATGTCCGCCTTGGCATAGTTCATCGCACTGGTGGCGGGACGGGTCGGGTCTTCCTGATGGGCGATGGCGACCAGTTCGCGGCCGATCTTCGCCCCCGCCTCGCCATCATATTGTTCGCCGACCTCGTTGCCGATGCTCCAGATGATGATCGAGGGATGGTTGCGGTCGCGGCGCAGCATGGCGCGGGCGTCGGCCTCATGCCAATCCGGGAAGATCAGATGGAAATCGTGCGGGGTCTTCTTCTTCTCCCAGCTGTCGAACACCTCGTCCATCACCAGGAAGCCCATGCGGTCGGTGAGTTCGAGCAGTTCGGGCGCGGGCGGATTATGGCTCATGCGCACGGCGTTGGTGCCCATGTCGCGCAGGATTTCGAGCTGGCGCTCGGCCGCGCGGGCGTTGAAGGCGGCGCCGATCGCGCCAAGATCATGATGATTGTTGACGCCGCGCAGCGGGATCTGCTCGCCATTGACGATCACGCCCTTGTCGGGATCGAACTTGATGTCACGCACGCCGAAGCGCGTCTCGTAGCTGTCGATCAGCTTGCCGCCCTGGGTCACGGTGGAGACGGCGACATAGCGATTGGGCGCCTGCGTCGGCGGCGGGCCCCAGAGGCGCGGGTTGCTGAGGATCGTGCTGCCCTTCAGCTCCGCCTTGCCATGGGGGGCGATGCTGGTCGATTGGCGGGCGATGCTGGCGACCGGGCGGCCGATGCGCTTGCCGCTGGCGTCGATCGCATAGAGGGCGGTCGCGACCTCGACCTGCGCCGGGGTGTCGCCGTCATTGTCGAGGCTGAGGCTCAGGTCCACGCTGGCCTGCGCCTTGCTGACCTGCGGCGTGCGGACGATGCTGCCCCACTGGCCGACATGAACCTTGTTGGTGGTGGTGAGATAGATGTCGCGATAGAGGCCGCCACCCGGATACCAGCGCGCCGAAGCCCGAGGATTGTCGAGCCGGATCACCAGCTGGTTCTGCCCGCCCGGCACCGCATAGGGGGTGAGATCGAGGCGGAAGCTGTTATAGCCATAGGGCCAGCCGCCGACGAGCTTTCCATTGAGCCAGACGGTGGCGTAGGACATCGCCCCTTCGACATCGAGGAAGATCGACTTGCCCTTGTCGCTGGCGGGGATGGTCAGCGCCTTGCGATACCAGCCGATGCCCCAGCTGGGCAGGCGGCCCATGCCGCCATAGGGGCCATCCTTGATGAAGGGGCCGGCGATTGCCCAGTCGTGCGGCAGATCGACATGGGTCCAGCCGCTGTCGTCGAAGCCGGGCTGGACATAGGAGACGGTGCCGCCCGGATTGCCGGCGGGACGGGTGTGATGCCTGGCGGGATCGGCGATGAAGGGATTGGCGCTGGGCAAGATCCAGGGCTTGAGCACGCGGGCGCCGCTGTCGTCCACCTGCACCGCCGCGTCGGGGCGGGCGTCGGCCACCTTGCCGTCGCCGGCATCCTCGATCGGCGGACGGACATCATAGCGCAGATCCTCGGTCAGGCCGGCAGGATCGCCCTTGGTGAAGCGCCAGTCGCGGCTGATCGAGACGCTGTCGCGCGGCGCGGCCAGCAGCGTGGCGGGGCTGAGCAGGCAGGAGGCGAGCAGGATGGTGCGCAGGGTCTTCATCAGGGGCTCCGTCAGAGCTGGGCAAGCGCGGCGCGGGCGCCGTCGGCTTCGAGGATGGCGAGCCAGCGGATCAGCGCGGCGCGGAAGGCGGCGTTGCCGGCAAGGTCGGCGGGCACCACGGCGTCGAAGGACAGGATCGCGTCGACACGGGCTTGCGTCGAGGATGCGTCGGCCAGCCGGGCGGCGATGGCCACGGCGAGCGGATCATCGACGACATGGGCTTCGCCCCGGTCATCGACACCGGCCTGCCAGCGGACCCAGGCGGCAACGGCGAGCGACAGGGCATCGATCCCCTGCCCTGCCACCAGCCGGGCGGCGATGGTGGCGAGCAGGCGCTGGGGCAGCTTCTGCGACCCGTCCATCGCGATCTGGCGGGTGCGATGCTGCAGGGTCGGATTGTCGAAGCGCGCCATCAGCTCGCGGCGATAGGCGGCGACGTCCAGCTCGGGCGGCGGCGACAAGGTGGTCTGCGCCTCGTCCCACAGACTTTCGACGAAATGCCGGGCTTCGGGCAACGCCAGCACTTCATGGACATGGTCGATGCCGGCGAGGCCGCCGAGATAGGCGATGCCGCTATGCGCGCCGTTGAGCAGGCGCAGCTTCGCCTCCTCCCAGGGGGCGACGGCGGCGGTCACCTGAACCCCAGCGCCGAAATCCGGGCGCGAACCGCAGAATTTATCCTCGATCACCCATTGCAGGAAGGGTTCGGTCTTGACCATGGCCTGGTCTTCCACCCCCAGCCGGTCGGCGAGCGCGGCGATGTCGGCGTCGGTGGTGGCGGGGACGATGCGGTCGACCATGGTTTCGGGGAAGGCCCCTTCCGCCGCGATCCAGTCGGCCAGTGCCGGGTCGTGCCGGGCGGCGAGCGCCAGCACGGCGTTGCGCAGCCGCGTGCCATTGTGCGGCAGATTGTCGCAGCTGATCGCGGTGAAAGGCGGCAGGCCCGCCGCCCGGCGCGCGGCGAGCGCGGCGACGAGGAAGCCGGGCGCGGTCTGCGGCGCGGCGAGCGAGGCAAGGTCGGCGGCGAGCTGGGGATCGCCCTCGATCAGGGCGCCGGTCGCGGGGTCGAGCTTATAGCCCTTCTCGGTCACGGTGAGGGTGACGATATGGGTATCGGGCGCGGCGAGCGCGGCGACCAATGCGGCCGGGTCTTCCGGGGCGACCAGCACCTCGCTCACCACGCCGATGATGCGCGCCTGCTCGGCCGAACCATCGCGCACCAGCATGGTGTAGAGGCAGTCCTGCGGCATCATCTGGTCGCGCACGCCGGGCGAACGCAGCGACGCGGCGATCACGCCCCAGCGCAGGTCGCCGGCGGTCAGCGCATCATCGAAGATGACCGCCTGATGCGCGCGGTTGAAGGCGCCGATGCCGAGATGGACGACGCCGGGGCGAACCGCCGCGCGATCATAGCCGGGACGGACGATATCGGCGGGCAGGCCGGCGAGCGTGGCGGACGATAGACGGGTCACAGGATCAGGCAGCCTCTTGCGAGAGAGTCACGGGCGCATAGCGCGGGACGATAAGGTGCAGCACCAGCAGCGCCAGCAGATAGGCACAGGATGCGACGATGAAGATCGGCTGGAAGCTGCCGACGGTTTCCAGGATGATGCCGGCGAACTTGGCCATCAGCATGCCGCCGATCGCGCCGGCCAGCCCGCCAAGGCCGACCACCGACCCCGCCATCCAGCGCGGGAAAAGATCGCCCGGCAAGGCATAGACATTGGCCGAAAAGCCCTGATGCCCGGCACAGGCGAGGCCGATCAGGCCGACCGCGATCCACATATTGGGCGCCTGCGCGGCAAAGGCGATCGGCAGGGCGCAAAGCCCGGCGCAGAACATCGCCGTCTTGCGGGCGCGGTTGATGGCCATGCCCCGGCCCATCAGCCGCGACGACAGCCAGCCACCCGCGACCGAGCCGACATCGGCGAGCAGATAGACGGCGATCAGCGGCGGGCCGAAGTCCAGCATCTTCACGCCATATTGCTTGTTGAAGAAATCGGGCAGCCAGAAGAGGAAGGTCCACCAGACCGGATCGATCAGGAAACGCGAGGTCATATAGGCCCAGGTCTGGCGATAGCGGAACAGGGTGCGCCACTTGACCGGGCGGGCCGGCTCCTGCGGGTCCGCCTCGATCCAGGCCAGTTCCTCGGCGCTCAGCCCCTTCTTCTCGCGCGGGCGACGGTAGAAGCCCAGCCAGGCGGCGAGCCAGAAGACCGTAAGCAGGCCGGTGAGGATGAAGGCCCAGCGCCAGCCCAGCGTGACCGCGATGACCGGGACGATCAGCGGCGTCAGGATCGCGCCGACATTGGAGCCGGCATTGAAGATGCCGATGGCGAAGGCCCGTTCCTTCTTGGGGAACCATTCATTGGTGGCGGCGATCGCCGCCGGGAAGGTGCCGGCCTCGCCGATCGCCAGCGGGATGCGGGCGAACAGCATGCCGGCGGTCGAGGTGAAGAAGATGTGCATGACATGGCCGACCGTCCACAGGCCGACCGCCAGCGCATAGCCGGCCCGCGCGCCAATCCGGTCGATCAGCCGGCCGAAGGCGACATAGGCGATGCCGTAACCGGCCTGGAACCAGATGGCGAGATCGGCATAGCCGCTCTCGCTCCAGCCATAGCGGGCCTGCAGATCGGGCTTGAGCGTCGGCAGGACGAGCCGGTCGATATAGCTCAGCACCACCGCCGCAAAGAGCAGGCCGCAGACGATCCAGCGGACCTTTCCGGACGGTTTGGGAATCGTGGTCATTGGCCACTCCGACAATGTTTCGTCATTCCCGCGAACGCGGGGATCCACCTCCGGACCTCGCGATTGGGGCTATGGCAGGAGATGGATCCCCGCTTTCGCGGGGATGACGGAGTGGAGTGGCCAAAGCAGGTCAAGCGATCACCAGTTGAACATGGTGCCGTCTTCGAGCCGGTTCACCGGCAGGAAGGCGCGATTATATTCATATTTGGCGGCCAGTTCCTCGTCGATGTCGACGCCCAGGCCCGGCTTGTCGCCCGGATGCATGGCGCCGCTTTCGAAAGTGTAAGCATGGGGGAAGACGGCATCGGTCTCGGGCGTATGGCGCATATATTCCTGCACCCCGAAATTGGGCACCGACAGGTCGAAGTGGAGCGCAGCGGCCATGCAGACCGGCGACAGGTCGGTCGCGCCGTGGCAGCCGGTGCGGACCTGATAGAGATCGGCGAGGTTCGCGATCTTGCGCAGATGGCTGATGCCGCCGGCATGGACCACGGTGGCGCGGATATAGTCGATCAACTGGTTCTGGATCAGTTCGCGGCAATCATGGATCGAGTTGAAGATCTCGCCCACCGCCAGCGGCGTGGTGGTGTGCTGGCGGATCAGCTTGAACGCGTCCTGATTTTCAGCAGGCGTCGCATCTTCCAGCCAGAAGGGGCGATATTGTTCCAGATCCTTGCCCAGGCGACCGGCCTCGATCGGGGTCAGGCGATGATGGATGTCGTGCAGCAGATGCACGTCCCAGCCCAGCGCCTCGCGGGCGGCCTTGAACAGTTCAGGGACGATGCGGAGATATTTGCTGGTGTTCCAGACATTTTCGGTCGGCAGGTCGGCGTCGGCCGGTTCGTAGAAATATTTGTCCTTCGACACGCCATAGGTCGACGCCATGCCGGGGACGCCGCACTGGATGCGGATCGCCTTGTACCCTTGGGCCTGATATTCCAGCGCGACCTTGACCGTATCCTCGATCGTCGTGCCATTGGCATGGCCATAGACCATAACGCTTTCGCGGCTGGCACCGCCGAGCAGCTGATAGACCGGCAGGCCGGCAATCTTGCCCTTGATGTCCCAGAGCGCGGTATCGACGGCGGCGATGGCCGACATCGTCACCGGGCCGCGGCGCCAATAGGCGCCCTTGTAGAGATATTGCCAGATATCCTCGATCTGGTGCGCGTCCCGGCCGATCAGGCAGGGAATGACATGGTCCTGCAGATAGGAGGCGACGGACAGTTCGCGGCCATTGAGGGTCGCATCGCCCAGACCATAGACGCCCTCTTCGGTCTCGATCTTGAGGGTGACGAAATTGCGGCCAGGGCAGGTAACGATGACCTTGGCGCCGGTAATCTTGGGCATGGATGCTCCCCTAAAAACTGGTATGACCAATCATGGCCATAGGCGATAATCAATTTGCCTTCAACGATATTGGTCAGGCCAATACTATCAGGCGATTTCCAATGTAACCGTCTGAAGCGTGGCGCTGTCCGGCCCGACCATGACGTCGAACAGGCCAGGCTCGACCACTTCGCGCATGTCGAGATTCCACAGCGCAAAGGCTTCGGGACCGATGGTCAGGCGCACGGTGCGGCTTTCGCCGGGCGCCAGCGCGATCCGTTCGAAGCCCTTCAATTCCTTGAGCGGGCGCGTGACCGAGGCGGTCTGGTCATGGACATAGAGCTGCACCACTTCCTCGCCCGCGACAGTGCCGACATTGCGGACATCGACCTCCACCGTCACGTCGCCGCCCACGCCGATGCGGCTGGCCGACAGGCGCGGCGGGCCGAAGGCGAATTTGGTGTAGCTGAGGCCGAAGCCGAACGGGAAAAGCGGGCTGGCATCGGCGAAGAGATAGCCGCGCCGCGAGGATGGCTTGCGGTTGTAGAAGATCGGGATCTGGCCCGCGTCGCGTGCGACGGTGACGGGCAGCTTGGCACCCGGATTGACGTCGCCGAACAGGATGTCGGCCATCGCCGTGCCGCCCTCCTGCCCCGGATACCAGCATTCGATCAGCGCATTGGCGCCGTCGACCACGGCAGGATAGCTGGGCGGGCGGCCGTTGATCGCGCACACCACCACCGGCTTTCCGGTCGCCTTCATGGCAGCGAACAGGTCATTCTGCTCGCCGACCAGATCGAGGCTGGTGCGGTCGCCCAGATGGTTTTTGGCAAAGCCTTCGCGGCTGGTCTGCTCGGTGTCGCCTATGGCCAGCAGGATGATGTCGGCGGTCTTCGCGACCTCGATCGCTTCGGCGATCAGCTGGCGGTTCTTCGCCGGGTCGGCCAGCAGCACTTCGTCCACCGAGCGATCCTCGCTCTGGGTGATGAAGACGCCCTGGGCATGGACGATGTCCGCCCGGTTGCCGAGTTTCGCCCTGATGCCATCAAGCAAAGAGACCGCTTGGCGCGGGATCGAGGAATAGCCGCCCAGCCGCGCGATCGCGGCATTGGGGCCGATCACGGCGACCTTGCGATGGGCGCCGGGTTTCAGCGGCAGGACGCCGTCATTTTTCAGCAAGACGATCGACTTGTGCGCCGCCTTGAGCGCCAGAGCGCGCGCCTCCGCATTGCCGGTGAGCGCATCATAATCGGCGCGCGGCCAGGGATTTTCGAACAGGCCCGCGCGGAACTTGAGCGTCAACATCCGCGTGCAGGCGAGGTTGACGGCCTCAAGGGGCACTTTTCCGGCGCGGACCTGTTCGACGAGCGTGCGATAGGCCAGGCCATCGGGCAGCTCGCAATCGACCCCGGCGCGGAGCGCGGCACGGGCCGTCGCCTCCAGGTCGGGCTGGACATGGTGGATGGTGTCGAGTTCGGGGACGGCGCCATAGTCGCTGACCACGGCGCCATCGAAATGCCATTCGCCGCGCAGGATATCGCCGAGCAGCCATTTATTCTGGTGGCTGGGGACGCCGTCAATCTCGTTATAGCTGGGCATGACGGCGGCGATGCCGGTGCGCTTGACCACCTGGCGGAAGGGCGGGAAGAAATTCTCGCGCAGTTCGCGCTCGCTGATCGGCGCGGGCGCGATATTCTCGCCCGCCTGCGGCTGGCCATGGCCGGTCATATGCTTGAGCGTGGCCATCACCTTGTCCGGGCCGATCTGCTTGCCCTCCCCCTGCAGGCCCAGCACGGCGGCGACGCCCATTTCGCCACAGAGATAGGGATCCTCGCCAAAGGTTTCCTCGATCCGGCCCCAGCGGGGGTCGCGGGCGATGTCGACCACCGGCGAAAGCGCGAGATGGACGCCGCGCGCACGGACTTCCCGCGCGATAACCGACTGGACATCGGTCATGAGCTGGCGGTCGAAACTGCCGGCAAGGCCGATCGCCATCGGGAACATGGTGGCGTCGGTCGCCATGTAGCCGTGGAGCGATTCCTCGTGGAAGAGGATCGGGATGCCGAGGCGAGTTTCTTCCACCGCCCATTTCTGGACGGCGTTGATGAAGGCGACGGTGTCGGCCGGGGTGCGCCAGCGCGCGCCGACGCCGCCGGCCTGGGTCGACCCATTGGGCGCGCCGCGCCGGTCGGACGGGCGGGTAATCTGGCCGAAGCTGGCGGGATAAGCCTTGCTCGCCTTGGCCGGCGAGAAAGTGAGATCATCCATGATGTCGGCCTTGGTCGCCCAGAGCGCGATGATCTGGCCGACCTTTTCCTCCAAGGTCATGCGGCCGAGCAGGTCGCGCACGCGCAGGTCGATGGGGGCGGAAGCATCCTTGTAGAGCGGGCCGCCCTTCCCCTTCGCCGCCAGCGGGGCGGCAGCAAGCGCGGAAGTGGAGGCGAGCAGACCAAGGGCCTGGCGGCGGGCGAAGCGGGTCGTCATCATGGCTTATTGCACCGTCAGGGTGGTGGACTGGAGCGCGACCGAGCTGTTGCCGGTCATGATCTCGAAATCGCCGGGCTCGACGACGCGGTGCATCTGGTCGTTCCACATCTGCAGCGCCTCGGGACCGACGCTGAAGGTGACGGTGCGGCTCTCGCCGGGTTTCAGCGTCACGCGCTGGAAGCCCTTCAACTCCTTGACCGGGCGGGTGACCGAGCTGACCTTGTCGCGGATATAGAGCTGGACGACCTCGTCCCCTTCCCGCGCGCCGGTGTTGCGGACATCCACCGAAACGCTGGTCTTGCCGCCGGTGCCGATCCTGGCGGCGGACAGGCGCGGCGCCGACAGGCTGAAGCTGGTGTAGCTGAGGCCGAAGCCGAAGGGATAGAGCGGGTCTATGGTGTCGAACAGATAGCCGCGCCGGGCCGAGGGCTTCATATTGTAGAAGAGCGGCAACTGGCCGGCCGAACGCGGGACGGTGACGGGCAGCTTGCCGCCCGGATTGACGTCGCCGAACAAGATGTCGGCCACGGCATTGCCGCCCTGCTCGCCCAGATACCAGCCTTCCAGGATGGCGTTGGCCTGTTCACTGACCTTCACCGTGGAAGCGGGACGGCCGTTGATGAGGACGACGGTGATCGGTTTGCCCAGCGCCTTCAATGCATCGAACAGCTCCTGCTGCTCGCCGACGAGGTCGAGGCTGGGGCGGTCGCCCAGATGATTGTCGGCCCAGCCCTCGCGGCTCGACTGCTCGGTATCGCCCAAGGTCAGGATGATGCGATCGACATTGCGCGCCGCCTCGACCGCCTGCGCGATCAGCTTGCGGTTTTCGGCCGGGTCAGACTTGGTGACGCTGTCGGCCCACCAGTCGTCATCCTCGGTGATCTTCACGCCCTGGGCGAAGACGATGTTCGCCTTGGCGCCGACCCGTGCCTTGATCCCTTCGAGGATCGAGACGCTGTGCGGCGGCTGGCCATAATAGCCGCCCAGCCGCGCGACCGCCGCGCTGGGGCCGATCACCGCGATCGTGCCTTCGGGCTTCAAGGGCAGCATGCCGTCATTCTTGAGCAGGGTGATGGAGCGCTGGGCCGCGGTGCGGGCGAGCGCGCGGGCATCTTCATTATTGGTGACCGCGGCGGCCGCATTGGCGTCGGCATAAGGATTTTCAAACAGGCCGGCGCGGAACTTCAGCTCCAGCATGCGACGCACGGCGAGATCGACCTTCGCCTCGCTGACCTTGCCCTCGCGCACCAGCTTGCCGAGCGTGGCATAGGACAGGCCTTCGGGCAGGTCCGCATCGACGCCGGCATCGAGCGCGCGCATCGCCGCCTCTTCCAGATTGGCGGCGATATGGTGGATGCTCATCAGCTGATCGACGGCCGAATAATCGGAGACGACGGCGCCACGGAAACCCCATTCCTGGCGCAGCACATTGTCCAGCAGCCAGCGATTGGCATGGCTGGGCACGCCGTCAATCTCGTTATAGCTGGCCATCACCGCCTCGATGCCGGTGCGTTTCACCACCTGTTCGAAGGGCGGGAAGAAATTCTCGCGCAGTTCGCGTTCCGACACCGGAGCCGGGCCGATATTGGTGCCGCTTTCAGGCTGGCCATGGCCGGTCAGATGCTTGAGCGTGGCGAAGACATGATTGGGCTGGAGCGTGCGCGAACGGCCAACACCCTGAAGCCCCTCCACCGCCGCAACGCCCATTTCGCCGACCAGATAGGGATCCTCGCCATAGGTTTCCTCGATCCGGCCCCAGCGCGGGTCGCGGGCAATGTCGACCACGGGCGAGAGCACCATCGGCACGCCGCGCGCGCGGATTTCGCGGGCGATCACCTGATTGACCTGGCGCAGCATGGCGGGATCCCAGCTCGACGCCATGGCGATCGACTGGGGGAAGCTGGTGGCGCCAACGGCGGCATAGCCGTGCAGCCCTTCCTCATGGAACAGGATCGGGATGCCGAGCCGGGTCTGCGTCATCGCCCATTTCTGCAGGCCGTTGACCAGCGCCACGGTGCTGCGCGGATCGCGGCCGGGCACGACGCGCGGGCTGAAACTGCCGCGACCGTCCGACGGACGGGTGAAATGGCCGATGCCGTTGGGGAAGGTCGGGCTGAGCTTGCTGGGGTCCAGTTCGCCCTGCGCGTCCAGCAGCTTCACCTTGTCGGTCCATACGGTGGTGATCTGGGCGATCTTTTCATCCAGCGTCATGCGGGCGAGCAGATCATCAACGCGCGCCTCGATCGGGGCGGACGCATCCTTGTAGAGCGGGCGGGCCGCCTGGCCGGTTGCCGGCGCCGCCGTAACGGGCGTGAGCGGCGCCGCCATCACCAGCGACAGCGCTGATGCTGCGCACAAAAACTGAACTGACCGGATCACGACGCCCCTCTCCAATTTTGTCGCGGCTTTCCTTTTTGCTTGCCGCCGATCAACTGATAGCGTTACCATCACAACCCAAGAGCTGCTTGTCAATGCCACCGTTGGCAATGCACCAAAAAATTGCCTGCGGGCCAAGGGGGAGAGGACCGAATGTTTGCGCGCCTGTTTTGCTGGATCATGGCCAGCGCCCTTTTGATCGGCGCGCCGCGCGCGCTGGCGGAAGACGGTTATGATCTGTGGCTGCGCAATGCGCCGGCCGATGCCGCCACTGCCCAGCGGATCGGGGCCAACGCGCAAAGCATTGTCGACATGGGCACGCCGACCCTGACCATCGCCCGACAGGAATTGCAACGCGGCATCGCCGGACTGACCGGCACAACCCCGCCCCGCGCGGAAACGGTTCAGCAAGGTTCGATCTGGCTGAGTTCGGCCGCCCATGCGCACGCCATGCCAATGCCCATGGAAGGCTTGGGGCCTGACGGCTATGCGATTCGCACCATGACGGTCGCGGGCAAGCCGGTGACCGTGATTGCCGGCGCAACCGATGTCGGCGTGCTGCACGGCGCCTATGCCTGGCTGCGCCTTGCCCGCACCGGCGCGGCGCTCGACCGGATCGATATGCGCAGCGCACCGCGCATCGGCCTGCGCCTGCTCAACCATTGGGACAATCTGGATGGCACGGTCGAGCGCGGCTATGCTGGCCAGTCCATCTGGGACTGGTGGCGCCTGCCCGATTATAAGGGGCCGCGCTATACCGACTATGCCCGCGCCAATGCCTCGCTGGGCATCAATGGCACCGTGCTCAACAATGTGAATGCCAAGTCGGACAGCCTGACCGCGGCCTATATCGCCAAGGCGGCAGCGCTGGCCGACCTGTTCCGCCCCTATGGCATCAAGGTCTATCTGTCGGTCAAATGGACCGCGCCGATGGAACTGGATGGCCTGAAAAGCGCCGATCCGCTCGACCCGGCAGTTGCCGCCTGGTGGAAGGCCAAGGCCGACGAGATCTACAAGGCGATCCCCGATTTCGGCGGTTTCCTGGTGAAGGCGAACAGCGAGGGCCAGCCCGGCCCGCAGGATTACAAGCGCACCCACGCCGACGGCGCCAACATGCTGGCGGCTGCGGTCAAGCCACATGGCGGCATCGTGATGTGGCGCGCCTTCGTCTACGCCCATGACAATCCCGACGATCGCGCCAAGCAGGCCTATAGCGACTTCAAGCCGCTCGACGGCCAGTTCGCCGACAATGTCATCGTCCAGGTGAAGAATGGCGCGATCGACTTCCAGCCGCGCGAACCCTTCCACCCGCTGTTCGGCGCGATGCCCAAGACGCCGCTGATGATGGAATTCCAGATCACCAAGGAATATCTGGGCCAGTCGACCCACCTCACCTATCTGGGCACGCTGTTCGAGGAGACGCTGAAGAGCGACACGCTGGCCAAAGGCAAGGGATCGACCGTCGCCAAGGTGATCGACGGATCGCTGGAAGGCCACAAGCTGACCGGCATTGCCGGGGTCGCCAATATCGGCGTCGACCGCGACTGGAGCGGATCGATCTTCAACCAGGCGGACTGGTATGCGTTCGGCCGCATGGCGTGGGACACGGACCTGACCGCCGAGGCTGTCGCGCGCGAATGGGCGGCGCAGACCTTCTCCCCCGATCCCAGGGTGGTTGCGCCGATCGTCGCGATGATGATGGGATCGCGCGAGGCGGCGGTCGACTATATGACGCCGCTGGGCCTCGCGCATATCATGGGCACCGGCCATCATTATGGCCCCGCCCCCTGGGTGTCCGAACTGGCGCGGCCCGAATGGAACCCGGTCTATTATCACAAGGCCGACAGGCAGGGCATCGGCTTTGACCGGAGCAGGACGGGCAGCAATGCCACCGGCCAATATGCGCCGGCGCTGGCCAAGCTGCTGGACAATCCGAAGACCACGCCGGAGCGCGACCTGCTGTGGTTCCACCATCTGCCCTGGGACTATCGCCTGGCTTCGGGCGAGACGCTGTGGGACGGCCTCATCCATCATTATGACCGGGGTGTCGAAACGGTGGCAGCGATGCAGCGGGACTGGGCCAAGCTCAAGCCTCAGGTCGATGCCGAGCGCTTCGCGCAGGTCGAGACCTTCCTGGCGATCCAGCATCGCGAAGCCCAATGGTGGCGCGACGCCTGCATCGCCTATTTCCAGTCGGTGTCCGGCCGTCCCCTGCCCGCCGGCAGCGCGGCGCCCGCCCATCCGCTCGACTGGTACAAGGCGCTGAGCTTCCCCTATGCGCCGGGGCATCCGAAATGAGATTTTACTTAAGCTTGCGCAATGATCCCGCTAGCAGAGAGGTTTAGTCCCATGTCGAAGGCCCCGAAATCCTGATGGAAGCCAGAAGTTCCCGCCGCCAGCGCAACGCGCCCACCATCAACGATGTGGCGAAACATGCCGGCGTGTCGCCGATGACGGTGTCGCGGGTGATCAATGGCGAACAGGTGGTGCGGGCGGCGACCAAGGAGAAGGTGGAGGCGGCGATCGCCGCGCTCAACTATTCGCCCAGCGCCGCCGCGCGCAGCCTGGCGGGCGGCGACGAGACGCGGATCGGCTTGCTCTATTCCAACCCGTCGGCATCCTATCTGTCGGAATTCCTGGTCGGCAGCCTCGACCAGTCGAGCCGCGCCGGCATCGACCTGGTCGTCGAGAAATGGGACGAGCAAACCGCGATCAAGGCGGTGGTCGATCATCTGGTGCGCGGCCGGATCGACGGCGTCGTGCTGCCGCCGCCGCTGTGCGACCATGAAGCGATGATCGATGCCCTGCGCGAGGCGGGCATCCCCGCCGTCGTGGTGGCGACCGGCCATGCGCCGGCCAGCCTGGCTGCGGTCAGCATCGACGACCGGGGCGCGGCCTATGAAATGACCCGGCACCTGATTGGCCTTGGCCATAACCGCATCGGCTTCATCAAGGGGCATCCGAACCTGAGCGCCAGCGAGGAACGGTATCAGGGCTATATCCGCGCGCTGGGCGAAGCCGGCATCGCGCTGGACGATGCGCTGGTGGAACAGGGTTTCTTCACCTATCGATCCGGCCTGGACGCGGCCGAGCATATATTGGCGCGCGATATGCCGCCGACCGCCATCTTCGCCAGCAATGACGACATGGCCGCCGCAACGGTGGCGATCGCCCATCGCAACGGGCTGGACGTGCCGGGCGACCTTACCGTCTGCGGCTTTGACGATACCTCGCTCGCCACCACCATCTGGCCGGAACTCACCACCATCCGCCAGCCGATCAGCGCCATGTCGCGCGCGGCGGTCGACCTGCTGGTCCGCCACATCAAGGGCCGCCGCGCCCAGAGCGAGGATGGCCCGCCGCACATGCTGCTGGACTATGAACTGGTCCGCCGCCAGTCCGACGCGGCGCCGCGGCTGCGCCCCAAACACAAGGGCCGGAAATAGGATCGGCCGCGCTTAACTTCGCATATTTCCCGCACATTGTGACATTTTCGTGCGAGCGTTGGAAATCTTCTTACGGGGATGGATGGCGCGCGGACGATGGGAAAGAGCCTTGGCCCGGTGTAGCAGGGTGGGCGGGATGTAGGACAGGTTTGGGTGGTAGGCGGACTGTCGGCTTTGAAGCACAGAACCGCACTAGCGGTCGTTCAGCTATTCCGAGCGGTGATTATGACCGGCACTGTCTTCGCGAGGAATATCGGATCGATCTGATGAATGTCTTCGCAGATTGAGGCGGCCGTGTTTCGACTCGAAACCGACGCATCTCGAAGTTGCCTCACCAATTCCAACTTATACTCTTCGGAATTGAGCACACGCATCATCATGATAGATGCCCAGCGGCGTGATGCGATAACGAGATCGGGAAGGGTCTCGATGAAATGGGTGATGTAGACCATACATTCGAACTGTTCTGCGGCGTGAACGAGCGACCACATCCCATGGTCTTCACTGTCGTCATTCAACATAAGCAAGAGCGGCTTTATCGATGCCGGATTTCGGGCGGCGGCGATTGGAACCAACGCAGCATCCGTGTGGGCAACCGATTGCCCATCAGCGAAAAGTCCACGCAATCGTTTCAGGTCGTCTTCAAGCATTTGTAGATCATGGCCTTCTGCGTGAACGTCTGCAATTAGCCGGATCAGAATTTATGCCGAGCGGCAGATTTTGGTCGTGTCGCGCCGGGCAGCTTTTCCGGCCATAAGCGGACAGGCCGCTGCGGGGAGCGCTTTGTAGCGATCGGCTCTGTGGACAGCGATCGAGGGTGGGTTGCGGCCATCCCACCTCCGTCATGCTGAACTTGTTTCAGCATCCATCAAGCCTAACAAGCCATTGGTCTATTGGGAGGAATGGACCCTGAAACAAGTTCAGGGTGACGATGATGGGATGGGCCGCTTCTGATCGCTTCCAGACCATCCTACCCTGAAAGGGTAGGAATTTACCGTCGCTCTTGGTCGTTTCTTGCCAGTGACAGCAGGTGTCATCCTGACGAAAGTCAGGATCCATTCTGCGCTACGACGGATGGGGAGCGTTGAATGGATCCCGGATCAAGTCCGGGATGACGACGATGGTGAGGGCACCTCTTGGTCGTCAGCGGGCAAAATCCGTTATCGTCATGACTTCGCCATGCTTGCAAGGACGAAAAAGGGCGCCGGACCGGGTGGTCGGGCGCCCTTTTCTTCAGTGTCGCGCGGCAATGGCCGCCTCAGTGTCAGGCTTCGCCGAAGACGCGGGCGAAGATGGTGTCGACCTGCTTGAAGTGATAGTCGAGGTTGAACTTGTCCTCGATTTCCTGTGCGCTCAATGCCTTGGCAACGTCTTCGTCGGCCTTGAGCAGTTCGAGCAGCGAGAGCTGGCCGTCGGATTCCCAGACCTTCATCGCGTTGCGCTGAACATAGCGATAGCTGTCTTCGCGGCTGACGCCGGCCTGGGTCAGGGCCAGCAGCACGCGCTGCGAGTGGACCAGGCCGCCCATCTTGTCGAGATTCTTCATCATCCGCTCGGGGTAGACGAGCAGCTTGTCGATCACGCCGGTCAGGCGGCCGAGCGCGAAGTCGAGGGTGATGGTCGCGTCGGGGCCGATATAGCGCTCGACCGAGGAGTGCGAGATGTCGCGCTCATGCCACAGCGCCACATTTTCCATGGCGGGCAGCGCATAGCTGCGCACCATGCGGGCGAGGCCGGTGAGGTTTTCGGTGAGGACAGGGTTGCGCTTGTGCGGCATGGCCGACGAGCCCTTCTGGCCGGGCGAGAAATATTCCTCGGCCTCCAGCACTTCGGTGCGCTGCAGGTGGCGGACCTCGACGGCGAGGCGCTCGATCGAGCTGGCGATGACGCCCAGGGTGGCGAAGAACATGGCGTGGCGATCGCGCGGGATCACCTGGGTCGAGACCGGCTCGATCGCGAGGCCGAGCTTTTGCGCGACATGCTCCTCGACGCGCGGGTCGATATTGGCGAAGGTGCCGACCGCACCCGAAATGGCGCAGGTCGCGACTTCCTCGCGGGCCGCGATCAGGCGGGTCTTGCAGCGCGAAAATTCGGCATAGGCTTCCGCCATCTTGAGGCCGAAGGTGACCGGTTCGGCATGGATGCCGTGGCTGCGGCCGATGGTCGGCGTCAGCTTATGCTCGAAGGCGCGGCGCTTGATGACGTCGAGCAGCTTGTCGAGATCCTCGATCAGCAGGTCGGCGGCGCGGGTCAGCTGCACGGCAAGGCAGGTATCGAGCACGTCGGAGCTGGTCATGCCCTGATGCATGAAGCGGGCTTCGTCGCCCACCTGTTCGGCGACCCAGGTCAGGAAGGCGATGACGTCATGCTTGGTGACGGCTTCGATCGCGTCGATCGCGGGCACGTCGATCGCGGGGTTGGTGGCCCACCAGTCCCACAGAGCCTTGGCGGCCGACGGCGGGACGACGCCCAGTTCGCCCAGCTTCTCGGTCGCGTGCGCCTCGATCTCGAACCAGATCTTGAAGCGGGCTTCCGGCTCCCAGAGGGCGGTCATTGCGGGACGGGAATAGCGGGGGACCATGGGCGAATCCTGCGGCTGGAGGGTGGATATTGCCGCGCCGCCTAGCAGCCTGCGCCCCTTGGGGCAATTGAGGAGGCTCCCCTGCCCCACGCGCGCCTCATCCGGCCGCAATTATCCAAGCAAAGACAGTCGAACCGAAGCATTTCATAAGTCCAAATGCGTAGATGAACCGATGCTCAGGAACTTTTCCTAGTCTTCATGTATTCTATCATGGCAATTAAGGCATGAAGCCAAAGCAGGCGCCCAATGCAGGCCCTGTGCGTTTCAATGATATAAAGGATGTCGCCATGATCCGCACCTTGCTTCTGACGAGCGCCATGCTGGTCGCAGCGCCCGCATTGGCGCAGCAGGCTGCGCCGGCCGATCCGGCAGCGCAGGCCGCACGACCGGCCGCGCCCGCGAGCCCGGCCGAACCGCAGGCCGCGCAGCCGGCAAACCCGGCCAATTCGGTCGCCGCGATCGTCGAGTCGGAATTCCCGGCCTATGACACGAACAAGGACGGACAGCTGGACCAGGGCGAGTTTTCGCGCTGGATGGTGGCCCTCAAGGATCAGGAGATGAAGGCCACCGGCAAGACGCTGCCGCCAGCCGAAGTCACTGCCTGGGCCAGCGGCGCCTTCACAACTGCCGATGCCGACAAGAGCATATCGGTCAGCAAGCCCGAACTGATCAGCTATCTGAGCGGCAGCGCGGGCGCATAAATATTTCCCTTCCCGTCACGAAGGCAGGGAAAATACAGAACCCCAAGCGGGTCGCACCGGGGCGGCATGTCACAGAACATGCCGCCTCTTTTTTTTTGATGGCGGATGGCCGCGGGGCCGGGAATAGGCCCCGTCCGGTTCAGCGACGCTTCTTGGTATAGAGCAAGGCGGCGACGATCGCGGCCGAGCCGATGCCCACGGCAGTGCCCATCCACACGGCCTTTCCGGCGGACTTGCGCGCCGCATCGGCGAGATCGGGGGCATTATCCTCTGGCTGGAGGGCTTCTGCGCCGGCGTCCGGCACGCTCTCTTGGTTCTTCTTCATAGTCCCCCTTCTATGCCGCAGCCCGGCGGGACTGAAAAGGGCTGACGTAGCGGCAAGGCCGGAAATTCGCCGTGCCACGCGCACGCCATGACGCCTGGCCCGCCGCCAGCAAAGCCTCGACGCCCCGCCCCTGCGAGCGATTTTCATCAGGGGGTCTTGACTTGCACCGCCCTTCCATGTTGGTAGCGCTATCAATCAACAACCAGGTGCATAGGAGAAGATGATGCCGGGGGATACCGCCTTGCTTGACTGTCTGCCGCATGACTGGCGGACCGGGCTTTTCCTGGGCCGCATCCAGACGAACGCGGGCCCGAGCCCGATCCTGGTGTCGCAGGGCATTGCCTATGACATGAGCGCGATCGCGCCGACCAGCGCCCAGCTGGTCGAGAAGCTGCCCTTCGTCGCCGCCACCGATGGCGAGAAGATCGGCGATCTGGACGCGATCGAAGCGGCGCTGCTGAGCCCGGTCGACCTGCAATGCGTCAAGGCATGCGGCGTGACCTTTGCCCTGTCGGCGCTGGAGCGCGTGATCGAGGAACGGGCGCGTGGCGATGCCGGCGCGGCCGCCGAAATCCGTGGCCGCCTGGAAGAGCGGGTGGGCGGATCGATCCGCGCCGTGGTGCCGGGCACCGAGGAAGCCGCAGCGCTCAAGGCCGCGCTGATCGAGGACGGCCTGTGGTCGCAATATCTGGAAGTCGCGATCGGCCCGGACGCGGAAGTCTTCACCAAGGCGCCGGTGCTGGCGACGGTCGGCCCGATGGCGGAAATCGGCATCCGGTCCGATTCCACCTGGAACAATCCCGAGCCAGAGGTCGTGCTGCTGGTCAATGCCGATGGCCAGGCCGTGGGCGCGACGCTGGGCAACGACGTCAACCTGCGCGATTTCGAAGGGCGCTCCGCCCTGCTGCTGGGCAAGGCGAAGGACAATAATGCGTCCTGCTCGCTCGGCCCGCTGGTTCGCCTGTTCGACGGCGATTTCACCATCGACGATGTGCGCAATGCCGAAGTCGGCCTGACCATCGAGGGGCCAGAAGGCTATATGCTCGAAGGCACGAGCCGGATGGACCAGATCAGCCGCGATCCGCTGGAACTGGTGCGCCAGACCCTGTCGGAACATCAATATCCCGATGGCTTCGCCCTGTTCCTGGGCACGCTGTTCGCGCCCGTGCAGGACCGTGACGAGGAAGGCCGCGGCTTTACGCACAAGGTCGGTGACATCGTTGCCATCTCCACCCCGCGCCTGGGCAAGCTGATCAATCCGGTGGTGACGTCGAAGGACGCCGCCCCCTGGACCTTTGGCCTGACCGCGCTGATGACCAATCTTGCCGGGCGCGGTCTGCTCTCGGCCGTCGACCAGAAAGAAACTGCATGAGCCGCGCCATCTACCCGAGCCTGAAGGGCAAGCGGGTCTTCATCAGCGGCGGCGGCAGCGGCATCGGCGAAGGGCTGGTCGAAGCCTATGCGATGCAGGGCGCGCATGTCGCCTTCTGCGACATCGCCATCCCCGAGAGCGAGACCCTGGCCGCAAGGCTGAGCGGCTGTGCCTTCACCCCGATCTTCCACGCCTGTGACCTGCGCGACATCGACGCGCTGCAGGCGATGATGGCGCGGGTCGAGGCGGAACTGGGCGGGATCGACATCCTGATCAACAACGCCGCCAATGACGATCGCCACACGATCGAGGATGTGACCCAGGCCTATTGGGACGAGCGGATGGCGGTCAATCTGCGCCACCAGTTCTTCGCGGCGCAGGCGGCGATCCCGGCGATGAAGCGTGCGGGCGGCGGCGTGATCCTGAACTTCGGTTCGATCAGCTGGCACCTGGCCCTGCCCGACCTCATCCTCTACCAGACCGCCAAGGCGGCGATCGAGGGGCTGACGCGCAGCCTGGCCCGCGACCTTGGCCGCGACAATATCCGCGTCAACACCATCATTCCGGGCAATGTGAAGACGCTGCGCCAGGAAAAATGGTACACGCCCGAAGGCGAGGCCGAGATCGTCGCGGCCCAGTGCCTGGACGGCCGCATCCTGCCGGTCGATGTCGCCGCGCTGGCCATGTTCCTGTCGTCGGACGATGCGCGCTACTGCACCGGCCATGACTATTTCATCGACGCCGGCTGGCGCTGAGATGAGCGACGCCGCACCGCGCAGCGTCCTGTCGGTCGGGGCGATGCTGGGCGAAGGGCCGATCTGGGTCGCGCGCGAGGCGGCCTTGTGGTTCGTCGATATCAAGGGCCATGCGATCCACCGCTTCGACCCGGCGCTGGACGTGTCCAAGAGCTGGACCACGCCTGGCCAGGTCGGCTGGATCGTGCCGACCGACGATGGCCTGTTCGCGGTCGGCCTGCAATCGGGCGTGCATCGCTTCGATCCCAGGAGCGGCGCCTTCACCCTGCTCCACGCGCCCGAGGCGCATCGACCGGGCAACCGGCTGAACGACGCCACGGTGGCGCCCGGCGGCGCCTTGTGGTTCGGGTCGATGGACGATGCCGAGGCAGAGGAAAGCGGCCGTTTCTATCGGCTGCATCGCGGCGACCTGGTCGAGAGCGGGCTGGCCGCCGTGTCGATCACCAACGGCCCTGCCCTCTCGCCCGACGGGCGCATCCTCTATCATACCGACACGCTGGGCCGCGCCATCTGGCAATGTCCGGTCGATGCCGATGGCGTCGCCGGCGCCGCCACCCTGTTCACGCGGATCGAGGATGGCGCAGGCTATCCCGATGGCCCCACGGTCGACGCCGAAGGCTGTCTGTGGACCGGGCTGTTCGGCGGATGGGCGGTGCGCCGCTATGACCCGGCCGGGCGGCTGATGCGGGAAATCCGCTTCCCCGTCGCCAACATCACCAAGATCGCCTTTGGCGGCCCGGACCTGATGACGGCCTATGCCACGACGGCGCGCAAGGGACTGGATGTGACAGCGTTGACAGAACAGCCCCTGGCGGGCGATCTGTTCGCCTTCGACGCCGGCGTCGCGGGGCTGCCGGGCCATGTCGCCACGATATAGAAGAAATAGAGAGCTGGAAGGACAAGCAGATGAGTGAGGGGAGCGCCGGGAAGGTCAATATGGCCTTCATCGCAGCGATCGTGGCCGTCGCCACGATCGGCGGTTTCATGTTCGGTTATGATTCGGGCGTCATCAACGGCACCCAGAAGGGGCTGGAAGCCGCCTTCGACCTGGGCAAGCTGGGCATCGGCGTCAATGTCGGCGCGATCCTGGTCGGGTCGTCGATCGGCGCGTTCGGCGCAGGCCGCATGGCCGACATCATCGGCCGTCGCGGCGTGATGATGCTGGCGGCGATCCTGTTCCTGGTGAGCGCGCTGCTGGCCGGTGCCGCCGGTTCCTCCGCCATCTTCATCATCGCCCGCATCATCGGCGGCCTGGGCGTGGGCGCGGCGAGCGTCATCTCGCCGGTCTATATCTCCGAAGTCACCCCCGCCTCGATCCGCGGCCGGCTGTCGAGCGTGCAGCAGGTGATGATCATTTCCGGCCTGACCGGCGCCTTCGTCGCCAATTTCGTGCTGGCCCGCTATGCCGGCGGTTCGACCGCGCCCTTGTGGCTCGACTTCCCGGCCTGGCGCTGGATGTTCTGGTTGCAGGCGATCCCGGCCGCCATCTATTTCCTGGCGCTGCTGGTGATCCCGGAAAGCCCCCGCTATCTGGTCGCGCGCGGCCAGGACGAACGCGCCCGCGCGGTCCTGACCAAGCTGTTCGGGGCCGAGGAAGCCAATCGCAAGGTCGGCGAGATCCGCGCCAGCCTGGCCGCCGATCATCACCGCCCCAAGCTCAGTGACCTGATCGACAAGGCCAGCGGCAAGGTGCGTCCGATCGTGTGGGCCGGCATTGGCCTGGCCGTGTTCCAGCAGCTGGTCGGCATCAACGTGGTCTTCTATTATGGCGCCACCCTGTGGGAAGCCGTCGGCTTTTCCGAGGATAATGCGCTGCAGATCAACATCCTGTCGGGCGTGCTGTCGATCGGCGCGTGCCTGGGCACGATCATGCTGGTCGACAAGATCGGCCGCAAGCCGCTGCTGCTGATCGGCTCGGCCGGCATGGCGGTGACGCTGGCGATCGTCGCCTATGCCTTCTCCACCGCCGTCACCGGCGCGGATGGCGGCGTGGTGCTGCCGGGCCATAATGGCCTGATGGCGCTGATCGCGGCGAACCTCTACGTGATCTTCTTCAACCTGAGCTGGGGTCCGATCATGTGGGTGATGCTGGGCGAGATGTTCCCCAACCAGATCCGTGGTTCGGGCCTGGCCGTCGCCGGCTTCGCCCAGTGGATCGCCAATGCCGCGATCTCGGTCAGCTTCCCCTCGCTCGCCGTGTCGCCGGGCCTGGTCGTGACCTATACCGGCTACGCCCTGTTTGCCGCCATTTCCTTCTTCTTCGTGCGCGCCATGGTCCATGAGACCAAGGGCCGCGAGCTTGAGGACATGGTCGGCTGAGCAAGATCGTCACCCTGAAGGCGGGCGCGCTCCGCTGCGCGCTCGCCCCGGACATTGGCGGGTCGATCCTGTCCTTCGATCGCGACGGCGTGGCCCTGCTGCGCCGCGCGCCGCAGGACAGCCATGATCCGCTGGACATAGCCAGCTTCCCGCTGGTGCCCTACGCCAACCGCATCGCCCATGGGCGCTATAGGGTGGACGGGCAACGCTATCAGTTGCCGCTCAATTTCGGCGACCATCCCCACAGCATCCATGGCTTTGGCTGGCAGCGGCCCTGGCATGTGCTGGAACAATCGGACCATGCGGTGCGGCTGGAGCAGGAGCATGAAGGCGATGCGGGCTGGCCCTGGGCCTGGCGCGCGCAGCAGCATGTGCGGCTGAGCGAGGATGCGCTGGAGGTCACGCTGCTGGTGCAGAATCTGGGCGACAGTCCGATGCCCTGCGGCCTTGGCTTCCATCCCTATTTCGCGCTGGACGGCGACACGATGCTGCGCTTCCACGCCGACACGCTCTGGCTCTCCTCCCCCGACATGCTGCCCGAACGGGAAGTGTCGGCCGATGCGCTGGGCGACTGGTCGCAGGGCGCGCGCGTGACCGGCGACAGCCTGATCGACAATGTCCATGGCGGCTGGGACCATGTGGCGGTGGTCGATCGGGGCGACGGCATCCGCCTGACCTTGACGGCTGAGGGCGCGGACTGGCTGCATGTCTTCCGTCCGCCCGCCGGTGACTTCTTCTGCCTGGAGCCGGTCAGCCATATGCCGGACGCGATCAACCGGCCTGAAGGCATGGCGATGCTGCCCGCCGGCGCCACGCAGACGCTGTCGATGATGGTCGCCGTCCGCGAAATCTGAACAGGCGCTTTCGCCTTTCGCCAAAATCGCCTAGGCTGACCGCCCTATCAGCAGCGAGAGGATCGCCGATGCAATTTCTGCGGACTGCCTTCTGGGTCGTCATCGCCGTCGCCCTCGCCTTCTTCTGCATGGCGAACTATGTCCCCGTGACCGTGCGCCTGTGGGGCGACATGGTGATGGAAACCAAATTGCCGGTGCTTCTGATCGGCGCATTCCTGCTGGGCGCCATGCCCTTCTGGATCATGGCCCGCGCGACGCGCTGGCGCATGAAGCGCCGCCTGGAGAGCACCGAGCGTGCGCTCGTCGCCGCGACCGCTTCCGCCGCCCCGGCCACACCCGTGACGCCTGCGACGATGACAACTCCGATCTTGCCCGACGCCACGCCGTCGCCCCTTACCCCTACAGGACAAGCATGAGCAGCCCGATCTATGTCGCCATCGACACGCCCGACCTTGCCAAGGCCCAGCATCTGGCCGGGCAGGTCCGCAACCATGTCGGCGGGCTGAAGCTAGGGCTGGAGTTCTTCTGCGCCAATGGCCATCATGGCGTGCATGAGATGATGAAGTTCGGCCTGCCGATCTTCCTCGACCTCAAGCTGCACGACATTCCCAATACGGTGGCCAAGGCGGTGCAGGCGCTGCACGGGCTGGAACCGGTGGTGCTGACGGTCCATGCCGCCGGCGGCCGGGCGATGCTGGAGGATGCCAAGGCAGCGGCCGGCACCAAGACCAAGGTGGTGGCGGTGACGGTGCTCACCAGCCTCGACAATGGCGACCTTAATGACATCGGCGTCAATGGCGCCGCCGAGGAACAGGTAACGCGGCTCGCCGAACTGGCGCGCGACGCCGGCCTCGATGGCATCGTCTGTTCCGGCGAGGAGGTCGCGCTGGTCAAGAAGATCTGGCCCGACGGCTATTTCGTCGTGCCCGGCGTGCGCCCGGCGGGCGGCGCCATGGGCGACCAGAAGCGTGCCGTGACCCCACGCGAGGCACTGGACCGGGGCGCGTCGATGCTGGTGATCGGTCGCCCGATCAGCCAGGCCGAAGATCCCGACCAGGCCGCGCGCGCGATCGAAGCGACGCTGTAAGGATGGTGGATCGCACCGGCGGCGTTCCGCCGATCCGGTGCGATCCTCCCCTGCCCTCTATTTCTGGAAGAACGTCTTCAGCCGTTCCGCTTCCACCGGGGTGATCGGGATGACGGCGCCATGCTTGGGCTGGGTGAAGTTGGTGGCCTTCATCGGCGATCCCGGCGCGTTGAAATGACCGATGTCACGGAAATGGACAAAATCCTCCGTCTCCGAAAAGCCCATATTGTTGACCGGCTTGGCGCCGAACACATCATACATCAGCACATAGGTGTCGGTGCCGTGGCGCCGCCATAGGTTGGGCGCTTCGGTGCCGACCGTTTCCGGGTCGATCTTGGCCGGATCGAAGACATAGCCGCCATCCATGCGCGATGAGGTCGCCTGACGCAGATGGCCGGGCTTGTCATGGGCGACATAGAAGAGGCGGTAGCGATCGCCGACCCTGGTGATGTCGCCGTCGATCGTGCCGATGCCTGCCTTGGGATAGGTGAACAGGTCGCGCGGTTCGCTGGTCAGCGTGGTGAAGGCGTCGTCCGCATAGGCATAGACCATATGGTCGGTCTCCTTGCCGTTGCGGGTGCTGAAATAGACCATGATCTTGCGCTTGTCGGGATCGTAGATCATTTCCGGCGCCCAGGCGGTGCCGGCATTGGCGGTCGACTTGAACAGCTGATCGATGGTCACGGACGCAAGCGTCCAGTGGGTGAGATCATAGGATTTCATGAAGATCATCGAGCGGTTATTGCCCCAGCCATAGCTGTCGGTCGGCCGCTGCCAGTCGGTATCGCGCAGCCCTTCGCGCTTGGCGAAAATATGCAGGTCGGTCATGGCGAGGTAGAAGGCATTGTCCGGACCGCGCATGATATAGGGATCGCGGATACCCTTCTGTTCGGCGACATCACGGCCATTGAGGACCGGCGCACCGTCATTGACATCAGTGAAGCTGTAGCCGTCCGCCGAGGTCGCGAAATGCAGCGAGTGGGTCTCGTCCTTGAAATAGACGAGGAGATAGGACGTCCGGGCGCTGGCTTCGTCCTTCGCTTCCGGCTTGCCCTTGGCGATGCTTTTGACGATGTCGAGCTGGCGCGGCGGCGTGGCGGGGGCCGCGATCGCCATGGTGGCGCTGCCCAGCAGCAGGCCAAACCCCAGATATGTCATTCCCGACTGCCACCGCATCAACGCCCTCTCCCTCATCCATCGGGCGAGCGCAGGATGATCGACAGACGCGCTTCGCCGACAGGGCCGCAGCGGACGACGCGCTTCGCCGCCCCGTCACCGGCCCTTTATTTGTCGGACTAATGCAAACATCCGGGCAAGGGTCAAGCGCGTTCCCACGCTGCAACCATGCCATTCACATAATGGGATCAGTCGGCGGTGGTGCCGCTGTCGTCGGGCGCGAAGAAATGCTGCATCACTTCGCGGGCAATGCGGGCCGGGCGCAGGGTGGAGGCATCGACGCAGCACCAGCTCGACTTGACCTCGGCCAGCACTTCCTCGCCACGGCGGATCACCGTTTCGTAGAAGGCTCGGGCGCCCTGCACCTTTTCGAGGAGGACGGTGGCGATCACCTCATCATCCAGGAAGGTGGGCTTGCGATAGGTGATCTCATGCTTGAGCGCGACCCAGAGATGCTGGGCCACCGCCTCGGCCGGGGCGAGCGCGCGCCAATGGTCGAGCACGGCATCCTGCACCCACTTGAGGTAGCTGGCATTGTTGACATGACCCATGAAGTCGATGTCGTCGGGCTGGATGCCAACCGGGTACAGGTGGGGAATCGCGTTACTCACAAGCGTGTAAGTAACACCCCCGCAGGGCGGCTGATAGAGGCTATGGGCGGATGCTGCAAAAAAGGGGGCCGATCGGTGACCGGCCCCCTTTCCGTATCGTTTTAGAAGCGCCAGCCGACCGAGGCGACGACCTGATGGCGGTCGGTGTCGACGTCGAATTCGCTGCTGGTCGAGCCATCCATGAAGTCGATATGGGCGCTGTCATATTTGGAGTAGCGATATTCGATCTTGGCGAAGGTGTTGGCGTTGAGCGCCCGCTCCACGCCGCCGCCGACGCGCCAGCCGTCGAGCTTGAACGAGGTGTCGGTCACCTGGTTGGTGTCGCCGGCCAGCACGCCCAGCTTGGTGTTGGTGTAGCCACCCTTCACATAGATAAGGGTCGAGGGATCGGCGAGGATACCGGCGCGGGCACCGATATAGAGATCGCGGCCCTGCTTGACGCGGCCATAACCGAACTGGTCGGTGAAGTCGTTGCGGCTGCTCTTGGCGGTGGAGTCCGTAAACTCGCCCTCGACGCCGACGACGGCGCCGCCGACATTCACGTCATAGCCCGCGCCGACACCATAGAGCAGGCCGTCGATCTTCTGATCGTCGCTGCCATTGTCATTGTCGATCGAGCTGCCGGCACCGGTATGGTCATAGCCCAGGATTGCTTCGACGCGCGGGCCGGTGAAGGTCGGGGTGGCATCCTGTGCGAGCGCCGGCGCGGCGACTGCACCACCGGCCAGCAAAGTGGCGACCATCAACTTACGCATAAACATCACTCCGTTGTCTTTCTCTTCCCCTTGGGGGTGAGACGCTCAAGCCGGAGCGGTCATATTTGTTTCATGAACCTCAGATAAACAGCTGATAATGTGGCATTAATGCCACGAAAGCCGCTCAGTTCGGCGCGTTCCCGTGGGCCAGGAGCGACGAAATGAGGCGGCCTTCCTTCAGCATTCCACGACATTGACGGCCAGGCCGCCGAGCGATGTCTCCTTGTAGCGGCTGGCCATATCCTCGCCGGTCTGGCGCATCGTCTCGATCACCGCGTCGAGGCTGACGATATGACGGCCATCGCCCTGGAGCGCGAGATAGGCGGCGTTGATCGCCTTCACCGCGCCCATGGTGTTGCGTTCGATGCAGGGGATCTGGACGAGGCCGCCGATCGGATCGCAGGTGAGGCCCAGATTATGCTCCATGCCGATCTCGGCGGCATTTTCGACCTGGCTGTTGGTGCCGCCCAGCACGGCGGCGAGGCCTGCGGCCGCCATCGAGCAGGCGACGCCGACTTCGCCCTGACAGCCCATTTCAGCGGCCGAGATGGAGGCGCGCTTCTTGTAGAGGAAGCCCATGGCGGCGGTGGTGAGGAGGAAGCGGCGTTCCCCTTCCCGATCGGCGCCGGGGACGAAGCGGCGATAATAATGGAGCACCGCCGGGATCACACCGGCCGCGCCATTGGTCGGCGCGGTGACGACCCGGCCGCCGGCGGCATTTTCCTCATTCACCGCCAGCGCGAACAGGCTGACCCATTCGAAGATCTGGGCGGGGCCGACACTGGCGCCCTGCAACCGCAGCTTGTTGTGGATCGCCTTGGCGCGGCGGCGCACCTTGAGCCCGCCGGGCAGCAGGCCTTCTTCCTTGAGGCCGCGATCGATCGAGGCGGACATGGCGTCGATCACGCTGTCGAGGAAGGCCTCGGTCTCTCCCTGGGCGCGCCAGGCGCCCTCGTTGCGGAGAACCAGCGTGGCGATGCTAAGGCCGGTCGCCTCCCCCTGCGCCAGCAGTTCGGCGCCGGACGAGAAGGGAAAGGGCTGAACCACATTATGGCCGAGCGGAATATCCGGGTCGGCGGGAATGGCGCCAGGCAGCACCGCGCCGCCGCCGATCGAATAATAGTCGCGCACCAGCGGTTCGTCCCGGCCCGGCAGCCAGGCGGTGAAGCGCATGCCGTTGCTGTGCGCCTCCAGAAATTCGCCCATGCGGAAGACGAGGTCGCGCGCTTCCTCGAACGGCACCCAGTCGAGATGGGCGCTGCCGGCGCGAATGCGGCCATCGTCGCGGATCGCCTGAAGAATGGCGGGGATGGCATCGGGATCGACATTTTCGGGGCTGTGGCCCGACAGGCCGAGCAGGATCGCGCTGTCGGTGGCATGGCCCCGGCCGGTCAGCGCCAGCGAGCCGTAAAGTTCGCACTGCACGCGCACCGGACAGGTCGGCAGCGTATCCATGAACATCAGCGCGGCGCGCATCGGCCCGACCGTGTGCGAGCTGGACGGGCCGATGCCGATGGTGAACAGGTCCATCACGCTGATCGCGGCGGCGCTGTCGATGCGCGATTTGGTCACGTCAATAATCCTTGGAAATACGCAGGTTGGCGCTCTGGCGGCCGAGGGTGGAAATGGCGCCTAGCAGGGACAGCCAGCGTGTCACCTGATATTCCATCCGGGTGGCGCTATAGCCCTGCCCATCGCTGATCAGTTCGACATAGGTCTTGCGGGTCAGATATTTGCCCGCGGCGAGCGAAGTGCCCTGCCCCTGGGTCGGATCGGCCGCGATGATGCGTAGACGATCCAGGCCCGCCGCCTTGCGCACCGCATTGATCGGATCAAGCCCGCCTTCGCCCTGGAGCGAGCCGACCGCCGAGGCGAGCTGGAGCGCTTCGGGCGCGGACAGGTTGGTGATCGAGGTGCCGAACAGGATACGCGAGAGCAGTTCGTCCTGCGGCAGCGAGGGCACGGAGTTGAAGCTGATGTCGGGCTTGAGGCCGGTGCCGCCGACATGGATGGTGGCGGTGAGATCGCTGACGTCCGCCTCCGCATCGATATCGAGGGTCGGGTTGACCGGGGTCTTGCCGTCGAACTGGATGCGCCCCTCGCGCAGTTCGAAGCGGCGGCCGGCAAATTCATAATTGCCGCGCACCAGTTCGGCCCGGCCGGCGATCGCCGGATTGGTGACGGTGCCGCCAATGTTGAGATCGGCGCGCCATTCGCTGTCGAGGCCAAGGCCGGTAACGGTCAGGCGATTGCGCGCCCGCGCCTTGACCGCCATGGTCCAGGGGACGGTGGTGCGCGGCCGTTCGATCTCCTCGCCGCGCCGGTTGATCTCGACCACCTTGAGTTCGGGGATCTGGGCGACGGCGGCGGCGCGGCCCATGGTGAAGCGGCTCCTGTTGAGGGTGACGTCGCCGCCAATCTCGCCGCCCTTGCCGTCGGAGCGGATGGTGAGCGGGCCGGTGACGGTGGCGGCGATATCGTCACGCTCCAGCAGCGCGGCATTGTCCGCCTGGAAGGCGAGGTCCATGCCGACGCCGCCAATGCCGTTGAAGGTGAAATTGCCGGTGCCGGTCACGCTGCCGCCATTCTGGGCATTGGCGGTGAAGCTGGAGAAGACCAGTTGCGCCCCGGCGAACCGGGCGCGCGCCTTGACGTTGCGCAGGCGCATGCCGGTGACCGGGCTGTTGAGCGCGGCATTGTCGGTCGCGAGCGAGCCGGTGATGACCGGATCGGCAAGCGTGCCATGCGCGTCGGCGGTGACGCTGACCGGGCCGGCAATGTCGACAATCTCCACGCCGGTGAGGCGCCAGAGCGTGTCGGCGGTGCCGTTGAAGCGCAGTTGCGCGATCAGCGGCGCGCCGTTGAGCCGTTCGACCAGGCTGCCGGTCGAGATGAGCGGCGTCAGCAGCGCCTGACCGCGGCCGATGGTCTGGCCGTCGGCGACGAAGACCATGCGGGTGGCGAGCCGGTCGAGGGTCAGCACGGCGTTGACGCCGACATCGACCGGGCGGGAGCTGAGGGACAGGCCCGAGCGGGACAGGCCACGGATGCGCAGTTCCGCCTTGCCGGTCGGCAGGCCGCCGCGCGGACGGCTGTAGCTCAAGGTGCCGGTGGCCATGCCGCCCAGCCCCAGATTGTCATAGGCGATGTCGAGCAGGGCGAGCGGCATCTTCTGCGCGCGCGCCTCGATCCGGGTGGTTTCGCCGCCCAGTTCGCCCGCCAGTTGCAGCGTGCCGCCGGCATAGCTGATGGTCGCGGGCGACAGGCGCCAGCCATCCTCCGCACGGGTGAAGAGCGCCGCGCGGGTCAGGCGGATCGGCCGCTTGTCGATCGTGCCGCTGGCCGACAGGCGGACCCGGTCGAGATCGACCTGCGCCTCGCCCTTGAGGTCGAACAGGCGGCCCCGCTGGCCCGAAAGATTGCCCGAAACCTTGCCGCGCCCGTCGACCAGCGCGGCGGTGGCGTCGAGCCGACCGAGCAGCATGCCGCCGACGCGCAGGCCGCGTGCCTGGGCCGTGGCGTTGATCGAGGTGCCGTCGGGATCGAGCAGGATGGTGGCATCGAGCGAGCCGCGCCGCACGGCAATGGTCGAAGGGCCGTCGAAGCTGGCATCATTGGCGTCGAGATCGAGCTTCAACTGCTGGATGCCGCCGACCGGCTGGAAGCCGATCGTGCCGCTGACCGGGCCGGCGACCAGCAACTGGCCGTCGAGCCCGCCGGTGACCGGGCGGATGTCGCCGCTGGCGGTGACGCCCGAGACCGCGATGCGCGCGACGCGGACCACCGCCTGGCCGCCGGGCGGCAGCAAGATGCGGCCTTCCCCGGTGAACGGGCCGAGCGTCGATCCGCCATTGGCGGTGAAGCTGTAATTGCCGTCGGCGCCGGGCAGAAATTCGCCGCGCACGTCGCGCAGGCCGAGCGCGTCCATCGGCCGCGCGAGCTGGACATGGACGATCGGCCGGTCGATCTTGCCATCGAGCACGACATTGACCGGGCCATATTGCTTGTGGCTGCCATTGCCTTCGAGATGGACGGTGCCGTCGCGGTGGCGCACGCCCTTGGCATTGAGGCTGATGAGCGGCGCGTCGAGCTTCATGGCGGAGAAGCCGATCTCGCCACCGGGCAACAGGGCGAGCGCGCTGCGGACCGTGGGCAGGCCGCCGCCCAGCCCCCTGAGAAAGGCATTGTCGAGCCGGCGGACCTTGGCCACCGCATTGCCCGACAGGCCGAAGGCACCATTGGCGCCGGGCGCTGCACGCAGCTTCGATTCCAGATCGACGATGCCGAGGCCGCGGATGAAGAGACCGCTGATCCGCCCGTCGATGCCGACATCATAACGGCCGCTCTTGAGGTCGGCGATGACCAGCAGCTTGCCGTTCAGGCGGTCCGACCGGAAAGGCATGGGGTTGCTGACGATCTGCTGCCCCTTGAGCTGCAACACGCCGTCGAGCGCGAAATTGCGAACGATGCCGGCAACCAGATCACCCCGCCCGTCGAGGCTGCGTGCGCGCAGCCGCACCGGCAGCAGCACCGGCCCGCTTTTCGCCTGACGCCCCTTGCCGTCGATGCGGACATCGTTGATCTGGGTCTTGCCGAAGGCCAGCTGGCGCGCGGTGAGCAGATATTCATAGCCAAAGCCGGCGAACGGACCGTCGAGCCGGACCTTCGCCACTACCTCGCGGCCGCGCATATCCTTGAGCAGCGCTTCGGGCCGGGCGAGGTTCATGTCGACGCGCAGATTGTCGAAGGCGTTGTTGCGCAGGTCGATCGCGCCATCGGCGACCATGTCGATCGCAGCCGAGCGCAGCGTGAGCCTGCCATCGACCACCCGGTCGGCGAGCGTGCCCTGCGCGCCGATGGTGAGGCGCGGCGACGCGAGACGCGGCAGCAGGCCCTTGCCGGGAATGGCGCTGCCCTCGATCGTGCCCTGGATGGTGTAGGCGCCGCTGCGCGCACCGAGCTTCAGGTCGGCGACGGGATTGCCGGCCAGGGTGGCGGCGAGGCGCCCATCCCACCGAGTCCAGCGCCCCTTGCCGCTGATGCGCAGATTGCCGTCCTGATTGAGGCCAGCCATCGCCGCCAGTACGCCGCCCCTGGGCGCGTTGACGGTGACGGCCAGGTTGAACCGGTCATCGTCGGGCCGGCTGTCGAGCGTGAGGTTCAGGGCATCCTCCGCGCCGATCACGCGGGCAGACAGGTCGATGATCGCGCGGCCGCCACGAATGTCGGCATCGCCCGACAGGGTCGCCAGTTCGACCTTGCCGGTGACGGCGGGCGCGACGGTCAGCCGATCGACCGAGAACTGCATCAGGCGGATGTCGAAGCCCGGCAGGATCGGCCCCTGCCGCTCGCTGGGATTGAGCTTGGGCAGTTTGTGCAGGGTTGCCTGCGGGATCACCAGCCGGTCGATGTCGAGCCGGTTGGAGAGCCAGGCGAAGGGCCACCAGTCCAGCTCCACCCGCGGCGCGTCGAAGAAGCGGCCCTTGGGATCGGACAGGACGAGACCGCGCAGCACCGCCTTGCGATAGATGCTGCCCTCGATCCGGTCGACATGGATGCGCAGGCCCGAAGGCGGGCTGACGGCGGCGATGCGCGAGACGAGGAAGCGGTGTCCGGGCGCGCTGTCGAGCCAGGCCAGCGTCGCCACCACGACCAGCAGCGCGAGCGCCAGTGCGCCGGCCAGCCAGCGCTGCCAGCGCCCGTCCCAGGCGCGGCGGCGCGGCGGCGCGGCGGGTGGCGGCGGCACGGGCGGCGGGCTGTCGGGCGGCGGCGTGGCCATCAGAAGGCCTGCCCCAGCGAGACATAGACGGCGACCTTGGCATCGCCCGGCTGCGGATTGATCGGCGTGCCGACATCGACGCGGATCGGGCCGAAGCTGCTATAATAGCGCACGCCAAGCCCGGTGCCGACGCGCAGGTCGCGGAAGCGCGGCAGGAATGTGGTGGAGATATTGCCCGCATCGAGGAAGGGGACGACGCCGAAATTGCCGAAGCGGATGCGCGCCTCGGCCGAAAATTCGATCAGGCTCTTGCCGCCGACCGGATCATCGTCCGGGCCGTAGCGCGGGCCGATCGCCTGATAGCCATAGCCGCGCACCGACGCGCCGCCGCCGGCATAGAAACGCCGCGACGGCGCGATGCGATCGACGGTGGAGCCGAGGATGGTGCCGAGCCGGGTGCGCCCGGCGAGCACGACACGATCATTGATCGGCTGATAGGCGCTGGCGTCGACCTGCGCCTTGGCATAGCCGAAGGTCGACCCCTGAAAGGAGAGTTCGGGGCTGAGGCGGCCGCCGAGGCGGAAGCCCTTGCTGGGGTTGAGCAGGTCGTCGCTGCCATCATAGGTGAGGCTGAGCGGCACCGCGCCGATGAAGAAGGTGCGGCGGCTGCCGCCGGAAAAGGCGTCCGCTTCGTCCGAGGCGATGAGTTCGGCACCGACGCGCCAGACCCAATGTTTCTGGAACAGGATGTTGGTCTGCCGCTCCAGCCCGCCCGACAAGGTGATGGTGCGCGCGTCATAGGCGTCGCGGCGGATATTGCTGTAGGAAACAAGCCCGGTCAGCACATGGTCGCGCTCGCGGAAATTGTTGCGGCGATAGGTGGCCTGCGCCGTCTGTTCCTGGGTGCCGAGCACGCCGCGCAGGGTAAGCGATCCTTCGGGCGGGAAGAGATTGCGATGCTGCCAGCTGACCTCCGCGCGATAGCCTTCGCCCGTGCCATAGCCCAGTTCGCCCGCAATGGTGCGCATCGGCGCCGGGCGCAGATCGACATCCAGGTCGACATGCTCGCCATCGCCCGCGTCCTTCGGCGTCAGCGTAACGGACGAGACGAGGCCGGTGGTGACGATGGCGCGGCGCAGATCCTCCACATCGGTGGCGCGGTAGGTTTCGCCGGGTTCGAAGCGGGCCATGCGCTGGAGATGGCGGGCGCTGAACACATCATCATTGTCGAGCAATATCTGGCCGAAGCTGCGATAGCCGCCGGGCGTGACGATGATGTCGAGATCGCCGTTGCGCGCTTCATGGTCGATCCGCACTTCGGGTTCGTCCACCCTGGCGAAGGGATAGCCATTTTCGCCCAGCGCCGTCGCCAGCGCGGTCTGGCCAGCAAGGATGCGGTCGGCGTTGATCGGATCGCCCGACTTCATCGTGAAGGCGCCGCGCAGCGTCTCCTCCCGCGGGCCGGTTTCGGCGAGGCCTGAAATCTCCACCGTGTCGAGGAGATAGAGGGGGCCCGGCGTGACATCGAAGATGACGGACAGCTTGTCGCTGCCGGCCGGCGGCGGCGCGACGCTGCCGCGCACCCGCGCGGCATAATAGCCATCGGCGCGCAGCAACCGGTCGAGCAGGTCGCTGTCTTCCTTCACGCGGCGATTGATCTGGGCAAGGTTGGCGGCCTTCCCCTCCCCCTGATGCAATATCGACAGGCTGTCGAAACGGGTCGCGATCTGATTGTCGCCGATCGCGTCGATACCGCGCAGGGTGACGCCATATTTGCGCTCCTCCCCGGCGTCGGTGAAGGTGACAACCTCCTCGGCCGGGCCGGTATCGGCAGCGTCCGCGGCCTGCTGCACCGGCTGATCGGGGGTATCGGGTTCGCTGGCTGCAACCGGATCCTCCGGCAACGGGGCGACCGTATCGGGCTGGCCCATGTCGGGCCAGTCGATGCCGATGTCGGGCATGGCATCGAGCGATGCGGACGGGTCGACCGGCGGGCTGGCGGGATCAGCGGCGGAATTGGCAGGCTGGACCGCCTGCGCGAACGCAGTGCCGGCAGTGCAAAGCGCCAGGGGCAAGAGACATAGCCCTGCGGCGCGCGGATCAACGGGAAAGCGGCGCCCTGTCCGCAAGCCATGGGTCATGCGACCGGTCTAGACCAAGTCGGGGCGATTATGCCAGCCAAGAGATGGCCATGGCCTGACGGTCAGAAGGCGGTGTTGAGCCGATCCATGAGTGCGCGGGCCGGACTGTCGGCCAGCGGCGCATCCGGCGACAGCATCCGCTCCTCCAGCCGCGCGACCCGGCCATAAAGCTCCTGGCTCGCCTCGATCAGCGAGCGGGCGGCGAAGGGAAAGTCACCGGCAATGCCCGGATCGGTGGCGGTGGCGCGGCCGAGCCGATATTTCTCATCGGCCACGTCCGCATCGCCAATCTCGCCGCGCTGCCAGGCGCGCTGGCTGAGCAGCCAGGCGATGATGTGCATCAGCCGGGTCGTGACCTTGAGCGATTCACAGGCGAAGGACACGCGGCGCAGCGGATCGTCGGCGGCAAACTGCCCGGCCTCGTCCGCGTCGAAATAGGATCGCGCCTCATCCGCCATCACCATCGCCTCCATATAGAGGCCATCGACAAGGCGGCGATGAAGGCCGGGATCAAGGGCGGCTGCGTTGCGCATAGGCCTAGCTGACATATCGCGATGCGATTGTCAGGGCCGTGGATGGCGCCGGAAGCCCGCCTGTCCCATTTGGGATCGCTTTATGCCGCAGCCACATAATTTTGCGACACGGCAGGCACATCAGGCGATGATGTCCGGGACCAGCGCATCTTCGAGCGCGACGATCTCGTCGCGCAGCCGCAGCTTGCGCTTCTTGAGACGCGCGACCTGCATCTGGTCGCCCACCCCGCCGTCGACCAGCGCCGCGATCGCGGCATCGAGATCGCGATGCTCGACCCGCAGCAGCTCCAACCGGCGCATAATGTCTTCGCGGCTCACCAAGCCCCCGCCTTCCGAACCCAACATAGCCTCTCCTGATAGCCCGGCGCAGGCGCGCGGGCCATCGCAATTTTACCGACGGCCCATCGCAAAGCGCGAATCATCGCGAGACAGGTCCGCCGAATCATGATCTACTTCGTCATCCATCACCCTCGTAAGGAGAATGTCATGGAAAATTCCCACGTTTCAGCTCTTTCCGCAAAGCATGCCGGGCTCGAAGCCCGGATCAAGGCCGAGTCGAGTCGGCCGATGCCCGACGACATTCTCGTCGCCTCGCTGAAAAAGCAGAAATTGCGGGTCAAGGAAGAGATGCAGGGCCGACATTAAGCCCGTTCCGCACGGAAAAGGCCGGGGCCGGATCACCGGACCGGCCATTTTCCTGTCAGCGGAACGCAGAGCATCGATCCAGCCGGAACCCCGGCCAGATTTTCGACATAGTGCAACGGAGGGCGTCTAGCCGGGGCAGATGACCTGGCGATGACAGGCGTTGGGCATGACAGGAGCATGCGCCGTCCCGAACGAGAAATGCTCCACGCGGCGAACCGGTGGAGCCTTTGTCAGCCAACCATCATCATCAGGATCAGCGGCGCGTGATCGTCGCCGAACGCAGATAGTCCGGCAATGCCTGCCGCGATACGCCGTTGGCGACGGGCTTGCGCGCCAGTTGCGGATCGATCGGCGCGTCGAAGGCAAAGCCGATCTTGTCATCACGCGACCAGGCGACTGAACCCTCGACCCGACCAACGCCGCGCAGTTCGAGACGAAGCCGCGTGCCCGCGGGGATGGCGCGTTCGCAATCCGCCATCAGGCCGGTGGCCGACAGATTGCGCACGCGCGCCTTGCCCAGATCGACGCCATCGATCGTGCTGAGGCTGGTGAGCAGGAACAGGCTGTCGCGCGGCGCGGAACGAGCCGGTCCCCGATCAGAATTTCCCGTTTCCTTGTCCATGACTATTCCCGCAAAATGACACTTGGCCAACAGGATAGTCATGCGACGTGGAGAAAGGGTTAACCGCCGCAGGGGGTTAATCGTCGCGGGAGACTTTTTCCTGGCGCTCGTGCCGCTCCTGCGCCTCGACCGTCATGGTCGCGATCGGACGGGCCTCCAGCCGGCCCAGCGAGATCGGCTCGCCAGTGACTTCGCAATAGCCATATTCGCCTTCGTCGATACGGCGGAGCGCCGCGTCGATCTTGGAGATCAGCTTGCGCTGGCGGTCGCGGGTGCGCAGTTCGATCGACCAGTCGGTCTCGCTCGATGCGCGGTCGTTGAGGTCGGGTTCGCGCAGCGGTTCATTCTGCAGCACGGCCAGCGTGCCTTCCGCCTCCGACAATATCTGTTTCTTCCAGTCCCAGAGACGCTGCCGGAAATATTCCTGCTGCAGGGGGTTCATGAATTCTTCGTCAGCCGACGGACGATAATCGTCCGGGAGTGTTACGGTCGATTTTGGCGGCTTCACACCGTCTTTATCGGAATTCAGTACCGATGCCATCTGGCTCTCCGACTCGAGAGGCCCCGGCGCTGTAAGTTCCGGGCGCCCATGACTTTTGTTTGAGCGGGCCTCATAGCCACCGCGACGAGGCGATACAAGCGGACAATGCGCACCCCGGCGCATCCCCTAGGCCGCCTGGCGCACTGCGACATGCCGCAGCGACTCCATCCGGGTTTTCCCCGATCCGGCCATCGGGATGTCCACGCAGCCAGTCCTTAACGTTCCACAATGATACGTTAACCTTTCCGATTGACTCAAACGCCCGGTTTTTCGGACCTTTTGCGGCGCAAAGATGGTTAATGCCCTTGCAGTTAACGCTTTATTTTGCGTTGGTATGCAGTAGGGAATGGCAGGGTTCACGCTACGGAAGGGTCCGATGGCGCGAATGGAATAACAGGACTAGAGAATATCCTATGTCGGTTCGGATGGCTTTGGCAAAATTGTGCGCCTGCACTTGCGGCGGCGCCATCATTGGCGGGGGCGCCGTCCATGTGGCGGAAAATGCGCGTCCGGCGACGGTCTACAGCACAAAGAGTGTGAAGGCCAAGCCGCGCCAGCGCGTCCTGGCCACGGCCAAGCGTGCGCCCGTCAAAAAAGCGCCGCCCATCCGCGTGACCGTGACCACGCCATCGCCGCCGATTCCGCTGCCGCCGCCGCCGGTGCAGGCTGCCCTGCCGCTGATGGCGGGCGGACCGACGCCGACGCCGGCCCCGATTGGCGGCAGCAGCGGCTTTGGCGGCAGCAGCGGCTTCATCGGCGGATTTTTCGGCGGCGGCAGCAGCGGTGGCGGCACGGTGGTGATCTCCACCACCGGTTCGACAGGCTCGACCGGTTCGAGCGGCTCCAACTCGCCGACCCCGCCGACCTCCACCACAAGCACGACCACCACGTCGAGCGGATCGAACTCGCCGACCCCGCCGACGTCGACCTCCAGCGGCACGACGTCGACCACGACGACCTCGACGTCGACTTCCACATCGACTTCGACTTCGACTTCGACGTCCACATCGACCTCTTCCTCGTCGGGCGCGACATCGACCTCGACGTCCAGTTCGACATCGACCGGATCGTCAAGCTTCGGCAGCACGTCGACGAGCAGCTCGACCAGCAGTTCGACATCGACCTCAACATCGTCGGGCACCTCTTCGGGCACGAACCCGCCGCCGGACAGTCCGAAGCCGCCCACCGATGTGCCAGCTCCGCCCATGGTGCTGCTGTTCGGCGCCGGTGCCGCCGCGCTGCTGATGCGCAAGCGTCTGGCCGATCGCAATGCGGAACTGTCGATCGAGGGCCATGGCCCGGCCAAGCCGATCCCGATCATCCGTACCGGCAATATCTGAGCCAGCACGATCCGAGAACCAAGAAGGGCGGCCCTGAGACCGCCCTTTTCTTTTACCGCTAGGGTTTCCCGCTCAACTGCGGGCGATGATCTTCTCGATCTCACCGACCGGATGATTGGCCAGGTCCTTGGCGATCTCGCCGACCAGCCGGTCCTGCACTTCCTTGTGATAATGTTTGCGCATCTCGCCCAATGCCGTCGGCGGGGCGACGATGATCAGCTTTTCATAATCCTGGGCAAAGGCGCGGCGCTTGAGCAGGTCGGCCGCCTCGGCCGCGAAGCGTGCCTCCTCCAGTTCATGGAAATCGGTCTGTTCCATGCTGCTGCGATGGCTGCCGACCGAATTGAAGGCGCGGCCGGGCGCATCCGATGCCTGGTCCCGGTCGGCCGGATTATCCTGCACCTTCACCTCTTCGGCCTGAAGCTGGGGAAAGGCGCGGTCGCCCTTGTTGCGGAAGAAGAGCAGCTTGCGCCCGTCCGCCACCAGCACCATCGCATCATGATCGATCTGCATCGCCTTCTCCTTCATTTTGTGGATGCATCACCAACGGACGAAGGCGCACAGGGTTGCGTGGCCTCGTTCGCGGCGGCATAGGGCAGCGATGCACGATATCCGCTTCATCCGCGAAAATCCCGCCGCTTTCGACGCCGCTCTGGCGCGCCGTGGCCTGGCCCCGCTGTCCGCCGACATATTGGCGCTGGACGAGAAGAGCCGCGCGCTCAAGACGGAGCTGCAGCAGGGGCAGGCCCGCCGCAACGAGGCGAGCAAGGCGATCGGTCAGGCGATGGCGGCCAAGGACATGGCCAAGGCCGAGGCGCTGAAAGCCGAGGTCGCGGCGCTGAAGGAAGGCACGCCGGCGCTGGAAGCGGAAGAGGCCGAGGTCGGGGCGGCGCTCAATGCGATGCTCGCAGCGATCCCCAACCTGCCCGCCGATGACGTGCCGCAGGGCGAGGATGAAGCCGGCAATGTCGAGCTGAGCCGCTGGGGGAATGTTCGCGCGTTCGATTTCGCCCCGCAGGACCATGCCGATTTCGGCCCGGCGCTGGGACTGGATTTCGAGGCTGGCGCAGCGCTGTCGGGCGCGCGCTTCACCGCGCTTCGCGGCCAGATGGCGCGGCTGCACCGCGCGCTGGCGCAATATATGCTGGACACCCAGAGCGCGACCAACGGCTATGAGGAAACCAATCCGCCGCTGCTGGTGCGCGACGAGGCGCTGTTCGGCACCGGCCAGTTGCCGAAGTTCGCCGAGGATCTGTTCCGCACCACCGATGGCCGCTGGCTGATCCCGACCGCCGAGGTGTCGCTGACCAATCTGGTCGCCGAGCAGATCTTGCCGACCGATGCCCTGCCGGTGCGGCTGACCGCGCTGACCCCCTGCTTCCGGTCCGAGGCCGGATCGGCCGGGCGCGATACGCGCGGCTTCATCCGCCAGCATCAGTTCGAGAAGGTCGAGCTGGTCTCGATCTGCGCGCCCGAGGAATCGGACGCGGAGCATGAGCGGATGGTGCAGGCGGCCGAGGGCATTTTGCAGGCGCTGAACCTGCCCTATCGCAAGATGCTGCTGTGCAGCGGCGACATGGGCTTTGGCGCGCGCAAGACCTATGACCTGGAAGTCTGGCTGCCGAGCCAGGCGACCTATCGCGAGATCAGCTCCGTGTCCAACTGCGGCGATTTCCAGGCGCGGCGGATGAACGCCCGCTACAAGCCGGAGGGGGAGAAGGCGACCCGTTTCCTCCACACCCTCAACGGATCGGGCCTCGCGGTCGGTCGCACGCTGGTTGCGGTGCTGGAAAATTACCAGCAGGCCGACGGCAGCGTGATCGTGCCCGACGTGCTGGCGCCCTATATGGGCGGCATCACCAGGCTGGAGCCGCGATAAGCAAGGGCCTTAAGCAAGGAAACGGGCGATGCGCATCCTCCTCACCAATGACGATGGCGTCCATGCGCCGGGGCTGAAGGTGCTGGAGGCGATCGCCCGCACCCTGTCCGACGATATCTGGATCGTCGCGCCCAGCGAGGAACAGTCAGGCGCAGGCCACAGCCTGACGCTGACCCGGCCGCTGCGCATCCGCAAGCATGGCGAGAAGCATTATAGCGTCACCGGCACGCCGACCGACGCGGTGATGATGGCGGTCGGCCATCTGATGAAGGACGCGAAGCCGGACCTGGTCCTGTCGGGCGTCAATCGCGGCGCCAATCTGGCCGAGGACGTGACCTATTCGGGCACCGTCGCGGCCGCGATGGAGGGCGCGATTTCCGGCATCAAGTCGATCGCGCTGAGCCAGGTCTATGCCCGTGAGGCGATGGGCGACGCGGTGCCCTTTGCCGCCGCCGAAGCCTGGGGCGAGCGGGTGCTGCGCCCACTGATCGCCATGCCAGCGAGCCCGCGCCTGCTGTTCAACGTCAATTTCCCCGCCATCGCCCCGGACAGGGTCAAGGGCGTGCGCGTGGTGCGGCAGGGCTTCCATGACATCGACCGCACCAAGATCATCGAGGGCACCGATCCGCGCGGCTATCGCTATTACTGGTTTGGCCTGGGCCGCAGCGATTCCGCGCCCGAGGGCAGTGATCTGGCGGCCATCGCAGAAGGCTATATCGCGGTGACGCCACTCCATTATGACCTGACGCAGGATGGCGCGCTGGCGGCGACGGCGCAGGCATTTTCGGACTGACTTACGCTCCGGGGGGAGACCATATGGCTGGATATGACAAGGGGCGGCACTGGCTGCCCATGGCGCCGCTACCGCTGCTGCTGGCGGGATGTATCCCTGCCCCGGTGCAGGACAGCGCGCCCTATGCCGCGCCGCTGCCCCCGGCCCAACCGGCACCCGCCATTCCGCCATCGCCCAGCATGCCACAGCAGCCGGCCCAGCGCCCCTCGTCCGAACCGCAGATGATCGAACGCAAGCCGGTCTGGACCGCGAAGCAGGTGACGGCGAACGCCCGGACGGTGGCCGCCAGCACCTATAGCGTGCAGCCGGGCGACACGCTGCGCGGCATCGGCAACCGCACCGGTGCGGGATCGGACGCGATCGCGCGGGCCAACGGGCTGGCGCCGCCCTATGCGGTGCGGCCGGGGCAGAACCTGTCGATCCCCGGCGGGCGCTATCATGCGGTGGCGGAGGGCGAGACCGGCATCGCCATCGCCGTGGCCTATGGCGTGCGGTGGAGCGACATTGTCGACATTAATGGCCTGTCCGAACCCTATGTGCTGCGGCGTGGACAACGGCTGCTGCTGCCCGGTGGCGAGATGCCGACCGCGCCGGTGGCGGCAGCGCCGGTCCGGGCGCCCGCATCCAGCCTGGAGCAGCGCGCCGCCGCCTTCCGCATCGACATTGACGACGTGCTGACCGGCGGCCAGCCTGCCGTCGCCGAGGAAAAGCCACGCACGGTGGCCAAGGCCCAGCCCCGCCCCCTACCCTCTAATGTGCCGATTGCCCAGCCCGGCGGCTTTTCCGGTCAGTTCGCCTGGCCGCTCAGGGGCAATATCCTGTCGCGCTTCGGCCCCGGCGAGAGCGGCGCCAAGAATAACGGCATCGACATTGCCGCGCCGATCGGCACGCCGATCCGGGCGGCGGCGGACGGCGTCGTCGCCTATGCCGGCGACAGCATCGCGGTGTTCGGCGGCCTCATCCTCATCACCCATGGCAGCGGCTGGGTCAGCGCCTATGGCCATGCCAACCGGATCGACGTGGTGCGCGGCCAGAAGGTGACGAAGGGGCAGGTGATTGGCCTCAGCGGTGACACAGGCTATGCCAGCAAGCCGAAGCTGCATTTCGAGCTGCGCAAGGACCGGGTGCCGATCAATCCCATGACCCAATTACCCACCCCATGAAGATCGCGCCGCCGCCTTCGGCATCGCCCATGGCCGGCTTTCTACGGCGGCGATCGGCGCTGCCGGTCTGGGCAGACCTGTGCTGGCGGGTGGTGCTGGTCTTTGGCCTGATCGCGATCGTGCTGGCGCTCCACTGGTTCGGGCGCGACGGTCTCAAGGATAATTATGACGACCAGATCAGCTTCATCGACGTGCTCTATTTCACCACGGTCACCGTCACCACGGTCGGCTATGGCGATATCGTGCCGGTCTCGCCCGAAGCGCGCCTGTTCGAATCCATCTTCGTCACGCCGATCCGGCTGTTCGTCTGGATCATCTTCCTCGGCACGGCCTATAATCTCTTCTTCCGTAACATCCTCTACAGGTGGCGCATGGCACGCATTCAGGCCGATCTGCACAATCATATCGTCGTCACCGGTTTCGGCACCAGCGGCCAGGAGGCGGTGAACGAGTTGCTGGCGCGCGGCACTGACCCGCGCGAGATCGTGGTGATCGACGGCAGCGAGAAGGCGCTGGACCATGCCGAGGCGCTGGGCTGCAACGTGCTGTGCGGCGACAGTACGCGCGACAAGACGCTGAAGGATGTCGCCATCCACCGGGCCCGCACGATGATCGTGTCGGCGGGACGCGACGACACGTCGATCCTGATCACGCTGACTGCGCGCCATCTGGCCCCACGCCTGCCGATCAGCATCGTCGTGCGCAACGAGGATAATGAAGTGCCCGCGCGCCAGGCTGGCGCCACCACGGTCATCAACCCGGTCAGCTTTGCCGGGCTGCTGCTGGCGGGCAGCACCAGCGGCAAGCATATCGCCGACTATATGGCCGATCTCGCCGCCTCGGGTGGCCGGGTGAAACTGCACGAACGGCCGGTGCTGCCGCAGGAAATCGGCCAGCCGCTCTCGGCGATCGGCACCGGGCTTGGCGTGCGCATCTATCGCGGCGACCATCCGATCGGCTTCTGGGAGGAAGGCGCAAAGCGGCTCCAGACCGGCGACTGCATCATCGAGATCGTGGAAGAAACCGGCGCCACCGCCCGCCCGGACGATCAATAGGTTCAAACCAGCGACAGACTGAACATGTTTGTTGCGTCACAGCAACATATGGAAAAATTCGTGCTACCCAGGGTGCAGCGCAGCATGAGGCCAATTGCCTTGCTGTCATAGAATGGCAACACTCCCCTCAGGTCTGATTTTTGAGGGGTGAAATATGCGCTTGAAAAGCTTCCTGAAAACCGGCGTGCTGCTGTCCGCCTTCCTTTATAACGCACCGTCTTTCGCACAATCCACCGCGCCGCAGGCCGATGATGCCGGGGCCATCATCGTCACCGGATCGCGCATCCGCCAAAATCCGCTGGACCAGGACAAGCCGATCGTCACGGTCGATCAGGAAGCGATCGCGCGCACCGGCCTTTCCTCGATCGCCGACGTGCTGCAGCGCATTCCCAGCGCCGCCGGCGGCCTCAACACCAAGGTCAACAATGCCGGCAATATCGGCGGTCCGCCCGACGGCACCGGCGTCAGCTCCGGTTCGGCCGAAGTCGACCTGCGCTATCTGGGCGCCAAGCGCACGCTGATCCTGGTCGATGGCATGCGCTATGTGAACGGCTCGGCGGCCGGTGGCATTCCCGCCTCGGTCGACCTCAATTCGATCCCCGCCAACATGATCGAACGGGTCGAGGTGCTGCAATCGGGCGCCTCCCCGCTTTATGGTTCGGATGCGATCGCCGGCGTCGTCAACATCATCACCAAACAGTCGCAGAAGGGGCTCGACCTGTCGGCCCAGTTCGGCACTTATGAGCAGGGCGATGGCGACACCTGGGACATCAATGCCAGCTATGGCGTCCAGAGCGAGCGCGTCTCGATCGTGTTCGGCGCCAATTATGTGAACCAGGGCAGCGTCGGCACCTCGGCCCGGTCGATCTCGCAATGGCCGACGCCGGGCGCCACCAGCTGCGCTGCCGGCGGCTGTTCCAGCGCGACGCCCAATGGCCGGTATGACGTGCTGGGCCAGAGCCTGACGCTGAGCGCGCCGATCCTCGACCGGGCACCGGTGCTGTCGGACTATCGCAACTATAGTTCGGCGACCGACTCCTTCAATTTCCAGCCCTATAATTATCTGCTCACCCCGTCGGAGCGCTATGGCGGCTTCATCAATCTGAAGGCGGAACTGAGCGACAATATCAACCTGCGCACGCGCATGGTCTATCAGCATCGCGGATCGACCACGATCGCCGCGCCGCTGCCGCTGTTCATCGGCCCGGATGCCGGCAACGGCAATCTGCTCGACACCATCTCGATCGATGCCAGCAACCCCTATAACCCGTTCGGCGTGACGCTCTCGTCCGGGGCGGACGGAACGCCGGCCAATTATTCGACGGTTCGCCGCCGCTTCGTCGAAGGCGGGCCGCGCACCTTCACCCAGAGCGTCGATACCATGACCATGGCCGCCACTCTGGACGGGTCGTTCGATGTCGGTTCGCGCACCTGGTATTGGGACGTCAACGGCATCTATGGCAGCAACAATGCGCACCAGACCTTCACCGGCAACCTGAACGCATCCAAGCTGGCCCAAGCGCTGGGTCCGGTCGGCAACTGCACCGGGGAATGCGTGCCGTTCAACATCTTCGGCGGCGCGGGATCGATCACCCAGGCCATGCTGGATTATGTGACGTTCGACGAGCATGACCGCAGCACCCAGGAATTGTGGGACGCCACTGCCAACCTGTCGGGCGAATTGTTCGACCTGCCCGGCGGCGCGGTCGCCTTCGCGGTCGGCTATGAACATCGTAACCAGCGGGCGAGCTACACCCCCGACCCGATCATCACGGCGGGCCTGGGCGCCGACGTGCCGACCAGCCCGGCGGCGGGCAGCTTCAATGTCGATGAAGTCTATGGCGAAATCCGCATCCCGATCCTCGCCGACGTGCCCTTCTTCCAGAAGCTGGAGCTGGACGGCGCGGTCCGCCATTCCAACTATAGCAGCTTTGGCAGCAACACGACCTTCACCGCGTCGGGCCTGTGGAAGCCGGTCAAGGATCTGCTGTTCCGCGGCGGCTATGCCGAAAGCCTGCGTGCGCCAAGCATCGGCGAACTCTATGCCGGCCGTTCGCGCACCGACGCGACGATCGACGATCCCTGCACCAGCGCGGCGGGCGGCGCGTTCCAGACCAATGCCACGGTCCGCGCCAACTGCATCGCCAATGGCGTGCCGGCCGATGGCAGCTATGCCGAACCGACCGGTGGCCAGCTCGGCATCTTCTCGCAGGGGTCGACCGCGCTGAAGCCGGAAACGGCCAAGACCTGGACGCTCGGCGGCGTCTACAGCCCGTCCTGGGCGCGCGGCAATTATGCCACCACCCTGACGCTGGAGGTCAATTACTATAATATCAGCCTCAAGAACGCGATCGACTCGGTCCCGGCCTCGCTGACCCTGTCGCGTTGCGCCTATGAGGCCGATCCGGTCAGCTGCGCCGCCATCAGCCGTACCGGCAGTGGCAGCGTCGCGGGCATCAACGGCGTGCTACAAAACCTGAACGCCATCAAGACCGACGGCATCGACGCATCGTTCAACTATCGCTCGCCGGTGATTTCGAACGGCACGATCGGCCTGAACGTCAACGCCGCCTGGCTGTTCAAATATAATGTCGAGCCGCCGGCCGACCTGAATGCGCCAACCCAGAAATATGCCGGCACCGAACGGGGCAGCCCGGATCAGGCCTATCCCAAGTTCAAGGCCAATGCGACGCTCGACTGGTCGACGCCGGGCTATGGCGCGTCCTTCACCGGCCGCTACATCAGCGGCGTCGATGAACGCGACGGCGAGCATTCGCTGGGCCGCACCTTCTATGGTGACATCCAGCTCTATATCTCGCCGGCCTGGATGGACCATCGCACCCGGCTGACCTTTGGCGTCAACAATCTGTTCGATCAGGACCCGCCGGCCTGCTTCACCTGCGACAGCGCCAATTTCGATCCCACCACCTATGATGTGCCGGGCCAGTTCGGTTATCTGCGCCTGACCTACAAGATGTAAAGGATCAGGCACTTAGCCATGGCGAAGGGCGCGTCCATTTGGGCGCGCCCTTTGTCTTTTCGGCTACCCCGTGACATTTGGCGCAAAAATCCCTATGTGCGCGCCGATCATGGCAACCAAAATCCCAGACGCGCCGAAGATCGGCATGGTTTCGCTCGGCTGTCCGAAGAACCTGGTCGATTCCGAGCGTATCCTGACCAAGCTGCGTTCCGACGGCTATCAGATGTCCGCCGACTATGCCGGCGCCGACGTCGTGCTGGTCAACACCTGCGGCTTCCTCGATTCCGCCAAGGAAGAATCGCTCGAAGCGATTGGCGAGGCCATGGCCGAAAATGGCCGCGTCATCGTGACCGGTTGCATGGGCGACGAGGCGGACGTGATCCGCGCGAAATTCCCGCAGGTGCTGGCCGTCACCGGCGCGCATCAATATGAGCAGGTGGTCAATGCGGTGCATGATGCATCGCCGCCCATCCCCAATGCCTTCATCGATCTGGTGCCCGAAGGCGGGCTAAAGCTCACGCCGCGCCATTACAGCTATCTGAAGATTTCAGAGGGCTGCAACCATCGCTGCTCCTTCTGCATCATCCCCTCGATCCGCGGCGACCTGGTGTCGCGCCGGATCGACGCAGTGCTGCGCGAGGCGGAAAAGCTGGTCGCGGCCGGCACCAAGGAGTTGCTGGTCATCAGCCAGGACACCTCGGCCTATGGCGTCGACACCCGCCACGAGCCGCGCATGTGGAAAGGCCATGAGGTCCGCGCCCATATGACCGATATGGCGCGCGAACTGGGCCAGTTGCGCACGGCGGACGGCGTCGCCCCCTGGGTGCGCCTCCACTATGTCTATCCCTACCCGCATGTCGACCATGTCATCCCGCTGATGGCCGAGGGGCTGCTGACGCCCTATCTCGACATTCCCTTCCAGCATGCCTCGCCCAGCGTATTGAAGGCGATGAAGCGCCCGGCCAACGAGGCCAAGGTGCTGGATCGCATCCGCAAATGGCGCGACATCTGCCCCGACATCGCGATCCGCTCCAGCTTCGTCGTCGGCTTCCCCGGCGAGACCGAGGCGGACTTCCAGTATCTGCTCGACTGGCTGGACGAGGCGCAGCTCGACCGCGTCGGCGCCTTCCGCTTCGAGCCGGTCGAGGGCGCCCCCGCCAATGACCTGCCCGGCGCCGTGCCCGAAGAGGTCAAGGAAGAACGCTATCAGCGGATCATGGAAAAGACCGCCGCGATCAGCGCCGCCAAGCTGCAGGCCAAGGTCGGCCGGGTCATGCCGGTGATCCTGGACGAGGTCGGCGAGCCGGACGAGGAAGATGGCAGCATCGGCGCGACCGCGCGCAGCCAGGCCGATGCGCCGGAAATCGACGGCAGTGTCTTCCTGCGCGACGTCGGCGAAGGCCGCAAGGCCGGCGACATGTTCGACGTGCTGATCGAGGATGCCGACGATCACGACCTCTATGGCGTGCCGGCCTGACCCATCGGAAACCGGATATCAGGGCGTGACGAACGCGTCCTGATATTCGGTCTTGATCGCCTTGTAGAGCGCGGCATCGACCGACAGCTTGATCTCATAGCTCCCTTCCGCATAGGGGCCGGCGCCATAGGGGCCGATCGTCACCTGGATGCCGTCGATCAACTTGCCGTCGCGCGATGTCGGCGCCAGCACCTGCTTCATCGGATCGATGCATTTGGTGAAGTCATCGTCGCCCGGCGGCACCGGCGCGCCGCGCTTCTTCGTCCGTTCGCGGTCCAGCGCCTTGCAGAAGGGATCGTGGATCGCCGCAGCAAAGGCCGCTTCGGACGTCAGCAGCGCGCCGAAATCGGTCTCGCGCCGCCGTTCCTTGTCCCACAGCAGCGCTTCATAGCCGGTCATGCCATGGGCGCCGCCGGTATACATGTAATTGGAGGATTCGAGCGCCAGGAAGCGCGGCGTATCGGCCATCACGCTCCAGCGCGTCTCGCGGCTGTGGGCGTGGAAGGGAAAACCTGCCTTTTTCGCCGAATCCCGGTCCTGCGTCGCCATCTTGAGCGCATCGGCCTTGTTCTCGGCCATGGCGCGGGCGAAGCGATCGACCAGCGTCGGGATCGCCGCCGCCTGCGCCGGATAGGCGTAGAGAAATTCCAGCAGCTCGCTCTTGTCCGACTGCTCGAATGGTTTGGCGGGTGGGGCAGCGGGTCGCGTGGTCCCGGCCATGCGATCGACAAAGGCGCGCATCGTCGCATTGGCGGGCATGTTGCCGCCGGGCGTGTCATCCTCAGTCGATTTCGAGCAGCCGGACAGCAACAGGGCTGCGAGCAGCAGCCCCGTCGTCCCGTTCCCCCACCCTGCCCGCATCAGTGCGGCTTGGCCGTCAGGCAGCGTTCGCTGATCGCCTTGCGCGCATAGTCGCCGGCGAGCGCGCGATGAATGTTCGGCCAGCCTTCGGCCACCAGTGCCTGCTCGACCGCATGGGCGTTGGCAAACTGGCCGCTTTCGGCCAGCGCGTAGGCGCGGGCGCGCAGCGCCTGCAGGCCGCTATTGTCGGAACGGATCATGGCTACTCTCCTTGCCGTTTATTATGACCTGGAACCTAGGCACTCGGGCCACAATAGGCAAATGCCCTGACGGCCGACCGGGTTTCCACCGGGACGAAAGAAGATGCAAAAAATGGCCCGTTCCCATGTGGAGCGCTTTCTCCTACATCCCTGAGCATGACCGAATTTGCCGACCTGCTCAAAGCCGATAATGGCCAGCCCGCCCGTTCCATCCAGCTGATCGAAGCGGCCGAACTGGACGCCTGGTTCACTGCCCAGCCCGAGCGGGTCCGCGCCCTGATCAGCGCCCAGAAATTCCACGCCAAGCCGAACGAATATGCGATCGTCCCCGGCGAGGGGCAGAGCGACTGGTCGGTCGTGGCCGGGGTGGCCAAGCGCGACGCGCTCGGTAGCTGGTGCCTGGCCAGGCTGGCCGAAAGCCTGCCCGAGGGCAGCTATCGCCTGGCCGAGGGCAGCACCGGCGCGGCGGCCCTGGGCTGGCTGACGGCGCAATATCGGTTCGAACGCTATCGCAAGGATGAAGGCGCGGCCGGGCCGCGCGTGCTGCTGACGAGCGACGTCGCCCGGATCGAGGCGATCGTGCAGCAGGCCGAGGCGGTGGCGCTGGTCCGCGATCTGGTCAACACGCCGGCCGCCGACATGGGGCCGCAGGATCTGGAAGATGCCGTGCGCCTGCTGGCGCAGGCCCATGGCGGCGAGGTGCAGGTGACGCGCGGCGACGCGCTGGAGCAAGGTTTCCCGATGATCCACGCCGTCGGCAAGGCGGCGGACAAGAGTTTTGCCCCGCGCCTCATCGAAATGAGCTGGGGCGATCCCAGTGCGCCGCGCATCGCCGTGGTCGGCAAAGGCATCTGCTTCGACAGCGGCGGCCTCGACATCAAGCCATCATCGGGCATGCGCCTGATGAAGAAGGATATGGGCGGCGCGGCCCATGCGATCGCGCTGGCCCGGCTGATCATCGGTGCGCGCCTGCCAGTGCGGCTGCACCTGCTGGTGCCGACCGCCGAAAATGCCATCAGCGGCAATGCCTTCCGCCCCGGCGACATATTGCGCAGCCGGCAGGGGCTCACCGTGGAGATCGGCAATACCGACGCCGAAGGGCGGCTGGTGCTGGGCGATGCACTGACCCGCGCGGGCGAGGAAAAGCCCGAGCTGATCGTAGACTTCGCCACCCTGACCGGCGCGGCGCGCGTCGCCGTCGGCCCGGACCTGCCGGCGCTGTTCACCAATGACGAGGCGCTGGCGACCGACATCGCGGCGGCCGGCACGGCGGTCGACGACCCGACCTGGCGCCTGCCGCTGTGGGATGGCTATTATGATATGCTGAAGTCCGACATTGCCGACATGAACAATGCCGGCGAAGGCGGCTTTGCCGGCGCGGTGACCGCCGCCCTGTTCCTGCAGCGTTTCGTGCCGGAGGGCACGGCCTGGATTCACCTCGACACCTTCGCCTGGCGACCGGCGGCGCGTCCGGGCCGGCCCAAGGGCGGCGAGGCGCTCGGCCTGCGCGCGGCCTTCCGCCTGCTCCAGCAACGCTATGACGGCGCGCGATAGCCAAACTGCAATATCCTGCGATCCGTTACGCAACCGGATTGGCTATCATGCGTTAGGGGGGCATGAACGCGCTCGCTTCCCCGCAACAGGCCGCCCAGATCGACCGTCCCGGCATACAGCCGCTCAGCCAGTGGATGCGGACCCTGGTGGATTATGTGCGGTCGGGAAAACCCGACCTCACCAACCGCCAGATGGCCCTGATGCTGACCGTCTATATCGGCGATGGCCCGCATACGGTGCGCGGCCTGGCCGAACAGCTGCACGTATCCAAGCCGGTCATTACCCGCGCGCTAAACAAGCTTTCGGCGCTCGGCTATCTCCGACGAGAGCGGGATGCGGCCGATCGGCGCAATATTTTCATCACCCGCACGTCGAAGGGCGCGGAATTCCTTGACGCCTTTCACCATTTCATCGCAGGAACCGCGCGCGATGACAGGCCAGATCAACACCACGCGGAACGCACCGCCTGAAAGAACCCGGTTCAAGCTGGACGGCAGATCCGTAGCGCTCGACCACCGCGTCCATGCGGCGCGTGGCGACCTTGCGGACATCTCGCTCGCCGGCGTGCTCTTTTCCGCCCATTATGCCCGCGCGGTCGAACTGACCTGCGTGGCGCCCGGCGCGCCGATCCTGTCCCAGCCCTCGCACAATGCCGAGGCGGTCAGCGAATTGCTGCGCGGCGAAAGCTTCCATGCGCTCGACGTCACGACCGACTGGGCCTGGGGCTTTTGCGGGCATGATGGCTATGTCGGCTATATCCGCCGCGACGCGCTGGACGTGAAGGAAGCGGTCAGCCACCGCATCGTCAACCAGAGCGCGCCGCTGTTCAGCCGCGCCGACATCAAGGCACCGATCGCCGATCACTGGCCGCTGGGCGCCCGCTTCGGCGGCGAGGCCGAGGACAGTTTCCTCGCGACCGGCGACGGCTTCATCCATGGCCGCCATGCCGCCCCGCTCGACTCGCCGGAAAGCGACTGGGTCGCGGTGGCGCAGCGCTATCTGGGCCAGCCCTATGTCTGGGGCGGCCGTGGCCATCGCGGCATCGACTGTTCGGGCCTGGTGCAGGTTGCGCTGGGCGAATGCGGCATCGCCGTGCCGCGCGACACCGACCTGCAGTGCGAGGGCATTGGCGCGCCGATCGAGGCGAGCGTGCCGTTGCAGCGCGGCGACCTGATCTTCTTCCCCGGCCATGTCGGGATCATGACCGACGCCACCCATATGCTGCACGCCAACGCCCATTGGATGGCCGTGGTGGTCGAGCCGCTGGCCGATGTCGTCGCCCGGCTGGCGCCCGACCATGAACAGCCGATCATCGCGCGGCGGAGGATTGCCCCATGACGACGAAGATCTTCATCGACGGCGGCCATGGCACCACCGGCATCGAGATTGCCGATCGGCTGGCCGACCGGCCCGAACTGTCGCTGATCACGGTCGATGAAAAGGATCGCCGCAACATGGCGGCCCGGCGCGACGCGCTGAACGCGGCCGATATCGTGATCCTGTGCCTGCCCGACGATGCCGCGCGCGAATCCGTGTCGATGATCGACAATGACCGCACCCGCGTGATCGACGCATCGACCGCGCACCGCGTCGCCGACGGCTGGACCTATGGCTTCCCCGAACTGGAGCCGGGCCATCGCGAGCGACTGGCCAACAGCCGCTTCGTCGCCAATCCCGGCTGCTGGCCGACCGGCTTCCTGGGCCTGGTCCGTCCGCTGGTACTGGCCGGCCTGCTGCCGGCCGACTGGCCGGTGACGGTATCGGGCGCGTCGGGCTATTCGGGTGGCGGCAAGGCGATGATCGCCGAATATGAGGGCGCCGATGGCGCGCCGACCGCCTTCCGCGCCTATGGCCTGAGCCTGGCGCACAAGCATGTACCGGAAATGACCCGCTATTCGGGCCTGGCCCATCCGCCGCTGTTCGCGCCGGCCGTCGCCAATGCCTATCGCGGCATGCTGGTGGAAGTGCCGTTGCAACTGCGCGCCATGCCCGGCACGCCATCCCCGGCGGACATCCATGCCGCGCTGGCCGCCGCCTATGCAGGATCGCCGATCGTCAGCGTGACGCCGCTGGCCGACAGCGAAGCCATGGCACAGATTGAGGTCGAGCATGTCGGCGCGACCGACCGCCTGTCACTGTCGGTGTTCGGCAATGCGCAGAGCGGCCAGGCGCGCCTGGTCGCCACGCTCGACAATCTGGGCAAGGGGGCTGCGGGTGCCGCCGTGCAGAATCTCAATATCCTGGCCGGCCTGCCGGAGACCGCCGGGCTGCGGCTCTAAAACGCCGTCAGCCAGACAGCAAAAAGGGCCGGAGCGTTCCATGACGCTCCGGCCCTTTTTGCTTTCAGACGATCAGTGGATCGTGCCAAGCGGCTGGTGATGGGCGAGCAGCACGATCAGCCGCTCGATCTGGCGCCAGTGGCAGAAATGGATGTGATTGCCGAGGTCGCGGCTGCGATCGGCCCGCGCCGCCGCCTCATAGCCGGCATTGGCGCCGAAGGTCGCGATCAGTTCCGTCGCATCCTCATAGCTCTTTCGATCCGAAAGATATGGCATGTGCATGCGACCCCCGATTTTTGCGCGCCCTTCCCCTTCCCCTATCAACCCTCATGCCAGTTTGGCGCTTTGGCGCAGCAGGCCGAGAACGAAGGTGAACAGCCGGTTAGCCAAGTCCCGCAGCGGGACAGGCGCGCCATTTCGGGACGCCGGCCGTTCCGATCCGGGACAGGGTGGACGCGGGCGACAAGCGACTGGCCATGGGCGGCGGGCCATGGCAAGGATGGGCCATGAACAAGGCGAAGAATCCGACCGGCGCGGGCGCCATCATCGCATTGCTGATCATGGCCGGGGCGATCGGCGGCGGCCTGCTGGGCCAGCCCAGCATCGGACTGCTGGTTGGCACCGGGGCCGGCATCCTGATCGCCCTGCTGCTGTGGCTGCGCGAACGAAAAGCTTAACTAACCACCCGCGCAACGGAGCGCCTTGCCGGGCGCCGCATCGCCGCATAGATGTGGCGACATGAAGAAGCATTTCATCGCCATCCCCCTCGTCGCGCTGGTCATTGCCGGCGGCGCCTTCCTCTATTTCGCGCAGGGCGACACGGCCCAGTTGCCGGCCGGTGCCGATGTCGGCCGGGAACCGCGCTTCACCACGCCGCGCAACGAGTTTTTCCCGACGGTCAACATCGCCGAAGTGAAGCCGTGGAAGGCCGGGGAAAAGCCGGTCGCGGCCAAGGGTCTGGTGGTCGAGCGCTTCGCCGAGGGGCTGAGCCATCCGCGATCGCTGCTGCGCCTGCCCAATGGCGACATATTGACGGCCGAGACCAACAGCCAGCCGCGCCCGCAGACCGGCATCGTCAGCCGCGTGATGAATTTCCTGATGAACAAGGCCGGCGCCGGCGTCCCCTCGCTCGACCGCATCAGCCTGCTGCGCGACACCGATGGTGATGGCAAGGCGGACACCAAGACGGTGTTCCTGAGCGGCCTCTATTCGCCCTATGGCATGGCGCTGATCGGCGACACCCTCTATGTCGCCAACACCAATGCGCTGATGGCCTTCCCCTATAAGGAAGGCGAGACCAAGATCAGCGACAAGGGGCGCAAGATCCTGAACCTGCCCGCCCAGGCGCCGAACATGCACTGGACCCGCAGCCTGACCGTCGGCCCCAACGGGCTGCTCTATGTCGGCGTCGGATCGAACAGCAATATCGGCGAAAATGGCCTGGAAAGCGAAGCGAACCGCGCCGCCGTGCTGGAGGTCAATCCCAAGACCGGCGACTATCGCATCTATGCGTCGGGCCTGCGCAATCCGGTCGGTCTGGCGTTCGAACCCAAGAGCGGCGTGCTGTGGGGCGTGGTCAATGAGCGCGACATGCTGGGCGGCGACCTGGTCCCCGACTATCTGACCCGCGTCGAATTCGGCGCCTTCTATGGCTGGCCGTGGAATTACTGGGGCGGCTATGAGGATCGCCGGGTCCAGCCGCAGCGGCCGGAAATCCGCGAATATACCAAGCGCCCCGACTATGCGCTGGGCAACCATGTCGCGCCGCTGGGCCTGAGCTTCTCCAAGGATGCGCAGCTTGGCGCCGCCTATGGCAATGGCGCCTTTGTCGGCCTGCATGGCAGCTGGAACCGCAAGCCGGCCGCCGGCTACAAGGTCGTGTTCATTCCGTTCGAGGATAATGGCGAAGTCGGCAAGGCCAAGCCGACCGACGTGCTGACCGGATTTCTCGACGCACAGGGCGCGGCGCGTGGCCGCCCGGTCGACGTGACCGTGGACGCCAAGGGCGCGCTGCTGGTGGCGGACGATGTTGGCGGTGTCGTCTGGCGGGTGACCCGCGCACAATAATCTTGGGCGCCCGGCCGAAGCGTCGAAAAAACTTGTTCGCAAGACCAGACGCTTAATTTCGGCCGGGCGACAGCCGGGATATATTGCCCCGTTCGCGCGCTGATACGCGATGCGACAGGCGTCCAAGATAAAACCGATCGAACCGGCGGAGCTATATCAGCTGCGGGCGGACAGCGCGCGGCGATCCCTTCATCACTTGCGCATGGAAGCGCTGGGCCAGCCGGACCGACGACAAGGCTATGATCTGGAGCATGATCGCCGGCTGGCGGAAATGTATTTCAACACCTTCGCCGCGCTCGCCCACCGACAGCGTCACAGCGACACGCTGAGCCTGGCCCGCGTCATCAAGACGATGGCCGATGCCGCGCCGCTGTGCGACACCGCCGTCGATCCGCCGCGTTGCCGCAAGGAACTGGACCGGCTGGTCGACGAATTTCTGAGCCTGGCCGAAAAGGATGGCGACTGAGAATCAGACCGAGAGGCCGTGACGGCCGGCGAGTTCGACCACATATTGCCAGGCGACACGGCCCGAGCGGCTGCCCCGCTGCGTCGCCCACTGGATCGCGTCGAGCGGCTCGACACTGAGACCCAGCGCCTGGGCATAGCCCTCGACAATGGCGACATAGGCGTCCTGGTCGAGCGCATGGAAGCCGAGGCTGAGGCCGAACCGGTCCGACAGCGCCATCTTGTCATCGACCACGTCGCGCGGATTGATCGGATCATCCTGTTCCGACAGGTTGCGCGGCACGATATGGCGGCGGTTGGACGTCACATAGAGGCGGACATTGGCCGGACGCGCGGAGGTGCCACCCTGGAGCAGCGAGCGCAGCGCACGGGCATCCCCCACGCCTTCGTCAAAGCCCAGATCGTCGAGGAACAGGATGAAGGGCCGGGTCGTGCTGCGCAGCAGGGTGAAGAGCGCCGGCAGGCTGGCCAGTTCATCGATCGCGCATTGCAGCAGGGCGATGTCCTGCCCTTCCGCCTGAAGCTTGCCGACCACCGAAGCCACGGTCGCCGACTTGCCGGTGCCGCGCGCGCCCCACAGCAGAACGTCATGCGCGGCATGGCCGGCGGCATGGCGACGGCTATTGTCCAGCAGCGCGCTCTTTTGCGCATCGATGCCCGTCAGCAGATCATAATCCACCGGGGCGAACGCATCCACAGCGCGGATCGCCACCCCGTCCCACACATAGGCAGGAGCAGCCGCAAGGTCGGCAGAGGAAGCCGGCGGCGGCGCGAGCCGTTCCAGCGCTTCGGCGATACGGGTCAGCAGGGCGTCGTTCATGGCGCGGGATTAGCCGGGCCGCGTCGTGGCGGCAAGCTTTGCCAACAATGTCATGTCACTGTCGCAATGGCCTTTTACTGCAGCGCTCCGGGGTCTATATCGCGGGGGTCGTGACTATCCCAAATCCAGCCTTTTCCACCAGGGTCTGCCGCTATGGCGCGGAAGCGCTTCGCGAGGCAGCCTTGCTGATCCGCGCCGGCGAGCCCGTCGCCGTTCCCACCGAAACCGTCTATGGCCTGGCGGCCGATGCCACCGATTCCCAGGCGGTCGCGGGCATCTACAGCGCCAAGGGGCGGCCCAGCTTCAACCCGCTGATCGTCCATGTCGCCGACATGGAAATGGCACGGCGGCTGGCCGATTTCTCGCCCCAGGCCGAACAGCTTGCCGCCCGCTTCTGGCCGGGCGCGCTGACCATGGTGCTGCCGGTACGGGCCGATAGCGGCCTGTCGCCGCTGGTGATGGCCGGCCTGCCGACCGTGGCGCTGCGCCTGCCCGCCCATCCGGCGATGCGCGCGTTGATCCGCGAGAGCGGCCGGCCGCTGGCTGCGCCTTCGGCCAATCGCAGCGGATCGATCAGCCCCAGCCGGGCCGAGCATGTGCTGGCGAGCCTCAACGGCAAGATCCGCATGATCCTGGACGAAGGCCCGACCAGCGAAGGGCTGGAATCGACCATCGCCGCCCCCGAAGCGGACCGCATCCGCCTGCTGCGCCCCGGCCCGGTGACGGCCGCGATGCTGGAGGAGGCCAGCGGCCTGCCGGTCATCACGGGGAAGGACAATGCGAAGATCGAGGCGCCCGGCCAGCTCGAAAGCCATTATGCGCCATCGAAACCGGTGCGGCTCAACGCGCTGCGGGCGGAGAAGGATGAATATCTGATCGGCTTCGGGCTGATGCCCTGCCATCTGAACCTGAGCGTCGATGCGGACCTGCGCGAGGCGGCAGCCAATCTGTTCGCCGCGCTGCATGTCGCTGACGCCAGCACCCAGGAGCGGATCGCGGTGGCCCCCATCCCCGACGAGGGGATCGGCACCGCCATCAACGACCGGTTACGCCGCGCCGCGGCCTGACCGGTCGATCCGGCTTCAGCCGCAATTGTCGTAGCCGGCCTTGCGGCATTCGCGGCGGCGCTGTTCGTCGGCCTTCTTGCGCGCCTTGCCTTCCTCGGCCTCCTGCTTGCGCATCTTGCGGCCATAATTGCGGTCGGCCTCGTCCTGGCTGGTCGTCGCCCAGTCCGCCGCCTGCGCGCCTGCACGCACCGGCAGGGTCACGATATCCACCGCCGTCTTGGCAATACAACCCGGCAGCATCAGCAGCATCGCTGGCGCCAGCAGCAAGATCGTCTTCGTCATTCCAAAGTCCCCCGACTCGTCCGTTGCGCCGCATCTGCCATGGTCGACATTAACCATAGGATAAGAACGCGGCGAAACGGGACGAGCCGTCGGGAAATCGGCCAGGCCGAGGATTATTCCTCGATGCGCGCGGCAAAACCCTTGCGCAGCTTGGCCAGCTTGGGCGGGATCACCGCCATGCAATAGGGATTCTGGTCGCCGACCCGCTCCCAATATTTCTGGTGATAATCCTCGGCCGGATACCAGGGGGCGTCCGCCTCGATCGCGGTCACGACCGGATCGACCTGGTCCACCTGCGCCCGCGCGATGCCGGCCAGCGCCTCGGCCTGCTGCTCGGCCGAATGGGGGAAGATGGCCGAACGATACTGCGTCCCGATGTCGTTGCCCTGGCGGTTCAGCGTCGTCGGATTGTGCGTGGCGAAGAAGATGTCGAGCAGGTCGGCATAGCTGATGACGGCCGGATCGAAGGCGATGCGGATCGCTTCGGCATGGCCGGTATTGCCGGTGCAGACCTCCTCATAGGTCGGATCGACCTTGGTCCCGCCGATATAGCCGCTCTGGACCGATTCCACGCCCTTGAGCGTCTGGTAGACTGCTTCCGTACACCAGAAGCAGCCACCAGCCAGCGTTGCGATTTCCTGCGCCATATATCGATAATCCTTATCCAGCTTTGGCGCGCTAGATAGGAGCAATCAGGCCGCGGTTCCAGTCTGCGCCGCAGTCTGGGCCATCGCCTGTTCGGCCTTGGCGCGTTCTTCGGCGACCAGTTCCTTGCGCGACAGCTTGCCGACCAGCGTCTTGGGCAGATTCAACCGCACTTCGACCTCGCAGACCCGCTCATGCTTGCCCAGTTGCGGGTTGAGCCAGTCCTTGAGCCCCGGCCCGTCGATGGTTGCGCCTTCGTTCAGGGTCACGAACGCCTTGGGCTGCTCGCCGCGATAGCGATCGGGCACGCCGATCACCAGCGCCTCCTTCACCGATTCATGATGATAGAGGACCGATTCCACCTGGCTCGGGAAGACCTTGAAGCCGCCGACGGCGATCATGTCCTTGAGGCGATCGACGATCCGCACATAGCCGTCATCATCGACCTCGCCGACGTCGCCGGTGCGCAGGAACTCGCCCGCGAACACCTGTGCGTCCGCGTCCGGCCGGTTCCAATAGCCCTTCATGATCTGCGGACCGGCGAACATCAGTTCGCCCGGCTCGCCCTCGGGCGGGGGCTGGGTCGGATCCTCGCGGCTGACGATCTTGACGCGGGTGCCAGGAACGGGCTGACCGACGGTGCCGGTCTTGTTCAGCCCTTCATAGGGATTGGCGCAGACGATCGGGCTGGTTTCGGTGAGGCCATAGCCCTCGATCAGACGCGCACCGGTCACCGCCTCGAACTTCTGCTTCACCTCCATCGGCAGCGGCGCGCCGCCCGAAATGCAGGTGCGCAGCGACGAGAAATCGATATTCGGCAGGGCCGGATGATCGAGCAGTGCCTGATACATGGTCGGCACGCCGGGCAGCGACGTCGCCTTGGTCCGCTGGACGGCCGAGAGCACCTGCACCGCCTCGAACCGGGGCAGCATCACCATCTCGCCACCATTCATCACAGTCCGGTTCAGCGTGCAGGTATTGGCGAAGACGTGGAAGAAAGGCAGCACCGCGATGATGCGGTCGTCGCCCTCGCCCGCATGCGGGTCGATCGCCTGCGCCTGGCGCGCATTGGCGGTCAGATTCTGGTGGGTCAGCATCGCGCCCTTGGGCGTGCCGGTGGTGCCGCCGGTATATTGCAGCAGCGCGACGTCGTTGACCGGATCGATGTCGGCCACGATGCATTCGCCCGCGTTGGCGATCAGCCGGTCATAGCGGATGACGCGCGGATCATGCGGCAGCGGCGTCGTCTCGCCGCGCTTGAACAGGCGGAAGAGGATGCTCTTGGCGGTCGGCAGCACCTCGGCGATCGAACCGACCACCAGCTTTTCGAGGCTGCTATTGTCCAGCACCTTGAGCGCGGTCGGCAGCAGTGCCTTGGCCGACAAAGTGAACAGGATCTTGGTGCCGCTATCCTCGACCTGATGCTCCAGTTCGGCGGCGGTGTAGAGGGGGGAGAAGTTGACGACGATGGCGCCGGCCAGCAGCGCGCCATAATAGGCCGCGACATAATGGGGGGTGTTGGGCAGGTAGAGACCGACCCGGTCCCCCTTCTTCACGCCCATCGCCTGCAAACCACAGGCGATGCGCCTGATGTCGTCCATCATCGCGCCATAGCTGAACTTGCGCCCCATGAAGTCGATCATGTGGGCCTGCGGGTGGGCGGTGGCGCTCTGCGTTACCATGTCCCCCATCGACATCGGCGGGAACGTCTGCTCCCACGGCGTAGGGTGCTGATAATGCTCGCGCCAGATCTTTTCTCTGCTCTCCATTTACAGAAGTGTAAGTGGCCCGAGCGCTTTACGCAAGCGTCAACCTGTGTCTGGATTGTAGCAAAAAGGCCGCGCCGGAAAGCCGGCGCGGCCCTTGAAAATGCTGCATCGCAGCGGGTCGGAAGAAGCGTCGGATGACGCTACGTCTTCAGACCTCGCCCTTGTTGCTGCTGAACGGATCGAGGATCGTCGCGGCACCCGAAATCAGCTCGGACTCGCTCTTGAGCGCCTGCTCGATGCGGCGCGCATTATCCTCGCGCTCGCGGCGCAGTTCCTCGATCAGCGCCTCGCGATCGCCATCCAGACGCGAATCGGTCGGCATTTCGATGCCGGCCTTCTTCGCCGCCTTGCTGACCAGCGCATCCAGTTCGCGCTGCGAGCACAGGCCCAGCGTCACCGGATCCTTGGGCGTGATGTTGCTGATGTTCCAGTGGCTGCGATCGCGGATCGCGGCGATGGTGGTGCGGGTGGTGCCGATCAGCTTGCCGATCGCGCCGTCCGAAATCTCCGGATGGTTGCGCAGGATCCAGGCGATGCCATCGGGCTTGTCCTGGCGCTTGCTGACCGGGGTGTAGCGCGGGCCCTTGGTGCGGCGGACCGGCTCGGGGCCCTTGAGCATCTTGAGCTTATAGTCGGGATTGCTCTCGCCCTTGTGGATTTCGTCCATGGTGATTTCATGGGCGCGCACCGGATCGCGGCCGGTATATTTGATGCCGGCAGTGTCATCGGCAATGGCCTGGACTTCCAGGATGTGGAGCCCGCAAAATTCCGCGATCTGGTCGAAGCTCAGAGCGCTATTGTCGACCAGCCAGCTGGCGGTCGCATGGGGCATGAGGGGCTGGGACACGGGGTCTTCTCCGGCTCTAAAAACGATAAGGGCCGCCCAAGCAGGGCGGCCACGACATGTCAGGGATAGAGCATCACGGGGCTTGCGGCAAGGAAAAGCGTCAGGCGGCGCTGTCCATCACCACCGGATCGATCGGATGCAATCCGGCCAGGAATTCCTGCGCGCTGCGTTCCCAGCTGAAGCTGCGACCATAGGCAGCACAGGCGGCCCGATCGCACAGCAACGCGGCGGCGATGGCATCCTCCAGCCGCTCGGACATGGCACCGGTTTCCGGCGTGACGATATCGATCGGCCCGGTGACCGGATAGGCCGCGACCGGCGTGCCGGCGGCCAGCGCCTCGATCATCACCAGCCCGAACGTGTCGGTGCGGCTGGGGAAGACGAACACGTCCGCGCCGGCATAGATGGCCGCCAGATCGGCACCGAACTGCGCACCCAGGAAACGGGCATCGGGATAGGCCCGTTCCAGCGCCCCGCGCGCCGGGCCGTCGCCGACGATCACCTTGGTTCCGGGATGCTCGCTGACCAGAAAGGCTTCGAGATTCTTCTCGACCGCGACCCGGCCGACATAGAGCTGGATCGGGCGCGGCAGGTCCGCCAGCAGGGCCGAGGGGGCGACACCGCCGGCAAAGGTGTTGAGGTCCACGCCCCTGCCCCATTTGCGGACATTGGCGACGCCATGGGCACGCAATTGCTGCCGCACCGACCGGGTCGACACCAGCACAGCCTGGGCCGGGCCGTGGAACCAGCGAATATAGCGCCAGAACCAGGCCGCCGGCAGGCCGGTGCGCTGCGACACATAATCGGGAAAGTGGGTGTGATAGGCGGTGGTGAAGGGCACATTGCCACGCAGGCACCAGCGGCGGGCGGCAAAGCAGAGCGGCCCTTCGGTCGCCAGATGGACGGCATCGGGCCGGAAGGCGGCGATCGCCTGCCCCACCACGCCCGATCGCACCAGCGCCAGCCGGATCTCCGGATAGGTCGGACAGGGGATGGAGCCATAGAGATCGGGCGAGATCACCTTCACCACATGGCCCATATGCTCCAGTTCGGACTGGATCATCTGCAGCGTGCGCACCACGCCATTGACCTGTGGCGCCCAGGCGTCGGTGACGATCGCGATCCGCATGGCCCCTCTCCGCGTCAGGCCGCCATCAGCGCCGGCGTCTTTTCGCCGCGCTTGGCGATCTCGTCTGCCCAGTGCAGTACCTCCATCGCCCCGCTGGCATGTTCGACCAGCGCGGTGCAGCCCTCCACCCAGTCGCCATCATTATAATATTCGATGCCCTCGATCTCGCGCATCTCGGCATTGTGGATATGGCCGCACACCACGCCGTCGACGCCGCGCGCGCCAGCCTCATGCGCCACCACTTCCTCGAAGCGGGAGATGAAGGACACCGCATTCTTGACCTTGTGCTTGGCCATCTTGGACAGTGACCAATAGGGCAGGCCCATGCGCTGGCGCACCGCGTTGACCACCACGTTGAGGCGCATCAGCGTCGTGTAGGCCGCGTCACCCACAAAGGCGAGCCAGCGGTGGGCCAGCATGATCGTGTCGAACTCGTCGCCATGCAGCACCAGCAGCTTGCGCCCGTCAGCGGTCTCGTGGATCGCCTTGCGCCGGATCTCGACGCCGCCGAAATTCATGCCGGTGAACTGACGGAACATCTCGTCATGATTGCCGGGGATATAGACGACACGGGTGCCGCGCTTGGCCCGTTTCATGATCCGCCACAGCACGTCATTATGCGCGGCGGGCCAGTAGAAGCGCTTCTTGAGCCGCCAGCCATCGATGATGTCGCCGACCAGATAGATGGTGTCGCTGTCGACGCTGTCCAGGAAATCGATCAGCATCGTTGCGTTGCAGCCGCGCGTACCCAGATGGATGTCGGAAATCCAGATGGTGCGATAGCGGCGACGCGCGCCTTCCCGCTCGGGGATGTGGAAGCGGTCCTCAGCCCCCTCTTCCAGTTCGCTCAGGAAGGGCAAGCGCGTGATGGCGTCCATGTCTACGTCCTCAAGGGCTGTTGTCCTTGAGGCCGAATCCCTAGCGCCGCTCTGTTACAACTCCGCACCGAATATGACGGAAATGCTACGGTTTGGCGGGTTTCCCCGCCGCCCCTCACACCGTCAGCACGATCTTCCCGAAATGTTCGCCGGCATCCATGCGGGCATGGGCCTTGGCCGCGTCGGCAAGGGCAAAGCGCTGGTCCATCGCCGGGCGCAGTCTGCCCTGTTCGACGAAGGGCCAGACGGTGCGCATGATCTCGTCCGCGACCAGGCTCTTGAAACCCGAGGAGCGCGGCCGCAGGGTCGATCCGGTCAGGGTCAGGCGCCTGGACATCACCGTCGGCAGGAAAATGCTGGTCTTGGCCCCGCCCAGCACCGCGATCGACGCATGGCGGCCATCTTCCGCCATGCATTCGATGTTGCGCGGGACATAATCCCCGCCGACCATGTCGAGCACCGCTTGCACCCCCTGCCCGCCGGTGATGCGCTTCACCTCGGCCACATAGTCCTGGCTCTTGTAATTGATCGCATGGGAAGCGCCCCATTCGAGCGCCTGGGCGCATTTGTCGTCGCTGCCGCAGGTAACGATGATCTCTATGTCGAACAGGCGGCAGAGCGAGATCGCCATGGTCCCAATGCCGCTGGTGCCGCCATGCACCAGCACCCGGTCGCCGCCGACCACATAGGCGCGCTCGAACAGGTTGGTCCACACGGTGAACAGGGTTTCAGGCAGCGCCGCCGCCTCGACCAGGTCATAGTCCGCCGGCACCGGCAGGCACTGGCCGGCTGGTGCAATCGCATATTCGGCATAGCCCCCGCCCGGCAGCAGCGCACAGACGCGCTGGCCCACCAGCATGTCGGCGGACCGGCCGGCGGCGACGATCGTGCCCGCCACTTCGAGTCCGGGAATGTCGGATGCGCCGGGCGGCGGCGGATATTTGCCCTGCCGCTGCAGCACGTCGGGCCGGTTGACGCCCGCGGCGGCGACGCGGATCAGCACCTCATCCTCGCCGGGCACCGGCACCGGCCGCTGTTCGGGCACTAGGGCGTCGGGACCGCCCGGCACCGGGATGCCGATGGCCGTCATCTGCGATGGAATCGTGAAACTGTCGAGGATCATATGTGCCCCCCCGGGCCAGAGATATTGCGCCGCACCCAAAATCGACGGACGGAGCTTCGCTTCTTATTGACAGACTAGCCTACAGGGTCAACATTACCCTTTATGGACATGGACAATGATCTGCCGAGAAAGGCCGATGATCCGCTGGCCCAACTGCTCCGACAGGATCTGGGTCCCCTGTCCGTTGCGGAACTGGAAGCGCGCATCAGGGCGCTGGAAACCGAAATCACCCGCACTCGAACAAAAATTGAAAGCGCCGTTAACCATAAGGCAACTGCCGAGGCGTTATTCAAGCGATGAACCCGCGCCTCGCCCCTGACGGCCCGACCAAGGGCTTCACCGGGCATGGGCAGTCTGGCAATTCCGGCGGTCAGGGCCTCTCCCTTGAACCGTCGTCGAGCAATGCCGACATAAGGTTCAAGTCAGCCCCTAACCGGGGCCAGGAGTAGAAAAGACATGCCATCTTTCGCAGCCGCCCTTGAAACCACCCTGCACAATGCGCTGACCCATGCGTCGGAGCGCAAGCATGAATATGCGACGCTGGAGCATCTGCTTCTCGCGCTGATCGACGATGAACATGCGTCGAAGGTGATGCAGGCGTGCGGCGTGGAACTGGGCGAACTGGCCGATGCCGTCACCCAGTATCTCGACACCGAACTCGACAGCCTGAAGGTGGAGGGCGCCAGCGACCCCTCGCCCACCAGCGGCTTCCAGCGCGTCGTCCAGCGCGCCATCCTCCATGTCCAGTCGTCCGGCAAGGATGAGGTGACGGGCGCCAATGTCCTCGTCGCGCTCTTTTCCGAACGCGAATCCTATGCCGTCTATTTCCTGCAGCAGCAGGACATGAGCCGCCTCGATGCCGTCAGCTACATCAGCCACGGCGTCGGCAAGGGCACGCCCACGCCCGAGCGTCAGGAGACCAAGGGGGCAGCCGAGGAGGAAAAGAAGGTGCAGGACGGCAAGGGCAAGAAGGACAGTGCCTTGGAGCAGTTCACCGTCAACCTCAACGAGAAGGCGGAACGCGGCAAGGTCGATCCGCTGATCGGCCGGTCGTCGGAAGTCGACCGCACCATCCAGATCCTGTGCCGCCGTTCGAAGAACAACCCGCTCTATGTCGGCGATCCGGGCGTCGGCAAGACCGCGATCGCGGAAGGCCTGGCGCGCAAGATCGTCGAAGGCGAAGTGCCCGACGTGCTCAAGGAAGCCGTCATCTATTCGCTCGACATGGGCGCGCTGCTGGCCGGCACCCGCTATCGCGGCGATTTCGAGGAACGGCTGAAGGCGGTCGTCACCGAACTGGAGAAGATGCCGCACGCCGTCCTCTTCATCGACGAGATCCACACCGTGATCGGTGCCGGCGCGACCAGCGGCGGCGCGATGGACGCCTCGAACCTGTTGAAGCCGGCCCTGTCGGGCGGGACGATCCGCTGCATCGGTTCGACCACCTACAAGGAATTCCGCAATCATTTCGAGAAGGACCGCGCGCTGCTGCGGCGCTTCCAGAAGATCGACGTGAACGAGCCTTCGGTCGAGGATACGATCAAGATCCTGACCGGGCTGCGCACCGCGTTCGAGGAGCATCATCACGTCAAATATACGCCGGACGCGATCAAGGCGGCGGTGGAGCTGTCGGCCCGCTACATCAACGACCGCAAGCTGCCCGACAAGGCGATCGACGTGATCGACGAAGTGGGCGCGATGCAGATGCTGGTGGTACCCTCCAAGCGCAAGAAGACGATCACCCCCAAGGAGATCGAGGCGGTCATCGCCACGATGGCGCGCATCCCGCCCAAGACAGTGTCGTCGGACGACAAGAGCGTGCTGGAATCGCTGACCACCGATCTGAAACGCGTCGTCTTCGGCCAGGATCAGGCGATCGAGGTGCTGTCGTCCGCGATCAAGCTGTCGCGTGCCGGCCTGCGCGATCCCGACAAGCCGATCGGCAACTATCTCTTCTCCGGCCCGACCGGCGTCGGCAAGACGGAGGTGGCGCGCCAGCTCGCAACCCTGCTCGGCATCCCGCTGCAGCGGTTCGACATGTCGGAATATATGGAACGCCATTCGGTCAGCCGCCTGATCGGTGCCCCTCCGGGCTATGTCGGCTATGACCAGGGTGGCCTGCTGACCGATGCCGTCGACCAGCAGCCGCACAGCGTCCTGCTGCTCGACGAGATCGAGAAGGCGCATCCGGACCTGTTCAACATCCTGTTGCAGGTGATGGACAATGGCCGCCTGACCGATCACCACGGCAAGACGGTCGATTTCCGCAACACCATCCTCATCATGACCACCAATGCCGGTGCGTCGGACATGGCGAAGGAGTCGATCGGCTTTGGCGAACTGACCCGCGAGGATGTGCAGGAAGACGCGGTGAAGAAGCTCTTCACCCCCGAATTCCGCAACCGTCTCGATGCGATCGTGCCGTTCGGCTATCTGCCGCCGGAAATCGTCGCCCGCGTCATCGACAAGTTCGTGCTGCAACTGGAACTGCAACTGGCCGACCGCGACGTCCACATCACGCTGGACGAGGACGCCAAGGCCTGGCTCACCAAGAAGGGCTATGACAAGCTCTATGGTGCCCGCCCGATGGGCCGCCTGATGCAGGAGAAGATCAAGCAGCCGCTGGCCGAGGAACTGCTGTTCGGCAAGCTGGTCCATGGCGGCGAGGTCCATGTCCATATGAAGGATGAGGCGCTCGCCTTCCAGATCACCCCCGCCGCGCCCAAGAAGGGCGGCAAGAAGGGCGGCAAGGCCAAGGCGCCCGAAGGCACGAAATAAGCGGCTTCACAAACGCATGGAAAAGGCGGCTCGAGAGGGCCGCCTTTTTTATTCCTCCCCGGCACGGGGAGGGGGACCGTGCGCAGCACGGTGGAGGGGCACGCGCCACAAAGAGCCGCATCCCCGCGCCGCCATTTCCTCCCCCTTTTTTTTTCCCCTCATTTTCCGCTCAGGCGGTTAGCCGTCTCCACGGCTCCGGCGCGAAAATGAATCACGCGGAGCCGCGGAGAAGAAAAGGAAAGGCGAATTTGGGTGGTTTCCCGCCATTCCCCTCCCGCACGCGGGAGGGGCAGCGAGACTTATGCGCGAAGCGCATTAGTCGCAGCGAGGTGGGCTTTCGCGACGTCCAGCCCACCCCCTAACCCCCTCCCGCCTGCGGGAGGGGGAACAGGTCCACTTCTGGTCGCTTCCAGACCATCCTCCCCTGCAACGGGAGGTGGATGGCCGAAGGCCAGACGGAGGGGTGCCCCCCTCTCGATAGGGCGCCCCCCTCCACCACTTCGTGGTCCCCTTCGGCAGAGTCGCGTGCCTCTGCCGAACCTTGCCTGGCAGGAATTTACAGCCGCTTCTGGTGGTTAGCGTCCTCCCCCTACACCCACATGCCCTTGCCTGCGTCAGCGTTGCATGACACCCATGCCATCATGCAGCCCCACACCCAGTCCGTCATCCTCCTCCACGGCTTTGGCGGTCATCAGGTGCAGACCGCGCTGCTTGCCCGGCGACTGCGCGGGGCGAGGTATGACGTCGCCAATATCGGCTATCCCAGCTGGCGCTGGCCGCTGACCCACGTCATCGACCATCTCCACGCCCGCATCATCGCCAGCCCGGCCTATGCCGCCAAGACCGTGCATTGCGTCGGCCATTCGATGGGCGGCCTCATGCTGCGTGCGTGGCTCGCGCGCCATCGCCCCGATCATCTCGGCCGTGTCGTCATGCTCGGCACGCCCAATGGCGGCAGCGAGATTGCCGACCTTCTCTACCGCCTGCGCCTCCATCCGCTGATCCTGAACCAGGCCGGCGCGCTGCTGCGCACCCGCCGCGACGCGGCCACGCTGGCGGCGCTGGGCGAGGTCGACTATCCGCTCGGCATCATCGCGGGCGACCGGCCGATGAACGGCCTGCTCCCCAGCCGCATCTTCCGCGCGCCCAATGACGGCAAGGTCAGCGTCGCCGCCACCCATTGTCCGGGCGAAAGCGACCATATCACCCTGCCCGTCGCCCATACCGCGATGATCTACACCCGCCCCGTCGCCGATCAGGTCGCGCATTTTCTGCGCCATGGGCAGTTCGCGCGGACCTGATTCCCCCGCCCCACATGCGCGCGGCGGCCGTTGCGCAATTATTAGGGAATTGCGGTCAGATCGACAGGACGGATTGGGTCCGCAGGGATTGGGGAAAACATGGTCATGATCGGAAAATGGGCGGCAGCGGTCGGTGCAATGGTCGCGTTGGGCGGCGCTATGTTGCCGCATGTCGCCAACGCCAAGGCGCCCGGCCAGATCATCCTCACGCCCCAATCCGAAGAGGCGCTGGTCATCATCAAGACCGACTGGTGGCAACCGGCCCCGTCGATGCACTCGGCATTCAAGCTGCTGCTCTCCACCTATGTCGACGCCGAAGCCCGGCTTTCCAGCGGCCCCTTCAGCGGCACCGCACTGTTCGAAGCCAAGCAGAAGAATTTCCTCGACGGCTATTTGATGGTTCCCGTCAAGCCGGGGCGCTGGGTCGTGCGCAGCTATTCGCAACAGGATAGCTGGGCGCTCTGCTTCAACGCCGCCTCGCTCCAGTTCGAGGCGAAGCCGGGCCAGGTCGTCTATCTCGGCCGGTTCGACGCGCTCACCCATCGGCAGCAATTGACCAGGCAGGCGATCGCATCAGGCAATACCAGCATTCGCGGCGGTGGCTTCGTCGATTATTTCGACCTGCCGCAGGGACCGATCTTTGCGCCGGTGGATGCGCCCCAGATCGCCGCCGTGCAGACCATGCTGGCGCGCCGCGTGCCCGGCGTCAGCGCGCGGGTGCAAGCCGTCACCTTCACCCCGGCGACATTCGGCACCGGCTCCACTTTATATGGCACGCGTCGCTGCGGCGGCTATTTCCCGGCCAGCGGCAAGGGCAAGGCTGACAAAAGCTAAAACGGGAAGGCAGGTCGCCTAGCGTCGCGCCCCTCTCCCCGCCCCCCGCAAATTCTGCTAAGCCGACTCCAGAACAGAAAGGTCGCATGTCTTCCACGCTTTCATAGGGGAATGCATGTCCACTTCGCTTCATCTGCGGTCCGCCGCGCCACGCGCCGCGCTGCTCAGCATCAGCTTCGTCCTTCTCGCCACGCCCGGCGCCAGCCAGCAGGCCGGCGGACCGATCGCCCGCTATTCGATGGATGCCGGCACCATGTCCGGCATGGCCGCGATGGGCGGCGGCATGGGCGGGGCCATGTCGATGATGATGGGTGGCGGCAACCAGCCGATCCATGAACTGGTGCTGCGGCTGGGATCGACCCACGCCGCGAGCGGTTCGCCGGCAGCCGAGCATTATATGCCCGCCGGCGCCCGGCTGGGCGCCTCCGTCCCGCTGGTCACGCCAAAGGTCACGCCGAGCGACGAGCCGGCGCTGCCCGGTGAGAAGCCCAAGGGGCGGCTGCTCATCTATTGGGGCTGCGGCGCGACCGCCGGGCCGAACCAGCCGGTGGTGATCGATTTCGCCAAGGTCGCGCGCGGCCAGTTTCCGCCCGGCCTCTACATGACCGGGGCGGCGATCCCGCAGGAATGGCAGGTCCGCTTCACCAATAGCAAGACCTATGGCGAATGGCCCAATGGCCAGACGCGCAAGACGCTGTCGGGCAATTCCTCGCTGATCGGCGACCATCGCATCGCCGGCAATTATTCGCCCGAGATCAAGTTCGCGCTGAACCAGGACTTCATGCCGCCGATCACGGGTCGCGCCAGCCCGGCCGCGGGTGGCGCCACCCAGTTGAGCTGGAACGCGGTGCCCAATGCGACCGGCTATTATGCCTGGGTGTTCGCGGCCAAGCAGGGCGGCGACATGGTGTGGTGGGCCTCCTCGGCCAGTCAGGCCTTTGGCGGGCCGGTGTGGGACTGGCTCTCCCCCGCTGCCGTGCGCAAGCTGATCGGCGACAAGATCGTGATGCCGCCCAGCCAGACCAGTTGCACCGTGCCGTCACAGGTGGTGCAGTCGGGCGGCGACATGCTGATGGGCAGCCTCTATGCCTATGGCCCGGAAGCCAATTTCGCCTATCCGCCACGCCCGGCCGATCCCAAGATCGCCTGGAAACCGGAATGGATCGCCCGCGTGCGCTATCGCTCCAACACCATGTGGATGCTCAACGGCCCGGACATGGGATCGATGATGAGCCAGGGCAGTGACGACAGCGCCGACGCCTCGGGCGACAATCCGCCGCCCAAGAAGAAGAAATGCAAGGGCGGCCTTGGCGGGATGCTGGCCGGCGCGATGCGCGCGGGCTGCTGAACCGACGGCCGGGGCGCGACACCAGCTATCGCGCCCCGGCCACGACTTGCACTTGAAACGAAAGGAAAATCCGGCAAGTCTCGCGCCATTCTTCCGTTTCGAGGTTTTCATGCGACACAAGCTACTGGCCGCGCTGCTGCTCGGCGCCGCCCTCTCCCCCCTGCCGCTCGCCGCCCAGTCGGTCGCCCCTTCGCCCAGGTTCGAGGGTCGCGACATCTTCGCGCTGCAGGTCGCCACCGATCCGCAGATCAGCCCCGACGGCAAGAGCGTCGCCTATGTCCGCCGCCAGGGCGACATCATGACCGACCGGCAAAAGGGCGCGATCTGGCTGGTCGACACCGCCACCGGCACGCAGCGCCCGCTGATCACCGACGCCAGCCAGCCGCGCTGGTCGCCCGATGGCAAGCGCATCGCCTATATCGCCGCCGACGCGGGCAAGCCGCAGCTGTTCGTGCGCTGGCTCGACACCGGCGCGACCGTGCGCGTCACCACCCTGCCCGACGGCCCGCAGTCGGTCACCTGGTCGCCCGACGGCAAGTCCCTTGCCTATATCATGCGCGTGCCCGCCGACCCGATGAAGCTGGGCAAGGCGCCCGACAAGCCGGAGGGCGCCGAATGGGCCAAGCCGCTGGAGGTGATCGACCGGGTCGATTATCGCAATGATGGCGGCGGCTATGTCCAGGCCGGCTATGACCATATCTTCCTGGTGTCGGCCGATGGCGGACCGGCGCGGCAGCTGAGCTTTGGCGACTATCAGGATGGCGGCCCGCTGAGCTGGACGCCGGATGGCCGCGCCATCCTGTTCAGCGCGGTGCGCAAGCCCGACTGGCAGCAGAAGATATTCGATCCGGAAATCTATACGCTCGACGTCGCTTCGGGTGCGATCAGCCCGCTCACCAGCCGTGAAGGCCCGGATGTCGCACCGGTCGTCTCGCCCGACGGCAGCAAGATCGCCTATCTCGGCTATGACGACAAGCGCCTCTCCTATCAGAATAGCTATCTCTACGTCATGAACCGCGACGGCAGCGGCGCCCATGCGATCACCGCCAGTTTCGACCGCAGCATCGACCGCGCCTATTGGGCAGCCGACGGCAAGTCGCTCTACGCCCAATATGACGAGCGCGGCGTCAACCGCCTTGCCCGCATCAGCCTCGACGGCCATGTCACCGAACTAGCGAGCGGCCTTACCGGCACGGCGTTCGACCGGCCCTATAGCGGCGGCGATTTCAGCGTTGCGGCCAATGGCACGCTGGCCTTCACCAGCGGCTCGGCACTGCGCCCGGCCGACCTGTCGGTCAGCAGCGGCGGCAAGAGCCGGCAACTCACGCGTCTCAACGAGGATTTCCTGGGCCACAAGGCGCTGGGCCAGGTCAAGGAACTGACCGTCACCGCGCCCGACGGCCGGACCGTGCCGGCCTGGCTCGTGACGCCGCCCGGCTATCAGCCCGGCACCCGCGTGCCGTTGCTGCTGGAAATCCATGGTGGCCCACACACCGCCTATGGCCCGCATTTCTCGACCGACGACCAGCTTTATGCCGCAGCCGGCTATGCCGTGCTCTACACCAATCCGCGCGGCTCCACCTCCTATGGCGAGGAATTCGCGCAGCTGATCCACCACAAATATCCCGGCGACGACTATGGCGACCTGATGGCCGCAGTCGATGCCGCGATCGCGGCCGGCGTGGCCGATCCGGACAATCTGTTCGTCACCGGCGGTTCGGGCGGCGGCGTGCTGACCAGCTGGATCATCGGCAAGACCGACCGGTTCAAGGGCGCCGCGACGCAGAAACCGGTGATCAACTGGATCAGCGAAGCGCTGACCATGGACAATACCCTCTTCACCTCGCGCTACTGGTTCCCGGCCAAGCCCTGGGAAGATCCGATGGGCTATTGGAGCCGCTCGCCGCTCAGCCTGGTTGGCAACGTCAAGACGCCGACCCTGGTGGTCGTGGGCAGCGAGGATTATCGCACCCCGGTCAGCGAGGCGGAGCAATATTATGGCGCGTTGCAGATCCGGGGCGTGCCGACCGCGCTGGTCAAGGTACCGGGCGCCAGCCATGGCGGCATCGCTGCCCGCCCGTCGCAATCGGCGGCCAAGGCGGCGGCGATCATCGCCTGGTTCGATCGCTATCGCGACAAGCCTGCGGCGGCGGCCACCGCACCGGCTCAATGATCCGGCTAGCCGGAGCATATTGTTCATGATATGTTCCGGCCACTTTCCAAGGAGGATGCATGATGGCGGACCCGGTTCTTCTCTATACCAACCCCATGTCGCGCGGGCAGATTGCCCGCTGGATGCTGGAGGAGGTCGGCGCGCCCTATGAGGCGGTGATCCTGGATTATGCCGGCGGTATGAAGACCGCCGACTATCGGGCGATCAACCCGATGGGCAAGGTGCCGGCGATCGTCCATGGCGGCAAGGTGGTGACCGAATGCGCCGCCATCTGCGCCTATCTGGCCGACGCCTTCCCGGCCGCGGGCCTGGCGCCGGCGACCGATGACCGGGCCGATTATTATCGCTGGCTCTTCTTTGCTGCCGGTCCAGTGGAGGCCGCCGTCACCAACAAGGCGATGGGCTTCGTCCTGCCCGAAGGGCGCGAGCGCAGCGCGGGCTATGGCTCGCTCGACGACACGCTCGACACGCTGGAAACAGCGGTCACCGGCCGTAGCTGGATCTGCGGCGGTACCTTCACCGCGGCGGACGTCTATGTCGGCGCGCAGATCGACTGGGGGCTCGCCTTCGGCACCATCCCCAGCCGCCCGGCATTCGAGGCCTATGCCGCCCGATTGCGCGAACGCCCGGCCTATAAGAGGCAGAAAGAGATCGACAACGCCCTGATCGCCGAGATGCAGAAACAGGGCTGAGCCGGCCCCTTCCCCACAAAGCAAAAGGCCCGGCGGAGATGTCCGCCGGGCCTTTTTCCTGTCTTCGTTCCGTTCGCTGGAAATCAGCGGCGATCGCCCATGAAGCGCAGCAGGAACATGAACATGTTGATGAAGTCTAGATAGAGGTTCAGCGCCCCCATCACCACCGACTTGCCGATCATGTCGGTGCCGGCGACATAGCTGTAGATGCTCTTGATCTTCTGCGTGTCATAGGCGGTCAGGCCCGCGAACAGCAGCACGCCGACGAAGCTGATCACCAGATCCATCATGCTGGAGCGCAGGAAGAGGTTGATCAGGCTGGCGACCAGCAGGCCAACGACACCCATGATCAGGAAGGTGCCGAAGCCCGACAGATCCTTCTTGGTGGTGTAGCCGAACAGGCTGAGGCCGGCGAAGGCCGCGGCGGTCGCGAAGAAGGTCTGCGCGATCGACGTACCGGTATAGACCAGGAAGATCGACGACAGCGACAGGCCCATCACGGCGGCATAGGCCCAGAACAGGCTCTGCATCGCGACGGTCGACAGCTTGTTGATGCCAAAGCTCATCACCATGACGAAGGCCAGCGGTGCGAACATGATGACATATTTCAGGATGCCGGGGCCGGCGAGGATCTGGAGCGCCAGACCGCTCGACGCGAACAGCATCGCGACGACACCGGTCAGCAGAACGCCGCTCGCCATATAATTATAGACCGACAGCATATATTTGCGCAGCCCGGCATCGAACGCCTCGCTGCGCGCGGCGCTGGCATTGCCAAAGCCTGCGATATCGGAACGGGGGTCGGACCAATTGGCCATGGGTAAAATCTCCTTGGACGGCCTTTCTCGGCCGATCGGCATAGTATCGGCGCTAACGCCTCTCAGTTCAAGCGAAAGCCGAAGCCTAACGGCGATGTCATGCTTAACAGCAGCATCACAAGATCATGCCGGATCGACTTGCGCGAAGGCGCGCACCGGGAATGTGCCCATGCCGACGATCTTGGGCGGCACCGCGGTGAAGGCGAAGCCCGCATCCGGCAGCGCACCCAGATTGGTCATATGTTCGCAGATCAGCACGCCCGCGCCCAGAAGTTCGCGATGGACCGGGCGACCGGTGCCGGGGCGGGTATCGTCGATATTATGGCTGTCGATGCCGACCAGCCGGGCGCCGCGTGCCACCAGCATCTGCGCCGCCGCTTCGGTCAGGAAAGGATGCGCCTCATAATAGGCGGGCGTGCGCCAGTGCCGGTCCCAGCCGGTGTGGACCAGCACCGCGCGACCGGCGACGTCGATGCCGTCGAGGTCGCCGGCGTCGGTGGCGAGGCCCACTGCGTCGAACGGCCGCCGCACGACGATCGCCGGCAGGCTGGCCAGCCGGTCGAGATCGAGCATCGAGAGATCATCACCCTCCTCGAAGCGGTGGAAGGGCGCATCGAGATAGGTGCCGGTGTTCGACACCATGTCGATCCGACCCATCTGGAAGGCGCTGCCGTCGGCATAGTTGGCGCGCGACTGTTCGCGGGTCCAGTAATCGCAGATATGCGGCGCGGCGACGCCCTTATAGGTGGTCATGCCATGTTCGATGGCATGGCTGAGATCGATGAAGCGGGTCATGACGGGGACATTCTCCGACGGAAGATGCGCCACAGGGTGGAAAAGCCGACCACCGCCCAGATGATGTTGAGCACCATCGACGGGAAGGCGCCATGCCACCAGGTGTTAAGGATGAAGAAGGCGGCGCCTACGGCGTTCAGCCACTGAAAGGTCGCCGACCCACCCGACAGCCGCCCGGTCGAGACGCCGACATAGGCGATCAGCACCAATATCGCGCCGGCCCAGCCGACGATCTCCACGAACAGCGCCACCATCCACCCCCAAATGAAAAGGGCCTCTCCCTTCCGGGAGAAGCCCTCATTCCTTAGCTCAGCGCGTCAACCGATCAAGCGCTCAGGCCGCCAGCTTGCGCAGCACATATTGCAGGATGCCGCCGTTGAGGAAATATTCCAGTTCGTTGACGGTATCGATACGGCAGAGCGCGGTGAAGCTGAAGGTCGAACCGTCGGCGCGGCTGACCTGCACTTCGACATCCTGGCGCGGCTTGAGGTCGGCGACACCGGTAATGGTGAAGCTGTCATCGCCCTTGAGGCCCAGCGTGTCGCGGGTCTGGCCATCCTTGAACACCAGGGGCAGCACGCCCATGCCGACCAGGTTCGAGCGGTGGATACGCTCGAAGCTTTCGACGATCACGGCGCGCACGCCGAGCAGGTTGGTGCCCTTGGCCGCCCAGTCGCGCGACGATCCGGTGCCATATTCCTTGCCGCCGACCACGACCAGCGGCGTGCCGTCGGCCTTGTGCTTCATCGCCGCGTCATAGATCGGCATGACTTCGCCCTGATAGCTGGTCATGCCGCCTTCGACGCCGTCGAGCATCAGATTCTTGATGCGGATATTGGCGAAGGTGCCGCGCATCATGACTTCATGATGGCCACGGCGCGAGCCATAGCTGTTATAGTCGGCCTGCGCGACCTGATGCTCGCTCAGCCACTTGCCCGCAGGCGAGGTCGCCTTGATCGAACCGGCCGGCGAGATGTGGTCGGTGGTGATCGAGTCGCCGAAGATCGCCAGCGGCATGGCGCCGATGATGTCGGTGACCGGCGCCGGGGTCATGGTCAGCCCCTCGAAATAGGGCGGGTTGGCGACATAGGTCGACCCGGCGCGCCACTTGTAGGTGTCCGACCCGGTGACCTCGATCGCCTGCCAATGGGCGTCGCCTTTGTAGACATTGGCGTAGCGGGCGCGGAACATCTCCCGGTCGACCGCCCCCGCCAGGGTGGTCGCGACCTCGTCATTGGTCGGCCAGATGTCCTTGAGATAGACCGCTTCGCCATCCTTGCTCGTGCCGATCGGGGTGGTGATGAAATCCTCGATCACCGTGCCCTTGAGCGCATAGGCGACGACCAGCGGCGGCGAAGCGAGGAAGTTGGCGCGCACGTCGGGCGAGACGCGGCCTTCGAAGTTGCGATTGCCCGAGATGACGGCGGCGGCGACCAGGCCATTTTCGTTGATCGCCTTGCTGATCGGTTCGGCCAGCGGTCCCGAATTGCCGATGCAGGTGGTGCAGCCATAGCCGACCAGGTTGAAGCCGATCGCGTCGAGATGCGCCTGAAGGCCCGCCTTTTCCAGATAGTCGGTGACGACCTGGCTACCCGGCGCCAGCGAGGTCTTGACCCAGGGCTTGGGCTTCAGGCCCAGCTCGTTGGCCTTCTTGGCGACCAGGCCGGCGGCGATCAGGACATTGGGGTTGGAAGTGTTGGTGCAACTGGTGATCGCGGCGATGGTGACGTCACCGTCGCCAATGTCGAAATCCTTGCCCTCGACCGGAACGCGGGTCTGCGCCTTCTTGTAGGTGTTCACCATGTCCGCGTTGAACACGTCGTCCACTTGCGGAAGCGCGACGCGGTCCTGCGGGCGCTTGGGACCAGCCAGGCTGGGCACCACGGTCGAGAGGTCCAGTTCCAGCGTATCGGTGAAGATCGGCTCGACCGACGGATCGATCCAGAAGCCCTGCTGCTTTGCATAGGCCTCGACCAGCGCGATATTCTCGTCGCTGCGGCCGGTCAGGCGCATATAGTCGAGCGTCTTGTCGTCGATGCCGAAGAAGCCGCAAGTCGCGCCATATTCGGGCGCCATATTGGCCAGCGTCGCGCGATCGGCGAGACTGAGCGTAGCAAGGCCGGGGCCGAAATATTCGACGAAGCGGCCGACCACGCCGCGCGCGCGCAGCATCTGGGTGCAGGTCAGCACCAGATCGGTGGCGGTCACGCCTTCCTTGAGGTTGCCGGTGAACTTGAAGCCGACCACTTCGGGGATCAGCATCGATACCGGCTGGCCCAGCATCGCGGCCTCCGCCTCGATCCCGCCGACGCCCCAGCCCAGCACGCCCAGGCCATTGACCATTGTGGTGTGGCTGTCGGTGCCGACGCAGGTGTCGGGATAGGCAATGGTGGCGCCATCGGCGCCTTCGCTCGACCAGACGCCCTGGGCGATATTTTCCAGGTTCACCTGATGGCAGATGCCGGTGCCCGGCGGCACGGCATAGAAATTGGCCAGGCTCTTGCTGCCCCATTTCAGGAAGTCGTAGCGCTCCATGTTGCGCTGATATTCGATCTCCATATTGTCCTGGAACGCGCGTGGCGTGCCGAACTCGTCCACCATAACGGAATGGTCGATGACGAGATGGACGGGCACCTGCGGGTTGATCTTGCTGGCGTCGGCGCCCAGCGCATTCATCGCGTCGCGCATGGCGGCCAGATCGACGACGCAGGGCACGCCGGTGAAGTCCTGCAGCAGCACGCGCGCCGGGCGATACTGGATCTCGCGCTCGGCCTTGCCCTTGTCATTCTGCCAGTCGACGATCGCCTTGATGTCGTCGGTGGTGACGGTCACGCCATCCTCGAAGCGCAGCAGATTTTCGAGCAGCACCTTCATCGAGAAAGGCAGGCGCGAAACGTCTCCAAGCTTCGCAGCGGCCTTTTCCAACGAATAATAGGCGATGTCCTTGCCGCCGACATTGAGCGTGTCGCGCGTGCCGAGAGTATCCTGTCCGGTGGCGGTCATAAGATATGCGTCTCCTCGCATAGGCCCGGCCATGCGGAAGGAAGCGTCGCGTTCCCACCAGACGCCACGAAGACGCGGCAAGGTGGAGGGAGGCGCCCCAACCCATGGTCGAAGCAAGTGTGTCCCGATGAGCGGTGGCATACAGATTGCCACCGCCAAGTCAAAGGGACAAAATGGTCGAAACCGCCTTTATTTCCGCCATTTTTGCTTACTGAAAATCATTCGCAGCGACGCGCACAAGGGCCGCACTTTTATTGTGCGCGGGGCGTGGAAATCGCTCCCGCCCCGCCCCATATCTTGCCTTTATCGGCGCTCTTGTCAGCGCGCCTTTTCCGCGGCGATCCAGCCGTCGATCTGGCTTTCCAGCACGGTAAGCGGCACCGCCCCCTGCGACAGCACTGCGTCATGGAAACGGCGCAGGTCGAACTTGGCCCCAAGCTGCTGTTCCGCCCGCGCCCGCAGTTCGCGGATCTTGATCTCGCCCAGCTTGTAGCCCAGCGCCTGCCCCGGCCAGCTGATATAGCGATTGACCTCCGCATCGATATTGGCGTCGCTCAGGGCGCTGTTCGCCTTCATGAAGGCAACCGCCTTTGCCTTGTCCCAGCCCTTGGCATGGATGCCGGTGTCGACCACCAGCCGGCAGGCGCGCCACATCTCGTAGGACAGGCGGCCCATCATCTTCTCGGGCGTGTCGTAGAGGCCCATCTCCTCGCCCAGATATTCGGTGTAGAGTGCCCAACCCTCGACATAGGCGGTGAAGCCGGCAAGATATTTGCGGAAGGGCGGCAGCGGCAATTCCTGCTGCAACGCGATCTGGTTGTGATGGCCCGGCACCGCCTCATGCGCGGTCAATGCCGGCAATTCCCAGAAGGGCCGCTGGTCGAGCTTCGACGTATTGACCCAATAGGTGCCGGAAATTCCTGCCTCGGGCGCGCCGGGACCATAATAGGCGGTGGTCGTCCCTTCCGCCTCGGCCGCCGGGATCGGCTTGATGCCATAGGGCAGGCGCGGCAGCGTGGCGAAATAACGCGGCAGCAGGCCGTCGATCATCTTCGCCTGGCGTGCGGCGACCCGCAGCAGTTCCTCGGGCGTCTTGGCGTAATAGCTCGGATCAGTGCGCAGATGCTGGATGAAGGCGGCGCGGCTGGGATAGCCCGCCTTGGCCGCGATCGCATCCATCCGCTTGCCGATGCGCGCGACTTCATCCAGGCCAATCTGGTGGATCTGATCGGGCGTCAGGTCGGTGGTGGTGTGGGTGCGCACCCGACTGGCATACCAGGCCGCGCCGCCCGGCAGGGTCGAGGCGCTATCGCTCTTGCGGCATTTGGGCAGATAGTCCGCCACGAACAGGTCGTGCCATTTGCCATATTCGGGCGTGATGACATCGCGGATCACCGCCACCGCGCGGGCCTGCAGCGCCGTCCAGTCGGCATCGCTGATATCGCGCGGCTTGGTGCGGGTGAAGGGCTCGTAGAAGCGCGTTTCGTCCGGCTTGCCAGCGACGATGCCGCTGATCCCCTTGGCAAAGCCGCCCAGCACCGAACAGGGCAGCACATAGCCGCCCTTGATCGCCTGGCGGGTGATCGCCATGCCATCGCCATTCTGTTTCGGGTAAAGGGCCAGGCGCTTGAGATAGCTCTCATAATCGGCGCGGGTGTAGAAAGGCAGGCCGTCGGCCATGCCGGAAAAGCCCTGATGCCAGCTATAATAGGTGGTGAAGAGCATCAGCCGTTCGGCCTGATGTCGGTCGCTGGCGATATCGTCGCGCAGCATCCATAGCAGCACCGCGCGATTGACCTTGTCGGCGGCATCCAGCCCAGCCTCCGGCACCGCGTCCAGCCGGGTGACGAAGCCCTGCTCCGCCTTGATCTGGGCATCGCGCGCGGCCAGCGACAGGTCGGAAATCTGGTCGTCATAGTCGCGCACGCCGCGCGCCGTCGCTTCCACCGGATGGACCGAGAGATACCATTTCCAGTGATCGTCGATCACCTGGGTCAGTTGGTCATGGGAAGTCTGGGCGTGAGCCAGAGCGGGCGCCGCAACGGCGAGCATCAGGGAAATGATCTTGCGCATGGGCGCAACTGATCGCGCGGCGCAACGATTCTGGCAAGATGGCCAGGTGCCTGTTCAGGCGGCGGCTACACCATCCGCTTCGACAATATTGTCGCCGGCATAATAGCCGCGCACCCTGACCCGCTTTTCGACATGGTCGACCGGCACGCGCAGCAGCACCAGCCGCCAGGTGCCGCCAAGATCGCGCTGGAGCAGGAAGCCGGCCTCATCGCGCAGCAACCGCCCGGTTTCATCCACCCCAGCGCCAATCTCGATCATGCGTGCCCGTTTATCGCTTCAACGCAACTGATGCCAGCCCGCGCTTTATGTTTGCGCTGTCCGCGACGGCGAGCATTGCAAGGGGCCAAAAGCGCTCTATCCGCCGAAGAATATCAGATAGAGCGCCCCGCCCAGCACGGTGGGCAACAGGCAGATGATTTCCGTCACGACCACCGCCCACCGCCAGCGCCGGGAAAGCTGCGCCACGGTTATCGTCGCTGCCAGCGCGATTCCCGGCCACAGGATGTTGTAATAGCGCGTCTGCATCGTGGTGAGATCGCCCAGGGTCACATAGCTGCGCCAGCCAAATGTGAAGTGGATGGTCAGCAGCACGACCACGCCCACCATATAGGCGATGCTCCAAGGCCGTACGACGCGATAACGCAGGCTGGCGACCGCGAGCAAAAGCGGCACGAGCATGGTCGCCAGGGCCAATGCGAAGGGATAGCCGAATTCCAGCGCCGGCCATTTCATGACATAGCCCTTGAAGAACCACGCCGCGAAGCCCGGCACATCCAGGTGCAGCCGTTCGGCCACCGGGATCCGCCAGACATCCTCATTGACCCAAAGCACCTCGCCGATGCGCAAGAATGTGAAAATATAGTGGGATGCGCCGATCGCCACGCCAATGGCTGCCAGCCACAGGCGACGATCGGTCAGGCTGATGCGGCCCGAGAGCAAGGCCATGCCGAGCCAGGCAGCAGCCACCGCCGACAATCCGATGAAGGCCGTCAGCTTCGTCCAGCCGGCCAGGGCCAGAGCAGCCATGATCCACCAGGCTGCGCCCGGCAGCCCCAGAATGCCGCCAAATAGTGCTGCTGCGGCAAGGGCGGCGAGATTGTCGTTGTTGACCATGGAGCCCACCACGGCCGTTTTGGGAAAGCTGATCACGAGGATCGCGAACAGTTGCGGCGGCAGGATATCCGGCGTGAAGCGGCGGTTGGCAGCGACCAGCACTATCGTCAGCGCGACGGCAGACAGCAGCACATTGAAAAGGCGAAAGATTATGGGGTTGCTGGTGAAGGCGTAAATGGGCGCCAGCAGCAGATAATAGAGCGAAGGATGATTGATATAATTGGCATCGGCCGACCATCGGGTGAGATCGTCGGGGCGCAGGATAAGCTGGCTGCTCCAGTCGGGGAACAGGGTCGGATGCTCGAACTGCGCCCGCACCACCGACAGATGCTGCAATTCATCCACCTGTGACGGAAACGGCGCGATGAAGACCAAAATCAACGTCAGTGCCACATAGAATGCCAGAATGATCAGCATCGACGATGGCAAGCCGAACCATTTTTCGCGGGGGCGACTGGCAAAAATCCGGGACGACGGAAAAGAGAGAGAATTCTGCGTGGTCATGAAGCGCCAATCATTATTGCCGCGCGACCATCGCCTATCGACCTTTATATTTCATTATGGGCGAACGCAGGCATGCCTCGCCTTGGCGCCGGTGCCAATATTTCGCGACCGCTTGCCGCCATAGATGACAAAACCCCGCTCGAATTATCGAGTGGGGTCGTCAATCAACGACTTGACGGTCGCGACAAGCGTATGGCCCGAAAAGCGTGGCGCCTTCATCCCCTGGAAGGCGGAACGCCCTCCAGGATCGGGCGACTGGCCTCAGTCGATCGCGTCCTTGATTCCCTTGCCCGCCAACAGGCCGAGGACGAGGAAAATCAGGAACAGGGCGATGGCCACGCCGAACAGCAATTTGGCGATGCCGACAAAGGTGCCGGCGGCGCCGCCGAAGCCGAGGATGGCGAGCACGGCCGCGATCACGAGGGCAATGATGGCAAGACGAATCATGGTGGGATTCCTTCCGTTTCTCTGAAGTTTCCAAACGGAGGAAAGCGCGCATTGTTCCGCGCGCGCAGCGATCAGACCCAGCCTTCGAGCACCTGGTTGGGTGGGCGGTGGCCATCGGCCCAGCTGCGGATATTGGCGATGACGCGGGCACCGGTGGCGTCGCGCCCCTCGAAGGTCGCCGAGCCGACATGGGGCAGCAGGGTGACATTGGCGAGCGCCAGCAGCCGCGGATCGACCGCTGGCTCATGGGCATAGACGTCGAGCCCGGCGCCGGCGATCCGTGCTTCGGCGAGCGCCGCGATCAGCGCCGGCTCGTCGGTGATTTCCGCGCGAGAGGTGTTGATGAGATAGGCATCCGGCCGCATCAGGCCGATCCGGCGCGCATCGATCAGGCCGCGGCTGTCGGCGTTGAGCGGGCAATGGATCGAGACGATATCGCATTCGCGCAGCAGCGCGTCGAGATCGTCATGCCAGCTGGCCTCCAGCTCCTGCTCCACCTCGAACGGCAGGCGGTGGCGGTTATGATAGGCGATGGAGAGGCCGAAGGCCTTGGCGCGGCGGGCGACGGCGCGGCCGATGCGGCCCATGCCGATGATGCCCAGCTTCTTACCGCCGATGCGATGGCCGAGCATGCCCGACGGGCTCCAGCCATGCCACTGGCCCGAGCGTACCAGCTTCTCCCCTTCGGCCAGACGGCGGGGCACGGAGAGGATCAGCGCCATGGTCATGTCGGCCGTGTCTTCGGTCAGCACGCCGGGCGTGTTGGTGACGATCACCCCCCTGGTCCGCGCGGCGGCCAGGTCGATATGGTCGACGCCGCTGCCGAAGCTGGCGATCAGTTGCAACCGGTCGGGCGCGCCGGCGATCAGTTCCGCGTCGATCTGGTCGCTGATGCAGGGCACCAGCACGTCGCACTGCGCCATGGCGGCGGCGAGTTCGGCCCGGTTCATGGGGATATCGCCGGTGTTGAAGCTGGCGTCGAACAGTTCGGCCATGCGCGCCTCCACATTGGGCGGCAGGCGACGCGTCACGATGACGCGCGGCGTTGCGGGGCGCGGTTTCCTGGCCATAGCATGGCCGCTATTCCCGCCTGCCCCGCCGGTCAAGCGGATATGCGGCTGCCCGCGATTGAAAGCTTGTCGCGACCGGCCGGACAAGCGTATGGAAAGACCATGGGTGATATGGGCAAAGGGTCGGGCATGAAGCGCCTGCTGCTGGGCGCGGGCATGATCGCGGCACTGACCAACATGAGCGGCGCGGCGGCGGCCCCGGCCAAGCCGGTGCCCTATTGGGCGTCGCTGTCGCATGACGAGGCGCGGATGCGCGTCGGTCCCAGCCTCGATTACCCGTCCAACTGGGTCTATCAGCGCCGCGACCTGCCGGTGAAGGTGGTGCAGGTGCTGGGCCTGTGGCGCAAGGTGGAAGACCCTGACGGTGCCCAGGGCTGGATGCATGTCCGCCTGCTGAGCGATACCGCCACGGCGATCGTCACCGCGGCGCAAGCACCGATGCACGAGGGCGCGAGCGAAACCAGCCGCACCCTGTTCCGCGCGGAAAAGGGCGTGGTCGGCCGGATCGGTTCCTGCTCAAGCGGCTGGTGCGCGTTCGACGTGAAGGGCCAGAAGGGCTTCGTGAAGGCGAGCGACGTGTGGGGTGCCACCAGCGGCTGAGCCCGGCGCGGCAAAATAGGACATGCCGCGCTTAGCTTCGCATATTTCCCGCACATCCTGACATTTTCGTGCCGATGATGGAAATTATCGTGCGAGGCCGTGGATGCGCGCGGACGATGGGAAAGAGCCGGCGACGGTATAGCGGAAAGCGGGCGCTGTAGGACAGACGCCACGGCCCCGGCACCATCGCCCCTAAGGATTTTCCGCCATCGGCCATCCGGAATAGCCCGATTGTTTCGCACCCGACATCGTCATAGCAATCCGTTTGTCGCAGCGCGCCGGGATTGACCCCGACATCTGCCTGGACATGGGGGACAGCGATGGCTTGGAGCAGGCGCGCATTCATCGGCGCAACGGCAGCATCGGTCACGGGCCTGTCCCTGATACCGGGCCTGATACCAGCCAGGGCGAATGCGCAGGCGAACCGGCAAAAAACCTATGGCGTCGTCGAAATCCGACGAGGCGGAATGAGCGTCGCAGCCTACCGGTTCGACCGTGGCCAACTGGGCCAACGCAGGCTTTCGGGCTTCGAGCGCATGGCGCCGGAGCCCAGCGGCAAGGCGTTCATCGAAACCGAACTGGCCAGTCCGCTCGGCCCCGCAGCGGATGACGCCATGGCCGCCCAGAGCGTCGAGATCGTGGCCGGCCATATCGATCGGCTGAAGTCCCAGCATGGCTTGCAGACCAGCGACATTGCCGTGCTGGTCTCGGGCGGCCTGATCGACTTCGCGCCAGGCCGGGTGGAGCAGTTCGTCGCCGCCCTGCCCGCACGAACGGGCATCACCCCCGAAATCATCTCGATCAAGGACCAGGCCCGGCTGGGCTATGACTGGATCGTGCGCCCCGCCGACCGCCGCAATGTGATGCACGTCAACATCGCCAGCGGCACTATCAAGGGCGGCTATTATGACCAGCATGGCCAGTTTGTCGCCCTTTCGGCGCCCTATGGACCCAAGACGATGGCCGGCGCGGTCAAGCTTCGCTGGCCGGACGTCCGCACCGCCACCGTCGGTCAAAGGGCATCGGAATTTTACGGCGACACCGTGGCCCCGGTGCTGGCGCCACAGATTGCAACGGAACCCCCACCCCGGCAACGCCCGACCGTCTATCTGACGGGAGGGATCGTGACGGCAACCGCTGTGATCTTCCGCCCGAAGGCCATTCTCCAGCCTCATCACTGGGTAGAGATGCAACCCGATGATTTTGCGAACCTGCTCGGCCTGATCGCAAGCGGCACCCCTTATGGTGGGCCATTACCCGCGACCCTGACCGGCGAGGAAGGCGACCGCGTGCGCGACGCCCTGCGCCGGGTGCGGAACAGTTTCAACCCGCATGAGATGGCCGCCGGGGCGGCCATCGGCGATGGGCTGGCGCGGCAACTGCGCTTTGACCAGCGGACCAGGCTGGCGCTGCCCCAATTGGCTGGCACCCAGATCTGGGTCTCGCAATATCTGCTCGAAAAATTCGGCTGATGCCCCGCGCCCGATCCACCATCAGAGCAAGGAGAGGTTGATGATGCTGGAGCTTCTCACGCGCCCCTCGATACAGCGGTCAGCCGCCATTCTGCTGGGCCTTATCGCCGCATCACCGGTACAGGCGCAGAACCGGCTCGACAATTTCGACCAGCGCGTCCTGGCCGCCCATAATGCGGAGCGTGGCCAGATTGGCGTGCCCAACCTTAGCTGGAGCCCGGCGCTCGCCGCCGACGCGGCGCGATGGGGCGCCAATCTCCAGACGCTGAGCGATCTCGAACATGATGGCTCGCTGGTCGCAGAGGGCGAGAATCTGTGGCGGGGCAGCAAGGGCGCCTATACGCCCGAAGACATGGTCACCATGTGGATCGACGAGAAGGCGGCGTTCAAGAATGGCGTGTTCACCGATGTCAGCACATCGGGCCAGTGGGAAGATGTCGGCCATTATACCCAGCTGATCTGGCGAGACACGACGCAGGTGGGCTGTGCGCTCGTCACCGTGGCCAGCGGCGAGGATGAGATACTGGTCTGCCGCTATCTGGACGGCGGCAATGTCACCGGCCAGATGACCTACTGACCGCTTGGCAGGATCATGCTGCCCCTCCCCGCGCCGGTCGCGCAGGGAGGCGCGGCTTTGCCGTCAGAAATCGACCGTGGCCGAGAGCCAGAGGCGGCGCCCTTCCTGGTTGATCGAATAGGCCGGGGTCCAGGCGGTCGTCGTGCCGGTCTGATAGGGCACATAGACCGCATAGTCGGTGTCGAGGATGTTGTAGAGCGTCGCCGACAGGCGGAAGGCCGGCGCGATCTGGTAGGAACCGCCCAGGTGGAAGACTTCATAGCTGCGGAAGTCGCCCACGGCGCTCTGCTGCGCATTGGCGCCGCGATAACGGCTGGAACGGATTTCGGCGCGGGTCCAGACGCTGGCCTTGTCGCCCAGCTTCCAGCGCAGATTGCCGTTCAGCATATGCTTGGGCATGCCGATCAGCGGCAGCCCCTCTTCCGCGCCGCTCCGCTGCTCGGTCTCGGTGTAAGTATAGTTGGCCGTCAGCGACAGGGTGGAGGTCAGGGCGAAACGGGTTGCCACCTCGACGCCGCGGGTGCGGGCCTTGTCGATGTTGATCGACTGGCTGAACAGGTCGACGGTCGGGAACGGACCGACATCCAGACAGCCGGGGCGATTGGGATTGCCCGAAAACTGGCAGTTGGGGATGCCCGGACCGCTGGCGATCTTGTCGGTGAAGTCATTGTTGAACAGGGTGACATTGCCGCTGAAGAAGCCATCGCCGTCATAATAGAGGCCCGCTTCATAGCTGGTGCTGGTTTCCGGCTTCAGCCCCGGCGTGCCGAGCAGCGGGATGCGTCCCTGCCCGCCGAAGCCGATAATGCCCTCGGCAATCTGTTCGACGCGCGGCGTCTTGAAACCGCGGCTGACGCCGCCCTTCAGGGTCAGCACATCATTGATGTTCCATACCGCATAAGCGCGCGGCGACCATTTGTCGCCGAAGGTCGAGTGATTGTCGTAGCGCGCGCCACCAGTGATGTTGAAGCCGTCGACGACGGTCAGCGTCGCTTCGGCAAAGCCCGCCCACTGGGTGAACTTGAACGGCTCGGGGGCCACGCCCTCGACCATGCGCGCCTTCCAATATTGGCCGCCGACGGTGAAGGCCAGCGCGCCCGCCTTGCCGGCAAAGCGGGAATCGATGATGTCGTTGCGCGCCTCCAGCGTGCGCGGGCTGCCCGGCACCGCGCCCGGCGTGCCATTGGGGATCAGGCGGCCGATCGTCTCGGTCTCGTTGCGGGTCAGGGTGCTGTCGAGCTGGCCGAAGCCCATGCGCCAGCTATGCGCGATCACATAATTGCTGCGGTTGAACCGCTGTTCGGGGGCATAGCCGCCCGATCCCAGGGTGCCCAATTGGCCCCGGCTATTGTCATAGCTTTGTTCGTTGCGATCATATTCGAACCACAGGTCATGATCGGCATGGGGCGTCAGCGTCAGCCGGCCGCCATAATTATAGATGTCGGATTCCACCGGGTTGCGGCCCAAGGTCAGCGCCGGATCTCCGGGGATTTCGATGTCGGAGCCGGCGCGGTGGAACACGCTGCCGCGCAGGGTCAGGCCGGCCAGCCCCTTGATGATCGGCCCCTGGGCAAAGCCGTTGACCGACTGGATATTGCCGAAGCGATCATCGCCCTGGATCGTGCTTTCGGCGCTGGCGGTGCCGACCCAGCGATCGCCGACCTTGCGGGTGATGATGTTGACCACGCCGCCCATCGCGTCCGATCCGTAGAGGGTGGACATCGGGCCGCGCACCACCTCGATCCGGTCGATCGCGGAGAAGGGCGGCAGGAAGCTGGTGGAGGTTTCGCCAAAGCCGTTGGGCGTGACGCCGCCGGGCGCATTCTGGCGCCGGCCGTCGATCAGCACCAGCGTATAGTCGCTGGGCATGCCGCGGATCGAGATGTTGAGGCCGCCGGTCTTGCCCGCTTCGCCGCCGACATCGACGCCCTGCACATCCTGCAGCGCTTCGGCCAGGCTGCCGAACCGCTTTTCCTGCAATTCCTCGCGGCCCAGCACGGTGATGCTGGCCGGTGCCTCGATGATATTCTGTTCATAGCCGGCCGCGGTTACGACGATCGCGCTCGACTGCGCATCGGCATCGGCATCGGGCGCCTGTGCCTGGGCGGCGACGGGCAGCGCGAGCGCACCGATCAGGGCAGCGCCCCCCAGCAGATGGGCACGCGTCGACAAGATTGCAGGAAATGGCATTTCAGACCCCCATTGAAATAATAGTGCGACTTAGTCGCATTAGAATTTCACGGGCTGATGTGGAGGAAGAAGGTGGCGGTCAATCAAGGATGGCCGCCCGAACCGGCTGCGCAACAATTTCTCACAATTGCGATACCATATGCGTGCAGGCTTATTCCTGCCGAGACATGTTGGAGCCGCCTGGGCAACATAAGATGGGTTGCAGACATCATGGTGGCACCCAATATCCGCTTTGGCACTCGTCCGCCGCTACGGATCGCCGCCGCTCCCCGCGCAGCGAGCGCCGGGGCGATCCGGATCGGTGCATCCGGGCCTATCGGGCAGCTTGCAAGCCGGGCGATCTTGGCCTACGCGCGACCCGTCACCGCCCCAGGTCGGTCCATAAAGCCGTCCGGTGGTGCCACGCCCGGATTCATACACTTTATGGCATTGGATTTATAATGAGCATCTACCTGGATTATCTGGCCGAAATCGACAGCAGGAAAGTCCAGGGGCTCGCACCCAAGCCGATCGACGACGGCGCCCTCGTCGCCGAACTCATCACCCTGATCCAGGACGCGGGCAGCGAACATCGCGCCGACGCGCTCAAATTCTTCATCTACAACACCCTGCCCGGCACCACCAGCGCCGCCGGCGTGAAGGCCGACTTCCTCAAGAAGATCGTGCTGGGCGACGTCACCGTCGCGGAAATCACCCCCGCCTTCGCGCTGGAACTGCTCAGCCACATGAAGGGCGGCCCCTCGATCGCCGTGCTGCTCGACATCGCGCTGGGCGATGACGCCGCGCTGGCCGTTCAGGCGGGCGAAGTCCTGAAGACCCAGGTCTTCCTCTACGACGCCGACATGTTCCGCCTGCGCGACGCCTTCGCCGCCGGCAATGCCGTCGCCAAGGACGTGCTGGAAAGCTATGCCAAGGCCGAATTCTTCACCAAGCTTCCCGAGGTCGAGGACGAGATCAAGGTCGTGACCTTCATCGCCGGCGAAGGCGATATCTCGACCGACCTGCTCTCGCCGGGCAACCAGGCGCACTCGCGCTCGGACCGCGAACTGCACGGCCTGTGCATGATCTCGCCCGAGGCGCAGCAGGAAATCGTTGCCCTGAAGGCTCAGCATCCCGACGCGCGCGTCATGCTGATCGCCGAAAAGGGCACGATGGGCGTCGGCTCGTCGCGCATGTCGGGCGTCAACAATGTGGCGCTGTGGGCCGGCAAGCAGCAGAGCCCCTATGTCCCCTTCGTCAACTATGCGCCCGTGGTCGCCGGCACCAACGGCATCTCGCCGATCTTCGCGACCACCGTGGACGTAACCGGCGGCATCGGCCTCAACCTCAAAAACTGGGTCAAGAAGACCGATGGCGAGGGCAAGGCGATCATCAACAATGACGGCAACCCGGTGCTGGAGGAGGCCTTCTCGGTCGCGACCGGCACGGTGCTGAAGATCGACGCCAAGAACAAGAAGCTGACCGACGAGGCCGGTAAGGAACTGGTCGACGTCGCCGCCGCCTTCACCCCGCAGAAGATGGAATTCATGAAGGCGGGCAGCAGCTACGCCATCGTCTTCGGCAAGAAGCTCCAGACCTTTGCCGCCGAGACGCTGGGTGTCGAGGCGCCCAAGGTGTTCGCGCCGAACAAGGAAATCACGGTCGAGGACCAGGGCCTGACCGCAGTGGAGAAGATCTTCAACCGCAACGCCGTGGGCGTGACGCCGGGCAAGGTGCTGCATGCCGGTTCGGACGTGCGCGTGAAGGTCAACATCGTCGGCTCGCAGGACACGACCGGCCTGATGACCGCGCAGGAACTGGAGGCGATGGCCGCGACCGTCATCTCGCCGCTGGTCGATGGCGCCTATCAGTCGGGCTGCCACACCGCATCGGTGTGGGACAAGAAGGCCCAGGCCAACATCCCCAAGCTCATGAGCTTCATGAACAATTTCGGCCTGATCACCGCGCGCGACCCCAAGGGCGTCTATCACGCGATGACCGACGTGATCCACAAGGTGCTGAACGACATCACCGTGGACGACTGGGCGATCATCATCGGCGGCGACAGCCACACCCGCATGTCGAAGGGCGTCGCCTTCGGCGCGGACTCGGGTACGGTTGCGCTGGCGCTGGCCACCGGTGAAGCCACCATGCCGATCCCGCAATCGGTCAAGGTCACCTTCAAGGGCCAGATGGCGCCCTATATGGACTTCCGCGACGTCGTCCACGCCACCCAGGCGCAGATGCTCCACCAGTTCGCTGGCGAGAATGTGTTCCAGGGCCGCATCATCGAAGTCCATATCGGCACGCTGCTGGCCGACCAGGCCTTCACCTTCACCGACTGGACCGCCGAAATGAAGGCCAAGGCGTCGATCTGCATCTCGCAGGACGAAACGCTGATCGAGTCGCTGGAAATCGCCAAGTCGCGCATCCAGATCATGATCGACAAGGGCATGGAAAATGCCGCCGGCACGCTCAAGGGCCTGATCGCGCTCGCCGACAAGCGCATCGCCGAGATCCGCTCGGGTGAGAAGCCCGCTTTGTCGCCCGACGCCAACGCCAAATATTATGCCGAAGTCGTCGTCGACCTCGATCAGATCGACGAACCGATGATCGCTGACCCGGACGTCAACAATGCCGACGTGTCGAAGCGCTACACCCATGACACCATCCGCCCGGTTTCCTATTATGGCGGCACCAAGAAGGTGGACCTGGGCTTCATCGGATCGTGCATGGTCCACAAGGGCGACATGAAGATCCTGGCCCAGATGCTCAAGAATATCGAAGCTGCCGAAGGCAAGGTCGAGTTCAAGGCGCCGCTGGTCGTCGCCCCGCCGACCTACAACATCGTCGACGAGCTGAAGGCCGAAGGCGACTGGGATGTGCTGAAGAAGTACGCCGGCTTCGAATTCGACGACAGCCACCCCAAGAATGCCGCCCGCACCGAATATGAGAACACCCTCTATCTGGAGCGTCCGGGCTGCAACCTGTGCATGGGCAACCAGGAAAAGGCCGCGAAGGGCGACACCGTCCTCGCCACCTCGACCCGCCTGTTCCAGGGCCGCGTGGTGGAAGACACGGCCGAGAAGAAGGGCGAATCCCTCCTCGCCTCGACCCCGCTGGTGGTGCTCTCGACGATCCTCGGCCGCACGCCCAACATGGACGAATATAAGAAGGCCGTGGTCGGCATCGACCTCACCAAGTTCGCCCCGCCCAAGGCGGCCTGATCAAAGCCGCCGCCATCGGGCGGCGGCATCAGGACAGCGATTATCAGAAGCGGCGCGGGACACGATCCCGCGCCGTTTTTTTTTGGAGCGGTTGAGTGAGGAAATAGTGGTTGGGCGGCTAGGCGCCCCTTTCGGGCGCTCGAGGGTTCTCGGCCTGGCCTGCAGACCTGTAGTCATCGTTCCCGAGATTATTTTCGATGTTTGCGGAAATTCTCAAAGTGGAAACGAACGCTCTTAGCGGACACTTCATCGGTGATCGTTTTGCCGCGAAGGCTATGGTAATCCGATGAGGCAATCCGCTCTGAAACCTCGACAATCTTGGTCTCGGGGTTGATCGAAATCAGGTGAGCGTCAAAGAGCTTATGAATGTCGCTCCTCAACAGAAGCCCGTTCTCAGGTTTGTCCCGGTCGGCAAACCTCTCCGCGTAGGGGATGATATGGGCAGCTTCCAAAACCGAAAGTTCGCTTGTCCCAGTAATCGCACAGCGGTTCGGACGCTTGCTCAAGAGGGCCTGCCGGAACGCGCTCTGGTATCGCCGCAGGATCACTTGGCGCAGGGCCGTAGTGTCTTCGATCTTCTCAAGGTTCAGGGAATCGTGCGGGTCCGGGTTCAGGTTCTCGTATCGCGCGATCTTGTGGACCTTCTCCCGAACGGCAGACAAAAGCGAGTCCACATCGCTATCAGAGATCGGCCAAATCCGGTTGTGGCGGCTCGCTCCGATACTGGCAATGAATGTCCCATCATCCTTGTGCGCTTCCAGGAGTTCCTTCCCAACGGGGCGCTCGAATAACACGGCGTCCAGCACCCGGGCGTGGCGATCGGGCTGCATGGGGCCGAACTCTACCAAGGCCGTCAAACCCCGCCCGCGCTCGCCGTCCTTCTCCTGCTCATGCAGCCACACGAGGCTGCGGAAGCCCTTGGCCAAAATCTCGTCTGCATAGTAGTTCTCTTTGTGAAGATCGGGCAAGGTTGCATCCCGATCGACCCAGCTTTCGGCCGAGGGGTGAACTCCCGGCTCTCTGAATAGCTCGATTGAACTGGATTTGACGAAGAACTGAATGTCCTGCCGCCGGAACTCCTGCACCTTGCTCGCCCCGAGCTTTAACCGCTCCTGCGCGGCCGCAATCACGTCAGAGGGGAACCGCTCCGGGTATTTGATGACCAAGGCTTCATAGCTCTGATCAGGGTCGACCTCCTCGAACCCGGCGGAGGCATTCAAGACACGGGAGGAAATCACCGAGACCGCGCCCATTAACTTAATGTCCCGGGGTTCATACCCGAGTCCTGCCCGCTGGCCTTGGTTGCGCTTGATCTCCTGCCAATGATCGTAAACCCGGGCGAGATCGTTTTCCAACGGATCGGCGCTGTCTCTCAAGGCTTTCATCACTTCGGACATGCGTTCTCCTACGCTCAGCTTTTCAAGGGATGACCCTTATAATCCCGGAGAATAGCCGGAAACTCAAATGGTAGTCTCCTTCCCAACGATGGGTTTTCTTGGAAGGGGGGTCAGCCACCGAAATCGCAATTTTGTTCTTCAAGGAATAACTGCTGGTTCGCGCCGAGACCAGTCATGGCCCGCGCCTGATTCCAAGGTCCGCCGAGGGCTGAAAGCGACTATGTGAGGACCAAGTGCGAATGTCTGCTTCGCGAATTGCTTAGGTTAAAACCTGCCAGTCTCCTCCCGGCCAAAGCGTGTCTCTTCCCCACCTCACCCTTTCCTACTCGCCCATTCTCTGTTCTATCCTGTGCGATGGAACCGGCATCCTCCCTTCCCTCCCATCCCCGTTACCTGTCGCGTCGCTGTCGCCCGGCGCGCGCGTGGGACAGGCTTCGGCCTGACCTGACCTGCCGTCCAACAGGCGCGTTCCCGGCGCGTGGCGCGCGCGTCATGGGTGCGGCGCAGGCGCAAACGACCCCGAAAGCCCGTTTACACTGTGAACTTCGTAGGAAAATCCGGCTGTCGCGTCACAGAGGCGCATTTTGCGGCCCTGCCCGGCCGTCGCCTGTCGGGCCGACCGATGCCGCCGCGACGATGGCTGCACCCCCGCCCGGTCGCGCGCACCGCCAGCCTCTTTCCTTTCGCAACCGTCATGGCATGACGGGAACAATCCGCAGGGGGGATCGCATGATTACAGCCTATGACAGGAGCATGGCGCCGTTCGACTGGGCGGCGATCCTCTATCTGATCTTCTTTGCCTTATTGTTCCTGGGCGCCCGCTGGTGGAAACGATCCGGGCGACGGATGCCACGCTATACGCCGGCCGCGATCCTGCTTGCCGGCCTGTGGTTTGGCGGCCTGCCGCTGTTCGACCAGCTACGGGTCAGCGCCATGGACACGGACCAGATGAGCGTGACCAAGGGCCGGATCAGCAAATTATGGGACATCCGCACGCGCAGCCGGAATACCGAACCCCTCTCCTTCCAGAAACATCAGACCAATGTCACCCATGGCTTCGACATCGGCGAGGAGAGTTTCTCCTGGCGCGGCGGCAGCCGCTGTCCGGTGGCGACCTTCTGCGGCTTTGCCGGCGGCCCGCCCTATCTGCGCGAAGGACAGAAAGTGGAGGTAACCTGGTTCGCCGACCCGCTGCGCTTCGGCAAGCGCCGGATCGTGAAGCTGTTGATCGAGAAATGAGCCGCACATCATGAAAAAGGGGGCCGTAGCCCCCTTCCCCATCTTACCATTCATAGGCCTTGGGCAGGCTGCCCTCGGTCGGGGTGGCGTAGCGGTCGCGCAGCTTGGTCTGGCGATTGTCGATCGGCTGCTGGATGCCGTCGATCCACACCGCGACCGGCGCCGATTCCATTTCCAGCGGGTCGCCGTCCCAGATCACCACGTCGCCCGCCTTGCCGGCCTTGAGCGAGCCGATCCGGTCGCCCAGCCCCATCGCCTCGGCCGGGGCGGAGGTGATGCTGCGCAGCGCCTGGCCCCAGCTGAGGCCGGTGGCGCCCGGCACCTTGTTGAGCGCGACCATATTGCCCGCCTGCTGGGTGGCGAGCCGCAGTTGCAGCGCTTCGTCCCGGTCCATCAGCCCCATGGCAACGGGCACGCCCGCCTTCACCATGCGGCCGACATTGCTCTGGGTCGCGGCCAGCTTCTCGAAGCTGGAAGGCAGGTCGTCGAGCCCGCCGGCGATCACCGGCACCTTGGCGGCGGCGATCTGGCTGGCGACCATCCAGCCCTCGGTCGCACCGGCGAGGATCAGCTTCAGCGCTGGGAAGTCCTTCCGGAGCGCCAGCACGCCGAGAATGTCGCGCGCGCTTTCGACATGGATCATCAGCGGCATCGCGCCGGTGACGACCGGGACCAGCGCCTCGGCATCGACGCGGTTGAGCAGCGCGTCCTTCGACCGGCCATCATAGCTGGCCGGGGCCCTGGCATAATCCTGCGCCTCGCGCAGCATCATCTTGAAGCTGAGGTAAGCGGCCGGTCGGCTGCCGCCGGCATCCTCCGCGCCTTCTTCGCCCATCTCGACATATTGGAAGGCGCGCGCCTTGGTGATCGGGTCCATGTCGGCACCCAGATCGACCACCGCGCCCTGCCCGGCAAAGATGCCGTTGCCGGTCGCGGGCACCACCACCGCGCGGGTCACGCCGGCGGTGCGGCTGATCGCGATCGGGTTGGCCAGCGGGTTGATCGCCGGCGCAACGTCGATCGCCGCCGAGAAAGGCGTGCGGGCGTTGATGTCGTTGGTTTCCTTGACGCCGGGCACTTCGGCCAGGCCCACGCGCGAGAAGCCCGAGACGATGCCGGGCGTCACCCATTTGCCGCTGGCGTCGATGGTCTTGGCGCCGGCCGGCACGGCGACACCGGCCCCGGCGGCCACCACCTTGCCCGCAGAAATGACCACGGTGCCATTCTGGATCGGTTCCGACCCGTCACCAATCGCCAGGGTGGCGCCGGTGATGGCGATGGTCTGGGCCAGCGCCATGGGCGAGGCGGCAATAGCGAGCAGCGCGGCGGCGGCGCGGATTGCGGTCTTCATCGTCATTTCACGTCTCCCGCGCCGATCTGGCCGAGTTCGAAGTCGGTTACCGGGCGCCGCTTGGGATCATTGGCGTCATAGAGCAAGGCGCCGTCGACCCAGACCTTTTCCGGCCGGGTATAGGTGCTGAACGGATTGCCGTTCCACAGCACGACGTCGGCCATCTTGCCGACCTTCAGGCTGCCGGTCTGGTCGGCGATGCCCATCGCCTTGGCCGGATTGATGGCGAGCCAGGTCCAGGCGATCTCGTCGGGGATGTTGATGCCCATGCGACGGCCCGCGCCCAATGCCTTGGCCGCTTCCTGGTTCAGGCGCTGAATGCCATTCTCGTCATCGGAATGGACGATGGCGCAGGCGCCGGCCTGGTGGACGAGCGGGACATTTTCCTTGATCCCGTCATAGGCTTCCATCTTGAAGCCATACCAGTCGCCCCACATGGCGGCGCAAATGCCGTTCTCGCGCAGCAGGTCGGCGATCTTGTAGGCCTCGACCGCGTGGTGGAAAGCGGTGACCTTGTAGCCGAACTCCTTCGACATATCGATCACATTGGCCATCTCGTCGGCGCGGTAGCAGTGGTTCTGGACCAGGATCTTGCCTTCCAGCGCATCGGCCAGCGTCTCCATGCCCAGGTCACGGGTCTGGTCCTTGCCGGCGGCGCGCTTCTTCTGATATTCGCGCGCCTTGATCCAGGTCTGGCGATCGACCGCCATATTGCCCATGCGGGTGCTGGGCTCGCGGCCCTTGGCGCCGTAGACGCGCTTGGGATTTTCGCCACAGGCCATCTTCAGGCCATAGGGTGCGCCGGGGAACTTCATCCCCTGCATGGTGCGCGCCTGGACATTCTTCAGGATCACGCTGCGGCCGCCGAACAGATTGCCCGACCCCGGCAGGATCTGCAGCGTGGTGACGCCGCCATTGGCGAGTGCGCGACCAAAACCGGGATCCTGCGGCCACACCGAATGTTCGGCCCAGACATGCGGCGTGACCGGCGAGGTCATTTCATTGCCGTCGGAATGCGCGTCCACAGCAGGCGAGGGATAGACGCCCAGATGGCTGTGAATGTCGATGACGCCGGGCGTCACATATTTGCCGGTGCCGTCGAACACCGCGATGTCGGCCGGGATCGGCGTGTCGGGACCGCCGATCGAGACGATCTTGCCACCCGACAGGAAGACGACGCCCTTGTCGATCCGCCCGCCCTCACCGTCAAAGATGGTTGCGCCGCGGATCGCGGTGGCGACGCCCGGATAGGGCTTGTAGGTGGAGGGATAGGGATTGTCCGGCTCGGCCGAACTGCCCTGAGAAGCCGGTGCGGGCTGATCCTTTTCCTTTTTGGCGACCGCCGGCGCGGTCATGCCGGTCGCGACCAGCGCCAGCCCCAGCAGCAGCTTGCTGCGTGCATTCATGCCTGTTTCCCCTTTTCAGCGGCAATGAGATCGAGATGCATCATGCGTTTCACATAGGGCGAGACCAGCAGCACCAGGCCGCCGACCACCACGGAAAACCAGCCGATGCGGCTGTAGACGTCCAGCACCTGGGTCACGTCGCCCGCCTCGCCGCTGCCGGTGGCGCGCGCGATCAGGCCGGCAATGAAATTGCCTGCGGCCATCGCCAGGAACCAGGTGCCCATCACCAGCCCGACCATGTTCGACACCGACAGGCGCGTCATCGCCGACAGGCCGACCGGCGAGAAGCAGAGTTCCGCCATGGTGTGGAGCAGGTAGATGAGGAAGACGAAGATCACCGGCGTCAACGACTGCCCGGCCATCGCCGCCCCCGCGACCAGCACCAGGAAGCCGGCACCGCACAGGATGAGGCCGATGCCGAACTTGGCCGGCGAGGATGGTTCCAGCCGGCGCTTGTCGAGGAAGGTCCACAGCACCGCGAACAGCGGCGCGAGCAGGATGATGTAGATGGAATTGACCGACTGAAACAGCGAGGCCGGCACGTCCCAGCCCAGGATGACGCGATCGACATTGCGGTCGGTGAAGATGTTGAGCGAGGAACCGGTCTGTTCGAACAGGCCCCAGAAGAGCGGATTGAGCGCGATCAGGAAGAGCGCGGCGAACATCCGGTCGCGCTCCACCTTGGTCAGCACCGTGACCGAGCGCCAAAGGATGTAGGCGACCGTCAGGGCCGAGAAGATCAGCAGCGTATAGCCCAGCAGTTCGGCATAGCGGATGACCATCCAGATCGCCGCCACGCCCAGCGCGGCGCTGGCATAGATGGTCCATTCCTGCGAGATCGTGCCGATCGCCGGCGCGCGCAGCTTTTCCGGCGCGGGCGGCTCGCCCTTGCCCAGCAGCCAGGGCCGCAGCCAGACGAACATGACGAGGCCGAGCAGCATGCCGACGCCGGCGGCGCCGAAGCCCCAGCTCCAGCCCCACAGCTCGCCCAGCAGGCCGCAGACGATCGGTCCGCTGGCGCCGCCCAGGTTGATGCCCATGTAGAAGATGGAGAAGGCCGGGTCGCGGCGATGATCGTCACGGGCATAAAGTTCGCCCACCAGCACCGAGATATTGGCCTTCAGGAAGCCGGTGCCGACGATGATGCTGGCCAGCGCCAGATAGAAGCCGTTGAGATAGAAGGCATCCTGCCCCCCCGGCCCTTCAGTGATGGCGATCAGGAAATGGCCGATGGCGATGAATACGCCGCCCACCAGCACCGCCTTGCGCGGGCCCAGGAACCGGTCGGCCAGATAGCCGCCTATGACCGGGGTAATATAGACCAGCGAGGTATAGGCGCCATAGAGGAGATAGGCCTTGTCCTCGCCGAACAGGAAATGTTTGGTGAGGTAGAAAATCAGGATGGCACGCATGCCATAATAGGAAAAACGTTCCCACATTTCCGCGAAAAACAGCAGGAACAGGCCGCGCGGATGGCCGAGCCAGGTCTTGCCTGCCTCCGCCGGATCGGTGATTGCGGTCGCCATCGGACCCCCTTGAAATTGTCTTTTTGTGCCGGCCGGCGAGAGCGGCGGCGTTATGGCGCGGACCCTAGAGGGGAAAGGTGGGCTGAGTCAAAGCAGGGTTGAAGCGATAGGAAGTGCGCCCTTCGCCCTTGCGCCCGGCGGCAAAGCGTCCCATTTGGCAACCGATGTTCAACGACCTTTCCAGCCCCCTCACCCTGTTGCAGACCCGCCGTTCCGGCAAGCCGCGCGACCTGATCGCGCCCGGCCCGGACGATGCGCAACTGCGCCAGATCCTCGAAGTCGCGCTCCGCACGCCCGATCATGGCAAGCTGGCGCCCTGGCGCTTCGTGATCGTGCCGCAGGACAAAAGAGAAAAGCTCGCGGAAGTGCTGGAGGCGGCCTATCGCGCCGAGAAACCCGAGGCGGGGCGGCTGGAGATCGAGGCGATGCACCAGTTCGCGCATCAGGCGCCGACCCTGGTGGTGGCGCTGTCCAAGCCGATCGCGAGCAGCAAGATCCCGGTCTGGGAACAGGAATTGTCGGCCGGCGCCGCGATCATGAACCTGTTGCACGCCACCCATGCGCTGGGCTTTGCCGGCGGCTGGCTGACCGGATGGCCGAGCTTCAATGACGATGTGCGCGACGCCTTTGGCAGCGCGGACGAGCGGCTGGCCGGATTCGTCTTCATCGGCACGCCCTCACGCGCGCTGGAAGAACGGCCCCGGCCAGATTATGACGATATCGTATCGACATGGGACAGATAATTGCCGAAAATACGGGCTTCCACGTAACAAGGTCCATTGACCTGCACGGCTGTATTATGGCACTGATGCACTTATGAGCGACGAATCCAAACCCGTCTATCTCCGCCTTCGCGAGATCATTGCCGCCTCCATCCTGGATGGGGACTATCGCGATGGCGACCTCCTCCCCTCGGTCCGCGCCTTTGCCGCGCAGCAGGGGGCCAATCCGCTGACCGTGGCCAAGGCCTATCAGAGCTTCCAGGATGACGGGCTGGTCGTCGTGAAACGCGGCGTGGGCATGTTCGTCGCCGATGGCGCGACCCGCAAGCTGCGCGAGGCGGAACGCAGCCGCTTCCTGGAAAGCGTGTGGCCGCCGGTCGCGGCGCAGATCCGGCGGCTGGGCATCCGGCTCGACGAACTGGACAGCCAGAAGGTCTGAAGAAGAGCGCCCCACGGGGCGCTTTTTTTTTACAAGGAAGCGAGCGCCTTCACCGCCAACTGGCGATCGGGAAAATTGGCGGCTGCCGCGCGCGATAAAGCGCGCTTCGCCTCCGCCTTGCGCCCGGCGGCGGCATAGGCCTGCCCCAGATGCAGCTGGAAGGGCGGGTTTTGCGGCGCGAGGGCGACCGCCTTTTCGAGCAGGTCGATCGCCGCCGGCCCCTCCGCATCAGTGCGCAGCAGCACCAGGCCATAGATGTCGGTGGTGACCGGATTGGCCGGCATCAGGCGATAGGCCTGGGCGGCATAGAGGCGCGCCTTGCCGGGCGATCCCGTTTCCAGGCTTGCGCGGGCGAGGTCTGCCATCAGCAACGCATCATGGCCGCCGGTCTGGGCCTGCACCGCCTGCAACAGGCGCAGCGCGCCGCGCCAGTCATGCGCCTGCATCGCCGCCCCGGCCGCCAGCCGTTGCATCTCCACGTCCATCGGATTCTGCGCCAGGAACAGGCGAATGAGTTGCAGCGCGCGGGCAGGATCGCCGGCCGCGCTCCAGGCCGCGACCAGCCGCAGCGCGGCATTGCGGTCGAATCGGATATTGGCCGCCGCCTCGAAACTGCGTGCGGCATCGGCGGGCCGGCCGGCGGCGACCAACGCATCGCCCAGCACCACATGGGCGGCCGGCGCGCCGGGATTGGCCCGCGCCAGCAGCGCGGCGCGGTCGACCGCCTCGCCCGTGTGCCCCTGCATCAGCAGCGCGCGGATATAGGGGATATTGTCGACCGCGGTGGCGACATCGGCCGGCGGCGCCGTCACGGCACTCGTGCCGCCCAGCAGGTCCGACGAGGGACGCACCGGCCAAGACGCGCGGGCCAGCAACGCATCGGCCAGCACGCGATCGCCCAGTTGCTCCTGCGCGCGGGCCGCCAGCGTCAGCACATAGGGATCGGCATCATGTCGATCGACAATAGGCGCGAGCGTCGCCGCCGTGCCGGCATAGTCGCCGGTCAGATAGGATGCGCGGGCCAGCAGCGTGCGCGCCACGCGATTGTCGGGCTGCATCGCCACCAGCGGCCCCAGCGCATCGGCCGCCAGCACGGCATTGCCATCCGACAGATGCAGCACGCCGCGCAGCAACCGGGTCGCCGGCTCGCCATCCAGCCGGCCATCGGTGCGGGCCAGCAGGGTGCGGGCAAGGTCGATCTGGCCGGCGCGGGCAGCGATCACCGCCTGAAGGAACCAGGCGCGCGGATTGCCGGGATCGAGCGCCAGGATGCGCCGGCTGACGCTGAGCGCGCGGCTCGCGCGGCCCGCATCGGCCAGCGTCGCGGCATATTCGGTGAGCGGGGCAAGCGCATTGGGATGATCGTCCAGCGCCCGTTCGAACCAGGGCAGCGCCGCCACCAGCCCATATTGATCGCGGATCAGCATGCCGCGCAGGGTCAGTGCATCCGGATCGCCCGGTGCCAGCGCCAATGCCTTGTCTGCCGCTTCGATCGCCCCGGCCTGGTCGCCCAATGTCAGGCGGAACCGGCCGAGATCGATCCAGGTCCGGGCTGCGCGCGGGGCGAGATGCAGCGCATCGTCAAAGGCGCGCTGGGCGGCGTCATTGTCGCCCTTGGCCTGCCAGGCGCGGGCGGCAACACGGGCGGCCTCGGCCGACTTGCCTTCGCCCGCCTGCACCGCGCGCAGGGCGCCATCGGCATCGCCCTGCAACAGCAGCGCCTGCGCCAGCAGTTCATTCGTGTCCGCGACGCTGGCGCCGAGCTTGCGCGCGCGCAGCAGATCGGCCTGTGCCCCGGCGCCATCGCCCAATTGCACGAGCGCGCGGGCATGGCCCAGCCGCGCCGGCAGCGATGCCGGATTGCCCCGAATGGCGTTCATCAGCTCGATCCGGGCGGTGCGCGCATCGCCGGCGTCCAGCGCGGCCAGCCCGCGCGCGAGCGCTGCACTGCCGTCCGCCTCATGCACGCGCCACTGCCACAGGCCGGCCAGCGCCAACAGCAGCAGGGCGAGGCCCGCCAGCAGGATCAGGCGTGAGCGCCGCATCGATCAGCCCTGCATCTTATATTGCTTGAGCAGGTCGTAGAGGGTCGGCCGGCTGATCCCCAATATCTTGGCGGCACTGGAAATATTGCCGTCGGTGCGGGCGATCGCCCGGCGAATGGCGCGCCGATCGGCCATTTCGCGCGCGGCCTTGAGATTGACGACCTCGCTGCCTTCGGCCCGATCGCCGTCTAGGTCGAGATCGGCCGCCGTCACATGCTTGCCATCGGCCATGATGACCGCGCGCTTCACGCGATTTTCCAGCTCGCGGACATTGCCCGGCCAGCCCCAGGCGTCGAGTGCGGCGAGCGCATCGGGGGCGAAGCCCTTGACCTGCGGGTTCATGTCCTGCGCGAAGCGGGTGAGGAAATGGCGCGCGAGCAGCGCCGGATCGCCCGGCCGGTCGCGCAGCGCGGGGATGCGGATGACGATCTCGGCAAGGCGATAATAGAGATCCTCGCGGAAGCTGGCGGCGGCGATCATCGCGTCGAGATCCTGATGGGTGGCGCACACGATGCGCGTATCGACCGCGATCGGCTGGCGCCCGCCGATCCGCTCGATCACCCGTTCCTGCAGGAAGCGCAGCAGCTTCACCTGCAGGGGCAAGGGAATGTCGCCAACCTCGTCCAGGAACAGGGTGCCGCCCTGCGCCTGCTCGATCTTGCCGGGGGTAGTCTTGACCGCGCCGGTGAAGGCACCCTTTTCATGCCCGAACAATTCTGATTCCAGCAGGGTTTCGGGGATGGCCGCGCAATTGATCGCGACGAAGGCACCGCCGCGACGCGGGCTGGCATCATGCAGCCCCTGCGCCAGCAATTCCTTGCCGGTGCCGCTGGCGCCCAGCAGCATGACCGAGACATCGGCGCTGGCAACCCGCTCGATCGTGCGGGCGACCCGCATCATCTCCGGCGCGCCGGTGATCATCCGGCCGAGCACCCTGCCCCCTTCCGGCGCGGCTTCGGCGAGGCGGGCATTTTCCTGTTCCAGTGCATGGACATGGAAGGCGCGGCGGACGATCAGGCCCAGTTCATCAATGTCGACCGGCTTCTGGTAGAAATCATAGGCGCCGCCGGAAATGGCATTGAGCGCGCTTTCCCGTGCGCCATGGCCCGACGCCACGATCACCTTGGTATCGGGCTTGATGCGCAATATCTCCTCCAGCGTGGCAAAGCCCTCGCTGGTGCCGTCCGGGTCCGGCGGCAGGCCGAGGTCGAGCGTCACCACATCGGGCGCCTCCATCCGCAGCATCTCGATCGCTTCGAGCCGGTCGCCGGCGATGAAGAGCTGATAATCCTCATAAGCCCAGCGCAATTGCCGCTGCAGGCCGGGATCATCCTCGACGATCAGCAATTTGGGGCGGGTGTCGCTCATCAGGCGGCCTTTCCTTGAACATCATCGCGCGCCGGCGCGGGCGCCAGCGGCAAGCGCAGGGTGAAACGGCTCCCCACGCCGGGTTTGCTTTCCACGTCGATCCGTCCGCCCATCGCCTCGGCCAGGCTGCGCGCCTCGAAGGCGCCGAGGCCGAAGCCGCCGGCCTTGCTGGACGAAAAGGGCTTGAACAGGTCGCGGCGAATGAATTCGGCGGTCATGCCACAGCCCTGATCGACCACAGCCAGCGTTGCCTGGCCGTGCGCGCTGCCCAGATGCAGTTCGACCGGGCGATCGGCATCGCTGGCGTCGATCGCATTCTGCAGCAGATGGACCAGTATCTGCTCGACCCGCGCCGGATCGGCGAGCGCGACCGGCACGTCGCCGCTGACGGTGATGGCGCGCTGACGGGCGCGGCTGCGCACGACCTGTTCGACCAGCGGCCCCAGCGCCACCGGGCGCGGCTCTTCGGGCCGGCCCTTGTTATGCTGCGACAGGCGGGCGAGCATGTCGTTCATCTTGCCCACCGACTCCTTGAGCGTCAGCAGCATGTCGGCGCGGAAATCGGGATTGTCGGCGTGCCGCTCCGCATTGCGCGAGAGCAGGGACAATTGGCTGACCAGATTCTTGATGTCATGCGCGATGAAGGCGAAGCGGCGGTTGAACTCGTCGAAGCGCTGGGCGTCGTCGAGCGCCTGCTGCCCCTGCGCCTCGCTGATATGGGTCGCCGCCTGGCGCCCGGCAGCACGCAGCATGTCGAAATCCTCCCAGTCGAGGCGACGGTCGATCGGCGGCGGCGCAAGGAGGATCGCGCCGATCAGCCGGCCATAATGGAGCAGCGGCACCAACGCCCAGACATGGGCATCCTCGATCAGCCAGGACGGCAGGTCGAAGGTGGCGTCGCCATCGCGGATGCGACCGACATCGACGATCCAGCCGCTTTTTTCCCAGCTTTCCAGCTGGTCGATCGGCAGGGACAGGCCGGCAATCGGCTCCTGCGGCCAGTTCCATTGCGCCTCGAACGCGAGCCGACCGTCATCGGTGCGCAGCAGCAGCAAGGCGGCGGGGGAATCGGTGATGTCGGCGACCGCCTTGGCCACCCGCTCGCCCAGCGGCGGCGCATTTTCGCCCGGACGGCCGATGGTTTCGCCAAAGCGCATCCATTCGGTGCGATAGTCGTAGCGATGCTGGAAGAAATGCTTGGCGACCTGCACCTTCCACAGCGCGCGCATCTGCGGCGAGGGCAGCAACACGAGCGCGGTGACCGCGACGAAGAAGACCGCGCCGATCTCCACCACCCGCGCATAGGGGCCGGCGATCATCTCGATCAGCACCGCCGCCGCGGTCAGCACCACGACATAGAGGCCGACCGCGACCAGCGAGAGCGACTGGAAGGCGATGGTGCGCGACAATTGCAGCCGCCCGGCCATTTCCTTGCGCATGCCGATGGCGATCACCGGCGCCAGCAGCGCCATCAGCGGCCCGCGCAGCGCGTATAGCTCGTTGACCCGATCCATCGCGAAATAGCCGATAACATAGAGATTGAGGTCATAGGTCCACATCGCCGCCAGCGCGCCAAGCAGCAGCGACACCCGCCCGCGATCGCGCGAGGGCCAGGCGGTGTAGAGATGATGGACCAGCAGCAGGCAGCCGATCGCGGTCATCATCCGCAGCACCAGCGACACCGCCACCAGCATCTGGTGCAGATCGCTGCGGACCGGCAATTGCCGCCAGGTGAGATCGGTCGAGGTCTGGAGGAAGATGAGGCCGGCGACGGCGAGATAGACGAGGCCGACGGCGACCAGCGAACCGCTGCGCGAGGCCGGGCCGCGCCGCAGCATGACGAACAGCAGCATCAGCCAGGCGGCGTTGCGGACGCTTTCGGCAATGCCCGACAGCGGCTTGTCGACGCCGCCGAACGAGACATAAAGCGCCCAGCAGGAGGTCAGCAGCAGCGCGCTGGCGAGCATGCGCGGCTCGGCCGCATCGTCCCGGCGCCGCAGGATGAAGATGCCAAGCGCGGCGAACAGGACCGCGGCCAGTGCATGGCCCCAGTCGCCGATGAATTGCAGCAGCGCGCTCATGGCCTGCCGCTCAGCGCGCGCCGTCGGGCCAGAGGATCACCCGCACCGTCTGGATCAGGATCAGCAGGTCCAGAAAGGGCGTGTAATTCTTGGCATAATAAAGATCATATTCGAGCTTGTGGCGGGCATCCTCGATCGACGCGCCATAGGGATAGTTGATCTGCGCCCAGCCGGTGATGCCCGGCTTCACCATGTGCCGTTCGGCATAATAGCGCAGATGCTGTTCCAGATCCTCGACGAACTGTCGCCGTTCGGGGCGCGGGCCGACGAAGCTCATCTCGCCCTTCAGCACGGTCCAGCTCTGCGGCAGTTCGTCGATGCGCAGCTTGCGCAGCCAATAGCCCAGGCGCGTGATGCGCGGATCATCCTTCTCCGCCCAGACCGCCTGGCCCTTGACCTCCGCATCCTGACGCATGGTGCGCAGCTTCACGATCCAGAATTCCTGGCCATAGAGGCCGACGCGCTGCTGCCGGTAGAAAGCCGGGCCACGACTGTCGAGCTTCACCAGCAAGGCGGCGAACAGGATGATCGGGCCGGTCAGCAGCAGCAGGATCGAACTGGCAATAATGTCGAAGATGCGCTTGGCGATGCTCGACAGGCGACGACCGGCGGAAAAACCGTCGGAAAAGATCAGCCAACTGGGATTGACGCTGTCGAGATCGACGCGCCCGGTCTCGCGCTCCAGGAAGGTCGAGAGATCGTTCACATGGACGCCGGTGGTCTTGATCCGCAGCAGGTCGGACATGGGGATGGCGTTGCGCCGTTCCTCCAGCGCCAGCACGACCTCGCTGGCATTGAGACGCACCACATAATCGGACATATTGTAGATGGCGGTGCGGTTGATCGCCTCCTCCACCACCTGGTCGCCGTCATTCATGGCGATATAGCCAACCACCAGGAAACCGGCGCCGCGCTTCTGCTCCAGGTCGCGGATGCGGTTGGCGCGCCGGCCGGCCCCCAGCACGACAAGGCGGCGCTTGAACGCCTCGCCGCCGAGCAGCGAGCCCAGCAGCATGCGGGCCAGCAGCAGCAGCCCCATCGCCAGCCCCATCGCGTAGAGCGAGTTGGAGCGCCACAGGGTGATGCCGGGCAGCAGGAAATACATGACCGAGAGGAATATGACGCCGAGCGAGATGGCGACGAGCAGGCGCGCAAAGGCGAAGCGGATCGATTGCAGTGCTTCGGGGCTGTAGACGCCGACCGCGATCATGCCTGTCTGGATGGCGAAGGCGAAGCTCAGCAGCGGGCCGATGCGGGTCGCGATCGGCTCGACATCCATGCCGATCTGATGCGCGCGCAGGATCCAGCCCGCTTCCGCCGCGCCGATCAGCAGCAGGAAATCGAGCAGGCCGAGCAGCAGCACCGCATGAGGGACATAATGTTTGAACAGCCTGATCATCGTATCGCGCTTCTTCCCGCAGCACCGCCCCTCCTGTCGGGAAGGGCCGCCAACTGGAGTCGGCCCAGCCTTACAACAAGCTGTAAGGAAATCCGACAGGGCTCAGACCCTGCCTGAAAATGACAAAGAAAATCTGAAGATGGCGCCAATGACTGTAAATCAAGGCGACACCAGGATGCGTCAGCGTCGCGAGACGACGGTGTCGTGTCAGTTGTTGTTGCGCAGCTTGTCCGCGGCATTGCGCGCGGCTTCACCCACGATCCGGGCACCATTGTCGACCGAATCCGCCGCCTGGGTAATGGCGTCGGCGCGCCGATCCTCCCGGCTTTCGTTGGTGAGGTAGAAAAAGCCGATCGCCAGGATCAGGGCCAGCGCCACCAGCGCGAAGACGATGCCGCCGCTGCCTTGCGGACGATCCGAGCGTCGCCCGGTCCGATCCTGTCGATGTTGCGGGTCGCTGCCCATGGCTTCCATCCTTCCCATGGCCTTTCAACCGACAAGCCGGGCGGATCGTTCCCGATCACGCCGGGGCAAGTGCATCCCGCCCTCAATCCTCGGCGGCCTTGTCCCCGATGTCGTCATCGCTGTCGTCGTCGGCACCATGGTCGACCAGATTGTCGGAGATGCGACCACGGCTCAGGCGATCGACATCGTCCATGATCTCGTCCAGCACCGCCGTGTCGGTCGTTTCCTGCGTCCGGCGCGAGGGCAGCGCGCCCTCCTCCAAAATCTGCTCGAGCGCGGCGCGACCGCGGGCCACGCGGCTCTTGATCGTACCGACCGCAACGCCGCAGATCTCCGCAGCTTCCTCATAGGCGAAGCCACCCGCGCCAACCAGGATCAGCGCCTCGCGCTGGGGCTGGGGCAATTGCAGCAAGGCGCGCTGCATGTCGCTGAGTTCGACATGCTTGTCCTGGCCCGCGGGCGCAGCAAGCAGCCGGTCGGCAGTCAGGTCGTCCCAGTCGCCGCGGAAACGCGAGCGGCGCATCTGCGAGAGATAATGATTGCGCAGGATGATGAAGGTCCAGGCGCGCATGTTGGTGCCGGCCTGGAAGCGGGCACGGGCGGCCCAGGCCTTGAGCAGGGTTTCCTGGACAAGATCGTCGGCGGTGTCGCGATTGCCCGACAGGGATCGCCCGAAGGCGCGCAGATGCGGAATGACCGCGGCCAGTTCACGCTTGAACTCACCGTCCGACAGTGCCTCGCGCGGCGCCTGGTTCAGCCCTTCATCCACGGCAGCAACCCCCGTTTCGACTGTCGCCCTCGCTGCATGAACCGAAGTCGTCAAAGCCATATATGCATCCGCACCCTAGTTCGATTACCGCCAAAGGCCAATTCCCGAGATACCCCTAGAAACGCCCATTTTTCCTACTGCCTCACCGCCAGAGCACGAGCAGCATCACGATCACCGCCAGTGCGAGCGAAATGCCCAGCACATAGCGAACGACGTGCGGCGTGGCGCCGCCCCGTGCGTCCTGCGTCGAGATATGTTGCTCCTCGTCGGCCATCGGCCCTCTCCGAATCGTTACGCATATTTAACGCGTTAAAACCGGGAGGGTTCCGCCGACCGTCACAAAGGATCGGCCGGCGGGAAGACGGGTCAGGCCGGGGCGGTCGCTTCGTCGAAGAAAAGCGCCTGCGAGATCGCGGCCTTGACCGTCGAGCGCTGGAACGGCTTGGTGATGAGGAAGGTCGGCTCGGGCCGTTCGCCCGTCAGCAGCCGTTCGGGGAAGGCAGTGATGAAGATCACCGGCACCGAGAATTCGGCGAGAATATCCTTCACCGCGTCGATGCCGCTCGAATCGTCGGCCAGCTGGATATCGGCCAGCACCAGGCCGGGCCGCTCCGCCAGCGCTTCGCGCACCGCATCCTCGCGGGTGACGGCAATGGCGGTCACGTCATGACCAAGGTCGCGCACGATTGTCTCGATATCCATCGCGATGATCGGCTCATCCTCGATGATGAGAACCTTGGCACGGGTCTGCGCCTCGATCTCCTCCAGCGCTTCCTCGACCAGGGCTTCGACATCGGCGGTATCGAGGCCGATCAGATAGCCGGCATCTTCCGTCGTGAAGCCTTCGAGCGCGGTCAGCAGCAGCGCCTGGCGCGGCAGCGGGGTCAGCCGGGCCAGTCGGGCATGGGCGATCGCCTCCTGCCCGATCGAACCCGAGAAGCCGGGCTCGTCATCCAGATGCGAGGACGACCAGATCGCATGGAAGGTCTTGTAGAGGCCGAGGCGAGGATCGACACCGCTGGGAAACTCCTCCGGCGCGGCAACGATCGCTTCCAGCGTGGCGCGCACATAGGCATCGCCATGAGTCTGGCTGCCCGTCAGCGCGCGCGCATAGCGCCGCAAGAAAGGAAGATGGGGGTGCAGTTGCTGTCCAAGCGACATCGGTAAGTCTTCTCCCTGCCCTGTCGGGCCTGTTGTCCGAAACATCGGCTCCGCCGGAGGATGGGATGACGATGCCGCGCTGGCAAGCCCCTCTCCCCCTGCCGCCGAATGACCGACGGTGCAAAAAATGCTTCGAATGCCGGAACCATCGACACCAAGATTTGTTTCACTCTCGTTCGGTTTTTTCGACGGTAACGGCTTTTTGGTGAAATTTGCTCAGCTTGGTGAATTGACGCCGCTATGCGTTGCGGCGAAATAGCGGACAGGCTGGCGTCACGGATTTAGCTTCAAAGGGGCTGATTTTGGTTTCTTCAACAACGGAACGGGACAGGATGGGAGGGGATATTGACGTCGGCACGACCATCCGCGACCGCGACATGAAGACTGCGCCCGAACCACGCAAGCGCCGCACGGCCGCGAAAAAGGACGAGGCCCAGGTGTCCCAGGTGCTCAAGTCCGTCTATCAGCGCACGGTCGACGAAGATATTCCCGCCGAAATGCTGGACCTGCTCAGCAAACTGGACTGATCAACGCTGGTCGGGGCGGCATTTCCCTGCCGCCCATACAAGGACCCTCTCGATCCCCCATGACCATGTTCGGCGTCTATCTCCGGTCCACCGGCGTCAAGATGTTCCTCATTCTGACGCTCGCGCTGCTGCCGCTGGGGCTGATCGCGCTGGTGGCGTCGCTGCAGGCGATCCGCACCGCCGACCTGGAGAAGGAAGCGCTGCTGCGCGTCGCCGTGACGCAGAGCGCGCGCAAGCTGACCGCCGATCTCAACGCCGATCGCACCGCGCTGGGCCTGACCGTCAACGCGCTGGCCGATGGCAAGGCGGATGGCGAAATCTGCAACCGCCTTTCCTTCTTCCTTACCGCGCAGGACCGCAGCGGCATCCGATTCTATATCTATGACCGATCGGGCAAGAAGCTGTGCGGATCGGCCACGCCGGAGCCGGTCGGCATTCCGCCCGCGCGCCGTTTCATCGGTCCGCGCGTCGAACTGCTGTCATCCGGCGACTTCCTGCTGTCGCGCACCCACAGCCATGACAATCGCGTTGCGGCTCTGGCCTATTATTCGCGGCCGCATCTCGAAAGCGTCGCCGATCCGGCAACCGCGCTGCAGAACCGGCAACTGAGCCTGCGTCAGGGCGAGCGGCAGATGATCGTCAGCCGCCCCGGCAGCCGGATCGATGGCCATAGCAGCAGCCTGTCCGCCCGGCTCGATCCACCCGACATATTGCTGACCATGACGGTGCGCGAGCCGCCAGCGACGATCGCCCGATTGCTGTCGCTGTTCCTGCCGCTGGTGATGTGGTTCGCGGCCGCCGCGATCGGCTGGTTCGTGGTCAATCGGCTGCTGATCCGCCCGCTGGTGCTGCTGCGGCGCCAGGTCGCCGCCTATCAGCCCGGCGAAGTGCTGGAGCCGTTGCGGCGCATCCGCACCCCCGCGCACGAGATCAGCGACCTGGGCGATACCTTTCGCGAGATCAGCGAGGATGTCGCAACCCATGAGGCGGAAATGGCCGCCGCGCTCGACACCCAGCGCAAGCTGACGCGCGAGGTCCATCATCGGGTCAAGAACAACCTGCAGATCATCGCCAGTCTGATCAGCCTGCATGCCCGGTCGGCGCATGAGCCCGAAGCGGTGTCGGCCTATGGATCGATCCAGCGCCGGGTCGACGCCCTGTCGGTCGTCCATCGCAACCATTTTGCCGAACTGGAGGACAATCGCGGCGTCGGCGTGCGTCCGCTGATCAGCGAATTGTCCGCCAGCCTGCGCGGCACCGCCCCGCATGAGGCGCGCCGTTTCGGCATCCAGATCGACAGCGACGATGATCTGCACATCAGCCAGGATGTCGCCGTTCCGGTCGCCTTCCTGGTGACCGAACTGGTCGAGCTGGCGATGCTGTCCGATCCGCGCGCGACGATGCGGATTTCGGTGCATCTGGAGGCCGATCGAAACGACCGCGCCCTGTTGCAGATGGCGTCGCCCGCACTGCGCGCCGGGCCGGAAATGACGTTATTGCTGAACGAACGCTATGGCCGGGTGCTGACCGGCCTGTCGCGCCAGCTCCGCTCCCCGCTCGATCATGATGCCGAATCGGGCCGCTACGGCATCGCGATCAGCGTCATTCCCTGAAAAAGCGTCAGACCCGCTGATAGTCGCGGCGGAAATCGGCCGTGAAGGTCGACAATGTGCCGGCCGCAATATTGTCGCGCAGGCCCTGCATCAGTTCCTGATAGAAATGGATGTTATGCTGGGTCATCAGCATCGCGCCCAGCATCTCGCCCGACTTCACCAGATGATGGAGATAGGCGCGGCTCCAGGTCGCGCAGACCGGACAGCCGCAGCGCGGATCGAGCGGGCCCAGATCCTCGTTGAACTTGGCATTGCGAATGTTGAGTGGGCCGGCCCAGGTGAAGGCCTGGCCATTGCGGCCCGACCGGGTCGGCAGCACGCAGTCGAACATGTCGATGCCGCGCTCCACAGCACCGACGATGTCGTCGGGCTTGCCCACGCCCATCAGGTAGCGCGGCTTGTCCTGCGGCAGCATGTCGGGCGCGAAGTCGAGCGTGGCGAACATCGCCTCCTGCCCCTCGCCCACCGCAAGGCCGCCCACGGCATAGCCGTCAAAGCCGATCTCGATCAGCTTTTCCGCCGAAATCTTGCGCAGCCCTTCGTTGAGCGAGCCCTGCTGGATGCCGAACAGGGCTGCGCGATCGGCATGGTCGCCGCCCGCATCGAAACCGTCGCGCGAGCGCTTGGCCCAGCGCATCGATCGCTCCATCGACCTGGCGGCCTCGTCATGGGTGCAGCCATTCTTGGTGCATTCGTCAAAGGCCATGACGATGTCGCTGTCGAGCAGCCGCTGGATCTCCATCGAGCGCTCGGGGCTGAGCATATGCTTGGAGCCGTCGAGATGGCTGGAGAAGGCGACCCCCTCCTCGCTCATCTTGGTAAGGGCGCTGAGGCTCATCACCTGATAGCCGCCGCTGTCGGTCAGGATCGGCCGGTCCCAGCCCATGAAGCCGTGCAGTCCGCCCAGTCGCGCCATGCGTTCGGCGCCGGGGCGCAGCATCAGATGATAGGTATTGCCCAGGATGATGTCGGCACCGGTGGCGCGCACTTCGGCCGGGCGCATCGCCTTGACGGTGGCGGCGGTGCCGACCGGCATGAAGGCGGGCGTGCGGATCTCGCCGCGACGCATCTGGATCGCGCCGGTGCGGGCCTTGCCGTCGGTGGCGGCGATCGAGAAGGAAAAGCGGGGCTTGGTCATCGCCGCGCTCTAGGAGCGAACGCGCGCGCACACAAGAGCAGCGCGGTCGGCGCGCCGTTTCAGCCGGCCCTGCGGACGCCGTCGAACAGGGTCATCGCGTCAATGTCGAACCCCTCGACCCGGCGATAGCGGCCGATGAAGCGCAGACAATCGGTGGACAGGCGCAAGGTCCAGGGCTGCCCCTGCGCGTCCTGTAGCGTGAGTGTCACATTCTTGCGGGCCGGAAGGCGATGCATGTCCATGCGATCGCTCTAATTAACAATGGTTAACAAAGGGCTGAGCAGACGGGCTGAAAAGGGGAAACGAAAATTTCTGTTGCGATATCGCAACAACAATCTCCATTTCGGCGCATTTACCGCGCTTTCCGGGCAACAGTTGCGGATAAAAATGGTTAATGATCTGTCAACTATTTGTCCCGCACTGCATCATAAGCGCCGACCGTCGAAGGTTCAGATTCAAGAGAAAAATGGGGCGCACATGATTGATTCAGGACGCTTTAGTGCAGCTGACGAGCGCGCGACCGAGGTCGAAGCGGCGTTCGAGATCGAAAGCCTTGGCGAGGATGCCGTAACGTCATCCCCCGCCCCTTCCCAACTGTTCGACCTGGGCCAGATCGACGTGCAGTGGGAGGCCGAATCCGAAATCCTCTGGGCGTTCATGACGCCAGCCAATCGACCCAATTTCAGCATGACCATGTTGCGTGACGTCCGCTACTGGTATGCCGAGACCAAGCGGCTGTTCGACGCCGGCCAATTGCCGGTCAAATATATGGTCGCCGGCTCCCGCTTCCCAGGCGTGTTCAACCTGGGCGGCGACCTGGAACTGTTCGCCGGCTGCATCGAGCGCGGCGACCTGCCCGGCCTGGTCCAATATGGCCATGCCTGCATCGACGTGGTCCATCGCACCTGGCGCAACGGCGACATGCCGGTGGTGTCGATCGCGCTGGCGCAGGGCGACGCATTGGGCGGCGGGTTCGAGGCGCTGCTCTGTTTCGACGTGGTGATCGCCGAGCGCAGCGCCCGCTTCGGCCTGCCGGAAATGCTGTTCGGCCTGTTCCCCGGCATGGGAGCCTATTCGATCCTGTCGCGCAAGCTGGGTCGGCTGGCGGCTGAGCGCATGATCCTGTCGGGCAAGGTCTTCACCGCGGAAGAGATGTTCGACATGGGCATCGTACATACGCTGGTGGAGGATGGCGAGGGCGAAGCGGCGGTGCGCGATTTCGTCGCCCGCAATCGCCCGCACCATGCGGGCCATGTCGGCGTCTATGAAGCCGGGCGCCGGGTCGATCCGCTGCACCATGACGAACTGAAGGATATTGTCGAGAATTGGGCCGCTTCGGCGCTCAAGACCGACCTCAAGGATATCCGCATGATGCGCCGGCTGGCGTCGGCCCAGACGCGCCTGACCAAATAAGGATCAGGCCAGGCGGCGCTGGCGGATCAGCGCCGCCATGTCATGGACATCGGCCCTGTTGCGGTTGAGCAGGGCCTGCAACTCGCCGATCGGGACTGGCCGGCTGAGGACGAAGCCCTGGACGTTGGTGAAGCCGGTTTCGCGGGCGTAGCGCAACTGTTCCTCGGTCTCGATCCCCTCGGCCACCGTCTCCACCTCCAGCGCACGAGCGAGATAGGCAACAGACTGGGCGATCGCCCGGTCACGAGGATTTTCACCGACGCCGCGCATGAAGCTCTGATCGACCTTGATCGTGTCGAACTCATGGGTGCGCAAGGCGCCCAGCGAGGAATAGCCGGTGCCGAAATCGTCGAGCGCCAGGCGCAGGCCGATGCGGCGCAATTCGCTGAGGATCAGATGGGTGCGGCGATCATCTTCCAGGAAGATGGATTCGGTGACTTCCAGTTCCAGCCGGCGCGCCTTGAGCCCCGACTGGAGCAGCGCGGAGATGACCGCGCGCGGCAGGCCGTCGGTCTTGATGAGCGCGGGCGAGATGTTGACCGCAACCCGGATATCCTCGTCCCAGCCCATCGCGTCGCGGCACGCCTGGGCCAGCGCCCAGTTGGTCATCGGCTCGATCAGGGCCGAGCTTTCGGCGATCGGGATGAACTCGGCCGGGGAAATCCAGCCCAGTTCCGGATGCTGCCAGCGCATCAGCGCCTCGCAGATGGTGATCCGGCCGGTCTCGGTATCGAAGATCGGCTGATAATGAAGTTGCAGCTCGCCATTGGCGAGCGCGCTGCGCAGCCCGGTCTCCAACTCATAGGTCCGGTTCTGCCGCTCCTTCATGGTCCAGTCGAACTGGGCATGGCGGTTTCGGCCCGCATGCTTGGCCTTGTAGAGGGCAAGGTCGGCATGCTGCAGCAGTTCGTCGCCATCGGCGCCATCTTCGGGCGCGACGGCAATGCCCATCGAGGCGGAGATGGTCAGGTGATGGCCGCCGACCTCGAAATCGCCGGCTAGGATGCGGGTGATGTCACCCGCGATCACTTCGGCCTGGATGCGGCTGACGCCGGGGCAGATCAGCACGAACTCGTCGCCGCCGAAGCGCGCGACATGGCCGCGCCGGTCGAGCGCACGGGTCAGCCGTTCGGCCACCTGGCACAGAAGCTGGTCGCCGACGATATGGCCCAGCGTGTCGTTGATTTCCTTGAACCGGTCGAGGTCCATCCACAGGACGGCGGTCTGATCCGCATCGGAAATGCGATTGTCGAACAGGTCGCGCAGCCGCATCTGCATCGCCATGCGGTTTTCCACGCCGGTCAGGCTGTCATAGCGGGCCAGCCGCTCGAACTTGATCGCGAGGTTGCTCTTCTCCTGCTTGCCCTGCATCGCTTCCAGCACGATGCGGTGGGTGGTCTTGGTGATTTCCGCCATGGCGAAGATCATCAGGAAGCACAGGACACCGAGAACGACATAGCCGACGCCGCCGGCGATCAGCAGGCCGATGGAGGTCGGCAGCATGGTGAAACAGGTCTGGCCGACCGCGACATGGACCCGGCCGGCATTGCGCCCGGAAATGCCGCCCGCATAAGAAGCGACCATGCCAACGGCGAGCACATGCAGGGTCGCATCCTGGCTGATCGTCAGGGTTGCGAGCGACTGAAGCCCAAGTAGCGCGGCATAGATCCAGGCGCCCATTTCATAGGCGATACCCCAGATCGGACGCGCCGGACCATCCTGATGCGCCAGCGCGCGCTGGAAATAGACGGCCGAAATGGAGCGACTGATTCCCACGATCAGGACCAGCGCAGCGATGATGTGCATGGTCAGGACATGGGCCTGCCAGGCAATCACGAGACTGAGCGAACCTCCTGAAATCGCGCCGGAAAGCAGCGATGCCGGGGAGGCATAAAGCGCCTTAACGAGGCTGTCCTGCACCTCAGCGCTCTGCTGGGTACGGGGCGCAAAGCGCGCGCGCAGGACTGCGCACAGATGGCGGACGAGGCGTGACACGTGCCAGCATAGTGGCGGATCAGCCTTGAGATTTGGTAAACCAGATGCCCACCAAAGCAGATCAACCCATAGCTTGCACCGCCCCGGTCGCATGGTAACGCGGCGCGACGATGCCCAATTATGGAGCCATGATGCACCCGCTCGACCGCCCTGTCTGGAACACACTTTGCAGCGGATGGTCCGATCGGGCCGATGGAGACGAACGGGCGAAGCGAATCGGCCCGCTTTACGGTCCCTTTGGTGCCGCCGCCGATGACAGCGAAGCGGCCCGGCATGCCCTGGCTGCACTGGTGCCCGATGACGGCGAGCTGTGGCTGGTCGGGCCGGATGCCGAAACGCCGCCTGCGGGCGTCACCGTCATGCGCACCGCCCGACTGGCGCAGATGATCGCACCGACGATCACCCCTGCCCCACCCGCTGATTTTACCTGGCGCGTGCTGGAGGAAGCCGATGGCGCCGCGATGCGCGATCTGGCGCTGCTGACCCGGCCGGGGCCGTTCCACCCACTCACCCATCGACTGGGCCGTTTCGTCGGCGTGCATGATGCGGACGGACGATTGATCGCGATGGCAGGCGAGCGGATGCGGATGCCGGGCTTTGCGGAGGTCAGCGGCGTCTGCACCCATCCCGATGCGCGCGGGCGCGGCTATGCCGGAGCGCTGATGCGGATCGTGATGCAGGCGATGCTGGACCACGGCGAAACGCCCTTCCTCCACGCCTATGCCAGCCATGACCGGACGATCGCACTCTATGAGACGCTGGGCTTTCAGGTGCGGGAGCTATTGCCGATGATGGTGATTTCAAGGAACCATTGACGGCATAGGCCGTCCCGATGGCTGTAGGACAGCAGAAACGACAGGCATGAAAAAGGCCGGTGGATCGCTCCACCGGCCCCTTTCTTGTCGCATGTGCGAGAACTTCGTTTCGGTCGCGACCGAATTAGAAGTCCATGCCGCCCATGCCGCCCATGCCACCCGGCATGGCGGGCATGGCGGGCTTGTCTTCGGGCAGTTCCGAAACCGCGGCTTCGGTGGTGATCAGCAGACCAGCAACCGAGGCAGCGTTCTGGAGCGCGGTGCGCACGACCTTGGTCGGGTCGATGACGCCAGCGGCAACCAGGTTTTCATAGGTGTCGGTCGACGCGTTGAAGCCGAACGAGGTGTCGGTCTGGTCGAGCAGCTTGCCCGAGACGACAGCACCGTCATGGCCGGCATTGGCGGCGATCTGGCGAACCAGCGCGGTCAGCGACTTGCGGACGATGTCGATACCGCGGGTCTGGTCGTCATTGGCGCCAGCGACGCCTTCGAGAACCTTGGTCGCGTAGAGCAGCGCGGTGCCGCCACCGGGGACGATGCCTTCTTCGACGGCAGCGCGGGTCGCGTGCAGGGCGTCGTCGACGCGATCCTTGCGCTCCTTCACTTCGACTTCGGTCGCACCGCCAACCTTGATGACGGCAACGCCGCCAGCCAGCTTGGCCAGGCGTTCCTGCAGCTTTTCACGGTCATAGTCCGAAGTGGTGACTTCGATCTGCGCACGGATCTGCTCGGTACGGCCCTTGATCGAGTCGGCATCACCGGCGCCATCGACGATGGTGGTGTTGTCCTTGTCGATGGTGACGCGCTTGGCGGTGCCCAGCATGCCCAGGGTGACGTTTTCGAGCTTGATGCCCAGGTCTTCCGAGATCACTTCGCCCTTGGTCAGGACGGCGATGTCTTCCAGCATGGCCTTGCGGCGATCGCCGAAGCCCGGTGCCTTGACCGCAGCAACCTTCAGGCCGCCACGCAGCTTGTTGACGACCAGGGTCGCCAGCGCTTCGCCTTCGATGTCCTCGGCGATGATGAGGAGCGGACGGCCCGACTGCACCACGGCTTCCAGGATCGGCAGGATCGACTGCAGATTCGAGAGCTTCTTCTCGTGGATCAGGATGTAGGGATCAGCCAGCTCGACAGCCATCTTTTCCGGGTTGGTGATGAAGTAGGGCGACAGGTAGCCGCGGTCGAACTGCATGCCTTCGACAACGTCCAGCTCGAAGTCGAGACCCTTGGCCTCTTCCACGGTGATGACGCCTTCTTTGCCGACCTTTTCCATGGCTTCGGCGATCTTCTCGCCGACTTCCTTGTCGCCATTGGCCGAGATGATGCCGACCTGGGCGACTTCGGCCGAACCGGCAACCGGCTTCGAGCGCGACTGGATGTCCTCGACAACCTTGGCGACGGCGAGATCGATGCCGCGCTTCAGGTCCATCGGGTTCATGCCGGCGGCAACCGACTTCATGCCTTCGCGCACGATGGCCTGGGCCAGGACGGTTGCGGTGGTGGTGCCGTCACCGGCGATGTCGTTGGTCTTCGAAGCGACTTCGCGGACCATCTGGGCGCCCATATTCTCGAACTTGTCCTTCAGTTCGATTTCCTTGGCGACGCTGACGCCGTCCTTGGTGATGCGGGGGGCGCCGAAGCTCTTGTCGATGACGACGTTGCGGCCCTTCGGGCCCAGGGTCACCTTGACCGCGTCGGCCAGGATGTCGACGCCGCGCAGGATGCGCTCACGAGCGTCACGCGAAAACTTTACGTCCTTCGCTGCCATGATCTAATTCCTTCGAAAAATAGGGAAAAATGGAAAACCGAAATTCAGGGAGTCGCTTAGGCGACAATACCCAGAATGTCCGATTCCTTCATGATGAGCAGGTCTTCACCGTCGACCTTGACTTCGGTGCCCGACCACTTGCCGAACAGCACGCGATCGCCGGCCTTGACGTCCAGCGGCGTGACCTTGCCGTCTTCGGCCTTCGAACCCGAACCGACGGAGACGATTTCGCCTTCCTGCGGCTTTTCCTTGGCGGTGTCGGGGATGATGATGCCACCGGCCGTCTTCGCTTCCGCTTCAATGCGGCGAACGAGAACGCGGTCATGCAACGGACGGAATGCCATGATGATTGCCTTTCCCTTTGTGCTGGGATGGGTCCGGCGCGGCCCGCAAGAGGAATGCCCCCGTGCGATATTGTGCCCCGCCTTGTCCTTCTCCCGATGAACTCTCTCATTGTTAGCACTCACCGATGGAGAGTGCTAGCGCCATGCATATGGAAAAGTCGTTTCGCCGGTCAAGGGCGGGACGGGATAAAAATTTCGCCGTCCCGATGGATCGGGGATCGATCGGACCGGCGCGCAGGCCATAGCGCAATCGCCCCGCCCCGTCATGCCGGGCGCGACGGACCGCACGGGGATTGCGACGCGACAGGCGGCAGGACGGGTGACAGCACAGGCCACGCGCCTGTCGAAGTTCACAGTGTAAACGGGGTTTCCGGGCCTTTTGCACCGCCAACGCGCCGGGAACGCGTCGGCTACGCGCCTGTCGCGCGTCGGGGGTATGGGGGCGCGGGTCGGTGGCACGCGCCCGTCATGCGGCGGCGGGGCGGCGGCGACGCGGCACATAGGCGCCTGCCGCGCATCGATGAGGCTACAGGCGAGGCAGAGGCGGCGATGCGAAGAAAGGCGCTGGTCCATCGCGCAGGGTAGATCAGAAATCGGGCATGTAGGACAGAGGATGTTTGGGACGCCATGTTTCCCATCAAGCATGAGCCCCAACAGCAAATCAGCCGAACCAACCTGCTTTGCCTCCCCCCGGGAAACGCACAAGGATCAATAGCCGCCATATTTCTGCTCAAGGCCTCTCAGCCTAATCTCGAACTCTCTCATCGTTTTTGCAGAACCAAAACCATATCCCTGACGGCACGAACTTATGACGATAAAATCCGGATCACGGCCATATTTGGCCTCATGTATTTCCGTCAGCGCGCGTATCCGACTCCCGAAACGGCGATCAAATTTTTCTTCCAGCCGAGCCGCTAGTGTCCGATCGCACAGCCCACTGCCGCTAGCTGCAGCGCTGGCATAATAGAGTTCCTTTGCAAGATTTCCTGGAGCCGGCATGCTCGGCTCCGCTGCAGCGACGCCAGCCCCAACAAACAGGTTCATAACGATAATTGCCAACATGGAATTTCCTACTGTTGCAATGGTCGTTATCTCATCTCGATGGCATGAGAATCAATTGGAACAAAGTAAGACGAGGAAACCAAAGCGCTATGGAGAAAGCGTCAACGAACCGTCCCACTGGCGCATCGCAAATCTTTGCAGGCTGGGCGCTTCTGGTAGCCAGTTGCGCGATGATCGTCAGCGGCCTGCTCATTCGCCCGCGCCCAGCGGCAGATTCTTTCGATCATGCGCGACAAGCGATGTATGAGATTCTCATGCCCGGCGGCTTCGTCAGCATCCTACTGGCCTTCGCTCTATTATCTGTTGGCTGGATCATTCGGGCCATCTCCTTCTTGCCCGAGAGGAATGAAGTGAGGGCGGAACGGACCTAGCGCCCTCATTGCCCGGCGATTGCGGCATGTCCTTATTCATGTCGGGTCGGGAATCTTTGATGACTGGGGCATCCCGCGCGCGCGTCGAGGGTTGGACGGCGCATAAGCGATAAGAGGAGAGCGCCATGTCCTATGCCACGATCGTCGCCGCCGTCGATGTCAACGCCCCCGAGTTGGCCCGTGCCGCCATTGCCGGCGCGGCCGATGTGGCGGGGAACCAGGGCGTCGTCCATCTGCTCTATGTCCGCTATTATCTGCCGACCCGCTATTCCGAACTGCTGGACGGCAGTTTCGACGAGAATGAGGAGCGCGATGCGCTGGCGGCGATGAAGACATGGGCGAGCGAGGCCGGGCTGGCGCCCGATCGCACCCATTTCCTGACCCGGCGCGGGCGGGTGCGCGACGAGGTGCTGAGCGAGGCGGCGCGGCTGAAGGCCGACCTGGTGGTGATCGGATCGCACCAGCCCTCGCTCACCTCCAAGCTGCTGGGGTCCAATGCGTCGGCGATCATCCATCAGTCGCCGGTCAGCGTGCTGGTGGTGCGGACGCAGGCAGCGGAATAGCAGAAATAATCAACAGGGGTTGAGTGGCGCTCGGTTGCGGCGGGCGGGCGCCGTTCCTACCTGCCGGGCATCAGAGATTTATCGGAGCGATGCCCGCATGACCGACAGCTATACCCCGCCCGCCGTCTGGATTTGGGACAAGGATAAGGGCGGCGCCTTTGCCAATATCAACCGGCCGATCGCCGGCGCCACCCATGACAAGCCATTGCCGGTCGGCGCGCATCCGCTCCAGCTCTATTCGCTGGGCACGCCCAATGGGCAGAAGGTGACGATCCTGCTGGAGGAATTGCTGGAGGCGGGCGTCACGCAGGCCGAATATGATGCCTGGCTGATCCGCATCGGCGATGGCGACCAGTTTGGCAGCGGCTTTGTCGACGTCAATCCCAACAGCAAGATCCCCGCGCTGATGGACCATAGCGTGTCGCCGCCGCAGCGCGTGTTCGAATCCGGCGCGATCCTGCTCTATCTGGCCGAGAAGTTCGGCAAGTTCCTGCCGACCGATCCGGCCAAGCGCACCGCGGCGCTGAGCTGGCTGTTCTGGCAGATGGGCAGCGCGCCGATCCTGGGCGGCGGCTTTGGCCATTTCTTCGCCTATGCGCCGGAAAAATACGAATATCCGATCAACCGCTACACGATGGAAGTGAAGCGGCAGCTGGACGTGCTGGACCGGCATCTGGCGGAGAATGACTATCTGGCGGGCGACGAATATTCGATCGCCGATATTGCGGTGTGGCCCTGGTATGCGGGCGTGCTGCTGAACCGGGTCTATGGCGCGGCGGAATTTCTGGACGCGGGCAGCTATACCCATGTGCTGCGCTGGGCAAACCAGATCGATGCGCGCCCGGCGGTGAAGCGCGGGCGGATCGTCAACAAGACCAACGGGCCGCTGGAGGATCAGCTGCACGAGCGGCATGACGCCGGCGACTTTGCGACCAGGACGCAGGACAAGCTGGAGGGGGTGGCTTAAACGGCCACCCGCTCGTCATCGCGAGCGAAGCGCGGCGATCCATGGATTGGTTGGGCGCTGCCCGCCTTCGGCCCGCTCCGCTCGCAATGACGAAGGATCAATAGCCTACAGTGAAGCGCTGCCGGATGTGCTTGGGCGTTTCGATCTCGTCGGCGAGTGCGATGGCATAGTCGGCATAGGAAATGCTGCTATTGCCCTCGCCATCGACCAGCAACTGGTCGGTGCCGAGGCGGAATGTCCCCTTGCGATCGCCGACGAAGAACAGGGCGGAGGGCGAGAGGAAAGTCCAGTCGAGATCGTCCACGCCGCGCAGATAGGCGAGGAAAGCGCCGCCCCGGCCGGCTTCGGCCCTATAGGCTTCGGGAAATTCCGGCGTGTCGATCAGCTTGACGCCCGGCGCCACCTCCAGGCTGCCGGCGCCGCCGACCACCAGATAGCGGGCCACGCCCGACGCGCGCACCGCGCCGACCAGCGCGGCCGGATCGGTGTCCGCGAACATGACGGCGCTCACCACTGCATCATGGCCGGCAAGCAGCGCGCTGAGCGCGGCGGCATCATTGACGTCGCCGGCGACGGCGGTGACGCCGGCGTCCTGCACCGCATTTTCGGGATGGCGCGAGATCGCCGTCACCTGATGGCCGCGGCGGGCCAGTTCCGCACTGATTTCCCGCCCGGCACGGCCGCTGCCGCCGATGATCGCGATCTTCATGTTCCATTCTCCATGGGTAGTTACCAATGGAAACCAGATAGCGATTGGGATATCATGGTCGCAAGAAGGCACTTTGCCATCACCTGGTTACGCCGAGGATACCGACCCCATGACCGCGCCCACGCCCCTGCCCCGGATCGGCGACGCCTATGATCCCGATTGCCCGACCCGCCATGTGCTGGACCGGATCGGCGATAAATGGGCGGTGCTGGTGATGCTGACGTTGAAGGACGGGCCGGTGCGGTTCAACGATCTGCGCCGGCGGATCGGCGCGATCTCGCAGAAGATGCTGTCGCAGACATTGAAAAGCCTGGAGCGCGACGGGCTGGTGAGCCGCGCCGCCTATGCCACGGTGCCGGTGACGGTGGAATATCGGCTGACCGAGATGGCGCAGGGGCTGATCGGCATATTGGACCAGATTACCCGCTGGGCCGAGGGCCATGTCGGCGCGATCATGGATGCCCGCCGGGCGCATGACGCGCGGGAGGTCGAGGCCGCCTAACCGGCCTGGGTGGCGCGCTGGCCCTGTGACGCGGTGCGTTCACGCCACCAGCGGTTGATGCGACGGGCGGCGGGACGCTCCACGCCATAGGTGAGCGCGCTCGCCAGCAGCAGCGAGGCAGCCGTCGCGAGCAGGAAGCCGATCCAGGTCGACAGGCCGGCGCGATCGACCAGGTTCATGATCGCCAGCCCGGCATTATGGTGGATGAGGTAGAGGGCATAGCTGATCGCGCCCAGCCAGAGCAGCAGCCGATGGCGCAGGAAGGGCAGCCAGCCGCGCAGCATCGCGGCGAAGATCGCCATCACCAGCAGCGCCGCGACCAGATATTCGCGCGGGTCGGCCCAGGCGATCGTCGCCAGCGCCGCCACGAAGAAGGGCGCCTGCTGGCCCCAGCGGCGATGGCCCGACCAGATACGGTAGAAGAGCATGCCGATGATGAAGAAGGGGATATAGTCGAGTACCAGCAGCATGACGAGGCGGCTGGGCATCGCGTGCCAGCCGGCAATCGCTGCCTTGATCGCGAGCCAGCCGAGCAGCAGCCATTCGAGCCGGGCAAAGCCGCGCCCCATCCAGATCGCCAGCATGCAGCAATAGAAGGCAAGTTCGACGCCCAGCGTCCAGTAGACGCCGTCGACCGCGGGCAGATAGAAATAGCCCTGCAGCATCGTCATGTTGACCGGGATCACCCAGGCGGGCGGCAGCAACTGACCGGCGCCGAGCAGCAGGACGATGCCGATCGAGAGCGCCATCGCCGCCCAATAGACCGGAAAGAGACGGGCGAAGCGCTTGACCGCGAAATCGGCGGCACTGCGCGTCCCTTCCAGCGAGAAGGCGATGACGAAGCCGGAAATGGCGAAGAAGAGCAGCACGCCATAGCCGCCATGTTCGAACAAGGGCGGCAGGCGATGCCCTTGCGGGAAGAGCTTGGGATAGATGTTGAAATAGTGAAAGAGCAGCACGGAAAAGGCCGCGATGCCACGCAACGCGTCCAGTTCCTGCAATCGCGTCCGACCCTGCCCCATCATCCCCCTGCCCTACGCCCCCACGCGATAAGATTGGGTAAATTTGCGTGAACGATAGCGCCCGCGCCGGGGCGCCGGCATCAATTGCCGTCGGCGTCGACCATGAACTGCATCGGCTTGCCGCGCGATTCCGGTTCCCAGCCGGCCGCCAGCGCCGCGCGCACGCCGCGCGCGACGATGGCGTCGTTGATCTGGAGCCGGCCGCGCGCCAATCCTTTCAGCAGGCGCTTGGGCGGCGGAAATTCCAGCACCGCGCCGCGCTGCGTCCCCTGCTGCTGCAGGGCGACGGTCATGCCGCGCCAGCCATCGGCATCGCTCCATTGCGGTTCGCGCCGCACTTCCCAATCATAATGCGCGCCGTCGACCAGGACGGTGCCACTGTTGTTGCTGTTTGACATGATGATCGCCCCTTAGCCTGCCGCCCTGACGATGTCAGCCCAGTCTTGTTCGCTAATCACCTCGATGCCGAGCGCGGTCGCCTGTTTGAGCTTCGATCCCGCTCCGGGGCCGGCGACGACCAGGTCAGTCTTGGCGCTGACCGATCCCGCCGCCTTGGCGCCCAGCCGCTCTGCCTGCGCCTTGGCCTCGTCGCGGCTCATGGTTTCCAGCTTGCCGGTGAAGACGACGATCTTGCCGGTGACGGCGCTGGCGGTGGTCTCGACGACATAATCGGGCGGCGACACTTCGGAGAGGAGATCGTCCCATGCCTCGACATTATGGGGTTCGTGGAAGAAGTCAGCCAGTGCATGGCCGACGGCGGCGCCGACATTTTCCACGCCAATATGCTCGGCGATCGCCTTGTCCTTCTTGGCCTGCGTCTCATAGGCCTGATCGCGCAGGGCGATGATCTCGTCCGCCAGGGTGCGCAGCGCGGGAAGCGTGGTGTAGCGCTTGAGCAGGTCGCGCGCGGTCACGGCGCCGACATGGCGGATGCCCAGGCCGAACAGCAGCTTGGCGGCATCAGGCGCGCGCTTCGCCTCGATCGCGGCGAGCAGATTGTCGACCGACTTTTCCTTCCAGCCCTCGCGCGCCAGCAGTTCGCCAGCATGGGTGCGCAGGCGGAAGATGTCGGCCGGCTCCTTGATCCAGCCAAGGTCGAGAAATTCCTCGATCGTCTTTTCGCCCAGTCCCTCGATATCGAGCGCGGCGCGGCTGACGAAATGGCGCAGCCGCTCGAACCGCTGGGCAGCGCAGATCAAGCCCCCGGTGCAGCGATAATCGACTTCCTCCTCCTCGCGCACCGCTTCCGATCCGCAGACCGGACAGTGGGTGGGAAAAGGAAAGGGTTCACGCACCTCGTCGCGGGTCAGATTGTCGACCACCTGCGGGATGACGTCGCCGGCGCGCTGGACGACGATGCGGTCGCCCGGACGCACGCCCAGCCGCTCGATCTCATCGGCATTGTGCAGCGTGACGTTGGAGACGACGACGCCGCCGACCGTCACCGGGGTCAGGCGGCCGACCGGGGTCAGCTTGCCGGTGCGACCGACCTGGATATCGATCGCCTCCAGCGTGGTCTGGGCGCGTTCGGCCGGGAATTTATGGGCGATCGCCCAGCGCGGCGCCTTGGCCACGAAGCCCAGGCGCTGCTGCCAGTCGAGCCGGTCGACCTTGTAGACCACGCCGTCAATGTCGAACGGCAGGTCGGCACGGGCACGCTCGATCGCGCGATAATGGGCCAGGATGGCGTCGATGCTATCCACGCAGACCAGCATGTCGGACACGGGCAGGCCCCAGCCGGCAATCGCCTGCATCACGCCCAACTGGGTGTCGGCGGGCAGCGCGCTATGGGCGCCCCAGCCATGGGCGAGGAAACGCAGCGGCCGGCTGGCGGTGACGCTGGCGTCCTTCTGGCGCAGCGATCCGGCGGCCGCGTTGCGCGGATTGGCGAACTGGCGCGCCTTGTCGGCATCCTCCGCCTCGGCCAGCAGCCGCTGGTTGAGGGCGACGAAATCCGCCTTGGCCATATAGACCTCGCCCCGCACCTCGAACAGGTCGGGGATGACTTCGCCGGTCAGGCGCTGGGGGATGTCGGCAATGGTGCGGACATTGGCGGTCACATCCTCACCGGTGGTGCCGTCGCCGCGGGTTGCGGCCAGCACCAGTTCGCCCTGCTCATAGCGCAGCGAACAGGACAGGCCATCGATCTTCGGTTCGGCGGTCATCGCCACCGGCGCGTCTTCGGCCAGCGCGAGGAAGCGGCGGACGCGCGCGGCGAACTCGGCGATATCCTCGTCGGCAAAGCCATTGTCGAGGCTCATCATGCGGACCGCGTGCGGCACTTTCCTGAGCGCCGAGGTGGCGGCAGCGCCGACCTGTGCATTGGGCGAGTCGGCGCGGATCAGATGCGGGAAGGCCGCTTCGAGCGCGTTGTTCTCGCGGATCAGCGCGTCATAGTCCGCGTCGCTGATCTCCGGCGCATCCTGGTCATGATAGAGGCGGTTATGCTTCGCCACCTCCCTGGCAAGGCGCATCAGGCGGTTGGCGGCTTCGGCTTCGGTGAGGCTGGCGGGATCGGTCATGGGGATGCCTTAACGCCCACTTCAGATTCCCGCCACCGGCACGGTTTCGAAATGCTGGGGGAAGCCGGCGATGATCGGGCGCGCCCTGGCGATGGCGGCGCGGACGGCGGGGAGCTTGAGCGAGGCGGCGTGGCTTTCGCGGCTGTCCCAGACTTCGGTGATCCAGAGCGCGTCGGGATTGGCGGTGTCGAGCGCCACGACATAGGAGAGGCAGCCGGGCATCGCGCCGATCGCATCCTTCAGATATCCGACCAGTTCGTCGCGCTTGCCCGGCGTGCTGAGCATCTGGCCTATCAGGCCGTAGCGCGGCTTTGCCTCCTGCGCGGTGGCGGGGATGGCAGTTGCAGCCAGCGTGGCGGCGGTGAGGCCGAGCATGTCTCTGCGATTATGGGTCATGCGGCTATCCTCCCCGTTCGGTTCGAGCATCCTGAGCCTGTCGAAGGGCGAGAACCCTATGCGCTGGTTCTCGACAAGCTCGAACCGAACGGAGGAGGGTGTCAAGCTCCGTTCGGATCCAGCAGCCGTTCCGCCTGTGCCCGTGCTTCGGCGGTGATTTCCGCGCCGGAGAGCATGCGGGCGATTTCCTCGCGGCGTTCGCCATCGCTCAGCGCATGGACGCCGGTGCGCGTTACCGTACCGTCGCTGGATTTCGCGATCAGCATATGGCCGGCGCCGCGCGCCGCGACCTGGGGACTGTGGGTGACGACGAGGATCTGGTTGCTCTGCGCCAGGCGCGACAAGCGCTCGCCGATCGCATCGGCCACCGCGCCGCCAACGCCCCGGTCGATCTCGTCGAAGATCAGCGTGTCGGCCCCGCCCTGCTCCGCCAGCGCGACCTTGAGCGCGAGGATGAAGCGGGAGAGTTCCCCGCCCGAGGCGATCTTGGCGAGCGGCGCGAAGGGGGCGCCGGGATTGGTGGAAATCTCGAACTCGACCCGGTCCATGCCTGCGCCGCTCCATTGCCCTTCGTCGAGCGGGGCTACGACGGTGCGGAAGCGGGCGGCGTCCAGCTTCAGCGGCGCCAGTTCGCCCGCGACCGCCGCATCGAGCCGGCCGGCGGCAAGCTGGCGTTCGGCCGACAGCGCCTGGGCGGCGGCGCGATAGGTTGCCGCCTTGCGCGCGACATCGGCTTCGAGCGCGGCGATATGCTCCTCCCCACCCTCGATCGCGGCGAGGCGCGCGGCCATCTCGTCGCGCAGCGCGGCGAGATCGTCGGGCGCGACCTGATGCTTGCGGGCCAGGCCGCGCAGGTCGAACAGCCGGGTCTCGATCGTATCCAGCCGGGCGGGGTCGAAGCTCAGCGCCTCGGCCGCCTCGGCTAGCTTGTCCTCCGCCTCGCCCGCTTCGATCACGGCGCGGTCCAGCGCCTCCAGCACGGCGGAGAGCGGTTCATATTCGCCCGCGATCCGGTCGAGCCGGCGGGCGGCCTGCCGCAACTGGGCGAGGCCGCCATCCGAGCCGGTCAGGCAATCGGTGACGGCGGAGAGATCATCGGACAGGCGCGCGCCCTTCTGCATGGTCGCGCGCTCCTCCGCCAGCGTCGCTTCCTCGCCGGCCTCGGGCGCGAATTTCGACAGTTCGGCGACGGCATGGTCGAGATAGTCGCGATCGCGCGCGGCATTGGTGACGGTGTCGCGCGCCTGCGCCAGATCGGTCGCGGCGGCGCGCCAGGCGGCATGAGCGGTGGCGACCGCCTCCGCCTCGCAGCGGCCATAGGTGTCGAGCAGCGCACGGTGGCCACGGGCGTTGAGCAGGCCGCGATCGTCATGCTGGCCGTGGATCTCGACCAGCGCCCCGCCCAGATCGCGCAGCAGCGCGGCGGAACAGGCCTGGTCGTTGATGAAGGCGCGGCTGCCGCCATCGGCCTTGACCGTGCGGCGGATCAGCAGCGGTTCGCCGGCTTCGATCTCGATGCCATTGTCGGCCAGCAGTAGCGCGGCGCGATGACCGGCGGGCGGCGGATCGAAGCTGGCGGTGACGCTGGCCTGCGCCTCCCCTGCCCGGACGAGGCCGCTGTCGGCGCGGGCGCCGAGCGCCAGCCCCAGCGAATCGAGCAGGATCGACTTGCCCGCGCCGGTTTCACCGGTGAGGACGGACAGGCCGGCGCCGAACTCCAGGTCCAGCGCCTCGATCAGCACGACATTGCGGATGGCAAGCGAGGTCAGCATGGCGCCTGTCTACCTGCCATCGCACAAAAGGGGAACAAATAAAGCGTGCGCCTCAGCTCTTGACCGGATGCTGCTGCATCAGCTTGTAGCTGCGCTCATACCATTTGGTGCCGGGATAGTTACGCCCCAGCACGGCGGCGGCCTTCTGCGCTTCGGCCGGGATGCCGAGCGAGAGATAGGATTCGACCAGACGCTCCAGCGCTTCGGGCGTGTGGGTGGTGGTCTGGAACTTGTCGATCACGGTGCGGAAGCGCAGCGTGGCCGCGAGCCACTGGCCCCGGCGCTGGTAGAAGCGGCCCAGCTCCATTTCCTTGCCGGCAAGGTGGTCATTCACCAGGTCGACCTTCAGACGGGCGTCGGCGGCATAGCGGGTGTCGGGATAGCGGCGGATCAGTTCGCCCAGCGCATCCATCGCCTGCTGCGTGATCTTCTGGTCGCGAGTGACATCGGCAATCTGCTCATAATAGCACAGCGCGATCAGATAATAAGCGTAGGGCGCATCCTTGTTGCCGGTGTGGATCGACAGGAAGCGCTGCGAGGCCGCGATCGATTCCGGATAGTCGCGGTTCATATAATAGCTGAACGCCGACATGAGCTGCGCGCGGCGCGCCCAGGGCGAATAGGGATGCTGGCGCTCGACCTCATCGAACAGCGCGGCGGCGAGCTTGTACTGGCCGCGATCGAGGCGGGCCTTGCCGCTGTTGTAGAGGGTCGACACGTCGCGGGCGACGTAGAGGGTGTCGGCCTTGTTCTTCGATGTGGAGCAGCCGGTCAGCACAGGCGAGGCGATCAGGACCAGAGTGGTGGCCGCGCCGATGCGCGTCAGGGTTTTCGTCAGCATGCGCCGGGTCATAGCCGAGCGGATCGCCGTCGCCAAGCGCCAGAATGTTGCAGAACGTTAAGCCGTGTCAGCGCGTCTGTTGCGGCAGGTCGAGGCAGGCCATGGCGCCGCCATCCGGCGCGGGTTCCAGCCGGAAGCGGCCGCCAAGTTGCTGCGCCAGCGCGACGGCGATGCGCAGGCCGATGCTGGTCGGCCCGTCGGGCATGGTCCCGTCCGGCAGGCCGCGCCCATCGTCGACGATGCGCAGCTGGAGCGCGCCGCCCGTCTGCTGCTCCAGCGTCACCGCGACCCGCCCGGCACGATCGGGCAGGCCATGTTCGATCGCGTTGCTGACCGATTCCGCCACGATCAACGCCAGCGGCACGATGACATCGGGTTCCAGCGACAGGCCATCGGGCGCGCAAATGGTGCAATCGATATCGGTGCGGCCGGACGCATCGACGATATCGGCGCAGAGCATGACCATGAAGGCGCGCAGTTCCTGCCCCTGCCCCGAGGGATCATAGAGGGCGCGGCTGATCTTGCCGATCAGGGCGAGGCGGGCGGCGGCATCGTCCAGCGCGCGACGGGCGACATCATTGTCGATCTGGCGCCGCTGGAGCGAGAGCATGGCCGCCACCACCTGAAGATTGTTCGACACCCGATGCTGGAGTTCGCGGAACAGTAATTCGCGATTCTCGGCCAGGGCGCGGCTGCGCTCCCGCTCCACCGCCAGGTTGAAATTGGCGCGCTGCATGAAGTGGATGAGCAATATGTCGACCGACACCACGCCCGTATAAAAGATCAGCGCCATGGCGACGCCGGGGTTGAAGGCCAGCGCATAGGCAGGCGGGATGAAGCAATACCAGGACAGCAGGCCGCCGATGATGGCGGCGAAGATGCCCGGCCGCACCCCGAACAGGAAGGAGGAGAGGATGACCGCCGGGAAGAAGGTGACGAAGGGATAGCCGACCGGCAGCAGCGTCTCTGCAGCAACGCGCGCCAGCCAGGCGAGCAGGCAGAGCAGCAGGCTCAGGGCATAGCCATAGACCGGTCTTGGAAGCACGAGCGGCAGGCGCTCGACGAACCGCACATTCCTCCGTTGCATGGATATTCCCCCAGGACCGTGACGCGAGCGTATCAGATGTCGCCGCCCGCGCCTTGATCGAAATTAGCCCGGACGGGATTCGTCATGAAAAAGGGGCGCCCGGCCAAGCCGGACGCCCCCCCTTTTCCTGCCAGCGATGATGCTGCCGATCAGTCCTGGGTCAGGAAGTCGGGCAGACCGGCGTTGGAGCCGTCATCGTCGCCCTTGCCTTCGCTGCGCGGGCCACGGTCGCGGCGCGGGCCACGATCGCCACCACGGCCGCCACGGTCGCCGCCGTCACGGCGCTGGCCACGACCACGATCGCCGCGATCACCACGGTCGCCACGCGGTTCACGCGGTTCGCGGGCCGGACGGGTGTCTTCCAGTTCCTCGCCAGTTTCCTGGTCGACGACGCGCATCGACAGGCGAACCTTGCCGCGCGGATCGATCTCGAGGACCTTGACCTTCACTTCCTGGCCTTCCGACACGACGTCGGTCGGCTTTTCGACGCGCTCATTCTTCATTTCGCTGACGTGGACGAGGCCGTCCTTGCCACCCATGAAGTTCACGAACGCACCGAAGTCGACGATGTTGACGACCTTGCCGGTGTAGATCTTGCCGACTTCCGCTTCCTCGACAATGCCCAGAATCCACTTCTTGGCGGCTTCGATCTGGGCGGTGTCGGACGACGAAATCTTGATGATGCCTTCGTCGTCGATGTCGACCTTGGCGCCGGTTTCGGCGACGATCTCGCGGATGACCTTGCCGCCGGTGCCGATGACGTCACGGATCTTCGACTTGTCGATCTGGATCGTCTCGATGCGCGGGGCGTGCGCCGACAGTTCGGTGCGGGTCGAGGACAGGGCCTTGTTCATCTCACCCAGGATGTGGGCGCGACCTTCCTTGGCCTGACGCAGGGCGGTCTCGAAGATTTCCTGCGTGATGCCGGCAACCTTGATGTCCATCTGCATGGTGGTGATGCCGGCTTCGGTGCCAGCGACCTTAAAGTCCATGTCGCCGAGGTGATCTTCGTCGCCCAGAATGTCCGAGATGACGGCGAAGTCGCTGCCTTCCAGGATCAGGCCCATGGCGATGCCCGACACCGGACGCTTCAGCGGAACGCCCGCGTCCATCATCGAGAGCGAACCACCGCAGACGGTGGCCATCGACGAGGAACCGTTCGACTCGGTGATGTCCGAGAGAACGCGGATGGTGTAGGGGAACTCGTCCTTGGTCGGCAGCACCGGGTGCAGCGCACGCCAGGCGAGCTTGCCATGGCCGACTTCACGACGACCCGGCGCACCGAAGCGGCCCACTTCACCGACCGAATAGGGCGGGAAGTTGTAGTGCAGCATGAAGTTTTCATAGTGCAGGCCGGTGAGGCCGTCGATCATCTGCTCGGCGTCCTTGGTGCCCAGCGTGGTGGTGCAGATCGCCTGCGTCTCGCCACGGGTGAACAGGGCCGAACCATGGGTGCGCGGCAGGAAGCCGACCATCGCCTCGATCGGACGGATCTGGGTGGTGGTGCGGCCGTCGATGCGCTGGCCGTCCTTCAGGATGGCGCCACGGACGATTTCGGCTTCCAGCTTCTTGGTCAGCTTGATGCCGGCCATCACGGTCTGGGCGTCGAGGCCGTCTTCCGTGAACATCGCCTTCGCCTTGGCGCGGGCTTCGTTCAGGGCGTTCGAGCGGGCCGACTTGTCGGTCAGCTTGTAGGCGGCGGCGATATCGCCACCGATCAGGTCCTTGAGCTTGCCCTTCAGCGCGCCGAGATCGTCGCCCTTGGCCATTTCCCAAGGATCCTTGGCGGCCTTTTCGGCCAGCTCGATGATCGCGTCGACGACCTTCTTGCTCGCTTCATGGGCGAACAGGACGGCGCCGAGCATGACGTCTTCCGACAGTTCCTTGGCTTCGGATTCGACCATCATCACGGCGTTGCTGGTGGCAGCGACGACCAGATCGAGTTCGCCGGTCTTCACTTCGTCCAGCGACGGGTTCAGCTGATATTCGCCATCCTTGTAACCGACGCGCGCAGCGCCGATCGGGCCCATGAAGGGCACGCCCGACAGGGTCAGGGCAGCGGAAGCAGCGATCATCGCGACGATGTCGGGCTCGCTCTCGCCATCGAACGACATCACCTGGGCGATGACGTTGATTTCGTTGTAGAAGCCTTCGGGGAAGAGCGGACGGATCGGACGGTCGATCAGGCGCGAAACCAGGGTTTCCTTCTCGGTGGCGCCACGCTCACGCTTGAAGAAGCCACCCGGAATGCGGCCGGCGGCCGAATATTTTTCCTGATAGTGAACGGTCAGCGGGAAGAAGTCCTGGCCGTCCTTCACCGACTTGGCGGCGGTCACGGCGCACAGCACCACGGTTTCGCCATAGGTTGCCAGCACGGCGGCGTCGGCCTGACGCGCGATCCGGCCGGTTTCGAGGGTCAGCGTCTTGCCGGCCAGCTCGATCGAAACTTTCTTTACATCGAACATATATGTTCCTTTGCCCACCTGGCCCTATTGCCGGGCGGGGCCTCATATGCGGACGAAACCGGTCCGCGGCGGTTGTGGAGCATCGTGTGGCCCCTGAAACGAAACGGGGCGCCGGATTGCGCCCGTCCCGAATGACATCCCCAAAAGGACGTCCGTTAGAATCGGAAACGGCCCCGAATGGGGCCGTCCCTTATTAGCAGGCTTACTTGCGCAGGCCCAGCTTGGTGATGAGGTCGGTGTAGCGAGCCGCATCCTTCTTCTTCAGATAGTCCAGCAGCGAACGACGCTTGTTGACCAGCATCAGCAGGCCGCGACGGCTGTGGTTATCCTTGTGGTGACCCTTGAAATGCTCGGTCAGGTTCGAGATGCGCTCCGACAGGATCGCAACCTGGACTTCCGGCGAACCGGTGTCGCCTTCGACGCGGGCATGTTCCTTGATCAGCGCTTCCTTGCGCTCTGCAGTGATCGACATCGGGCTTCCTTTCGTATCTAGAGATTGAAGCCGCGCACCACCCGGATCTCCGGGCCACTGGACTCCACCAGCGCGACGGGCGTATCGCCCAACATCGCCAGCAGGAGACCGGTGTGCGGTTTCCCCATGAGCATCTTCCCCTGTCGGAGTGCCAATGCTTCATCGGGAGAGACTGCAAGAGCCGGGATATCGTCCAGCCCTGCCGTCAACGGGAGCATAAGCTCGCCGATGTCGCCGCCCCTAGCAGCTTCGTCCAGTTTGTCCAGCGAAATCGCGGTTTCCAGGGTGAACGGCCCGGCCTTGATCCGCCGCAACATGGTGACATGGCCGACCGTGCCGAGCGCCAGCGCGATGTCGCGGGCAAGGGAGCGGATATAGGTGCCCTTGGAGACATGGGCACGCAGGGTGACGGCGGCCAATTCCTCCCCGGCACGGGGAGGGGGACCATGCGAAGCATGGTGGAGGGGCACGCCCCCCCTATCCTGCCCATCCAAATTCATATCCAGCGGCGCCTGCCCCTCCACCCCGTCGCTGCGCGACGCGGTCCCCCTCCCCGTTCCGGGGAGGAATAGTTCATGAATCGTCACCGATCGCGTCTTCATCTCCACCTCCTCCCCCTTGCGGGCGAGGTCATAGGCGCGCTGGCCGTCGATCAGGATCGCGCTATAGGCGGGCGGCGCCTGTTCGATTGGGCCGGTGAAGCGCGGCAGCACCGCCTCCAGCTCCGCCAGCGTCGGGCGCACATCGCTTTGCGCGATGACCTTGCCCTCAAGGTCGAGCGTGTCGGTCTGTGCGCCAAAGGCGATGGTGAAATCATAGATCTTGTCGCTGTCGAGCATCCGGCCAGCGAGCTTGGTCGCCTCGCCGATCGCGATCGGCAGCACGCCGGTCGCCAGCGGATCGAGCGTGCCCCCATGGCCGACCTTCCATTTCTCCGTACCGCCCAGAACCTCGCGCTGAGTCCGCAGCGCGCGCTTCACTGCGCTGACCGCCTGGGTCGAGCCGAGGCCATGGGGTTTGTCGAGGATGATCCAGCCGTGCATGGCGGCGCGCTCTATAGCGCCTACCCTGCCCTGTCAGCCCTTATCGCATCCTTACGTCCGTTCGTTTCAAGCCTGTCGAAAACCGGAGGCCAATGGAAGGAAGGATGAAACGCCTCGACGATCAGCCATTTCCCCCTGCCCCGCGCCGCGCTATTCCCGGCGCCATGACGATCAAGCTCATCTGCCTCGATGCCGACGATACGCTGTGGCACAATATGCGCCATTTCAACGCGACCCAGGACGCGCTGACCGACATGTTGCAGCCCTTTGCCGATGTCGATGTGACCCGCGAGCGGCTGATCGCCTGCGAGATCCGCAACCTGCCGCTCTATGGCTATGGCGCCAAGGGCTTCACCCTCTCGATGATCGAGGCGGCGGTGGAACTGGCCGGCGATCAACTGTCGACCACGATGATCCAGGACATATTGGCGGCGGGCCGCGCGCTGCTGGCGCATCCGGTCGAGCTGTTCGACGGGGTGGAAGAGACGCTGGAGCGGCTGGCGGACATCGGCCCGCTCGTGCTGGTGACCAAGGGCGACCTGCTGCACCAGGAAAGCAAGCTGGCCGCATCAGGCCTTGGTGACCTGTTTTCCGGGATCGAGATCGTCAGCGACAAGAAGGTCGAAACCTTCCGCACCCTGTTCGCCCGTCATGGCATCGCGCCGGAGCAGGCGGTGATGGCCGGCGATTCGATGCGGTCGGACATATTGCCGGCGCTGGAGGCCGGGGCCTGGGCCGCGTTCATCCCGCAGGAGGGCGCCTGGTCGCACGAGCGGGCGCAGCCGCCGATCGGCGCGGCGCGCTATACCCAGCTCGAACGGCTGGGCGAATTGCCCGACTGGATTGACTCGATCAACTGAAGCTCAGGCGGCGCGGGCGGCCCATTCGTCGGCAAGGATCGAGTAGATCACCGTGTCGCGGACATGGCCGGTCCAGGTGATGCGCTGCTTGCGCAATATGCCCTCGCGCACGGCGCCCAGCTTCTCCACCGCCCTTTGCGAGCGGATGTTGCGCGCATCGATGCAGAACTGAACGCGGGTGAAGCCGCAGGCAAAGGCGCGGGCCAGCAGCAGCGGCTTGATCCGGCCATTGAGCCCGGTGCCGCGCACCGACGGCGTCATATAGGTGCCACCCAGTTCCAGCCCGTTATGCGCGACATCGACATTCAGATAGCCCGACATGCCGACCGGCTCACCATCGGCCAGGATCAGGAACGTGTGGCGATTGGGCGTCGCCAGGATCGCGTCGAAGGTCGGATCGAAATCCGCGCCGGCGAGATGATTGGGATAGATCTCCCACACCGGATCGTCGACCGGACAAATCCCGCGCAGCATTTCGCGGTGATGGTCGGCCAGTTGCTCCAGATAGAGGCCGGGCGCGTCGATCGGCGCCAGCAGATCGCCCATCCGGCTCATCCGCGCATCTGCTCGACAAAATGGCGACGGCACAGCGCCACATAACGGTCATTGCCGCCAATCTCGGTCTGGGCGCCCTGGCGGATCGCGCGGCCCGACGCATCGACGCGCAGGTTCATCGTCGCCTTGCGGCCGCAGTCGCACACCGTCTTGATCTCGGTCAGCGCGTCGGCAAGGCCGAGCAGATGGGCGCTGCCCTCGAACAACTCCCCCTGGAAATCGGTGCGCAGGCCATAGCAGAGGACGGGAATGCCCAGGCTGTCGCTGACCGCGGCGAGTTGCCAGACTTGATCGCGGGTCAGGAACTGCGCCTCGTCCACCAGCACGCATGAGAGCGGCGTCGCGTCATGCTGGGCGGCGATGGCGGCGAGCATGTCGACGCCCGGCTCGAACAGATGCGCCTGCGCCTCCAGCCCGATGCGCGACGCGATCCGACCATGGCCGAAGCGATCGTCGACCGCCGCGGTCCACAGCATCGTCGCCATGCCGCGTTCCTGATAGTTGAAGCTCGATTGCAGCAGGGTCGTCGATTTGCCCGCATTCATCGAGCTATAATAGAAATAGAGCTTGGCCATGGCGCCTGCCTTAGAAGCGGATTCCTTCTGGTGGAAGCACCCTTGGCGCAACCAGTAACAGTCGTCATCCTGACGGAAGTCAGGATCCATTCGGCGCTACTGTCGCGAGACAGTGCTGAATGGATCCCGGATCAAGTCCGGGATGACGGAAAATAGCACAGCACGGTTGCGCGCCTCATGCTCGCCATTCAGCGCAGCGTGGGCGCAACGCCAGCCAGGAAACGCACCAGCGCGTCGGCGAGCGCGATCCGCTTGTCGGAGAAGCTGTGATCGGTCGGCCAGACCATCAGGCGGGTGTTGGGATTGGCCGACTGGGCGTCCGCCCCGACCTTGCGCGCCATCGCGCCGATGCCACGCTCCGCGCCGATGATGGTCAGCGGCCGACGGCCATAGCCGACCAGCTTGCGGCCAAGGTCGAACTTCTGCGCATCGCCCTTGATCTCGGCGGTCAGGCTTTCATAGCTGGCGCCCGACAGCGGCGGCAGGTCGCCCGCCACCTCCGCCTTCCAGCCAGCCTCCCCTTGGGGCGTGGCGAGCGCGGCGACGGTCTGGGCGGGATCCCACGGATCGATCAGGAACAGGCCGGCGACGCGCGGCTCGGCGGCGGCCGCCTCGGCCGCCATGAAGCCGCCCATGCTGTGCCCGGTGACCACGATCGCGCTGGTGTCGATGCGATATTTGGCGACGGTCGAGGCTTCCTCCAGGAACAGCAGCGCATTGAACGCATCCTCTGCCGCGTTGGTGAAGGAGAAGATGCCGGGGCTGCCCCATGATCCGCGATAATGGAGGGTCAGGACATTCCAGCCGGCGCGGCGCGCGGCCTGGGCCAGGTCCAGATTCTGCTCATTGCCCGGAAAGCCGTGGAGCAGCAGCAGGGTCGGATGCACGCCGCTGCCCGCCGCGACATACATGACCGCATTCATCGCCCCCTCGCCCGAGGGAATGACGAACGCATCCATCCGCGCCGGGTTGGCGGCGTCAGGCGCGGGATCGGCGGTGACGGCAGGATGGATGGCGGGTTCACGGGCGATGGCGGGCGTAGCCAATGCCAAGGCGGCCATACTGATTATCCCGCTCATCTTCATGCGTCTGCCCCTCTTGATCTTCCGGTTCCGGGAAAGACGCTGTTAGCGCTGCGGCACCGTCGCGTCGACGCTGGAAACATTCCGCGACCGGACGAAATGTGGCAAGATGCTTCGCACCTTTTCTGGAGCAAACACATGGCGAACGCGCAAGCCAGTGAAGCCTGTCTCTATCCCATCGTCCTCGTGCAGGACCGATATAGCGGTGCCTATAGTGGCGGGGCATGGCTTGCACTGGCGGAGGGCGATCGCTCCTACGAGGAAGCTTCGCGGATAGGCTGGATCATGAGCCACGGTCCCAGCGGCAATGACCTGGAGGCAGCTGCGTTTTGGCAGGCTCATCCAGCCTGGATTGCTACAGGTAAAACGCCCGACGAGGCGATCGCGCGTTTACGCGCTCAAAATTCCATCGCAGCCATGGCGTAGCCCTCCCCCGGAACAGCGCTCCGGGGGCCAGCCTTTCAATCTTCGCTCTCATCCTGCTCCAGGTCGCGGGCGACCTTGGGATCGCGGAGCAGCTTGTCGATATGGCTGCCCTCGTCGAAGCTTTCATCCGACAGGAATTTGAGCTTCGCCGCATATTTGAGGCGGATGCGGTGCGCGACTTCGCGCTGGAGATAGGCGGTGTTGGTGCGCAGCGCCTTGAGCACCGCTTCCTCATCCTTGCCGAGCAGCGACTTGATGAAGACGGTGGCGTGGCGCAGGTCGGGCGACATGCGCACTTCGGTGACGCTGACCACATGCTGGCTCAGCACATCGTCATGCACGTCGCCGCGCTGGAGAATGTCGGAAAGGACATGGCGCACCTGTTCGCCGACGCGCAGCAGGCGGACAGAGGGGCCTTCGGGCTGGTTGGACATAGTCAATAACTCCCCCTCCCTGGCCGGGAGGGTGCAGGTTGGATGGTGAGCGTAGCGGGCACGGCCGAATAGCGAAAGGGTGGAAGCGATTGCTTGCACAATCGCACCCACCCCCGGTCCTTCCCCGAAGGGAAGATCGTTCGCCTTGATTTACAGCGTGCGTGCGCGCTCTTCGACTTCGAACAGTTCGAGCGTGTCGCCCGGCTTGATGTCGTTGGTGTCCTGCAGGACCGCACCGCACTCCATGCCGGCGCGGACTTCGGACACATCATCCTTGAAGCGACGCAGCGACGCGATGTTGGTGCGCGACACGATGACATCGTCGCGGGTAAGGCGCGCGGCCAGACCCTTGCGGATGATGCCGTCGAGGACGAGCAGACCGGCCGCCTTGTCCTTCTTGCCGGCCGGGAAGACCTGCAGCACCTCGGCGCGGCCGACGATCGTCTCGATCCGTTCGGGGGCGAGCTGGCCAGCCATTTCGCCGCGAACTTCCTCAAGCAGGTCGTAGATCACGTCATAATAACGCAGGCTGATCTTCTCGCGTTCGGCGAGTTGACGGGCCTTGGCATTGGGACGGACGTTGAAGCCGATCAGCGGCGCGCGGCTGGCCGCGGCCAGCGTGACGTCGCTTTCGGTGATCGCGCCAACACCCGAATGCAGGATGCGGACCTTGATCTCGTCGGTCGAGATGCGGTTGAGCGAGGACACGATCGCTTCGACCGAACCCTGCACGTCGCCCTTCACCACCACCGGATATTCGATGACCTTGGTGTTCAGCGCGGAGAACATATGCTCGAAGCTGGTCGGGGCAGCCGTGGTGCGCTTCTTGGTCGCCTGTTCCTGACGATAGGCAGCGACTTCGCGGGCGCGGGCTTCATTCTCGACGACGGTGAGCTGGTCACCGGCCATCGGCACGCCCGACAGACCCAGAACCTCGACCGGGGTCGAGGGGCCGGCTGTCTTCACCTGCTGGCCCTTGTCGTTGATCATCGCGCGGACCTTGCCGCTTTCCGAGCCGATGACGAAGGTGTCACCGATCTTCAGCGTGCCCTTGCGGACAAGCACGGTCGCAACCGCACCACGGCCCTTGTCGAGCTGTGCCTCGATCACATTGCCTTCGGCATCGCGATCGGGGTTGGCGGTCAGTTCCATGACCTCTGCCTGGAGCAGGATCTTGGTGATCAGTTCGTCGAGGCCGGTCTTCTTGAGCGCCGACACTTCCACGTCCTGGACGTCACCGCCCATGTCCTCGACCACGATTTCCTCGCTCAGCAGGCGCTCGCGCACCTTCTGCGGGTTGGCGTCGGGCTTGTCGCACTTGTTGATCGCGACAATCATCGGCACGCCGGCAGCCTTGGTGTGGTTGATGGCTTCGATCGTCTGCGGCATCAGGCCGTCATCGGCCGCCACCACCAGGATGACGATGTCGGTGACGTTGGCGCCACGGGCACGCATTTCCGAGAAGGCTTCGTGGCCCGGCGTGTCGAGGAAGGTGATGAGATCACCGCTCTTCGTCTTCACCTGATAGGCGCCGATATGCTGGGTGATGCCGCCGCTTTCGCCGGCAACAACATCGGTGCCGCGCAGCGCGTCGAGCAGCGAGGTCTTGCCATGGTCGACATGGCCCATGATGGTCACGACCGGGGCACGCGGCTTGAGCGTTTCGGGTGCGTCAGCCTCGCCTTCCATGCCGATTTCAACGTCGGCATCCGACACGCGCTGGATGCGGTGGCCGAATTCCTCGACCAGCAGCTCCGCCGTATCCTGATCGATCGGCTGGTTGAGCGTGACGGCGGTGCCCATCTTGAACAGGGCCTTGACCAGGTCCGCGCCCTTTTCGGCCATACGGTTGGCCAGTTCCTGCACGGTGATGCTTTCGGGCACCACGACGTCGCGGCTCTGCTTCTCGCGCGGCTGGCTGCCGCCCGAATAATGGGCACGACGTTCCTTCTCGCGGGCGCGCTTGAGCGCGGCGAGGCTGCGGGCACGGGCGCTGTCGTCGTCCGCAAGCGCGCGGGTGACGGTCAACTTGCCGGACTGGCGACGATTATCGTCGTTGCGCTTGGCACGATCGGGCTTCGCCGGCTCGGGGCGCTTGACCGGCGCGACCGGGGTGAAGCGGCGCGGCGGCGGCATGGTCGAGCTGGTGGTCGCCGGTGCGGCGGGCGCAGCCGGGGCGGCAGCGGCAGGCTCGGCTGCAGCAGCCGGCGCGGCCGGGGCCTCGACCGGCGCAGCCGGCTTGGCGGCTTCGGCGACCTTGGCCTGCTCGGCGGCTTCGGCAGCCTTGGCGGCCTCGACCTCGGCATTTTCGGCAGCCTGGCGATTTTCCTCGGCGCGGCGCTTTTCTTCCTCGCTGGCGGCAAGGCGCGCGGCATCCTCACGGCGGCGCGCATCTTCCAGCGCGGCCATGCGGGCTTCCTCGGCCTCGCGCAGCAGCTTGGCCTGCAGTTCCTGACGCGACATCAGGCTCTGCGGCGGCGCCTGGCGCACGGGGGCGGGCTGCGGCGCGCGCTGCTGCGGCGCAGGCGCGGCGGGACGGGGTGCGGCCGGCGCTGCGGGCGCGGCCGGCGTCGGATCAGCCTGGGGCGCAGCAGCGGGCGCAGCGCCGGTGCTTTCACCCGGCTTGCCCATGGGGACGCGGCGCCGCTTCACCTCAACCACGACCGTGTTCTTGCGGCCATGGCTGAACTGCTGCTGCACCTGACCGGACTCGACCGTGCGCTTGATCCCCAGCGGCTTGCGGCCCAGAACCGGCTTGTCTTCGTTGCTGTCACTCATCGACTATGTTTAACCCTTCACATCATCATCAGCCGGCGCAGCCGCCGACGCATCATTCCATGCAGCCTCATGCGCCTGCGCATCGGCGGAGTCCTGCTCCCCATGCACCGGCGCCCCGGTAGCGCATCCCAGATAGCTTTCCAAGCGGCCCAGAGCCGCACGCAGGCGCACTGTCGCCCGCGAGTCGGTCACCGCGATATGGACGACATTGTCGCGCCCCATTGCCATAGATAGGGCGTGCCGGTCCACAGGCAAGACGATGCCCGCAAGATCCGTGCCTTCCGCTTCCTGTCCCACGCGCAAGGCCTGGTCCAGTTTTCGATTGCCGTCCGTGCCCGCATCGGCGGCATGGAGCAGCATTTTCACCATGCCCTTGCGGCATGCGACGTCGATCTTTTCCGATCCGGTCAGCAGCATGGAGGCGCGAGCCTCCAGCCCCAGGCGGCTGAGCAGATCCTGCCGCAGCCCGGCCTCTACCAGATCGGGAAGATTGTCGGGAATTTCAAGAGCGCCTTCCTTGAAGGCGCGGGCGAGCGCGCCCTTGAGCTTGCCCTTGGCCAGCGCTGTTTCCAGTTCGGCCCGCGACACGCCGATCCAGGCGCCCCGGCCCGGCGCCTTGGCGCGGACGTCGGGCATCACCTGCCCTTCAGGGCCGATGGCCAGGCGGATCAGCGTTTCGGGATCGGCGCGGTCGCCGCTCAATATGCATTTGCGTTCGGTCATGCGCGCCCCTCCGCCAAAACGGACAAAAGGGCAAGACCAACGCTGTCGAGTAGGCTTATTCTCTCATCGGGGAGTGTCCGCAGCATTGGCGTCCTCCCTGGCTGGAGAAATTGCGCGGTCGGCGATCAACTGACCGCCGGCCGCATAATTTTCGGTCGAGACTTCCGAGATCACGATCTGGACGGCAGCCGCCGGCTTTCCCAGCCGCTCCACGAGCGACTGGGTGACGTCAGCAACGATCGCGGCTTTTTGCTCGCGAGTCGCGCTACCGGCCAGGCGGATGTCGACGAAAGGCATCTTGGCTTACGCTTCCTCGCCTTCGAACCAATGGGCGCGGGCGGCCATGATGATCTCATTGCCCTGCTCGTCGCTCAGGCCATAGGCGGCCAGGATGCCGCCCTTGTCCTCATTGCCGCTGTCCGACTTGCGACGACGCTGGTCGACGCGCTTCTTCTGCACCAGTTCGTCGGTGGCCAGATCGGCGAGATCGTCGAGCGTCTTGACGCCGGCCTTGCCGAGCGTGACCAGCATCGCTTCGGTGAGGTGCGGCATGTCGGCCAGCGCGTCCTCGACACCCAGCGCCTGGCGCTCTTCACGGGCAGCCTGTTCGCGACGGTCGAGCGCTTCCTGCGCGCGGCTCTGCAATTCGGCAGCCAGATCCTCGTCGAAGCCTTCGATCCCGGCCAGTTCCTCGACGCTGACATAGGCGACTTCTTCCAGCTCGCCAAAGCCTTCGGCGACCAGCAGCTGCGACAGCGTCTCGTCCACGTCCAGCTCGTTCTGGAACATTTCCGAACGGCTGACGAATTCCTTCTGGCGCTTCTCGCTGGCGTCGGCCTCGGTCATGATGTCGATCGCCTTGCCGGTCAGCTGGCTGGCGAGGCGGACATTCTGGCCGCGGCGGCCGATGGCGAGCGACAGCTGATCGTCGGGCACGACGACTTCGATGCGTTCTTCTTCCTCGTCGATGACGACGCGGGCGACCTGGGCCGGCTGCAGCGCGTTGACGACGAAGGTGGCGGTATCTTCCGACCAGGGGATGATGTCGATCTTTTCGCCCTGCATTTCCTGCACGACGGCCTGGACGCGGCTACCCTTCATGCCGACGCAGGCGCCGACCGGATCGATGCTGCTGTCACGGCTGATGACGCCGATCTTGGCGCGCGAACCCGGATCGCGGGCGGCGGCCATGATGGTGATGACGCCGTCGTAGATTTCGGGCACTTCCTGCGCGAACAGCTTCTTCATGAATTCGGGGTGCGCACGGCTGAGGAAGATCTGCGGACCGCGATTTTCACGGCGCACGTTCAGCACGACCGAACGGATGCGGTCACCGACGCGAACGACTTCGCGCGGGATCTGCTGGTCGCGGCGGATCACGCCTTCGGCGCGGCCTAGATTGACGACGACATGGCCGAATTCGACCGACTTGACGACGCCGGTGATGATTTCACCCACGCGGTCCTTGAATTCGTCGAACTGACGCTCGCGCTCGGCGTCGCGGACCTTCTGGAAGATCACCTGCTTGGCCGACTGGGCGTCGATGCGACCCAGGTCGATCGCCGGCAGCGGATCGACGATGAAGTCGCCGACCACGGCGTCCTTCTTCAGCTTGGCGGCCTGCTTGAGGTCGACCTGCTTGAAATAATCCTCGACCACCTCGACGACTTCGACGACGCGCCACAGGCGCAGGTCGCCGCTGTCCGGGTCCAGCTTGGCACGGATGTCATTCTCGGCGCCGTAACGGGCACGGGCAGCGCGCTGGATCGCATCTTCCATCGCCTCGATGACGATCGCCTTGTCGATCATCTTCTCGCTGGCGACGCTGTTGGCGATCGCGATCAGCTCGGCCTTATTGGCGGAAATGGCGTTGGCCATGACGATAAAACCCTTATTCCTCGGTTTCGAACTCGTCCGCCCCATCGGAGGAGAGCGGCATGGTAGCAGAAATCAGTGCATCGGTCAGCATCAGCTTGGCATCGCCGACCAGCGCGAACGGGATGGTGACATCGCCGGCCTTGGCATCCTGGAACAGGATATCCTCGCCCTCGACGCCCTTGAGGATGCCACGGAAGCTCTTGCGCCCCTCGACCACTTCGGTCGCGGCGATCTTCGCTTCATGGCCCGCCCATTCGAGAAAATCGTGCAGGCGGGTCAGCGGCCGGTCGATACCGGGCGAGCTGACTTCCAGACGATAGGCTTCCTCGATCGGGTCGGCTTCATCCATCACGTCGGACAGGCGGCGCGAGATCGCGGCGCAATCCTCGATGACCAACTGCTTGGTCTTCGGGTCTTCGGCCATGATCTGCAGCGTATATTCGTCGCCCGATCCGAACAGCTTGATGCGCACGAGGTCGAACCCCAGGGCCTTTACCTCGGGCTCGATCAATGCGGTCAGTTCGGCGATGTCCGCCATGGATACTCCAGAAAACAGATAAGTCTGCTTGTTGCCGCCGCAGGCTTGGTGCCTGCGACCCTGACATGTGTGACGATGTAAGGAAGCAATATCCATATAGGCAGGTTGCCAATGACCTGCAACATGTTTCGTAAAATGCGCTATTTCAGGGGTCTGCGCGCCCCGTCCAGTCGCGCCACATCCACGCCAGCAGATAGGGCCGGGCCAGCGCCCGGTCCAGCGCATAGGGAATCCAGCCGGGGCCAAAGGGCACATAGAGGCGCACCGGCACCCCCTGCCCCCGCGCCACCGCCCGGCAGCGACGGCCCGGCAGGCCCCGCAACTGTTCCAGGCTGCACGGCGTGCCGGCGTCGCGCAGCAGGGCCAGCGCCCGGTCGGCCAGCGCGGGGCGATGGGTGGCGATCGCGACCGGCGCCGCGCGGCCGGCCAGCGCCTCGACCAGCGCCAGATAGGCGGCATCGGGATCGACCGCATCGCCCGCCGGATCGGGCCACTCCCCGCGCACGATACGGACCGGTGCGCTGCTGTCGCGCAGCCGGGCCGCATCGGCCACGCTGCGCGCCCAGCGGGCGGGCAGGACGATGCCGGTATCGGGAAAGTCGGGCAGCAGCCGTTCGACCGCCGCCAGCGTCTCGTCCGCATCCTGCGGGCCATGGGCGTCGAACACCAGCGACAGGCTGGACTGACGCGCAATCTGCGCCAGTTCGCGCAGGCTGACCGGATCGAAACGCAGGGGCGGCGCCTTCACCGACAGGCTGAGGTCCAGGCCGCGCGCCCGCTGTGCCACCCGCGCATAGGCGGCCATGATCGACGAGGGATCCCCCGCCGCCCCTTCGAAATAGCCGATCGTGGTGGCAGCGCCGGCGCGAGCCTGTTGCCGGGCGATCGCCACCGCACGGGGGGCGTCGGGCGCCGGGATGACCCGCCCCAGCGCGCCAGGCAGGGCATAGCGCGTGTCCCGCAACAGGCGCCAGGCCGCCCCGCCCTTCACCGCCGCGACAGCCGTTGCCGCGACCAGACAATAGCGTCCGCCGCCAAGGCCGCCGCGCCGCGCAGATTATAGGGATAGGTGCGCAACTGGACGCAGTCATGCTCCGTCTGGGTCCAGAGCTTGCGAATCCAGGGTTCGGCAACGCCGAGAAATTCGAAACTGTGCAGCCGCGCCTGCGCCGCCCAGCCGATGGCATGGAGCATCAGCAGTCCGCCCGGCGAACAGGCGTTGAAGGCCGCGTCATGGCCGATCTTGAACAGCCAGTAGCGGCCGTTCCACAGCACCGCCATCTGCATCGCGATGGCCCGGCCATCGATCCGCAGGAAAGAGATGCGCAGGTCGCCGCGCTGCGCCACCGCACGGAAGAAGGCGCGGAAGATCGCCGCCTGGCGCGGGTCGGTGGCGATGGCGGTGCCCGCTTCGCTTTTCCAGCCCAGCGCCTCGACCGCGACAGCCTCGTCGAACAAAGCATCGAAATTGTCCACGTCCGGTGCCAGCGTCTCGCATTGGAGCAGGCCGCACCCTTCCGCCTTGCGCCGGGCGCGACGGAAGTCGGAGCGTCGGCCGGCGTTGAAGCGGCTTTCCGGGTCGCGCCAGCCCTCATCAAGCGCGATATGGGGACAGGCCATGGCCGGCCGCACGACCAGCCGCCCGCGCCGCCGCACCGCCCGCGCCAATGCGGGGATCAGGGGCGACCCGGCCGAAATGCGATCGAGCAGCAAGGGATGCGGCAAATGCGCGATCGCGCCGGCCAGCGCATCGGCCGCCGCCGTCCCGTTGCACAGCATGTCGCCCGGTTCATAGGTTTCGCGCGCTCCGATCATCCGCCAGCGGGCCAGCGCGCCACCATCGCGGCACAGCGGCAGCAGCGCGACCAGATCGGCCCCCGCCCAGACCGTCAGGATGCGGCTTGGCCCGGCGGCAATCAGGTCGTTCAGCGTGACGGCGAACAGGCGCGTCTGGGTCGGCCAGTCGGCGCGTGCCTCCAGCCTTTCCCAGGCGCGGGCAAGCGCGGTCGAATCCAGCGCGTCGGCAAGGCATAGCGGCTCGACGCGCAAGGCGCCTGCCTGCGCGCACGCAGCATCGAAATCCGATACGCCGTGCAGCACCATATTCCCCCTCTTGCCGCCCCGGTCTCTAGCGGCAGAAGCTTAAGAAATCGGCTGATCGCCGATGAGGCTTGCATCCATGCCCGCATCCGGTGGAGGATGCGGGCATGGAACCCCCGCCGATAATCGGCTTTCCCCTGCGAATATTATAACAGGAGTTTCCCATGCTGCGCGTGATGGCCGTCACTCTCCCCCTCGCCCTGCTGGCCTGTTCGGCGGACAATGCGACCGGCCAGAATGCCGATGCGACCGCCGGGGAAAAGCCGTTCAAGACATCGGTGATCGCCGATTTCGAATCGCCCTGGGCGATGACCTTCCTGCCCGACGGGCGGATGCTGATCACCGAAAAGGCCGGTGAAATGATCCTGTTCGATCCCAAGAACGGCACCAAGATCCCGGTCGCCGGCATCCCCAAGGTCGACAGCGAGGGCCAGGGCGCGTTGATGGACATCGTCCCCTCCCCCACATTCGCGCAGGACAAGAAGGTCTATTTCAGCTTTTCCGAGGCCGGCCAGGGCGATCGTGCCGGTGGCAAGGGCGTGGCGCTGGCCACCGGCATCTTCGACCAGGCGAGCGACGGCACCACGAAGCTGGCGGACGTGAAGGTCATTTTCCGTGCCAGCGATTATGTCGAGGGCAATGGCCATTATTCGGGCCGCATCGCCTTCTCGCCCGACGGCAAATATCTCTTCTTCACCAATGGCGAGCGACAGAAGTTCGAGCCGGCGCAGGATCCCAAATCGACCCTGGGCAAGGTATTGCGCCTCAATCTGGACGGCACGCCGGCGGCGGGCAATCCGCTGGCCGCCAAGGGCTTCAACCCGGCGGTCTGGTCCTATGGCCATCGCAACCTGTTGGGCATCGCCTTCGACAAGGACGGACGCCTGTGGGAACAGGAAATGGGCCCTAAGGGCGGCGACGAGGTCAATTTGATCAAGCCCGGCCTCAACTATGGCTATCCGCGCGTGTCGAACGGCGATCACTATGACGGCCGCGACATTCCCGATCACAAGCCCGGCGACGGCTATGAGGCGCCGAAGGTCTGGTGGAATCCGGTGATCTCGCCGGGCGGCCTGATCTATTATTCGGGCGACCTGTTCCCGCAGTGGAAGGGCTCCCTGTTCATCGGCGGCCTGTCGAGCCAGTCGCTGGTGCGGGTGAAGCTGGACGGCGAGAATGCGGAAAAGGCCGACCAGTGGGATATGGGCGCGCGCATCCGCGAGGTCGAACAGGGGCCGGACGGCGCGCTGTGGCTGCTGGAGGATGGCGGCAAGTCGCAGGGCCGCCTGCTCAAGCTGACACCCAAGGCATAGATAGTCGCATGAACGACATGGATGCCCTGCCCGCGCGCAACGGGCAGCAACTGGCGCGCGCCGACATCATGGCGCTGGCGGGCACGCCCCACGTCCTGATCGACTGCGACCTGGAGGAGGCGGCGCTGGCGCAGCTCGACCTCACCGGTTGGCAGTTCGAGCGCTGCAACCTGCGCAATGCAGATCTCGCCGGCGCCATGCTGGAACGCACCCGCTGGCAGGGTTGCCGGGGCGGCGGCGCGAATTTCACCGGCTGCGACCTCAGCGACGCGGTGCTGACCGGATGCGACTTCAACAATGTCGTGCTGCGGCGGGCGCGGCTGGAGGGCGCCCGGCTGGCCCAGTGCAAGCTGACCGGCGCCGACCTGTCGGACCTGCGCGCGCTGGAGATCGACATGACGGAATGCCTGCTGATCGACGCGCGCCTGCCCGGCCTGTCCTTCCGCAAGCAACGGCTGAGCCGCATCGATTTTTCGCAGGCGGACCTGCGCAAATGCGATTTCCGCATGGCCAGTTTCGAGGGCTGCAGCCTGCGCGAGGCGATGCTGGACGGTGCCCGGTTCGAGGGCGCCGACCTGCGCGGCGCGGACATAGGCGGCGTGCATCTGGGCGATGCCAGCCGCTTTCGTGGCGCCACCATCTCGCGCGACCAGGCCGGCGAACTGCTCGCCGAATTGGGGCTGAAGGTCCGCTGAGCGGGACAGCCCCTTTCGGCCGCCCGGCCGGCTTCCTATCTTGCGGGCCTTCTCTCCCCTCTCCCCTTCTGGAGACCTGCATGAGCGCTCCCAAGCTGTTCCAGCCTTTCGATGTCGGCGGCCTTGCCCTCGACAACCGCATCGTGATCGCGCCGATGTGCCAATATTCCGCCATCGACGGCGAGATGAACGACTGGCACCTCATTCATCTGGGGCAATTGGCGCTGTCCGGCGCGGCGCTGCTGACGATCGAGGCAACCGCCGTGCTGCCCGAGGGGCGGATCAGCCATGCCGATGTCGGCCTGTGGGACGATGCGACGCAGGCGGCGATGCAGCGCGTGCTGGACGGCGTGCGGCGCCACAGCGACATGCCCATCGCGATCCAGCTCGGCCATGCCGGGCGCAAGGCATCTACCGAAGTGCCATGGAAGGGCGGCGCGCAGATCGCCCCCGATGCGGCCAATGGCTGGCAGACGGTCGCCCCCTCCGCCCTGCCCTTCACGCCCGGCACCCATGCGCCGATGGCGCTGGACAAGGCCGGGATCGAGCGGCTGCGCGACGCCTTCGTCGCGGCGGCGAAGCGGGCCGATGCGATCGGCATCGACGCGGTCCAGCTGCATGGCGCCCATGGCTATCTGCTGCACCAGTTCCTCTCGCCGCTCTCCAACCAGCGCGACGATGATTATGGCGGCAGCCTGGAAAAGCGGATGCGCCTGCCGCTGGAGATTTTCGACGCGGTCCGCGCCGCCCTGCCCGCGCACAAGCCGGTGACGATGCGCGTGTCGGGCACCGACTGGGTCGATGGCGGCTGGGACATCGAACAGACGATCGTGTTCGCCAAGGCGCTGGAAGCGCGCGGCTGCAGCGCCATCCATGTGTCGAGCGGCGGCCTCGACCCCGCCAGGATATTCCGGTGGGGCCGAGCTATCAGGTGCCGCTGGCCCGCGCGGTCAAGCAGGCGGTCGACATGCCGGTGATCGCCGTCGGCCTGATCACCGATTTCGAGCAGGCCGAAGCGATCATCGGCACCGGCGACGCCGACCTGATCGCGATCGCCCGCACCATCCTCTATGATCCACGCTGGCCCTGGCATGCCGCCGCCCATCTGGGCGCGAGCGTGAAGGCGGCGCCACAATATCTGCGCTGCCAGCCGCGCCAGTATCGCAATCTCTTCGACGCGGCCTGAAACGAAAAACGGGGCCTTGTTGGCCCCGTTTTTTCCATATCCCGACACCGTTCGTGCTGAGTAGGGTCTGAGCTCGCCGAAGACCCGTATCGAAGCATCTATCCTTCGATACGCCATTTCGACTACGCTCAATGGCTACTCAGGACGAACGGACGAAATTCATACCAACCGGCTCTGCTTGACCGCCGCTTCGATGAAGCTGGCGAAGAGCGGGTGCGGGTCGAACGGCTTGGATTTGAGTTCCGGGTGGAACTGCACGCCCACGAACCAGGGATGGTCGGGACGCTCGACGATTTCGGGCAGCGTGCCGTCCGGCGACATGCCCGAGAAGATCAGGC